>Ga0172381_10000003_pt1 | contig 403112 bp, 366 predicted proteins | sample Leawel6488metaG_FD_119754 | JGI IMG/M metagenome (GOLD analysis project Ga0172381, IMG submission 119754) | Leachate microbial communities from a municipal landfill in Southern Ontario, Canada - Leachate well 64-88 metaG | ecosystem: Engineered > Solid waste > Landfill > Unclassified | place...
TACTTTTTTGTCTTTCTTGCCTCGCAAGGGGTGTGGGGAGCGCAGCTCCCCACTTTGGACCTACCGTACTTGCTGCCTGTGAACAAGCGTGCTAAGCGATTTTTCTTTCTTGCCTAGCCGCATGCCAGCCTGGTCGTCCCCAAAAATTGAATATATAATGAAGCTCCTTCTCATATTGGCAGTGGTGTGTATGTGATGCGCAGACTTATATCGATCGCGGGAACGTGTGGGCAATGAAGCACATGGCATGGAAACCGTTGACGCCGTCTTCATGACGTCTACATTTTTTGTGAACGTGCTGGCAGGGCGTCACCGAACGATACGAAAAAAAGTTAACACCTTTCTTGTTAAACGATCATCCATACCGAGCCACATAATCTAGTCGTGCACACGCCTTATCAAATGCAGTGAGGAAATCTCCTCTGTATACTTTTGTCCGATCGACCATCCATGCATCGCCACCCTGTGGGTACGCAATTTTGTGGTCCGGTGCTCTTGCAAATGTGTTTCCCTTCACAATGTAGAAGTGATCTGAATCATCAATGCCGTCAACCGGCACCCAGAAGCTCTTTAATTTAGTTCTGACGACACTGATCCCATGTTCTGCATCCAGCACATCCACTTGCAATAGTCCAATCTCTTCTGTTTCGCATACGGAATCAATTATGCGTTTACAGAATCGCTTATACACATCATACCGTTTGACATCATTATGGGTGGCAGTGGGCCCCTGGGCTTTCTTTCCATGCTCAGCCACGTCATTGATCGCATCGATGCTATCGTACACGGAACTTCCATCTGAGAATGAATTTTGCACAACTACATGATGAACGTCAATTGCACGGCGCTTTGCCCTTGTGTACTGTCTATGAAGACATGCGCACAGCGCTGTATGTTCATATCTGTTTTTGAACAGGAATCTGGAATCTAAAAGTTCAAAGATCGTTTCTTCAAGTGGCAGTGGAGATTGAACCATCGGGAAGGAATCGCGTAACATGAATGCGTCATCCATGGCAGCGAATCTATCGAAACACTTGATGTCACTGTCATTGCTATCGAACGCATCAAAATACGCATCACCCATAAATCCTTCCTGATCTTCTCCCACCGCCATCATATTGCCATCCTTCATCACATATACAGTTGTGCCACACGTGGAGCAATTATTGCCACTGATAAGATCTGTATGTATGAAGCAGAAATCGCCACGTCTTTCAACAAACGTCGTCACAGTTGATACCATTCCCACGTAAACTGCAGGAATACTCACGGCTGCATAGTACGCGTCTCTCAACTTGACGGGTCCATTGAAATATCTTCCATTTTGGAGAACCATTGTCAAATTAGACAATACTCGATATTCATTCGTCAGCGGACCCAGATACTCTTGCGGTCCAACATTACATTTTCGAATGTATCTGCACGTCTTGTCGTGCTCCACGTGGTCAGCCGTCATTTTTTGCAGGTTCACAAGATTACCAATTTTAAATAAACCACGAAGAACTTGATCATCCTCCCTATCATCAACAACGGTATCCAGAAGTGCCTCCATGGTGTATATGGATATTACGAATTCAAAAAAGTAGATGGCTACCATCGCATGGCTGGTGTTATCCCTGCAATACTAATCGCTTCTGGATTCTTAGCCTTGTCTAACATCAAATGGCGGGTAAAGACTTCTCTTCGCCCCATGCCCCTTCCCTTTCGGTGGTTCATATGAACATCCATCACCCTGCCATGGCGTGCCGGGTGCACCGGTCAAGCGCTTAATCCCTCCGTCGTTTGTCCAGCCAGTTTTTTTCAATCTCGTCAGCATCTGTGGAGTTTCGTCTGGCTCACCAGGTATTGGCTTACCATTCCGATTGATCGCCTCCCGTGGGAAGCTCTGTCTGTATGCAATCTCCCTGCTGGATGGCGGTTCCCTCCGATATGGTCTCTCAGGAGGATTACCAGGTTCAAAATCTTTAGACATTATGGCAGGAATTGGATGTTAGCGTATATTGAATTCAAATATGCGGATGCGCATTCCCAGATCGATGGGTTCGCCGTGAACCTCGGCCAGTCAATAAGGGCCGGATGTTTGATAAGAAACTCAACAGCATGCACGTTTGTGTTCCCTGAAAATATCTCCCAGTTTGTCAGCTGCGCACTCTGTGCGGATGTCAGCAAAGCGACAGCCTTGTCATTTGTGTTCCATGAGAACCAATTCCAATTTATCTTGTCGGGATGCTCCAGTAGATACGCGACGGCCTCATCACTTTCATTGCGTGAGAACATGTCCCAATAAATCTTTTCCGGAAATGCAAGGCACAGTTTCGTCGCATCCGGCATTCTTGACAGGATCTCCCATCCGACAGAGTCGAGCTCGCGTTTTTCATGTTTGCAGAATGCGATCGCCTTTGGATTAGAGTTCCTGGAAAACCAAAACCAATTTATCATGCCAGGATTCATCGTGCAGTACCAAACTGCGAGGTCGTTTATGTTCCCTGAAAACCAATTCCAGTCTATCTTGTCGGGATGCCCCATCAGATACGTGACGGCCTTGTCATTTGTGTTTCTTGAGAAACTGCACATGTCCAACTTATCAGGATTTGCAATACAGACCTCCACTGCCACATCGTTTGTGTTCTGTGACCATGAATGCCAACAAATCTTGTCGGTGTTCTTTAACATGACCGCAACAATTTTTGGATTGCGGTTCCCTGACAACCGTTCCCAACATATCGCCGTCTGAATGCTCTTTTCATCTGTCCGACATAGTGGCCAAGATAAAAATCCTGTGCACATCTCAACAGCCGCTTCATTCTCGATGCCACACAACACCCCGATGTCCAACTTGGACGAATCGATCCCCTGCCTCAGTCTGACTGCCATGCCACTCATTATATCTTAATGTTGTACCCACGAAGATTGCGACCGGCTGAATCGATTTATGTGAATGGAGCTGTTGGTGTTTTAGCTGTATATGCCTGCCTGCTGGTTGCGATGTTTCCTGTGATTGTCGTGGGGTATACGGTGTCCGCCACAGTTGGAGCGATCTTGGTTGCTGCAATAGGTGTCACCATTGTCATCATGCTCATCCGCACCGCGATGCATGAATACAGAAAAGACGCTGCCTATGAGGAATGGGAGAAGCTCGACAGCATGGGAATGGTCGTTTGAAGACCACATTTGCTCTTAGCATATATCCGGATGTTGTACCCACGAAAGTTGCGACCGACTGAATTAGCGTATTTTGGAGAAACGTCGGACTGTGTTTTGGCGATAGTCTGTGTGGCGATTATGTTAACGATTGTTGCAATTATCATCGGATGCGTTTGGTCTGTGACAGTTGGATCACTGATCTGCGCATTGGCAATCCTCTGGATAATCACAGCAGACATCTATGTCATCATCATGGAACACAAAAAAGACACCGCCCGCGAAGAATGGGAGAAACTCGATCGCATGGGAATGGTCATCTAACAGCTTCTTTCACGGCCGAGCGTAGCGAGGCCGTGCCAGAAAGAAGCTTTTGGACCTACCGTCATTTATGTAAAATCAGATTTGCTGCCAGGGCTTCTCCGAAAGATGCTAGGGGGGGCGGGGGAGCGCAGCTCCCCCGTTAGCACACGTAATGGAGTTCAGCGTCGATTGGGGCGTCTGTGGCGTCAACATCCAGGACAGCAATTCTTGCCATCGCCTGCATTCGTCGGCCAGTGCGGGCCTCGATATATGTCTGACCAGCAGTTTTCATGCGATAGTATTTTGCGTTCGATCCAGCAAGCGATTTAAGATTTTCAGTGAAGTCCAGAAGTTCCGACGCCGACACCACATTCCCAGTAAAGTACTCGACTGGTTCGTCGTCCGAATTCCAATCACAGTTTGCCATCACACTGAACTCTGCTGGATATGAAATCATAACTTCACGACGCATGTTCCGCCGGCATTATAAATATTCAAATGCACGCAGGTTGGGGGCAGGGCAGGCCCCCCCATTTGAATTTATATACGTATGCGACCAATGGCGCGATCATGTATGATGGGAGTTGCAGTGACGGCGATGCTCGTTATCGGGATGGTTGGGCAATCTGTTTCATTGCCATTCTGGATCTCATCGTTTGGCAGGGGTGTGGGGCTGCAGGCCCCACTTGGCGAAAACTTAGGTGGTCCGTACTTCATCTTGCTCATGGCGGCCATGGCATCGACAATATGTTTCGGATTATGTGTGCTTGCCATGTGTGGCACGCGCCATGTCCCTATCAAACGGTACATCGGAAACTATGCGATGCAAGGGATTGCGAATGCATTTAATGGCATCTTCGTTGTGTATGCATCTCCGATCACGCGAACTCCACCAGTGCTGTTCCTTGTGATCACGACAAGTGGGATCCTCTTTGGGATGCTCCTGACACGCCTCCTAACGGAGCGCCGCCCATCATATTGTGCGTTCAAACCAATCTTATCAATCTCACTGCTTGTTGCATCGATTGCCATAATGGTCATTGGAGACACATTGTCACTTGATAAGATCACTCGAACGGCAGGGCAGCCTATTGGGTTTGCCATCTTCTGGATGATAATGGCACTCATTGGATGCTTCTTCGGGGCATTCTACAATGTGCTACAGGAAAGATATCTCGCAAAAAGTGCAACAGAACTCGCTGGGAGCGGGGTGGCCGAGATCGTTTCAGTCTCATCACGAGAGTCGACGTACAACTATTTCCTGTCCCTGTTCTGGAGTTCCGTTTCGCTGCTCATCGCGTTCATCGCGTGCTTCTGGGTTGACATCCTTCCAGTATTTGGATATTCCACTCTTGACACTCTTCTCACAAACACTCGCAATTCGTTTGCGTGTTTCCTTGGTGGCGCTGGGTGCGGCTACAAAAACTTGATGTATGGAAGCATGTTCATTGGCGGGTATCTCATCACGTATGTTGCAACAATCATCCTGAATAAGGAATCTGCAAACTATGCGATTTACGCAAGCTCAATGGGCAATCCGATCTCCATCGCCGTATTTATCGCAACAGGGTTTGGTACAGAGACGACACCACTGTGGGCTATCTTGCCAGCCGTCGCACTCGTCACATTCGGAACAATCTTGTGGAAGTACTGGGAACACACGACAGACGCTGTCGACGCGACGCCATCTCCCGTCGGCTACCGCAAGCTTAATGTCCAATCGTATGGATCTGTGGATGACGCATCAGTTGCATAAAAAATCGTCACACTGACATATTTTTTGTTCACTCTTCCACGCCATAAGAATGCCAATCGCCGTTGACATCCGCGATGCTTATCCCATCTCCTGCAAACAGTATCAATGCGTCATCTGGAAACATGCGGTTATTATCATAGCCATCCAGTAGTATTGAGTCGAGCGTGAGATCGGTGCGTCCGCGGGCTTTGTCGGCGATATCGTAGATTATGAAACGCATACCGCCGATGCTCGGCCCACTGAGTACAACCGTCGTCCTTGTTCCAGTGCGGTGCACACGAATACCACATTTACCAACTGGCGTCAGACGAAAATGAAGACAACGTCCGGCAAAGCGCTGTCCCATTATCGTCATGCATGTGCAATTGCACAAATCACATTGCGGCATCTCGATTATTTCACGGTAAAGAGGTGAGTTGTGATCGGTTTCAACATAATGTTTATCTTCGATGTTCATCACCTTTCCCCAATCGTATTCGCACCAATCGTCATAGATGGGACGTGGGACATCACTATATGAGTAATATGTTTCACCGAGCTTAAACGATGTCGGGCCGCATCTAAGATGGCCTGTCTGTATGCGATGTGGTGGATACAGTTCTTTAAAGTGATCTGTATCGATGATAAACACCCATCCTCCGTCGGCCACAACAATGTGATTTTCGAATATATCCCAAGCGTTTGCATCAAATCTCAAAACAGATCTCCCACGGGTCACGCTTAGCTTACTGGGTGCGGTTCTTTCAATGCACGCACGACTATTGGAGAATGCCCACTGGGGTCCATGCCCATGGTCTCTCCGGTAGGTGATATTTCCTACATACGTTCCAATGATCATGTGCAGTTCGATTGGCAATTTGGTATCCATGCCGGATATCTCTTGCCATGATGGCGCATATGGCACACTGAGTGTCATCGGTTCACCTATAAAAAATTCAAACACACGGATGGCCAAAATCCACCGGAGAAAAAAGTTAACAGTACGTGATCCAATCGCCCTTTTCGTCTCTTATACTCACGCAATCTCCCGCAAATACTGAGGGTGCGTTTCTTGCATATGTATGTGTGTTGTCAGTGCCCCATAAAATAGGCGTGACGACAGTCTCGTTCGTCTTGTCTGTCTCAGATATCTGGAAATGTATACCCTGCAGGCCTGCCAGCACTACTATTACCCTTGTGCCTCTGCAGTGAAAGTGAACATTACATCTGCCAAATGCCGGCACGTTGAAATGTATTCCTTGAATCAAAAGACAAGTTTTCACACACTTATCACATAACGGTTGTTCAGATACGCGCCCGTCCTCAACTATGTAATGCCACACGCCAATGTCGGCATCGATACGTGTCTCGGAATTTTTCCAGTACGGCGCACTCAGTAAAGTACCACGTTGTTCATATAGGTAGCAGTCGCATCCAAGTTTAAACGACTCTTGGCCACACACAACGTGCATCGCAATCGGCGCCGGCACTGTCGTGTACATATTTTTGGCATCGTCGAGATCAACGACAAATACACCACACCCGCTTTGTATGACGAGATTATTCTCAAACACGCTCCAGCGCATCATTGGAAAACTGACGGAAATGTCACACCCGACTTTTGTCATGACAAGCCGGAACGCCGCATCCACCAACTGGACTCCATGGCACACGATGGCACCAGCCGCGTCATCGCTGGCACAACCTGTCGTTGTCCAAGTTATGTGCGTATTGCCAACATACATGTCAACAATTCCACAAAGTTCGAGTGGCAGAATAGTTAACGTCGAGGCGACATCTGCCTCATTCGCAAGCTCCACCTGTGAAGGTTCGCGCAGCCGCGTGACGGCCTCCGCGAAAACATATTTTTTACCGTCGTGATGCACCTCTAGCCATGAACCCTTGTTCACGAAATCACATGGTTGTGGAGCTTCACTCCACGGGTTTGCGCACTGACGCAATGCCGGCCCGGTATCGGTGTCAAGCCACTGCACCATGTCCTTGCAGCAAATACCGATACCATCATCCAGTGCTTTCATGGGAAATGTCACGTGTTCAAATCTGTAGATGAAATGGCCCTGCCAAAGCACGCAGGAGTCGCCTGTGATGGTAGTGCTCAGAGCCTCAGTGACATGTGGTTCACCATCGTAATTAAACGCCTTTCCGTTGCACTCAAAGTGATTCACGAACAGTTTTGACCCACCCATACGTGGCGCGACCAACGTGAATTCGCATTGCCCGGAGAGTTTGAATATCGACATACTCGCAAGTGCGTGATTTCCGCACACGTCAATCACACGATGTTTAAGTTTGATCTTGTGCCCATCTTTGTCCCACGCATACTCATCAGCAATCAAGTATTCTTGCCACACGAAGCAATTCTCAGGAACAACCGTCATGGCCTATAAGATTCAAACCACTGCGTGTCATTCTGATCGGGCCTCGCTACGCTCGATCAGAATGACACGCAGTGAGGCAAGAAAGAATAAGTTGGTTGCGCATCTGGCCGCGTGTGAAAAAATGTTTATTCTTTCTTGCTAACTTCTTTCCGCGATCGCGGAGCGATCGCGAAGAAAGAAGCTGAATGAGATCCATTTTTTGTTTACATCCCTAAGACTCAGCACGTCGCCTGCAAATATGATGTCCGTGGTTGTCGGGAAGCTGTGCGTGTTGTCGTCGCAATACGATATAAGAGTGTTTCGTGCCAACTCGCCGCCGGGTGCTGCGCCATCAGCGATGTTGTGAATTTGGAAATGGATCCCCTGCAGTCCGATCAATGCAATCAAAACAACCGAGTCTTTACGGTGTTCGTAAATAGCACATTTACCAAACGCCGGCACATTGACATGAAACCATTCGACTTTGAGACATGGAAATGTACATCCACGTTCACAATATGGATGCGCAACTAAAACACTGCAGTCCTCGGTGTAATGCCATAGACCTACATCGCCGCGAGCCAAGCTGCTTGATTCAGACACATACGCACATGACTCCATCAGATGGGGCGGCTCTCCACTGAATTCGTACGAATATGACAAATATCCCAAATTGAACGAGTGCTGGCCGCATGCGAGTGTCATATCTGTCAAAGGAATAGCGGTGTATTGTGGCTTGAGATTGTCAAGATCAACAACAAACACATGCGAACCAGTTTTTACGATGAGATGGTTTTCAAATATGTCCCATGCGGACATGTCAAATATCAGGTCGGGCTTGCCGAAATCACGGATTCGTAACTTGCCACCCGTTGTTTGTATCGTAATGCCATTCCGCACAATTGCCCTATCGTCACATGGAGTTGCCCAAACCGTCCAGCTATTTCCAAGATATGAATTAACGATATCGCACAACTCAAATGGGAACTTTACGACGATGTCTCTCACGACGCGTGGGCATGGCAGTCCATATGGATGTATCTCGAATGCAGCGAGCTGCAGGGCAGACGGACAGAGTCCATCTGTAGCGATATAGCGGTGATTATCTTTTCTTACTTCCCACCATCCACCTTTGTATGTGAATGTGCCTTCGGTGGAACCACATGGATTTGGACAGGCATGCGCAACCGTCCCTCGCGTGTCATCGGTCCACTTGATTGTTTTACAATCCGCAGTGCCGATGTTCTTACCATTGCCGTCATATACCGAAGTGGTGGGCATCTCGACATCACCACGCAAGCCCGTGGGCAGCGCAATCAGGCGTCGGCCTCTCTCACGCTTTGATCCATCGAAATTATGCGGCTCGCCATACACAGTGTAATAACCATCACACAACCTAGTATTAACCATGGCATTGAGAGTGTGACGCCACGCCATCTTGAAGATAGCAGATTCATGTCCGACGAATTCGTAAACACGATTACCATCAATCAATGCAAAATCTCCATATACGTCGTCAACGATGCCAGGCAGCTCCACCTTATTGCCATGCAAATCCCATGCATACTTGCCAATAATCAGATATTCCCTCCACACAAACCACTTCTCAGGAACAGCCGTCATGGAGAGTCTATAAGATTCAAAACGGGGGCCGAGCGTAGCTCGGGCTCCCCCGCCCCCCCTAGCCGAAACTAAGTTATATTCTTTCTTGCTAACTTCTTTCCGCGATCGCGGAGCGATCGCGAAGAAAGAAGCTGATCGAGCTTATCGGAAATTGTGGATGTATGTACCATCCACGGGTGCGCATGTCGCAAACGAAATGCACAACGTACCCTCGTGTGTCTGCAGACGCAACAACCCACGCCATCTTATCATCCTGTCCAGAGCTATGAATATCACCCATCCGTCCGTCGATCTCATAACCAGTGCCATTCTTACCAAAGTACAATCGCTCACCCCACACATAAAACCCTTCCCTGACGTCCTTTATCAATCCTGTTGCCAATGGCAGCCAGCATGCCGGATCGAACTCTGGATAGTCGATAACAATGTCTGTAACCCACGACGCGCGCGCCGGTTGGGGGTAATTCATAAATGTAATGCACCTGTTCGTGGTTTCGACGACAACGTCGTCCTTGTCATCTCTGACAAATATGCCCTCCACGTTAACATATTTATCGGATAGCTCATAATAATTCAACAGAGCTTTCGCATATTCGGCGCAACATACCGTTTGTATCGGACATTCAGCAAAGATATGATTCCCGGGTAAATATGATTCGACGATGTCGCGGAGTTCCGCCGGCAGCACGTCACTGTCAACGCCACGAAGCGTGTGATTCTCAAATCCCGGCTCAACGAGAATTGGCGCGGGCACTGATGGCTTATGACCCTTGACCCATGCAATCACCATGTAACGCGCAACCCCGTTGTTCATGGTCTCGCCACATATGACTTTGCCATACCCATGCACGTCTTTGAGCATTGGATAGTAGTATGGCGGGACATACAATTTTTTGTTCACGATAAATACACCATTTGCGATCTCTCTCGGAAGGACGTCCGGATCAACCACAAGCCTGCCTCCACATTCCTTGCCAGCCTCGTTTTTATCAATTATGTAATGCGTGCCAACCAGCTCTTTACATAATTGTGCAGTTTGCATGCGAACTTTGATCTGTGAGGCTGCAAATTCTAATTCGTCTGGTGGTGGTGGCTTTGGCATCTCGTACTCGCCGCACACGAACCTCAATGCGGGGCCTTCCGGTATGTCAACGATTGCGTGTTTTCCGGAGGCAAACACCAAAAGTTTACCGCTCTTGTGGTAAATGGTGCAGCCGAAGATCTCTTGCATGAACGTCCACGCATTGCCTGGATCTTCATACTGAAACTCCAAATTGTTAACGTCGATAACGAATTCTTCCATAGCTCTCTATACATTCAAAAAATCGCGCGGGCCACGCCGTGCAATCAGAGCAGGGGCGTGGGGCTGTAGGCCCCACTGTGTCAGCCTGTCACGATGTGATACTCACATGCGATCTGTGAGCTCTCACAACTGCACGTGACGGTGGGTGGACTCTGCCACACGGTTGTCGCCGCATGTATTTCGATCCATCCTGGCACGACTGCATCCATCGTGCACATGACATCTCCACCGGCAGTGGTCGTCACATTAATTGTGCCCAACCTCGTACTTCTCAGGATGTATGTTCCCTTTCCAATTGTCACACTGCTGACGTTAGCGCCGTCGAGACGGCCGATCTGTATTGTGTCAATGGTCGGTACTCCGGCAGTCAAAACCGTCACACCAATCATCACAGTCATCGCCAACATGAACACCCCCATAATCGCACACATCTTCGAAGCGTTGGAATCCATATGTGATCAGCTATATAAAAAATTCAATCCTGTCGGCGGGACTGTAGCTGGGCATATCATGCGCACGGAATAATCTTTCTTGCCTAGCTTCTTTGCTGCCGAGCGAAGCGAGGCAGCTTTGAAAGAAGCTCTTTCTTGCCTAGCTTCTTTCACGGCCGAGCGCAGCGAGGCCGTGCCAGAAAGAAGCTTTAAACGCATGCGTATGTACCATTTGCGAGTTTGATACTAACGCCATTTCCGTAGAACAAGATGTCAGGAGGGACATCGCACCTACAGTCATAACGATTTGCACACATGTACAACGTCGTTTCATCGAGCATGGCAAAGCCATAACGCCCTTCATGTATCTGGACATGAAATCCGTGCTCACCTGTTAGCACAACTGCGAGGCGCGAACCACGCCTTATCACACTAAACCAACATGGTCCAAATGCAGGTACTTTAACATGCAGCGGCGGATGCAGTGGCATCCATATACATGTGTCATTGCACACAGGGCATGTCAAATTGTATCTTGTGCCGGCACCGAGCTCGTTATGGCATTTTCGTATGTCCGTCCCTTGTGAATAATTGGTGATGATCAACTCGTCCTGCACTTCTGTTAGCTGTTTGTAAGCGGCATACGAATGGCACCGCCCTGCGATCGAGAACGAAGTTGGCCCACATGTGATGTCTTTTTCTGGGTTGAGAAGTTTGTACAACGGGTTTGCGATGTCATCGAGATCCATGATCGCGATGCAATGGTCCGGCCAGTCAATCACCAGGTGATTCTCAAACATGTTTATGCTCTTTGATCCATCGACGTGAAATATGTGCACGTTGTCCCTGTATATGCGCACAGACACATCGTCCCGTTCAACGAACATCGTGCCATATCGAGCAGTCTGGCATTTATCCGTCCATGTGCGATATGCCATTCCGGCGTATTCTCCAATAATCTCATGCAATTCAACAGGAAACGAATTCATCATGGCAACCTCTCCAATTGATGGCAGCCAGAAATCTCGGCACGCCGGGAGCATCGGCTTGTCAGTTGCGATGTAATGTGCAAGATACGTGCGTGGAGTGCAACAACGTTCGCAGAAGATTTTTATGTCGGACTCAATCCAACTCTTCATGTGCGAATCTTCAACGAGTTTTTCGATCTTCCACCATCCACCATGCCACTTGACATCACAATCAATCGAACCGCACGGATTTGAGCATACATGTCTTATGGGCGGCGCGCCAATTCCCAGATGGATGACGTCCCACATGATTGTTGTTTTTGTCATCAGACCAACAACACACTGATTATCATCATATGCACTGGCAAGTAACACCCTGACGGGCCGCCCAACCGAAGGGCTTTGATCCCTCGGGAAGCGCGCAACACATTTCTGCCAACTCACAACGACGTGTCTCCCGTTGTCTATCTTCACATGCAGTCCAAACTTTGGTGCCTTGCAACTTTTGTCAACGACCACACTGATATCAACATCGGGCTTACCATCATACGCCGCACCATTGAATGTGTATGGGCGTGCCTCTTGCTTGGTGTAGCAGCTATGACATGACCCTCGTGAATTAACAAATCGAATTCCTGTAGGTACATCATCGGATACTACGCCAGTGATTCCCGCAACATCTCCAAATGCGTCAACTACATTTGCACCAAGATCTGTGAGACGACCATCGGGATCCCACGCCCATGGCCCACAAATCAAATACTTTCCGCACATCACACAATTCGGTGGCACTTCCATCATGCTATACAAAAAATTCAATCCTACGCGCAGAGTCGTTTACAGAGCGCAGCTTGGGCTAGTCTTTCTTGCCTAACTTTTTTCGCTATTAGGGCCGATTCATCGGCGGGGGGCGCAGCCCCCCCGAGCTAATCGTCGACAGCGAATGCGATCCATTTTCCATTGATATCCACAATACTTAGACCGGTTCCTGTGAACAACGACTCCGCGTCTTCGCTGAAACTATGCGCGTCATCCGAATAGTATGACAACATACCCGATGTGCCGTGTATCTGGAAGTGCACTCCATGCTTTCCAAATAGCACGATCGCAACCCTGGTTCCTATGCGGTTCACCTGGACACCACATGAGCCAAATGACGGAATGATTGCATGGACGCCATTGCCTGTTGGCCCCACCATCAGGCATGTGTATGTACACAATTCACATTTCTCAGATCTCCGGAGGCCATCCTTGTCGAAGATATAATGTTGTTTGTAGATGTGTGCCTTAGCCGTCCAGCACTCGCTTTCCCAATTACCCTGGATTCCCTCAATATGAGGTCCATACGAATAATATGATTTATAAACTTTGAACGACGATGGACCACATGTGATGGTATCGTAGATTCCAAATCCACGCCATGCCATATACCTGTCCTTAATGTCATCGAGATCTATCGCAAATATTTGGTCCCTATTACTCACAACCAAATGATTTTCGAATATACTACAGCCCGTCATTGGAAATTCGAACGTGCTGCCAGGTTTGTTCACCTTAATTGTGCCTTTGGTTATGACGATGTTGATGCCGCGCGTGCGTATAAAGATTCCAGATTCTGTCGTTCCCCATGCAACATACCTATTGCCGGCATATGAACCGATGATCGCATGCAATTCCAACGGCAGATAATTATCAATCTTCGCAATATCAGAAACAGTTGGGAACCACGCCATGAGGCTCACATATATTCAATCTGCATATGCCGAATCGAAAAAATCACATGACCTGCATGAGTGATTCTTTATATGAGGGATCAGCTTCCCAAATACTTGGATTTGCCGAGAAGTACGACCAGTTGAGCTTTTCCTGATGTTTGATGCAGAAGGCGACAGCGTCCGGATTCACGTTGCATGAAAATTCCGCCCAATCTATCTTGTCGGGATTCTCACTGCAGAATTTCACTGCAGCTGGGCTCGGGTTGAGTGAAAAGGCCTTCCAGTAAATCTTATCGTTATTTTCTATGCAGAAGGCGACGGCGTCTGGATTTTTGTTTCGTGAAAATTCCTTCCAATCGATCTTGTCCGGATGTCTCACGCAGAAGGCGACAGCATCCGGATGTTCGTTGTGCGAGAACCAATACCAGTCGATGATGTTCGGATGCGTCGTGCAGAAAGCTACGGCGCCCGTGTTATGCGAGAATCCTTTTCCATCCAACTTGTCGGGATGTTCAATGCAGAACTTCACAGCCTCTGGGTGTTTGTTGAATTCAAACCAGTGCCAGACCAACTTGTCGGGATGTGCGATGCAGAATCTGACGGCGTCCGGATTTTTGTTGAACGAGAACCCAGTCCATCCTATCTTGTCTGCATGCTCGATGCAGAACTTCACCGCATTTGGATCTTCTCTCCATGATAATCCATCCCAATTTGCCTTACTGCTATTTTCGATGCAGAAGGCGATGGCATCGGGATGTTTGTTATTTGAAAATCCCATCCAATACAATTTGTCGCTATTTTTGATACAGAAGGCGACGGCGTCTGGATTTTCGTTCCATGCAATCCCAAACATGTGCAGCTTGTCGGGATGTTCAATACAGAACTTCGTCGCATCTGGATTTTCATTTTGTGAAAATAAATACCAGTCGATCTCATCTGGATGTCCTATGCACCAAGCGACCGCGCCTGGATCTCTGCATTTACACATCTCACTGACAACTAATTTGTCTTCTTGGATGCCGTGCCTGAGCCTGCGCCGTGGCACATACTCGATGACGATGTCAACAAGTTCTGGCGGCAACATTTCTATATCGACGCACGTGATTCAAAAAAATTAGGTTTATGCGAATGGCGTGAATAGCGTTCTTCTTTCTTGCCTAACGACGCTGCCTAATTGTATTGGCCAACACCATGTCCGTGCCACGGAACGTAGTCGGTGAAAGCCGCACGGTTGTATTCAGGTTGCCTGTTTAAGCCCCCCCCAATCAGAGTAAGAGTCATACCGCTTGTACGCAGTGGCCACCGGCACGAACATCGCCACAATCACCATCAAGATATGAAGGAACTGCATCGCTTTGTCTTATATCTAGATAAAAAGGGATTCAATTTTGCGGCATTCAAGTCCTTTATGGTGCACCAGGAGGTTTAGAGAAGCTGCTCGTATGACATCCATTTGCCATTTGTCATCTGCACACAAACACCATCTCCGAAGAACATGGCGGTCGCGTCAACATTGTATGTCGTCGAATAATCATTTGCATATGAGAGTAACGTTTTTGCCGTCAGGGGTATGGGGGAGCCCCCCTCTTTCTCGCCTGTCACGTGGATCTGGAAATGAATTCCTCTCTTGCCTGTAATTAACACGATAACTCGCATACCGCATACCCATAAATGGAATCTGCATTTTCCAAATGCTGGCACATTGACGTGATATCCATCCACGGTGACGCACGTTGTCGTACACAACTTGCATGTCATGGAAATATCCGCATCCGCGTAGCCGTCCACGATGTAATGGCACGGCTCAAGATCGAGTTCACGTGCTAAATGGTGGGCAATCCAATCATCCTGTATCTCTGTGAGCTGTGCATAGGCTTCGTATGAATAGTACGTGCTGCCGATCTTGAACGATGTCGGTCCGCACATAATGAACCCATCGGGTGCGCGCAAGCCAGCATACGTATCGTGAACATCATTGGTGTCGATGATGGTAACATATCCTTGTGAGCTGATGACAAAGTGATTCTCAAATGCATACACGTCGCCATGATCAAAATTCCACTGTTTAGTCGCGTGGTTATTGCAGAAATACGCGCGTGACGACATTTCTGTCACGTTCCATGGACCTCTACCAATGGCCTTGTTGTCGCATGTCCATAATGCCCACACGTTACCGACATACGAACCGATGATTGTGTGTAATTCAGGTGGCAAGAGTGTGTCGATCGCATACACTTCACATCTCGATGGCAGCCAGGATTCCCCGCATGGGCTGCGCCCCGCGGGACCGTCCTGCGTGATTCCCCATCTTTCCAGACGACCATTGAACTTTGGTACGGGCGAGGCGTCCACCGCAGCACATGCGGTCAACCAATTTTTTTCACTCTCATACGGCCCACGATGCATCTCTGCCAGCCACCATCCACCTTTCCAGATGAATGATGCTTTGACAGTCCCGCATGGGTTGCGACATGTGTAAGTGCCGTGCTCACGCCATGTGATGGTTTCATCCGTTACGAATGCCATGACACGCCCAACATACGTTTCTCCCGTGGCGTGTTGCCCCCCCGTTTCTGCAAGTAGCACCTTCACAACAGAGGCTCCGGTTAGAAATTTGCGTGTGCGATGTTTCCAAACGACAGTACAAACTCTACCGTGGAATTCGATTTCCAAATCGCGCAGTTTAACGGCCTGACCACGTGTCAGTGTTATCTCCATGGATGTGTCCAATAACCCCGTGTATGGCTTGCCGCTGAATTCAAAATGTCCGCCATTAGCGACAACATAATTACTGCAGCACACCGGATTCTCCAACGGGTTCCAACGGACAACGGACGCCGGCTTCGTCATTCTGGTCGATGTGCAATCTAAAACAATATCTCCAAACGCGCTGCTCGCACATTGTACAACAGCCTCCTTATTGGGCTGCGTGCGCAAGAAATAACCAGATGGAAGCAACATCCTTATAATTCAAAAGGGGGGCACCGCAGGTTTCCCCCTTTCGTGTGCTGCTTTCGCGGCCACGAAGGGCCGCGTCGGAAAGAAGCTGTATGAGATCCATTTTTTGTTGACATCTCTGGCACTCAGCCCATCTCCTGAGAATATGAATTCAAAAAATCACCAAGCTCCCGCGTCTTGCTAGCCTACGCGGTAACATCCATTGTCGGTGAGCACGAGAATTCCATTTGGATACAATTCGACACCGCGGTCATTACGCGCAGCTTCCCACAATGGGAATTTCTCGTACATTGGGACCCCGATAGTCGTGCACACTCCATCCCGGCTGCGAATATAAATGGACGCAGAGAATTCATCTCCGCCACCATCATCATAATATCCATGCAATGCATATGTCGTGCCATATCCATCATGCCACCGCATCTCAACAAACGCCCGCCAATCTTCATTATGATAAACATACTTGGACGGCACGAGATGCCCAACGGCTTTCATAAAGTTGCGATCGCCTGCAGACAGCTTGTATTCATTCAAGTCCAATTCGCACATTGATGTGATAATATCAATCAACTCCTCAGGAAGTGGCAACACTTCGCAGAGAAATTCAAATGATGCTTCAGTTGGAAGAGACATCCTCTAAATTAGATTCCGGCAAGGTCGGTCGTAAGAAATCTTTCGTGTAGACCGGTTGCTTTAGGGAAACAAAAATTCAAACAGGCGCGTGGCGTTACACATCGAGCAATGCTGGCATTCCCCCATCTGCAGCTCCTTTCACAAACCATTCACTCAGCTTTCTCACGAACAATGGCAGATACGCGAGTATCGCTTCAACACGTGCCGCAATTTTTGTGAGCAATGTCTGCGTTGACAGGATCTTCTCACCCGTTGATTTGAGCTCGATGGAGCTACTTTCACACTTGGCTGTCGCAACCGTTATGCGTGCGTCGTGCTCGACTAGCAGCTTATTAAGCGTATCGATCTTTGCCGCGAGCTGTTCATTCTGCTTATGCAGGAATGCGAAGTTGGCATTCGACGCATCAGCGTTCTGCCCATGCGGAATTGGTATCGTGTACGGCACGGTACGTGTGACAGGAACACCGTCCCGGCCTCCTCTCCAGAACGGGGCATTGGTGACGGTGTTGTATCCGGTGCCTTCTGTGGTAACTAATTTCTGCATTGCAACAATCAAATGGCAGTGTGTCGGTATATAAAAAATTCAATCTTCGAGCACGATTCTCTCAGCCAGGGGATGCATGCTGTGTGTATGAGATCCAATTCTCGTCGATATCCTTGACGCTCAGTCCATCACCGAAGAACATGATTATCGGGTGCATAGTAAAGTTGTCTCGGCCGTCTGTCAGCCACGCTATCAATGTGTCACTCGTGAGCGGGCGTTTGTCTGTCGTTCCGTCCAAGTCGTGTATTTGAAAGTGGATGCCATGACAACTCGTCGTTGCAACAAGTATCCGTGTGTCTCTTATTACTACACTGACACCGCATTTACCAAACACTGGGATACACACATGGACGCCGCAGGTCACAAATGTGATGCATGTCTTACCACATTCACAGCGTGGCATCTCTGTCACACGTCCGAACCGTTCTATGTAATGCGTTTGTGTGCCGCTGATCTCGGCGTGTAAATTAACTTTTGTCCACGTATGATCGCACACGCAAGGAGGCACGCCATATGAGCACGATTCGTGACCACCCATATACGAGTTCGGCCCACATACCACAGTTGCGTTCGCAATAGATGGCGCTGACCAATATTGCGGTTTAATATCATCAAGATCAACGACAAACGCATGCGCGTCGCCGCGCCGGACGACCAGGTGATTTTCAAATACATCCCAATCATAGCGCGGAAATTCGATTACCCGGCTGGTAAGAGCGTCTTTTTTACTGCGAACGGAAAGTGCACACATACGGACACGATCTGGATTTGTTGTGCTCATTAGTTCAACGTCTTTTCTTACCATGGCACGCAATGCTTCCTGTCCCCGCGTTTTCCACTGTACCCATGCGTTACCAACATATTGACCGATGATCTCGTGCAGTTCAAGCGGAATACGCGTGTCACAAAGTGTTGTGTCGTGCAGAGATATCAAATCCACATGTTCGGCAACTGGGCATGGCACATCACCTGCAGCGATGTAGCGATGGCCCCATTTGTCTATTATCTCCCACCAACCTCCCTTCCATGTGAACTGAGCATCTGTCGACTCGCATGGGTTTGCGCATGTGTGTAACCCATTCCTATCCATCCATGAGATGACACCATTGTCGGCGGTGACTTTCCCAGGAGTGGAATGCGTCACGACACCAATGCATATCTCACTTGAAGAATGCCTGAAAGGTGTTTCAGCCAGAAGGATTTTGTATGGCGTCTCATGGACGTCAATACTAAATTTGCGCACATGCCGATTCCATGTCACGATGCATTTCTCGCCGCTCTGGACTACCGACAGGCCAGGCGGAAACGGCGCGTGACCGGAGAATTGCATGGAAACATCTAGTTTACCGGTGTATAAAGTTCCATCGAATTTGCATGCACCGCCGGATTTCACGACGTACCTACTGTGGGCGATGACCCCCGTTCTCTCAGGAATGTTGTATATGTTCGTAAACTGCAGGACATCACGCTTGTTTTGCAACGTGCAAATATCGTTGCCGCATACAATGGTATCGCCGAACACATCCCACACATCACCAGGAAGATCTTGTTCACCAAGAGGGCCCCATGCCTTATTGGCAGCAATCAGAAATCCTTTCGGTTTGCCGGCTTGCGGCACAGAAGAACCGCCCCAAACAAACCACTTTTCGGCAGCTGGAAATGACACCATATGCTTTACTCAAATTCAAAAAAGCCATTTCCCGTCAGCTGCTTGACAAGAGAGTACGTGCCATCTCTCCGCTGCGCGAGGTCGTCGACATATTTTAAATCCAAAAAGTGCCACAGATGGAGTATGTGTGTTGTCTCTTTCTTGCTAACTTCTTTCCGCGGGGCCGAGCGGAGCGAGGCCCCCTAGAAAGAAGCTGTAGGAGACCCAGTGCCCAGTGGAAACTTCGATGCTGACACCGTCGCCGAAGAACGCGATTTGTATTTCGGATGTGTCTCGGATTGGGTGTGATCTGTCAGTAAAGTTTGCGATGCACATATCTCCATCGTAAATCTGAACGTGCACACCACTGTCGCCAATCAAGATGAGTGGAGATCTGGTCCCGATGGTACCCGTGATCACGGCGCACTTCCCGAACGCAGGAACATTCGCGTGAATATCGCCGATAGAGATGCATGTATTTTGGCACATTGCGCACATCGGGGATTCGACACCATATTCGTCATAGTGCCAAATGCCGATGTTCATAGAGTGCGTGTGACCGGGAGTGTGTTTGGGCCATGAGAGCCTACCATGGACATACGATCGAAACTGGTTGTCTCCAACACGGAACGATGAATCTCCGCATACCACACGATCGTCCGCCTGCACGTCCATGGGATATCTGGTGACGAGCATGCCATTATCTGCATCAAACACATGTGCGCATCCGTTATCTGCAACAACGACATGATTTTCGAACACGTTCCAACACGCGCTGGTAGCAGTGGCACGTTTCATGTTTACGACGGACGAGTGTGTGATGGTAAGTTGGTGATCTTTGTAAATGTAATCGAGCCCATTTCTGTGGATACATTTGTAACCGTCCAATTCTCGGCGTTCGTATGCGTAACCAGCATATCGCCCAATGATATCATGCAACTCCAATGGCAAACGTGCCTCGTCAAGCTCGGCGGTCGTCGCTGACGTTGGCATGAAACATGGCCCGCATGACGGGCGTGGAATGCAACACACGTCCGACGTGATCCAGCGTTCGCCGCGTGTTCTAATCGTCCACCCATTTCCATTGTAGAGAATGCTGGCATCCCCGTCCCCGCAGGGGCTGCCGTCCATCCAATTGGTAAAACAATACCTCGACGGGCCACACCCGTCCTCCCATTCGAGATATGCTCTCGTGCACATGCCAATGCACACTGTTGGGTCACCACCACTGGAGTGCAGGAGAATGGTTGCAGGAAGGCGGCACCTCGTGAATTTTCGCATATGCCCATTCCACACCACCACGCACGTGCCATCTGCCAGCACAAAAACCTTGAGCCCAATACGATCGATGCACATCGGTTTTTTGATCTTGATGCTCATGTTGACATCGAGAGGGCCGTTATATACGTGCCCATTGAAATCGTATTTCACACCCTTGTAAATGGCATACTCGCTGCACAGAGTTGGCTGTGTTTCAAATAACTTCACGGCCTCGTCATGCCAACCTGTTAATCCCGGCAGTAGCGCTAGCTGATAACTAATGCCATGTGTCACCGCACCATATCCAAACACATCAACGACATCCGCTGGAAGCCGCCGTTTCGAAACATATCCTTGGGGATCCATCGTCCACGCAGAGTTGCCGCTGATAAGTACACCGCTGTGCGCAAAACAACCTTCTGGAGCACGGAACGATGTCATGGGCTTTTTATAATTCAAACAGCTTCTTTCTGATCGGGCCTCGCTTCGCTCGGCCCGGAAAGAAGCTAGGCAAGAAAGATGTTTTTTGGACCTGCCGTCATTTATGTAAAATCGGATTTGTTGCCCGAACTCATCCGAAAAAAAGATGTGTTCTTTCTTGCCTAGCTTCTTTCCGGGCCGAGCGAAGCGAGGCCCGATCAGAAAGAAGCTGTCTATACGCTCGTTAAGATTCGCGTGGCGTCTACTTTACCCTCATCCCATTTAAATGTCGCAAGGATATCCGTGATGTGCGGCAGCCAGTCGTCCGGAATGGACTGACGCATCAAACGCAGGGCATCGAGCCGTCCCTCGTCCCACTTGTATAAGCGGAGAACTGCTACGACATCACGAATGGCAATGGCCTTGCCGTCGAGCATCTGACGGAGGATATCGGTTTTGTTTTCATCCCAAGTTGTGGCGCGCAACGCCTTGATGACGGTATCAAACGCATGCACTGCGGGCGCCGTGTCCGGCATGTCTTTTGCCGGTGCTGCGCCGGCTTCGGCTGGCGCCTGGCGTTCAGGTGCGGGTAGCGCACGCATGGCGTCGCCAACGTATGCCGAGTTAAGAGTGTTAATAAGTGCGAGACGTTGATCTGGCGTGATTCCGCGCAACTTGCCGCCAAGCGCGCTAATTGCATCGACTTTGTATGTGCTCACTGTTACCCCATTGATCAAGCTTAACGCATTGGATGCAATTGTCTGTGGCGTTGATGGAGGACGTAGGCCCTCCACGTCATGCGAGAGGATCGCGCGGATCGCATCAATCTTGTACATGTCCGTGGTGATACACGCGTACAATGAATACGTATCATCCCACGAGGTCTTGGCGTCCACGATCCACGCAAGTGCCTCACCACGCGCACAATCATCGCTGATGCCCTTATAGATGGCCATGAGACATTCTCGCGTCGGCGGTGGATTCTTGCTTGTGAGGATGCGCATGTTGTCCGCTGTGGGGATTGTCGCCATGGCAGCCGCATTGATTTCTGATTGTGAGAATGCACACGTCTGCAAGATTGTGATCCATGCAAAATTGCGCATACTCGGGTCTTCAATGCACATGGCAATGGATTTTGCGATCGCGCATGTCATCTGCTGCGGGAGATTTCCAAGCATGATGAGGAATCTGCCGGTGTTCGTCTTACATTCCTTTATGTAATCCTCTAGGCCACCTGGTTCACACTTGCCACGATGTGCCTCGATGAATTCCGATTGCTGCTTGGACCACTCAACGATTTCCTGTTTCGTCCAGTCGTTACCATTGATGGAGAACTTGCCCTCCGGCATGTTGATCGTCCCGCTTGTGAACATCGTAACAGAGTCACGGTCGTCGGACTGATTTGGTGTTTTGATAGTGACAGTGTTACCATGACCATCGATCGAAAGCTTTCCCGACTGCGCATCGTATCCCAGATGATAACCAGGCTGATAAACCGTGCACGACATCTTCAGTTGAAGCTATATAAAAAATTCAATCAGGCACATCCGGTAATGCCGGTAGCGCTGCCAGCGCTGGCACATCCGCCACGCCTTTCACAAACCATTCACTTAGCTTTCTTACGAACAATGGCAGATACGCGAGTATCGCTTCAACACGTGCCGCGATCTTTGTAAGAGTTGTCTGCGTCGAGAGAATCTTTTCTCCCGTGGATTTGAGTTCGGCAACGGCATTCTTACACTCCAATGTCGTCGCTGCGAGTTGTGTATTGAGCTGATCAACTTTCGTTGCAAGTAGCTCGTTCTGCTTGAGCAGGAACTCGAAGTTGGCGTTCGCCGCCATCAAGTTCCTCGCGTGCGATGGGTTTGGACTGGCTTCGTTAACGTAGTTTTTGAATAAGACGAGATTGCCCGCTTCCCTTCGCTTCAATAAGATGGCGCCGTCAATCACGAGTTTCTGCATGGACTGGTATATAAAAAATTCAATCGTGGGTGCGGGATCCGGGCCCGGAGCTCTCCGCCTGCGTGCCATCCAAACTTGACGCACCGGAGGTGGAGTGCGCAGCCTCCCCAGCGTAAGTCACGAATTTGCCGTCGGACCTGGCGACGCAAATGCAATCTCCGAAGAAGCGCATGTCGACATTGCCATCGAAGGACGTGCTATAATCACTTCCATACCACAATAGTGTGCCCGCATCGAGAACAGTGGGGTGTACGCCGTCGATCGCGATCTCATGGATTTGTCCGTGCACTCCTTGTTTTCCGGTGAGCACGATTGCAACTCGCGTGCCGATTCGTCGTATGCGAATCTGACAATTACCGAACGCCGGAACGTTTACGTGGAATCCACCTATTGTGACACACGTCTTATTACAATACGCACATTGGGAATGGTGCGACGACACGTGGAGGGGGCTCTGCCACTCCACGACAGTGTGCCAATTTGAGATATATGCAGGCCACGACAGTTCGGACGTGTCCCATGAAGAGCCGGCGCACCCAGTTGCGTACGAAATGAAGTTAATCCCTATTTTAAATGACTTGTCGCCACATTGGATAAACATGGAGGGATCGCATGCGATGTTTGGATAACTGTCCTTCATGTCGTCAAAATCCATGAAAACGAAGCACTCGTTCTTGTCTATGATCAGGTGGTTATCGAACATCTTTATGCCATACTGCGACTTGACGTTGAACTCGTATTTTTCGTCTGGATTATACACAGATATGTGGCCACCTTCATCTTCCACATGGACACCGCCATGCACGGCATGCATGTGATCAAATGGTCCAAACGCTTGCATTGCGCACCCCACGTACTCACCAACAATATTATGCAGTTCTATCGGGAGAATCGTGTCAAGCATCGCGATCTCATGTGCAATGGGCATCCATGAATTCTCGCACGTCGGTTGATCCACATGTACGTCGGTCGCAATATAATATTCCGCGTGTGGGTATGGCACATATACCCATTTGTCTGTTGGGTGGATTGCAGTGACGGCAGCAATCCAATTTTTTCTGTATGGGTAATCATCCACCTGCTTCTCGATGGACCACCAGCCGGCCGCGTCGGAGGCGCAGCCTCCCCAGTGGAATTGGACGGTAACGTCCACCGATCCACATGGGTTTGGGCACGAATGCATCGACCCGTCGTCCCAGACAATTTCACTGTCGGTCATCACGCCGATAACATGCGGCACACGCGTCATGCTGAGAATCACCTTGAAAGGACGGTGCCGCGTAGATACCTTAAACTTTCTTCTTAATGTACTTGACGCCACTATGCACGCGTCGTCATTAATTGTCACGCGCGCATTTCCACTATTGATGTAGAAACTTTCACCAGAAGGGCTCCGCCCCTCCACGGTGGTCTGGATAAGTTCCACCGGATTGGGCAACTCGCCATAGATGGAGTAGTTTGGAGGCACCTGAAACGCTGACATGGGTTTGTATAATTCAAATAGCTTCTTTCTGATCGGGCCTCGCTTCGCTGGGGAGGGCTCCGCCCTCCCCTTCCCCCCTCTTGGGATGAAAGAAGCTAGGCAAGAAAGATGTTTTTGGACCTGCCGCCATTTATGTAAAATCGGATTTGCTGCCCGAACTCATCTGAAAAAAAGATGTGTTCTTTCTTGCCTAGCTTCTTTCCTGGTCTTAGCTAGGGGGGGCGGGGGAGCGCAACTCCCCCGGAGCGAAGCGAGGCTCGACGAGAAAGAAGCTGTTTGAATTGTATTATAGCCATGGGACTGGATCTGGACTCATTCCTTGCTGTGTTGGATGTGCAAAACAAGCGCATTGTGGCGCCATTCCAGTTGACGATGAAATCGGCGGGCGGCAAACAGAACATTTATGTGCTCATCAAACACCACTGGTCTGGCCAAGTACAATTCGAAGCTCTGATTCATTCTGAGTTTAAATGCCGGAAATGTGTGTGCCATGCAATGAAGATGGCGCCACTGACGGACAATATCGGCGATCAGGTTTTGCTGCCAATCGGCGTCGTTTCCAGCGCACCAACATGCGTGCGTTCGCATCTGCGCAATGTGCACAAAGCCGTACAAAGCGCTTGCAAGGGCAGTGAAGTTGGCCTGTACATTGTCACTTCTGAAGATGTCAATGAAAACGCCGGTGGCTTCCGTCATTATGCGATGAACTCGCTTGTCACGGATGCCGATGTGGACATCGATTTCATCAAAGCCGCAATCTCTAAATATGCAATCGATCTTATGCCCAAACTCGAGCGTGAACTCAAGGGGCGTGAGGCAGCTTTCATGCGCGTTATGGACGCTGTGCAAACAGTCACGTATGCCAGCATGCTCACAAGGACATTATCATGGATGATACGGCTCATGCAATCCGAAGACGCAGGTCAGGACCCGCCAATTATTTGGCGCACGCAGCTCATGTTGGACGCAGGCTTAGAGCGCGACATGAATGGCCCGGTCTGCAAAACATATCATCAAGCAAACGGCATCATCCTCAGACTCATGGATTCCGAGAACTGCGTCGCTGAGATGGCTGCGCTGTTGGCGCCAGATGTGTATCGTCGGTTCACTGCGCCCCCGTCCGGTGTTGCCATTTCAATGCTCGGTGATTTTACCAACACGGTCATGACACTTTCGGAGGCATCCAAATTACCTGGTGCCACACTCGTCCCGTTGGCAACGGATCGATCAGTGATGCACGTCGCATTCAAACTTGATTCATGCTCCGTCGATTCTCTCATGGAGATCGCCAAACTTGGGTATTCCATCGAGATTGCGACGGCCGACAAACAACCAATGTACGTTGCTAAGACGACACTTGCCTTTGAAAAGCGTTCAGTCCCGCACTTCTGGAGTTACTCGGCAGAAAGAAAAATCACAGATTACATCGATACGAAGTGGGCGCGCGTCTCACTCATCGTCCCCATGTACAAGTACATCGGAGAGCAGCACGTGCTGTTCGTTCTGCCGGACTGCGTCGTCAAAGACATTCCATTTGACTGCTGCTTCCCAGAGTTCCTTTCCACAAAGTACACAAGATCGTGCGGAAAAGCATTTGAAGAAGGTAGCAAGACAGAAATGCCAGAAGCCGCTGACGTCCCGATCGCTTTCGGTATTGGCTCATCCGGTGACAAGAACATTCTCGTCAACCCGGTTGACGTGCGGATCGATGGAAGCATCATCCTTCGCATCACGCACATGAAATCCTGATGTACATGATTGACGACCCATCCGTCACGTCGTAATCCATGACGAGGTCGTCATCGCACATCCGTTTTTTACTGAAGATGAGGATGATGTTTTCGTGTGGAATACCAGATTTCTCTTCGCATCGTTCTTTGATGCTTTTGATTGTGTCTGTATACGCAACAGTCAACGACACGTCTTGGCCGTTCGCATCATACAGAAAGATCTGTATCGTCGCTCCGGGCTCGGGGATCTTGCGCCGATACGTTTCAACTTCGGTGATAACAGAGCCATCAACAACACCATACGACGCGAGGGTTCGATTCACATCCAACAATGGTATTTCACCAAATGTGAAATGCATCAGCGCCTTTGTCTTTTCGAGAACTTTCAAAACCACATTGGCGACCTTCGCATCTGCTGCCAGCGCCAGGGCGTCCTCCGTCACCATCGCCCTTCCACGAACACGATACCGCACCGTGATATTCATGTGCTATATAAAAATTCAACTGGTCAACGCCGCGCCACGTCGTACTTAATCACGCAAAAGAAGTTCTTTCTTTGTTGACTTTCTTTCCGAGCAGGCCGAAGGCCTGCGAGAGAAAGAAAGTTTCGTGATGAGCATGGCGTATAATATTCAAACGTGCGGGAAAAAACTTACGACCAATCGTACCAGAAATACGCGTCGTTGATCCTTAGTGTATCGCCTTCCATGCAGATCTTGTTCACTGGACGGAAGACAGAGTTAAATTTGGCAGTTGCAACCACAGCGTGGTTTCGTGGAGGGGACAGGGGGGGCTCCGCCCCCCCACCATCGTCGGTCTCTCTGCCGAAGTTCACGTAGCCATTACCGACATAGATAACCTGCATGCGGTCATGCCTGTGAAATACAATGTCGCCCGTCCACATGTCAACGCGCGTCCATTCAGTCCCGGCTATCAAATGTTTTTTTATTGCAGCGTCGACCTCGGCATCCTGCACATCATCCAGGCATTCCGCTGGGGACACTGGCACCCAATCATGACTGAAATCATAGACGAGCCATTTGCATCCAGCTGTCCTGAACGCACACACGTTGCCAAGAGAGCGATGTCCCGTCAGACCTCCTAAATAGCACAATTTTGTAAGCGCAGATGAGCCATGTTCTTGTACGTGAGCGCAATCATCGGGCGCTTTGAACACCGCAAATCTCTTGTATGTGTACATCGGCGGGGCATCCGGCGAACCTTCGAATATGGACTTAACGCCCGATAGCGCAGTGAAACGCATGACCGTTGATGAGCTTTGTCCCATGTTGTCCGAACAGTGTATAAAAAATTCAATCAGGAAGCTATAAGCCCACACAGACATTTGGGCGGGCCCATGCGTGAAATCGCATGCAGGATCCCTGGCAGGTCATCCCGAATGGGATAGACGGAAGCCGCACATTATATTGCCTGTGGTCCATCCCCCCTTTGGTGAGAGGCGTGAATGCATGGATGGTCACATCAACCGTGTTCACAATGCCAATGAATAGCGTCGCCGCGTCACCAGTGATGAACACATCTGTCGGCAATGTTCGGGCCTTTAATGTTATCGTCACTGGAATTTCGCGCCCCCCAGCAGCGCTGATGCAGACACATATGCCGGGTGGGTTATCGAGAGGCCCATAATTCGCAAGGGCTTTGTACATGTCGACGTGCACGACGCAACCGTGTAGCGACATTGCAAGGCCATTGAGGTATGCAGCCGCTCTGCATGCATAGTAATGCGATGGAGCATTTCGCACACTCCCATCATACATATGTTCCTTTTCGCCGAAGATGGCCCCGCTCTCTGTCAGACAATCCGGACGAAGTGCGAGACACGCTATAGGGACGTCGGCGCCTGTGATGATGTTTATGCAACGGTTGTGATCCATGTGTTTATCGTCATACCATCTGCTGTAGAGAGAACTGGTTTTGATATACGTGAGGTCAGCGCTCGGTGGACGGAAGAACGCTTTATCAACAGAGAACATTCGTCCATCATAAAAGTGGTCGGCTTCATACACTGTGGGCTTTCCAACAAACTCAACCACAACGCCACAGAGGTCCAAAGGGAACCACGCCGGTGCCAATTCTCCAAGCTCTTGCATGGCGATATATAAAAATTCAAATGCGCGTTTGGGGGCTCATGGGGCGACCAAAAAATCTAAGTGAACATCGGGAAGGCCCAGCCCTCAGTTGTTTCGACGCATACCCCATTTCCGAAGAACACGACTTTTGCCTTATCGGTACATTTCATTGCATAGTCATTTGCGCACATCAGGAGGGTTGTCCCGTCGAGATTCACTATTCCGTTGTGGGGTGGAACATCGTGTATTTGGAAATGATATCCCTGTGCGCCCGTCATCACGATCGCGACGCGTGTTCCACGCAGCATCGCACGAAGTTTGCATCTTCCAAATGCCGGAACTTTCACATGAATGTCGATTGGGCTGAATGTGATGCAAGTGGAATCACAGAGGTCGCCTCTTTTTTCATCCCCGCATCTGCCCAGCTGATACTCGTCCATGACATATCCATACATGTGATGGCCAAACCCCACATTTGTGTCATAATCGAAATCGCGACAATCATCGTGTTCATCGACTTCAGCGAGTTCATTGTATGCCGCATACGAGTATCTGTGGAAACCCAGGCAAAACATCCCATGACTACATGACAACTCACCGTCGTCTGAAATGCGCAACCGCGTGTGGGGACGGTCCATGTCATCCAGATCCAATATCATGATCCTCCCTCCACAACGGACGACCACATGGTTCTCAAACGCACTGTAACAAGTCGCATCCTCAATGAGCAAATTGCACCGAGACCGGCCACAATCGTTAGGGGTTGACTCCACCGTTCCGACATATAGTGTATTTTTCCAGTATTCGACATGCATGATGGAAGGTGACTCACCCCGGTCCCCTGCGGCATGCCCTCTGTATCGCATGAATTCATGGCGGCAGTTTAGTGCTCTGTTCGTCAGGCCCGCATACTCGCCAATAATTGCATGCAGTTCGATTGGCAGCCGATAATCCATCATGACGACTTCGCCGATGGATGGCAGCCAGAAATCTTTACATGCCATCTCATGCTGTCCAAATGGAATGTCGGTTGCGATGTAATGGGCGTCGCGGGTCGGGATAGCTTTGTTGGCGACGTCCATATTTCCATAGACATCGAGACTTGCAGTGATCCAACTTTTCATATGCCGAGCTTCGACCACTTTCGTGATGGACCACCATCCGCCGCGCCATCTGACATCAACATCAACCGAGTTGCACGGATTCGTACATTCGTGCGAGAAGGCATCTTCAGTGTACCATGTGATTTTGTCAGGTGTCATCAGCCCGACGACATGCTGAGTTCCATTGTGCGTGAGCGCTAACAAGATCTTTACACGATGCTCTCCACATATGCGAAATGTGTGCATGAATGATTGGGCCGTGTTGGGGGTCTTCGGGGGGCGGAGCCCCCCGTGCCAAATTACAACACATGCTTCAGGGGTGAGTATGATTTTAAGATTTGGCATGTCGAAACTCCCCCGTGTCGTGACTTGCATGTCAACATCCAGCATGCCTTCATATGGACATCCGTCCATCGTAAGATGTTTTCCATGATCAATCACATACTCACTGCAACACACAGTGCCTTCTGCTCCCCGATAATATTTGCCGTCACAATGACATCCATCACTGACGACTGTGCAATCTCCGAATGCGTCGATCGTATGAAAATTTTTAGCGATCTGCTGCCCATCCCGAACGGCGTGACTTCCACAAACTAATGTATCACCCCGCAACACACAGCCAATTGGGACCTCCATGGTGAATATAATTCAAACAGCTTCCGGGGGAGCTGCGCTCCCCCGCCCCCCCTAGCTGAGAACGACGTAGCACGGGGAGGCCATAGGTTTACTTTCTTGCCTAGCCGGCTTCGCCGTGTTGCCGAGCGAAGCGAGGCAGCTTTGAAAGAAGCTATATGATGTCGGCAAGGAACTTTTTAAACTTTGTCGATGGCACGTACAATCCCCCGTTCCGACGAAATACATCCCAATCCACTTTATCAGGATTCCTCAGGCAATGCTTGACAGCTTTTTCGTTGTGGTTTCTCTGGAAGTTACTCCAATGTACTCCGTGACTAATCGCATAGTCGATAGCGCGGTCATTCGTGTTATATGACAACCATTCCATGTCGATTCGTGCGTCACCGAGCAGCAAGTCGACTGCCTTGTCATTACAATTGGCAGAGAACGCCCACCATATAATTTTGTCTTTGTGCACGAGCATATACTCGACGGCACGATCATTTGCGTTTGATGAAAACACGTACCATCTTATCTCGTTTGGATGCGCAACAAGGTATTTAACCGCCAGGTCGTTGTGGTTGCGTGAAAACTCAAGCCAATCCACATGGTCAACATTTGCAAGGCAGTATCCGACAGCCTCATCATTCTCGTTGCATGAGAATCCTCTCCAAACTATTTTTTGCGGATTCGCAATGCAGAACGCGACGGCCATGCTGTGCTCATTGCTGGAAAACCTGTCCCAATCGACTTTATCTGGATTTTTGATGCAAAGCCGCACAGCATCATCCAAGAACGATGCAGACAGCCATTCCCAACTTTCGTCAACTAATCCATAGCGGTGAAACCAGTGTGTCCGATCATCCAGCACATCGTCAGCGTCCGTAACGCAATGTTTATGGACGCCATAGCCAACCTCACGTCCGTTCGGTGCATACTCTGCAATGATATCAATGATCTCCAATGGGAGACGTTGCCCACTTGGTACTTTCCGAAACCAGTTTATCAAGGATTGCATCATGTAGTATATTCAAAAAATGGGAGCCGGGCATATTTCTAGATGGGAGGCGGTGTCCTCATCGAGAATTTGTTTGGGCGATGTCCACTCCAAACTCTTCATAACATATTGGGCACGTGCCGTCGGGATCTGGCATCGCTCCATGGATGACATTTTTGATCTCCGCACGGCACATTGGGCATGGAGTGGGTTGCGGGGAAGCGTGTTTCCATTTCATCAAACATACCAAATGAAAGATATGCCGGCAATCCGTCATCGCCAGCTTATGGCGCTCGTGCCCGGAATGTTCGTATTTTTCGACGTATCGCGTGCGCACATGTGCCATATATTCCAGGGCGGACTGTGCTTCATCCTCCGTGAAGTTGAAGTGGCACGTCATACATTCGTGCATCACAGATACGAATGCCAAAGGATGACACATGGGCTTCGCGCATCTTTCATGATACATGTTGCCAGATGCATCGCTCACGATCGTTGGATCGATCGATCCACTAGGTTTCCACCCAACCCACGTCACATCCGCCACTGGGTGATATACTTTTGTGATACTTACCGTATTGTCATAGCACACTATTATTTCGTGCTCTCCATGGACGGCGTAATATCGTCCGCGGCGCAGACAAGTGAGCTCGGTCTCATTCGTCTTACATGTTATGGTGTGGCCACGCGCATTAGTGAACGTGAAACATCCCTTTTTGGGGATTTTGATTCCAAACTCTCTGTCTGTACATTCTACCTTATACTCGTCGAACTGCAGATCGCGTATGTCCACAACATAAAATTTGTCCTGTGGTGTTTTGTTTGTTTCTGCTATGACATATGAAACGCCCAGTGCTTCACGGCCAACTGTGGCCCACGCATCTCCACTCACATGCGATGTTACAGGGCTGAAAGGATCCGCCATTTCGGCAAATTTCTCCCGATGCCATAAGATCGCGTCAGCAAGATTTGACACCATGTTGTATAATTCAAAAAAGATCACTCCTTGGCTGCGTGCGGTCGGAGCAGGGGCGCCAGGCAGTATTCAGTTGCGGCATCACTTGGATTTGCGACAAATCTGAATGGATCGATGATAATCGAATTCTCGATGCACAGTTTTGCCGCAGCTGGATGCACGTACAGGGACACCACTTTCTCAAAAGGTATTCCGTCTCGTAACATTGTTATCGTATAATTCAAAAAAACGGCAACAGTCCTGGTTATGCGACAGGCACCAACCTTTCTTGCCTAGCTTCGCGCAGCGAGGCCGTATCAGAAAGAAGCTGTTAGCCAATGCGGAAATATCCCTTGTTGACAATTGAAAGGATCCCACCTGGATATAATTGAAACGCAGATGCACCATGCTTTGCGATCCACAAAGGCAACATCTCATAAATGGGAAGTGAAAGCGTGACGCGATCACCGCACTGACTGCAAACATCGATCCATGTACCGTGATTCTCGCTATCGTCATAGATCCCATACATCACACAAGTTGTACCAAATTCATCATGCCACACAATATTAATAGATCTGTCACCATTGTCCTCTGTTTTTACATCGATTGTCTGCGTGAGAGGTTCAACGATTTTCATGTAGCTACGTTCATCAGCAGATGGTTCAAATTGGTAAATAGCCAGTGCGCTGTGGTCATCTACAATATCAGTAAGCTCATCGGGAAGAGGAGACGCCTCGCAGAGAAATTCGAATGAAGCTTGAACAGGAATTGCCATGATTTTTATGTCAGAGTGTTGCTGTCTTATGGGGCTCAAAAATTCAAATGTAAACACCATGGGACGAGATCGCGTTGGATGTGTCCCTGCGCAACGCGAAGCCTTCGCGTCCCTACATATACGATTGAATCATGGCTGAGTCCAAAGACGGCGACTGTGGGCATTCTGATCGCAGTATTCTCCGTGTTGGTATTATCCAAACAGATCACACTCTGATACATCTGGAGGCCAATGGAGAATATACTGTCGCCAGTTTCAACGGAGATGGATGTATCGTGTACGGCGGTGGCGTCGAACAGCTCAGTACGGCATCCGTCTCCATCTTCATGTTGGGTGGTAAGACTTGGCTCATCGACACAGGTGAAGAATTTCTTATCATACGTGGTAACACCATGACACGTCGGCCTCGTAAACTACCAAGCATGGTTGGGGAATTTGTGGAGGTTAGTGACGCTGAGCAGCTCGAAGACATCAATGCCGGCCCAATCCGCGACATCACTGCATGGCGTATCACAAAAAAACATCTCGAGATAGTTCCATCCCTGTGGTATTTCAGGACGTGTGATTCAGGTGGTAACCCATCACTTCTCTGCGTCAAACGATACAACGAATACATTGTGATTTAGACAGACCAATCTTTTTTCGCATCTTAACACGATGCGCAGATGACTTCGGCAAGGGTTTCTTGCCGGAAAGAAGCTATCGGACCTACCGTCATTTATGTAAAACCAGATTCGCCGCCCGGGCTCGATGTAATTTATCGGCGAGGGGTGTCGGGGGAGCACGGCGATTGTCTTTTTTGCCTAGCCCGACTACGTCGCGTCGTGTTGTAATGGGGGTCTTCGGGAGGCGCGGAGCGTAGCTCCGCCCGGAGCGAAGCGAGGCAGCTTTGATAGTAGCTCTTTCTTGCCCACTGCGTGTCATTTCGATCAAGCGAAGCGGGCGAGAGAAAGAAGTCTGTGAGTGTTGGAATGTACCAATGGTCGGATGCGCCGATGCACACGCCATCTCCGAAGAAGGTAATTGAAGCGTTTTCGCATGGCTCATCGTATTTTCCACAGTACATCAACAGTGACGATGCGTCGGGATCGTCGTCTGGAATCGCCATATGTCCCGTGAGGTCATATAATTGGAAATGCCATCCCTGTTTGCCGGACAGTACGATCGCGACGCGCGAACCACGTTGAATCACGTGGAGTTGACATTTGCCAAATGGTGGCACTTTGACATGGATACCAAGACACTTCACTGTGATGCACGTGGAGTTACACATTCCACATTTCAATGGATAATCATCATCGATATAACCGATAACCAAATGGTCGTGCGCGATGTCGATTGTCCTTTCAATGTCACGGAATGTCTCCGGGCCGGCGGGCCCCACCGCAGTCAGTTGTGCAAATGCATCATATGAGTATGCTCGATTGCCGATCTTGAAAGAGTTCGGTAAACACATCGCCTCGAAATCAGTGGGATCGGGCCATGGTAGTTTGATGTGCTCTCGATCCATGTTATTTGTATCGAGAATTGTGACACCCACACCATCGTATACGACAACGTGATTTTCGAACACACTGTATCCGTGCATCCCTGTGAGCTCATATGGCAAACCGTCCTGTTGAAGTCTATCATACCGACTGATACGCATGCGATTGTGCGAAGGAAATATGCGCACGCCGCACCTATTGATACCCTTACGACTGCAGTTCCACACAGCAGTTGCGATACCAGCATATTCTCCAATGATCACACACAGTTCAACTGGCAAATCCGTTGTCTCACTGATCAAAGGTGGGTCAAATCTTTCATATGGAGCAATCTTAAATGGCAAATCTGTTGCGATGTAGTGTCCGAATGGGCAATCTTCTGGAGATGCTTTGCCGAGTGGTGCGAGCCGTCGTTTCATCGACCACCAACCACCACGCCATCTAATATCAACATCTGTTGAACCGCATGGATTTACGCATTCGCAGAGAGCGTCGGTAGAGTCGAGACCCATCGTGCGCCACATGATCTTATTTTTTGTCATCACTCCGATGGTTCGTCTCATTCCGTTGTTGGTCTGGGCGAGCATCACTTTCACGGGGGTACTGTCGATTTCGAACCCGCATGCGGTGTGCAGGGAGGCCCCATCGCGAAGGGAGGCCCCATCGTGCAGGGGTGGTAGGATCCCATCCCTCACTCCGCATACCCCACCCCAGATGACAAGACATGTCCTGTCCGACATGAGGACAATTTGCAGATCTCGCATCTCGAAACTTTTGCTTACTGTTACCTGCATATCGATATCCGGCATGCCTTCATATGGACGTCCGTCCATCGTGAGGTGTTTACCATGCGCGACCATATATTCACTACAGCACACCGCGTTGACGTCGTCCGCCCCGGTGATGCGATTATCGTCGAATGCATCAATCACTTTGATGCCAGCGTCCCATTGCTCACCGAAACAGTTATATCCATATTGTCCATGAAACAGACGGCAGTTCGAAATCACACATCCAGAAGGGACCTCCATGTTCATATAATTCAAAAAAATACCAGTCAGCTACGTGTCTCACAACGTGTCTTCGACGACATCGATGTGATTGATTTTGAAATGCGATGCACTCACCCTGACGACATACTTCATATCGGAGTGCCTGACGACGTGGATGGAGAAGCCTTCGTGATCGTCGTATACCACACACGCAGAGAATCCTTGGGATTCATGGATTTCCAAACGGCTGCTGGGCTTGGCGTATCCGGCGCGATAGCAAATTCCATCTCTGTCAAAACATAATCCGGCAAACGTCGTGTAAAACCCCTTCATGGACGAAGATGCCATTATGCCCATCGTGTCCCACACAACATCGTCAACGACAACATCCGTCTCACGTTCGTGCATATCGTCAACGTATGTGAACCCATTCACAACAGTCTCAATGTACGTGCCTGCCAGATCACAATCGATGAGCATTGCACCAAACGGTGTTTCGACAAATTCGTATTCCTTCTTGAAATGCTTCAGAACCATCTTTGTTAAATACAGGTCGTCGGACGCCTGAATGGCATGTGGCGTGATGACACTGTTTCCGGGCAAATACAGATCGACGATTCCAACGAGTTCTGGCGGTAAGATTCCGTCAGATGGTAAGATCCTATCCGACGGAGGTCCGCGGCGCACGACGACCACCGGCCCCGGACATAATGGAGGTCGTTTCTTGTCCCATGCAAGGATTGTTTCGAATGTTGGATCGTATACGATGCCATCACGACAACGCGCAGTGGAGATTTCTGGATACCAGTATGGTGGTGCATACAGCGTGCCATTCACGAGGAAAACACCTTCCGCAACATCATCAATTTCGCAATCCTCATACACAACCAGCCAATCCCCACATTCGGAGGGATTGCCATCGGGCCCGACAATGTATTTATTTGGATGACCAATGTACTCCTTACACATCTGCACTGACGGCATGCGAATTCCATGCACGGGTTGCGCGAATTCCATGGTTGCCGGCGTCGGCGGTTTCGGCATCTCATATTGACCGCATATAAACTTAATTGTGAGCATATCATCTGGAATCGTGATGAACGCCCATCTTTCACCAACATCAACTTTCAGAAGTTTCCCGCATATCCACATGCTGCACCCATACGCCTTCATCATGTACGTCCACCCAGGGGAAGAATCCTTTTCACGCGCAAACTTCAACTTATTGACGTCAACGACAAGCTCCGTCATCCTGTATAATTCAAATGCCAGCGACATCGTTATTGCGTCTAGCCGCCACGGTGTCTAGCCGTGGGTTGGCACGGAAAAAAGATTCCACATCGTGCACTTTTAGTCTCTCTCGACATAGAACGATTCTCCATGGCAGTTGTCAACAATCAGAACGGAACCATCCCAGCGGACCTCTGTGTGCTTGTCGATCTTAGCATGTGAATACTGGCCTAGCTTGAGGATCGCATTACCGGCAACGGAGTCCGCAATCGAAACGCATCCATCTTTAAATTCCATTGACATGTCATCAACCGTCAGAGTCGTGCCAGCATTGTCACATCCATATTGTGGCGGCTCGCTCGCCCAGGATAAACGTGGCTCCAAATACGTATACGATACGCATGTTCCACCATGTGGACCCCATGTTGTGAAATAGGTGTCATAGCAACGATATGCAATTGTCAAGTGCCCAGTCTCAAAGCTCGACATGTCGGATGCAGTCTGCGTGTCAAGGTTGACAACTGACACCGTTTGCAGACGATACCCTCCCAACAGCACAAGCCAATTCTTGAATCCATGTGCAGCAAATGCATCCCATTCCTGTGAGATGTTTCCATCTTCATCATATTCTGCGATTTTGTTCAACTGCACATTGAACTTAAACACCCGCAAATCGCCACTTGCCATCCTGTAAACGTGCCCGAGATGCTGCATGGGTATACAAAGAATTCAATCGAGTGTTTTTTCTCGCATTGGAAAAGATGCATTCGGACCTACCGTCGTTTATGTAAAACCAGATTTGCTGCCCGGGCGTAACCGGTTCGGCTGGGAGCGTAGCTCCCAGCTTTCTTGCCTAGCTTCTTTGCTGCCGAGCGTAGCGAGGCAGCTTTGAAAGAAGCTGAAGCTGATGGTGATCCATCTCCCATTGATGTCTTTCACGCTTATCCCGTCTCCGGTAAATACAGGTACTGCGTTGTCTGGGAAACTATAGATGTTGTATGTGCCATATGCGATGCGAGTGCTCGCGGTGAGATCGTCTGAAAGAGTGTCATGGATTTGGAAATGTATTCCCTGCTTTCCTGTCATCGATATGGTCACTCTGGATCCGGTACGGTAAACGCTAACATCACATCTGCCAAATGCCGGAACGTTCACGTGGATTCCATGCACATCGATGCATGTGGTCGGAGCACCCACGGCGCATCGTGCGCAATACGACACCTCAACAGTCCGTGCAAGCTCATTTCGAACATAATGATGGTGACCGATGTTCGCCGGGAAGTCCCAGTACGTCACGTCCCACTTATCATCGACCCGCCTTGCGTTTTCGTACGAAAGATGAGCGAGGTGGTTTATAAACGAAGACGGCCCACAGACAAGGCGTCCAAATGGAGAACAGATGGATGTGAACGTGTTTTTTGCGTTGTTTATGTCAATCACGTGCAACAACCCACCACACCTCACAACGAGATGGTTTTCGAACATGTCCCACACAGATGTTTCCAGATTGAGCGGAGCTCGATCATCGGAGAACTTCACAAGGATGCGGTTTTCAAAATTAATGATCTGAACTCTGCTGTCGACGTAAAACTTCCTCACATCGGCGTCTACACCGGCGGGGGGGTTCGTGATGGTTGCAATCGTCATCCGATGTGAATTTCCAACATACTCGCCAACAATGCTGTGCAATTCTAGAGGAAGGCGTGTGTCAAGGTTGACGATGTCCGCCACAGATGGAAGGTATGGATCTTCAACTGCCGGCAGGGGTGGCCATGCAAACCAAAATCTCTCTCCATTCACACGCAGTAGATCTCCATTCATCTCGATTTTGTTGGACGGATGCAAATCTATGGCACCATGATATGCCCCAAGTGTTGTGAACTTATCTGGCCCAGATTGCTCACAGAATTTGATACTGTCTTTACGGATGAGCACCATTTGCGTGCCCAAACGTCTTGAAAATTTGATGGCCCGGCCCGTCACTACATCATTTTGCCAATTCTCACCCGGCGCACAATATCCGTCCATCACATCGACGGCGGCTTGATAGCTATCCCGGATCGTCGCGACCGGTGCGATTTCGGTGGGCGTCGGCTGGTTTTTGAGATCGTATGCCGCGAGATAGCGATCCCGCACCGTCGAAACTGATGTGATTTCGATATGCCCCTGAGTTGAATGGTTTTTGAGATCATAAATCTTCCAACAATTTCCCATCTCCGTCATGAACACATTTCCACTGGAATACAGTTTCTCAAATGGCTCAGAAACTTTCCCAATCATAACCGAAGCGCAGGTGCCACGCGGCATACGCACATTGTCCTTGTCCCGGAAGGCAACAATATTCCCATATGCGTACAACGGCTTAGTCACACTTTCCACCGGCCAGTGCATCACCTTTGATTGATCGGATCCCATGATGGCAAGGAGGTGTGACGTATATAAAAAATTCAATCGTCGCACATGGAAGTGATTGCCCGCCAATGTGCCGCCCTTCTTGCCTCATTGTGGTTCGTGCTCGACAACAATTCTTGATCTAGCTGTTTCCCAGATACCTTTGTTGGCCGACATTTTCTGCCAGTTGATATTTCGTGGATGTTCTAACATGTACTCGATGATTGTTCTATTGGGATTCTCTGACAGACTGTCCCATGGGGCGCTCTCGGGGAGATGTTCCAGCGTGTACCGGCATGCATCGTGGTTTGGATTTTTTGCTAAGCCGGACAGGTCCGCGACGTCGTTGCGTTTGAGCACCATGGCAACCGCGATCGGGTTTTGATTTTCTGCAAACTTGTTCCAGACGATCAGAGCCGGCCGTGCCATCAGCATGGAGACGGCCTCATCACATGAGTTCGTTGAGAATGCAGATGCATCGATTTTCTCAGGATGTTTCAACAAATAGCGAACGGCAATTGGGTTTGGATTTGCTGAGAATGACAACCAATCTACCTTGTCGAGATTCGCAAGTGCGTAAGTGACGGCATCATCACTCTCATTTCGGGAGAACTCGCGCCACGCAATCACGTTGGGGTGGGGGGCTGAGCCCCCGCACAGGTAGCTGACAGCTTTCCTGTGTGGGTTGCGTGAGAACTCCGCATTGATCTCCTCTGGATGTTTGACCGTGAAGTAATCGACCACAAAGTCAACTCCCACCGATGCCATGAACCCCATCTTGATATTTGCGGGATTTACTCCACAGATCATAATCATCCCGATCAGTATATTTCAAACTTGGGGGAGCCTCAACCTTCTGTGATAGCGCGTAGTGAAGCAAAAAAGGTAAAGAAAACACGTTAGGGGCGTTTGCAAACAATGATCGTAGGACGTAAGATGCCGTCGACAATTCGATTGGACTCAACACAAATCAATCCACATGACCAATCATGTGAAGACATTGGAGCAACTTCACCCACAGGTTTGTCGTAACGAGGATCTGGAAGTGGTGCGTCGTCGACAAGTTGGATGATGCCGTTCACCTTTTTGAAATATTTTACGGCATCGCCGATCATTACGCTTGTTGAACCATCGTGTACACTGAGATCGTATTTGCCTTCGTATAATTGGAGCAGGGGCGTGGGGCTGCAGGCCCCACTGTACTGTGTGAGTTTTTTGTCGGATGCGAACATTGGTATGCCCTCGAAACAGATGACCCGATGTGCACGTGTAGAAATTGGTGTGCATTGTCCTGTGACGATATTGAGGATATACCCGTTGATATCGTGCTCCTGTGGGCCCCCATCTGAGGTTTCGTCCTCGTCGTATGTCCAAACATGGGTTTCGTCACAGATTACTGTGTACGAAAGTGTGCCATACACGAGACTCGGCTGGATTGGTTCATCAATCACATGGCATGAATCCATATCACACACGACACGTTCACTCCATGTAATGCCAGTTTCTGAAACATCCACTCGCTCATATATCAACAGCCCGCACGCTGAGTCATATGGATCATTAATGCCGTCACATGTGCCAATGTTGGGCTCGAGGTCCACGTATATATTTGCCGACTGCGAGCACAACCTGCCATAAATGACATTACAGAAACCGATACGACGGCCGACCAATATGCCCTGCGCAGCGGTCACCGTGTGTTCGAATGGGCTCGCTGTGGGCTGGGTGGTGGTCGTCGGGGGGCGCAGCCCCAAGGAGTGCTGGTCATTGTCGATTTGCCATACGAGTTTCCTGTTCAATACGCCCACATCAATGTCAATGCATGGCAGAGTGAAAAGTTTGGCTTCTCCTGTGTGGACGTTCACGAACTCACCGATGACACGTGGGGTTACGGACCCAACTTGGTATGTTGTGTCATACTGACAGATCCAATCTTTGTCACAGATGAAAATGTTCTCTCGATACGACACGTGCCGCACCTGTGGGCGCAATCCAACAAATCCCATGACATAATCACATATGTCGTATGGCGCATCGATCCACTCCGTTTCGAGAATCGACTGTGAGCAGTTCATGGCATATAATTCAAATAAAAAATGTGGAGTGATCTGGGGGGTGTGACCGATTTATACGATGCGGTAGCCATGCTCCCATTCATAACGTCTGCCAACGCGTTCCGTTTCAACGTTCTTGCCCGTGATTGTTGTGATCAGTTTGTAATCCCCACCATTCCAACAGCACTGCACAATAGTTATGTCTCCAGTGTATGTGTAGATATCGGTGATACACCAATTTGTGTGCATCTCCTTCTTTCTCGAAATGCTAAACCACCCATCATACACTTTGATGATACTCGAAATGCCATGCTCAACGACAAACCGACTACAGTCATCATTGTACAAATCATAGAACGTTTCCTTGAATAGCGGCACAGTGGGGCCTCCCTGCTCCAACAGCACACCATCATTGAGAAGAGCAGCGACCATCGTTTGATTATCGGATACGACAACGCGCTGTGCGAGACCATGTACCGTAACGACGTGAGAGCGCAGATGTTTAGTTAAACACGGCAGAATTCCGCCGGCGTCGAACACATTCTTGTCTCCAAACCACGGTTCATCGAATCCTATTTCAATCACCAAATCAATGAGTTCGACAGGCGCGTTCCACGATTCCAATAGAATATCACGAAGGTATGGACGGGCCTTCGACATGATGAAAGATATATCTGAAATTCAAAAGCACGACGCCTCTCGTCGCCTCTTGTCATCTAGAGAGGCGTGTCTTCGACATGATGGAAAATATATTTGAAATTCAAAAAGCGCGTTCTCGTCTTCGCCTTGCCGTCTGGACAATGCTGTCCGCGATCTATGGGTCCAGTGAGCTCCCGCTGGAACTGTGTAAGGTCATACGTGAGTGTTTGCCAAATACGAGAATCATCGCGGGCTGTGTAAATTTTGATGGGGAGCATCTCTGGAGGAGCTGGACGGACAGTGCAACGTATTGTTTCAATGACTTTATATTTTCATTTGACGGCGATGGCAGGGCTGCAGTGCTCAACATGCGTAACGAATGTGCCACAAGGTTTGTTGTGCACGATGTGACGGATGTGCTCATGTACGACAATCGCATCATTGTCAACCAAACCAACAGTCTTTCAATCCGATGCGCACTGCCCGATTTTAGGCTGTCGTGGATTGATCCAGTCCCATGTAAAAAAGTGGCATATCATGAAGGGGTTCCACCCACCGACCGCAACATTTTACATCTGTCTGAATATGCATTCTATGCGGCACCATCAGACAGATATGAAATTACGAACAATGGAGTATCACTCTGGGCCGGGAGTATCGAGGTCCCCCGGAAGCCAAATCTTATTTCCATTGTGCATCCATACGTAGTTTTCGTCTTCGACACATATGTGTTCATCGTTAAACTTGATGGGATGCACGCCGCATGTCGCGCGTACGTTGATGATTTCGTGCTGCCGTTTAAACCCACTGGTGTTCGTTTCACCGGTTCATGCCTGGCATTCGAGAAAGTATCCCAGGAAGCGCGACAATATGCATGTGCCGTGGTGCAGACAGATTGAATTTTTTATATACCATGCTGCAGTGTGTTATTGACAACACTGATTCAGCGGTGGCGGGTTCCGCACTTCATCGCAGTCTGGAGGTTGGAGTATGTGGGATGATCTGCGAATACGTTCCAAAGACAATCCCCATCGATTGTGACCATATCTGCAATGGCATGCATATCAGACGACGCGGCCAGATTCTCGAATGTGATGGCAAACGCATATGGCCCGACGACGAAAGTGTCCTCCATGCGATAATGAATGGTGGGTTCTCTACGGATTACGTTGGTTATTATGACAGGTGGGCAGTAGCTGTCGACACGGGGCACCGACGCGCTAAATTAATCATGCTAGATGAAATGCGTGATGTACATGAATGTGGCAGTGTTTCCGGCACCATCACGATGCACCACACGCACTTTACGCTCGACAATGACAATTGGTGCGTGTCGTGCACTTACCTTGGTCCATACATAGAATGGACACACGCGCGCGAAAAATGTCGTGGGGCAATGCGCTGCATCACATGCCGGCAGCGCAGCCCCGCTGACATGTTGGTTGGGAGTCTGCGGGAGGCTGCGCCCTCCATGTTTAGCCTATGGCGTCGTCAAAAACCCATATGGACTGGCAAACTACCCTGCGAGACTTTACCGCATGTTGTTGAGGCACATGCACCAGATGGCGTGTTGTACGTCATGTTATACTGCGGATCATACGTGCATATTTTAAAATTCTCGCACGACGTTATCGTCAGTACCGACGCAATCGATGGCAGCACATGGCAAGGAGATGCCGGACAGAGCTGTTCGTATGATTTCATCGAGTTTGTGTGGGCTGGCACATGTCTGCAAATTACGCATCGTGGAAGCTATGTCAAAAACAGGCGAGTGTGCATACCCGCATTTTAGCGTGATATATATTCGACTTTTTGTAAAAAAAGTTGATGGGTGACCGCCGCAGACTAATCATCCCAGCCATTGATGGCGTTGACTGCCTCCTCCTCGGTCCAACTGAACTCAAACAAGCCAAGGATGGCATCTTCTATCGCAACGACATTTACTTTCTTCACGATGATTTTAAGCGCATCGACGCGGCCAGACTCCCAATCAAACAAGCGTAAGATCGGCACGACATCGTGTTTTGCAATGGTCTTCGCGTGTTTTAGGATAGCCAGACGGGCGTTATCGTATTTAACCTTCCGCAGAGATGTGAGCAGCGATGGCACGGTGGCGGCCTGGCTTACACACAGTGTGCGCACGTAATCAGTGTAGTTAGTGAACATGCCTAAGATGGATGGATCGCCACATGCAAAATCCTTGTTTCCAAGCAGGATGAGCAAACGTGAAACGTCGTCCTTCACATTGCGCATCTCGCTCAGCAAGTCCATTTGGGCGACATGTTTGCCACGATGGTTCTCCATGAAGTCTTCTTGAATGGCAGCAGTTAGGCGTATTTCATAGAAATCATGTTTGTCTCCGTCCACTGTGAACGTGCCATCTGGCATCTCAACATCCATGAAATGTGATGCAGTCCTCGCGGTGCCCCGGACATGGTATACTTTCGAGCCTCCTACACTTGTGGGGAAGCCGTTGCAGTTTACTACACGCACCCCATCCAGAATTGGGTTGTGGTCGGACCGGACTCCTTCGATCACGAGATGCCCTGACATACTAACGTTCAGTAAATACAAGCTGTAGAATGCGATGATCATCATTTGAATTATAGCGAAGCGATCTGGGCTGTTTGATATATTCAATCGGATGCTGCAGTGTATTATCGACAATACCGATTGTTGGGGGTCTCCCCTGGAGGTTGGTGTTTGTGAGATGATTTGCGATTATGTCCCAAAGACAATTCCTGCCAATTGTGATCATGTGTTCGATAGCATGCACATCAGACGATGTGGCTCAGTAATCGAATGTGATGGCAAACGCATATGGCCTGATAACGATGGTGCCCACGCGATGATGAATGGAGGTTTTATAATGGATCATGTCGGTTATCATGGCAAGTGGGCAGTTGTTGTTGATACGAGACACAGACGCGCGAAATTGATCATGCTTGATGAATTGTGCGAGGTGCATGAATGTGGAAGCGTTTCTGGATTAGTCACGATGCACCACACGCACTTCACTATTGATGATGGTTATTGGTGCACGTCATGCACTTACCTTGGCCCATACATAGAATGGATGCACAAACGCGAAAAACATCGCCGTGTAACGTGCATGGCGCCCCCAGGCATGTTCAGTTTGTATCGTCATCAAAAACTTATATGGACTGGCAAACTTCCCTGCGGGTCCACACCACGCATTGCCGAAGCACATGCGCCGGATGGGATTATGTACATCATGGTGTATGGTGAATCTGGCGTGCATATTTTAAAATTCATACACGACATTATCGTCAGCTCCGATATGGTCGATGGTGATGCCTGGCTTGGTGGTGCAGGACGGGGCTGTTCGTATGATTCCATCGAGTTTGTGTGGGCTGACACATGTCTGCAGATTACGCACCGTGGAAGCTATGTCCAAAATAGCCGCGTATGCATGCCTGCATTTTAGCGCGATATGTGTCAAAAAAATATCTAGCTATCAATGATGTTGGACGCGCGGACCTTGTAACTATCCCAATCAAATGTGTCGATGATTGAACCACTGATACCGGCGACGTTTATTTTTTTCATGATGATCCCGAGCGCATCAAGGCGGTTCGAATCCCAATCAAATGCGTGCAGGATCTGCACAACGTCCTGTTCCGCAATGGCCTTTGCATTTTCCAGAATGGAGATACGAGAACTATCCCAATCGACCTTTCGCAGCAATGCAGGCAATGGTGAGGTCTTCGGAGCGGATGGGATCTTGCTGTGCGCCTGTGGGACAGCTTTATCATTCGCGATGACATGTGGCATTTCGCACATAGTGCGCACGTAATCGGTGTAGTTTGTAAACATGTTTAAGATAGATGGATCACTGCATGCAAAATCCTTGTTTCCAAGTAGGATGAGCAAGCGTGAGACGTCATCCCCCACATTGTGCATCTCGCTCAGTAAGCCCATTTGGGTAATGTGTTTGCCACGGTGGTTCTCCGTAAAGTCTTCTTGAATGGCGGCAGTTCGGCGTATTTCATAGAAATTGTGTTCATCTCCGTCCACTGTGAACGTGCCATCCGGCATGCCGACGTCCATAAAATGTGACGCAATTCTATTCTGTCCCATACCAGTAATCGATTGGGCGCGATATACTTTTGGACCGCCGATTGTCATGGAATAGCCGTTGTAGTTTATTGTCTGCGCTGCATCTAGAATTGGGTTATGTGCACGCTGGATTCCTTCGATTATGAGACGCCCTGACATACTGCAATTCAGCAGATATGAGCTGAAGAATGCGACGATCGTCATTTGAATTATAGCGAAGCGATCTGAGCTGTTTGATATATTCAATTGGATGCTGCAGTGCGTGATCGACAGCACTGCGGGGGGTGGAACCCCCCGCCGATGTATCGGCCCTCCCAGCACTGATCGCTGGGGGTCTCCCCTGGAGGTTGGCGTTTGTGAGATGATATGCGATTATGCAAAGTATGAATGTGATGAGCGTCGTCTGCCGGATGTCAACACGCTTCTACGAACATGCAGAGTGTATTTCAACCGATCTTCCATATCCGGCCAATGCAGAGTATTTCGCAATGGAAAAGTGTTGTGGAAAGGGGCGATGCAGCGTGGATACGATGTGTACGCTAGATGCTTACATGCCTCAGATGGCACGTTGTATATCGTTTTATCTGGCGCCGATATGTTCTCCGCAACGCAAATCATGAAATTTGTGAATGGTGTTATAGTGCAATCTAACGAGTATGATACGCGATTTAATGTGACCGGTGCATCGTTCGACGAAACCTGCATACGATTACACGAGGGCATCCTCGGCACCAACGTGCCGATGTTTTAACAGCACGGATTGAATTTTTATACCATGCTGCAGTGCGTTATTGACTGTAGTGCCGGCCTTCGTCTGGAGGTTGGTGTTTGTGAGATGATCTGCGATTACGCAAAGTATGAATGTGATGAGCATCGTCTGCCATATGTTGATACGCGCCTGCGAACAGAGCCAGTGTATTTCAACAAATCGAGTACAACTGGGCAATGCAAAGTATTTTACAATGGGAAAGTGTTGTGGAAAGGGGTGATGTCGCGTGGATACGATGGATACACATATGTCATACATACACCAAATAATACAATGTACATTGTGTTCGCCACCTCAGGAGTTACCGAGCGCATTTGGAGGGCACCATTTGTAGCGCTAATCATGAAATTCGTGAACGGCGTCATAGTACAGTCCAATGAGTACAATATGCCATTCATTGTGACCCACGTATCATATGACGGGACTTGCATACAACTGTACCGTAATTTTGACAGCGGTGCCAGTGTGCCGATATTTTGACAGATTCGCCAGTGGCATGGCATGGATTGAATTTTTTATATACCATGTTGCAGTGCATTATTGACAGCACTGATTGCTGGGCCCTAGAGGTTGGTGTTTGTGAGATGATCTGCGATTATGCAAAGTTGGAAGTTGTAAAATGTGATCACCTGATTGGAGATATCCAATTTATTGATGGCGGCAACTCTATCGACGTTCGCGGTCCACACGGTGACATCCCTCACGTCGCCATCAGTAGGTATCGTCCCCGCGATACCGTCTTTTATGGTAAGTGGATTTTGGTTGTCCGCGATGCGATAGAATTGTACCGATTTGATGGATGTGCAATAATCTACGTACGCACATACGAATTGGGCGATGGTTACATCGGTACAACAATGTTCGACGATCACTTCGACGTCACATACATCTACCATCGTATGAGAGGAGGATATAACAGCTCGGGCATGACACGAATGCCGGCGGAAGACAGCAAACGCATGTATTTCAACAGAGTAAGCAATGCGGGGGGTGGAACCAACTGTCGATGCATCGGCCAGACCACCATCGGCATGTGTAGATTGTTTTATGAGGGAAAAACACTATGGCGTGGTGTGATGAAGTGCGGAAGTGAACCATATGTCCAGGTGGCACATGCCGCCAACGGTGTTATGTACGTCATGTTGGCAAACGAGACGACGCGCATCATGAAGTTCGTCAATGGCGTCATGACACACGACAATGAATACGATATTAACATCTACTCAGGATTCATGAGATATTGTGGATCCTGCATACAACTTAGATCATTTGACAAAACCGTATGTGTTCCAGCGTTTTGATTTTTTCCAGTATGTTGGTGAGCGCAGCTCTCCTGGCGCCTGGTGCGTGGCAAGGCAACCAGCATATCTTTCTTGCCCGCTGCGCGTCATTCCGCGCCGAGCGCAGCTCCCCTGGTGCGTGGCTAGGCCGAAGCCACTTGGCTTCGGGGGGAGCGCAGCTCCCCACTTTGAATATACGGGATGCTCATCAACACACATTACATTACTGGGAACGATGCTGCGTGCTTCGGTAGTCTTGTTGTTGTTCGTGAGCGAGGTGTTCTCACTATCAATGGACGGCTGGTGATGGAAGATTTCAACACACCATATCTTACGATTTCCCTGTTTGATGATGGTCGGCTGGTGTTCTACGACGACGCCGGCATTGTTCTCTTCACGATACCAAAAAACGTGTATCAGTGACGGTATGTTATTCAACATAAGTTCTCATCCGACCGTAGTATTCCTTCTTTGATACAGTGATGGACAAATGGACTTTCAATCATGGGTTCGTCTTCATGACGAAAGTCGAGTAGATCTCCCACGAGGATCGAGGTGGTTGTGTCCGTTATAGATTTGTATATGAGCATGTCACATGACCATTCGTAGATGTATGGGCTGTCCGTCTCTTGATGGTATTCGTTCTGTGGCGGTCTTCCGCCGCGGAGAACCACCTCCCCATTTTCCGTGTGATGAAAACACTTTGGCTCGTCCATCATGATGCCGCATATTTTTGTGTGCACGTTACCGTCGTTTAAAGTAATTGATGGACCGCCGTGATCGGCGACCATATGAACGGCGCCGTCTTTTAAATCGTGGTGCGCGATTACGGACGGTGCAAGCAACATGAATGTTCCGTCGAAACTTCCGCACACGTAAATACCATCCAGGTGCACGGACTTCTTTTCTTTTGTGCGAACATTTACATACTCGCCGTCCACGGTATGCCCGATGTGGTCGTACTCAAAGATCCAATCTCTGTCACAAATCATCGCATGTTGGCGTCGGACAACGTGTACCGGCAATGGGCGGAATCCAACGAATCCCATCACGTATTCGCAAATGTCAGGTGGGGCATCCCACTCACACATGAGCATCGACAATTTGCAGTCCATCTCTATGATTCAAACGACAATCCAAGCCCGCGAAGCTGGCTCCCCAGATTTGAAGTTTATACACATGGGTTCTAAACAGTCGATCGTATCGCCTGTGTCGGATTGCAGTTTGTCCGTGTTGGAGGGAGAGTGGAGAGCGCCGCTTGAGATATGTGAATATGTGATGGGTTTTGTTGGATTCAGGCCACGTGATCTGTTGGAGGTGCAAAAAACGGGAGCGTTCATTTGCAACGATGAATGGATATGTGAGTTCGATGACGACCATGGTGATGACGTTAAATTCACATTCGTCAATGCGTACACTGGAGAGCGCCATGCCCACCATGCATATCACGTGGAATTCAGTGGGTGCTTCATGGGACGTTTCATCTTTGTGAATGCCGTCCATGTTTGCAGTATCGCATATGATGGAACTATCAGCACACTCGACGTGTCGGGATTGAGCGTGGAAAGATTGCATATGCCATTTTCCGAATGGATGTTACGGGTCGGCGATAAATGCTTGTCACTTGATAAAAATGAAAACCTCGCGTATTCGGATAACCCAACAGCGCCGGGAGGCGATTTCCGTAAATCGTACGTCGCGAGAGACCAATTTGAATGGTCGTTCAACCTGATTATTTATCGCAATACGATTGTCTCTCCGAACGGCGTTATCACGAGCAAGCTCATTGTTGGATCTCTCGATGATCACGTGAGATGTGTCGATCACGTGCTTCCTCCAAGCCTCGTGCCACTTCGCGAGAACACGGCAGTTTGTCGAGACGGATGGATCCTCACGTGGGACGGGGGGCCATGCCCCCCGAAGACCCCCAGACGGTACGCCGGTGAATTCATTAATACGCGCAATGGCAAAAAAAACAAGGTGATTATCATCCACCCCAACAGCATATATTCATTCGACGGTTTCATCTTGTCGTATTGGCCGGGGGTCTTCGGGGGGCGCAGCCCCCCGGCGTACTCTGGCAAGATTTATCAAAGCGATGTCACGGGACGACAAATAGAGATCTATGACAACGCCGGCGGCACGAGTATAAATTTGTATAAACGGAATATAGTAACCAGTTTCTGGAGTCATGGCGATGCACCTGTCAGGCATTGGTTTGCCACACGTGATGGTGCGCCGGTCGTGACAGACGCGGATAGCGGACATCGCCCCCCCAACATCCCAGGGATAGACGAAAAAATATACGAACTGTACGACGGACTTCTCTATGTTGAATGCTTTTGCATGCAGAAAGGTATTTTGCGGTATTCACGGTGCGTGATGCAGGTTGCATGAAATCCATTTTTTGTCGGCACCAGCATGGTGCCGGTCACATGACGTCTAGCAGAAACTCTCTGTACGTTGGATCTGTTTCCCATATCGATGGATTCCGTGAGAACGATTCCCATGTAACCATCTCTGGATGCTGTATGCAGTATTTGGCGGCGATGATATTCGTGTTGCCTGAAAAGTAGGACCAGTCGATTTTATCAGGATGCGCTATGAGATGTGAGACGGCAATTGGATTCGTGTTTCTCGAGAGCTCCACAAAGCTAATCATATCCATGTGCCGCATGAGCCACTCAACTGCGACTGGATTCGCATTGCCAGAAAGTGTCCACTGATAGTACGCGTTTGGCTGAGATATGCAATACTCGGCAACACCAGGATTTTCGTTCCATGGAAACAATATCCAGTCAATTCGGTTGGGATACTGGAGAGCGTACGCAGTGGCATCAGGATTCGTGTTCTGCGCGAAATAATACCAGTCAATCGCTTCTGGATGCTGTAACAAATATGCGACAGCGACCGGGTTTTTGTTTTGCGAGAAGCAACGATTGAGCTTCGCCTGCGCAATGCAATGCTTCACGGCGTCGTCGTTTCCATTGGATGAAAATGATATGTAATCTATCATGCTTGGATGCCTAAGCAAATACCCAACAGCGAGAGGATTCTCGTTTGCTGAGAACCCCATCCAGTTAATCAGGTGCTCATGCTCCATACAATATTTGGTAGCTGTGCGGTTTTTGTTTTGCGAGAACAAACGCCAATTAATATCATCCGGATGTCGGATGCACCAAGCGACCGCATTGTCGTCGTCGACCTCACTAAGTTTCCCAATATCTAGTTTGCAAACATCTATGCCCGGCATAAGCCTCCCACCAGGTGCATATTCAATGATAACATCCACTAACTCCGGCGGTAAACGATGTCGGCAATCCATGGTATACTTCGGGGACCCCCTAGCGCATCCTTGAAGTATATTTGAATTTCGGAGATGTTCCGTCCAGAATTGTGCGATTGCATTTATGAGAATGCAGTGGGCGTTGGCGCCAACGGTCTCCCCATGGAACTATGTGAGATAATCGGCAGCTATGTGCGATACTGCGTACGCGCTAAGGAATGCGAGCACATCTCCAGCGGATGGAAAGAGGTGGGCACTCCAAGTGCTTTCACTCTCAGAGATACCCACGTATCCCATTTCAATTCATACACAGTCGTGTATGACAGTGGTAGGCCGATTGTACGCGGGCTGGGGCGTGAAGATTCGTCGTCTGGATGTGTTCTCGATAGTAGCTATGGACCGGCAGGAAATGCGTATGGACTGGGTTATACGTTCTGTCTCGATGGAGTATGGTATGAGCGCACATATCTTGAACATTATCTCTCCGTGAGCGTGAAAAAAAGATTCAAATACAGTTTACGTGATCCCACTGAGGCAGAATCCATGTGGCCAAAACGTGTGTACGTGCCATACGAAGTTATTCGCACACACACATCTCCCGAACAGCCGATTAGGCGACATCAACATCGCCACCGGTGAAACGATCGTTTCACCTTACGGTGGAGACATGAGTGTTGCCCCACTGTATCGTGTGACCATCGACGGAGTTGTTGTGGTGGATGCCAGGTGGCCATGGCATGACCGGCATGACGATTATCCGACCCATATCATCGTCGAACGCGGCGGTCGTCTGGGGGTGCCCGACGGGCATATATTTCTGATGTTATGTGCTTGTAACAAACTGTATCTCCAGGAATTTGTAAACGCTGTGAGTGTGCGCACTGTGATATGTCGGGTCCCATTCGCAATACAACGCGCACGGTATGCCGGGACGTGCTTCCAGTGTGCCGGCGACCGCAATGATACAGTGTGCTTCGCATGGCCTCCGGCTGAGTGAGACTCCAAAAAGGGGGCTACGCTTTTTTGCCTCATTACATGTCATCCGGTTTCAGCAAGGGGGAGAGCTGCGCTTCCCGGACTAAATACCGAACTGCCTACGATGGCCGTATTCGAACGCCTGCGGATTTGGTTGTATCTCTCGAATTGGGGAGGCTGAATGTTTGGTTTGTACATCTGATGCCCGAAAGCTTGCCCGTAGGCAGTCAGGAATGGGTGTGTGTCACGCGCATTGCCTCTGTCAATGTACGTTTGCGCATCACATGTACTTCCAATGCAGATCGCACGAACGGTACTCACCAGAAGGATCGCAATGTAAATGAATTTCATTTCTCTCTTAACGCATATAATATATTCAAAACGGGGGAGCTCCGGGCCCCCTAGCTGTGGCCAAAGGGACAAAAAGATTCTTCCTCCGCATAGTACTTGATGCGCGCAGCTGGAGGGGGCGGGGGCCGGGCCCAGAGCTGGGCCCGGTGTTGGGGGCCTTCGGGGGCTCCGCCCCCCGTGCGGCTCCCCCGGCGGAAAGAAGATATCATTCATCGAGTATGTGACCCATTTTCCGGCGACATCCTTTAAAGTTATTGCGGCCCCCGTAAACAAGATAAATGGCACAAACTCGGGAAATTTGTGTGTTGTGTCCGTATCGTATGCGAGACGCTGGGGGGCTCCCATACGTGGTGTGTCATGGATTTGAAAGTGGATGCCGCGCGTCCCGACCATCACGATGGTCATCCTTGTTCCTATGCGATGCATATGGACACTGCATTTGCCAAATGCTGGAACGGGCACATGGATTCCATCCATGCTGATACAAGTGTTGGCGCACAATGGGCAATGCGCCATTTCCACTGCATATGACAGATTTCGTACAATATAATGACGCCTTTGTATGTTCATCACCAGCATGGATGATTGCACTTCCCAGGGTTCAGCCACGATTGGCGTTGCGCGCTCATATGAATAATACGTATCGTCGATTTTAAATGATGATGGTCCGCAGGTGAGATGCCCTGATCGCACGGTGGTTGATGTGTATCCATCCTTAAAATCGTTTAAATCGACAACAAATACCTTATCCACATGCAGTATGACAAGATGATTTTCAAACATGCTCCATCCGGTCATATCAAATCCCAATGCTTTCGTTGCACACTGCACTCTGAGATAATTCCCGTAATCGATGATGTGGGCATGGTTGTCCAAGTACATTTTTACCGCATCTGGCATTCCAATCTCTCCGGCCGCGGACCACGTGATGTGCTCATTTCCAACATACGTACCGATGATGCTGTGCAGTTCCAGTGGTAAGCGTGTACCGATGATGGAAATCGCTTTTGCCGATGGAAGGTATGGATCGCTGACAACGGTTGCCGGCCAACTGAACCAGAAACGGCTATTGTTCACACACAATAAATCACCACGCATCTCAATTTTGTTGACGGGGAGATAGCCTAAATCGCCATTGAACGAACCGAGTACCGTGCCTTTCTCGATAAAGTAGATGTAATTTTCACGCACACGCACCTGCTGCCTTCCGTTATGCCTTGAAAACTTGATGGTGCTTCCAATTGGTTCTTGCTTCCAAACCTCATCGGAGATCAGATGTTCACGTATTTCGTGCATGGTTGTGCGGCTCACATGTATGCGCGTGGCCGATGGTGCCCCATGTCCGAAATCGCAGACCGCATTGTTCTTGCCCTCGTCAACCTCAAGCATATTTCCTTTGGGCGATGTTCCATTACACTCCGTCGACAGTACGCCGATTTCAATCAACTTATCGGCCACACGCTCGTGCATTGTGAGTGTGTGATCTTCCTGCAATACAACGATGCAGCCATATGCATAAATCGCGCTCCTTGAAAAGCGCATGACCTTTGGTAAGGTGGATCCCATGGCCTTGTCGATGGTATACAAAAAATTCAAACGTGCCTTAGCTGTCCGGAACTGAATACGTCACCCAGCAATCGCTGGCGTTCTTTATGTTTATAGCGTCCCCAGCAAACAATATCGGCGCATATTCCGAATATGCGTTACTAAAATCTGCACCACTGAAGAGAATCGTATCGAATGTAACATCATTGCCGGTTGTGTCGGCAATTATGTAGCGTGCACCATCCATATTAAACATTATAACAGCTATCCTTGATCCGATGCGCCGGATGTCGATACCACATTTGCCGATCGCTGGGATACGGACATGCAGGCCGGCACCAACGTTGTTATTGGTCGTGATGCACGTATATTGGCACAGGGCGCAGCATGGAGATGTCATTATCCAACCCCTGGTGCTATCAATATAATGCTCCTGTTCAACGAAGATATGCCTGAACCAAATCGTGCTGTCCCAATCGTCCTTGACACAGCGGGCAATGTATGGGGGCTCCGCCCACCCGTCGTACGAGTAATATGTCTCTTTGATTTTGACTGAAGTTGGCCCGCATTTCAGATATCCCGTGGGCATGCCAGTTAGATGGACCAAGGCGTATTCTTCTTTGATGTCGTTCGTGTCGATAACGAACACGCCAGCACTTGCCTGTACGACAAGATGATTTTCGAATATGTCCCAACCAATTCTCGTGAAACTAAAGCCGCCAGTTTCCCCGATCTTCCGGACGCAAACGGTTTTTCCATTGTCGACAATGCACACACGGCTGGTCACAAATGTTCGGTCGGTGCAGTTCGATATGTAGCTCGAGATTATCCGATTTCCAGCATATATGCCGATGATGCCGTGGATCTCCAGTGGCAGGATGGTATCCATGCCGGTAACATCATCCACCGATGGTAGGTAATTAGAACACTCCATAGCAAGGGAAGTATATAAAAAATTCAATCGCGTGTCCCCCCGGGGAGCTCTCCCGGGATGGGGGTTTAGGGGGAAACCGTAGGTTCCCCCCCAATATACGTTATGGCAATCGATAAGGATACGTTGTGTCTGTGGTGCTTGGCGAAGGAACTTGAATTTAAGGTCGACGTGCAGGGGACCGAAGGCGGTCTTGCCAAAGATGTTATCGCCACTATCACTCCATGTGAACAGGATCTCGCATGCATCAAAAACGAATATGGTCACGTCAAACGCGCTTGGTACCAATGCAATTCGCCGGCGCTGAGATTTGTTAGGGCGATGCGGAAGTACAAGAAAGTAATGACGTTCGAGCAAGTGAACAACATATGTGGCACCATTCAGACGGATCTGTGCGACGACAACGGGGTTGTGATTCAGCACAGAGTTGGTACCGCTCTCCGTGGGGCGATCAAGTTACCAGATCACGCCAATGGTGGGTTTGCGTTGGAACGCCGCCACAACGCCATCATGGAAGCCATCGTCATCGATCCAAAGGCAGTCGATGGATGGTGCAGAGAAAATGTCAACGCCCTCAAGATAGACCAAGTTTACATTGATGCTCTGCATGCACTGCAGATAGAACTCTTCGGAACGGTGACGCCTGAGCCCGAACCCGAGCCCGATCGGGAAATAGACGAGGCGCGTGCCAATGTCGTGAATGAGCGCGAGCGCCATGCTGGATACAGCGTCACCCTGGGCATATGCAAGACGGATTCGCTGCGCGATCTGACATTAGAGGTGGGGATATCGGATGGACCAGAACTTACCTATTTCCCTGGTGATGATTTCGTGCACAAAACACACTTGAAATCCTCTCCGACACGCACGATGACGTTTAAGCAGATCAACGACATTGTCGGAATCATCACTCCGGTAGCATGCGCGAGCACCGGATATGTGTGCGAGCATGGCCTTGACAACAAAATCATGTGCGCGCTCAGTGTGCCGGACGGCACGTTCATCAACGGGAGATCTCGTCTAACCATCAACAAATTCATCGACATCGCCAAGGTGAAAGACGCCGGAGTGCTCGTACAGGAGTGTTGGGAAAAATTGTACGGCGTTGATCGGAAGCTCGTCTTTGGCAGCATGAGCGCGTTCCGCACATACGCAATCGCCATCGCCATGGCGGTGGCAGCGGCGGCTGTGTCCGCTGCGTTGCTCGCATGACACGACGACGGCAGTTGGCGTGGGCTAATTTTTTTGAATTATATGCAGCTTATCGAACTGACAGAGCTGCCGCTAGAATTGTGTGGGATGATTGGCGAATATGTACCGCCAACGGAAGCACTTCCATACGCACACATCTTAAATGGTATATACTACGATGCCAGCAGCGGTAATCTGCTGTCGCACGATGTACACGGCGTACGCGACGTTCGCGACGTACGCGACGCGGCCCTGGGCCGCCGTGTTCCGAGATGGCAGGTGCCAGCCATGATCACCGACGCTGTGTTCTATGGTAAATTCGTCGCTATTGCCATGTGTGATGCACGGGTTGAGCTTTTGCAGATAGATGGGCGGGAATTCAGATTCGTGCATGGGTTTGATGCCAGTGGCGGGATCGAAGATCTTCATATGTCATCACATGAGGTAACATACATATGCGACGGCTGCCCCGTTTCTTACACGGTACTTGGCCCATACATAAAATGGCGTTCCCATTGGGAACGGCCATCAATAAAGTATGTAACGCCATCCGGGGAGACGAATGTGCTGTATGCTGATCAACGCATGTACAGTCCGGCACGCGATGCTGTCGGCCTTCGCCCGTACCACGTGATGGTCAGCGAAAAAATCGTTTGGCAGGGACCGATTCCATACACATTCTGCAGCAAGGTATTCATCGTGCATGGCGATGATTCGTGGTTCGTTGTCTTCGCACATATCAAAGATGTGTTTATCATCGAGTTTCAAGAGTCCAGCTCGGTGGTGCGCCGTATAGATACCTGCATCCTTCCACAATGCCCGACATCCGTCTCATGGGGAGGATCGTGCTTGCAATTTACGTATCTAAACACATGGGATGGGTATGAAGCAAAAAAACGCGTGTGCTCCATTCCATGGTAACGGGGGAGCTGCGCTCCCCCTGGCTAGAACCAGAAGCTTGCAAGAACGCACATTTTTTACAGTGACCCCGGCAGGCTCACAGAAGAGACACTGGGCAGCTCCCCTGCGCTTGACGACATTTCAGGCGTTAGCGTCAATGCGGTCGATGGCGGCGTCACCTCTCCCCGTCGTGTCAGTCCTTGCGGAATGCCGGTATATTCAGATGCAGATGATGGCCGTCGTATGACGGTTGGTAACATGACCGGAATGCCAACGGGCGTTTTGGCACCGTTCTCCACAATTCCCGTCTTGGCATACATCCATATGGCAAGAAGCAACGTCACATGAGCCGTCATCGCACATGCAATGCTGCTGATTTTACCAGTCACCATGAACATCCCGACATACAGCGCAATCGTCACAATAATCAGCACAATGAAAATAACTTTTTCGAACTGTGCCATGAGTTATATCTGCCAACAAAAAATCGGCGTAGGCCGCTCCAGGCAAGGGGTTGCGGGGAGTGCAGCTCCCCGTGCCATCACGAGAAGCTTTTTCTTACGAGTATCTTGCCGGATCGAAGACAGCCCTCGCGCATGCAGCGCGTATCGATCACCAACAGTCCACACGACCACTCATACATAATACCATCTGCATTTTTTATTACGTGATAGTATTCTGGAAATAATGGAGATGCGGTGTCAATGCCGTGGCGCGAGCACCAGTCAAAGTACGTGTATCCTATTGACCTGTCTTTGTTGATATAAAACACTACCGAAAACCCGGCGCCATCTATACCAGAAAGTATGTTGCCGGTCATATCCTTGAATTCCCAAATCTTGTGATAACCACAATATTTGTCACTGAAACTCATGAGCTTTATCCACTTGTCTTTTGCAATATCATAGTAAGCGACCGTGTCATCCATCCTATGAACAATGACAACTCCATAATAACCGCCGAGCCAACGGATCATTTCACAACATGTGCGTACCTGGCCTGTGTCAATATTCTTAAACTCGCCAGTCATACGATATTTCCCAGTCTCCTCATGATCACAGTCGTATGTGAAAATCCACGATTTGTCGCATATGATAGCACTGGCGCGCAGTGGCACAATACTCTCTCCGACGGGTTCATCTTGTAGATGCTGACTATCGTGCACGTCCGCTACGAGCAGACCACTGATCGTCGGGAGTGGCGTAACATCATTGTAAATAATAAGATCATACGACCACTCTGTGACATTTGCGCCATCATAATCGGATCTCTTACGGAATATATCATCACCCAATAAGCTGAACGTGTTGGCGTCGGCGAGCTTCGTGCTGGTTTGCCCGATGTTAAAATATTTTGTCTTGTCGTCATTGCGTATTCCATATGCCAAATCACATATCGCATATGGAAATGTTTCCATATACCCAGCAGCTTCGATTGTGCGGATTGGGTGTAAAGGATGGTGAAATTGTACGAACCCACTCGTGTGAATGGCGAGCCATCCTTCGCACCTCCCTGCACGGACAACCCCACACACCATAAAATCCTTCGTCTCATGTGTTCTCACATTGACAAAAGAGCCCACGCAATTCTCATCTCTTTTTTCGTGATCAAATTCACATATCCAGTCATTGTCACAAATGAATGCATGTGCATGTCGTATCGTGTGCAGCACGCGCGGACGGAAGCCAACGTATCCCATCACATAATCGCATATCTCCTGCGGCGCGCCAATCCACTCTTCCTCCAAGACAGATTCAAAACAATCGGATGGAACCTGCGCTAAGCAGTGAGAGAGCACTGCGGAGGGTGGAACCCCTCCTCCCAGCACTGTTTTCAGACAGTCCGCCATGGGCCCATCATGCACGATGTTATCAGACTTATGTTTCTGAATTGCCTTCACCTCCAAGCCAAGTTCTCTCGCATCGAACTCTTCCTGGTCATGTGTGATTTGGTTCATCATATCAGTGATTGCATCTGCCTGAATTTTCGTCGTGGTATGCGCGACGTCGTCCGATACACTTCCGTCGTGATTGATCTGAGCGACGAACTCGTCAACAGAGCACGTTTGAATTTCGGCCATACTGCAGATATAATTAAGCACGATGCACACTGCGCTCTTCGTTCTGTTGGTTCAAATTGCGTTCGCTGGTGCGGTAAACGCAATTGGAAAGATTTCGCAGGCATTGGCGATCATTCTATGGTTTGCTGGAGAGGCCGTGGTGTGGGCAGGTGTATTTCTGGTGTCCGCACTGGATCAACAACGAGATGCGTGGGGCATCATCCTCGTGTTCGTAATAATGGCGATAACGTGCATTCTCGGCACTGTGATCATTGGTGGTGACATCTTGGGCTCACTGCAATCATTTACGGAGTTTTGTTTAGATCATGTAACCGAATTCGTGTCGAACGCGTACGCTGGTCTCATCGTCTGTGCGGTCTGTGTTGCAATCCTTGTATACGCGCTGAGATAGAAGAACATGTTTTTTGTGATCGTCGCACGATCGTGCCCAGTCGGCATTTGAATTTCCACCATACTGCAGATATAATCAGACCTAACCATCATCTTCCTAGAATGCATACTGCGCTCTTCGTTCTGTTGGTTCAAATTGCGTTCGCTGGTGCAGTGAGTGCGATCGGAAAGATCTCCCAGGCGGTTGCGATCCTTCTGTGGATCGTTGGAGAAGTGATGTTGTGTGTATTTGTCGGTATTCTGATAGTTGGCGAATTGTACCAATCGCTGAACGGATGGGGCGCCGTTCTCGTACTTACCATGATGATTGTTACGTGTATGCTTGGCACCGTGGTCGTCGGTGGAGATATTTTAGGAGATTCGGCCCTTGCCGCGTTACACTCGTTCGCCACGACATGCCTAGACTTTGTGACCGGATTTGCATCGAAAGCGTATGCGGGCCTTGCGGTGTGCGGAGTGTGCGTCGCCATTATCGTTTACATGTCAAGGTAGAAGAACATGTTTTTTGCGATTGCCACGCGGTCGTACCCCGTTGATCATCTGCATTTGAATTTCCACCATACTGCAGATATAATCAGATCTGACTCTCACATCCTTCACAATGCATTCTGCACTCTTCGCTCTGTTGGTCCAGATTACACTTGTCAGCGGGGTAAGCACCATTGGAAAGATCTCACTTGCGTTTGCAATCATCCTTTGGTTTGTTGTTGAAATAATGGCGTGGGCGCTCGCGATCATGCTCATAATTGGTGAATTGTATGAACCACGAAATGAAAGTAACGCAATCCTCGTATTTATTGTGATGACCGTTACATGCATGTTTGGAACCGTGATTGTTGGTGGAGACATCTTAGGTTCGCCACTGGCTGCGCTACGATCATTTGAAGAGTTCTGCTCAGACCACGTGATCGCATTTATGTCAAATGCGTACGCCAGCCTTGCAGTGTTTGGAGCGTGTGTCGCAATCCTCGTATACGTGGCAAGGCGGAAATAACACATTTTTTGTAACTGCCATACGATTGAATTATATCATCATGCTTGTCTACGCCATGCTCCGCAAGATTCAAGCCCTGATTGCTTCCGCAAAAAAAGACCATGCGCTCGCAGCTGCCGTTATCGACGGCGTCCCACTTGACGATCCGTGCACGTGGTATCTGATGCGGGCACTTCTCACGCCAACACGAAAAAAGAAACCGGATGACATCATTGACGAAGCCGCAGATGAAAGACGTGCACTGATATCCCGCGTCAAGATGCATCCAGATGTGTTTAAACAAATCTATGAGACAGTCGTGAAATAATTCACGCCAACCTTTTTTGTCTAACCGTTGGCCCCATTTGAAATTATAGCGATGTTTCGATCCGATCTCTGCACTGATATGTATGGGGAGGCGGCGCACATCGGCGCCAATGGCATACCAATGGAATTGTGTACCATCATATGTGAATATGTGAAATACGATGTTCCAGCAATAGCATGTGACAAAGCACAGCCAAAATGGGAGTCCTCTCCATGCACAGAACACAAAGTTATCTTTGTCCACACATATTTACCACGCAACTGGTTGGGCGACATAAATGTATCTAAAAACTCAACTTGTGTATCGCCTCTGTTCGACAAGAATGGGATGGGAATGCCTCATACCATGCATCGCATAACAATCGATGGCGTTGTCTGTGTCGAAGCACCGTGGCCGTGGCCTGACCCAATTGACAGCAGACCAACCGACATCTTCATTGACAGATCTGGCATCTCGACATTCGTTACCCTTGCCGTCGATAATTTAATGTTCATTAGAGAGTTTCGTGCTGGCAAGGCAGTACGTGCCGTCATACAACACCTTGCCGTTCCACCAACATCGATCCACTTTGCAGGATCATGTATTCAGTTCAAAAAAACTGGCTGTGCAACTATCTGCATCGAATGGCCGTCATGATGTGACAAAGGTGTATTTCGAATGCAGCTTGAGCATGTCCTTACCGACCAACACGTGTGCCGGCTGTTTATTTTTTGTAGATGGCATGAACAACAGATCTCCACGCGGGCCAACAACCATATGGGACGTCTTGGCGAGCGCATTGTCCACTGAATACGTAATGCCCGCATGCGTCCACGTTGGTGGCAATGTGCCCCATGGCGGCGGACCATCCTCCAATGTCTTAAATATCGGCAATTCACGAGGTTTGGGTGTTTTGTGCGCAACGGATCCGTCCGGCGCGTACGCGATCTCTTTTGTGATCGTGTTGCCGCACACTTCCTCTGTTGACACATGAATAAGTTTTCCGTCGTGGAGACAATAGCGATCATCTGTCAGGCAATGCCCGTCGGGCGTCTCACGCTCTTTGTAAATGCAGTATGGTGCGTTCACAAAGGGTGGCGCAGTGTCGTCTCGTAAGTACGACTTTCCATCGAACCCTATCTCGACAAGGTGTTCGATAAATTCGTTGGTGCCATCTTGCATTGTCGGTAGCCAGTTTGGATTTCTTTTGTAATAGCCGACGATTCGCGACGGCTTGCCATCATAATGCACTTCCAGATATGGAAGGTATATGCGGTCCACCTTGGATTCCGTTGGGCCTCTGTAGAAATAATGGAAATCCTTCGCATCCCTCGAACGGACGGAGCCATCGTCGTATCTGGAGACTTTGTCGTCTGTCACATTGACGAATTTTATATTCTGTATAAGTTGGCCTCCGCCAGGGCGTGGCTTGGCAACCGCTTTAATTTCTTCTATCTGGGCAGGTGTCATGTGTGAAAACCACGGGTGTTCTTCTATCGCCCGAAGCTCATGTATTTCCGTGATGAGAACTGTGTGCCCAGTAGGTAATTTATATGTGTGACCAAGCTTATACTTGTCGTACTCGTTTAGAACGCGTGTGGTGCCGGACCATCCGTGCGTGTTAAGCTCCCGCTTGTAACTATCCAATTCGTCCGGTGGCAATGACATCTCTGTCACGGCGCCGTCAACCGCGCCGGTTTCGTTGCCTCCAGTTGTGCTTGGCGTTCTGCGAGCAGCACAGATAATAACGATTACGACGATAAAGAGCAGCACGAGAATCACGAGTGTGTCCATGTATATTAAAAAATCAAACATCGCCTCATGGCTAGCCAGAGAGCCTTTCAAGGTCAATCTTGATTAGTTCGGCTTTCAACGTGGCCAATATTCTTTTGAGCTCACGTATAGAAAGCGATTCATCGACAACTGGAAGCAGTTCTTCAGGCGCCGTAGCGATCTTTTTCTTGAGATTCTCAATGGCCTCCATGCAATCAGAAAGGCTAAGTGGGAGTTGTGACATCAGTTCGCTATAAAAAATCAAATTGCAGCGCATACTCATGGCTAACTTGAAAGGCGTGCCAAGTCTAATTTAATTAATGCGGCGGTCCATGCCTCGAGCATCATTCTCATCTCTTCAATGTTGTCTGGCGAAGCATTGGCCATATCTTTTCTGATGTTCTCAATTGCACCAACGTAATCAGTGCGGGTAAGTGGAACGTCCCGCGCAATCGTGTCCATTGCTGCATCAGTTTTCGCCTTTTTGTGTTCCATTTTGGTCTGTGAGTATATAAAAAATTCAAATTACATGATGTCTTCAAGCCGGACAGGTTTGTATTCAGATCTGCATGGAACGCAGTCGGCGTACATGAACATGCTTCCGTCGAACCATCTTGTGTATCTCAATTGGAATCCACGTTCCAGATATTGCATGATAATACTGCCCACGTCGCAGTCAAACACTTCTGACACGTCATTCCACAGAAGCATGTTGACATCCGCAAAATTGCCGCATGTTGGGTCGATTACATATGCGCCCCTGACGGAGTGTGAGATCATGATGGAATGTTTTGGCTGTTTACGAAGTTCAACTCTCACAGGATACTCTGGTTGTGCATGAAGCAGCGCACGCACATATCGTGTGACAGTTCCAACAAGATCATGCGTACGATCATCGATATCAGAGATATGGTGTTCTGCAAACGCGATGTTCATCGCGGCCGAGACGGGACGGGGCTCGTGGTCGAGCACACGGCATAACAAACGAAGACCACGGGACGATGTTACGGACCGTTCGAACCAACCATTTACGTCAACCTGATCGACGTCTGTCAGCGGTATGTACTCAGCACAACTGGCGCAAATCTCTTTCCAATTCTTTGGCTCGTTCTCGAACAAGTCTCCTCGTTCACCTCGATCATACCCATTCAGTATCGATTTGTTGCGGCGAATCTCATTGCCAGCATAATCGCCAAACATTAGCCGGCGCTCCTTGAACGCCGTTAACCCGAGAACCGTCGTGTACACCGTCATCTCATCCAACGCGCGCAACGAGCCAGCTGTCATTTTTCTTGCGCAGCTCCCCAGAGAGGCTCCCCACCGGCAATACGACATATCGAAGAACATCATAATGTCGGCAGGTGATTGCGCGATTGTTGTGATGATTTGGAAGACGCGCCTGACGCCTCTCTTGATCAGATAAACAACGCATCCACGATATGTGCAGGTTGCCTTGTTTGGCCATCCAAAGTATTTGAGAACACGTATCAAGGTTTGACGACGTTCGTCTGCTGTGCCGAATATCCAAATGTCGACATCGCTGTACAGGGATTCTGTGCGGAACTGTGGATTCATCAATTTCGGAATACATCCGCCGATCACGTGTGCATGATCCCACGGGAACGTACGTCTCGTTGATTGCTTGAACACGTCGCATGTAAATTTGTGAAAACGTTCAGTGAACTCTTGTTTGTTGACGAACGTGTTGGGGCGCTCCAGTGTGTATGTCTCGAGGACACGCTTGAGCATGCTGTTATCTTGCACTGTGAATTGTCTTGGGCAAATGGCGCGGTCCATCCCAGCTAAGCTGTCATATGGATCCTCTAAAATCTTGAGGTTGCCAAACCGTTCCTCCGTAAACCCTGGGATCTTAATGTCGCGTTCGTTTGCCATGGCTTATAACATTCAAACGCTTCTTTCCCGACCTCGCTTCGCTCGGTCGAAAGGATTTTGTTGAGCGCAAGGACTTCCCCGAGCAGCCTGCCAAATTTCTTGCTAACTTCTTTACCGCGAGGCCGAAGGCCTCACGCGAGAAAGAAGCTGTTTAGACGATGCACATGCATGTGTCATTCGAGAATCTCACACACGACTCTGCGAACTGCACGGTGGTTGGTATGAAGCTAAGTTTACATCGCCTTATTGTTTTTCCGTGGATGTGGACGTACCTGTCTTCAACGATGCAAATCTCTCCGTCCCCGTGGTACATGGTTATTTCTGAAACAGATTTGTCGTCGAGTTGCTCGATCACTCCATTCAGCACATAGTGTGAAGGTTGTGGCCACTGCAGATCAAGATCAACGTTACCCCTCCACGCATGTCTATGGTGAACACTGCCGACCTTCAGACGGACGATATCATCTTTAAGTTTCACAACGCGATCTAAATGTTCGAAGCACAGTCTTGCTTCATGCGCGCTTGCGCCTAGTCGTATCTCGTAATCAAGCGTTTTTAACTGTGTGATTGTTGGACTGCCATACGCACTCAATCCAAATTGTATCCATTCCGTTCTGTATCGACCAACGACGAATGCGTCACACCCACCATAGATCATATAAAGCACCGGATGGTGTGGTCTGTAATGTGCAGCAAATTTATCGGTTTGCACACGTATTGTTTCATAATAAAACATCACAGACAGCTCAACGTCTCCGATCGTGAACACATGTTCGAATTGTTGCGCCTTCTCCATCGCAAACTCCGTAATCATCACACAAAGTTCCACAGGCAGTTTAACCGCCGAATCAACAACCGCAGGGAGCATCTCCAATAGATAAGATGTGAATGGCGTAAGGCGTTATATAAATTCAAACAGCCTCTTTCTTCGCGATCGCTGCGCGATCGCGTAAAGATGCTAAGCGAGAAAGATTTCCTGGGTTTCAGCGCCAGACGCAGCTCCGACAGGCGTATCTTTCTTGCCCAGCTTTCTGGGAAGCGAGGTGGCTCTGCCGGGCCAGCTTTCTTGCCCGCTACGCGTCTTTACCGCGGGGCCGAAGGCCCCGCGCGAGAAAGAAGCTGTTTGAATATAGTAAATGAAGCGATCAATCATCGCTTTCTCCGGTGAGATCGGTTCCGGTAAGACGTATGCCGCAGACATTTTAGTCCGCAAATACGGATACACCAAACTGTCGTTTGCCACACCACTGAAGAAAATTGCACGCATGTTTGGATTTGATGTCAAGGCCAAAGAGAAAGTATGCCCGATCTGGGGCATACCACCACGTGATTTTCTACAAATATTTGGCACTGAAGTCTGTCGGGATGACCTTGCTCATCATCTTCCACAAATGGAACATCTGTGGGTACGACTTCTCGAGGCCAACATGCTTGTGTTGCAGTGTGATGTGGTAATTGACGATCTGAGATTTCAAGATGAAGAACTTATGCTCCGCCATCATGGTGCCACAATCGTGCGCATCGGGTCAGCGCCGGCTTCATTTGTCACCCGTGAAGAAGGTTCATGTGGACCATCCTCACACCGTTCCGAGACATATTGTCCAAAAGCAGATTTCATCCTGCCAAGATTGTTCAATGATAACTACATGTGCGCGCTCGCCAAGCATGAGGATGAAAAAATAGTGTAAGACAGAGCATGAATTTTTTATCTTTCTTGCCCCACTACGCGTCATTCGCGTCGAGCAAAGCGAGGCCGTGCCAGAAAGAAGCTGAATATATTTGAAAGATGCAACTGGCGGAGCTGACGTTACTTCCACTGGAGCTGTGTGCGTTGATCGCTGAGTTTGTCCCACCCACAGAGTCAATGCGATTTGAGCACATCTTTCATGGTTGTGGATATACTGGCGGGCATGGCTTTCTCTGTGCAAATAAAACATGCGACTCATTTCAATGTTCCACGTCCCAATGGCCTTCAGATGAAATCATGAGCGGTCGCGGCAATATGGATTTGCATGCGCCTGGCATTGTGGATGAGGCCGCATTTTATGACAACTTTGCTGCAGCCGCCGTGATCGATGGTGTTGTATTGTTCGAGTTGGACGACGGCATGTTCCATCCCATATACAGGTACAAGGCTCGTGGGAAGATCATGCACGTGTCGGTGGCATGGGGGATGGTGACATTCTGCTGCGATAACCGGTGGATATCATGCACACTGCTTGGCCCATATATCGAATGGGCGAGCGTCCACCCACAGTCGGTTAAACTGATATCGTCCAAAAATGGGACCCGCCTGACAATTGACCAGGACTCATGGTGGTTACATCTTGATAACGCATCACCAGACGTCAGTCTCGTCGTCAATGGAAAGACGCTATGGCGGGGTTCACTTGTTTCTCAATATTCCATATGGCCAGAACAATTTGGCTCCGACTCATACCTGCCAGAGCTACGCGAAACGACATTCGTGACGGTTGGCAACGCATTTGTCGTGAAAGGCCGTACATTGGGCCCCACCATGTTTGCAATATTTACATGTGAACGACATTCGTTCATCTTTGAGTTTACGAACAACGCATTGTTGCGCATTGATGAATGCATGACGGCATTTCCAATTGAATCCGTGACGTTCACAGGCGCATGCTTGCGGTTCACGGAATTTAATGGATGGACAAGCTGCATGGTATGGTAGCTTCTTTCAAAGCTGCCTCGCTACGCTCGGCAGCAAAGAAGCTAGGCAAGAAAGATAAATCTTTTTTCGCTCGCCATCTGGCTGATAACCCACCTATCTTTCTTGCCTAGCCGGCTTCGCCGTGTTGCCGAGCGTAGCGAGGCAGCTTTGAAAGAAGCTCTTTTCTTGCCTAGCTTCTTTCGCGGCCCCAAAGGGGCCGCTTAAAGAAGCTTCATGAGTAGGTCATGGTATTTGGGATCCATCTCCATGAGGCCACGGTATGCATCGACCCGTTCTGGATATTTTTTGCACATGTATTCGAGTGCGCGCACATTGGTGTTGTAGCGGAATCCCAATGGCGGTGTGATCAAGTGCTCATTTTTGAGTAAATAGTCGACGACAAGGTCATTCGGATTGCCGGCAAACCACAACCAGTCGATGAGATCTAAATGTTCAAACATGAAACCGACGGCGTGCTTGTTTGAGTTTCTCGAAAATCGTCGTCCGTCTATCTTATCCGGATGCGCAATCAGCCAGAGCACAAATTCATCACGCGTATCTGACGACATCGCCTCTCCAACTTTGTCAAAATGCCCAATGCACCAATCCAGTGTTTTCGTACTCTGTACATCTTCATATGATACGTTTTCGAATATTTGTTTCAACATCTTCTCGCCGTATCTTGTGACTACCCATGCTTTCTGTCGAAGCTGGGGTGCAAAGTCCTCAACAATCTTGACGATATCTTCTGGAAGTTTTGACATTGTCCTATAAAAAATTCAAACGTTGTCACAGCTTCCAGTTATGCATGTGATCTCGAACGGATTTTGTGCTGTAAACTGGAATCCATTTTTGTCGAGAGTTCCCTCATATGCATCAAACGGCAGATCAGTACGATGCGTCGCGCCCGACGGAATGTCCTCGGTATGGATTTCATGCCGACTTGTTAAAGTCCATCTACAACTGGCAAGACGAATACCTTTCGTACATTTGTAATTTGCGATCCGCGTGTCATATGCGATCCATGGATCTCTGCGTCTGCTTATGAATCCAACATTCCTGTTTGTAGCATAGGCGCCTTCAGTTAAGACGAATGGCAACTCATATGCGGAGTGCCCATCGACAATCATTGGTTCACATGTTTTGATGAAATTGACAGATGCATGACACACGTCTTGTCGGTCCGACTTCTTCGTGACGATAAGTGGAAGTCCGATGTCTGCCACATATAAAGTTGCAACCGTTTTTGGCTCGACGATTAATCTGTGACCGAAGTTGACACGTCTGACAGATCCAAATGGATCACATGAAATTGTCGCTCTCTTCACCATTATCAGGAGCATGCTGCAGTTGGTGTCTACCTTCAGGGGCTCGCCAACTTTGTTGAACATGTACACGGTTTCTGGATGTAGTTTTTTGGTAATCATCATTGCCTCTCGTGCAAATGGCGCCGAAACAACATTATGTAACACATTGGGGCCTCCTTGCTCCGACAGCCCAACGTCCGGTTTTGCAATAATTCCATCGCAGTCGAGTGTGGCAGTAAAGCCAGCATCGACATGTACATCATTGTAGATTGAGAATGTACGAGGTGTTTTACCAGCCGGCAGCAACATCAGCGACCCCAACATACGGTCGGGATCGGTAATCTCCAATGTGTATGGAAATGGCATAAATGGAAATACGATCCAAATCTTACAGGCCGACTCCACTTTGTTATCACAGACTTCAACGTCACCAACGATATCGAGCGTACACATACCAAATTTTGAGACAATCTGTTTGTAACGGAAAGCAGTGAACACGATACCATCAGCATTTCCAACGAGAACGCCTGGCACGGCGACTCTCGAGTTGTCCACCGAGATTGTTGTTTTGCCACTAGCTGACAGAGGTACGATCATTTTCACAAGAGTCTTTATAACTTTCAAATATACATGCAGCAAGAATTCGAACAAATCGCGCAGAAGGCGGTTGCCAAATTTAAAGGCGAAATCGAATCACAGTTGTCAGCCTGGACGGCATCGTTCTCCGGAGAGATCGTTGACACTGTCCGTGCCCACATTATCGAACGCATCAATGAAAACAATTTCACAGATGGATTTGGCGAAATATCATATGACCAATACGAATGTCCCATAACAGACGACACCGGTTTTACATATTGTCTTAATCATCGCGGAATACTCTGGAAGGGCCACATGCAAACATGCGACGGACCAGTTTGGCGCATCCGATATGTTGACTATGACGACCCAAATCGCCCACGCATACATGGAACAGAACAGACGCCACCATTCAAAGTCGCAACATGGATACCGCCGAGTGACCCTGCCGGCGCTACTGAGGAGTATCCAATTTATCTCTGGGATTATTCTGGCGTGACGATCCTCACCAACTATTTTAATATCTACTATTGGCCAAGATTGCGCAATGCGGATGTTCCGAGTTACAAAATGCAGTTTCCACACATCTTGCATCTGTCGGACTTCCGCGCGCCAAACGACATGATTTACACTGTTAAACATTACATAGAAGAAGCAAGTTGCAGAGATCCAAATGGAAATTCTATCACATACTTCCGTGTCACATGCGCACGTGCACCTCAATCACCAATCGTATGGATCACCGCGCTGACGAATCTTCATGTGTACCTCAGAACATATCTCATCCAATTTTGGCCACGCGCAACGCGCCCCGTGACGGCCGTGCCAGCAGTGCCGGCCGCCCCAGAGGACGTCGCAGCGCTGAAAGCGAAACTTTCTATTATGAGTGCCGAACTTGCCGTCGCCAAAGCAGAAATAGCTGCGCGTTCCGATGCGAAAAACTATATGGATGCCTTACGTGGAAAACTCGCAGCGATCGCCGCAAAGGTGAACTCCATTTAGCTTCTTTCTGCGCGATCGCAGAAAGAAGTTAGCAAGAAAGATGGACTGATGCAGCTCTGCCGGCGCTTAACTGAAACCAAAAGCGTGGTGTATTCTTTCTTGCTGACTTCTTTCCGAGCTTGGCGAAGCCAAGCGAGAGAAAGAAGTCCTTTCTTGCCAAACTTCTTTACCGCGGCCGCGCAGCGGCCGCGCGAGAAAGAAGCTAGATATAAAATGGAGAAAGATTATTCATATTGTGAAGAGTTGGATTTGGAAGATTTTCCAGGGGATGATGGTCCGATAGACACGCCCGATGTCCCTGTTGAGCGAGTAACAGTAGAGCGCACCCAGGAGGCGCCGCCCGTGGCGCGTCCAGTTCCAGTTGCACTGGTGGCACAACCGAAAGGCCCATTCTCGAATGCCGAAAACATACCATGGCGTAATCCAGCGAATCCATGGGGCAGACGAGGCAAGTGAGAACATTTAGGAGGCTCGGCGTTTCCTGAGAGCACAAATGTTTTTTTGTTGATATACGATGTCGAACGGTTTACTTATTGTTGTGATCATACTCGTTGTCATTGGGCTTGGGTTGTCCATGGGATTCCACGCATACAACCTTGTTAAATGGATGTCTGCGAGAGGCAGTAAGCTTGTATCAAAAATTGAGCTCACTAATCCAACGAAACGCCTGGCAATTAAGGAACTTCAGATATTCAACGCGGCTGGCTCGAAACTCACGCCGTATGTGGACTTTTATTTCTATCCGCAGACCGCATACAATGTTGCCAAACCAGTTGCTTACATCGCTGGTTATGCATTTGATGGCGTGACCGACACGAATGTCGGGACGAACTTTGTGACTGGTGCACCCGGCAAACTCTCGATCTTTCTTAAGATTCCACAAGAGATTTCATCGATCAAAATCTTCAACGCATCTGGCACGATCGATGGCACGTCCGTTGCGCCAGACCTCGCATCTGCAACTCTTAGCACATACAATGGTGCCGATGTTCTCATTAAATCTTGGCCATGCACCGAAGCGCTGGAACAAACCTTCTCGATGACCGCATAGCGGAGACGTTCTAGCCGGGTGTGGTAGCCATGCCCACCGAATGTGGAGAGAAGTCATTTGCACGGGGAAGTTTTTTTGTGTCATGTATAGATGGAATCCGAATCCGTTATCAAAGTGCTTATAGTTTTGGTGGTGTTGCTCATCGTGTCGCTGATACCACATGGATATGCGTGGTACAAGAAACGCAGTGCCACTAACAGTACGATGATTTCAACAATCACGCTGGCAAATCCTGCCTTGCATCTCTCATTGAGGGAGTTCCAAATCTTTGACAAAGATGGAAAACAGCTCGCCCCGTACAAAGATTTCCATTTCTACCAATCGATGGCATACAACGCTGGAGCTCCAGCTTCACTTTCCTTCAATTTCATGTTCGATGGTGCCACAACTGGCGCCGCCAACACCAATTCGATCACATCAACTGCCGACACAGAAAAGTTCATCCGTGTCATCCTTGACACCCCACAAGAACTTGGATCGATCAAACTCACGAATGCATCCGGCATTCTGTACTCAAAAGAAAGCGCAGCGTACCTTGCTGGTGCCACGCTCTCCGCATTCAACCAAGCCGGTGTCCTCATCAAATCTTGGACATGCACCGCAGATGCAGAACAAACATTCGCATTCGCATGAACACGAAACCCAGGAAAGTTTTTTTTGCCTATGTGCGGGGGTCTCCGCTGATCTTTCTTGCCTAGCGCTGAGTATAGGATATGGAATACGATTTCGCGCCTCGATACGACTTTGACGGAGGCATATCAGCTGTCCAAGATTTTACCATGCCGGTGCCTCTCAGCCGTGCCGTCACGTTTGATTGGTTGTGTGATGAGTGGGATGCGCCGCTCGATATTTTGAAGATCGCCGCCGGCATGATCGAATATGAAGACGAAGGTGCGTATGTCACTGATTTGCCAGATGAAGAACTGAGATTACGGCATCGCATGGTCGTCCAGTGCACCGCAGGGTTCGATGTTTTTCGAATTGAAGATGCACCAACTGGGTCGGCCGTGATCGGTGAAATTGCAATCAGGTCAGACGGGCCAATCTTCGTCCATCGCAACACGACCGACTCTTACGAAAAAAGTATAATATCTGGCAAGGTGGAAATCAAGATCGCTGGCATATACAAGGAATGTTTGGTTACCGATGTTCCGTTGTCCAGCCGATCGTCCACATACAAAGTTGATGGATACGCATGCTGTGCGTATTTCGCGCAGCCCCATTTAAATTGGACCGGGCTATCGGAAGGAGGATCGTCAGCTGTCGTCGTCACAAAAGATAACAAACTGTTTGGCTACATTCCGGCATATGGTGCACACGTCACCAAAATTGAAAACGTTGATGACACACATATTATAGCCCGCGTAGAATATGGAGGTCAAGAGTACGACAGTCCAGGATGGCAGCTCGCAAGATAAGCGCGAAGTGACGGACATCGCGATCATTGGCGGACACACAACGTTGTATCCGGATGGCATCTTAATTGGAGTCGCGAACGCCGTGCCAGCGTATGCTGCGTGGATCGGGCCGGACCGGCGCGTATCCATTGCCCATCAGGATGCCACATGGTGGTCATGCCGGCTTGTGGCCGTCCACTTAGATGGCAAAGCACAACTTCCACGACGATCCACTGCGGGCGCAGCTGGTTATGATTTGTGTGCGACTGACCCAGTGGTGATCCCAGCTTGGACACGTGCGCTCATTGGCACAGGGGTTTCCATGGAGATACCAGAAGGTGTTTGTGGACAAATTTGGCCGCGTTCTGGATTGAGCTGTAAAAATGGAATAGAGACCGGTGCAGGCCTCATTGACAGTGATTACCGTGGAGAGATCAAAGTCGTTTTACATAATCTGTCGGATGTAGATTTTCAAGCGCCAGCAGGGTCACGTATCGCACAGATAGTACTCATTCCCATCATCACACCAGCATTGACATGTGTCGAGGCGCATGCCGTCGCAGCGGCAGATGCTCGGGGATCGTTGGGATTTGGAAGTACGGGCCTGTGATTATTTTTTCACCCATAATATACAATGAAGGTGACAAAGACTGACGTTTGGGATACATCTGCAGTTGCGAAGGATCTGTCTGCCGCATTGGTCAGCCGGAAGGGCTGCGAAAACGGCATGTTGTGGTTCGATCTCAAGAAACTGATTGGCAAAGTTCCATCACAAACCGTGAACGACGCTGGCGTTGGCATTCTCAACATTCTTCGCCAGAAAGAGTGGAACATGCTCGAACTTAACAAGTGTGTGTTTATCATCGCAAAAGCAAATCAAAAAGTTGCCGCCGCCATGACGAAACTTATCCTTGGCACAAGCTAAGACAGCTTCTTTAAAAGCTGCCTCGCTGCGCGACGCTAGGCAAGAAAAGTGCACACCGACTTCCACGCATGATGGATATGTTATTTTTTCCACATTGAACTGCGTGTTCCTGCCAGGGATGGCCGCCCGGCGTTTGAATTACGTCGATATCCAATGTATAGAAAGAATGTCTCTCACCCAAGCTGAACTTATCGCATTGGCGGGGCATTTCCCAGAGGCGAAAACTCCAGCGGCTCCGGTCATGCCAGCGGCTCCGGTTGCTCCGGCTGTTGTCCCAGTTGTCACGTTGCAGGCATGTGCACAGGCAGGCCCCATGCAGGCATGCCCAGTTGTGGGTCCCACTTATGTGACGGGAAGTATGTTTGTCGGGAGCTTTGGAAGTTGGTTTGATAATCTCAGAAGTCACACAAATCAGGAACTCGACACTGGATATATCGGTTGTCTGTTGGACAGTGTTGGTCAAATATTATCTGCATTTGGAAGATCGTTCGCGTCAATTGTGCCCATACCCTCTGGAACGTTCGTGTTCCGCCCGATCAACGAATTGTTTGGATTACCATTTAATGTTGTTGCGTGCGCCGATCCAAATGGACTGGCATTGTACTCACGCACCGAGCGCATGGTGCTTGTAAATGAACTACTTGCAATCATGCAGACTGTTAACGCAGCTGGCTGTCCAGTGTTTGCCGACACAACAATCACAGATGGGTCAGGAAACTTCATCGCACCGGCGATCACAAAAAAACATTAATCTATGCGAAAGCGAACAAAGCTTTTTTTGTGGCTAACGATGTGCCCGTCGGGCATATCACACGTTGATCAGTGAGAGTATGCTCGTCACTCAGATGATGTCATATTTTTTACCTTCACATAAATGTGCTGCGTGAACGTCTTTGACTCGACATCTTCAAACTCACAGATGCGATCTCTCAATATTGGCAACCACACATCGGGCTCTTTTGCGTACATCTCACAGAGATCGTCGGCATCATCGTCGTCCCCTTCAAGATCGTCATAATCGAATGGATCAAACTGCGCACGTGCTTCCACGAATGGAAACTTCTTCACATTGAGCTCCGCGGCTTCGAGTGCTTTTTTTACCACTTTGTCGCCGCTCTCGATCATGCGTTCGATGGAGCCATACCTCTGCATGTACTGAATTGCGCGCTTTGGACCAAAGGATGGCAGTTTTGCGAAGTCGTCACCAATGATGATGGTCGCATCAAGGAACTGTCGGCGATCGAGGTGCAAGACAGATTGCACCTTGTCGAAGAATTCATGCGTATCGATGATCATTCCGTTGCCGCCTTTTAATTCACGGATGACCAGACCTGGATCCATCAATATCACATCGAAATCCGCACTCCATACCGCGTCAAATTTGCCGATACTAGTGAGGTAACTGGCATGGATTTCATCCTCTCTGTCATCCTGACCGAAAATGACAAATTCATTCTCAATGAGATAATTAATTAGGCCGCGCAAGACCTTCCCCCAGTCCGCGTCAAATGTATTGGCAAACTGCTGTTCTTGGCGAGCCGTCGCTAATTCTATCTGTCGTTCTGCAATGGAGACATCAAACTGCTTTCCATGTGCAACGGCGTCTGTCTTTGCTTCTGTGAGTTGTTTAACTTCATCTGTGGCTCTGACGTATGATGCTTTCTGCACGGCTGCTGATTTTTGCCGTTTCACGTGCTCTGAATTCTTGATGCAGCTACTTCTTCCCGGGACGGTAAAGTACGGCACGAATTGTTTGTGGATGCGGGCAAGAACCGGTTTCATGTAATCGACAAAGGCATCAATCTTCTGCTCGATGGTAAATGTGGCCATCACGGAGCCGTGAGTTTTCTTAAGTCCGTAGTAGTGTAGACAGGATATTCCAGGCAGATCCACAGCCACTTTCATCAAACTGCCATCCGGGCGACGTGGTATCTTCTGCAATGTTGGGCCCATCCCGACCATTTCGAACACGGCACTGGCTGAACCGAACCCCATGTTGTATATTTCAAACGGAGGACACAAAAAAATCATGCGCCTTGGCTTGGCCATCCTTTCTTACGTGGCGACGTAGTCGGCTGCGAACGTTTTCCATGCGCCTGCGGCGGAGCAGATGAGAATAGCACCACTAGCAGTTGTAAGGGTGATAGCGGCATTGACGCCATCGATGGTATCCGTTCCGTTCGGAGTGACAGTGAGATTTGCGCCACCAGGAATGTTACGAATGAAGTAGATCTTGCCAACAACGCCAGCAGCCGCAGCAGGGAGTATGCAGTTCATAGCACCGGCGGCGGTCTTGGAGTCGGCGAAGAAGAACTGGTCGGTCGTGGTGAGAGTGGTTGAAGACGTGGCCGCTTTGACGTCTGACATCAAATAATTGCCAACGAGGAATGGGAAGCTTGCGGTGCCGCCAGTAAGAGAGATACCGCCTTTGCATTCGACTGCACCAGTCAGAGTGCTGGTCGTCCCCACTGCCAAGGACGCCTTGCAATCAACTGCGCCTGTCAGAGTGCTCGTAGTGGCAACGGCAAGTGACGCCTTGCAATCGACCGCACCGGTCAGAGTGCTGGTTGTGCCGACGGCAAGTGACGCTTTGCAATCGACTGCACCGGTCAGAGTGCTAGTGGTGCCAACGGTAAGATTGGCTTTGCAATCAGTCAGACCGGTAACGGAGATCGCAGCGAATGCCGCGGAACCAGTGAAGTTACCGTTGGTGATAGTTGGTGAATTGATTGTTGGAGAAGTGAGCGTTTTGTTGGTGAGCGTTTGGGTGCCAGTCAGTCCGCACAGAGTGTCGGTAACAACTGGCATCGTAAGCACAATGTTGGTGGTTGCTCCACCAGAACCTAGATCCATTTTTGTGGTATCTAAACGCCATCCGTACGAAGTGAATCCGAGGGTATCGGTACCGACGGATGGGTCAAGCACGGGCGAGAGAGTGTAATAGAACGCAAGAGTGGAAGTGTTCGCATAGATGATCTGAGCGCTTTCACCATCCTTGACTTCTACCTTGACATCGGTGGATGAACCGCTAGTGAAGGTGCCTTCACCACCTTCAAGAGTAACGTAGGTTGAACGTCCGCTCGTGCCGATGTTCTTGACATACAAAATGCCATTGGTTGCAGACCAAGCCAACGGAATCGTAAGAGTGATAACGATTCCTCCTCCAGCACTTGTGTCGGCGAGAACAATACTGCCGGCATCGCCAGTAGCGAGCGTTGCAGATGCGGAAACTGTGGAACGATTGAAGCGTGTAACGAGAGACAACATCCTGTTATAATAAATGCAGAAAAAAAAGAATCACATAATTAGCTTCTTTACCGCGACCGCTGCGCTCGGCAACACGGCGAAGCCGGTTAGGCAAGAAATCTGGATGTTGCGCTTCCCCTAAGCCGAGATCGGCATGACACACGGCACGCCGGCCCGTTTTATCTCTCGTGCCAACGTCTTTTTTGCTAAGTACCCAATCGCCCAGCGTTTAAGGGATGGGGGGTTAGGGGGAAACCGTAGGTTTCCCCCCTTCGATTGCGAGGTACCACGTCTGATTTTTGAGATTGTCCCAGTAATTGCCCATCTGAAGACCGCTAACAAATTCCGGATGTGACAACAGTCCGCTCAGATCTTCAATGCCGTTCATCACTGTAATAGTGCGTTCTCCAGTCATCGCGCTTTCCACGCCTACAATTGTGTCGAAGTACCCACCGAAGAAACCAGGATGCTTCGTGCTGCTCCAACTGGCCAAGTGGATCTTATGAGGTCGCAGGCCGCCATCAAGCACTTTAATCGAACCAATTTTCCAATCTGTTGCAAGTTCCTTCCGTTTTGCAAATTCAACCCAGTCTGAGCCAGGGCCTCCATATTTGCGAGGAGTTCCTTTGTATCCAGGCTCCGGGTACAGTAATATAGTTCCGTGAGGACTAGTGAATTTTTCTGTCGTTCTGCAGAAAAGTAAAACAAGCACAATGATCAATACAAGCCACCACATTTTGTCGAAGATCACAAATACGTTTGTCGATGATGTGACGTTTATATCTTCCGAACTACAAAAAATATGGCCGGAAGTATCAAGGGAAATGGCGTTATTCATTGATTGTCAGGCGTCCGACGCGTCGGCACGTTTGCTGAAAGCATTTCAATACAACACTGGCATTTCTGTCGTACTGACAAATGTTGCACGCATATGCAATGTGCGCAAATTTTGGTTAGCTGTATTTGAAGCCAAGCTCGCGATCAGAAAGCTTCCATGGGAATCCATCCCACATGGATTGCACATCCCGAAACACATGTCAGGATGCATTCGTCATCAACTTCGCCTCACAAACAAACAATACAGGCAGTGGCGTCCGCCCACAACATGCCATCCGACTGGCAAACCCAAAGTCTTATCTAACGGAGCCTCCAGTGAATCCCTTGCGGACAGGTTGTTTTCAGGAACATTCACGAAGGACGACTGGGCATGGTCCCTCACATGCGCAGGGACGCGTCACATCTCCGTCGCCATCGATCCAACCGTGAAAAAATACAAATGCGCATGTCTCATCGGACTGATTTATCCCGATGATATCCGCATTGGCAATCACAGGCTGAACCTTCGCAACAATAAAAATGCGATCATTGAACTGCAACGGGCAATGTTTGCAAAGATGGCGAGCGGCAGCGCTGCGAGCGTCGATGCCGATATCATCGTGTCCGACACGCTCGGTTGCGGATCTGGCTCGCTGAGCGATTGTGTGGAGCGTAGCTCACACGTGTACTGGCGGCCGTCATCGACACTCGCGTGTGTGCAGGAATACCGCACATACACCGTTATAAACGGAACAAGCGACGAAGCTTTTTCTCATCTGATTAGCTATAGCCATATATAGAAATGGCAGGCGACCCACGATACGAATATGCAAAACAATTGCAGAGAGCCCCCGGAGGTGGCGGCGTTAGGCAGTCTGGCGTGAGGAAGCCACAGATCTACAGACAGCCACAACTGCTCACAGAGGATCAACGTGTCCAAACTCCAGAAAATACACTTCTATGGGATCAGCACCAGTTCCAAGTCGACATGATCAGGTCAAAAAAGATGGACGACATTCGCATTGCACCGACTGCGACATCGTACTCCGCAGACCCGGATCCATCTGGGCAGGTCTATCAGCGCAACATGGTTGACACGAGAATTCAATTTGAGTCGCGCTACAGAGCCGGCGGCGATTTCACAATGGGAGAAATGTACTTTCGTGTGAATCCTGAGGGCAAGTCATCACAGGAAGGGCAGGTCGGTGTGACGTACCCACTCAATAAAATCATTGAGATGCAGATCGCTGAGTTCGATATTCCAAACTCTCTCCGAACAACACAGTACATACCACTTGTTTATTATGAGAAACACTTCCGTGAGATCACTCTGTACGTCAAAGAGTTTTCAATGGAGAATACGAGAAATGCAAGTGAGATCAGGCACCATTTCAGCCTTAAGGTGGTTCCAAACGGACGATACATTCACTGCACCCCGCTTTATGAGCGATTCACTTTCGGCACTCCAACTTCGGCGCTCGACACGATCTCATTTGAACTGCGCTTCAATGGTTATCCATTGCCATTATCTGCAGACAAATTTCTTGGATGTGACATCTTTTATGAGAACCCGCTCCGCGTGCATTGCCAAGCCGTGCATGACCTCGTGTCCCTTGAAGATGCTGTTATCTTCTATGGCGCTGCAACTCCATCTTCTCACGCCGACGTCCTACTGAATGTTCTTGGCAACATCGTGCAAGTCACGTCAACAACGGACTTCGTTTGCCCATACATCAACGCCCTCGGATGGGTCGGCCCAGCAACGATCAATATGTTCGTTCTCAATCGCAACATAAAAATGACCATCCGCTTCCGCTCATGGACTGATCAGTTCACAAACGGAATGCTCCTATCAAGCTTTTAGTCTTCGTGATCGCGAATGACACGCAGTGGGCAAGAAAGAACACGCCATTTTTTCCCTTTCATTTTGCCTGATGCTACGGGGAGCCCCATTCTGGACAATTCTTTGCGAGGTGCCCAAACCTGTTGCAGATAAAGCATTTAGGTCCATCTTTGTTAATCATTTTTTTGATGACGTTGATCGTGCCTGTCGGCATCACGGATTCGCAACGGACTTTGTCTATTCCATACGTCCGCATGAACGACGACGTTGTCTCGTACTCGTCGGCCGGACCTGTTGTCTCTCGTGATTCGAACAATAAAATTGGTTTATGTAGACGTGTCCAGCCCGATCCTTTGCCGGTGAAGTGACATGCGAGTGCCGACTTGAGTGAGGAGGTCGTGCCGACATACCAGCAAGCGTGCCTACAGGAAAGGACGTACAGGGTCGTCATGGCGTATATGAATTCAAACAGCTTCTTTCTCATCGCGCCTCGCTTCGCTCGGCGCGGAAAGAAGCTAGGCAAGAAAGAACACACATTGGTCTCGGCAAGGGGGTGCGGGGGAGCGCAGCTCCCCCGAAAGAAGTCTTTCAGGATTCGCCATGCGCCGTCCGACATTGGTGATATGTTCGCATGGATACCATCGATTTTAACACAACAATCGCGGTTGAAATAGATTGCGTGCAAGTCGTCTTGCGCCAGGACTAACTGGCGGCAATGGCTTGCAATATGATAACATTCATTCTGTTTCACTTCGACAAATAATGCATTGTTCGTTGTCCATGTGTAGATCGTGCCGATACTACATTCATATTGTGCGCAGCCATCTGGCGGTGGATTGTCAGTTGGGGCAAGTTCATATATGTGACAACGCGTTATCGTGGCATTTCCATCTGGATAAGCAACAATTGTCGTATACGTGTTTCCCTGCCAACTAATACCGGCATAAGTGTGCGATGTATACACGGGGTGCTTGTCGTGCCCAGTTGTGAATCCAGTTGGTATCGAACTATCTGTTACCATGATGGGCACATCTCTCCAATAAGGCATTTCAACATCATCAATACAATACGATGGCTCATCATCAAACTTAACCATTCCACACATTAATAGCGCAAGGTCCACCGATAGCTCCGACCACATATCGATTAATAGGGTTAAATAGAACTGCCTGTCGCACACTTCCTCCCGGCGGTATCGTGGCCCCCACAATGCCATGTCCAACGTCACTGCGGCACCCGCCATTTTCCAACAGTATATAAAAAATTCAATCGCACTTCAGAAACGGTTCGCATAAATCTTGTGTCATGGGTTGCGCCACGGCACGTTCGGTGACCATTGCATTCGCCTCTTTGACTGCAAGTATTTGTGAGCGTCGTTCAACTGCTTCCAGTTTTGCATTCAGCAAATCAAGTTTGTGTTTGTATTCTGGCGACTGAAGCAAAACGGCTTCTGGCGAAGTGATAAGTTTGGCTTCGAGTTCCATGTTACGAATGTAGAGCTTGTTGTAGTCATTAATAAGTGCCATATGTTCTGCAGCGTATGAATTACAGCCGGAACATTTTTCAATGAATGCGCGTACGGCATCCACGACGGCTTGTGGCAATTCAACATGCCATCCTTGATCAAGTTGGTGAAAACGACCAGCTCCTTTCTTGTTTTCCATCATCAGCCAGAAATGATCCATCAAAACGGATGGAAACGCGTGACTCGACGTATGCAGAATTTCTTTCCCATCAAGATGAACATTGAGATAGTTAGTGACAGCGAGATAGCCCCATACTTTATCCCGCGGAAGTGTGTCATTGTAATTCCAGCTTTGTCTCCATTCTTTTATTATGCGCGCCGGACATTCACATTCGACAGCATCAAAATGTAATTTAAATACCATGTCGTTCGTGCGCGTCTCGATCCACTTTCCGCTGTTAATACAATCATGTTTAATTTGGCGTGCTATTTCGCCTTCTCTAAACGTCGGGACAACTCTGTAATATTTACCTCCATATGCCCAATAGAAACCATCGATGCAATTGATGCAGTTTTCAAGTGGAATGCCATTTGCCGACACAAGGCGGACAACCCATGTAAACTTACTATTTTTCGAAGGAATGCATAAGCGATACTTCTCATCTTTCTCTGCTGCTTGTTCATTTCGCTGCATCAGCGCCATGTCGATCTTGGCTGGCAAATTGTCAGCAAGCACACGCAGTGCATTTGCACTTTCTGTTATGTGCCGTACAACATCACGCGCAATGTCTGCAACAAGATCAGTCGTCATTTGTGCGATCTATACGAATTCAAATGCATGGCACACAAAAAAGACATTTCTTTCTTGCCTCACTACGTACCATCCTAGCCTGGCGAAGCTGACGCTGATTGTTCTCGCCAAATATCTCTTTCTTGCCCACTGCGTGCCATCCGGCGGGGCTCGGCCGGTCAATCTTTCTTGCTAACTTCTTTCCGCGATCGCGAAGCGATCGCGTAGAAAGAAGCTATAGTGTGTACCAGTTGGTTGATGATCCTGCGAACAGGACGATCTTATCATGTTTGTGGGTAAACGTGACGGAGAGCATCGCATCGTCGTCAATGAATTGGCCAGCTGCAAAGGTGTTGATGATCATTGAATTAGCTGTTGCAGTTTTGATAAACACATACTGGCGGCCGGTCGCGCTCGCAAGTGTCGGGAGAGTTATCGTGACGGAGTTTGCAGTTGTGTTGCACGTGATGCAATAGTCCGTGATGAGTGGTATGTACGTTAGAGATGATACAGGGGTCACCGGCCATGTCATGCCGGCAATCGTCAACGGCTGATACAACGTGACAGCGTTGCTCGCAAATCGCGCGATGGTTGCAGCGCCAACCTTCTCATCGACGTACCTGTATGCGGATGTGGCGACATCGCCGTCAGTCGTGCCAGTGATCGTTGAAACTTTCGCAGTGTCATTTGTCATCTCGATAGTTGTCGTGCGCGCACCGGCCATCGTGTCACCCATGCGCAAGACGACTGCGCTTGTTCCATTGTCGAGAGCGAGCCCAGCAAACGTTGGCGTGCTTGTGGTTGCAACCGACTGATCCATGGCTCCGAGGAATCCCCATTTTGCTGTTGAAATAACTGTCGCATCTATGTTACGGAGTTGCGTGAGCTCGGACGAGGTGAGGGAATTTGTGGTGGTGATCAGACGACTTGTCTGATCCCAAAGGACAAGGGCACCATCAGTGAGACTTGTGCCTCTGAGTGTCACGACACCGAGCGTCGTGTCAGAACGCTTCACACGAAGTGTGTTATCGGTGGAATCAGCGTACATCGCAACTGCCCCTGCCGCCGGTGCACTCGGCGCAACATTTGCCACAAATGTGATGAACGTGTCTGCGACGAAACTCGAATCGCCGATCGAAGCAATCTTACTGAGGCTCGCATTCTTCAGGGAGTAGAATTCTATGTTACTCGTGCTCGTCGCGTCCGTGACGTCCGTCAGTCTGCCGATGATCTGACCGATCGTCCGTTCCTGCGTTGTGGTTGAGCACTTGATGTCGATGGACGTCCCGATGTTTGTGGCTGGCGCAGTGCCAGTGTGTGAGACAGTGAGGACGGTCGTCGCGGCGTTGTTCACAGTGTTTGCAATCTTAAATGTCTTTGCGCCTGCGAATGTTTGTGTGACGGCCGTCACGAGACCGCGAGTTGTCGAGAATGTTGCATCTGGAATGTAGAAGGTATGCGTGTCGATTGCAGAATTGACGTAAGTGTCTGAACCGCCATTGTTGATCGCGAACACTTGCGTGCCTGTGGACAGTCCATTAAGACTGGTGATGCCGCCTGCAGCTTCACTCGCCAGATCCCTGACAACACCAGTGGACGATTTTAACTTTACTCTGAAATCCACATTTGAGATAAACATCGTGTATGCGCCAGTGTCGGGATTGATGATGGCACCCGGCGCAGTGTTGACGAATTGCACACCATCGACATTGATACCGCCATTTCCGAGACGCAGTGGAGTTCCAACACTGCCATTGCGGACGGTTTGGAAATCAACGACCGAGGTGCGCGTTGCGTGCACCACATCCGTGTAGTATGAACGAATCCCTCCCATCCAAACGCCCTCTCCGCTGTCAGTTTCTGTGCGGAACTCAATGCCGACACCGATGCCCGGTGCACTTGGTGCGGTCGTGTCATGAAGCAACGACAAGACGTTCTGGATATCAACGCCACCATCTTTCACATAGATGTATTTATGACCGGCAAAGTACTGGTCGGACGTCGTGACCATTCCGCGCGCCGTGACGGATGCACTTGGAATGCTGAAAGTGTGCAAGATGCCAGCACTGGAAATGTTGAAGTCCGTACCTGTCGTCGCCGTCGTGAACAACTGATTCGTGCCAACGAGCCCATTCAGTGATGCGATTCCGCCACCCAACCCGTAGACAAGCCCAGATGAAGTTTTTGCTTTGAGCGAGCCAGATGTATCGAAGAACACAGCGAGATAATCTGGATCAGTCGGTTGTTCAACAGATGCATCGAGAATCTTTGGGACGAGGGAAGATCGGTATTTCAGTCCCTTGCTGCTGGCTTGGATAACTTCCTGCAGAGTGCCTGATTCAACAACTCTCACAGTGAAAGTTGCTTCCTTTGTTGGCACGGCAACATCCGTGTATGCCCATTCCAACTCTCCACAATAACTGCTTGGAGCGCCGGTGGCATTAGACAAGATTTGGATTTTGGTACCGATGCCAGGAGCGGGCGTGCCAGACGTGTTGTGACCGATCGTCAGGACGGCAGTCACTGCGTTGTCGACCGCATCCGTGACCGTGATTGTTTTGGAACCGGCGATGACTTGTGTTCCAGTATTTAGAATACCACGTGCGGTCGCAGATGCATCCGGAATGTTGAGAGTGTGCGTTGAGAACGCTGAGACCCAGTTGACATCAACGCCAGCAACGCCAACAGCGAAAGCCTGGATACCGGCGGTTAGAGTATTAAGCGATGTGATACCTGCACCACCAGTGACGGACACGAAAGATAGTGGAGTTGTGCCGAGTGTGATGTCATGCGTTGCGAGTCGAAAAACTAAGCCGGTGTTTGCAGCGCCACGTGAAATTAACGTCACCATATCGGTGCAAAGAGCAGATGTATTGGCATCCTCTGTGCGAGGCCATACCGATGCACTCACAGAGTAAACACCGTTATCTTTTTGCAGGATTTGATCTTTAACAAGAACACGATCACCAACACCAAGAGGCTCACCATCGACAACTTGAATTCCGATCAGGACAATGTCAACAGTGGTTGCAACTTTGCACGATTCCTTCCATTGGGCAGTTGCGCTCGGTGCAGGCTCCGTCGTCAATATGACGGTCGGCCCTGGAAGATTAACTGGAATGTTTACGTTTGACATCCTATAAATTAGCTTCTTTTTTCTCGGCGGGGCACTTCGTGCCCCGCAAAAGAAGCTAGGCAAGAAAAATTGGTGATTAGCGCTATCGTGGCCCATCCCGACAGGAAAAAATAATGTTCTCAATGTTCTTGGCAAGCACGCAGGTGCGCAGGATAATCTTTCTCGCCTAGCATCTTTCCGGGCCGAGCGTAGCGAGGCCCGTAGAAAGAGGCTCCCGTTAGATGACCCGCAGTTTCTCAGCGATCAGTTTGACGGTGACGAGGTTTTTGTTGTAGCGGATGTCGGGGTTGATGACACCACAGATATTGTGTGCGGTCTTAAATTCTGCAAGTGTTGCACGTTGGCCATCAGTTGTGTAGTGGTACGGTGGGGTTTGATCATTTGCGAACATCGCTTTTTGGAGGATGATCTCTGGTTGGATCTCAGTTTTAATTCCATTTGGGAGACGCTTGTTGATGTAGTTGGTGATAAGCGTTGCCAAGATTGGCGCATTGATCGTGAACGCAAGCGTTTCGCCACTGTCAACGATGCCCATCACGTGCGTCGTGGTGAGTGGAAGTTTCAACGGATGCCCTGCGGAATCCTTGAATTCCAATCGGTCGACGAAGTCGGTTGGCGTGATCGGCGCATAGTCGCCATCATTGATTTGATGTGAAATGGATTCTGCATTAACGTATCCACGCGAGAACTCGCCTGCGATGTTCACGGTCTTTTCAATGTCTCCTTTTTTACAGATTTTAGTGCATCGCGTCTGACGAATGATGCAAGCCTCAATATGCTCGTTATCCGGATCTCCGCCGATGATGTAGTAATCATTGAGACGTAACATGTCGGGTGCTTCCTGATGCCCGATACAGTGGTTGATGATGTCGGCATGCTTGGCAATGTCCAAGATATCATATCCGTTCATGACTGCCTTCAGGACACGATAATCGTTGGACCACACTCTGCAGCGTTGCTCATGGAAAGCTCGTATTGCGCCAGCAGTGCCGAGAAGATCTTTGCCGTTGAAGATCCATTTGACGTATTCGGCATCATAACGTTTGATGATTTCTTCTCTGGTCGCATATGCAGAGACCATGATTTGAAAGCATCTTCGGAGGTGTCGGAAGAATATATAAATAACCGATCCCTTGACGGCGTAGAATGTGTCATTTGGAATATCGAGAAACTCAATCACTTTGTTAAGGGCGACTTGCCGTTCCGGCTTTGTCCCAAATATCCAAATATCCACATCACTGCGCTCATCTGCAATATCATACAATGGGTTGAGAATTTTCACTAAGCATCCTCCACTAATGCAGACATTCTCCCAAGGAAATCCTTGTCGGGTGAAGACGTGGCATGTAAACTTGTGGAATCTGTTGAGATATTCTTGCTTCGTGAGCTGATGCATTGCGGGTGTCAGGACTTGCCCACCAAATGCTTTGAGACCACGTGCTTTGTACAGTGCAGTGAATAATTTAGAACGCTGTCCAACCTCCGGCGGAAGTGGGGTGGCAAGATACTTTTGTTCGTCATCGCCAAATACATCAAATAATTTACACACTCGACGACGCTCGAGATCTGCCGCAATGTTCATGCGGCATTCGAACGGGATGTCACTCGGAACAACTTTATCCAATGATCTTGGTGCGACGTGCGATCCGCCGTCGATGCAACCAACCTCCGTTCCGCAGTTGTCATACATACCAGCACGGCTTGCGTGAACACCAGATAACTTCCAGAACGTTGGTAACGTCTTGATGATCTCATCCGTCGCGCATTCAGGAGCATATTCCGGATCTGACAGACGCCATTTGGACACAGCCCACTCAACCGCAAACTTAGGCGCAGGCGTGCCATGAACGATTGCGGCGAGATTCTTGAACGACTTAACATCTTCGAAATAGAAAAGCTTCTGCTCACTCACCACACCCAAATCGCCATCTGTCAGAACGGTATCGATCATTTTGATGCACAGTATATAAATTCAATCCTGGGGAGGGACATTTGGAACTTGCGGCCCTTCTGGAAAAAAGAATACGCGCCATCTCTGCGCTCAGACAACGGGCGCAATGATGGGCGCTGGCGTCTGGGTGATAGAGGGCGTCGGTGAGACGACTGTGGGCACCGCTGGCGTCGGTGAGACGGTCGTGACGACTGTCGAGGGTGTTCCCCATGCTGCATCCATTTTATTTGCAATGTTGTATGGAATGCCGAGCACGGATTTCCATCCACACCACCACATGACTCCGCCGATGATACAGATAACCGCGATTATCACAATGATCACGGTCCACGACGTTGTTGAAGTTTGTTCGGATGACAAATTGAGTTCTGTTTTGATATTGTTTACGGCTTCTGTCACATCATCACTTGTCTGATAGCATTCTGCGAACATTTCAAGTGTCTGATCGAGCGTGATGTCTTCGATCGTTGAGTCTGAATTGTTGGTGATGTTGAGCTCCTGTTTGGCATTTGCCATATTCACGCAGTCACTGATCGTTTTTGCAGTGATGCTATTCTGGACGATGTTAGTAACCTTTGTTTTTACGACAGATACATTTGTATTGCCAATCCCAAAGCCGTCTTGGTCTTGAGTGATCGTACCTGTGAGTTTGGCCGCGATGTCGTTAAGAAGCGTGTTCATGGATGAGGTTGTTTGCGTCGAGCTCGCACTGAGAGACACGTTTTGCAGAAGCTTGACTCCAGATATATTCGATCCAGTGTTGCCAGAGATGTTCAAAGTCTGTGAGACAGCTGCAGATTGGCTGGTGTTACTGACGGATTCCTTGACAACCTCCAGGATGTTCTTTGTTAAGGTCTCCGCGGTGTTCACCGAAAAATTGATTCCCAGGAACGGCATAGTTATAATATAACCATCACTTTAATGGCACGCCAATTAATCATCGATGGCATGGCTGGCATCCTGAAAGAGGTGCTTCCGGCGGCGCCCGGCGTCTCTATCGCAACGTTTCTTGAAGGTGTGTGCTACAACGAATACTCAAAGATCAGAGCTCCAGATAATAACAGATATTCAACGATCACATCACGCGTCATGAAATACATGGAATCGCCAGGCGGACAGGCACTCATGCAAGACGCGTTCTTAAAGAACACGCCAGCGGCCATATGGAAAATCCCACTGATGACGGACGCAGAGATGTACCCGGAAGTTTATGAACCATTGCTTGCGACGATCCATCAACGGCAAGAGCAGATCGTCCAGGAGAAATTTGTCGCCCTCGCCAAATGTCGCCAATGCGGAAGTGGTAAAGTCACGTGTGAAATCAGCCAAAAAAAGTGCGCAGATGAGAACGTAACCGCAACGTACAAGTGTAAGGACTGTGGGAAAACGTGGATCGTCGGTTAGCTTCTTTCTACGCGCCACCTGCGGTCGCGAATGGCACGCCGTGGGCAAGAAAGAACGAACGCCCGGCCGCAAATGGCGCGCTGTGGACAAGAAAGAAAAAATGTTCTGGTCAGCACTCACGCTGTGATCACGGATCTTCCGGTTCATCCTTCGACTCAGAATGCATTGCGTCGATGAGTGCGCGGGCAGGCTTCGGTGGCACATCCAATATTTTTTTGATAAGCTCTTTGGTACGTGCGGCGCGGGCTTCGTCGTCGTCCTCGTCCTCAGGGTCTTCATCCCCAGAGTCTACGCCCTCAGGGTCTTCTTTGGTTTCTTCGAGTGGAGTGCCGTTTGCGGTCAGACCTGCCTTTGTGATTGCGTCGAGCCATTCCGCGTCAGGCGCAGCTAGCGACGCGTTAGGGTGAACTGCCATCGCTGGGCGCTGACCAGCAAAGATCGGCGGCACGTCGCTCATATCGATCAACACGCAATTTTGCTTGTGGATGTAGATGATAGTTGGGAAGTATTGCAAGACAGCTGGGATATTACGACGCGTCTTACAGAGTGCGATGGTGGTGTCATGATACGTAAACACATTTTTCGCAGGGCGTTTGGCGTTCATCAATACATCGACGTTTTCATGGTCCGGCATCTGTCCAATGACGGCATTGATATCTGTTGAGTTCTTGCGGCCAGTTACGTCACTTTTATATGCCCAGACGCATCGCGTGCAGACATCTGTCGTGCCGCCAGAGCAGGGGTGTGAAACGCAGGGGTGTGGGGCTGCAGGCCCCACTGCAGGCCCCACTGCAGGTTCCACAGTGAACCAATCAGGAACAATTGCGCCGCATGAACAACATGTGCCATGTCCGACGCATTGCATCACATGGATAGCGTCGACCTCATGTGGAAGAGAGGTAAATGGATTGTACGACGGAACGCCATTGATGATCATCGCATTTAGCATCCACATTTGGATTCCTCCCCACACGACTTGCATGTGCATGTCGGGTTTGAGAATACCATGTGAATCGACGAAGATCGAACCAAGTACGAAATCGTGGTTGTTAGTTTTCTCGAAATAGCTCGCATACGTCATATTGCCATGCGGTGCATCGGCAATGACGTGAACATCTATAGTGACAAGAGTTACCATAGTTGGACCGACATCCGCCTGCGCGATGCTGTCTCTATGCAGGACTGGAAACTTTTCACCAACCACATAGCCCGGCATGCCCGCAGTCGTAAGAACACTCCCAGCACACATGTTCTTTTTCCACGCCGTGATCACCGCGTCCGTTGGATTTCCAATGATAACTAACATCGTCTATAACAAATTCAAACCTGGGGGAGCCAGCTTCGCGAACGAAGCTAGGCAAGAAAGAACAAATGACGGTTCCAGCGTCTTTTCCAATTTCAGTGAGACTCGCATGCACGCTCTAACGAGTGAGGGGCCGAGCGGAGCCCGGCGTCTGTCCAAGCTTCCCGATTGAATCCGTTATATAGGTGATGGAGACTACTATTCCTGAACGATTTGAAAATTGCAAGTACAACAGTGCATTCCTTCTCAAACTTATGGAGTTTGAGTCCAAGGGAGAATGCAATGTTGTCTGTCAAACGATTGAAGAACATATGGTTGACTACTTGATTCTTGCGAGCATCCCAATTGTCAAGGAGGTCGCGACGATTGAGCGATATTTTGGAGATTGCTCTCTCATGGCAACATATCCGGTGATCCCAAAAACCATCATCATTGACAGATGCAACGGGCTGACCGACACGTTCATCGATAATATTGGCGGTATCTCGTATACGCGTGATCCAAATGAAAACAGTGATATCCTCATCGTCAAGAGTCCTCCGAAGACTGGATGCTATCTGCGATGCATAAGCGCAAACTACAAACGTGCGCTTCGAACTGCCGCATTCATCCACACGAATAAACCGATGAACCGAATCGATGCTGGCACTCGACATGATCACTTCGCCAAGACTCCCGAAAAGATGTTTGATGCGGTGATGTTACGTAAACCCCCGAGATACAGCGTTTTGTACATGTAGGAAGCTTTGTATCTTGGGGGTCTACATGATACAGCGTTTTGTTCATGTAGGAAGCTTTTTTTGTTGATATAGATGGCAACCGTGTATCTCGATAATAATGCGACAACGCTTATGCCGGAGGCTGTTATCAGCGCAATGGAGAAGGGATGCAACCTCGGCAATCCATCATCAACAGTGCAAGCAAAATCCGTTGTGGAGCTATTTAGGAAGTGCGTGATAAAACTTAGCAATCTCAGTGATGAGTATCATGTAATTATCACGAGCGGGGCATCGGAGAGCAACTCAACGATCATCCATATGGTCGCGGACGCCTACCTCCGACAGAGCAAACGTGCGCACTTTGTAGTTTCGAGCGTGGAGCACAATTCTATCTTGACAACATTGCGCTCACTGGATGGGCTAGCAACATTTTCAACAGTCGCTCCAGACAAGCTTGGATTCATCACGGCAAGCTCTGTTGGCACTGAACTAGATGCGCACCCCGACACGGCCCTCGCAATGGTCATGCAAGTGAACAACGAACTCGGCAACACAAACGACGTGAGGGCGATCGGAGAAATGTGTCTGAAACATGGCACACCATTCTTTGTCGACGCAACACAGGCATATGGAAAATATCCACTTAACCCGGCGCCTGGTGGCGCCTCAGTCGTCCAGGGATTCTCGTTTTCCATGCATAAGATCTATGGACCGCCGGGTGTTGGGTGCCTTGTGTTGGATTCGAAGTTTGCAAAGGCGTATGATTTGCGTTGCATGATTGGAGGAGCACAAAATGGTGGCTGGCGCGGAGGTACAGAAAATACTTGTGGCATCGCAGCATCCATCGAAGCGCTCCACTATGCGTTCACGAACAGGGAAGAGAAAAATGATAAATTATCCGCACTAACCTCATATCTCATCAAGTCGTTAAAAGAACGTGGCCCTCTGATCCAATTGGGCGCACCAGAACCCCCAGGTGACCACATCGTGATCATGACGCCCCCGACAGGGCGGGCCGGCCCCACAGTTCTGATGTCAATACAGAACGCAGCAGGAAAGTGCAATCTTGTAATCAAACAAGAACTTCTTAAGCGCGGAATTTATGTGAGCGTTGGCAGTGCATGCAATGCAAGTGAAACGAAACCATCACATGTTCTCGAAGCACTTGGTGTCAGCAAAAAAATAGCTGAGGGCACAATCCGTGTGTCATTTGGAGATTATAACACCAACGCCGACATTGATACATTTGTGCGGGCACTCGATGACATCCTCGGAGCTTCTTTCAAAGTTGGGCCGGCGCAGCCGGCCCAACAAAGAAGCTAGGCAAGAAAGGTTGGGGGGCTCCGCCCCCCGAAGACCCCCTAACTTCTCGTTGGGCCGGCCCAACACGGCGGAGCCGGCTAGGCAAGAAAGGTGGGGGGCTCCGCCCCTGAAGGTCGCGTTGTTGCGCTAAGGCACGAGGAAGATTACGATGTTGTCCCTTCAAGGCACGCAACTTGGGCCTCGTCGTCTTCGGCGGAGTCGGACGCAGCGCATGCACCGCTTACAACGATGATAGATTCATATGAGACATCTTCCTCGATGATTGTCATGTCACGTCGTTTGTATTCTTTTTTCCTGTCGGTTGCTTGGCTCTTGAGAGAAAGTTTCATATCGACGATATCGATGACAACACGCTCAACATCTGGTTTGTATCCATGACGAAAGATACGGCCGAGTATTTGTTGCATTCCATGCCGGCGAGGCGTCGCAAGAACCAAGGCGGTCATTCTGTCAATTGATAAACCGGTTCCAGAGTATGAGATCGTCGTCAGAAGAACTCTTGCGTTGTGTGTCGCATCTTTAATATCATCGGCTTTTGCGCCGCCTGTGATAAGAGAAATCACGTTTGTCGCTTGCGTGCCATCTAACTCGGGGCACGACAAGGAAATCGGGCCCGGCTGTGGCTCTCCAGATGTGGGGGTCTTCGGATGCCCCCCGGCGATCAATTGCTGCACTGCGCGCAGCTGACTGATCCTGTCCGTCATGACATAGACGAAATGACCGTGCGCAGCGAGATCCGTGGTGATGTTTGCAATGAGCGCATTTCTGTGTGGATCGCGTGCTAATTGGGACAAGAGAAGTGGAACGCAGTTTGTGTGTGTCACCGCAGATATGTACGCCTTGGTGAACTCTAACGGGCCTGAATACTTTACTATCCTGCAAAGACCTTGCCACGGCGTTATCGGCTCGACGACATTCGGATTTGGACCAACAAAAGTTGAGAAATGCATTGCGAGCATCTTATCCATGCCATCCAAACGTTTAGGAGTTGCGGTGAGTCCGACTGTGTAATGACTCTGCGCGGTGAAGAATACTTTGTTGAATTCTGGCGTGCAGTACATGTGGATCTCATCAAAGATTGTTAAACCGAACCCACTCGTTTGTGGGCCTTTCTCCACCGCAGTGTTAACAATCATGATAACGACGTCGGCAGTTGCAGCGAGTGCAGCGTGCTTCGCAGAGCCGCCGTGTGTTGCGACTCGCGCATTTGGAAACCATGCTTTGATGTTTGCGACCCATTGGCCCTCTATCGAATGACGCGGTATGACGATGAGCGTTCGTTGGTGTAGTTTTGCCATAATGCCCATTGCGATGAACGTTTTACCGCCACCCGTCTCCTGTACGATGATCGCGTTATGCGCAAGCCCATCAAGGATCGGCAACGTTCTGTCAACGTAATCTTGCTGTACATTCGTTAGATGTGCGGTGTCGGCCACGACAAACTCGGCGGGACAATCTGGCATCTCTTTAACAGTGTATGGGATATTGTACTTCTGTTGCAGTCTTACAAACACGCCCTTAGGAATTATGAGCATAATGCGATTGCCAATGATCATCTGTTTCCACATTTGAAACACTCGTGAACCTCCATATACATTCGTTGTTCGCAACGTCAACGATCCCGTCAGTATTGGGAAATTAACTCCCATAAACTGTGCGATCGCCGTCTTATCGATAGACGCATACGAAGCGTGAAATATAGCATCCATTGATATATATGGAGATTAAAGAGCCTCTTTCTACGCAATCGCTTCGCGATTGCGGAAAAATGCTAGGCGAGAAAGAATCACCCTGTGACCAGCCTTGCAGCACTGAGGGCGGCGCTGAACCACTTATTGTCGGTTATCATATTGGAAAGGGAAATGGTTTCCACCAGTCCGTACCAGCTGCGAAAGCGTTCCTGAAAACCAAGGGCATCGACATGACTGCAGCGCAGATATTTGTTGTCGGCCCACAAGGAGGTAACGTTGTCATCGATGATCTGGATATTAAATTACTTGCAAAATTTGTTGATGAGGAGAAATTCAACCTCGTGGTGCACGGCGCATACATCGACGTTCCATGGTCGACCACAGCCGCAACTGCGAAAAGATCGATCGCATTGATAAAGCGTGAACTTAAGATATGCGCTGCGATCCATGCAGTCGGACTCAACATCCATCTCACGGCGGCCATCGATAAAGCAATTGTTGAAGTCATGAAAGAGCTTCTTTCAGACCTCGCTCCGCTCGGTCTAAAGAAGCTAGGCAAGAAAGAGATCACCGATGGGAAGGCGCCTGCCACCGGGGGCGCCGTGCGTGTCTATCTGGAGATCCCGGCAAGGAAACCAACACGTTTGACATTTGAGACTCCTGAACGTCTTACATCACTGTACGTGGCACTTACAAGAGCTGGTCTCGCAGACAAGGTTGGTTTCACTCTTGACACCGCGCACATTTGGTCATGTGGAGTTGACATCAGTACACATGCACTCGCAAAGGCTTACTTGGACGCCTTGCCACCTGCACATTACATGATTCACCTAAATGACAACTTTAATCCGCTTGGCACACATAAGGACATCCATGCACCACTGGGTGAAGGCACAATGTGGAAAAAAGAAGCCGCATGGCAAGACTTTCTGGGCTTTGCAAAAAAGACAGGCGCAATCGTTATCCTCGAACGTTCCACAACCGCAGACAGTCCAACTGATAACGTGGCGTTGGCTGAATACATGCAACATTGACAGTGTCACTCAGACAATCAGATAGATCTCCTCGTTCATGAATTCATCATACATGAAGCGAAATGTATTTTTTAAGAACGTGATACAGCATATTTCGCAGCCATCAAACACGCGTTGGTCACATGCGAAATCAAGGTCGACCTGCCCGACATGGATAGCGCCATCGTAAAAGTTAAGGCGCTCCACAACACTATCCCGAAAATGCACGGTACATGAACATCCGTGTGTATCTGTAAATCTGATATAGCCGGACGAATGCTCACCATTTCTTACTATCTGCCGACTGTCGTACGCCGGCGTATCATAATTACCATCCACCAAGTCGTTGACATCATCTACAACCTCCATGTCCGGTGCACAATATTCACCAATCACGCAAATGATCTCCAGAGGGAGCATCCATGCATCATCTGCAATATCAAAACGCTGTGGAAGAACACGGACACTCATGTTGTATAATTCAAACAGATAGTTCTCCGTATGTGTCAAGGGGGCGCGGCACAATATTTTTTACGTCGGAAAGGGGCCGAGTGAAGCTCGGCGCAGGTTCCTCAGGGGGTGCGGGGGAGCGCAAATCTTTCTTGCCTCACTGCGTGTCATTCCGAGCGGGCCGCAGGCCCGCGAGAGAAAGAAGCTCCCCCGGTTTGAAGTATAGGGTTATGTCAACCGATCAAAACAAGAAGTTTCTGGCGGAGGTGATGGGAACGATGAATCAGGCATGGCGCACATTCCTGATGAGTTTCAGTGACGTCAGAAAAGCGTGGCTGGATGCACTTAACGAAGTTGGTAAAATCCATCCATCGATGTACACGCCGGCAACGTGCGATATCATGCGCGCATTCCACTACTCGTCTCCAGACAAAGTGCGCGTCGTCCTCGTCGGACAGGATCCATATCCCGGTAGCGAGGCTGGAGTGGGGGAGCATGCCGAGTGGGGGACAACCATCTTGCACGCTGACGGATTATGTTTCTCAAGCAGGGCAAAAAAAACTCCAGAGTCGCTCAAGAACGTATTTGCATGTCTTGTCAAGGCCGGCTTTCTGAAAGATGCCCAATCGGCCCCCACATCCAACGTGCTTGAGCACTGGGCAGAGCAAGACGTCCTGATGCTCAATACCCTGTTGACGACGAGACGCGGCGCATCAAACACACACAAATTCTGGCTGCCATTCACCTCGTCCGTTATTAAACACCTTGCGGAAAGCAGAATGCAAGATCCATTGACATTCATGTTATGGGGAAACGACGCACAGATGTTGGTGCAGGGATTGACGGGAAAACCACACATACTTCTGAAGTGGTGCCATCCATCGCCCCGAGGACAAAACAATCTGCCACTCGCAAAAAAGTTTATCAACTGTGATCACTTCAAGCGAGTGAACGATCGTCTCGTCCAGAACGGCGGCGTCCCAATCGTGTGGTCGCCACTGACGTTTGTAACTGCATTCGTGAGCACTAGAGGCACCATGGAAAAGGCTTTGGCCGCTCCGGCAGCGACATTCACTTTGTCGATCCCATCTCTGTCCTACAAATACTCAGATAAATTAGAGGATTTGCAGACCGTTCTCCTGCAGCTCGTGACGCGCGCACCTGCCTTCCTCAACATCTACACATGTGCCGACATTGGTGCCATCAAAGTTCCAAACGTCGCAGTGTTCAAATTGGACCAACCAACACGTGAGATGGAGGCGGCGTCCGTCAAGGAGTAGCGACATGACATGCGCCAGCCGTCGGCCAGCCAGGTGATCATTTTTTCCCTCGACAGTATATGAACACCATCACCATAATTCTGATTGTCATCATTGCATACGTTGTGATCACGCGCTGGACGGAAGGATTTGACGAAGCCCGCGCACAACACATCACCGAGACATACAAATCTGCGGAGGTCCCTCCATTCCGCGAGTACAACAAAAAAACCGGTGGCAGCACCGTCGAATACCACGACATCAAACTCCTGAAGAATCAAAACAAATTCGACATCGACAACGTCCGCAAACACATCGATTAAACAGCTTCTTTCTCGCGCACTTCGTGCCATCGGACCCGCAAATGACACGCAGTGGGCAAGAAAGAAGAGGAGCTGCGCTCCGCCGAGAGTATCTCGGCCCTGATGATCCACCGGGCCCATTTGGACGATTCTTTCTTGCTAACTTCTTTCCGCGATCGCGCAGCGATCGCGAAGAAAGAAGCTATGTTAGGCCCGCCATGAGCTCCATCTTGATGTTTGACGGCAGGTTCGCCTTATTCTCGGAGATGTACGTGTCGACGGCGGATTCAAGTTCTTTTTTGAATTCTGCCTGGATGGCATCCGGCACGACTATTTCTTTGCCGACTTCTCTGTAGCTGCGAGCAAGTAAGACGTGTTGGGCATCGCCAGCTGCATATTTGTCAAGAGTTTTCTCAAGAAGATTATGAGCAAAGTCGAGAGCATCGTTTCTGTATTGGTTGGATGTTTGCGGTGCCGACATTGCTGGATCGGTGTCAAGAAGTGTGAGACTGCCAAGGAAACGTGCCACCCTGCCATTCGAACACACAATGGGCGGCTCTGCACCCTCACCTTCAACGCAGTCCGCAAGTGCCTCCACAAGCGCGTTCCGCATGCTGTTTGCAACGGATGTGTTCGTTGGTAGTTTAGATCGCTCCCAAACTTTTAACAGAACATTGTAATCGGTGTCTCCAAGCGAGATGACGCGTGATGGCGAGCTTTCGACTCTGTCAATGACCCGCAATGCATCAAGTTTGCGCTGCTCCGTCATAGCCGACGTCAACACTGCATCGCGTATCTCGGCGACGATCGCATCAGAGTGTCCAGCGGGTATCTGGCGAAGCCGTCCATACATCTGTTGAAGACCCTTGACAACTGCCGAATCGTGTACGTTTTGTGGGTCTGACACCTGCACTTTTGCAAGTTCTAACTTCTGTCCTGCAACCTCCGCTTTCGGTGTATTGATGCTGGGCTCAACGATGGGCACGATTGTTATCGGTTGGATTGTGAGTTCATCGTCGAACTCCATCTGTTGCATCGCATTTGCGCGTGTTGCCATGAAAACGGCTTCATCGAACGCATGGCGCTCATTGATGTTTCCATCGATTGCACGTCTGATAAATTCTCTGTATTGGTCATACAACTCTGCACGTGCCAGTCGTGTTCCATTTTCTATTGCATCAAATTCAGCACCAGTGAGAAAAGCCGCAATACGTGGCTGTGGCGGAGGCCCAAAGTCATATCGCACCGCATGACGAGTCTTCGTCACGATCACAACGATCAATATCAGTACCAGCACGATGATTATGATTTGTTCGAACATTTATATCTTGGCGAGGAAGACATACACCGTTTTGAAAAGCACCAACTAAATGGGAGCGGCAACGGGCTGTGGTGCGCCAACGGTGTCAGGGGAGGAACCGTTGGTTCCTCTCCCCCAGATGAGCCATCCCGACACGCCAATGATCACGACAAGTACAAATGCTATTATGAGCCATACCCACCACGATGCTTCCGTGACGAAGTTGGTGACTGAGGTCACGAATGTTGTGGTGGCGCTATCGGACGAGGTCGACTCTGTGGTGCCGCCGCAGTACAGGGTGAGGTTTGTTTTGTCCACCGTCGACCCGGCCATTTGCGATGCGCTGACGGCTTGGTTGCAGTCGTACACTGACAAATTCTTGCATTCTGCGATTGATGATGGATATGCCGTGACGCTGTTTGTACACTTGGCATCAAGGCAATGTGCCATTGGGAGTGTTGATGCAAGGCACGAGCAGAACGGATCGGCCGAAGCGTTTGTGCAGTATGCCTTGGCGGCTGCGTCATAGATGTTACTACCAGAGAGTTTCATCTGTCGTGCGATGGCTTGGCATCCAGGCTGACCCATGTTTCCATCACAATACTCGTAAACAGATGTGTTGCAACCAGCAAGATATGCACCAGTTGCAGATTGACAAAATTCATTACAGATACTACCGTTCTTCATTATGGAGTCGGCAGTGCATTTCTGAAGCAATGCATCTTTGGCACGTGCATAGTTCGATCGTGCCCACACAGTACAATCTCCAGGTTCTCCACTTGTGACCTCCCCGGCGATCCCATTTTCATTGATACACCTACCATACCACGCATCACTACAAACACTTGCACCAGGGTTCCCAGCTTCCTTTGGGCAATCACAACTATCATACGACCCAGCATTCTTATTAAGACAACATGTCCGCGTAACTGTTTCATCAGAATGTGTGCACCCCATGTTTTTGTATATATGTTGTGATAGTATTTTTAAACGGCGCAAGAAAAGTGGAGTAGAACCCCGATGAGCAGAGGGCGCGCCCCTTATCTAGCGACCGCGCTGACTTGTTCTGTGCTGGAGTGCAGAATCGGCGGGAGCGCCTTATCTAGCGACCGCGGCCGGCTCCCAGGATTGAATTTATAGGAGATGAAGAAAACTGGGCCACATACAACCGTTGATGGAAGTGTTGTGCATGCGGCATGTGGACATTGCTACGCATTGCCTTTAACGAATCAATACACGGAATGTGTTGCGGACAGATGCATTGTTCGGAAGTACATCAGCAAATGTGTGGTGAACGTGCAGGCAGGCTCCATCACGGACACGATCGAACTTCCGCTCATCATCAAGAAGGACGGCATGATCGTCTTCGTGTTTCATGAGAATCGACTTGAGATAGAAAAAAAGTTAATCAGATTATTCGTCGGCGACAAATGCACCCACGAGCGCCGCGGACATCACGGCAAAGTTATTTTCTATGGAGATAGATATTTCACAGATGCAGCATGGTTCGGCAAAACCGACAAACTGCCATCGATTACAAACGTGTGTTTGGAAGATGCACTTCAGATGCTTCCACTGGAACTGGTGCGCATCACAAATGGATATATGCGCGGGAATCCACATTTGCATGATATTCGTGGATATATGTGTTCGAAAGGCTTGGTTCATAAAAAGGGCAGCGACCTTTATTGCGATTCTAAACTGCTCGGCACGAACGTGGGGGCGTTTTCGGCGTTCGGCGATAACATCGCATACATGGACGGTGAATTACATATAAACGAGCACACCGTCGCATCCCACGGAATGCCATCCATGCCAGCCTATGCGCTTTCGTGTCATGCAGAAAGTGTCAATCATGCTGGCATGGTATACTACTTTGCCGGAGAGTTTGCGCGTGGCTCTGACGCACATAGACTCCATGTTGAGACACTGCAGACACTGAAGAAATCAGTTCAGTTAATGGTATCTGACGGTGCGATACAGGCGAGTGGCGACAGTCCAGTTAAGCGCATCATCACGATGGACCCACCTGCATGTTTCTATCTTGACGGACTTGGTTCCGGCCCCGCAACCATTACGTTCGTGGTGGACGGCCCATACGATGCCGTCATCGGCGTCGCGTCAGACGTCGTGTCATATGATGTTCATATCGATGGCATATCCATCTACAACGGCTTCGTGAAAGTGCATGCGGTTGATGTGATCTTCACATCACATGGAATCACAACAGACAAGAACACCATCGAATTCGACGCACAATAAAGAGATTCTTCCGGACGCGAATGACGCGTAGTGAGACAAAAAAATGATCGAGACTTTTTTGTGTTCACCGATTACTTGGCTTCTGGCTTGACCTCAGTCTTGGATTCTACGGCCTTGACTTCTGCCTTAGCTTCTGGCTTGACGTCCACGACTTTTGCTTTGGCAGCTTTGCGCTCGATGGTTGCTTTTGCTTTTGCTTCGCGCATCTTTGCGGTGCGAGCTTCGTAATCGGTTTTCAGTTTGTTGAATGAGAGGGTGCCTGCGCCGGCTTCCTTCTGTCCGAGAACAAGCAACACTTTCATGATGTTGTACACGGAAGACACTTGCAGTGTTTGGGTGCCATCTTCAGTTTTTTTGAGAACAAGAAGTTCAGCGATTCTTGCGATTGCATCGACCAAGATGTCAGAGATGAAGACCTTGACGCCCTTGTCGAGCCGCATGGTAAGAGTTTCATTTTTAGCATTGTGCCAAACGGTTGCCTTGCAAATGTCACGGAACTCCTTGCCGATGTACGAATCGAATGCCACTCCGACATTTGGAGTTGTGATCTCACTCTCAACACCCTTGATAGGCCATTTGCCAACGATTTGTGAGATGCGTTCGGCGTTTGGTTGTTTACGGCGTTCCTGAGCTGGCAAGTCGTCATCAACGTGTTTGACGAATCTACGAAGCTCCTCCTCGGTATTCTTGATTCTTGCGAGCTCACATGCATTCTTGAATCGCACATTACCAGCGATCAACGGATACAGCAACATGCTGCACACGCTTGGATCGGCAATATGAGAGACATGCACGGTTGATCCGCCTTCACGTGATGCACTTTGTAATCCATGAGTCAACAGCTGAGTGGTTAGATCACTCAGGAGCAATGCGATGGTGATTGGAGTGTCGCCACTGATGCGGACAAGCTGAGGAATATCAGGAAACTTCTCATCGATCATCTTGTTAACAATGACCAATCTGGCGCGCCTGGCATCTTTCTCGGCAGTGGTAAGCTTTGGATTGCCGTCCTTGATCTTCTTATTGGCGGCATCGATGTCCAGCTGGATGGCTGCAGCCTCAGTGGTGGTCGCAACAGGAAGTTTGGCTTTGAGGAGTGCGATGCCATCAACGATCACTTTCTTTTCATCTTTCGTGAGGTTGATAGTGTCGGTGATGGACTTGCATTCCTTGTTGAGAGCATCGTAGTCGAAATAGCCAATCTTGGTGAGCTTTCCCTTGAGGGAATCACGTTCAGATGCAAACTCAGCCAAACGCTCTTTGGTGTATTTGTTCTTCTCGGCATCTTTGGAGAACAGCACACAGAGGTCTTCATAGTTTTTAACATCGGCTTGCATGGCACGAGCACCAATATTCACGTGGTAAACATCGAGACGGTTTCCGACGCGAATTGGAGGAATGCAACACTGCAGACGAGCACGGACAGATTGAGTTTTTGGGACAGACATTTTTAGTGATACGCTATATCAATATACCTACCTAAAGGACCCACGGATTCAAACCGGGGGAGCTTCTTTCTCTCGCCCGCTTCGCGGGCTCGGAAAGAAGCTAGGCAAGAAAGTTTGTAACCTGCGCCGAGCTCAGCTCAGCCCCTTCCCTTTCCTGTGTGCCTCGGCGCTCCCCCGCCCCCCTAGCTGAGACCAAGTATGTCTCGCCTGGGCATATCGCACACGGCCGTCAACGGATACAAAAAATCTATCTTGTCCACGGTGTTCTCAGCGAAGCGCACTAAGCTCAGCGTAAATCTTTCTTGCTAACTTCTTTCGAGGCCGAGCGCAGGGAGGCCTCAAGAAAGAAGCTAACGGCAGGTGCGTTCGTGAAGCTTGAGGCCAGTCTTGTTTGCACATAAGCGTCCACATTTGAGGCATTTAAATTCATCGCCGATCTTCACATCTGTAGCGAGATTGTGTTTGTGAAGGATGGTGAGGATATGAGTCCTGATTGGGTCGATCTCTGCGGCGATGTCTTTCTCCATCTGTTTGGCGAGCGCACTTATGCTATCGAGACGCGCAACAGACAGTGAGAGAGTTCCAAGCTCCTCCAGGCACGCCGTGGACATCGCCTGATCCGCGGATGCAATGGGGGGCAGCGGTCCGGCCTTGTGGCAATCGAACCATTTGATTCCAAACACCACTGCCCACATCAATGCAATGCCTGAGAAGTCCGCATTTGGGACATAGATAGCGAGACACGCAGTTCCGCCACTTATGATGATCTCATTTGACAAACGATCTTTGCATGCGATCGGTGATCCGTATGATACGAAGATGCCGATGTTGTATTTGTTCTCAACGATGTCGCGCTTAAACTTGTCCACTTCAGTTGATGGAACGGATTTTCCGTAGTTCTTGACTTCCACCATGATGCGCACACCATTGAGAACAAATGCGATGTCTCCGGCATGTGCGTGTTGTGGGCAGATATCTGCAGTTGGGAAATACTGTGCGATTGTGTTGAGAGCAATGTCTTCACCGAGAACGCCCTTGACGGGAGCAAGCTTACTTTCATATTTGCTGACAATGGGTAACATGAGTTGCTTGATTGTGCTCTCAAGCTTCATCTCGCATGAGATGTCATCTGCCGGCAGTAGTGCAGCCTTGATGCCATTTTCACTCACATCACCGCCAAGTACATCATTCACAATGCTCATCAGACGCTGAAGATTGCGTGCCATTTTTGGGGTATCGCAAACACGAAACATTGCGATCGCGTCCTTGTCGGACACAGTGCGGACGAGATCGTCGAGATTTGCCATTGGTTATAACTGGGATTCAAAGCTTCTTTCTGGCACGGCCTCGCTGCGCTCGACGCGAATGACACGTAGTGAGGCAAGAAAGATTTCGTTATGAAAATGCGTGTATCTGGCGGAAAAAATATACCGGCGTCCTCTGGAGGTGGTTCACGGTGCGTATCATTCAGATTTTGAAGAAGATGAGCTCGATGGTGTGCCCTGATCCAGTGCGATCTTTGCTTCGTTAATGGCCTTGGTTGCGTCTTTGAGAGTGTCCGTCGCTGGCTTGTTTGCCTCTGCAACTAGTTTTTTCATGTCTTCGATGTGTTTAGCGGTCACCGTTTTATTGACGGGAGGCGGAGGCGGCACACTGAACGGCTCTCTGTGGCGGAGCTCAGGGCGGGGCTCTGCTTTGGGCTCTGCTTCCTCGGGTGGCGCTTCGGCATCTTGTTTAGATTTCTTACGGGTGATGTAGACGTACCACAGAATGCCGATGACGACAAATAAGACAACGACGACGACAATCCATCTGTATTCGATGACGAGGCACGATCGCGCACTGACAATTTGTGGCTTGTCAGGAAAACGCTGTTGCGCTGGTGCGTATTGGGACGACGTGATGAGATCGATAATGCTTGAATCTTGTGCCATGATGTATATATATGCAACGCTACGTAAGTGAAGTGTACAAGTTGTGGGATGCTTTTCAGCGCGAGCTTCCAACCTCATACCAAAAAGATGTTGGTGAGGTGACAGGTGCGCCACGACTGCCAGGCAGCCTCACGGTTGAAGCGTTTGTGACGTACGAAAAAGTAATGTCAGACATGGAGAACATGATCAACATGATGGAGAAAACATCACTCGATGATTTCTTCAAACACACAATGAGCTACAGCTTCGTTGAGAAACTTCGCGAGTACGTCGACAAAGCAAAGAAAAATTACAGCAAGGCAACAGATGCACTGACTGAACTCGCAGATAAGATGCCAGAAGAGGACGCCTTGAAAGCACGGGGATCTTCGAAATCTCCTTTGCCAACGTCCCTTGCAATGTCGATAATGCGCAGATCACCATTGACAGATCTTATCCCACAAATGATTGCGCCAAAATATCCACTTGTGCCGCCGATATACATTGGACTTCCCAAGCGGGTGGCGCAAGCCGAGCGGCCAAACACCGCCACTGCGCAACGGGGTCTGCCTGCGCAATCCGAGCGGGGCATGGTACTCTCATTGTCGGACATCAAGAAACGATACAAACATTATACGATCCTAAACAGGCCATCGCCCATTGCATATGACACATCTCCGTTGTACATGCCGACCGGAGAAAGTGCCAGGATGAGATATGGCGCTGGCATCAGCGATGTTGCAGTTGAACGATATAAAATGTTGAGACCGATTGGGAAGATGCCTGCAGGGCATATCAGCCAGATTACAGATGGCAATGAGGAGGGAACCGCGTCCTCAGGCAGCGTGTTCGAGACAACGGATGGCGTTGAATATCGTGAGCTCGACATCGTCAACAAGAATCACCTGCTTCCATATCTGACCGCACTTGACAACGATGTGACGATGCTTCCGACAATCCCAGATTATGCAAGCGGTTTCACCGCGGCGCGCACGAATGTGATGGACGTCATACGTTCTATCATACAGGCAATCGAAACGCTGCCCGCAGGTGACGCGACGGCCGTCGTTAACTCCGACCAGTTCAGATCTGCGATATTTAACAAGCTCGTCAATTTTGACAAACTATCTGACGAAGCTAAAATTACACACCTCACAACACTTGACATGCTTATCAGCGAGATGCGGAAAGACTTCAGAGCCGGCACTGGCACACTCTCTGCAACATTTAGACCGATCCTCGAACGCATCGCGCAAAAGAAACCATCTCTCTTCGACACAAACGATAACCTCAAACTATTCTTCATGAAAAAAGCATATGCATGAGCGATGAGCCGGCGCAGCGGGCAATGAAAGAAGCTAAGTATACGATGCAGTTAGTCGAGGTTCCCGTTGCAGAAGCGCAAAGCGAAGTTCCGGAGCCGGCCGCGGCTCCATCTGGAGGAGGGGCACCCAAGCGTCGTGGCAGGCCACCGACGAAGAACACAAAACCAGCAAAACCAAAGCCCTCAACAAAAAAGGAAGGGATTGTTGTCACGCCGTCACACGCAGAGCACACGATGGAACTTTTACATGACGACCCTGACCTCTTTAAGAGCATTTTCACGTTGTTTCACAAATATGGATCGCCACACTTGTCGATTGCGTTTTACCCAACCTACGTGAGGTTCTTCAGTGCATCTCATAATGAACAAGCGACGATCATCGTCGATGTGCGGGGTGAAGACATTTCGCACTATTACTGCAAAGCGTTCATGCAAGTGAATATCGATGACCAGCAAATCGCAGTGGCAATGGGTGCAATCAGGAGCGGACATAGCCAGTTCGTCATGCTGATGGGCGATCCAAAGCTCGATCCAAAACTCGTTGTCGTTCTCACATATTACAAATCAAAAAGAACGGACCAGATCACACTTTATCCGATGGGGCAAGTGAAGGACCAAGTTGGCATCGATCTCACAGACGCCGATTATCCAATCAAGTTTGCACTTGACACGAGCGAGTTCAAAGAACTTCTCACCGACATCTCATCCATTTCCAACACCCTGACAATCCAAAAAACTGGCAACGATCCGCTGTCGATAAGCACGAAATGTGAGAACAAGATCGCGCGTTTATCTTCATATGTCGATGAAAAAGAAATTGGGCTTGTCAGCACCGTCCTGCCAACACAAACATTCCAATCATCAATCTCAATTGAAAACGTCAAACCACTGATTGCATCAAACATCGGAGAAGTCATCAGCGTCTCCGCACACATTGAAAAAGGGATCATCTTCCGCACACAATCAAGTACCATTTGTAACGTTAGTGTTGCTATCAATGTTCTGAAAGCACAGTAAATGGGAGAGCACATACGCCTGCGTTAAAGGCTGACTTGATTTTTTTTCAATACGTAACTTCTTCCTGCGTTCCAATATCTCAGATTTATGCGCTTGATAATGTTGTCTGCGTTTTGCGTTGAGCCTGGCCTTGCCTCCCGTGCGATAACATGCAAACAATTCGCGTTGGTGTGGCACATGTGACACGGATTTGTGTGACGCACGCCATTGTTTCTTCCTGGCAGATATTTCTGCAGCATGTTCGGCTCGATATCGCCTATCATATTCGGCATTCTTGATTTTATGGGTTTCGTTGTAGAGTTGTACCACACCCCCAAGCTTGCCTGATAATTGTGAGATACGCGCGCGAATGTCGGAAGGAACCATCGCATAGTCAGAACTAAAATAATTGCACCACTCCAGGAGAACTCCATCTTTTGCAATGTCCTCAGCACTTGCACTGGAAATGCGGTCAAGAGCATTCGACCATTTCTCATACAGTATAAGTTTTTTGTCAAACTTTTGGAGCCGGTCAGCCGGCAACGTTTGCGATACCATCATCGATGCCGACTTCCACTTGCCACCAATCGTCGCAAAGTACTCCATGTTTGTATATAGATTCAAACGATGGCGCTTCCTATACCGGATAAGGGTCCAAAATGTGCGTTGTACATTGCGGACAAGAATGTGTGCATGACAGAGGAGTCCCTGAACAAATTAAAGAAAGCGATGCACGTGTATGGCATGACAGACGACAACGCGCTTTCCCGCATCCAGGAGCTCGTTGGTGAGCCAGATGAAATCTCATTGTTGAAGAATCCAAAAATCAAAGCTCTTCTCGGGGATGCCACAGCGTCGTCAGAACTCGCACAAAGGTTCCGACCAGAAGGCCCAGCGAAGGGAAATGCACTTCTGTCGAACTTTGACGTCGACGGTACTCTTTACCAATATGCGCTTGCATATCGTGGATTCATGCCCATTTCCTATGGGATGATAGATTTCAAGCAGTATGACTCACACCTTGCAGAATTCTCTGTGAAAGACATGCTCAAGAAAGGATTTAACTGCGCTGGATGCGTTATCAACACGGACACTCACGACGGGCACGGCAAACATTGGATCTGTGTGTTCGTTGATTGCAGAGGAAAGAACTGGCAAGTTGAATCGTTTAATTCAAGTGGGAAACCACCACGTAAAGAGATCCTTGACTGGATGGCAGCTGTCCAACTGCAATTAGTTGAGAATCTGCCATCGAAGGCCCACACCACCGAGCAAATATTGATATATGGCGTGCAACATCAGAAAGGCGATTCTGAATGTGGTGTCTATGCACTGTATTACATCTGGGCAAGATTAAATGGTTTCGAAGCACAGTCGTTCCTGCAAAATATAATACCGGACCAAGAAATAGAGAAGTTCCGAGGCTACCTATTCCGATGACAGCTTGTGAATATCAGATCGTTGGTGAAAATTTGTATTTATTTCCACATCCGATTGACTTACCGCGCGAGCGTCGCGTGACAACTGTTTACGTGAAGGCGCGCTTACCATTGGTCGTGCCGGGCGTAGAAAGTAGCGTGTACGACGAACCATTTACCATCTATAGATGCGTTCACCACACAATCAAAATACCACTGTTGGGCTTCATCCACATCATCCCGCCACCATACAAATATGACATCGCGCCAATACCAGATGCAGGTTTTTCACCAGCTAAAGTTCTTTCATCTGGTATTGATTTGTTAAATGATTTTTGGCCTGACCAGATCGTTGAGACGATTCTCACGTATGCATGTCCTGGCTTGGACTGCGACCTGGCAAGTCAAGTTACCAGCGATGGCATGACATTCATGCGTGACAATCATGACGTCAAATATCTGCGTGGTACAACTGGATTCATGGTGGCAAAGCAATATTTTGAATGGTATCGCACATCTCATCCATCATGTGAGTTTGGCAATTGGTTTTATCTGCCAATGATAACCGACGCAATCACCGATTATAACCACAATGCGCTGAAGATGATCTCCATACATTCGACCGGCATCGCCATCAAGGGAGTCATATACAGTCTCGCATACCGCGCACAACCATTTGCAATATGCCGAGTTGAAGGTTCAGGGCGGGCGCGTTTGATAATACAACCAATCCACAACGAAAAATATGTGCCCGGTGCTCTTAAGAGTTTGTCGGTGGGTACGGACGATGTGTTTGGATTCCCACTCCGTCTGGACGGAGAGGTTGTTGAGAAAGCATCGTCCCGCACTGGCCGTGGCGCACATGGCCTCATCGTTGAAACAAAACTCCCAGCACTTATCGAGTACACATGGGCAGGGTGCAAACTGGGCGACGCAATTCTTATAAACGTTGAACAATAGGGGCCGCTCCACCGTGTTTTACGTTGGTTCAAAAACACATATGAATACGGCATGCCGCGCCTGATATGGAGACATGGCTAACGAAAACGCCGCAAAAAACAATGGAATATATCGACGATAACACACGTGAATCGCTCATGTTTTACAGCAAAACTGCATAGTGAAACTATTATTGGGAGCATTGCTCGCGCCAAGACCATTTACTCCAATACCAGCCAGGGACCGTTTCGAGCAGCATGATGCGTTCTGGCGTAATACAACGATGGGCACACCCCTTATATGCAGACCTCTGATTGTTGCACCATTTGCCAATCGGTTCTTTGCGGTAGATGATTCGTTGTGCTGGCAGTTTGCCAAACTCCTTGACGTATGATTGCAGTAGCGCAAAATTCGTTGGCCATGTGTCTGGCTCCATCCACCACCAACCAGAAACCGTTTCCAATTGCGAAATGCGTTCCTGCGTAATGTAGCGTCCGAGGCCGTTATATGCCGATCTCTGATTGCCACACCATTTGCCAATCGGAACTTTACGGTATATGGTTTTCCGCTCTGGTAATACGTGAAATTCTTTTACATATGCCTGCAGCAGGCCAAATTTGAATTGCCATGATCTATCCTCAAGCGCGTTTCCAATACTATCATAGATATCGGCATGCATCTTGCAATCAGCCATTTGCTCGGTCGCCACTTCTACATGATCTTCTTTTTTGCATAGTCGCACGCAATTGATTCTGCTTGTTGCACGACCTTTCTTTGCGAAAAGTGTATCTGTGACGCAAAGTGCTCTGAAGAATTTTGCGAGCGTGGATGTATCATCAGCACTGCCTGCAGGCAGTACAACATGGCCGAGTGTCTTACCAACACACTTTCTCATAATCCGACCAACACATTGGATAATCTGTACTGGTGAATCACGTTCATCGATGAACATGCATGTGTCGGCGCATGGAATATCAATGGCTTCTTTTAGGACGCCGACCGTGCACAAGATGCGATATGCTCCCTTTTGGTAGTTATCTAGAATTGCCCTGCGTTGCGCGAGTGGCGTGTCCCCATCGAAATACATTGTGGAGATGCCAGCTGCAGTAGTGTGTGCGGCGAATGCTTTTGCTGTTTCACATTTGTTGCAGTATGCGAGCACATGCATAAAATCAACCCTGTCCCTCAGGATTGCCACAGCAGATACAAATGGATGAAACGGCTCCTCCGACCATGGTATGATGACATCGTAATCGGCAAGCCAACCGGCTTCAATTGCCTCACGCATTCCATACGACCAATCTGGATCCGTCAATGTTGCAGACAACAGACATTTCTTTCCGTGCAAAGCCATGATCTTGTTCGCAAAGCCATTTGCTGATTTCTCATCATAATATTCCGGGACTTGGATATGGTGAGCTTCGTCGACAAACACATAGCTCCACTGGATGTCCACCAGGTAATCCACAGAATTGTAAACACACACGACGACCTTGTGCTCATCAACCAATGGCAAATTCTTTTCCGTAAAACCAGTGCCGATCTTAATGTGTTCAATTCCAAACCTACGCAACATATCACTCGTTTGGAAAAGGATTAGCAGTGATGGCACCATGACACAAATGTTGGCTTCGTTATCTGGCTGATCGAGTAATCTACGTATGATCTCACAGAAGATAACAGTTTTGCCGCAGCCACATGCGGCTTGGATTGCGATCTCGTCTTCATTGTTGCCGAAGAACGTTTCCACAGCATCTATCTGATATGGACGTAGTTCGAATGGCGGACATTTTACTTCGTCTGCTCGGACGACAATTTCGCTGGTGGCTGGCATGTCAGGCAACACTCGCACGACCGGTACAACCTGCGTAGGTATGGGAGCTGATGTGATCACTGGTATAACTTTTATCCACAGCGAAGAGACTTCACAAACGACCCTCTCAATGACATCTTTCGCAATGCCAGCATCTGTCGCAATCTTACGGAATCGATCAAATGTAACATTGCCAACTGGGAAGTCCACTAATCCAGAAAGTTTCTTTCCCATGGATTGTACGGTTGAAGTTGGGGTATGGATAAGTATTTTGCTTCCAGCTTGACACACAATGAGCGACGAACAGTAGAACGTGCAGATGTCACGCCATTTGATGGTTCCCTTTGCGTAGTATTTCATCTGCACTGACGCTGTCAGATTACTGTGCATTGCATCGATGCCATAATCGTTGTGTAGAATTCCCCAGTTGTCTTTCATGCCACAAGGCACATCATTCCAGTGGACGAGATCATGCGCAGCACAACAGAAATACTCGAACCTGCGGGATGCGTTATCACACTTGAGCGCGATCTCCAAATTATGTAAGCGAGCGTTCGTCAAATATTCTCTCTCCATCGTGTATAATTCAATCAGCTACGATATAGGAATGATAACGCTAAACAGGAATTCGACAGATTTCCCTCTCCAATTGGAGAAGGTGATTGCGGATATTGACAAGCAGTATGATCCGACAAAGACGATCCTCAAGAAGCATCAGTTCCGTGGGATAACGTTTATGAAGACTGTGGACATCGGCACACGTGGCCATCTCGCATATCACGACATGGGAACGGGCAAGTCCATTTACGCTGCCGGCATGGCAATTGAACTGATCGAGAAATACAAGCCTCTCCTCATCAGTACAAAATCACTTCACGCCAACTTCCGTAACAACATTCGCAAGTACATAACAAAAAGCATCGAGGCAAAGATAGCCTCCAGTGCGATCACATCCGCTGCAGCCGACATAGATGCATTTATCAACAAGAGTTTTGCATTCGTAACATCGAACGCGTACAACATGGACAAACAACTCCTGTCGATGTCCACTGAAGGCCTCCTGATCGGCAAAAGTGAAACTATCAACCTCGATGGGTTCTTTATCATCATCGACGAAAGTCATGAGTTCTTTCGTGCCGTCCTTAACGAGTCAAAGAATGCCATTGCTCTGTATGATGCCATCGCTCGTTCCCGCAATAGTAAAGTGTTGCTCCTGACGGGCACGCCAATCGATTCAGATGTCTGTGAAACGCAGATCTGGGCCAACTTGCTTGTGCCAAGCACGCCTCAACTCTCCGCGAAGGCAGATCGTTCTGCTGGCCATGCAGGTGTTGTTCCAACGCTGTTCCCAGAGTCGTATCAAGGATTTCTTGACAGTTTTGTTGGTCAGACAAGTCTCATCAACACTGGGTATCTTCTCAACAGATTGATGGGTTTGGTCTCACGCGTCCCCATTGATGCCAGCATGGAGCATCTGTTTCCAAAACAACTTCCCATCAAACTTGTAAATGTGGAAATGACGCAAGCACAGTTCACTAAATACGACATTGCAAAAAGAGATGAGCGCGACGAAGGTGGTTGGGCAGGAGGCAAGGCAGCCGCATCCAAGTTCGGCAAACCAAAATCACAGATGGCTTCAACATATAAAGTTAAGTCTCGACAGGCCTGTAACTTCGTTCCAGAATCAGGTGCAGCAAAGTATGAGGCGATCCTGAAGAACATCTCACCCGGAGTGAACCTCGCATATTCACAATTTGTCGGACAGGGCGGACTTGGCTCATTTACGGAGTTCCTTCGTAGTAATGGTTGGAGCGCAATGGGCGAGAGCGGAGCCCCTGGCCGGCAGTTCGCAATCGTCAGTGGTGAAGTCGAACCGGAGGAACGCGACGCAATCATCAAGAAAGTTACCGACCCATCGAACGCGCATGGTGAAATATGCAGATTGATATTGATTTCCTCAACTGGAGCTACAGGAATTGATCTTAAATTTGTGAGGGCGGTTCACGTGATCGAACCATATTGGAAGTGGTCACGAATAAATCAGATCATCGCACGTGCTGTTCGGTACGAATCTCACACACTTCTTCCGGAGGATGAACGCATCGTACAGCCATACATCTACATGTCCGTCATCCCGCATGACATTCTGCAAGAGCGTAAAGCCGTCGCAGACAAGATTGCAAAACGCAAAAATGGGCAATCGCAGCAGAACATTGCTCCGCGGGGGCGTAGAGAGCTCGTGCCGGATCTCATCACAACAGATCAAGAACTTTACGGCATGTCCATCGAGGATATGGTTATGGTGAAGGAGATGCTGGCACTTTATGAGAGCGCTGCAATCGAGTGCGCAGATGGGGGATGCCGAAGATGCCAGCCAACGAGCACGCCACTGTACACAAATGATTTCTACCGTGATCTTAAACAGTCGGACCCATGCCAACCGATAGAAAATTCTCTTCAGCGCATTTCTGTCACAGAAGTTGTCATCGACGGGCGCTCCTACTACTACAAACCAAGCGCGGCCTCGCTGCACGGGATGAGCATTTTCTCATACAATGACGACCTCGCATCTTATGTGGAACTCTCAGAAAGCACCGACGAATACCAAAAAATATACGACGAAATTAAGAAACGCTGACGCCCCATATTTATCCAGGGACTCTCAGGGATGCTGGGTGCCCTGTTTGCCGTCTCCGGTTTTCGCTGGGGAGCGTTCGAGCTACAGGCACTAACTTTCTTGTTAACTTCTTTCCGAGGCTGCGAAGCAGCCGAGGGAAAGAAGTTACGTGATCTTGCCGTATGGGTCGACGACATCTCCATAGGTGCTGTAGTATGCGGTTCCTTTCTTTTTTTCGATTGATGCTGCGTATTCATCTCTGTAGGCGTTCATCCATGGGCCATGTTCGTTTTCGTCCATGTCGGAGTCCTCAAGGTTGGAGCGTTTGGACGCTTGGAGCTGTCGGTCTTGGTATTCGATTCCGAAGAACGGGTCACCACGTACATATCTCTGCCGTTGCGGTGGTTCAAAACCTTCGAATTTGTAGGAAGGCGGATCATGCGCAGCCGCCTCAATACCTCTCTGCAGTTCCGTGAATCCCTCTCCGCCACGCGTGTCCGATGCGAGTAAATCGCGCGCTGCTTCCGGATCGAACGTCAAAACTTCAAAATCGCCGCTGTGATCAACTGGAGCACTTTGCCCCCACACGGCCCAGTTGGATGGGGGGTTGGGGTCACCACCTGCGGCGACCGCATTTGGGCGCTCGGCATCCATGACTGTCTCAATGGCAGGAGAAAATGTTTCAGGCACGCCTTCCGTTCTTGGTGCCCTGATCGACGACAACACATCGCCTGTGAATGGGGCGGACAACCGTAATGCTGGTTGAGATCCGCCAAGTTTTTCTGCATGTGCTTTGTGTTCCGTCAAATATGTTGTAACAAATGTTGAGATAATAAGCAACTGCGTGCACAGTGATATGTAAAGAAGGCATCTCGTTGTGTCCGTGCAAAGCAGGATGGCAACGATGAAAACAATTACAAGCACAACCAAAACCAAACGTTTTAGTTCGAATGGATCCATCTATATCTCGCGCACTACAAAAAAGATTGTCTCCAATACGGGCACCGTGACCTGCGCATCATCGTGATTTCCGCTTGCCTAGCGCGACTACGTCGAGCTGTGTTGCCTTGCATCATCGTGATTTCCACTAGGGTGCGCTTTGCACTCTCTTTCTTGCCTAGCGTCTTTCGAGGCCTCAAGAAAGAAGCTGATCACTTTTCTGGGGTTGGTGCGGGCACTGCATCTGCGGCTGGCGGAGGCATGACGGCTTCCGTGGGAGCAGCTTTCTCGTCGTCGGCACATGGATCGTTTCTGCTGTATTCGTTCATTGCCATGTCCAGCATCTTTGTGATGCGGCTGTCTTTTGCGTTGCTGGCAATACTCTTTCTGAGGAACTGAACAATCTTGATGTATTGTGGTTTTGTGGATGGATCACTGCCCGTCAACTTCTCAACGTCGTTCGCGTATTTCTCGAGAATGACACTTGGTTGTTTCGTGATGGTGAACGCGCGGAAATAATCACTGAAATTAGTTTTCATGAGGTCGACAGATGACATGAGTTCCTTGAATGCGTCTTTGCAGCCTGGCACGGCTTTCTGGGCTTTCGCAAGCACATCTCTAATATCCACAGACAGGTCATCAAAATCGATGTCCGGAGACATATACAGATTAACGGTCTGTTTCGTGCATTCACACAGTTTGAGGAGCGCATCACATAATGCGGCGCCCTTTGTTGGGGCATCGGGCGCGGAGGTGCCCATGGGGCTGCCGTGCAGGGGTGTGGGGCTGCAGGCCCCACCCCATTTACCAAGTTCCATTTTGCAGAACGGACTCAGTGGTTGAACATGTGCACGCCCAACAAACACCGATAGATCCTTTCCGGCAAGTTCTGGTTTGATCTGGATAATCTGTTTGGAGACTTTTGCCATCTCTTTGATGAAGCCGTGCTTTTTGATCTCAGCGTATGCAGCGAGGATGCTGGCGTGCGTGCTTTTCGGAAGTGACTCGAACGTCATTGCCTGCATGAGGGTTTTATCAGACCACAAAGTACTTTCTGTTGCGTCCAGTCCGATCACGTGCGCAGAAATCTCAAGTGCCGCAACTTTATCGACCATCCCACCGATGTCGCGCAGGATGTCCGCATATCTACAGAAGAGATTGTGGTAATCGTTGTATCTGCCGAAAGCAACTTTCGGCTGCGTGGATTCGCCGGACATGACATGGTTGATCACCCCCTGCAAACTCTTATCCTTGATAATTTTAGATTTAACTTTGCCGCTTCGCATGACGTATACTTGGGGAGAACCTACGGGTCTCCCTCATTGGAGGACAAGGAAAAAATGCGAGCGCTTTTGACACCAGTCGTCGTTGTCGTTGTCGTTGTCGTTGTCGTTGTCGTTGTCGTGGTCGTTGTCGTTGTCGTTGTCGTTGTCGTTGTCTCCTCAGCTGTGCGTGTTCACTTGGCACACAGTGATAACATGTTATGAATGTGATCAAAGATAACACCGTGAATGGCATCCGTCATGGTGCCCCAGTATTTCTGTAGTAATTTAGTGAGCTCTATCACTTCTTTGTCGTCTGTTAATTTAAGTTTGCCCTCGACAAACAGAGTGGCATCGCGAGCGACGATCTGTTTGGCGTATTTAACGATGTGTGGGCGAGCACTGTCGATCGCTTTGTACGGAAGGTGATCAACCATCATACTCACTTTCATCTGCAGCGAGCAGATGATTTTGTCATCTGGATAGATGGCAACCAACAGATCAATGAGATCCGTCAAATGCTGATTAAACTCCTTCGCAATTTCTTCCATTTTCTATATGTTGGATGGTACCGACAAAAGTTCGCTCACCATGATCATGGCGATCTCAGCTGGGATCTATGGTTAACGCAGTCCGCATCAGACATGTCTTTCTTGCCTCACCGCGTGTCATTCGGCCGAGCGAAGCTAGGGGGGCGGAAGCTCCCCCGTTTAGATGAGTGGATGTGCGGATCTGGGAGCTGGTTCATCCGTCGGAAGCGGGAATGATGTTAGTTTCTCTCTATCAAAGTATTTATCTCTTGCGAGTTGTTTGCGGAAGTTGTCGACGATCGCCTCATCTGGGTCCGTGTCTGCGATTTTCAATTCAGCCGTCGCAACCTCCACTGCGTGCACCGCTTCCTCATCACGTTTAATTTTATCAGCCATGTCCTATATTACGGGGAAATCACACGCGAACGTCGTTCTATCTTTCTTGCTAACTTCGTTCCTGGCCGGCGGGAGCACAGTGGGGCCTGCAGCCCCACGCCCCTGCGCTGACAGCACAGCCAGTTCTTTCTCGCCTAGCATCTTTCCGGGCCGAGCGCAGCGAGGCCCGTAGAAAGAGGCTACTTCTTTCGGCCTCTGCTGGCGAGCAGCGTCTCGATCGTGTCATCTCCGACATCGTATCCTCCGACTGCCATGTCCGCAGTTATCATCTCTGTTGTTGTGCGAGGACGGGCAGGTGCCTGTGTCTGCCTCTGCGGCGCTGTCATTTGTGGCATGTCTGTGATGGATACAGGAGGGCTCGGGCGTGTGGCAGTGATTATTGGAAGCGTTGACATGCCAGGACCTGTTCCAGTTTTCGGTGGATCACCATCGCCCATGAGCATCCTGAATGGCGTTTTCGATTCGGTGTTGCGACCCCTGAAGCGAGTTTTCTCAAACTCATCTGCCTTTGCGGAAATGTTTTCCTGTTTGCCTTCCTCCTCGCCGAGCTCGCCTTTCACGAGTTGATAATCTTCCAGTGTGATCTTACCGGCCGCATAATCCTCTTCAGGCGTCGATGGACCAGACTGCGCGGATGGGGGGCCGGCAGCGCCGGCTGTGTCGGCGGAACCGGCTGGTGCCTGTTGTGCGCGTGCCGATACCTTGAATGCGCGGATGATCGACTCCGGTCCGATGGCAGCTCTGTTTGTCCCATCCTGTATGATGGCGATTGGAAGACTTGTCACCCCGATAGCGCGATATTTCTCACGTTTTGCTGGTGTGCTGAGATCTGTTTTTGCGATCCCAATGATGTTGAGCTTGTGCCCGGTGCGGTTGAGTGTCAACAGATGCGCATCCAGATAATCTAAAACTATGCGAGTTCCGTCGGAGTCTGGCTCCACAGACAGATATAGTTTGAATTCTATCATAAGTATACCTAATGGCCTCTATCACACTTGTGGAAACTAGCAAATTGGTCATCCCCGAGGTGGTGCCGGCAAATCTCGTAAAAGAGAAAATTGTCTTTACCATGAAAAGTGTGACACAAGGTATTGCAAATGGTGTGGTCAGGGTGGCAAAGGGGGAGATGCTTTCGAAGCACCTTACCTTCACCAAATACGACACATCGGATCTATATGCAAAAAGTGATCACATACGGATGCGCCTGGAGGCCGTACGCATCAGACAGGACACACCCGACAATGCTAAATTTACATTAGACAAATACAATGTATCCGTCATTCCGATGCACGTCTTCACAACCGATATCAAATGGGCTGACGCTGCTGCGCAGCCCCGTGCGCAGCTTCAGGATGCCCCACCGATCTCTATTTGCAACAAGATGATTTTACTCGATCTCGCACCAGGCACAGGCGTAAACATCGCAGACATCCATGTTGCGAGCAGCATCAATGAAGTTGCGTGGATCGCAAAGATGCGTTGCATCGATAAAGACTTTGTGCCAACATTTGCGTACGCCGGTAAAGATTTTGAGATCACGATCGCCACAAACGGTGAGACGCCAATCAAACAATTCATCGCGGATTGCATGGTGAATATACGAGATCGCCTGAACGCCATTAAGATCATCGGTGGGGCGGCACTTCCTTCTGCGGATACGCCATTTGTCTTCAATGCCGGCAAGGAAACGCACACGATTCGTGAGATCATATTTAACATGTATGGTGAACTCTATCCATCTGGGGACACGATGACAACGATGATCGACGATTCCGGCCAGTGCATCATCAAGTTATTCGACACATCATTCGAAGATGCGACAAAAAAAGTTAATGCATGCATCGAGCATGGCTCCGCCATCTTCTCACAACTGATTGAGATGTGGGCGACTGCGTGAGCGCATCGAGGACGCCTTCCGGGAAGAAAATCTTTCTTGCCTCACTGCATGCGTGAGTTGAGGTCCAACGCCGTCTTACATTGTGTCCGTGTCCCAGTTATTGATTCTGCCTTTTTTGATTTCTCTCTCGAGTGCGGATAAGTCGTTTAACCACAGTTTTGCAACCCCGGCTTCTGTGTCCAGTGAAAGTTCTTTGAGTTCGACCTGCAAACGGAACAACTCGGCACTGCGTTTAATGAGGGCTTGCTGCGATAACTGTTTGGTGCTGAGGTCCAACAGGTAATCGTATGACGCCGTTTGGGATCGATCGAAACCCATTTCTTCCCACCATGAAGGGGTGACCACAGAGCCATGGAGGCCATGTGCGATCTCACTGATTTTATCTACTGGCAGAAATCGTGGCTCTCTCACAACGTTTTCACACAGCCGTACGAGTCCATTCTTTTCACATATTGCTTCCTGTTCGTCAAGTGAGAGCTCGGAAAGCTTTGCTTTAAGTTTGATGAAGTTGATGATGTTCTCTTTCATCTCGATCTGCAGGAGCAGCATCGTGCGCTTACGTGAGTATTTTTTGCGATACAATTCCTTGCGGATCTCAAACCACCGATCGAACACGTGCGCATATGAATTAAACTCATTCACGACGTTGTCTGTTCCAATGAAATTGAGATTTGCAGTTAATGGCTTCACGAGACCAAGGTATCCATAGATCCCAGGCACTTTGTGCTGCCGTCCTATGCTTGCTTGTTTGCTGTTGATCCGCTGGATTGCACCTTCCTCAAACTTCACGGTGATCTTAATTGTGTTTCCTCCGGATTCATCTATCACGTCGACGATCTCTGGATGTTTTGGTTCGCCAGATTCTTCATCGATTTTGAGAAGCCCTTTGCAATATGGTGCCGACAGCTCCATAAGAGGAAGCTCCGTTATGAGAACCTCGGACGGGCTCACAACATTTGCAATGCCAGCACAATACTCCACGCCATCCGACCACAGAATCGCTCCCGTGAAGCGATAACTGTCAACCAAGAGACGCACGACTTTTCGTGGGACGATCTCATACAGAGGTTCACCTGTGATCGACGACACGCCTATCTGCCTTGGCGGCAAGATGACAAAGTCTTTCGTCGTCTCACCAAGGATGCGGGAGCGCGTGTGTTCGATGAGGTTAAATGGGCATCTCGCGTAGCAAACTTCGTTCCATCCAGATCCAATATTCTCCGTGAAATCACATATTGCAAGTGGGATGGTTGATACATAGTTTGATGGCTGGAAGCGTTTGTTGTCGTCTTCCGGTTGGTACTTCAGCAGATAATCATCATCTGGAGGATACAGTGCATCGACGAGATCCTTGTTGAGCATCGCACAGAGATATCTCGGTGATGCCGCGCTTTTACAACCGCCTTTTCTGTTACCGCTGCCTCCACCCGGCAACAGGAGTGGAAGTGCCCGACTGCCCACAAATGTTTGTGCCATGGTCGTGATGACATCACTGAACGACGCATCGCCGTGATGGTAATTCATCTCACCTGCGGCAGGCCCGCAAATCTTGAACACCTCGGTCGATTCGACTGGATGTTTGCGAAGATACGCTAACACTTTTCTTGATGCCACTTTGAGACCATCCGCAAAGTGTGGGATCTCACGCAAGTTCTTGTCAAGGTGAAAAGCTTTGACAAATGTTTTAACGTGATACTCACACGGGACAAGACCGCACGCTGTCGGAGTTGCGACAGATGCAGCCTCCGTTGTCGGATCGAACGCGACGGGCGTGACAAACTCTAGTTTACGGCCGTCCGATGCAGGCCCGTAGTACGTGACGAGAACCCGTTCTGTTTGTGAAAGTGACGCTTGATCGACCTGTATCTTGCCATCAATTAGACGGCCCGGCAGATATCGCAACAAGTGCGACTCGATTGGTGGTTTAAACATGCTCGCAAACCGTTTAGATTCATGTTTACCAAGCCCTTTGTAGTACTTTGTTTTGTAATGCGATGCATTGTCGTCTTGTTGGATGAACTTCTCTGCATCGCACTCCCAGTAAAACTCGCGCTCGGTGTACGCTTTGCTCGTTGGGATCAGTCGCACAACAGGTGTCAGAAATCTGTATATGAATCCGCGTTGCAGCAAAGCGGGCCAGCAGAACGCAATGTTATCAAGCACCAATCCGAAGATATTGCCAGCACCGTCAACATCCTGATCGGTTGCCATGATCAGTTTGCCATATGACAGAGTGTTGAATTCTGCGTCTGATACGTATGTTTTGCCATACGACAAGTTCAGTGCGCACATCAACCCATTCCAAATCTTGTTCTCAAGTAACGACACTTTTGGCATGAGTTCATATGTGCCGTCAAGGCGGGTGATGATATCTGTTTCTTTGCGGGCGTTTATGATGACGCCTCTCAACTCGAAGATACCAAAGTACTTTCTGCCAAGACCAGCCGCGGCAATTCCATCAGAAATGAAGCCATCTGCACTGGTGCCCTCCGGAACGATCAGTGAACATTTGTAGGCTTCGTTGGAGCCAGATGCAAGGGCACGCTCATACTTGAGTGTTTTGAATGTATCTTTTTTGAACTTTGCAAGAGTCTGATCACGTTTCTTTCCGCCTTCAGAGATGAGCGTATCTGCAAGAAGCACACGGATCATGTCAGCAAGTTTGGTAACGAATGCCAGTGGCACCTTGTATTTTGAGAACACCGACGGATCAACATCCAGCGTGTCTTTATTTTGTCCACTCCATATTGGGTCGTTGATGACGGTCCGCACCATGATGAAGACGTTGTTTTCAACATATGCCGACTGATACTTGAGTCCGTATTTCTCAAGCCATTTCTCGACTGCAGCTTTGAGTGAGCTTGTGATCTGCGAGACAAAGTAGGTTCGATGGACGCCGGCACTTGTGATGACGCCGTTGACGATGCCGATAAATTCAGGACTATTGCGACGTGCCATACATGCGATCTGCGTATCTTCATCGAACGCATGGTGCACAACCATCCGTGAATCGTAGCCGTCAAACTTACCGAACAGGTCCGTCAGAGTCCGCACTCCAACATCCACGCTGTTAAATGTCACACGACATCCAGGAGTTGCGGCTGCAGTGTGCATAACACGCATTCTAAACCATCCCTCAATTTGTCCAACTGCAGATGGGAGCAACCCAAATTCTTCCTGGTACAACGGCAGGAATGAGATCGATGTGAACGGCTTGTCCAGGCAAGATGTGATGACGGGTGGTCCAGCCGCATCTCCTTTGACAAATCTTTGTTTGTAGCGAAGTTTTCTCTTACTGTCGACGGTGTCAATAGTCAGCCATGCGGAACAGATGTTTACAAGTTTGATACCAACGCCGTTAGTACCACCTTTCTTGTTGCCGCGCTTGCCAATATTGGTACCGGCAAACATACTGGCAATGAGAATTTCAGGAATGTACTTACCAACATCCGGATGCATGATGATCTCAAAACCTTCACCATCGTTCATGATTGTGATGGCACCATCGTGCATCTCTGCGGCGATGTGAGTGACAGGCGCAAGTAGATGAACGGAGCCAGCTGAGCCGCCACCGGTAGGTGTCTTCGGAAGGCTCCCGCCACATTCATACCAACGGTCCTGCGCATTCACAAGGACTTCATCGATGATTTTTAACAGAGGTGCAGAACAGTACACGTGCTCCTTTTTGATGAGCTTCATGTCGGAGGTCACAACGTACGTTTCTGTCGGTCTGACAAGAGGATCACCACCAAGCCACATTCCTTTCTGTTTGCGAACATGCTCCTTGGCGTCCTTGCAGATCACGTACTTACTGAGATCGTCGACGACTGCCATTCCTTATAATTACACACATTCAAACAGCTTCTTTCACGGCAATAGGGGGTTTTCGGGGGGGCGAAGCCCCCCCGGAGCGTAGCGAGGCCGTACTAGAAAGAAGCTCCCACAAATTGAATAGTTATAATGGATCACTCAGTTATCACAAAGCTTACCACCATCGGTGGTGGCATTGGGCCGAATGGAGTTGTCTATGAGCGTCCTGTTAAGCTCATCAGGAAGATATTGGCAGGCGGAATAAAGGATCACACTGAGCACGTGGTCACATACCATGACATGGGAAACATTCCAGTTGAAGCTGGAAAGGCTCTTGCCTTTTCGATCCTTGCAAAGGCCAGCCAGTTCGCAATGATTGATGGCGTGTCTGTTCCAAATATCACATACATCTATGAAGATGGATCGAAACGTGAGTTGTTTGATATCCAATTTGATGTCAATGTGCACAAGCGTAAGAATGTTACCATGGTTCTCATCACGCATAAAAGTTCCGAGACGCTGTTCGGCAAAAAGATGGAGGTGTGTATCGGTACAGATATCAATGATCTGTACATGTTCAAGGACGATGTGATGTATATTGCTGGCTCAACATTTACAAACAGATTTGGCGGAGTTGGATGGTCACCTCCTGCCGGCGATTACAAGGAACAATTTGTTGATTACTCGACACGTATGTTCGTTGACAGCAATTACAAGGATAAACCCATCTGCGCGAGGTTAAAAAATGTCGCCGCTTTGTTAGAGCACGCAGAGCTCAAGACAACATGATCGGCATGCAAAAAAGTGGCAAGATGCCTGATGGTATCTTTCTTGCCTCACTACGTGTCATTCGCGTCGAGCGGAGCGAGGTCAAGAAAGAAGCTATCAAACTTGTTCGACACCTGGCGTGGATAGATTTTTTTCCTGCTGCTCCATTAGTTTGTTTATCCTGTCCGTGAAGTCGATGCGCTTCCTGCCAGAGAATATGGATTTGTTCCATGTTAGTAGAAAGATAACAACCATGATAACTGTGATGATAATGAACACAATGGACATCTTCCCCTGCGAATACGTATCTTCCGATGGTCGTTGTTGCCTCGAATCCGCCATTTCCGTATATTTAACAGCTTCTTTCCAGCACGGTCCCGCTGCGCTCCGGGGGGGCTAACCCCCTATTGCCGTGAAAGACGCTAGGCAAGAAAGGACCGGCCTTGCCGTCTCTCGCCCGCCCCGCGGGCTCTCAGCAAGAAAGACCACGCTTCGGTACGCGCGGAAAAAAAGATTTTACACCACCTCCCCTGGACTCGGCGTGCCCAGCTAGGGATGCAGCTGCCCTGAAGCTTGCTCTTTCTTGCCGCACTACGTGTCATTCGCGTCGAGCGCAGCGAGGCCGTGCGAGAAAGAAGCTGTTTAGGCCAGGCCTTGAGAGACCTTCCAGAGGCGGGCTTCAGTCATTCCCTCGGAGGAAGATTTAGCGGCTGTGGTAGTAGCGGCAGGCGTGACTGTAGTTGTGACGGGAGTGCTGGCAGTGGCGGTTTCGGCTTGTTCAGCGGCGTACAACGCACAGGTGGTTGAAGAAGTGCCAGGGCCATTATAATCATCGAAGATGGCTTTGGAGTAGCTGCCGTCAGAAGCGCCCTGCATAATCTTGTCGTACAAAATCTGATATTCTTCAGTCTCGGCTTTACTGAGAGTTGCACCGGATTGGCGCATGCCAGTCAGGACACCAAATCTGGCGAGATCTTTGCTGTATCCAGCGTATGGCTCGAAACGATCATCACGGTAAACATTCCATTTGTTAATGCCGGTATCCATTGGTGGACCGGGTGTCCATCCGCCTGTTTTGGCTTTAAGTTCTGTGAGCTCAAGTTGGATCTTAACTTTGGCTTCATGCTCCATCCAGAGCACAACAACAAGCACAATGACAAGAATCAAGAGAACCTTGATCCAATCCTTTGCGTAGTTCACCACAGTGTTGACAAACTGTTCCATATCTTTACAAAGTATATTGACAGGATAAAATAAAAATGCAAATACAAAAATGAATCCCCGAAAAACTAGAATATAGAAATGGCCAGTTTCGACAAGGATACTATCATCTTCGCGATCTATGACATGTCCCTGCGCGCGATGCTCGGGGAGGAGGGGCGCGGGCTAAAGATCACTACCAAAAAATACGAACCAAAAGATTACGTGCAGTTTGTCACTGAGTATTTTGAAATCGCGGGGCGCACGGAAAAGGAACCAGCATCGGCGGCTTCGGCAGCCACAGCAGCCACGACGGCCACCGAGACAGTTGCAATTGCATTTGGACCCGAAAGCGTCCATACGAAATCTCCAGACTCACTACGTAAATTCCTGTCGGCCCTGTACAACGCACACCCACAGATGGAAGATTTACTGCTGTTCACACAAGCGTCCCTGTCGACACACAATAGTAAACTCGTCACAGAGTTCGCAACGGAACACAAGATCTATCTCGAACCGTTGAAAACCGATCGTCTGCTTATTGCATGGGGAAAGCATAATCCATTCTATGCGCCACACAGCAAAGTGGATGAGGCAGAAATCAAGCGCGCACTTGATGAGCGTAAGATCACTCGTGACTCATTCCCACATATCTGCAAAGACGACACAGGTGTTTTATACGCTAAAGGCTCTCCACGCCCGGGAGATATCGTTGAAGTGAAAACCATCAGCGAAACGACGTGTAAGAAAGTCTCCTGGTATTATGTTTCCACAAAATCGGTTTATCCACCCGACATGAAATAACGGGGGCCGAGCGGAGCTCGGGCTCCCCCGCCCCCCTAGCCGAGGCCGACTGGCCGGCTAGGCGAGAAAGAATAATTTGGCTCACGTGCGGCACCCAACAAAAAAGGTTTTGATTTTTTTGCACTCCGCTGACGGCGTCGTGTGTGCCGAGAGGGCCGCCGCGCTATTCGTCCCCCGCTAGTACGTATTGTGGTGTGGATGTGTACCATTTTGTGAGGAGGGCTTCGCGTTCATATGGGTCGTCGGTCTTTTTTGATATTTCCATGCAGACTTTGATGGCTTCATCGGAGAACTGTGCAACAAACTTCACATACAGAGGATCTTTCTCGACGAAGACAAAGTTGATTGTTTTCGGCTTACTGTCAACCGGAAGTTTATAATCTGCACTGTTGGGATCGATGTCGTATTTACTTTCGATGAAGAGGCCGGCTTCACAGATGTCACACATTCCGATTCCGCCAAGCACTTGCGGAAGATAATATTTCGGTATGTGGCCAACGACGGGCTCCCTGCTCATGAGTGATTTAAATTCCAACAGAAGAATCATTGGTTTGTCGGGAAGCAGTGACGCCTGTGCGAGACTGTATTCGTCTCCATAATCTTTGTTGATGGCGAGGGCAAACTGTCGTGGATTTATAACTGCGATCCCGTCAGGACTGCAGCACAGTGAATCACTGTGGACAATGAGCCCACATTCATGAACATCGACACCAAGTGATTTGAGATATGCTTTGATGCTGTATTCGAGAAGTTCTCCCCATTGGAGATATGTTGTTATGACGTGCTGTTGGTTTGTGATTTTCTTGAGAAGTAACGTGTATTTTGAACAGTACGGGTTCTGTCCAACCAATGCCGACAGCTCACTTGCACCAATGCGTCTCGATCGGGTTGCACTCCACAATGGAGTTCGTTGATCTATTTTTGGCAATGCCTGTACGTATTGTTCGATAATGAGCGCTTTTCGTGCAATCTCATTTCCAATGAACGATTGGAACGTCGGCGCTTCACAGATGGGTTCGCCCATTAGATATATCATGGAGAAGGGAGTGAAGAAATCATTCGGGATTGCTTGCGTTCGTAGACGACCGACAGGCTCTCTTGAATTGTTGGTAATACGGAAAAAGTACACGTATGCGTTCACAGATTTCGTACACGGCAGGTACCGTTCCGATCAGGACATCGTGAAAATGTTGAACAAGATGTCCACAGATGAGAAATACTCGATCATGACAATGAATTTTAATGAGATGTATCACAGGGTTATGGGAGTTGCAAAACCAACACCTCTTGAGCCATCCGGCATGGAGACGAAACTCGCAACCAAATTCATGCTGACATTTGGAAGGGCGCCAACGGGCGACGGCGGACTTCCTGCGATGATACGGGCATCATCACAATACCAAGCAGAATGGGAAATACCGAAGGGGCATCGGAAGAAAACAGAGAACGATATTGACACCGCAATCAGAGAGTTTGGCGAAGAGACGGGGGTTCCAAGGTCCGCATATCAGTTGGTGCCAGGATTCGTAGCCCACCATTCGTTCATCCAAAACGGCGTTAAATATGCATACACGTTTTATCTTGCCATCTACACGACAGACGCAAAAGTTCACCTCGACATTGGCTCATCACAAGGCGAAGAAGTTGGCGAGCTTCAGTGGCTCGACCTTTCCACACTTGCCATTATTGACAAACAGAAATGGATATCACCAATCGCAAAAAAAGCATTCGCGTACGTGAAGGAGTACGCGCCGCACCTCTAAGAGCTTCTTTCTCGTCTGGCCTCGCTGCGCTCGGCCGGAATGACACGCAGTGAGGCAAGAAAGAGCTTCTTTTTTGCCACCTATTGTTGACCACGTTCAATCTTTTTATCTTTCTTGCCTAGCGTCTTTCCGAGCCGAGCGGAGCGAGGCTCGATGAGAAAGAAGCTGTGGAGTTCATGATTATGGCAAGATGTATCAGCTGATGCGCAAGGCGCGCATAGTGCTGTGGTTCCTGCATGCGTGCACAGCCGTCTCCAAATGTTGAAATGGACATTTGATCAAAGTCCGCCCTGCGTGACGACACAGATGTCTTCGAGGGGCTCCCGTAGTACACGATGCGATTTTTTGTACGGACGTCACGTTCTGGAAAAGCATTTCCAAATTTCCAAGCGAATGATTCGTTCTCTTTCACGTATAGAAGTGTTCCACATGGTGCATCATCGGACGCATGTTCGATCACCGTGGCGAGTGCGGAGTATTTTCCCTGCATTGCTTTTATTGGGACGAATGCACGCTGCACAGGAGGCATTGGCGGCCTTTTCAGGATAGTGATGTGTGGAGACGATGGAAGCGCCGCTTTCGGCAATGATTGGGTTTGTGATTTTGCGATAACATCGCAGAACAGTTCTCTTGTGATATTTTCAGCACGATCAATTGCTGCACGTAATGCGTGTACATAATCTCGCATACGCGTAACTTCTTCAACACTGGCAAGAGCGCCATGCTCGGCTGCCCATATAATACCCTCAATTGTTTCCATTTTTTGGAGACGCTATATATGTGAGGAACCGCGTGGCGGCTGATTTCCAGTTGCAACCTTTCGACACCGTAAACGACCCATATGCACATGCGACGGCGCCATTTGCAACTGTGTCCCAGATTGCATCGAACGCGGGTTGCGTCTCGCTGCCAATGGCGGTTTTGACGCATGCCATACCGCTGACGGCTGATATGATACCATACAGAATCGTTGTCATCTTGCTCGCATATGATTTCCCTTTCACAAGATATGCAATGACTTCAGTGAGTGCGGCAAGGCCCATGTTTGCAGAACTGAGGACGAGTGCCAGAGTTCCTTGCCCATAAAAGAGATTTGCAACGAGTGCGACAGAAAGAACAACAAACAAAAGAATGCGTTTTGCAACATAGATGCCATCGATACCGTCATTCGTGAGTTGCGATTCTTGTCCGACTGTTGAGAAGTAACTGTGGATGGATGCCAGCGCGTCGGCTGCACCCTTCACCTTCTCAGGATCATCGGACAGTGCATCCAAGAGGAGTCCGTTGCACGCGCGGTGGAGAATGCTTTCTGCGATGGCAAGGTTATTCGCGGCATTCTCGTTTGGTACGACGTCCTTCATCTCAACAAGCATGTCAACGTATGGACCGCTTTTCTCTTGTCGCGCCTCCGGTTTCACAAACAAATCAATTGTTGCATACTCGACCACCGTGAGAAGCGTGTGGATGTACGTCTGACAGAGCTCTGAATTAGTGCAGAGAGGCGGCGGACTATTGAGCGTTTCATTTATGCGATTGATGATTGTTGCAAGGGCATCCATGTATTTTGTGATATTTCCGATGCTTGCAGCCAATGGCGAATCTGCGCCTATGTGAGTCTTGGCTTCAGCAAACACCGCTTTGAGATTGTCGTAATGACTTGGTAGCGCTGGGATCATCTTCCGAGTATATTATATTATGGCGTACGTTAAATACCCAGGCGACGTCATCAGAGATATGCTGCGCAGGAAGGAATTTGCCGCCTTTACCGTGCGGGATGATGATCCCACAAAGGACACGCTGCATAAACAGGGGCTTATGCTTACTGGCTCCCAAATGCACGCAACGATGGTCATGAACCCACACACGCCGAACATGCGCTTTCTGTTGAAACGCAGTACCGGAACAGGCAAGACGGCTACAACACTTGCAATCGCAAAAAGATTCATCGACTCATTCATCATTATGAGAGAGCACGACGGTGCCGCACCTGCCGTCTTTGTGCTTGGATTTACGACATCTGCATTTCGTGAGGAGTTGCTGAGACGACCTGAGTTAGGTGCGATAACGCCTGTCAAACATAGAGAGCTTGAGCGTCTTCGTAAATTGGCTGAGAGTGGAATCGCCACAAACGTTGCAAAATATCATGAATTCAAAGCTTACCTCAAACGTGAACAAACTGATGCGCGACTCGGAGGATATTACAAATTCTATGGATATCAGGAATTCGTGAACCGCTTATTCACATTCACAAAAGACACGACTGCTGGCGTTGTGACATCGGCTGGAGTGGCTGCGGCCATTGCTGCGGGCGACATCAAGGTAAATGAATCTCTGGTGAAGTCTATGGAAAACAGTCTTATGATTTGTGATGAAATACACGATGTTTACAACACTCTTGAGGCGAATAACTACGGCATTGCGATTCAGTATGTGCTTGATAATGTGCCAGGGCTGCGTGCCATATTTGCCAGCGCGACAGTTATCAACAACTCTCCTGCGGAGGTGATCGATCTTGTCAGGCTCATCGTACCAAAGGACATCCTTGCGGACCGTCTTGCAAAGTTTGGATTCAAGGGCCTACAACGTGATGACTTCTTTAGCGGTAAGCGTCTTAAACCTGGCGCAGCCGACAAGCTTGGCCTCTTGACACGTGGATTCGTTTCGTCGATATCCAATGTAGATACATACGATTTCCCAACACGCACTTTTAAGGGAAGTGAGTTTAAGTATGTCAAAGGCGGTGTTGTGTCGACACTTCCAATTGGAGTTATCCGCTGTCAGATGTCTCCTGAACATCTTGCCGCAGCCGACAACGCGCAACTCCCGGCAGACACAGACGTTGCGTCCGACGCCCGTTCGTCCTCGACGTTTGATCTGTACGCACTGCGCGACATGGTCTTTCCAATGCCCAGCGCCTCGCCTAGTCACGGGCGAGAGAAAACCTCTTTCTCGCCTAGCCTCTTTCCGAGCCCGCGAAGCGGGCGAGAGAAAGAGGCTTCCTCGTTTCGATATTCAGATGTAAAAGCTGCGGTGAGTGCCGCTGGTAATGCGGGTACGTACATCAGGCTTGTGAGGGATGCGACGCACGTTACATTCACCGGCGATTTCTTACGTGCAAATGAGATAGGAAAGTGGTCTTCCAAATACCACACGCTCCTTAACATGTTGGATGCGCTGCTCGCAGACAGGACAAGCGGTAAAATAATGCTGTACCACAACTTCGTTGTATCGAGCGGCGTATTGCTCATACGAGAACTTCTTTTGCAGAACGGATTTCTTGGCGAGACGGGATCACCAACTGACACGACGAAATGCGCGGTGTGCGGCGTAACAATGGCAAAACATAAAGCTGGTTCCACTCCGATGTTCGATGAGCGCATCAAGGACGGCGTCGTTGACCCGCCGGTTGCATCACACGCATTCTCGCCTGCGCGCGTCATCACCATCATCGGAGAGATCAACGAATCCATGCGGACAACGTACAAAATGTATTTTAATCAACCGCAGAACACATGGGGAGAGATGTACAAAGTCATCCTCGTCAGTCAAGTTTTTACACAGTCCCATGAGGTGTTCGCCGTCCAACATGTGATGCTTCTGTCGTTACCTTTTAATGTCCCAACAATGATCCAAGTCGTTGGGCGGGCAAACAGAAAAGGATCACATAAACTTTTGCCACCCGATCACCGCAATGTTAACATCTATGTGCTGATGACAAGCCGAAGCGACGTGAGCCGCACCGGCAAACCAACACCTGAGGGGATGCTATCGAGAGAAGAACTTGCGTATATTGACAAATTTGAGGATTTTGCAGACATTAAACTGATCGATCAGAAGATCAATGAGAACGTCATTGATCCGATGTTCCATGAAGAAAAACCAAACCCGGATGCACTCGATCCACTTCCATACAAATCACGCGACACCGTTCCGTCGACTGGCATCACAACTGCGACGTTCGAAGCATTCGGCGCATACAAATACGAAGTGTCGGTGTGCATTTGGATGATCAAGGATTTATTTCTGCGGTATTCTCCTGTGTGGACGTACGATGATCTGTTGGCCAAGGTTCGCAATCCTCCATTTTGGATGGAGTATAAATGTGACATGATCAGTGAGCCTAATTTTGCAATCGCGTTGACGTTTCTCACGCGCGATGTTCAGGGATTAAAAGCGAACATCGAACAAGATAGGTTCATCGTGAAGAACGGGCGCATGTTGCACATCATGCACATTGGTAAGTTTTTCATCCTGACCCACACACGCCACGTGACATATGACTCTTTTGACAGAGGCGTATCACGGAGTGAGATGGTTACACTGACAAGCGAACAGATCATTGACACCGTCCATGGAGGCTTCTTTGACGCACAGTACGCTAAATACATTGAAACGTTTGGTGGGATCCGCACTCCGACTCGTTCTCCACCATTGCGCTTGGTGTGGGGTGATCATGACGCTAGATTCTTTACAACGATGTGGAGGCGCTTCATTGAGAAATCGCTGGTGGTGCCTGCATTCCTGATCTCAATCTTTGATAGTTTTGGAGTGTTTGTGAGAGATGAGAGAAAAGATGGCTATCCGATGGGATACAAAGAATTCCGCAGACAGCACATACTCCGGAAATTTGGATGGGAGACGACGCCACTCCAATTGGATTCAATTCCCGAGAATGGGACCATCGGATTCTACGCACCGACATTCAAGATAAGACTCGCACGGAGCACCCAGAAGACATCCGATAGGCGTTTAGTGAAACGTGGGCTTCTGTGTCAATCACACTCACCTGCAGAACTCAAGGCAGTTGCCACCTCACTTGGCGTCGCGACGCCAGAGGCTGGTGCAGCGCGTGGCATTAAACCTCTGTGCGTGCAGATTGAAGAACGCTTACTTGCGCTCGAACTCGACCAACGAAAACATGTGCGATCGGTGGGCCGCATACGTTACGTGTATCTCCCAACGGAAGCCATCATATCCAATTAGCTTCTTTCTCAACCTCGCTTCGCTCGGTCGAATGACACGTAGTGAGGCAAGAAAGCGGGGAGCTGCGCTCCCCCGCCCCCCTAGCCAAAACCCAGGTTACCCAGGAGTCCTTTCTTGCCTAGCCGGCTTCGCCGTGTTGCCGAGCGAAGCGAGGCAGCTTTGGAAGAAGCTTTTTCTTGGCAAGCTTCTTTGTTGGGCCGATGCAGTCGGCCCAACTTTGAAAGAAGTTAGTTAGTTATACGGATGACGAGTTACGACCTGCCCTTGCAATTGGTGAGAATCGAGTTTGAGAACATCGATGATGCCGCTGCAGACAAAAAACAATATGTTGAGAATTATCTGAAGGATTATGAAGGAAAGTGCCACAACGGCGCACTGATCACGAAGATCATCGATGTGCCATACATCAGCAGTATTTACATCCATCCGTTCATGCTGGAAGTCGTTGGATATGTGTCTGCCGGCTTTCGGTGCAGTGGAATTCGATATGAGCGTGGAGACGTAATCACCAAATGTCAGATCACGTGCCGCAAGGAGAATGGGCATGTTATCTGTTGCCAGAACGAACATGCCGACATTTTCATGAAAAGTTCCCAACAGACGGAGCGTGCGATGGCACTGAAAGACAAGTCATTCCTCCCCGTCATCGTGATCGACACGCAATATCCTGCAGGACGACCACGCCTCACAGCCTCAGCACTTCCTCTCGACATAACTTCGGAATTCTATCAAAACACTGGGGTTTCCGCGAAACTCACCGGCATCAAGGCAATCCCAAAAGAAGACGTCGCTAAGTTTATCAAGACGATCGTGGATCTACAAACAGCGAAAGGCGCGCACGGATTCTTCATGAAACTACTCACGCCACCAACAGGCCCCTCCCCTATTGGTTCCATCTCATTCCTAAAATATCTAACGGAGAACACGGCTGAGGGCCACGACACCGTGTCGATTGTTGACAGTAAGGACTGTAATTTCTGGACAGATGAAGTCGTCATCACGGATGCATCGCCACCGTTGGAGCGTCCTGCAGTCGAATTCTTCAATTTCGTTGTCAGACGAACCGTCATGCGCCTGACAATGCTGCGCGGCTTCGAACGTGATTATCCAAACCCTCGCGAAGACGACATCATCTGGAAGCTCGTTAAAGGCGCCGGCACTGCATAAGGTGGGACCATTGCAAGTGACGCAAAAAAGTTCATGTTATTTTTTGGGCATTAGTCTCGCAAATGGAGTTGTCATTGAAACTGTATGATTCCAGCCAGCCGAGGGCTGTGGTGGTCTCCGTGTAGAGAACACCGTTATTGACGCATGTCGTCACTGGCTCTTCACAAATGCGAGTGATGTTGTGGCCTGATTTCCAATCACACAGAACAAGCGACGCGCTATCGGAGCAGGGGTGTGGGGCTGCAGGCCCCACTTTGCACGGAGTGAAGTTGACTCTTGCCATAGTTATATTCAAATGGCGGCTGTCCCATTCGACCCTGTGAGAACCCCCAAGGAAAAAAAGGTGTTCATATGCGAGAATGCACCAAAACTAAAATGTGAGCGCATCTACAAAGCGATCATGCAAACGATCTTCTATCGTGGCTCTGGTGATCTTGTCACGGATGTTGTCGGTGGAACATCCACAAATCTCGATCTCGTCACCAACGGAGAGTTGATAAATGAAATTTATAATATAGTAGCCCGTAAAATAAAAGAAGACCAATGAGAGGCGACAGCGATAACGAAGCGGACGAATTAGACATGCTCATCGCAAATGCGAAGATAGTGACTGCGGGGGTCGAATCATCATCGGACTCCTCATCAGAGAATGAGCCAGTTGAAGAGTCAGATGAGGAGCCAGAGGCACCCGCTGAACCATTGGCGGCAGTGGCAGTGACGGCGCCAAATGTTGGCATGCCGGGGCCGGAAGTTACGCCGGTTTTCGGCGCGGCTGCAGAATTTAAGGAACACAAGGTACGTAAACACCGTCCTCAGAAAGAGAGTTCTCGTGCTGCAGCGGCCCAAACGTTCGACGAAGTCATCAATCAATACACATCTGCGAACGACGTTGAATTTGCGCACCGACAGACACAGCGCGAATCTAAAGTTAAAAAAGATCTTGACACCGCAATGGGATCCAAACAAGGTATTGAAATCACACCCGTCCTGATCGAGTGAGCTTCTTTCTTGCGCACTTCGTGCCATCGGACCCGCGAATGACACGCAGTGAGGCAAGAAAGATAATCTTTTTTGGCACGTTGTGCTCACCAATCTGGCCAAGAGGGGGTACCATAGGTTCCTGCTTTCTTGCCTAGCGTCTTTTGCGGGTCCGGAGGACCCGCAAGAAAGAAGCTAAATATAGATGATGCAGGAATATCCGGTGCTGGACGAATCAAAGATAGAAAAGGATGATGAGGAGGAGGCGGTCGTCCGCACGATCAAATCCATTGCCAAACGATGCAAACACTTCCTTGCGACCAACAGTTCAGAAGCCGACAGAGATGCGTTCAACAAATCGATCACGTCTGAGCAGCACGAGTTGGTAACTCAATATCCACTTGTTTTCAAGTATATGATTTATCTCGATGTTTTCAATGAGGTTGCTCTCCGTGCACATGTCCACAAAACCATGACAACGCAACCAAAATCTCTCGACGAACAGATCGAGCTTATGATCGGTTATGTGATGCTCGTCTACAAATGCGGTAAACATCACATTGCGCCAGAGCACATGGCCACCATGAAGGAGATGCTCACCAAAGCACTTAAAGATGACTTTGTTGGATTCCAGGACAAGTTAAAAGGCACAGTCAGCGCAACCAAAGAAGCAAGAAAAACTGATGAAGACAAAACACGTTCATCATTCCTCGATTACTTCAACAAAAATAAAGATGCGATCAAAGCTGACATGGAATACCAAGAACCAAAAATCGCCTAGGCAGCTTCTTTCTCGCGCACTTCGTGCCATCGGACCCGCGAAAGAAGTTAGGCAAGAAAGATTCACGGGAGCTCGGCGCTCTCAAGCGGAATCCAGAGACGAACAGATATTTTTTGTGTGCTCGCTGGTGCCAAGATCCCACCGAGTAAAAAAAGATTTATCTTTCTTGCCTCACTACGTGTCATTCGCGTCGAGCGTAGCGAGGCCGTGTCAGAAAGAAGCTTTTTTTTGCTGTATTATAACCATGGCGGCAGCATCTTACCAGGAACGGCCGGCGGCGCAGGAAGTTTATGTGTGGAAGAGATTATTCATGCGCCCACAAAATCTTAAGTTTCTTTATGACGAGTTTGCACAGATCGACATCGCGAAGCAATATGATGCGGTTACCCAGCGAGACACATTTAAAGATCTTGTGAGAGGATGGCCAGGCCCTCCAGCAGGATCATTCTTTGGACAGGATGTTTTGTACGAATGCAACAAATTGTTTATTGCGTACATGGACGACGTCCTGCACCCAACAAAACTAATGGAAGTCATCTTCAACAATCCATACGTTGAAGGCTACGACGCCTACAGCGGGACGATGTCACAACATGGACTCGTGGATCCATTCATGGCCAAGCGGGGCGGCGCTAAATCTTTCTTGCCTCGGAAGGTTGTGACGCCTGTCTCCGGACAGGGCGCCTACCTCGCAATGATGAACCCCGCAATGCAGGTGGAACGATTTAAAGATCTGAAAGCAAGCAAGAAATACCGTGCCCAAGATCAGTTCAAATACGAGCGTCCGGAGCAGGAAGAATTTAGCACCATGGGCAACGAACTGTACCAAGGATTCGGGAGTTCACTTCCAACTATCCAGCACGGAGGAGAACTCAGAATGGAACGCTGCACAAAGCACACATAAGAGCGCCAGGTTTTGGCTAGGGGTGCGGGGGCCGGACCCAGAGCTGGGCCAGGAGCTCCCCGTCAGGATGGAACGCTGCACAAAGCACACATAAGAGCGCAGTGGCAGATATGCTTTTTTTGTGAAGACCGTTTGAATTAGTATAACCGATGTATCCGTACATTATCTGTCCGACCTGCAGTTGCTCGCTTGGGGAATTGTATTTGGCGTTTCAAGATCGTAAGGAAAAGCGCATCAAGAAATACTATGAAGGTAAGGAAGTGGATCCAAAAAAGTACGATGTTGATCCCGACGCACATATTGAATTTGGTGAAGACCTTGACGCACTTCACATTGATAACATCTGTTGCCGCATGCGCATGCTCACGCAGGTGATGCTGTACGATGTCATTTATGCACATCTGAAAGCTGATGTCTAACGGAGTCCGTGTGCATCGGATGGCTAATCTTTTTTGGTGCAGACTCCACCATACGTGGCAGAGGTGGTCCATCCCCCACGCTGCAGGCCGCCCCACTATGCATGTCCCATTTGAAGTTGAAAAACCCTGTATATCATGTATAACTTCGACGATATTGCACAGGAGAGTCCTATTTGTGCCGACATATTCAGCATTGTGATGGAATATCTTGATCCGGTAAATGATGTGCTCAATATGTATTATGTCGTGCCGATACGCAGCAATCAGGGTTTGGACCCCATTTTCATCAATAGATTTACCAATGCGGCATACGCATATGACTGGAGCGAACTGAAGCTGGTGCGTATGGACGTCAATGTGCGTGAACTTATCAAGTGCGAACGCGCGTGCATAGATGGGCCATATAATACCATCACACCGGGGTACGCGACATATCTGCTTGACAACCCGCATCCGCGATGGTACACACGACCTCGTAATATCTATGGAGCCGTTTATGGTTGTATTGTCTTGGTTCTGGCGCTTTTAATAAGTCCATGGTTTCTTGTCGATCTGCTTTCTCCGCTGTTCACGATGGGCGATATCGCATTGGTTGGAAATGGCCATCAACCGGATATCGACGACAAAAAAACATGGGTATGTGATGCATTTGGTGTGTTGATCACTTGGATATGTTGTGCCACACACATGCCCGTGTGGATCACCTCACTCATAAAGGCAACATTCGCATTAGGCGAAACGTATGCACTGACGCCAAAATACGAAATATCGATGCACATATACACATTGGCGGAAGTGAAAGATCTCTTCTAAGAAGTTTTTTTGAATTGCGGTTGGGCCATGATATACAGATGAAGTCAACACCAGAAGAAATATATAGGAGAGTTCGCAGCATGCCAGCAGGATGGAATCCGTGCCAAATCGTTACGGATGATCCAGAAAAGGCTGAAAAACTGGGATGGGCGTGCATCGAATGCGTCCATATGCAGGGAGGAGATGCCGGCAAGGTTGGCTGTGCGCTTGGGAGTCTTCGATATGTTGCGGAAGATTACCCGGACGATGCCGACATCAAGGCGGTGTCGAAGTTATACACCACACGCATGCGTGAGATCGACAAAAAAGCAGAGAGCGACATTGCGCTTGGCCAGGGGGGTTTTCGGGGGGCTGAGCCCCCCGCATCTGATGTACTCCGTATTGAGCGCAGACAACAGGAATACGAGTTAAACAAATTCCTTGACACAAAAAACGAGAGACTGCGTCGGCAGGCGTGCATGCTCATATGATGTGCTCGATGTTCCCATGGCCATATCCGTATGGGCACGTATATGGAGTTATCGTGTATGACGGGGTTACGCAGATCGAAGTGGATGTCGTTATTGGTCGTAAATTTTTTAACGCACTGGGCTCGCATTCCCCGCTGTGAATAACAAAGTTACGTTCAACTGTGATAGAATCGCCGACCTCATAGTTGTCAATCTCGGCGGCGGTGGCCCATGTGACATGAGTATTACGTGCCCATAGCCAGTCGAAAGGCCACGGTGATAATATCCAGTGCCATGTATGTCCGTACCGATCGACGAATTTCACACAGCCGTGTCTCATGCCGGCAATGAACTCGAAATCGGGTAGAACTAAAACCACCGAGTTGTGTTCAAATACCAGATCACTCGCGTATGAGTTAACAATATCAGATAGTTCAGGCGGAAGGTCGGGCTGGAGTTCCTGAACCCCAAGCAGACTGGCGTTGAGCAGGACAATATTTGCGTGTTCGATATCCTTGATTGCTTTGCACACACGGCATTGCTCGCCGCATAAATGCAACAGCAGTTGCCATCCATCATGATCGCCATACAGAGCATTTTCCTTAATCTCAACACGAGTAACCACGTAGGAAATTCTGTATACGTATGATGCATGCGTGTCCACAGCCCGACATGCGTCAAAACACATCGACGTGATGCGCGGAGGACCGGTGCCCTCCGTTGTGTTGATTAATGTTATCAAGTCGCTGTCGACGTGGAACATTTGGATATATTCAAACGTTGTCACATGATCTCATCATAATCGTAACATACCTTTGCAATATACAAATCACTCGGGCGTACCGACACGATGGTCGTGATGGACATGCCGCCGCCCATCTCTTTTGCGATGCGGGCGATGAGATATTTTCTGTGTGGGTATTGTTGGAAAGATGTGACGTCCGTTGCAACAAGTGCAGTGCGTTTATTGCTGGTCGCATATAAAACATTTCCACGCAAGAGAAAGCCGTCTTGTTCCGCACTTAAGGAAAGCATGTCCGGTGTTCGATAGTCGAACGCATCCGCGTCAATAATGTATTCCGATTCTTTCGTCCATCCCCCGCGCGATGCTTGGTGGTCAAACGCGTCTCTGTCGACAATGCGTTTCAATTTATGCGTCCACTTCATGTCCGACACAGAGTAACCATGTTCCGATCTGCCAACATATGTCAGATCGATACCTGGTTTTGCCCATGCATCACCAATGGCAACTTCTACATATCCTGGAGGCGTAATGCGATGCGTTGTGTATTCGATCACATGATCGGAAAACACATCTTCCTTTAGTACGTAACTTTCAATTATGGGAAACAACTCGAGTGGACACGCAGTCCACACTGTAGATACAAAATCCGTAATCGCTGTGGGCGTGCGACGGCGCGCAACGATCGGCGCAGTTGGATGTTTGTATCCTATGAACCATCCACATGCATGTGGGTCTAACGAGAACGATATCAATATGTCGTCATCCCAATAGATCTGTTCATCGAACTTGTAGATATGTGATGAAACTCCCACGAACGAACACGCTCCGAGACGTGCAAGCGTTGCACCACGCACCGTCTCCACATTCCTATACGAAGGCGCGCCATGTGCCGCCTGCGCGGCAGCAAATTCCTCCCGCGATATCTCTTTGTATGGAATTGAGAACTCCATTTGAATATAACTATGTGCTCGTGCCTCGCTGAGATGGTGAGTCAGCTTCCTATCGAACTGATCGATATTATTTGTGAGTATGACGCGCGGTACGTGCTGGAGGGAAAGCTGACATGGCAAATGCTTGACAAAGAAAAGATTTACGAGAATCCACATCCAGCCGCGATCGAATGGATCTTATCGCAACCACTGGTCTCTATCAGCTGGGTCCGCCTTGGGCACAACACGCATCCGGATGCGGTCAATCTGATGCTTACGCACCAGCATGGCGACATGATATCATGTGACAATTGCAATGACGAGGCAGTCGCGTATATCCTCGCGCATCCACGTCTCATCGACTTTAGATTGTCTGCAAACAGTCATCCACTCGCCATCAGCCATCTGCTCGCGCACCCGTCTAAAATTGATTGGGAAGAGTTCATAGAGCACGACGATGCCAGGATCACCGATCCTCCACCTTATATGCCAACTTATGTGACAGTGCGCAGTCATAACACGGCAATCCTGGCACGCGCGATTAAAGAGTTAGAGCAACTGGGCGACAACGAACGCGAGTACTGCATATGCGCGTTATGTCGTAATGATCATCCGATGGCAATCAACTGGCTATTGGCACACGTTCCTGAAATCGATCCCGCATTTGCCATGTACAGTTCAGATAACAGAATCATGAAAATCGCACTCGATCACTTCAACGACAACATACAGATCGACATGGAACTGTCGCGTAATAAAATGGCAATCAGATTCCTTTGCAATCTTAAAGATGGGCCTCCGCATGGGATTGCGGCGAACCCACTCATCTTCAAAGACGACGATGAACACAGAAGATTTATGCGATCGCTTTAGATAAAATCCTTTTTGCAGTTTGAATATGTCATACCAAGATGGTGAGTCGGCTTCCACTTGAACTGGTTGACATCGTTTGCGAGTACGATGCGCGGTTTGTGTTGGGAGGAAAGCTGACATGGCAAAGGCTTAATAAGGAAAGACTATTTGAAAATCCGCATCCGGCTGCGATTAAATGGATATTGTCGCAACCGTTGGGTTTCATCAAATGGAATCATCTCGGGTGTAATACAAATCAAGATGCGGTTGAATGTGTGCTCAGATGGTGTCCGAGTGCAATAGGGTGTGAAAATAGTAATGAAACGGCAACTGAGTTTGTGTTAGCACGTGGCCGGTCTGGTGCGGCGTTATCAAAAAATAATAATCCGCTTGCAATAGGCTATCTTCTTGCTCACCCAAATGAGATTGATTGGGAAGAATTCGTTGTGCATGATGATGACCGCATTGCTGACTTCTTGCGTGACGGAGGTCCTAAATTACACATCAGTGTCAGGATACGCAGTCACAATTCGCGTCTTCTCATGGAAGCCCTCAATGAGCTTGAGAACGTTGATGGTCTGACGCGTTTGTTGGTCATGCCAAACTTATGCGGGAACAGTTGTGATATCGCAGTCGATTGGTTACTTGCGCACCCCAATGCAATTGATTATTTGTGCACTTCACGTAACACAAATGACAGGATGATGACGAACGTTGTTGAACGTTTTAGCAATTGTCCAAAAAACACGTCGATCGCAGATAGATTGGTCTTTTGCTGTGGCATCGAATACACCTCAACGGATCCAAGGATCTTTATTGAAGATTCAGAACATATAAAATTCATGCGTGCACTTTAGACTTGGTGCGCCCAGGTTACTTGATATATTCTTTCTTGCCCACTGCGTAGCGCATCCGAGCGAGAGAAAGAATCTCTACCCGTTCAGATTTGATAAGGGACGGGTCTCGGCGCATAAACAGCGTATTCTTTCTTGCTAAGCTAGGGGCAGCTCCCCCGGAAGAAAGAAGCTCCCGCCGTTTGAATCCGATTTAGGTAATCATTATTATATACACATCCCCCTGTCAATCAAAGTATCTCAAATGGAATCCATTCTCGCTAAAGATATCTACGAAGCTCTCCATGGTAAAACTGAGGCTGAGGTCGATCAAATCTTGATCTTTGACTGCAAGAATAAACATGCTGGTAAATCCGTTAAAGCGGCAGGCACCAGCTACAGTCCTAACTACATCATGATCAATGGCAAAAAGCGTAAACTCACGATGAAGTTCCCTGACTTGACTATCGATCAATCAAAAGAAATCAAGGTTACCGATCCGATCAAATCTCCTCAAGCTCAACTCACAAACAGTGCAGATTGCCAGAAGACTGAAGACGCTTTGCACGCTCTCGATTGCATCACGATCATCTCTAAGAGTTACGTCCGTCAGATGACGCGTGACATCGTCACCGTCCTTGACCGACCCTCTTCGAAGCTTGTCATCGGCGTCCAAATGGAACGCAAAGAGAAAACTCCACAGGGCGCTGCCACTGGGAAGCTCATCCCTCTTGATGTTCCAATTGTTCGCATGCGAATGGATATTCCAGATGATTACAAGTTAAAGGCAGAGGCAGATCAGCGCGAGTATCGCAAGATGAAAGGAATCGTTGACCCGCCAGAACAGCCATCATCTCGTCCAGAGACGGCTGTCTTCAACATGAACTCTCCATATAAGGATCAGCTCACTGGAAAACTGATGTTTGCGATTGCAACCGTCAGTGGCGAAAAATTAGGCTTTAGTAATTATCATCGCCTGTTCACCAAGGGATCAACGATCCGTGGAACACTTGACATGTCATCCACATGTTGGTCAAATCTTGGAATCAGTCTGATGCTTAAACTCCGTGAGTGCTACGTCAAACCATGCCCGCTCGCCTCCGGTGGAGACGCCGGCGCGGTCTGTTCCGAAGAGGAGCAGAAAGAACTCATGGCAATGCTCAATGCACCGAAGGTGGCTGCGCCAGCTACGCCTGCAGCGCCATCATCCGTGACATCCGCATCATCATCTGCAACGTCTGCAACGCAACCCGCCGTGCCTCCGACGGTCGCACCTGCTGCCGCAATCACGTTGAGTGCTGAAGAACTCGCCAACGCAACGCAAGCCTGAGCACTACGGAAGTCCGCGAAGGTAAGATCGAGCATTATAATTTTTTGTGATCTGCGAGATATAATGGCGTCACTTAAAAATGACAGGGGTATCCCACTCGAGTTGATACTTGGCATCGGACCAGTGTTGGCAAGGAAGTATGCGAGACGAGGTATCAAAACGCGCACGCAGCTTATGAAGGCAGCAGTGAATGGCAATGTGTCACTGTCGAAGTTAACATTACTCGATCTCAAATACAATGTTGTCAGACAGATAAAACGCTCAGTTGTCAAGAAGTGCGTTGAACCTTTTCTTCCGCCTAATGCAATGTTGGTGGGATCGTACGCACAGGGTAAACCAATCATGGGAGACATTGATGTGCTTGTCGTGACCCCTCAACCGTCTGCCGCCGACGCTTTCCCAGTCCCGCCGCCATTCGGAAACGATCTCATTATTTACAGGACATCCGGGGCAGATGCGTCCGAACAGCGTGTAACGTCCGGCATTTGGAAGATCCCACACGGATGTAAGGGTTCCCCATATGTTATTGTTGACGTATTTTATGCGACGGATGAAGAGAAACCATTTGCGATGTTGCATTATCAAGGACCAGTTTCATTCAACATGAGAGTGCGGGCAGTGGCAAAAAAACTTGGATATAAACTTAATCAATACGGACTCACGCCCGTTGGCGCAAACGTCGGTGCACCTCCAAAGCTCGCAAGTGAACGTGACGTTCTTGATTTTCTTGGCATCACATGGAAAGAACCACATGAGCGTTGAGCTTCTTCAGCGAGCCTCGCTTCGCTCGGTCGGAATGACACGCAGTGGGCAAGAAAGATTTTACACCCTGGCCTAGCGTCTTTTTGTGTATTAAAACTTTACCGGCGTGAATATACTTTTCGAAATGGATTCACTCACCGCAGTCGTCATCGTGATTATCGTGCTCGTGTTCATGTTCATGAGAATGTGTGGATGCAAACTCTCGGAAGTTCCAGGCAAGATTTATGCCCATATTAAATCCATGTGTGGAAAAGAAACATATGCCGGCCAACCTGGCCGTATGATCGGCATCAAAGGAGAACGCGTCGGAGTCGACAACTTTGGCGAAGTTAAACGTGGTGGCATGTCCGCGCCAGCACTTGACATGGGTCCAATCTCCCTGCCTGCCGCATACAAATTCCCAGTCACGACCGGTGGTCTGCCGTCCCAACTCAACGCCGACTTCCGCGACACTGAACCGTTTGCCAGCACGCAAGACCGCACATTTTACGTTAACCCACTTGCGGAAGAAAAATCATTTCCTCTCAACCCTCGTCAGATGAGACACAGCTCACCAGGCCTCTAACAGCTACGCTAGGCAAGAAAGAGAAATCTTTTTTTATTCGATGTGATCTTGGTGATTGTGTGGCAAAAAATATCTGTCTCTGTCCGGTCGCGCTATCCGCATCAACATGGTTCATGGCTAGGGGTTTCTTGCCTAGCTTCTTTACCGAGCCGAGCGTAGCGAGGCTCGAGAGAAAGAAGCTCTAGAGTGCGTCTAATTGTGCTTTTGCAGATTTGCGATTTGCTTTAATGAAGTCCTCATCAACAATAATGTCGCTGTAGAGGGTGCCGATTTTCGGTGGACGTCCGAGCATCAAGCAACTGCTGACGGAGGTTGGTTCCTCACGGATCCCGCTGAGACAGGCGCTTGCAACTGTTTGGATTGGGAATGTGCTTGCCATGCGATGAAGGACTTTTGAATACTCACGTTTCTCAAGTCCTGCTTTCTCAATGCCTGTTGGGTAACCGAGATACAGAAGTTGATCCGCGTAGATCGAAATGTGGTGATAAACGACGGCGCCTTCAGGGCCGACGTGATATCTGAGATCCTGAATCATTTTTTGTCTTGCCGCGTTGATCCCGTAATAATATGCCATGTCCCAGAGAGAGTCGAACATGACGGTGGAGTTGTCGATCTCCGGATTTTCGATCAGCATGTCTTGAGCGTTGATGCCGATTGTGATGATCTGACGGATCTTACGATGTTTGATGGACCCGTCCGCATCGACGTAACTTTTCGAAATGTCATCAACGACGGACACGGCTTCGATGCCATCAATGCCACGGATCTTCGTCTCGAGCAGATCAGTTGCGATTCCCTCGATGTTTAGAATGTCTGTGATTTTCTTGAAGGCCCGCAAGTAGACGCGAATGACCGGCTTGCCAACGTCTTCACCGTAGTAGATAACGTGTGGCATTTGCTTGGTGTTGCGCAATGCGATGGCGATTTCCTGAATGGTGATATTTTTGTGAACCATTTGGAATTGGTCCAACTCATATCGCACGCACCAGTTTGTCAGATCAGCTGGAGGCTTGACGAGTGGATTGTATTTGTCGAAACGCGCAATCTGTTTAGCTTCGTCCACGTATTTCGGGTGCACGGGTTTGCCATAATGTTCGAAGAACACAGAGTACGCAAGTGCGAACTCACTCAGTTTGAGAAGTTCGATTCTGTTTGCGACATCCTTGACTGTTTGAGGATTGTCGTATTCAGAACGGAGCCGCATGATAGTTCGTGGCATTTTCATCTGCGTGCGAACCTTGGCACCGAAGATTTCCTTAAGTGCATCGATACCTTCGATGCCGACGACCTTTCCCATTCCCCACTTCGTGTTGAGTGACGACTGTGTCGATGGCTCGCTCATGAACTGTGCGGCGAGAGTGCCAACGGAATGCCCTGGATCAACGAACGCTTCCATGAAGGTTAGTTCAATCTTTGACATGATCACCTGCAGCACAATCGATGGCATCGTCATCAGGAGAGATGGCGTGAGAATCGATCTGATGAGGATGTTCAACATGACGGTTGCTGCCGCCTCCCATGGCATCAGTCTTTTATTCACACGAATGTGATTGTCGAGAACGATCTTAACATTTGCGGCAAGGAGGCCGGGCTCAGGCCCAGAGGCCTTCGGATGGTCGACGCCACGCGCGGCGCCAGGGCCAACGTCATGCAGGATTGTTGTGACGATCTGTTTGACGTTCACCGGAGACAGAATCGTGTCAGAGATCAGGATGTTCCTGGACTGAAACTCGAACTTGAAGAACGTGTCGCGATACTCCTGTCGATCTTCTGCAATTTTTGCAAAGTACGTTTCAGCTGCAGATTTGTCGGGAGCGGACATCGCGTGTGCGACGTCGGCTGGGATGCGATATGAGGCTTCGAACTCTTTGTTATCCATCTTGATGTGCGGGATCTGGACGAAACTCATATGACGTGGATCACAACGGCAATCTGCATACAGGAGTTGCACGATCGCATGTTGATTCATGACAGTTCCAAAGTAGTTTGGAACGTTCGGTTCGAAGTTTTTGATTCCCTGTCGTTCAAGTGTTCCACTGACAGCAGTGCCAAGTGCGACACGAGTGATATCCTCACGCGCATTCATGGCGAGTGCCATGTACCCAGACGGACTGACACCTTTCAGATAACTTTCTCTGATGAATCCGCGGGACTCTGGAGATGTGTCGAACTGCGGGAAGAACGGGAGAGTTCTGTTTTGTGAGAACATCATTCTCATTCGCTCGCCACTTTTGAGCACCTGTCCATACACAAATGCCATGCGTTGCACACATGGCCATGTGCCTTTGGACGATCCACTCTGGATCATTGCGAACATTCCGTTATCGAGGGTGAACGCTTCCAAAACTCGTTCATACGAATCACTGAGAGCATTGATCTCCAGTTGTTCATAATAGTCCTCAACGGAATGTCCAATCGGTGCGATGATCTGTCCATCATCGAGCTTCCGCGTGATTTGGTCGGCATCGAACATCAACTTGTCAACAACGGTGTCAACATAATCCATCGTGCTCTGCGGGATGATGATATCACGGAGAGACATTGTGAATCCATGGCCCTGAACAAACTCGAGAATCATCTGCTGCATCGAGTGCATGATTTCCAACGTTTTGTCAGCCCCGACAAGATTGTTGATCGCAATGTAAATGTTGCCAGAGGATGGGCCAATGGACTTTTTGTCAAGAACGCCACTGACGAGTTTACCCTTGACAATTTTCACAGCAATGTCCAGTGGATCATACTTGAGATATTTGGCATACGCCGGATCATAGATGCTCGCTTTGCCGGAGAAATCTAAGCGCTCGGGCAGGATCATACTCATGACATCGCGCCCAGTGAGTGCAGAGGAGACCGCCGCGTTCTTGCCTGCTACGTGGGTGGTAAAATGCGGCGTGTAGTTGCTTTTGTTGAACATGCGCATTGCGTTGAGCCTGGTAAATGATGTTCCTGTGCGGGTCATCAGAAAACCACCGACTACCGTGTCCTGAACTTGTCCGATGGACGTTGCGCAGTTCTGGGCAGATATAAGCCAGTTACTGATGTACGACAGATCTCGTGCTTCACTCAAAACTCTTGGCAGGCAGTGGATGTAAATCTGCATTTCATCACCATCGAAATCTGCGTTGAATGGTTTGGCAGAGATAACATTGAACTCAAATGCGTACGTGTCAGTGTTGAGCATGATGTGGACTCGCATCCCACTTGTGCTTGTGCATGTGAGAGACGGCTGTCTGTTGAATGTGATGATATCACCTTCTAACGGATTCCGTAAAATGTCATCACCGATCTGCAGTTTGTAATTGTCATGAATGATATCGGTAACGTATTCCACGTGATTCTCACGTTTGATGATCGCATTACTGCCGGGATATCGCGACGTCCCATTTGTGTAACAGAGATTTAGAACTGCGTAGTTCCATCTCTGGACCGTTTCTTTGATGTAGATCTGTTTTGCAACACTGGTGCTGATGCCAACTTCGTCGAGACGCATGTTCTGATTGCCGGCAATGATACTCCTTGCGCAACGCCAGACACGCTTGCCGAGGATGGACTGACGGATGGAGCCGTCGTGAGTTGTCATGCTGCCACCGATAGACTTGAGAGGATGGTTTTGATTGCAGAGGCCATTCTTCTTTGTCTTTGTGACACATTTACCACCACCTTTCTGCAGGTCATAGTAAAGATTGTTGAGAGTTTGGTACTGATCAATCTCTGTTTGTGATGGAATTGTTGCTATTTGTTCCGGAAGTCTTTTGTCGAGTGCCAACAGTGTTTGGTAACGAGTTGTGATGTCGTCGGACGCGATGCGCCCGAGCCCGTAAAATTGTGCATCAGGGCGTGTCGATTTTGGTGTGATACACATCGTTCTGATGACGAAGTTTCTTGGATGCGATTCGACCGGACGTCCGAGCATCAACACCGTCTCATTTGTGATGCGGGAGACGATCTTGAAAATCTCATGTTGGAGAAGATCAGAGATTTCACCAAGTTTCTTAACTGACTTTTTTGTGATGCGTAGAGGATTGGCAGAATCCGCGCCAATGTACGGATGCGCAACCCCGCACGCTGGGCACGCTTTGATGTCCCTTGACCTGACAAGTTTCGCGGCCTCACCGAGAAGAGACGGTTTTGGAATACCAGCAAGTTCTTTGAGATCGATCATCAAGCTACCACACGAGAAACACACAATCTTTAACCACTTGATAAGTTCTTTCACGAACAGTGGCTGCAGAACATAGTAACGGAGTGGTGCATCACCGGGATGCCCAAGGCAATATTTCTTGTTCTGCCGGCACGTCTTACATGGATTGTTGTAATCTGTACTGCCGAGATAATTGCTATTAAGACCATCATCAAGTGCCTGCCCAGATCGAAACAACTCAGAACTCCTCACGCTGCGTACCGACAGGTTTTTTATGTCCTGCTCACTGAGTACGCTGAACTTCACAGAAGTTATTACGTGATGTGGGTATTTCATGCCGGGATATATTTAACCAGTACATTCAAACAGGAGGGGACGACACTTGCAAAAAAAGATGCGTTCTGTCCAGAGGGCACCACAATGCGGGGACGTGTCAGGCATGCCAATGACATGCGGCAAGGCAAGAAAAAGACGCATTCCGTCCAGAGGGTACCACGTGGCAAAAAACATCTGGCATGACCGATGGTATTTGCACATATCAGTTGCCAACCACTCTGACTCCCTTGTTGTGGAATGCCTTTCTCGGAAACCGTTCTACAACAACCGATGGTATTTGCACATATCAGTTGCCAACCACTCTGACTCCCTTTGGTTGTTGTGGAATGCCTTTCTCGGAAACCGTTCTATACATGACTTCTAATTGCTTTCCTTTGAAGCGAATGTCAAACAGGCCGGTGTTTGTTGACAATTGATTGAAGATCTCATAACGCTCTTGAAGTGTCATGTTCGGAACAACGTTGAAACGTAGCGCATCTTCTGTCACACAGATCCAGATGACGGCTCCGACGTCTTTCCCTTTCGAACCTTCCGTGAAGTCAACAATCGTGAAATTATCGACATCAAATGGTTTGAGCTTCATGACATCCCGCGCATGATATTTGTTATATGAGTATGTGTATGGGCTCGCAACATCTCTGATGACGGTGCCCTCATACTTTTTGTCGAGACACCATTTATAAAACACGTCCACATCTTTCTGTTCGACGGCCTTGAAGACGGGCTCAATCACATGAACATGCGGCATCTTTTTTGTGAAGTAATCGGTGAAACTCTTAAGCCGTTTGTACCGCAGAGCATATGGTTCGGATTCGTTGCCGGGCGTCCAGCAATCAAAGACATAGTATTGAACGGTCTCGTCACGCTCTTCACTGGACACAATGCTCTGAATAAATTGTCGGAGCTTTCCGTGAATGTAGAGCTCTCCATCGAAATAGAGAGTGCGCTCAGTTGGATGAGTCACATAGAAGTCATGAAACTCTTCACTGATCGGCGTCTCAAAAGGATGTTCGCGCAATGTTCTTGAATACAGTTCAACTGCGCCAGCCACAGCGGCCTGGGGGCCTGCTGGCGGTCCGATGATGGCTGTGATTGTGTTTGTGATATCTTTGCGCTCAACGACGTCAACTGGTGCTCCCGATCGCGTGTCCGCCGGAGCGCTCCGGCTGAGCCCATTGTCGATATCCGTCATTGAGAGCTTTGCGACCGGCACATCCGGTGCCAATGTGTGCACGAAGCGCGCAACACAACGCTCGCCATCTAATTTGGGTGACATGAGATATTGTGTAGATGAAAAGTCGAGTGCGACAACTGCATTGACGAGTATCGGTGGAAATCGTCCATGTGAGTCGACCTCAGTGGTCAGTTTGCTTTTGTTGCGATGTTTTGATGCAGCTTGTGACAGTGCTTGTGACAGAACGTTTGTTCTTGTCTTTGTTGGATCGCCACGAACTTTACCTTTACCTTTTAAGACGATCTCTCGTGAAACTTGGGGTGGCGATGGTCCGTCCTTCACGCCGTGCGTGCTTTGTATCACTGCGACCATGCCGGGTGGAGGTGTTTCCATGAACATGTTCAAATCATTCTGTCGAATGGGCACCATGGTTTGTGGATCATCCGCATTTGCCATGTACACCTCGATCTTCCATAAAAGCTGTTTGCCATGCGAATCGACCGTTGGCACATCAGGAAACACGAACCGACCATCAACGAAAGAGTACGACATCGCAATATACTTAGCTACCTTCAAATAGGGGGAGCTCCGTTTGACAGGTTGGAGTATGCCCTGCCAAAAAATAAACTGCACTCTCAGCGCCCACGGCTGAGCGCAGTGCGTGCCTAGCTTTAGGCTTTTCTAAGGACGACATATCTACTGAGGCTGGTGTATGTGATGTCGGCCGGTGAGAGTTTGAGTGGTGCTTTCATCACTTTGTCTGCAAAGTTTCCGATCTCAACGAGTACCATGTCGTTGTGAACGAATTCGTTCACAACTGCTTTGATGTTTACGAGATACTCTTCATAATACTCCTGATCGGAGAACGGCAGAAGCACACCGACTGCTTGCCCGAAGTCGTCGAGTCCAGCATTTGTTGAATAGCGCTTCTTGATGGAGAATTTGATTGCATCATTCTCAATGAGGTTGAACGTTTCACCGGTTTTGTATTTTGACAAGACAGCATGGACGGATGCCCCATCCATGCAGGTAAACATGAAATAACCGCCAGGTTGGAGCAAGGTCTTGACGATCTCGCAAAGGTATTTGATGCTTTGGAGCGAGCCCGTGAGATAGTGAATTGCAAATGTGCAGATCACGCCAGATGGCATCCCGAGTTCTTTAATTGTGGAAATGAGAGGAGCTGGCGCTGTGGTCAGGTCGTATTCCACTGTGTAAAGGCGCGTCTTGCTTGCGACTTGTTTCATGATTGTGTAATTGCGTGACACAGCCTCCATGAGCGCATCTCTGTCATTGTCAACGAGGATCGCATTCTCGATGTGTCTGCGGACATCCCTGATCTTCCACAAATGTGCACCTTGTCCGCCACCAAGATCAAGTAAGACTTTGGAGTTTTTGAAATACCCATCGATGAGGAGCTCCGTGAGATAACCGTGATACAAGTTGATCGGCTTGTAGATCTCTGTGCGTTTCTTTCGGAAGTATGCAGATGGTGCATGTGACAATCCGTGAATCGTCAGTGGATTGTTTGCGTTTCCCCAGATGTCCTCAGCAACACGGAAGTCATTACCGAAATACTTTCCAGTCTTGGCATCGGCGGCACGGTCAGGACGCATGCGAAGCATTTTCCATCCGCCTGCCCACACAAGCTCCACGATGCTATTATCTGGAATGCCAGCACCATCATTGTCGGCACCGCTGTGAGGGATTCCATCTTCCACATGCCAGACATATGCGAGTGGATTGCTTGCCGGTGAGAACTGGATGGGGAAGTATTGTTTGCTGGACATGTCGTCACCAAACATGCTGCTGTATTCTCGGAGGTATCTCAATCCGATTCTGTTGTAAAGTTGACTGCTAATCCCACAGAAGAGGAGATAGACTTTCTTGCCAGGCATGATTTTGTACATGGCGCGCATTGATTCTGGACACTTGCGAACGAGGAAGTCGATGCCGTTTTTATCAACGGGCTTCCATTTGTAAATCTTCGTTTTGAGATATGGATCGTTCGGTGAGTAGAATATGATCCCGTCTGTCGGGAAGTCGGCACCAAGGATTTTGTTAACCTTGCTTTCGATGTCGTCCTCATGTAAAATTTCTATTGGCTTCAGTGCGCACTGGACCTTGAAATCATCTGTCAGGATCTTCTGTGCACGTTGCAACATCTGCACACGCTCAACATATGGTTTATCTGTGACATCAAGCGCATCAACCATAATCACGTCAAATATGTAGAACGTGGGCGCAGTGCTCGCGGAGCGCACATTATCAGTCGTGGGGCCAATGAGTTCGCCTTCGAAGATGCAGTCTGTGATGTGATTAAGATTTGGATATCGTTCGATGTGATCATCCGTGAAGACGGAGCATTCCGTTTTGTCGATCACGCAGAGTGCATGGTCACCGTCGGCTTTCGGCGTGATAATGTATCCGGTGGCTGGCCACACTTCACTGTAATAATTGATGCGCGTGAGTGTCACGGCTTGATTCGTCACTCCCTTAATTGTCGGAGATCCTGATTTCGTGTATGCAGAAACTTTGTGGATGAGAACACTTGGATTGTCGAAGCCTGGCAATTTGAACACGATGTCGTGTGAGGGCGTGCCGGTCGGCGCAACATACTCGATCTCAATCTCGAACGTGTTTTGAGGCGTGAAGTAATCGAACTTCTCGTTTACAAAGATCTCTTTCGTCTGCTTGACGGCAGTGCCATCCGTCATGAGAACTTTCGTGAAATCGAGCCGCCAGACCGCACCGGCTGGGCGCTGTGGTTTGCCATTGGCATCAAGGTAGATACTTTTTCTGTATTTGAAACGGTACGATGCGTTGATCAATGAGGGGGTGTTGCCCTTAAATGGAATCTCTGTCGAGACGGACACTGCAAACGCTGGTCGGTAACTGTAGACATTGTACGAAAGTTGTGTCTTTGTGTATGTGTCAGTGGTGGTGCCAGTTTGTCCGAAGATCTTTCGGATAACAATGTTAGAATGCTTTGCATCATCACGCCGATGTGCCGACGGGGCTTCCACGGGGATCACCACATTCAGTGATTGCTCGTCAACGGCATCCGCTGCCATCTTTTTAAACAAGCCATAAAACAGCTCATTATCGACGTTCCGGAAACGAATCTCGTACTCGGTACTCATCGCTATATAGAATTCAAAAAGCTTCTTTCAAAGCTGCCTCGCTACGCTCGGCAGCAAAGAAGCTAGGCAAGAAAGATGCACGCTGTTGCGTTTTCTGCAGAAAAAAACATGTCATTATATCCTGTCCTCAGCGTCAACATTGTACACAGCTAGGGGTTACGGGGAGCGCCGGACGCAGCTCTGCGCCAGACTCTTTCTTGCCTAGCTTCTTTCACGGGCCCGAAGGGCCCGTGCAGAAAGAAGCTCTGTACATTTCGACTTCTGCACTTGGACTACCGATATGCCCATACATCGTTGTTACCTTGTCAAGAAACAAATCGACAGAGTATTCTGCCCCGGACGTGACGCTTGACCTGACATCATCGAGTAAGCCGGTCATGAACGCCCTGAACTTATCTCGAGTTTGTTTCGCGCATGGCCAATCGACCGGTAGTGACATGATGGCGGCATGTGCATTTTTTGTCAGATAGTATGCATTCATGTGATAATTGTGTGCGAAGATGTCGTGATATGTTTTGTTGATCATGCTCACCATAATTTCATCCGGCTCCACGTCGACGTGTTTATTAAACCAATTCGTGAGACTGTCCGTAAAACGAGGCAAATCAACATATATGCGGGTCGGGGGGCTGGATGATGACGGCAACGTGGCGCAGGCCCCACTTGGCAGGGGTGGCGGGTTGGGGGTGTGGGGGATTCCATCCCCCACTCTGCAGGCCCCACTCATTTCTTCCATGACATCGTCGGGAAAAACTGGAGTCTTTGCATTCGGTTCGACAATAGAGAAAAAGTTGATAACCGGATCTTGTTCCCACAGGATGCGTGCCGCAATCCCGTACTTACCTGTCGGCATCACCACCTTGCTCATAAACTTTTCACAACGCTCAAGTGACTCTGCCATGTTTCCATAGAAGATAGTTCTCACCAGGCGTGCACGCTGCACACCGGCGGCCCCGCATCCGCGCGTGACGCCAACGCAGGAGAGTGGTTCATAATCATTGAATATGTACACCCTTTTGCTGAACTGATAAAAGCCATCCAGCGAGGGATCATCTTTCACATGCAAATTTCGTATGGCATCGTGCGCTGCGAAAACATCATTTTCAAAGAGAAGATCGAGTTCGCACCTGGCTCGTGTCTTCGGCGGTGGATACAAAATGTAACGTGACCGCCTTGGAACGTCCGGCGTACTCTTAACGTATCTGCGGAATGTCTTGTCGAGAATCATATATTCGGGGACACCTGTGACGGCGTCGGAAAAAAGATGTGTTCTTCCACGCGGTGAGGTAATGTTGATAAATCTTTTTATACTCGACAGCATCTCAACCGACGGCACACAAAAAATTACAATGTCAGCGCGCCGAGCTTCTCAGTGAATCTTTCTTGCCTAGCCGGCCTTGCCGTCCCCGATCGCGAAGCGATCGCGAAGAAAGAAGCTGCTTAGGCTTTCGCGGCGATGGCGGCGGCTAACTTTTTGCGGTATTCATCGTTGATGGTGGTGGCTGCAATCTCACATGGTGCAGCTTTGACAAAGTTGGTGAGCATTGCTGCGCGCATCGCTGGGAATTTGTGTGGAACACCGCTCTCGAGGAGATCTTTCGTGACGAATTGAAGCTCTTTTTCCCAGTTGTCGCCAGGGTATGAGGTGGCGACATTGTCGTACATCTCTAAAATCGACATGTTGCCTGTGCGGAGCAACCCACATAATGCTGAAACAAGAGAGCGTACTTCGCTAATCCATTGAAGATAATTCCCGAATTGTTCTGGTTTGTCATCGAAGCGGGTTTTAACGAATCCTTCTGCGAATACGGTCGTTCCTTTGGCGATCTCTTGATATGCACTGTGGATCAGTGTAGCGATTTCTGGGCCTTGCGCATCTGTGACGGCTTTTGGTGGTGCAACCGATTTGATGCCAGGAGCAATGATGGCAAGGCGGGCCTTGACAAGTTTGGGTGCGCCTTCTGAGCATTTGTCGATCGTTGCACCGATGGTGTGCATGTGTACGGCCCATTCTCTGAGGAGTGGAGTTGGGATGATGTAGCCAGTCACTTGCGATCCGACAGTTTTAAACGGCTCAAACACAAGGAAGAAGGTTGCGATTGGGCAATCGCTGTACACAAGTGCAACGCGATCGAGTGATTCTTTGTAGTCCTGGCCCGTGAATCCTTTTCTGAACATGTCCTGCACTTTCGCATCCCCTTTGTCGGCGGTCTCCATGTAGAACAGATGACAGACAAGATCATCGATAAACTGCGATGCGATGACCCTTGGCGTGATTGACCCTTTCATCGATTCGAATGAGCCTTCTGCATTGAGGATCTCCTGCAACATCTTAAGGATGATAATGCGTCGCTCCCTGCAAAGATCGACCGATGCAGTTTCACCGGCGCCGGCTACGCCTGGGCCGCCACGTCTCTCACGGCGTGGTTCTTTGTTGTATAGGCCCTTGCTTGGTGGGTAGTTAGGATCGTCAAGAAATGTGGCGCCCTTCACAATGTTCCAGACTGCGATATTCTGTTTGGTGGTGAATGGCTTAAAATGCTCATTCTTCTCGATGACGAGGGGATCTTTCGCATCGCCAATCGACACTTGCTTGCCGGAGCTGACGAGGGGAACCGACTTGAAAAGGCGATTTGGGATGTCGTCAGCGAATGCCTTAAATGCTTCACCATCGCTGAATATGTTTGTCAGGATGAGGGAGCTGAGTGCGCGCTGAGCGTCTTCTCTGTTTGTGTTGAAAAGTTTCACAAGCGCATCTCTGATGGGAGTGTCTTTTGCAGGATAGAGAAAGGTGAGACCCTTTGTGCGGGGACGTCCGGTGATCGCGCCTGTCAGGCAGAGATCATCGAACATCTCAAGCAGTTCAGGATCAGTTTCGCGGATAAACGTTCCGATAGAACAGGATGCTAGTCCACTGGATTTAGATTTCTTCGACATGAAAACAGACTATATTTACGGGCGGAAAAGACTTTGTTTTAAATATACTACATGGGAGCCTCACAATCGACTGTAACAGCTGGGGGCGTTTGGGGTGGCGGGGATTTTAATGCGAGTGCTCTTGGCGGAGGCAACCTTTACAAGAAGCTTGTCAACCGAAATGGAGGATGCGGATGCACCGGCGGTGCCGACAGCGCTCTTGGAATCACTACGCAGCAATTGCGCAATTATATTGATTCGCCTCACCGACGTGCAAAGGAGGAGGTGATTCGTTCAATCGCAAAAGGCATCAACGCGTTCAGCACTGAGAAACTCAACGCAAATGAGTCGGATCTCGTCAAACTTATCAATCAAATCAAAGCGAAGCTTCCTAAACCATCTTTCCTCGGCGGAAAGGGCGTCATGAAAGGTAATGGCTCGGCACATAAGAAATTTTGTGCAGATCTCGCGTATCTTCTCAATCAGACGTTTGGCGTTACCGTCATCGACGTTGAAGATTCTTCAGATCGTGTTTGCGATCAGTGCTATGGAATCATCAGCTCGCTGAGTGTTGGCCTTCACACCGAACTCTTGGATGTGATCCACAGCATCGATTCCAACATTGTAGCTCTCAAGGTTCTTGAAAAGACGTTTGCTGCGATGGTCGCAAGAGAACGCAAAGCTTTCACCGACATGGACATCAAAGATTCTGAAAAAGTCAAACTCGAGGTTCATCTCAACTCTGTTCAACGCGTTGCAGCAGAAATCAACAACCGCATCCAACAGCTCGAGAACCTGATCTCAGCGCAGCTGACGACTGTCGAGAAAGATCTTGGCCGGATCTTTAAAGCGGACGGGATGGACATCGGCGTGGTTCCTGAATCTGCGAAGATTCCAGGATCTCCAGAGATGGCAGATAACATCGCTGTCCTCCTGACAGGTCTTGCCGACACTGCACTTGTTGCGGCAAAAGTTGACAAAGCGCTCGAAACTGTTGGCATGTCAATGAAGGAGTATCAGAAATTCAGCGAAACCAGTGGGCTCGATAAAGTACTCTCGCAGCTTTCTGAAAAGAAACTGTCGTCGATGGACAAACCTGAAGACCTCGCTAAATTCTCTGAAGCCAAGAAACTTCTGTTCGAAGCATTCGACATGCGCGACAAACTGAAGGAAGGTGCATCGGAGAGCGGAGCGTCATGCGGAAGCGCTGCCTCGGGCGCTGCCGCCACAGGAGGAAAGTTTGAGCACACGCTTCTCAACAAAGTGAAGAAAGCTTCCCGTGTGAAGAACATCATCAGCAAAGAAATGCAACGATCTCTCAACAGAGGGATCAGAGCGATCCAGAAACTTCTGGAGGAACTCTACGAAGCACTTGACAGTGGCATTCCACTCACCGCCGAACTCGACATGTTCGCAGAGGTCTGCACCAAGTTCACCAATGTTTTCACGGAATCCAATGCGGTCGATGCGCTCATCGGCTACAACGTTTCCATCGAAGCAAAGAGCAAACGCGATGCGTTTGTTCGCGACTTGCGATTGCTTTCCGACCAAACTGAACGCCTCTTGGGAATGTCCGAGTACAGACCACTCTTCGACATTCTCAAACGGTTCTCCAAAGAGATCCACGACCTCGTCGTTCTCTGCGACACGATGGCCGACCAATTCTCCAAACAGTACGCAGTTGGCGCTGGAGAGAATTTCGTTGAGAAGATGTCAGCTGCTGGCGATCTCGTTATGGGAGGCGGTGGATGTTGGTTCTCTGGATTAGCAAGTCACACTCCCGCCAGTTGTCCGATGTGCGCTGGGGCAAGTGGTGGCAACGAAGACAGCGAGGCTGGGGGCATGAACGCAAGCGTCTCCGGCGGCGCAGTTGAAACAACCGCAAAGATCGAACAGGATATCGCAGACGAAACAAAGAAAGAGATGAGAGAGTTCGAGAAGGAGAATGCGACGTTCACCGTCAGAAATCCTGAGTTCTCTGACACCGCAAGCAAATTCAGAGACTTCATCAAACTCGCACGCATCAAACAGAACTTCCGCCGCTCTGCCGAAGAGATCATCACGAATCAGGCATCTTATTCACGAATGCTCGGCGTTGCAGTTGCGCAAACTATCGACACCATCAAAGAAGAGAAAAAGGATCGTGGTGTGCCTGAGAAAAAGGATGTGAGCAACGAAGGCGAAGATGGCACAAAATTCAACGCTGCAAAGGATTTCATCACCGGGTTCTACGACAAAAAGATCGAATTCTTCCGAACGCTCGAGTCGTTGGAAGCGTACCTCATGAACGCAACTTATCAACTCGCAAAGAATCCGGATGATGTCCGCAACCTGAAAGCGATGATGGACGAGACTCACGTCATCTCACCCGCATTCACCGACAGAACCGGCAAAGCGCTCGTTGACTTGTTTGAGACGTTCCCAAGCGGGTTTGACTTCGATGCCCTCCTGGCAACTAAAACTGGCCCAGAAACAGACATAAAAACGCAAACACACGGTGCGCCAGCGATCGCTAACTCCGTCGTTGAGGTATCCGGACTCTTCGATGTGGACGCCCACTTTTACACAAAGGTGGCTCCCGCCGGTGTTCCGGTTAGTCTCGGCAATCCATTCATGCCAGCGACCCCATCAAAGATCGAAGGGATCAAGAAAAATCTTGACGCGCTCTTCAAGAGCTTCGCCGTCCTTAAGAACTTGATCAGCATCTTTGTCAACATCGGGCGCAAGTTTGGTGGTGTTGACACAAGCAAAAAACAGTACATGTCCGTCGCGCAGATGTACACAAACATTGTTAACTTCATCGAGCACGCATCAATCTGCGTCGGATCGACGTTCGGAAAGGGCGTGACGGATGAAGGTGATTACACGGATAATGGCGATATCGAAGCAAACGCGAAGGCGCTTGGGGACATCGGCGTCGGCTGTGATTTTACGCTCGACGCTCCGGCAATCGCAGCGGTTAAAGTGGCAGGTGCAAACCTCGTCAAAGATGTAATGTCGGGCGTCGAGGGCGTTCGTGCCATACGCAACGCGCGAGCTGACGATGTGAAGGCGATCGATGATGCTTTGGCCGGACCATTGACCACGTTCATGACAAATGCCCACAACCAAATAGCCAACTTTTACTCCGCGCCGATTGAGGCAATGGTTGGCAACAATGCGCCAACGCCTGCTGATCCGCTCGCCAGTGATTCTGTTGGAAAGGTTGTGAAATATGTTGCCGCCGTGGTTGCAAACGGCGCGGCCATCGCCGATTTCGCTGTCGCAAACATCGCCAACCTGCTAGGTGGCATCGCGGCCCAATACGCCGATCTGATCGCCGGCGGCGGTGTTAAATTAAATGCGCTGCTGGTGAATGCAAATAATCCATGCAGGGTTGGTATGTTGGCACTTTTGAGTACTGTCGTGCTCGGTAATGATATGAATTTACTTAACGCGCTTACCAATATGGTTGCCGCGCATGTCCAGAGACACCTTCCGATCAGGATAGCATGTGACAGAGCGAAACGGGCGGCGCTCGCTGATGCCAACTGGATCGGCAAATATGGTGTGTTCATGACACATGCATATTTTGGTGGTCTTCAGAAACACATCGGTCAATCGCTCGACTTGTTGGTTGTGGCAATCAAAGCAATGGTTGCGAAGGTATTTGCGGTGCTCAATCTCTACGATTTCCACGAACGCCCAGATGCGTACAAATTCTACAGTTCCACCCGTGTGATCCTCGGTGGCCGTGAAATCAAGGCCGGCTTTAATCCAGAGCGCGCTGAGTACTACACGCACATGATGCTCCTCATGGAGTTTTACCGTGCGCTCTTTGACATGCACGACGTCAGCGATGCTCCGACGAACCAGTTTGCCATCCTTCCCGAGAACAGTACCAAATTTGACCGCCTTGTCAATGCGTTCTTCGTTAAGATGCAGGATCGAAGCAAAGATGGCGCGTTCAGTGATGAGGAATTCAAAGAGGTTTTCGGAATGCTCGATGACATCTACGATAGCACAAAGGCAGAAAAGGGTGTGCAGGTCGTCGACGTTGCTGCTCGCGATCTCATTGCCGACATCAATCACCGAATCTCCACATTCACTAAAACCGACAAGGATGCGTTCTTCAAAATGATCACTCGCAAGATATCGTCGAAAGTTTCCAACGAGGACACCGATAATGAAGGATCGTATGCTGATATCCCAATTCTTCCTGGTGAGGACATGCCGTACGAAACTCTTGCGAAACCGCCTTCATCGCAGTTAGAATCCGCAACCGACACCATCGGCGCTGAGTTGAACGACGCCAAAAAGAAGTTCCGAATCGACTACGACATCGACTTTGCGCTCGTTAAAAACTTCTGGGATAAATTTCAGAAGACCCTTAAAGAAACTGTCAGAGCATCAAAGAAGGATGAACGCGGCATTGAGCGCCACAACATCTCAGATTCTCTCAGTACGCTCAAGCAACGCTTGAAGGAATCCGCGACCACCGAAGACAAGTTCCTCACGATGACCAAGTTCTACAGAACTCTCGGCGGTTCCAAATTGACATCTGGTCTCTACGACATGATGTACCACGAAGTTCTCATGACGGGCACAACCATGCTGACGGGTGTCCAGGCAGTCGTTTCCAACTATTGCGAAACCATTGACATGGTCGTCACCTGGAGATCGGTTTTGAGAGATCTCCTCATGTGCAAACCAGTTGGCATCATCAACTATCGTAGGGCTCCACCAGCCGCCGATGATCACACGATTGTACTCCCAGCTGGCGACATCTCTATTGCTGTCATGCTTGGTGAACTTGACAAAGTTTATCCAAACCAGACGCGTCTGGTGCGCGCACTTCTGCGCACACACGACGGAATAAAAGGCATCGGAATCGGTCACATGGCAACGGTGGTTGCCGCGGTTAACGCCGTCGCGGCCCACATCAACGGCGCGACCGACGCGGCTGGTAACGTGGTCGATCCCAACAACTCGCTCGCCGGTTTCACTCCGAAGGATGTTGATAAATATGTTGACATTCTCACCGATTATGCGGCTATGTCCCAAATCCTTCTTGAAGCTCTCGCTGGTCTGTCCGCAAGCAAACTGGTGACAGTGCGCTGGGATGATCGTCTTGTCATCGACGCAAACGACATGAAAGCAACCGCGCAGTCGATGCTCGTCTCTCTGAAGGAAGTCTTCAACAGGCTTCGCATCAAACTCAGCAAGGAACAAACGGACGCTATGATCCTTCCTGGGAGACTCGGTTCTCTCTATTGGCTTGATCATTATCTGATGGACCACTTCCTCAACGTGCCGTTCGATGAGCTTCCCGAAGGCGGCACCGACGAAACGCATCTTGGAAATCTTCATGGCAAACATCTGAGTTTCCAAAACCGAGTTCGCGCTCTCAACGACGTCGTGCTCCCAAAAATCAAGAAATTTGCGGAGGAACCTGTTACCGGCGGAACCCAGCCGCATGGCGATTTCGCAAACATGATCAGAACCAATGGTTGGCACATCAACAACTTTGTGTTTAACGGCGTCTCAGATACCGCCATCGCATTCACAGATGGCGTTGGTACCCTGCTTACCAGAAACGCGATGGGCAAGATGCTCGTCCACAAGGACAACATGTCGGTGCCACGAACCCTGTATCCCAAGGGTGAGACGCTCACGAAACTGAAATCATGCGCATTCCAGTTCAATGCGATCATGTTCAAATTCCTCAGCCAATTCTTCGACAGCGTGAGCCATCGTATCTACTATCCACTCATCGAAAAGATTTCTACTGGCGCACTTTCTGGCGCAATGGCCGACATGACCAAAGCGCTCCAGGATACATTCCCCGGATTTATCTCGCCGGTTGCTGGCGCCGCAGCCGCAGCCGCCGGTGATTTTGTCTGTGAGAAGGCAACTGCCGTGGGAGACGAAATGTCAACCGACGTGAAATACGGAGTTATCCGGAATCGGGCATGCTTGCGCACCCTGGCCGGCGCGCCTGATCATATCCTCGGCCGATCCATCGCCGCCATGATTGCCAATGCAATTGGAAATCGTGACAAAGCGAACGTCAAGATCTCCGTGTGGGAATCGTTCGGTGACCTTCCCGCAAACCAGAAAGAATCTATGCGCGTCAATCTTCCGTACTTCAAGGCAATGTTTGAGCAACTCAGAGCACGATCCTCTTTGTTCAAGGCATTTCTCGATAATGTACAAGTCACGGATAGCCGTGCAAGCGGCCTTAAAATCTTCGAGCAGGTCGTCCAAGGTTGTAACGAAATGATCAATTCCATTGACAAAGTCGTAACCGATCTCAACGATCAGCCAAAGTTCCTGGAATTGTACGACATGTTCATCAAGGACTATCAAGCGTCCTCTTCACATTATCCATTCATGCCGATCTCATCTGCCATCCATTTCCTTCGTGACGATGCACGGTCGCTCGTGCCAATCTTCAAGAACGGCACCGATGAGTTCAAGTATTTATATGGAATGAGAGGTGTGCTGACTGGATCTGCACGATTAACGTTGGATCAGGTTCCGTGGCTTGCGCGTTTCGCAAAGACCGCAGAAAGCAAATGGGACGCGAAGTCTCTCATCGCCACAGGGACTCTCGATCAGATCGTCGGCGGCCTTGGCGAGCTCTTCAGATACATGTATCGCTCGCAGGTTGTCGGTGACATGCTGGCATTTATCCCTGCTGGAGTGAGATTATTCCGTATTGGCAATGCCAGTCTTGGCGCGGTTCCCGTGGTTAATGGCCCCGCTTTGTCTGACATCGGGTCACAATTCGACATCGCACCGAACATTGAACTAACAAGAACGCTCCCTGGAAACGGAGCCGGAGCGAATGCCGCGACCAAGGCAGCCAACGAGTCGACGTCTCTCGCGAATGTCGGCGAAAATGTGAGCGACATATTGGCAAACTTTGGCGTGCCGGCTCCGGCAAACGTCGACCTCGCTAGCGACGTGGAAAGAAATCACGTCGTGCGCATCGACAATCTTCGCCACATGATGTTCCACAAGGAGCGCAACGTTCTCTGGTTTGATGATAGGGAGGGTAAGGAAGCGACGCGCGCTGGTAACCTGAAGTTCAGGCCTGTCCTGCAAGTGATGCCGAAATCTCTCATTCACGAGATTATCCAGCTGACACAAGACTCCCACCAAATCCTGCAAGAACAGATAGTTCTCAAACATGCATCCGGTGCTGATATCAAGGAAGACACCAAGCGTGACACGATCCGCATCCAGAACATCATCACTCTGCAGGTGGTTCCAATCAATGTGCACAGCGTGTTGCAACGCGAAGTGCCATTTGCGACTCTGTACAACTGGGCATACTGCGCAGATGAGATGTTGCGAGAAATGTTCCACCTCGACACCACTGGTTGGTTCGCGCCGTTGCCCCTCAACGGAAAGGACGGGCGCATGGTCCAAAAACTTCAACTCAACGGCAAGGATTCATTTAATCCCGGTCTTAAGACAATGCTTGCACTCTTGTTGCAACCGTTCTGCAAAGTGGACTTCAACACTTACTCGCACGCCGCTGCACTCATGTTCCAAGGCCAGATCAATCTTCCACTTGGACGTCCTAAATTCCTCAGTGACCAACTCTATGGGAAAGCGCTCCTCGGATCACCATTCGGGATGCCACATGAGGAAACAGGTACTGCCGATGCTGCCGCACCCATTCGCGCCGCCCTCGATGCATTGGTCGTACGCATGGCGCCAAGATTGTTCTGGAGACGTTTTGCATTGTGGGCCATCGACTCCGGTGATCAAGAGACCCAAGCTGGCGGCAAAAATGCGAACGGCACACCGGTCAACAAAGCAGCAGAATTGCGAGTGATCGCAACATTTACGCATGCCATTCCTGCAGCTGGCGCACCAAACAATAATTACAATGCCATGGCTGGATTTGAGGACGCCCCACTTGTCAAAACATACCTCAAATTGATCGGCCAATCTAATGTACGCGATGCCGTTCTCTCATGCATCAGGACACAACTCAACGGGACTGTTGCGTCGTTCGATGAATTGTATGCGCATCCGTCAATGCTGGGATTCACGCTAAATATCGCCAACCAGGCGGACGCACAGACCAACTATCCGGACAACATTACAGTTAAGGCACCGATGGGCAGAGAAAACTGGGGCGATCTCGATAACGCCGAATTAGCCGCCCGTGGTGCCGATAGCAACGGCGGCATCATAACGGCAGCCAACGCGATCAACGTGGTTCCCTCTATGTTCTCACATTCGCAGCGTCGTGAGCTTCCTGCGAACGCGTCCCGTACTGAGTCTCTCACCTACATGGAAGGTGGTCAAGTCAAGGAAGTGCAAATTGCCACACATGACGACTATCACCAATTGCAAGTGATGGGCAAGTTGCGATTCGACACTGCGCTCTCACGAATCCTCATCTTTGTTACTAACTTCTACAGATTGATCCGCTTCAAACTCATGCGCGACACCACCATCACGCGTTCACTTGTTGCGCATGGGCACTCCCTCATCAGACCTGATCTTACCGAATACGTTGGCAACGAGCGGTACCGCAAACCAGAAGAGCGTGGCGAAGCCGCCAACTTTGTCGAGGACGATGCGCACGACGAAAACCACGACGACGAATTTAGCGCAAACTGAAACGGGGGAGCTACTACGAGGAGGAAATCTTTTTTTTGCTGCATATACATGCGAAAGATCGATGGATCATATGTGGCGTCTTTGGAGAAGGATGGGGCCACGGCAAAGCTTATCATCAAGGTCGACCAGAAGGAAGCCGAGAACATTAAGTCGTGGTGCAAGTTACCGGATACCGTTGAGTCGGCACATATCCCTGTTGCAGGCCAGTTCTGTAGGATCTCATTGCCAAAGACGGCACGTTCCAATCCTCCAAACCTCGTTGTCGGTCGGCACTACGAGTTCAAAGTGAAACTCTCAAAATACGCATTCGATGGCGTTTTTGGATACACGCTCATCCTCGCTGGATACACATAGCCAAGAACGATGAGAGCTACATGCATGCCATGATGCAAAAAAAGCTCTTTCCAAATATGGATTGCGAGGAAGTCTCAGAGGATCTCTTCGTGCCACGTAATATTTTCACGTGCAACATACATATCGCTCTTCCGCACGGACATGATCGATACGGCTGGATACGTTGCGTTTCCTGGATCGCTGTCGATATTTTTTGTCACCTCGGCTATGAGATATACCTGCTTGAACGATTTGACCAACGCTGCCACCAAGACCACACGATGATTGCTCACGGCACAGAGGATATCCCCACACAGATAAAATCCGTCATCGTTTAGGCGAATCGGCATATCTGGCTGCTGACCGACATCGTGGTATTCGAACACGTCAGCGTCAATGACCGCAGAGGACGTAACGCACTCTGCGCAATAATCGTCGATTGAGTATCCGACGGAGTTTTTGTAAACAGTCGTGAAACATGTGCCAGGCTTGGCGAACACAAACTTGCTATGTTGAACATACTCGTCGCCCATGACATTCCCACGGCGCTCGATTCTGCATTCTGAGAACACGCCTGACTTGATTACAACTCAACGAGAACATCACCAACCCATTCTAATCTTCCGGCAAACTTGTAAAAGTGGTTACAGAGACACCAGTGACAGCACCAACGAAATAGTATAGTTTTGCATCGCGGACACGCTCCATGTCATACCAGCTGCCCAGGCTCTCAGACACTTCACGTGAGATCTCACTATATGGTATAGAAAATTCCATCCTATACATGACACCGTCCACCTCACATATTCACGTGAAGTATTCCCATATTATATGGATTGCCTTCCAGAAGCGAGCGGATTTAATAACACTGGTGCGATTTGCTATTTAAATAGTTTGGTGCAGGCGCTCACGTCCTTGTCGGGCGTCAACAAACTGTTCACCAGCAAGGCCGTACCCCCCGTGCCAAATGCGTCTGCGTTGTTCACGTCGTACAAACAGTATGTGAATGATGCGTTGGTCGGAAAGCCTGTCATGCAGTACACTGGACAATTTCTTAATCATCTTGCTGCAGATATGGCAGTACGCAAATGCCAGACACGATTTGGTGCAGGGCAGGAAGATTCAGATGAGTTTTTCATGCTGCTCTTGGACATGATGAACGAGCCTGAGTTGTATCGTTTGTTGAATCACAAATACCGTGAGACGATCATCTGTCCGGAATGCAAGGCAGAGTCGATTGCGTTTTCTACCTGTCCAAGATTCCAAATGTCTGCAGGCGAATACTCTAAAAGTGCAGCGATTTTCACTGGCTGGCTTCTTGACCACATTGAAGAACTTACTGACTGGATCTGTCCGAGTTGCAAAAAACGATTCCCAAAGTGTGAACGACGCTACAAACTCACAACTGTCCCAGAGTGTGTTGCCATCATCTTCACAAATAAATATCAGCAGAAGTTACCGACGTGGTTCCCGCCACACATGGAGATCGGTGGCAAAGATGGAGGCATCTTACGCTATGAGATATGTGCACAAGTCGAGCACTACGGCAACATGGGCGGCGGCCATTATGTTGCGCGCGGACTCAGAGCCACTAATGTAAAGAGTCCAAGTGCGGCAGTGGCGCTAGCCGATGCTGCGAAGCCAGCCACGGCATCATATCTGTTCAATGACACGTCATTCACCGCAGCCGACCTCACCCCAACGGAACAAACATATCTTGTGTTCTATTCAAAATGCTGAGAGCTTCTTTCTTGAGGCAAGAAAGAATAATCTTTTTTTCCTTGTTGAAAGGACATCCCAACTCTGACACACGTGCCAAAAAAGATTATTCCTTCTTGCCTAGCTTCTTTAGGTGCGTTCGGCGATGTTGTCGAGAACACGGAACTCTGGGTGGGACAGAGCTTCCGGGGCATCGGCAATGTGGCCAGTCTTGACACGGTGCATGTTGAGGCCATAGTACATATCGGCGTTCATGAGGTGATCGTCGATTTCCTTGCCAGTGTTGACGATTGCGCGGGCATCTTTTGCGAACACATGCTGCTGTTTCTGCATGTCGCTGAACTGACCACCGAGTGCGCGTTTTGCAAGGGTCTCACCATAATCGAGAGCGCCTTCGAAATCAGTATTTGGCGCTGCGTTGAAGTTCTCGAACTGACCAGGGCTTTCAGTGAAGGTGCCGTGGATTGCAGATTGGGAATAGATGTCGCCACGTGCCATCTTATCAAATGATTTCGTGTATGATGTAGCAGGCGGGCCAAGCTTGTCGTCGCGGGCACTCATTGCGACGGCACTGGGTGGAAAGCCTTCGATCCCAGGACCCCTTACCTTAAAACCTGGTCTGAAATGTTCGCCGGTTTTAGCTTCAATCTGAGCTCTGTATGGGCAATATGATTCAGGTTTAGACACGAGAGCTTTGAACGCTCTCGCAACACGTTTTCCTCCCTCATCAACGACACCACATAACTTTCCAGTGAGGGCAAGCCACATGACAATCAGAACAATGATGACTATTAATGCGCTCCACATTTGTGATTGTTATATCTGCGTGAAATAAAAAATACAAGAAACAAATAGCTTCTTTCAAAGCTGCCTCGCTTCGCTCGGCAGCAAAGAAGCTAGGCAAGAAAGGGGGGCGGCTGCGCTCCTCGTGGCCCCTTGCTGAATACGATGGAAACCGCTGCACTCCCGTTCGGCCATATTTCAGGCCGACAATAGAAAAAAGAATCCTTCCAGCCTGAATCATTTGTATGAATCGATTTCCATGATCTCGGCTAGGGTTGCGGGGCGCGCAAAGCTTTCCCGGCCTTCCTTTCTTGCCTAGCTTCTTTGCTGCCGAGCGAAGCGAGGCAGCTTTGAAAGAAGCTGCTATTTGCGGGGCGTGACGCCGAGTGTCTTGTTCATCTGTGCGATGTTTTTAAATGCGTACTTTTTTGCCATCGCGTCGTCGAGGCCATAGAGTTTCCAATATCGATAGAGCACAACATATTCATGGAGGCGTTCATATGCGCCGGCATCCCTATGGGTCTGTGTTTGAACTTCTGGGAATTCATCGAGCGATGGGAGCTGGATCCCAGCCATGACAGGAGCGAACTGTTTTGCAGATCTGTCGATGCTGTTGAAATAGAACATCTCATCTTCATATGTTTTATTGTCGTATGTGGTGAAAGATGTTGGGTCGTCCACAATCAAGCGCGCTTCTGTCGATGAAAGCGGTGCATATGCCTGCAGGTGAATTTCACCATCTAAATATTTGATTGTTCCTGGAATCCACGGACAACGAAACTTCAGAGATGCAAGATCAGGTTTGAGCTTTCTCACCCATCCATCCTGAAGGATCATATCGTCATCGGCCTCTTCGGCAGGTTTGTCAGTATGATGAAACTTGCCCTTTGCAGTCGACTCATTGTAGCGAATGTCGGACATGAAAATATGCGGCACACGCGATGCAGATGCGGGCCCATCTGATGGATTCGCATGCGGGGTGCTCCCATCGAACTTCTTTGCCCATTCGGTACATGCTTTGTCTGTGAACAACTCGTTGTACACGAAGATGTTCTTCCTGTCGGAACATGCTTTTGCAAATGGTGCCGGATCGTACAGATGATAGTCGAACTCCGGATAGAAATGTTTGGCGATCCATGCGATGTTGGTGCCGGGTGCCGCACCTACGTACAGAAACACTCCGTTACGTTTCCCAGTGCGTTGAACGGTTTCATTGAGGAAATCTAAGAGCGCAAGAAACAACTTTCGCTGTCCATGATGCACAGTGAATAGTTTCTCACTTCGTTCACGTGGATGATACGGCATGCGCGGCGCACTCCCATGATCCAGGATCAACCGCAGCTCTGGCGGAGATCCGCTCTTTGTCAAGACTGGAGTAATCTCAGTTTTCTTTTCTGCAGACATCACGTGGATTGGTATACTAAAAAATTCAATTTGCGGATACGGCGTCTCCCTCCGATTTGTGGGACTCAGCAAGGGTGGCAGCTCCCCCGATTTAGAGGTATTTCATGCAGCCGTAAACTTGGCGCATGCGGTCAGCGAAGATATCAATTGCTTCGTTGCGTGATGTTGGATGGATTGGCGCAATTGGCGCGGAGTTCGTGAACACTTCGTGATGGCCGATCTTTTGGCGGACGATTGCAGTTGAGATAGATCTCAATTGGAAGACACAACTGTGCAGTGCGCGCAAGCGTGCGAGTTTTTCATAAAGTGTGTCGAACAGCTCCGACGTCTCCGTGATCATGTCATCCGACGGCGGAGCAATCGTTCCTGCGCTGTTGCGTGCTGTGTACATGCCGACAATCATATCCTGCAGAGCGCGCGTGTGCGCCTTAAGCTCTTTCATGAGGATCGGTGCATTATCTTTCATCCACTGCATGATGTCTGCAATCTGCTCTCTGTAATACTGTTCACGGAACGGGACATAACTCGTGTAGTTAACACATGCCTTCTGGACCGCGATGTATGGATTGAGATCATAGATCTGGAAATCTCTGCCCATGCTCTCCGTGTATTCCTTGAAACCATTGATGAAATCATCACCGTATGAATCGTACATCTCTCCGTCTTTTGCGATGTCCGTGATGAGACTGAGGAAATCGTCGATGTCGTCGATGCGTTCTTTGATATCGAATGCCTTTGTGACGATCTCGCCATTGGCGCCTTGAATCTCTTGGAAACGCCATTTCGCTGCAGAGCATATTCCTTGCACCTCCTTCTGTTCTAATTTCTGTGTGCGAGTCTTACCACCTGAAATCTGTTTCGCAATGTTACGCAGATAGACAGCTGCGCTTTTCAATGCGACATCATCAGTGGGGGGCTCCCCCGCGGCGGATTCATGCGAAGGGCCTCCCCCGGTGAAGTAGTCGATAAGTAATGGTGCGATGGCGCCAGCGATGCCGTTGTTGACGTAATAAGCCATGTCGATAGCATAATTGAAATGTGTTGCAATGTGAACAAACTCTGCTTTGTCGCCGACAGATGCGGTGATGGTACGCCCGCCGAGATCGAGCTCATTTCCCTTACAGACGACCACATACTCAAAACGCTCGCCTGCATGAGGTGGTTCGAACATCTGTCTCTTGCTGGCATCCTCTTTGCAGATTCTCTCCATACGATGGACGAATGTTTGAACCATCTTGTTGTCCTTTTCGGGACGATATTTTGCGCTTCGCGTGAAGTACTCGATTGGCCACTTCTCAACAAAGATCGCCTTGTATCTGTCCTCGATGATGGCACGTGTGTCACGCCCGATGTTTGCGTAATCACAAAGTGCAGACACCATGTCGAAGAGAATCTTTTTCGTGATTCTTGGACAGTTCATGCGAATGCATTCGAGTCCCTTAATCATGAACACTTTCTTGAAATGCTTCTCATAATCGAGTGAGACAAGACCATCTTTGTATGACTCGTTCGTGCGGAAGTCGAAGTTCGTGTGCGGATCGTGCTGTAACGCCAGATACGACTTCTTCCTGCAGAAATTGATCGGTTGCAATGTGCATTCGAGTTTCACATAGATTTGTTTTGTCCCAGTGAATCTCTCGAGGGATTCATTGATCATGATGGTGTCACGCGTTGCGAGTGCAAATCCAGCTGCATGCATCATGCGGACAGCCAACAACCTGTCTGGTGGCGACATCGCTTGCAAAGCTTGAACGGGACCGTCCACAGGACGGGGCGCGTTCTCCGCTTGCATCGCGTACGCAACAAATCTATGGAGTTGGGGTTGCTCCGTGAGCAGTGCCGACAGGAGGATACTTGGTTTGTCGGGACGTGCGAATTCGATGTCGGGTGCGGCCGAGCCTCCGACCAGCACAGCCTTTCCGCCAGAAAGTTCTTTCCCAACTGCATCAGCAATCACATCCGTCACAAATTGTGGTTTTTCTTCCCATGCCCTCACGATGGATGCGAGCGCGCAGACAGGCGCATCCGTGCCAGCCTCGGCCATTGTGGGTGCGGGGAGTTTCAGTTCAACAAAGATGGAATCGGTGTCTCCGTAGTCGATGAACCAACCGTGCGCGCGAGCTGTTTCTGCGATGTGCAAGATGGTCTTTCTGCCCATGCTTGTGATGCCTGCCGCGATCAGCGTGGAGTAACACCAGAACTCTTGCATTCCCAGTGATCCATAGAAGGAATTCATGAGAACCTTGCAAGCATTCTGTCGGATGTCAAACTCGTGTTTTGCAAAGTCCATGTTGGCATATTCTTCCGTGCGGGCAAACGAAGGATCGGCAGCAACGCGTTCCTCCATGCGTTTCTTGATCTCCTTCATGCTTTTTTGTGCAGCTTTTCGTTGTCCGGCAAGGATGTCAACGAGACGCCCAGCGACGCCGAGGTCCGTCATGTCGTGCATGATGCTGCCATCTGCAGCGCGCTTCAATGTGCCATCGGGGTTGAGAAGTGGTTTATACCCAATTGTCCATCCCTTGAGTTCGTGAATAACAGTTGGATCGTCTTTTGATTTGAGGATGCCGATGATATGTTCATGGACACGATACCCAAGTTCCCTGAAATGGACGGCTTCGGCCTCGTCAAATGTCTGGCGCTCTTTTGACATGCAGAACGCTTTCATTGCAGATGGATACAGAGATGCGCAGTCCCAACAGCTGACTGGTTCCCAATGAAGGCCAATCACGGGCTCAAAGACGTGCCCACCCTGAAAGTGGATTTTATTGTCTTCTCTAACACCTTCGCGAGACATCGTCTTTATGATGGGAACATGGAATCCATCTTCGAGCACCTTTTCGGCACCAGGTACAGATCGTGCACCAACCTGCAGGGCGTATCCCTCAGTGAAATACACGCGCGCAAGTGCGCTCAGAACTTTTGAGCTGCCGGCACGGTACACACCATCCGCAAGTGGGATGTTGACGAAACTACATTCCTGTCGGAACGTGCTGATGAAATTGTGCTTCAATTGCAGGTTTTGACAGCTGAAAGCGTCAACAAGACAGTAGCTCGCAATGTCCGAGATGTCCTTTCCAGCACCCTCTTCGAACAACTTAAACATCGTATCGATCGGCATGTCGATCTTGCCTTTGAGCTCGCTGGTTTTGAGGAAGTAGTTGAGGCCACCCTCACCACGCATACTATTGTTCTTTGGGAATTTTCTTTCCAACATGACCATCATGTCAATTGGGATGAACCCACCACAGAGGAAGTACTTGCCTTCGCGGCGACGGCCTGTCGGATCGACTTTGATGCGCAACAGACGGCAGGTGCGAGACAAGATAACATCTGGGGTCTCTGTTTTGGGAACTGCAAGCACGGACATGTCGGAACGCAACTGCATAAGGAGCCCATGTTGATACGCTCTCGTCAAGAGGAAGTTGATATCATACGTGGCATCATTAAAGCCAAGCGTGTAATCTGGCTTCATGCGCGCAAACAATACCCCATATGTCGCAATCAGATCATCTTCGTCTTTGCAGACAATCATCAGACAATCTGGACGAGCCGGCGCATCTTTGACGACGAGTGACACGCCAAACAGTGCTTTCTTCGAACCGACGAAGTGCCATGACATGCAGGCCGTGAAGATGTGATCCTCTGGACGCTCAGGCTGCGGAGCGCCTCTCTCGATCCCACCAGGAGAATACGTTTCCGTATCCCAAGTTTGGACAATTGTTCTGTCGGTGCGCGGATACGCACCGGCGACCCCATCTGCACCGGTAGTCTCCGGCAATGTGTGGATGTCACTCACATCAACGACGATTTCTGGAACTCTCAGCTCATATGGAGCGATGGGTTTGAGGCGAGTCGTCTTGACAATGTAGTTTGAGACAACGTTCCATTGATTGTATGAAATGTCGTGCTCTCTTCCGACACGTCTGCTGTATTCGTCGGATTGGACATCATCGTTCCAAATTGAGAAATGTGGACGAATCTTGTTCATGAAGTCACGTGCATCGCGCGGATTACAGAAATGGACACGTAGGAAATCGGTTGGATCGATTGTGAAGTGGTCAAATGGTTTGAGCTTCACCCATTCGAGACGCGATGGCACAGCCACACGCTTGACACCTGCTCCGGTGTCAGCGTCGGTGGAACCGTCATCTACGGAGGGAGCGTTGATGCCAGTGATCTGTTTTTGCAGGGTCTCTTTAGTCATGCCATCCGTCAAACGGATGTCAAAACTAACATCGATACCATCGACATGGACGATAACTTTCTCACCACTGGGCGTCACACCAACAAGGGTAAGTCGGTATCGCGGCTCACCGCCAGACCAATTTTGCGTATCGAGAACATCAACTGGACGGAAGTAGAAAGCCTCTTTCCGAGCCTCGCTTCGCTCGGCTCGAAAGATGCTAGGCGAGAAAGGGGGGGCGCAATCGCTGGTTCTGTTCCAGTTCGTGCTGTCGACAAATTCCGATCTGATTGGAAATTTATCAACCTCATTGCTGTGCAAAACGACGCCATGATGGGGAGATTCGAACAACGGATAATACCAAGAATCGCCGATTTCCAGTTTGTCTGCTGCTTTACGTGCCATGTTTGTCGCCTGACAGTGTCTATACTTCAAACCGGGGGAGCTGCGCTCCCCCGCACCCCCTAGCCAAAAAAGAATTTCTTTCTTGCCTCACTGCGTGTCATGCCGAGCCAAGCGGCTCGACGAGAAAGAAGCTCTCAGATGGCGGCAAGGTTACTATCATAAAGTGGATTGTATGAAACGTTGATTCCACAATACTCAAATCCATTTGCCGGTATGGAATTTTCCTCCAGTAAGCCGGATGCTATCGCCTCGCGCATTAGCCATTGGAATGTTGCCCAGAATCCATCGGTATGACCATATTCGTTTATTGCCATGTGTGCGAGTTCGTGAAGTGAAACGAAATAAAGGATGGGCATTGGGTGAAGCCCAAACCCCATCTTTGATCTCATGCAAAGACCCATCTCTTCGCCTTTATTGCGGGAATAGGCCGTCTGTTTCTCATCATTTGTCGGATTAACCTCTATGAGATTGTCCATGTCGTATCGGTCCATCAGATTCTTAACAAGCGATGCGCGATATGCTGAATTTGGCAAATCGGATGCCTCCCTGCCATCGTCTCTTACGTATTTGTTACGAAGGTATCTTATGACATTGATATTAAACTCGTTCACGCCACTTAAGATTTTCAAGCCGGCTTGTTTGTCAGCAAATCCGCCTTGAACCAAGAATGAGAATCCATTTGCGTCTTTCAATCGTTCCGTTGAAAAGCGCTCTCGTATTCGTGGCCAAACGAGCACGTAAATTAGCACCAAAATGAGAATAACGTTAATGACTGTCATATATACAGACATGGAAAATCCGTTTGTCAAGGAGCCATTACGACTCACAATCATCGACATTCTCAACAAGACAACCACCAACACGTGGTTTGCGGGAGCCAAGGTTAGGCACAAGACTGGCGGTGGAGAAATAACAGAAAAGGATCTTGACCCGGACACGATGTCGCAAGCGCCGCAGGCGTCGCCGACGTCACAGGCGTCATCTGCTGAGCCGCCACCACCGAAATACGTCCCGGCAGTTGTGTATCCAGAGGATAATTTCTATGATCTCAGACGACGGATACATGTTTCACTTGGAATAGAGCCGTGGAGACAACATCTGTTTGCGATGGGCGTTGTCCCATATGTATTGTCCGTAGGAGACACTGGCGTATACAAAACTACATATACACCTCCCGGGGAGCTGCAGGCTGCAGTCAAGAAGGGCGAGGGTCATGGCCGGCACGCTGATTCCAACAAGGATGCCCCCGTGACATTGTTTGGTCTGCCGATAGATAAGTTTCTGTACGAAAACAGAGACAACATTAAGGTCTATTCGAAGGAGCAGTTCATCCGAATTGGAGATTTCCTTTATGGGCTGAAGCACCACATTTTCATGCTTGACCTGCAGGCCGTCATCAACCCACTGAGAATAGATCTCATAAAGCACATCAATGACACATTCACGATGGACATGTTTTACTTTGGGCTTGTGATGAAGTTTTGGCCATGGGTAACACGTGACATGTTCAAAAGCCTTGTGGTTACGCCGGCACTGTTTCCTAAACAATTTCCTGTGTGGTGTCCTGACGTCTCCAAACAGCAGACGATCCTCAAAGATCAAGATGTGATCATGGAACAGTTGCACTCAGGAGTCCCAACTCGTGATCTTGAAATATCCATCACAAAAGCGCATTGCCGTGTGCAATCGACAAATAACATTGAGTTTTTCATTCTGTTCGACATGTTCACATGCACGCACGACATTGTACAGGTGTCTGTGTACATGCCTGATGGACCAATCGTCAAGAGGTACATCGGTGCCGACAAGATCCCATCGATCCCATCGGACATTGAGTACGTGGTCCAAGCAGATGGTGGAATTGTGTTCATCATCTCGCTGCCGATAGAAAAACACTCTGGCCACATCATACTCAGTATCACACATTGGGGATACAGTTTGTATTGTTGGTGGTATGACGAAGATGGCATCGTGTTCAAGACGATCATGAAGATCTTCGATGCACGTGTCAATCCGCTCATCAAATGGATCAACTCCAAGTCACGTCACATAAAGAACTATGAAGACCTTCTCATTGCCGACAAAGACACACTGAAGTTTCGGGATCTGAATGCCAATATCATCTGGCATCATCCCTTCAATGAACAACAGTTTAAATCGTTCGTCGCACTGATGCGCAGGTACAACGATGCCGACATCATCGACATCAAGTCCGAGACATCTGCCAATGTCAAGATGGAATTCAAGAAAGGGATGATCGACTACAATCTGTTTGCAATCGATAGAGCACTTCCATCACTGACAAATTATTATCTCCATTGGATCGATCCATCTGTGCGCGCTCGCTGGGCACAAATTTACTGTGGTAAACGCATCAACGCATATCGACGCATTTCATCACTGAGATTCGATGTCGACAATGTTGGTGAGACGGACCTGTTCACTGTCACGAGATTTGTTTACCTGATTATTAAACAACTTGGACTTGGCGCCGCCACACGTGATTTGCGCCATGTCGACATAAAGAAGCTTCGGAAACTGCAGGAACATGATCCCAATCTGTACAATCTGAAGAAGTATGGAAGCAAAGTCGTTTATTCAATTCTGTGCCAAGAGACCAAACAACCCGTCATCTTCTCTGCAGATGAGCTTGAACTGTTGTCGAAAAAAGAAGTTTCTAAGTTAGTTAAATACCACAATTTCACATACAACGAACCAGCATATTATGGATGTCCAGATCCGCGATACCAAGAGCTCGGCTTCATCACCGGTAAACACCCACTTGGTTATTGCCTTCCATGCTGCAGAAAACGACAAGGCACATCCACCCGTTATGAGGAGATTTTCAACACATGCCTGAAGAGCTTCACATATGTTGAGCAATCTGAACGTCCGACTGATCCACATCATCCGCTGCATCACGTGCTCCAATTTGGTAAAATTATCCTTCCTGGCAGAGTTTCCAAACCACCTCCATTTGTGTCGTTGCTCGGACAGTTTTATCTCATGGGCGTTCCACAAAGCATCTCAACTGTTCATCACATCGGATACGTATTTGCACTCGCAAACGCACTCGACATGGCGCCCCTCGACTTCATCACTGACATGTGTAAAAAAATCACACCCGTGTACACGCACGTCTTGCGTGGGGAATTGCCAATATGGTTTGGCGATGTGAAGAAATTCACAAACACCCTCAAGGAGTTATTCAGTGGACAAGGCTCTCTGGAGTTGCGGTTTCCACACTGGTTCGATTTGATCATGGACATCGCACCGCGTTTCTATAATGTTTTTATTGTCACAGTTGGGGAAGGTGGCATAAGCATTTATCCGGAAGCGCTGTATTCACGCATGTTACTTATCTGCAAAGTTGAGGGTAATTGGTATCCCGTGTATGAGCTTGACCCAGATGACTTCTACAAAACTGGCCACATTATATCTAAACTCCAACCGGGGGAGCTGCGCTCCCCCGCCCCCCCTAGCGGAGACCACAGAGTCCGAATTCGCACCGGTGGGCACAGCCGCCCAGGCGGCATAATTGGACCTCTGAGACAGCTTGTCCTCCACAAGATGCTTGACATCGGTGTTGCAAATGATATCGGTACGATAAAAAAGAAGTTTGTTGATCGTGATAACGTTTGTTATGGTGCGATTGTTGATATGGGGACCCCCGGTCTTACGTTCATGCCGATTGATTACATGCGTGTCAATGATGGTGTTGTTGCTGCGTATGATCCAGTTGCAGAGAAGGTGAAACGGCATGCCGTCGATGAAATGCTTAAAAGAATTTCTAGACTTGGCCATTTTGTCGACACGTCCAAGCTGCTCTCATTTGGAGGGAAGGTGATTGGGTACACAGTGAACATCGATGCGCGCCCATACAATATCTATTTCAAAGCGGACGATGGCAAGGGCGGGACTGGTTCCACCCCCCGTGGCGGCCCTGCGGTGCACGAGCTGTCATATGATCCGATGGAGCTCAACGCGGCCATCATTCGCAATGATGCACCTGAGGATGCGCGTATCAAGAAGATGGCAGTGACCGGCTTTCACACAAATTACCTGTACAATCTATTTGTCATGGAGTTTGTGTATTATCTGCATCAGTTTAAGAACACGCAGATGCGCACGAAGATCACAAACATGTTTCATGCATACAAGAAGAATGGAGAACTCAATGCCCTGTTTGATACGCTGAATGCGACGCTCACTCCTGCAGACGTCACAATAATAAAAGACATGTATGTCCGTTTCGATGGCAATGTCGACAAGATACTTGAGACGATCGGGACACGCGTATTCAGATTCGACATGTACGTTCTCGACGAACTCGCCGGGGGACTCCCCTCTGGATCCGGCGGGGAGCCTCAGCACTCCGGCGATGTCCGTAAGCGCATAGAAACAATGTGCAAGGAATTCGTACATGTGTCGGAGGAGGTACCGACGGAGTTTCCAAACATCATGATTCCATGCGCATCATTGGACTCATCGTACTGCCACAAGCACAAAGTTGTGTTGCCCGCAGACAAGCTCAAATTGTACATCGATCTTCTTGTTGCCGACATCAACAATCCATTGCTCGGCCGTTTCCTCGAATCGCATCTTGAAAATGTTATCGATCATTACAATCTGCACAGGTCCAGCACGGAACACCTCACAGCTTCTTTCTCGTCGAGCCTCGCTCCGCTCGGCTCGGAAAGAAGCTAGGCAAGAAAGAATAAACCGAGAAGCTGCGCGCCCCCTGGCCGAGATCCTGTGAGACATTGGGGCGTCCCATACATTTTTTCTATCCGGCGCGTGCGTTTCAGTCGTGCTCCTCAGTCGTGCTCCTCAGTCGTGCTCCTCATTGCCCTTTCTTGCCGAGCCGGCTTCGCCGTGTTGCCGAGCGAAGCGGTCCAACTTTGAAAGAAGCTCTTTCTTGCCTCACTGCGTGTCATTTGCGTGCCGAAGGCCCGCGTTTGAAAGAAGCCCTTAGTATAGTGGACATGGAAAAGTTTGAATTAACCGCGCTTTTGCCGACGACGTTTACGATCAGTGGGTATTTCAGCGGGCTCGCGTTTGATAGTGCGAAAGATGCGCATCTATTTGCACTCAAAAACGCGGAGCAATGTCACGTCAGTATTTACGGTGTTGAAAGCAATTTCTACCGTGAGTACGATCCATGTTACACACCAAAAGTTAAAGCACCGCCAAAGCATCCAGTGCGCCGCGCACAAGGATCTGGCATCACGTTAAATGGACTGATATCTTTCATCCTGCCATCTGATTTGGACGACAGTGGATATGTGGTTCACGTGTTCCCAAATGGCAAGTACGAAATCCCAGGAGCACTCCGTGGAAACGTGAAATCAGCGAAACTCGCAATCGAGTCGCTTGCATGTTTCCTGAGCAAGTGCACGGGAAGCGTTGTTGCAGTCGATGCATTTACACATGCAATGTGTGACTTCAAACAAATGATGCTCCCTGCGAGTCTCGCCCATCGTGACAATGGGACGGCATTCGACCACTACGACAAACACAATTCTGCGAGCACCGACAACTACATCATAAGACTCCCGATGCTAACGGATCTTGTGAACAAGGTTGGACCACCCGCACGAAGTGCGTATCACGACTACGACAAGGCACGCACATTCGCATGCTTCGACGCAGGCGACGGCAGAAAGATCTGTGTGAACATGTTCGCAAGTGGAAAATTCATATTCCTCGGCGCACCATCATACAGCGCTGCACTTGTCGTGAGTCAGTGCATCAAGAAAATATTCGACGACAACCCATCCCTCATCACAGTGAAAGGCCCCCCGGATGCCGTGCGACGCTAGAGCAAGAAAGACATCCCACGATGGCGATCGCACTGCGTGGCAGCTGGAGAAGATATTTTTTGGTACATATAAGATGTCGACACAGAGTCTCGAAGAGATCGGCGGACAGGAAAAAATAAGAATAGAATCGTTGGTCATCCTGTTCGTTCTGTTCATCATAATCAACACTGATTTGTTTGCAAAGCATGTTCTCAGTTATGTGCCAGGCACCACGACTCCATCCGGCGGTGTCTCATTCAAAGGGGTTGCAACGCAAGGCATTATCCTCGTCTTACTATTTGTTGTGGGCGACCTCCTAGTTTTGTATGGATACCTCTAAAGCATCGTGCAGCAGTGACCAGCTTTTTTCTTGTCCGGCATCGGTGGCAGGTCGGTTATGCCGAAGTCACGAAGTTTGTTGCATGCCTGCTCGTAGCTGACGCGTTCAATGCGAATGTATCCGTTCAGAATTTCCCCATGAAGTTTTTTTGCTATCTTTGTCTCAGGGAGACAGACGATACATGGGATCGCATTCATCAGCAAGGAAAGTCCGATGAACGTCGAGATCGACCGCCATGTGACGGTTGTCTCGGTGTAACATTTCATCTGATATGATATTTCATTGCCGATGGACATGGCGTCTATGCCATTGTCGGCACCGCCAAGATGTTTCTTTCTGACGGCTTCATCAACAAGCATCCATGGAGTTGCACCAAGAACAATTGCGGCCCCGAGTTCGTACACTTTGTGGTACGGCCTCGGCGCCTCATTTAAATATTTACGGATCTCTTCCATTCTGTATATTCAAAGCTTCTTTCTTGTGAACCCTTTGGGTTTACGAAAGACGCTCGGCAAGAAAGAATATGGATGATCTCCCGGATTTCAGCCAGGGGGTGGGGGAGCGCACTGCCATGTCTTTCTTGCCTAGCTTCTTTCGAGCCCGCGAAGCGGGCGAAGAAAAGAAGCTCAGGGGTCGTCGGTGACGGCAAGAAGGTCGTTGGCAAGTTCTTTATCACCGCCTGCAGCAACTTTCTTACTTTCAGTGAGGAGATGAAGGATGGCGCTGCTTCCCAAGCGGACCATGACGGTTGCCAGTGGACCACCTCCAAGTTTGTCGATGAAATCTTGTGCGATGAGCGCAGTTTCGCGTTTCATGGAATTCAGTTGATATGAGGCAGTTTTAGACCATCCAACCATCGATGGTTGCCATTTGTTGAGATAGACAGATCGTCCATCGACGAAATTCTCCATCCCTTCTGCGACGCACATAAAGAGATCTCTTCCACTGTCACTGTTGGCGATCAGCGTGTAATACGGCTCAATGGTTGCGTGTAATCGATCGAGCTCATCATCCGACATGCGCTCATTTGCGACAGGCATTGTTGACACGTCCTGTTTTTTATTTTCAAGAGTGGTTCGCATGTAGTTCGCATCCCTGATCTTTGCGGCACGCTCCTTAAGACGTTTGAGTTCTTCACGTTGGACAAATGATTGTCCCCGATTCTCTGGCACGAATGGTGGGGTCGCATATGCGGGCGGTGTCTGAAACTGTGGAAACAGTTGTGGGATTGGTGCCGGTGGAATCACTGGTGGGGCATTTGTCTGTTGGGACACTTGAACACCTCCATACGGTGGTTGTGTGAGCATCATCGGAGGCGTCAATCCCCATGGCGGGGCCGACGGCATGGCCGATGGCGTCGCTGTCGGCATTGTCCATGGAGCCGCAGCTGGCGCAGCCGAAGCCGTTGGAACGGCCGCCGGCCATGGTGTGACTTTTGGTGCCGCCTGGAATCCAACTGTTGGCACTTGACCCGGCTGTGCGCCGATCGCCGCAAGAAATGGTAAAGTTGAGCGAGACGCACCCATTTTGTCTATTTCCTTTGCAAACAGTGCATCGACAGATTGCCCATTGGGCCTATTTTGTGTGACATTGATTATTGATTTCTCCAGTTCCTGCGCTTTTCTCTCATTCTCGATTAGTGATGGATTGAGGAGACTGCTCAAACCAAGGAGAGACGCTTTATCGGAGTTCATACTATATTTAACGGAGCCCTTCCGTCGAGGTCTGGCGCGACGATCGTACTTGAAAACATGTTTTCCATTTTCCTTAGTTCTGCCACGTAGTCCTCTATGGACATCGGGCCGCCATAGATATTAAGTTTTGACTTGTCTGGCGCAGCATCCATGTAGTACATTGTTTTTCCTGTCATGATCTTGAAAAGACGTTTGATGTGTTCACACATCTGTTGGCGGCGAGTCTTGTCGGCTTTGTGCAGCTGATTGACATATCCAACGAGGCATGGGAAAGAACAAAACGCGCCGGTAACATCAATGCGAGGATGGCCGTCGGCGTCGTAAAACCTCTCAGGCATGAACAGTGGAGTGCCACCAAACTGCAGCGTGCACCACCAACATCGAAGATTCATTGATTTTGGCCATGTCTGAAGTCCAGAGAAATATCTTGGGATTTTGTCGTACTCTGCACGCATTGGAGTGTCGTCCGTTTCAAACGTCTCAAGTGCGCGCTTCTCAACCTGTTTCTCAGGCGACATGTAATCTGCACGACGTGTCCCCGGAAGAAACAGGATGTTCGAATGCGTGATCACTGGAATCATCTATACTTGGAGAATCGCTGCCGCCGCAGCCCCCCGGCGAGCGCAGCGAGGCCAGATTAGAAAGAAGCTGAGAAAGAAGTTTTCTGTCTGTATAGAATGTCGATCTTTAGCAGGTTCGGTAAACCATCGCGTAGCAAAGTTATTGATAAGTTGGTTGCGAGGAAGTTGGAACAGACGCCAACGTCCGTTACTGGCGATTATCCATCGATGGTTGATGATTTTCAGAGACGAGTGATGGCAAATCCAGAATACGATTTACCAGTGGAACGCGATAATAACGTTCCATGGATGGGCATCGATGGCGGAAATGAATTTCCACACTGGCATTCTGGTGAGACGTATGGACTTCTTAATTTGTTGCACGGAGACAGCGGTACGCGCTCCAAAGGAAGTAAACCCGATCACTCTGATACCTTCACAGGCGACATGGAACCAGGTGAAAACATGACTGTCGATTGGTCCAAGTTTCGTGATCAGACGTATGCGCGCCGCCACGCTTTAACTGCCGACATGCGTACCGGAGACAACCCAGTTCAGATCTCTGACGTTCCGACTGGAAAGTCCGTTGAGCGCGATCACCTGAAGTTTAAGCAATGGATGAAGAACACCCACATTTGGCCAGATGACAACCAATTCTCTGGCCCATCTTCAATTGCTTTCATTCCGGACAGGGCGCGCCACCTGACGTCATCGACACAGGAAGTTCTCATGAGTGAGAAATACAAAGAAAGTACACCAGGCGTGCGAGGAACGGCACAAGATTATGTGATTGCCTCCGCGATTCCACGTGCCCGTCTTGACATGGACTTTGATGAGGGATTTGCTGGAACGGCTTATAGTCAACCTGGCATTCCTGAAGCGCTGAGACATGATGCAGCCATGGCGGAAGCCGACATGACCAGCACTTTGCAATGTGGAAATGTGTCACGCCCAGCAATTGCTGATGTTGAGATGGCCATCAAGAAAGTGATCGCAACCATCGATCCAAACGAACCATTCAGTGCGGTCCCAACACACAGCGCAATACGTCCATCCACATTAAAACGGCTCGCCGCAGAACAGGCTTCGATCTCGATGGAGGACGGGCTGCACGGGGACACCCGCAGTAACCCAATAATCGCTGAGACAGGTGCCGGCATCGAAGGCGTCACGGGTGACGCCGAGCACGCCGAGTCTCTTGTTGGAACCGGAGTAAAAGCCGCTCTGTTTAGTAAAGATCCAACCGCCATTCACAAGCATATGGTTGAGGAACTCGCGCTCGTTGGAGGCAACGCTGACGCTACTGCCATCACAACAATGAGACGTTCCGTGCCATTCATCTCACAATCAGGCAAACAAGTTGAATTCCACATGAATGGCGAATCATTTGTCGCAGCGACCGCTTATCGTCCAACAATTCCAGAAGGCGGACATCGCGTTAGTCAGGTCGCATATGGCGATTTCACGACGCCACACCAACAGGACCAATATGGACATCCAATCATCGCAAACGACCCACTGGCACAAAACTGGCAAACCGAAAACAGGCCATTTACCGAAGACAACTTCGCTGCAGTTCCAACATATGTTGGTGTGAATGCGCCAACCGCGCCAGCAAGTCGGGTTGGAGAATTTGGAGGCGCAATCGTATCGGAAGAGACTGCGCCATTCAGGGCCACCATGCACGGCACACGCAGCGTCCATCGCCCACACATGCAAGGCACATTCCGCAACGAATAGCCTCTTTCTTGCGGGTCCTTCGGACCCGCGAAAGATGCTAGGCGAGAAAGATAAACGGAATAGCCCGCTGGCCCCGCTGGATCCCTGTGTGGAAGTGGCAAAAAATAAACTTCGGTCATGCGGTGATCACTTTGATAGGGGTGCCGACACCTCTTTTGATGATGGCACTTTGGCTTCGCCAGATGCCGGTGATGGTGCCATGCTGCCCCCTGAGGGAAGAATCATTTCATTTGCACTCCAGACCTCTGCGACGTTCCCATAGGGACGTACGACTTTGAATGGACATTTTTTTGCACGTAGCTCAGATTCTGCCACTTCACGCGGTGTTGCATATGGGCCACAATCGCAGAACGCTTCACTCCCTGTTGAGATTTGTTGTGCACGCGTTCCAACAATCCTGCAGTATTCATATTTTGACATGCGTATCGGTGTGATACGATCGTCTCCTGTGATGAATGTTACGTGCTCCGTTCCTGGCATGGAACATGGAATTTTGAACTCATCAGCGAGATCGCCTTCATCTTCGTCGGCGTCCTCGGCTACTTCGGGGGCTTCAACTTCGGCAGCCTCGGCGTCGGCATCTCCTGTGGGATCATTGGTGTCGGCGGCCACGTCGGGGGCTTCATCTCCGCCCTCCACGTCGGCCTCTTGGTCATCAAATGGGTCCTCTTCGGCCATAGGTATATATCATGCAGGAATTCATTCGGAGGGCAGTTGACCTGTGGGCGACGATACGGACAATGGCATGTGCGATCGTAACGTGGTTTGTGTTGAATGCCGTGCCGGAGAGATTCATGCCGAACACACACATACTGAGCGTCTTTGACACGAAATTCAAGAAGATGCCGATCGTCGTATTCGGTGGAACGATCACAAAAAAAGCAAAATGGTACATCAATATGGGACACAAAAATCTCGCCGACCTTGTTGGGAAGTTCGGCATGTTCACGATGGAATATGCGCCTCCCGCTGCGGAGCCTTTGGAGCTTCGTACACGCCTTGCGAGAGTGCTGATCGATAGTGTCATCATTGAGAGTGGAACCCCATCCGTCCAAAAACAGACCATTCTTAATCCGATGGTTTTGGCTTTGCTTGAATAAACGCTGCGTACAGCGGAACAAAGTGAGATTTGTAGCGGAGGATGTTGTTGACAAATTTCATGATTGTCTGTTTGCGAACATGTGCTTCGAACGTCTCCATCGGGATGGCAAGTACGAACGTCTCGTTTGTGATCCACAGCGAGCCAGCGCATCTCGCGAGTGCGCCAGAATCCTGACCGACTCCAAGTTCCTCTGCACGCATCAAAACAGACATCGTAAACGGAGCATATTTTTTGTCGACCGGAATGCGTTCCATGAGGAGGTTGGTATAGTCTGCAGACGGATTGTAGTTTGGAAACGCGACGATGATTCCCTTGATGTGGAGATCCATCAGGATCGCATTACCTGCCGTTAGAGTACTTGTCTGCAGGCCGATAAAACCTGCGATTTCTGCGTCTGGTCGTGCCTTGTGTGCAGTTTTGCATGCCCATGACAGACATGCCGCCATGAGCTCTTTGCGCATGCTGGTCGATGTTTTAGTTTCTTTCACTTTGTCGTAAAGCTTACTTGCGGACACTAAGATATCTGCGTCAAATGGATATTTGGCAACGTCGTTGCGATCCTTGTAATCGTTGATCACAGACTCACTTGCAAGAATCTTTCTGATACTTGGTGCATTTGGGCCATATGCGCGAACCGACGCAGTTGTGCATGTTTGTGGAGGATGCTCATCGCACACCGTCACATCCTTGTTAACTTTGCCACATTTCGGACAGACAAGGCGATCATTGTCGTTGGCATATGACACTCCGCACGATGGGCACATCGTATTGTCAATTGCAACATGCACCTCCTCTTCCTCACCGAGCCTCACAAGGTCATCTGTCGACAGCGCCATGGGATATACTAAAAGCTTCCTTCAAATGGGGAGGAACCTGCGCCGAGCTCCGCTCGGCCCCAAGCCCCTCTTCCCCTCGTGTAACGTCCATAAAATTCGTATAGAAAAAGGGATGGGGGGTTAGGGGGAAACCGCAGGTTTCCCCCAAATATATGATGGAGGGAGGACCACATTACACGTTAACATTGGCGGCGGATCTTGTTGCGCCCGATAGGCAGGGCACGATTCAACAAGAAGTTGAGCGTTTGCTTGGAGATATTTCAGAAAGTGTGCAGAAAGCCAACATGGCGATGCTTGACAACATTTCATACAGAGTAAGTTACGCTATCCAGAATCCACCACAATCCATGGAACTTCTCATCACAGGCCAGTTGATCGATGCGCTTTTGAAGGCCGGCTACACAATTGAATGGTTTTATGACAAAGGCGCATTCACGATTTGCATTGGTTGGCAAGTGCGGATCAAAAAAGAGATCTTACATCATTACAGTGAGGTCCTTAAACGCACACAGCGTAAAGTCGATCCCGCAGTTAAGCCCGTGCAAGTCTGAAAGCTTCTTTCTCGGCCTCGCTGCGCTCGGCCGAATGACACGCAGTGAGGCAAGAAAGATAACCGACCGCTGGAAACTTCCCTGAAAAAAATGATCTCCCGTTTTTTTGTCTACGTCGTACGAGCGGTTCCGCCCATTGGCATCGTGCGCATGATGTTCGTCAGCATGACATAGTTACCGAATGATACAATTGTGAGAACGACGAGCATGAACACGATTATGGACATGATGAGATCGTTTGAGACACGTAGAGCAGGGGCGTCGGGAGGTGCTTGCTGTGCAAGCGCCTGTATGGGAAACATTTGTTGTGGCATGAAAGTTCCCCTGAACCTCTCATCCAGATGTACCGGCGCCGCAGGCTGAGCCGTCTGTGCCTGCCTTTTTGACATCATTGCGGATGCTGTTGCATATGGATCTGGTGCGTATGGGTCCTCGTATTGTGAGTAATGTGAGTAGTATTCAGCCATCTATGTATAGCCATGGACATTTCTATGATCCGTGTATATTGCGATCATCGTGAGGCCAAGGTTCTTGAGCACGCAAGCAAATGGTTGGCAAATTATAAAGACATTGAAGTGTGTCGGACTCAAGCCGACAAAGGAGATTACACAATCTGTGATGTTAAATCTGTTTTGCAGCCACCACCACTGGCTGGGATCCCATGTACGCCAATCTATAAACTCATTGAAACACCACTTGCAGTGATCGAACGGAAATCTCTACTCGATCAAGCGGCATCTATCATTGATGGTCGGCATCACGACAACAAAGCCAAACTCCTGAAATTCTGTGCAGAGCACAACGCCAAGCCATACTATCTTGTTGAGGGCTTTCCACAACGTGGCGCTCAGTATGGACAGATCTTTGGGCATCAGTTGATAAACTCATTCATGCATATGATGGTGCGAGACGGCATTCAGATCATTTACTCCGACACTCCAGAAGGATCTTTCAGGACGGTTATGGACCTCGCAGAAGCATATCGGACACATGCGCCATCAGCTGCCACCGCTGCACTCATTCCTGCCGAGGAGAAACAACTTAACGAAGTCCTTCCAATGCAACCATGCCCACAACTGCTTGCCGCGAGCAAAAAGAGCGACACAGAGATCGTGTTGAAGATGATGAAGGCTGCACACGTTACGGATTCCGTTGCCGCCGCAATCCTTGAAGAGTATTCCATTATGGGCATTGCACTTGAACGACCACGTTTGTGTGACATGCAGATCAATGGCAGAAAATTAGGGAAGCGAGCTGCGGAACTCCAAGCTCTGACACCTGCAACACAGCAGATGATACTCGCGAGTTCTGGAGGGATCGGCGACGAAACCGCTGGGAAGCTCGTGGCCGGCTGTGGTGGGATCTCTCACATGACTGTCGAAAAACTCGCAACCATCGATGTCGGACATGGCAGATTTGGACAAAAAAAGGCTGAGCGCCTCATGGCACTCTTAAATGTTGGAGGCGACCTGCGGGCGCCGGTTGCGCCAACGGCACCAACGCCGCTGCAGTGAGACAGGGAAGATTTTTTTGTGCATGCAACGCCCCTGAATCTGGAGAGCGCGGCGGGTACCCTTGGGTGTTCTTTCTTGCCTGGCGTCTTTCGCGGGCCCGAAGGGCCCGCTAGAAAGAAGCTATGCGTCCCTAGCTTCCATCGAGCCTTCAAGGTTGTCGGCGCCTTCGTCATTACCAGTGAACTCGCCTTCTGCGTCTGCGACGTCGTCGGATGGACCGGCCGCGCGGTCCGCATCGGTTGCCTCAGCGGTATCAATGACATCGCCGATGTCGTCTGTTTCGATGTAGTCGTTTGGATTGACGATTGTTTCAGGAGCACAGAATGCGAGATCGTGATGCATGAGTGTTTTGAGGAACCATTCTCCCAGTTGTTGCGGCATATTTTTTATTGTTGTCAGGATTGCAAACATCGCGATGTTAATCCTGTCGGCTGCGTCAGCGTTTGGAGGATTGTCAAAGGTACAACTGATGGGCGCAAGTGCATGCTCCTTACCATGCAGCGATCCGATAACTGTTGAGATATCACCTGGCACTTTAACCATGTTGGCGGAGTTTTTAATTATGTTGAATGTGGATATGATTTCACGCATGTATCCGGACAGACGCTCAGCACGGTATTGAGAAATGATTGGCTCATTTGCCAGCAGTACAGATTGTTTCACCGCACCTGGCACACCCATCCTCTCAAGAAGATGTTTATCGACAGAGAATGTTCCTGCGACGGTCGCAATCAACGCAGGTATCTCGTCGGCGTGTGTTTGCACCGAAACGACGCTACCCGTTGCCCTATTTGCAGAAATCATTTTTTGTATTGCATCACGCGTCGCAAGGAGCGGTTCATCACGCGCCTGCACATACGCATCCCTGTATTTCAGGTAGTATGAATCTGGTGGTTTTTCTCCAGATCTTCCACATTTCTTGCAGGCGCCGCCCATCGGCGATGCACCGCCCCAGTCATGGAGGCCTCCGACGGGACATTTTTTGTCAAAGAACTGCAGGAACGATTTAATGGTTTCGGCGAGATAGAGGCGAGCCACAAGCGCATCATTAGATGACGTGTCACGCGACGCAACAGAAAATAGTATTCCAGAACTCGTGGACTTGTAGTCCGACATGTGGCCTTTTGGCATTTTCCCAGTTGTGGTGAGAACAGCAATCTCTTGTGCGGTGAGCGATTCTCCACTGTCGTACACGAACGTGTCGTAGACGACTGGCTTCCCAGTCGTGTCATACCATGCGCCGATCGCAAACGGCCTTGAGGGCGGGCCGGATGCCGCGGGTGTTTTCGGAGGGCTCCCGTAATGGACGGCATACATGTAGCGCTCTCTCCTGAAGAGACTCGCTTTCTTTGACATCGCAATAAGTTCTTTTGTTGCTTCGGTTGGGCCAGATGCATGTTTCCAGTGCTCGTCATCCTGCACGTACAGAAGCATGTTATTGAACGCCATGGCTTCACGTGTTTCGGGAGACGGCAATGTGTCACGGCCAGCATCGGATGACACCCTGTGCCCACGAGATATGTCAACGTCTTTCTCACTTTGCTTCATGGGTACCCGACGAATGTCTTGCCTTGCGATGTTTGCGTACACATTACCGGTTTTGACGGGTTTGTATTCGATGCCTCGCTCGCGCACCCACGGCAAGAACGCGTCGGCTGCGATCAGCCGTTTCGTAATCTCTTCCTGTGAATCGAGCCTGACAGCGATCGCAGTGGATCCGCGCAGTTCACCCCATATGAACAAAAGGCTGTTTTTGATGGAGTCGGGTGTTAACCCTTTGGTGCTTGCGATGATCTCTTCCTTATCTGCAAGAACCGCATTCAAGATGTCATTTACCATTTTGACAGGTTTCTGCGGAGTCGTGTACTTCATGAAATAGAATGATTCCCCATCCGATTGTGCAAATTGCGTCGCGATGTAAACAAGCGCATACATATACGCATAAATGTGAAGGTACGTTCTGATGGTTCCCTCGGATATTGTTTTGTCGACCGTTAACTCCCGCTCTCTCACGTCGAGCCATGTCAGACAATCGTCGACGACCGTCGACATGAAACCACGAACATCACGACGTGTTTTGACATATCGAAATGCGCCAAGTGTTTCTGTGTACATGATTGTTGCGGTCGGTGAAAGCACTCTCTCTTGCTGATCCACGACAAACTCCGTCGTATCCCGTAATTTTGCACCACAGTATTTGCAATACGTTGCGCCATCATCAACGCCAATAGCCGCAAAACGACTAACTGCGTTCGATGTGTCGTCCTCGTTCTTACCTGTCAGGGCTGGGACATGTGAACACATGATTGCAAATTGGCATTCCTTGCAGTAGATGATTCCTTCCTTTGTTTCACCTGCCATTTTTTCGAGGTCTTTAAAGGCGTGTCTGAGAAGCAGGCCGAGGTGCCGGCACTTATTGTTTTGTTTTGCTGCCTGGAACGCCTTGGATTGATTGTATTCCGCGACGACGAGGCTGCGCTCATTCTTTGTGAGAGTATTAATCAACTCATCGATCGTTTTTGCATGTATGGCAATGTATCGACTCGCTGAAAGCTTCTTCCTTACAATCTCCATATATTCGAGAAACCGATTACGGCTTTCCAGATTTGCGCCACGCTCCACGAATGATGGCGTGCGGATGTGTGGAGGTTTGTACGTAAATAGCATTGAAGTTGCGCCATAAAACTCAAGATCCGCAATCAATTGCAAACTGAACTTCGTGTCCAGGACGGCGCCAACCTTCGCTGCAAGCTTCTCAACCAAATCTTTTTGCAATCCATCCAGCCTCTTTCCATCGGCCGCTTCGCGGCCTCTGAAAGAGGCTAGGCGAGAAAGATTAATAGGTTTTTGTTTGCTGAAGCTCTCTGGGGCGTTGCATTTACCAAGATGACCTACGTGTCCGTCTCTGTAATATGATCGTATTCCGGTATTCATGTAATACAAACGAATGCTCTTTGCGATGTCCCATGCGTTGTCCAATGATTTAATGTCGAATGCCTGGCCATGACCGATCGCATGGAGAGATGGATCAACATTGAGTGGCGGTCTGCAATGCTCAACCAATTCGTATCCAATGTATTGTGGGAGAAATCTAACGCCATCGGTTGTAATCGTGTCGCCTGGAGAGATTATAATCATCTTGTTGCCGGCGTACGCGATCTGACGTGTGTCCTTTGTGAAATGCGTAGATGCCACAGAAGACACTTTGCCTTTACTCGACGCTTTGTGTTGAGGTCCGCCAGGGATCACCCAGGGATTATCGAGTAACAACTTGGCGAGTAGCTCTGGGAGTTCTGGTTTCCTGTAAAAGGGTGTCATGAGCGCGAGTTGCATCATTGTTGTGGATACGTCCGGCATAAGCTCATCAAATATGCTTGTTATCTCCTCTGCCGAGCGCGCCTCCAATGGGACGCCAACGGTCTTTTCAATGAACCTTACTGTTCTCTTAGGTTCCATTACCCTATATAGAATGCAAGAGAAAATGGAGTCCAAAGTTGTGAGTGAGATCAAGTTAGAAGGCATCGTGTACAAAAACGTGACCATCTACAACGAACCCACTCGTTATGTGATTTATCCAAAAGATATGTCGGACCGACGTGGTGGATGCCCTCCACAGTGTATGATCGTCGACAAGAAAACAGGCACCATCCTCTGCAAGTATCCAAACAAACCTCTGTATTTCAAACATGGAATGCGCATCGACACAACTAAATACACCGTCTATCCGGTTGACGACGGCACCATCATCAATCTGTACTGCGACGTACCCCAGCCAGCGCAGGCGCCAGCAACCAAGGTTGTGCCGGCAGGCGATGTGTTAGGCGCACCAGAGAAAGAGGTAAAGGGGGAAACCGTATATCCACCCCAATTAATGCAGGGGTGCGGGGCTGCAGGCCTCACTTCAGAGAAAGGGATGGGGGTAAAGGGGGAAACCGTAGATCTTTCTTGCCTAGCTTCTTTCGCAAATCGCGAAGCGATTTGCAAGAAAGAAGCTCCCGCTTGGCATGTCGCGACGGCACATGGATGTGAGATGGATGCAGTGAAGTGGCTTGGTGACATGACATACATGGAGATCGTGAAAAAATTGTTTGCAGATGCACATATCACATTTGCAGATCTCGATCCTGGGTGTTCATATGCACTTGGGATCACGTGGCAGGCATGGCATCCATTCGGCGCCAACAAAGATAAAGTTTGGTTCGTATCTTCGTGGGATCGTAAGACTGGCAAATTCTCATACGAAGCACCAGCATGGGCTGCCAGTATTTCTAAACCTCCCGTCAACATCGATGTCTCAACACTTGAACAAATCTGCAACAAGTCATACGTTCGTTACATGTCGGGTGAACAGAAAGCCGACGGCGCCGCTGGCGTGGCCCGTGCCGCACCAGTATTCGGATACATCTTCAGAGCGAAGACGGCGTCTGCAGCCTCCGGACAACCAGACATTCTGATGGAATCGGAGCTTATGCGGAGTATCAGGAAGATGTTTTATGATCATGCGAAGGGCATGTCCGTCCCGGCACTCGTGCTCAGATCATTCCTTTATAGCCCGGATGTAGCACGAAAACTATTCCCAACATTTGCAGAAAGTTATGCTAGGTACGACAAGATGTTCAAATCAATCGCAAGTCACGTCGTCGCAGGGACAGAACCAATCGATCAGACGGAACACAATCTTTTATTGGCCGTCGGACGGCCTCGTGTTTCGAACGTGAAAGACGCGTTTGAGATGCTCGTGTCCGGTGCGTATTTCAACGCATACGCAAACGTTCTCAAGATCTCACTTGCTTCGCCGCATGCCATTTGAGACCGCTATGTATAGATGGCAGAGCCAAAAAAACGCACATACAGAAAGAAGGCGGTTGCAGCAGTTGCGGACGGGGAGGAAGTCAAAAAAGAAGCATACGCACATAAATCGTTTGAGGAGGAAACCAAAACCAATTGTATGAGAATTCCGGTTGAAATGTGGCCGGATCTAGTGTATGGATCGCGGATCGCAGCACGACTGAGAAATGGAACAACACTTATTGGATACACTGGTGAAAATGCAGATGGAACAATAAATATCAGAACCGGCAGACAGACAGCAAACTTTTGTAGATACACGGACATTGAGGGAATTTGGAAACCATGGTCATCAACGATCGCAATGGAAATGAAAATGTTGATAGCAAGCTTCACCCAAATAGAAGACCGACTAAGAGCACTTGAAAAACACTGAGAGCTTCTTTCTCTCGCTCGGCTTCGCCGAGCTCGGATGGCACGCAGTGAGGCAAGAAAGAGTGAGACAACCACCACTAACAAAAAACAACCAACTAATTTTTTGGCACACACATGCTCCTACGTGCACATCCGTGATTCTTTCTTGCCTAGCGTCTCGGGTCCGCAGGACCCGCGAGAAAGACGCTGCTTATTCGCGGCTGTCACGTGCGATGTTAAGCAGATTCTTACTGTTTGAGAGACTGTCCCCAGCGTACCCGGTGCGAGTGACGGCACTGTAGATTGTGGGATCTGCGATGAGACTTCCACTGAGGGGATCTTGCTTCTGGTGGATGGTGAAAGGCTCTTTGATGTGAATGGGCACCTGGCCCTGATTGATAGACGACTTTTTCAGCGCCATACGAAACGCACGATCATCCGATTTCTCACGAGCTTGCGACATATTTGAATCTTGAATCAGATATATATTGGGAGAAAAACAAAATGGATGCCGATGCAAAACTCAGAGAGATCGCAAAACTTCCAGTGGACAAAAGACCACCTCCACAACCTGCCCTATACTTCAAATCCATATTCGACAGAGTGTATGAAGAATACCCAAAACTCAAGGAAGCCATCGGATCACCACATCAGGAATATGAAGCACTGACTGGAATTCGTACCACGACGCTTTGGACGCAGCATCAACACGACATGACTGTGGATAGAATCGGTTACAAGACGGAGCTTTATGTGATACGTGTTGTGAAGACAGATGGATATAAATCAGATCCATTCGTGTTCGCCTACAAACTTGTCCCTCATGATCCGGCTGCAAAAATGTATGTTGTGGCTGGATATTCCGTCCAGTCGCAAGACGGCGAATACAGGCCGTATATATTTGACGATGGGGTAAAAATAAGCTCCACAGCATTGATGGACACCGTGGAAGTGAAATCTGTTGCCGATGCACTCCAACAGGAGATGACTGCAGAGTATCACATTGTAAAGATTGATGGATCCATTGTAAAAGATGATATCGCGTGTCTGAGAATGTGGGCACTTGTGTGGATGTTGCACATGCACTTCATTGTCAACGACGCAATTCCTAATCTGATTGCTCCAGCCTGCAAAGACGCATTTCTCGCTCCAGCAAAATTCATTGCCCAACTCAAAGAAGGCAAGATCGCGATCGATTACAAGAAGTACATTAGGTCCGTATCGTTCGTCGCATCCAGATACACGGCAATTGAAGAGTGGTTGCCAGAGGCATATGCGATGCAAAAGCTCGTTCCCATGGGCAAAGGTGCATTCGATATGTCACGTTCCCTGTTGATGCCCGCATGGAGAGAACTTTACGCGTACCTACTGATGAGCCGATCGCTTATCAACCAGCACACTCCATGCTTCCCAATGATCTTCAACTGGTGCATTCTCGACGACTCCAGAAAACTCTACGTCAATCCAGAAATGCTGAGACGCTTCGATGCCAGTGATCGTGCCGAGCTCTCCAAAAAGGACATGACAATCAACTACCAACTCCAAACCCGACATGTCGATGCAGCCACACAGGCAATCGCAGATGAGAAGAGCATTGAGTTGGATAAGGCAGAACGCAATGTCGTGTTGTCCGACAAGTCTCTCGCCATGTGGTGTGAACGCGTTGGACGAACATTTCCAGATGCCCTTGAAGAAATTCGCGGAAGCGTTGACTACCGTAACAAATATTACCGCGAATTGATTGACCATCTCGAACCAACAGTTTTCGCGGCATTGCATGGCATTGCTGTGATGAACAGGGATCACCACATGTTGCACTGCGATCTGCACGCAAACAACCTGACCATTTACTCTCTGACAAATAGACTTCGTGATCCGAAAGTCCTCTTCCATGCCAGGTATCTATTTATCATGAACAAACATATGTATCTGACGCAAGCGTACGGAATCTGGCCATGCATTATCGACTTCAGCAGATGCGTCTTGGAAAAACCAGAAGCTCTTCTAGGCTCCGACAAAGAGCAATCTGTTGAAGCTCTCAGCGATTTGATGGGCACGTGGCAAGGGATCATCCGTGGCAAGGTGAAATCGATGTTCTCAGATTGGTTTGAGAAACATGTAAAAGATCTCGATACCCGCATGGAATCCGATTGGCTTGGCACTCTTCGTGCAGCTTCAGCAATTGACGTGATCGATTTGGTCACGTCTATGCACAAATTAATAAGTGTCTGGCTGCCCGACAAAGTGAAAAGCGTCTCATTTCTGCAGGATATTGCGCTCATTGCACGAAAGTTCTTCGTTGATGAGATGGATAGCCCAACGCACGATGGCCCATTCTGCGCCGAGACACTCATCGAAAAACGCTACCTGACTGGGCACTTCGACTGCAAAGAGATCTCCATCTTCGATGATTCAATGTTACCCGCCATCGCGAATAAAGATATTGTGATTTGGTCGACGTATAATGCAGACCTGCCATTGACGTTCGGCATCACAGATGACTGGCATGCATATTACAGCAGTGTGTTCAATGGTAAACCATATGAAGATACACTTGTCAAAAATCCAGAAAAAAAGATGCACCAAACACGTGGTTCTGCCGAACACCTATATTTCATAAGTTGACGGCGCGATGCGCTACACATTTTTTCGTATGAATTAATTACCATTACATCCATCTGTATCTGTCCCATCTTCCTCCTCTTCAGCTTTGTCGGCAGCGAGTTGTTTTCGTTCCGCCCAGTACTTGGCCAACGCTGCCGGTTGGGGCATTTTTACGAAACATTTTTTTCTGTCTTTCGTTGTTAGATGTTTGGAGGCTATTGGAAGATCGGTTGCGGCTTTCTCGTATACGGAAGAGCGGTCATGTTGCTTATCTTCTGAAAATGTGATGACCGCGCCATCTTCGCATGTACATGTCACCGTGCAGCGCCCTCGCGCATTTGTACTATATGTCACAGATTTAATGACCTTACCTCTGTGGCTAAGATGATTTCCCCTGAATAATTTACTCACGCGTGACGACAGTTTTGGTTTTCCTTTAGAGAGATGGGTCTGGCCAAATACAGCATGTAGCATAATACGCGCAATAGCGCCTTGTTCACCATCCTTGATCTCGCACCGCTCACCGATCTTGATATCGAACTGGTCTGGTGGTATCTCCTGTGGAGGTTTCATGTGTATATTCAAACAGCTTCTTTCTTCGAGCCTCGCTCCGCGCGGCCACGGTAAAGACGCTAGGCAAGAAAGATTGTTGCGGCCCACAGCTGATCTGACCCCTTTTGGTTTGATAGAAGTTAGTTATATAGATGACTGCGAAATACGTTAATAGCATTTTTAGGGTTGCGGCGACGAAGCCCGCATACGATTTGTCACATCCGTGGGAGGTGAAACCAAAGTCGGCCCATGCAACGGGGTTTGCACTGGCATATAAAGGACGCACAATACTGATAACGAATTATCATGTCCCAGAGGAAGCGAAGATGGTTGGTGTTGAGTTTGCAAATGGATTACAGCCATTCACTGCGGATGTTGTGTACCGTGCACCTCATTACGACATGGCGATTCTCGATGTCATCGACAGTGATAAGGAGCGCTTCGACCAGACGATTGTTCCATTACAACTTGCGGATGTCACTCCGCCACAGGACACTGCCATACGGGTCATTGGTTTTCCAGATGCGGTGCTTGGATTGAGCATGACGGAGGGCGTTGTCAGCAGATACATTGCAACGGCATATCCATTCTCGTTCTTCTCAACACTTGTCTTGCAAACGACGTGCGCAATCAATCCAGGTAACTCAGGCGGGCCAGCATTCCTCGCAGATATGGTTGTTGGGATTGCGTTCATGCACGCGATTGGGCGTGAGAATGTCGGATATCTCATTCCGCTTATCTACGTCAAACACGTCCTTGATGGTTTTCTGCTTGGAAAGCAAGCAGCTTTTGGACATCTTGGCGTACGCACACAAGACACAAACCCCATCCTACGTGCGTACTACGGATGCCCGCACACCGGTGGTCTTGTTGTGATGCCAGGCGCAACTGAGTTCAAAGTTGGAGATATCATCATGGAACAGGATGGACATACGATCAGTGATGATCTTTTCTGCGAATTTGAAGGAACTCGCGTGCGGATGAACATTCTTCTATTCACGAAATACATTGGCGACACATATGAAGCAAAGGTGTTTCGTAATGGAAAAACGGTCACGGTGCACGGTGTGATTGTGCCGGGTCCAGATCTCACGCATGATCTCGATTACGTCAACCACAAATTCATTATTGCAGATAGTTTCTGTTTTGTGCCACTGACGGCGCGTTTAGTAAGGAAGATTCTCTCACAACAAAAGCCTCCATTCTTCATACCGGAATACTTCTTCTCGATTGTCGATTACGAACATAAAGTCCGAGACGAGGCAGTGGTTCTCACAGACATAAATTTCACGCCATCGAATCCACCGATCAGCAGCACACAACGATTTGCAAGAGTCATGATGATAAACGATGAACCAATGCACAACATTGAACAACTGCGGGACGCCATCGTCAATCCAAAACAGAGATACATGCAAATAACATTCAGTGACAGATCGATGATTGCACTCGACACAAAAAACCTCATCGAACGGTCAGACGTCATCGCCAAAGAGATCTATGGCGCACCAAGCGCCATCTGGGATGGGGGGACTCCGTCCCCCCATATACCCCCCTCCAGAGAACGAGGTGTCAGCAAGGAGGTTGCGTCCCTTCAAGAGACCCCGACACACTTTGGCAAACGCGAGCATCACACTGCCGACAAGAAAGATGGGGGCGACGACGTCGTCGCTATGCCGACAATGATCATAGACAGTCCGCCGCCGGAACGTGACATAGTTGGACACGATGACCTGTATGAGATCACACCCGTCATGGACGATTCACCAAAGGGCGATGTTCCACCTCCAGATTGGCACAAGATGCAATGACGATCTTTCTCGCTTAGCTTCTTTTTTGCCTTGCCCCCCATTTTAATATACCAGATGTCCGTCTACAACAAGTTCTGCAGCTGTTGCAACAGAATGCTGATGGTGGTGGCGGAGCAGGAACTGACGTATGTTTGCATGGCATGTGCCGGCAAGCGATATGAATCTAAAGATCCATCTGGCACATTGCTCTTCAGTGATGTGTTGGGTGCGACAGATCACACAAAGAGTATCTTTGTCGGAAACGCCGTCGATGATTCATCTGTCGCCCTTGACTTCGTGAGTTGTAAATGTGGATCCAAACTCGCAAAGAAGATCAGAGTCGACAATCAACGCCCACTTTACATCTGTATCAAATGCAAAATGGTTCTCACCGGAAAGACAGATCTTCCCATGGCGCATGCTGGAAAGATGGGGCCGCCCGTGAACTAGGGTGGCAGGGAAGGACACACATTTTTTGGTTCTGGCGCGCCACGTCCTCTCTGCCTAGCGTCTTTCACGGCAATATGGAAAGGCCAGATGAGAAAGAAGCTTTTTCCGATTCGTTTTGTATATGACGAGCACGAAAGAGTACGAAGCGATCTTGGTGAAGAAGTCGGTGATGGCAAAGTATCTTGATACTGCCATCGGAATGGTGCGCGACTTCATCATCAAGAAGAAACTTATTTTGTATGGCGGACAGGCTATAGACTTTGCGTTACGGGCCAAAGGAAAGAAGCTTTACGATGACTCCGTTGTGCCGGATTACGATGTGTATTCTTCAGATCATGCAAAAGATGCATATGAACTCGGCGTGATACTTCACAAGGCGGGCATGCCAAATGTGAGTGTGATCAACGCACTTCACATACAGACGATGAAAATACGCGTCGATTTTGAACCAGTGTTTGACTGTTCGTTCATCCCTAAAATCATCTATGACAAACTGCCCACAATCCAATACAATGGATTCACCGTGATTCATCCGCACTTTCAGTTCATTGACTCGCATCTCGCAATTGCATTCCCATTTTCCAATTCTCCCATGGAGGCGATTCTTGGTCGCAAGGACAAAGATGCGAAACGGTTTAACATGCTCTATGACGAATATCCATTTGTCGCACCAACTCTCACCCTCAAGAAATTTCATATCGAATGCGCTACCGAAGATTGCATTAGCACCGACACAGACGGTTCGAAGATGGTCACATTGCATGGAATATGCGCATACGCATACATGTGTTCATCATTTGCAAAGCTCAACATCGGACCTCTGAAAGGACCGTCGGCATCGATCGTCATCAACCAGGACAAGATCGCCATTGACTACGAATCCAACATCGCACTCCCGATGACATTCATTGGATCGCATGCAGGAGATACGCGGATCGCTCCAATTCTTGATATGATGCCGGAGGTCGTGACCATAGTCACAAAGGGCGACGCAAAGAGTGGGGTGGGGAGCCCCCCAGGAGTGTCCATCCATTTTCATGCGGAGGCTGAACGTGAAGTACTCATCACAAATATCACAGCGCTTCGCGATGGCAAGGGAGAGCTCCCAGTCAGGTGCGTCAACGCACAGTTCTTACTTGCCTATCTGCTTGCGAATATGCATGTGTACGGAGTGCAGATTTATGGAGCACTGTATGCGAGTGTGCTGGCGATGCTCGTAGATGTTGAAAAAGATGTCATCACAAAAAAGCAGACAACGACAACACCACAGATCGTTGAGCTCTTCATAAAAGAATCTCCGTTTTTCTTGCCGATGAACACAATCGGAAGAAATATCAACGCGTCCATCTGGCGCAACATCCAGAAACAGCGCAAGATGCTGGGCATGACGTTTGATGCCAGAGCACTGGCCGACCAGCCGAGAAACTATTACCCGGCAAGAGGAAACGATCCACCAACATTCGACTACAGAACTTCACATTTCTTTCAGCACGATGGAACAATCCAGGTGGCGGCGCATGCTCCCGCACCCGCACCCGCGCCGACGTCTGTGCCCACGCCGACGGCTGTGCCGGTTGCAGATGCCAAAGAGGTGGCAAAAAAAGAAAAGTAATGTATATGATGGCAGACGAGGAATTCAGTGAAGTACTGCGTCAGGCGGCGGGCCTCTCAGATGATGACATCACTGAGCGATCACGAGATGCGGCGGGCCTCTCAGATGATGATGTCGGAAGCTCCGTATTCGGCGGGGCTCGCAAAGGCTCACCTAAACAACATGTGGCAGATGATGCGAACGTGCCGACACTTCTCGTTCCTGGTAGTTTGCGTGGGTCTCACCAGAAAGAGTTGGATAAGATCGTGCCTCTCACATACATAACAGACTATTTTGAACGCCGGTTAGTTGATCCCCCGAAGACGTTCGCTGACCGTATTTTATTGTTGACAAGTAAGACAGCATCTGGCAAGAGCACAACATTTGTGATCGGCTTGTACAGAGCATTTCATAAGAAGTATGGGAAAAACGTTGTTGTGACGGAGCCGACCGTGCTCGTCGCAATCGACAATGCAAAACGAATTGCGTCGTCTCCATGGTTCCCTGAGATGAAACTTGGTGAAAACATTGGATTTCAGACACGACCGTTTACCCACAAACCAGTGAGCGGAGTGATTATCATGTCAACTGGTGTTCTTTTGCAGCAACTCAAAAACAACACGGACGACTGGATCTGCACGCACTATCAGTTCATTATTATCGATGAGACACATCGCAAGACGCTGGATCTCGATTTGGCATTTGTCATGCTTCGTGATCTACTTCTGCGGAACATGGGCAAGCGTGAGTGTCCGTTCGTCGTGTTCATGTCTGCAACATTTGACGTCGTTCCATATATGAATTTCTTCTCTCTCACTGATGATAATCACATATTAGTTGAGGGCGTGTCCAAGCCAATCACCACGCATTACTTAAAAGAACCATCAATGAATTACCTGCGAGACATGGCATCGACAATCTATCGCATACACACGGAGAATCAAAATGATGATCCCAAACTTGCCGACATCCTCGTTTTCTTGCCAGGCAATGGTGAGATCACAAGACTCCGTCAGATGATCACGGAACTCTTTGCGGGAGGGGCTCATGGCAGCGGCGGAACGTCCGTGCCAGTCCTGAAGGTATTGTCTATCGATTCTGCAGCGATTAGTAAAAGCTCACCGGATTATCAGATGATTGATGTGCCCGCAAATGAGCTGACAGTGATGGTAGGCGATCAGAAGAAGAAGCCCATCAGAAAAGTCATCCTGTCGACGGAGGTCGCTGAGACAGGCGTGACACTTCCATATCTAAAATATGTCGTCGATAGCTGCTGGGCACGGATGTCATTTTATGTAAATGAGTATGGGATGCTCGCACTTGCAACCGTACCGATATCTGTGGCATCTTCCATCCAAAGGAGAGGTCGTGTCGGACGGTCCGCACCAGGTGAATATTGGCCGATGTGCACAAAGGCAACTTACGACAAATTGCAACTCCTGAGGGAATCCGATATCATGAGGTATGACGTGTCCGACTTGTCATTGAGCATCATCGCAAGCGAAGCTGAAGCTGGCGCAGACGACGGAAATGGCCTGGGCGTTATTCCAGACATAATCGCAAGATGTCAAAACGCTGGTGACAACGATGTGCCGAAGAGGGGCGGAGGCAAGAGGGCTGCGACGCAGGTTCCTCCCCTGATGGAAGTCCCGTCGACGTCGTCGTTTGTTTCTGCAGCATTTAAGTTGGATGAGCTTGGATTCGTGAAAAATGGAGTGATAACGGAGATCGGCAAGATCGCTGCGAAATTCACGATGATGTTGTTTCAAGCATCCGGCTGGTTCGGAGTAAGATTTGCACTGTCGGCCGCGCTCCGTGGCTTACCATTGTCAGATGTTGCGACGATGATCGCATTTTCTGAAACAAAAGTTAAGTGGCGAACTGCGCGATATTCATTCACAGATGAGATCGAACTCCTCGCGTGGGGCCTGCAGCCCCACACCCCTGCCGGATTTCAGGGCGGCACAACGAAAGCCGCGGGGGCGCCTCCCGGTGGCATGAAGTTAAAATTTCTCATATGTGATGATCTCATCGAAAGTGTGTTCATCTACGACGCCATCACAAAGGGTATCTTCGAGCATGGCCCGGCGTTTTGTGTCAAACATAACATCGATTACGATTCGCTTCTTGATGTGTTTGCAGCAAGAGAGGACATCATCTGCATGTTCATAAACATTGGTCTTGACCCCTTCAAGGGCATCCGACTGATGGATGTCGCATCGAATGTTAACATGTTGATGGAGCGCGTCGTTGCTTTGAAACGCTGCATATTTGAAGGTTTCCATCTATTCACGGTCGTGTGGAACACCGAGGCACAACCGCCAAGATATGTACTTGCGTCGGACATGAAAACTCCTGTAAAAATCAAAAAAGCATGGTGGTCTAATCCAGAGTTTGCAAGAGAGTTACTCGAGTTGGGTTTCGCTCCGACGTCGCGGCCCAAACACGTTGTCTGCACACAGATCCGTTTTGCAGAAGTGCCACCCAGCACGGTGTTGGTGTGTCAGGGATCTGGAATATCCATTATGGACGGATATGTCCCAATAAGAACTGATCTTGGCTGCCGTGGATGGGGTTCCACCCAGGGGCCCGCAGTGGGCTCGGCTGCCGTTGGTGCATACTATGACATTCTTGCAATGGATGCGTCGAGACCGATTGCAATGGTGAACAAACTTGGGACTCCAGTCAAGTTTCTTGGAGACAAAATCATCAGTGTCGCCTACAGGCAAGAACCTGTCAACGCTGCCACTGCCATCACAGCCGACACAACCGCCAAGACGATCCTGCGAGTCAACGTGAGAGGCGCGGCGGAAGCTTCAGACGGCATGCCCAACGTGCCGCCAAATTGAATTACCATACTCACGAACATGGCAGACTCAGTGCTTGTAACAAAACAGTTTAGACAGGACGCTGTGGAAATCATGAAGTGGCTTGCCAGTTGTGATGACGACGATGGCGTGATGGGCAGTATTGTAAAATATTTCAGCCGCATCAAAAAAAGTGTTGACGAGAAAGAAGAATGGTACGAGCACATCGATGGGATCATTGAGAGAGTGAAGGATTACGCCAAACAATAGTGGGCACAGATAGTTTTTTTGGAGTTGTCGTCAGAATGCGGATAACGATGCTTTTATCAGATCATGCGGTATCCTGGGAGCACGTAATTGTCTGTCGGTCCGACACGCACAAGACTTCCAGCGATGCGAGAGTTGAGGAAGTAGTCACGAATATCACGTGTTGACATGTTGGTGCGCTGACGACGCGCGATCCATTTGTTAAACTCCGCAATAATGTCATCAAGATTGATGCCTTTGGGAGGACTGTCAGGTACTGCCGGCGCAACGGTGGCTTCGGGCGCGACGGCCTGCGGTGCTACCGGCGTGGCTTGTGGTGCATCCGGGACGAGGTGTTCCATGATGAATTTGTTAATAATGTCGTTACGGTTACGAAGTTCGTTTGTGCAAGCGATGATAGTTGGTGATTGGATTCTTCCCATGTGGCCACCGTATTTCTCCTGCAGAATTTCATAGTAATGCGTTAAGATGCTCAACATTGCCATGCGGTGCGGCATGGAGCCTTTGATCTGTTCGAGCGATGGATCTTTTTTGCGTTCACGTGGATTTGCTGGATCTGGATTGTCCTTGAATTTCGTTTGGCATGTGTATGAGATGATGCGGCGCCATGTGCCCTCGTCGTACGTTTCGATCTGCGGTTGATGATTGGTCACAAATGTGATCGTGCACACGCATTGCCAGTTCTCTTGCAATCCGTACTTCTCTGATCGTGAGATGTTTTCACCACCGGTGATTTCCTTGAGAAATGATGTATTAATTGCGGCACTGGCGTCAGGTTCGGACGTGTAGCCCAGGCGCGCATCTTTCATCTGCATGACGGCTGAGTCAGGCCCAGACGCTTGGCGATGAGTTGTGAAGATGGATGAATCGAGTTTCTTCCCATATTGATTGCCGATTGCAGACAACAACTGCTCCATGAGAACTGATTTACCGTTGCCACCACCTCCAAACAGGAACAGAAAGAGGGCTGCTTTTGTTTTTGCGCACAGACCAGTTGAAAAGTAGCACATGAGATACTCGCGTGCGTCTGGCTCGGGGATGATGTCACTGATAACTTTTTCCAACTGCTGGACGTACGTGTTCGTGGGATCGTATGGCTCCCATTCGACTTCCGTGAAGAACGATACTGGGTGTTCGTGAAAGCCAGTGATGAGTTCACATTTCTTGTCGAGCCGGAGAATTCCATTGCCGACGCCGATGATGTCTGGTTCACTGTTGAGAGTTTTTGCAAAACCAGGATCATCGAGACGTGACTCCGCATCGCGCGCGATGGACGCCTTGAAAGGAGGGTCCCACAGGCGAAGGATGGCACGTTGGAAGTTCATGATTGTCTTTTTGAAGTACATTGTTTCTGCTTTATTCCGCGCAAATCGTGCGCGAGATATCAGCTGTTCTTTGTACTGCAAAAGATACACTGAGAATTCGTCACTGATGTACGTATGCAAGTTGTGCGGGCACTCCGTCATGCGCCACTTGAAAACCTCACCAGGTCGATGTTTCTCATGCTCCGTGATGAACTCAAACCACACCATTTGTTTTGAGCCAGGAAGTCTATCGCATCGATAACGCTCTTTCAGTTGTGTAAAGAGAATATCACTGATCATTGCGGCACGGATATCTCCTTGTCCGATGGTGACATACTTCTTGAGCTTTGCATCGAACGACGACTGGATGATTTTTTCGTACTGGATTGGGTTGCATACGCGTGCCCAGTAGCGAAGTGATGCGTGAGTGAGACGCGTACCACCACCACCGCGAATAGCATCATCCCAAACTTGATCAAATTTCTGTCGATTAAACTTGGCAGATTTCTGTGAGAATTTCAACGCGGCAGGGCGGTATATCTTGTTGGTGTTTCCAAGTGCAAACATCACCTTCATCCACGGATCATATTCCTCATAGTACTTTGCTGAGAGGATTTCAAGCAGTGCACAGATGACAGAAGCTTGCGGGTTATCCCTGCAGAGATATTGGATCTGGATTTCCACAGACTCAAGGTGATGACTTTCTGTTTGATAGAATTCATCACAGTCCGTGTTGGCAACGATCCGCGAATCGGCCCGCTCTTTGACCATCTGCAGAAGTGCAGATCTTGGTTGATATGTGGGCTTTTTGACGAAGCCTTCAGGAAATTCGTATATCATGCTGAACTCGCCAACGAGGCATGCCGGCCCATACTCAAGTACCGGGACAACATTCAGAGAATACGATTCCTCAGCCCCATCGAGATCGACTTTGTAAATGTTCTCGATTGCGTATGCGATGTTTTTTGTCGGTTTGCATGACCCCGTCAAGAGCACCGGCACAGTCGCGGAAGCGTGATCAAACGTCACGGTACACACGCGGGGTGCCACGGACACGGGTGGCGCTGCAGGCACGGCCGCCGCTGTGACCACACCCGTGTTAGGGGAAGGCCCCACGCCAACAGCGTCGAGAATTGGTTTGAACCGTTCTTCGAGAACTCTGCAGATCTCGCAGCGGACACCAACGTTCATTTTGAGATAGACGTTTAGGTGGAAGCCGTCTTTGAAGCCGTTCTCATGTGGGTGCGGTTTAGGTTTCTTCAGACAAACGATGTGAAATGAATTTGGCGCTGATGGAAACTCCAACGAAGCCCGCACAACACTTACAATCACGCCACAGAGACGTCTGAGGACAATGTTGTCAATGAACGTTGTTGGGACTGTTTGGACAATGTCAAAATCGAGCATCAAACAACTTTCCAAATACTCCGACACAGATGTGTTTGATTGTCGTTCCGCGTAATGCATTACATAGCCTCCGCGTCGACAAGCATCCATCATCTTGTAAGCAGCATATTGTTCGCCGGCAGGCAATGCCCACGTCATCCCAATCTTTTGATCGATCAGATTTGTTCGAGGGTCGCCTTTCTGCGTTATATACTGCCCCATATCACGCTCCAAGTGATCCCGGAGTTTTCGGACATTCTCATCCAAATCATTTGCCAAATCGTCCAACGGTTGCGCAAATTCGTGATCAAGTGCCATTATGATATACTAAGCGATTTAAATTCATAAAGCATTTATTTACGGGAAAACTTTGCATGGCCGTTTTGCCATGGGTCGCGGACAGATTATGTGTATGACGGCTGTCGCAAATCCATCCCAGTGGTTTTCGGGAAGCGCACTTTGAAAGAAACGGTATGTATAGAAATGTACAAGAGAGAAAACTACGAGCGAGATTGGGTGCCACTTTCCTGCAGTACAAAGCCGGCTCCCATCAGACAGAGTGCGGGACTCAGAAAAGATCGTGTGAGATATGACAAACTGCTGTTCCTTTTGCAAGATATCGAACGCATGGAACGCACGGATCCCGACAAACGCCACATGGATGAATATGAACGCCGTCGCACCCAAGCAATCTACGATTACGACGACGGCAAAGATCCCGATCCGCAACCACTCCAACACAATAGTTTGTTCCCGATTGCAAATGGCCCAGAGGACGCGATGTACGGATGTGGCGACTGCCCGTTTGGTGGGGCTGGCCCCCCCATCGATGTCGACCCAAAAAAACTTCCAGAAAACTGGCGAGATGTCATGAAAGATGTTTGGAGTGTTGAGACGGAAGGTGTTGGCGCACCTCAAATCGGTGGTCCACCGATTCCATTCGATACAGACTGGACCGCATAAGACGAGGCAAGAAAGATAAATCTTTTTTGGTGCATGTGGCGCGGAGCTCTCTGTATACCATGGAGACGTTTGAATTCAAAACTGAGGATGAAGCCAGCGGGTTCGTTGGCGGTTGCGACTGCCCTGAGAAGTGCATGGCTACATGGCAGACCAGCGCGTTCATTCTGACACAGTCCGATACACCAGGCGTTTCATACATCACACGCATGCCAGCATCACACGCTCCACCGACCGTCAAACTCATATTGAATAAACTCACATACCAAAAACACGATGATGCCGCATACACCTGTGATGATGGGTTTATGAATGTGGAGGGAGTTTTGGTGCACATTAACGGTGTACGGGAATGTCGCTGCGGATCGATTGTACATGCCACAGAACTCGGCAAATGCATGGGTTATTTCGACATCATAAAATATGAGTCGGGCCACGGCCCCAAGATTGCAGTCGGTTGCGAAGATGGAGTGGCATGCATCTACCTGGATGGTTTTCGGGGCGCTCCTGTGGTGCTTGCGTGTGAGAAATATGATGTCAGTGATGTCAAAATTTTAGACAAGATTCACAGTGTGGTGGCCAAGGCCCGAACCGAAACACTCCCAGAGATCGTGATACCGAAGTGCGCACAGGTGATCAAGGGTGAGTATGGTGTTGTGTGGACCGCACTTTCATGCGATTTCGCCATGATGGATGGGCGTGTGATTTGTAAGCACGCGCCGCCGGACCGACATGGCATAGTCAATGCACACTTAATATCTCCACCATTTATGTACACATTTGACGACTGGCTCGCATGGCGCGATGGTGCATATATCGTACCATACTCGGACAAGCTCGTTGCATGGGGCGCATGCAAGCCTACTTTTCCTGATGCAGACGTGGTCGTCGACAATGAGTCAGACGTTCCAAAGAAAACTGGCATCGCTGACATTGTCACGGCACTCCCGTTGGAACTCTGTGACATCATCGAACAGTTCGTTCCGGCAGAAGGCGTTCATGCCTCCGTCGCACGCGTTGTGGCGTGCCCGCACATGCGATTTCATCCACGTTCGCAGGACTATGACAGGTGGCCATTTGGAATGCAACATGTGTATGTAAAAAAAGGATATGAGGGTACCGTGTGGTGCGTTGGACGATGGTTTTTCAAAGGCCTTCGCCCATGCGACATGGACGAATTGGTGGTTCATATGAAAGATGTTCCGATGTCGCATAAGTTGAAATTAAAAGATCGAGGTCGGTTCGCAATGCACGATGGCCTCATACTCGAACAAGGAGAAATATATTATGCCGTCGCAGCTCGCGCGATGCGCCTTGGCTCAGCCGATGAGATCAAATACGTGGGCCTCCGTGCTCTTCGCAGTGCAGCCATATTTTACCGGCACATAATTGGCAAAGGCCACAACAAATTCAACCGCGCCACCAAACATTTATATGTTGTCGATCACGCCATTGGAATGTGGGGAAGACTCGAGATCCCGCTGGATGTCGTACCAATCGTGACCGAGTAACGATGTACTGTTCAGATACCAGGGGGAGCACGAGGTTAGGCCCCCGGGGCACTGTCTTTCTTGCCCACTGCATGTCATTCACTGGCCCGAAGGCGGCGCGTAGAAAGAAGCTTAATATACGTTATGGCTAACATTCCCGAATCAGCACTTGGCGAGTACTTTGTGGATACGGTTTATCACAGGATGTTTGCGGTTGCACGTTCGCAGGCGGGTGCGAATGCGTCACAAGATCAAGTTGCGGAAACTTTTATTAAACTTGCGCTCCAGTACACGATGTCGCTAGATGAGACGCGCGCCAACTACGAGAAAATCATCTCGTCCATCGCACAGTTTTTCACTGCGCGTTATGGAGCACGCATGTCGGTCGGACAGTGCATCGACATGATTGTGGCAAAATATGTCAGCACTCCAGTTGGTGACATTCCTCAGCGCGATCGTTGGATGCTTTGTACGGAAATCATCCGCAACAACGTTGTGCACATGACTGACATGTTGCGCAAGCCTGCTTGGTTCAACAGAGTCCGCACTGAGACGGCAGCAAAAATCATCCCCGACTTGATTGTCGAATCAAAACGTATCGAGATCGAGGTGCGCTCCGACATCAATGCCCGTCTGAATGGTCTTCCAAAACAAGACGAAAACTCTATCAATGCAGAACTCGCTGCATGCGTCCGACAACTTGTTCATGAGAAAGCGGAGCTCACAGTGAAAATCCAGGAGATGATGGCACTTCTGTCACAATGCAAAGAGGTCAGCGACAAGCGCGCAACAACGATTGCGGAACTGCAAAAGATCGTCGAGAAACTCTCCAGTGAAATCGTCATGATCCGCCCATCGTTCAACCTTGGTTCATACCTTCGTGGCGAACTTCCTCCTCTCCAACACACATCACCTGACGCATATCCGGAGCCGATGCACGAAGCGACATACCGGGCGGCACCAGTGGCACCGGTGGCACCGGCAGCGCCTGTGGTTCAGCCGGCCATGGCAGCGCCTCCGGCACCGGTGGCCCAACCAGCCGTGGCGGCACCCATGGCAGCCGTCGTGCACACGCCGACGCCAGTAGTGTCCACTCTTGACGATATCGATCTGGACGCAAAGAGAGCCGCTTCTCTCCAGACGGCGCCGGCGCCGGCGCCAACGCCAGTGGTGGTGCCCACGGTGCCAGCTCAGGTGCCCATGGTGCCCACGGTGCCCCTTGTGGCAAAGACGGATGCACAAATCGCAGCCGAAGCACAATCTATCCAACAGTTTATGGATTCCATCGCTGTCTAGGGCGCACACGGACGCAGTGGGGCACGCGCATATTTTTTGTGCCATCGGGCGCTCCCACATGCATCTTTCTTGCCCACTGCGTGTCATTCGCTGATCCGATGGCACGAAGTGCGCGAGAAAGAAGCTTAATATAGGTATTCACATGAATCAACACGTTCGTCCACTCACCGAGGAAGCGAGGCAAATGTCGGATGCGGCCAAGAAGGCAGTTTTGCCTGAGGCTGGCTCCGCTCTGTTCGACAACATCGATGCGATGTCATATGAAAAAATCGTGGAGCTTGTTGGATCGCACTCCGACGAAGTTGAAAAACTGACACGCGAGCAATATGAAAAGCTGCAGGACGTCATCTACCGCAAACATTACTGCACAATTCCGGGAGTTCAGAAGATGCACGCGGTCTTCTCCATCAGTGATCAGAATGAGAAGTATAAAATGCGTCTCCTGATGACAAGCCTTGTCCGTTTCCTATTTCGTGCGCGTGAGGAATACAAGGCATCCGAGTCAGAGAAACAAGCGATTTTGAAATTCTTGTTGTACAACTTCAAATTCGATCCAAATCGCCATATCCGTGAAAGCCGTCAGGCCATTGATGATGATCCAGAAAGAAAAGAAGTCGCTCGTGGCAAACACGTTGCTGCTGACCTGCCAGCAAATGCATTCGCCAACTGGGAAGCGTTTCACTCAACGAACTTCGAGTCCATTGTGGAAATGACGAGAGATTTGTACGGTTCTAAACCCGACATTAACTTCGCTATCAACATCCTCAAAGTGTTCGAAGGGCTCGACGACGCAAACGAGTTCGCTCGTCTGCACAATTCTAAGTTTGCTTCTCTGTTCACAATTGAGACGAATAAGTGGGCAATTCTCGGGCCATTCCGAGAGAACAGAGAGCGCCTCCAATACTACGGACAACATGCCGGTATCGTCAACACGATGCTTGAGGGCACCAAGAGTGATGCCGACATTGGAAAAGATATCATCCGTCACCGCGTCACGTCCGCAAAGAAAGAGACGTACCTCAAGCACGGCCCTGACGACTCAAAAGGCCTTGAACAATACAGCCAACTTCGATGTGCGTTCAACAGAGAACTAACTCCAGACGAGATTAAGAAACTCCAAGACGAGGCCGAGGCAATGAAAGGAACGGCACCCGCCGTGCAGGGTTTGACGCCGAGCGTGGCGACGCCCGCCGTGTCGGCCGCCACCGCAGTGACGACCGCAGCTGAAAATGTTGCCACGCCGCCACCCGGCCCAACGCCGATCCCATCACCAAATGGGACGCTGACCGTCGCCGTGCCAGCGACGCGTCCGGCCGCGACTCCCAACCCGACAGATGTTGGTGTTCAGAAGAATGCAAAGGAGTTTGGGCGTGTTGTGCTGGATGGTCAGAAGATCGATATCCAAGAGTACAAACTTGATGACAAAGGTAAAATTGCCGGCCAGCCCGACGATACGATCGCCGTCCCGATTGTGCGGATGAATGAAGATGGGTCCGTCGACAAGGGCGTGTTCTTCTCGGAAGCCGTTGCGCCAGACGGCAACTCTCCTGCACTGCTACAAAAGTTCTAAGCTTCTTTCTCGCACGGCCTCGCTGCGCTCGACGCGAGTGACACGTAGTGAGGCAAGAAAGATGAATCTTTTTTTGGATGGCTGACGCACCTGCACACGATTCACATCGTTTTTTCTTGCCAATGATATAGATGGCAAACATGATAAACTTCTTCCTCGAATGAGGATCTTTCTCGCCTAGCCCATGCAGGTGAAAGAATTTGTCAAGACGGAGGATCGTCTCCTCAACAGGACGATTCTCTTGTATGGACCGACAAAGACGGGAAAAACAGTGTTGACATTGGACATCATGAATTACTTAAGGCAATTCGTGCCGATATGCATTGTGATGGCACCATCGAATTCGACGCAGCGCGCATTCTCGGGAATCGTGCCCGACCAACTAATCTTCAATGAGTGCACTATTGAAATGCTGAAAATGATCTGGCAAAGACAGGAAGCCGTGACGTTTGTGAAAGGTCAGACGAACGACGTGACAATTTTGTCACAACTATTTGCGATGCATCCAAACCCAGCGATCCAGTCATACATGTCACAGTTGTACGGATGGGCAAATGCCATGATAGGAAAGGCTGCGGCAAACCTATCACTGTCTGACGACGCGAAGGCCAAATATCGCGACGATGTCGCAGAGAAGATTAATGCATATGTGGTGCCACTCCTCAAATCACACCTCAGATCTTACAGCACGACATATGCGGCAATGCAGCTGACAAATGAGCAATCGATGTGTCTGAAATATCAAGGGATAAACAACAATCTTCTGTTGGTTTGCGACGACTGTGCCGCAGACATCAAAAAGTACATTAAGGATCCGATCATCAAGAGGATGTTTTATCAAGGCCGGCACTATGGGCTCACGATCATCTTCACTGCACAGGACGACACGAACATAGACAAAGATTTAAGGAAACAGGTCACGACGAACATATTTACAGGGCCGCAATGTGCAGATCATTACTTCAGGAACAATGACTTCGACAAGCAAACAATCGACAAAGGTGCACGTTCTGCGATCGGTGTCCTTGGAGGAAAATTTGATGCAAACGGGCAACCGCTTCACTACCGACAGCTCGTGTATTTAAGAGACGACGCAATGTTCTTTGTGTATGAAGCAAAAAGTTTTGGCAAGTTTAGATTTGGTTTCGATGCCGCCTGGCAACTCTGTGGAGGCGTCGCAAAAAAAGAGTCGATGGCAAACTGCAACAATCCCATATTAAGATCGGCCTAAGCAGCAGGAGCTCCCCCGAAGATGCTGCCGTCCATTTGAATTTTTTATATGCTCTTTGCAACATCACACATTTCATTCTATCTCGGTTCATCCTGAAAATATGGGAAACGGTAGCATTAAGACTGGCAAGAGTACGGGGCCTGCGGGCTCCACGATTCAGGCGGCATTGAAGTTAGTGTCTATGGTTACATGCCCTGGAGCGGACATGTGTTACAATGTGTACACGTATCAGTTGGTGAAAAAGAATGTTTATCCCTCCCATCCCCTTCATATGTTCCAGATGTGCCAAGTTCTCCGTATTGATGGAGAAATTGTTGCGCGTTCGATGACGGCTGCGGAAATCTCCCTCTTTAGATTGTTCCATGATCCCAACCTCGTCTGTTACAACTGTCAGGACTCGGACGGCAGTAATTTCGTCGTCCTCCGCGTAGATAAAGCCGTCAATGTTATGTTCCACTGTTTCTACCTTAAGAACGACGTTATGGGTTGGCAATGCACTTATATCCTGCACAGAGACTGTGGAAACTTTGGCGACATCTCCCCCCCTTCCCGGATGCCATCGATGGGACCTGCATCCCCGTGCCGTTCCATTCAGGAATCGGCAGTTCCCATCTCCCCCCCTGCATTTGGTTGTGTTGCAAAGTTAAATTATAATCCCAGAGATATCACTGGCACTTTCCACGATATTGTTGCGAGTATGGGCTTTGGTTTGGTAGATGCGACGTGAGGAGCTTGGCAAGCATGGCGAGCGCAGTGGGGCCTCAGCACACGGTAGTTAGTTTTTTGCGTTCGTGAACGCGGCAAGAAGTCTTATCCATGTGATATAAGAGATGTTTAAAATAGGAGATGCGATTTCGGATGCGGGATCTGTACTACGAAAACCAACGACGATGCGGGCGGTCATGGCAAATCCGTTTGTCATATCTGCACTCATTGTCATCATTGTCATGGCAATTGTGATGCTTGTTTATGATGAGGGATCACGACTCAAAACTGCGCTTTATGCATATGTTGGGACGCTCGGAATTGTGTACGCGAGTGAAGTTGCGACTACCCACATAGATGAGGAAAAGTACGGATCACGGATTGTTGACCAAGTTTCAAATATGCCAAGCATGGGAGCCTTGGCCTCCGGCATGCCGGTCGTCATGCCACAGTTCTTCATGCCCCCACAGCCTGCACCGCAGGCGATGCCGCAGGCGATGCCACAGCCACGCGTTGGCGCGGGAGAGCGTCCGCCAGAACCGCCACGCCCACTTATACGATCGGAGATGCCAATCCTTGCAGCCACAAAAGGAATCGTCGCATAGGCAGACACAAACGAAAGCGAAATCTTTCTCGCTTAACCTCTTTGCGCGGATTGAATTTTTTATAGTCATCATGTGGAGCGAACACCACGCAAAGACGATCGCCCTTAATAGGGCGCGCCGCTTGGCGGAGGCTGGCAAAAAAGGAATCGACACAATCGCCGTAATAGTGCGTGGCATGAATGGTAAGACGTGCGAACATCACCTGCCGGCATCGAGTCATGTTCTCAGTTTGTCCTTGGAACTCTACACGGCATCCGATCAAGTAAAGCTCGATTTGGCTGCACGGATCGGTGCCGTCCTTGAGCCTGGGGTCGTCGTGCAGTGCACCGGATATCAACGCCATCGGATACCAATTTGTGTGTAAGAATGTCGGTGGAGTGGCGAACACCAGGCGGGCGATTCAGCGTGCCATTTAAAACCGGGGTATCCACAACTCTTGATAATGTTCTGGATCTTTGTGAATACGCAACGGGAGTGCGACCAGCTCGACTGCGTTGGGGGGACGAGGATATCATCGTTACGGATCTTGACATGTTGCCAACAGGTGCCACGGTGCGGGATTGCACGGGGGGCTCCGCCCCCCTTCCCCCCCGTACAGTATCCAAACTGCTGCGCAAATTGTGTACGTGAAAATGCCTATTTTTTGCGTCGGCCATTTCATGGGGTCATCAGCGGACAGGATGGGCCGGCACCTTCCCATCTTTCTTGCCCACTGCGTGTCATTCCGGCCGATCGCATGCGGCGCGAAGACAACGAAGTTGGCTAAAGTATATGAACACTGTGGATCTGCTTCATAGGATAGTGACCACAAAATGTGGTGCGCTGTCGGCAGTTGCGACACATGTGATGCCGGAGGTCGTGAAAAGAATATCGGAGATCGCAGATGACTACTACATGGCGTCGATTTCCATGCTGAACGACGATGTCGTCACACCCGATCGGAACATTGCAAGTTTGTTGGCAGAGACGATCGCAACAACTATCAACAAATTGGATGTGATCAGTGATGACGTCTTTGCAAAATACAGAACAGATGCCAGTTTTTACGCAAAGTGCAGCGCAATGGTTGAGTTGTACAAAAACACCGTGCCCCCACAGACGATCGAATACAAAGATGAGGTGCCCCAGCAGGTTGTTGAGTGCGACTGCCCTGAAGACAACCGTATCACCGTTCCAGACGCTTCGTATGTTCTGTGTTCCAAATGTGGTAAAATCACTCCACTTAAGGGCGTGGTGTTCGAGTCGTCCATGACAGAGACAAAGCAACGACCAGACGATATCCGCCACTACGATTCGTGGATCGAGCTGACATTCGGCAGTGAGCAAATTAAAATACCGGATGACGTGATCAACAAATTAAGTGAGATGGCAAAGGCAAGCGTACGCACCCAATCAGAACTGCGAAACATCAGTGGAAAGACATTCAGAGAGTTGATCAAAACTGCAAAGCTGACAAAGTACAACGTTCACTGCACGAAGATCCGTAAGATCGTCTGTAACATCGATGTGGTGAGGCCATCATACGAGGAGCTGCAGATAAATAGAGCAATGTTCATGAGTGTCATGACGGCATACGATGCAGTCCAGAAAGTAACAGTCGACAAACGCAGTCACAAGTGCTACTATCCTTATTTGATTTTGAAATGCTTCTCTCTTCAATGGAGTTCGAAGACATCGGCAATCTCACAGAAAAAATTAGCAGCCGTGCACGACTATGTGCACATGCAGTCTCCTGAGACCGTGAGAGAAAGCGATAAAATGTGGGCAAAGATCTGCAAAGTGTTGGGATGGGATTACCATCCAACAATCCTCTAGACAGGGGAGCCGCTGGCGACGCAGACGCCGATTATTCCCATGAGTCCAACAGATACGTTGATCGCGCGGTCCGCACTTGTCATTGCGGGCATCTGGATGAAGATGAGAACAATGAGGAACAGCGCTGTGAATCTGTTTGTGTATGAGACGAGGTCGTCCAGGCGCTGTTTGTTGTTGAGATAAGTGCGTTCTGTCCACGTATTGAATTTGTGGAAAACGAACATGATTTTTGCTATCGCTCCGCAGGCAAATCCAATCCATACCACGACGGGACACACATCCGTCATGTATTCGCAGTACACAGTGAACTGGCATGCCAACGCCGCAACCCTCGTGTTGACCGCGCACACTGCAGCCCAGCACACCAGAGAGATTCCAAGATAAACCCACTGATAACTGTTGTCGTATCCACCACTCGCGTGCACGAGGCGCTCCATGTATGGCATCGTGATCGGACCATTGCAGTCTATCATGCGGGAGCACGCGCAAATGACGTTGACAAGCTGAGAAACGAGTTTCTTCGTTGAGGGCTTTGTGGATGCCATTGTGATGCGCGCAACGAGTGCGTCGTTGCCAGCGTACTCATAATTATTTGCCTTGTACCAATCATCAACATATTCATGCGTTATGAAAAGGTATTCATTGATTATCTCCACCCTGATTGGCTGGATTGCGCCCCCTGCAAGGACAGCCTCGATGGATTTAAGCGTGTCGACAATGTCTGCTGAGCGGCCCCTGGCAAGCGGATGCCCAACCTCCGTGCCGAGTGGACGGCTCTTAACTAATGATGCCAAGGAAGGCACCGATAGAATTTTTTGTATCTGTTCCATATAATGGGGGATCTGCTCAACCCCCTTCTGGGGCAGATTCCAAACTTTCTTGCCTAGCTTCTTTCCGAGCTCGGCGCAGCCGAGCGAGAGAAAGAAGCTCCTCCCCGTTTGAATTATACAGGATGCAGAAGCCAACGCAAGAACAACTTTTGGAGACACGCAAGGAGTTGGCACGTGCAACTTATGCATTCCGTGCCGCAGCGTTAGCACCTGATTCTGTCACGCATATGATGGAATGGTGTGGAAGATACGGGGTCCCACCGGCATATGTTGGCAATATCAACATCATGATCGACAAGGTGTTCGATGGCCTGATGACGAGCGTCAAGTGGACAATGGCAAAAGAACTTCTCGCCGCCATCGAACGACGTGGCCATACCACGGCCGTGATCGTTCCCAAACAGGCACCCGAGGAGGAAAAGACGTGCCAGCCAGCATCTGAACACATGGCCGCGCCACGGGGTGCTCCACTGCCTGCCGTAGTGCAGGAGACGAAGCGTCCAGAGCGTCCACCTGCACTCGAAGTCGCGGCTGATCCATGGCACGAAAGATGGGCTGCGGAGGCTGTGGATGCCGACGTATGCGACTTTGCTGATGCATGCGTAGATCGCGTTGGATCGCCAGCAAGCTCTGGTGGCATTCCCGACATTTGGCCGGATGGTGCCGAAGAGATCACCGACGGCGTTGATAACGTTGATATGGACGAATAGGAGCTTCTGGCAAAAAAATTACTTTTTGCCCGCTGCGCGCTGTCATGTGAACCTTTCTTGCCTAGCTTCTTTGCTGCCGAGCGAAGCGAGGCAGCTTTGAAAGAAGCTAATCGTAGTCGTCGATGAAGTCTTGGAAGTCCTGGACGTCACCTTTTTCACTATCGTCGGTGTCGATATTAAATGCGCCTTCGCGTTCGACGGATTCGTAGATGGACGTGGTGGTGCCATCAGCATGCAGGAAGGCCTCTGTCCGGTGATCACAACCCCCAATGTGGTAATTGATTTCTAGCACATCATTGCCATATCCCTTGTAGTAATCGACGTCGGCGTCGTATTCGTCATCTGACGCGTCTGCATCTTCTGGCATGATACAAAGAGGTGGAACTCTGGAACTGTGTTCATAATCGATGTAGCGCAAGTGATCCCATATAGTCATTTCTTTAAACTCCTCAATGCCAAGGATGAATCCCGTATACTCGCAGATGATGGTTGCCACGTCGTTCCATGCGCCACAGCCGGCATTGGTCTCGCCAATCATTTCATTGAAATGTGGCAACACTGCTGGGAGTGGAACCCCTATCAACACCGTGGGAGGCGAAGCCAACATTGCCATCTCGTATACTAAAAATCAAACGGACTGGACTATTAACCCCAGTACTCCATTATGTCAATGAATTCTTCATCGAATGTGTCGTATTCCGGTTGGACAGACATCGTGATCGGTCGACACGTATAGCTCAATGCATTCACGGCTCCAACGGTGACTCCCGAGGCTCGCCTCTGCTAACGGTTGAAGTTACATCATCGCCACAGGCATTGCAAAATGTGTAATACACGTTGTCCTCGTTGCCATAGTAGTATGTAATCCATGCTTCATATGACATCCCACTGTGCGACAGCTCGAAACTCCTCAATACCTGGTATGTATCCGGTGAACTGGTCGGGGGTATTCGGGGGGCTGCGCCCCCCCGTGATGATGGTTGCAATGTCATTCCATGCGCCACTGCCGTCACCAATCACTTCATTGAAATGCGGAAGTGATGCCATCTCGTATATCAAAAAATCAATCGTACAGCTGATGCACGATCTGGCCCATGACATCCTTGAGCGTAGGGGTGCGGTGCTGCGGGTCCCACTTGATCGTGACGGATGTATTTCTGGATGCATCCCAAAGCGAATGGTATTCCACAGGGCCGTTGCCCCACTTGGCATTCAATGCAGCCGATTCCGATTCGACCAGCGTGGTGCACCCATCTGAAAAACGATATCCCATCCCACGCGAAATGCACCGATCCCCATCAATGTAAAACTCGCGGATGATTGTATTGAGATAGCCGTCTGCATGGAGCACCACCTCATCTCCGCGTGTTACTGCGCGCGTGTAAACGCTGATACTCCCCATACGATAAATAAAGCGACCACGATCACACGTGCTGGGAGGGGTCTTGTGGTGTGCAATGATATTTCCGATAACTATCGTTTCATCGATATCATATGCCTCGCCGTTTTGCACGGGATATAACAAAGTATGTGGATATTGAATCATGCAACAGAACATCGTCACGATCTCAAGTGGCGCATCCAACCACTCGTCACGTACGGCGTCAATCGTTTGCCACTTATCCATGGTATATAATCAATCGGGCGGGACCTCTCCGTTTTCTTACCTCACTGCGTGTCATTCGGCTGAAAGAAGCTGAAAGAAGCTGTTATGAGGTGATCTTGTACAGGCTGACGTTCTGTTCATGTCCGAAAATGTCTTTTTTGATTGCGACGACAAATAGACAGGGGGGTTGAGGGGGGGGGGGCGCAGCTCCCCCATTGACAGATGCAGCGCCCACCGATTTTAACATCACTCGCAGGTATTTCGCTGTCGTCAAAATACAACAAGCCGTTGATTACGTCGGGGGGCGTGGACCCCCGTCTGGCATCTGACACGTGTATGGATAACGGCCCTGCGCACCGTTCCAAGCCATCAACGGTGTAAGCCGTTGTGTCCAGCCAATCGAATTCTCCGTATTTGATGCTAAATTTATGCAATGGCATGCCGATGCCATCAAACGGATACATTTGTGTCAATGCGCCGGCAGGCCATCGCGAATAATACCACTTGCCTTCGAATATAACTGGGCGATGTATTATGCCAACAAATGAACTGTACACCATGCGCCACTTGCCTCCGACAAATTCCCATAAACACAGTTGTTCGCGCTCCATGAGCGTGGCAATGTGGGTATCGTCGAATACATCCACATCACTTACATATCCATATGACATGTGGACAGAGAGCCCTGGCAGTTCCATTATTGCAACGCTGGCATAACTTTCTACGATAGGCCAAATGTTATCCCACTGCCCATTTGGCAGAAACGGCTTCACGGACTGCGAATCCAGCGTATTAACTGATTGTCCCATGGTGTTGTATAAATTCAAACAGCTGCTTCCAGGGGCGGGCCTCGCCCTAGCAGAAAAGGGAAGAGGGGGGAGGGGAGGAACCGCAGGTTCCTCCCCCTTTGAAGTATAAACACCCTGATGGCGATCTCCGAAGCGGCTTACCTTTACGACGTGTCAAAGTTGCCTGTGGAGCTGATCGATATCGTTGATTCCTATGGAGAGATGCGGCACGGAATGCCACTTCATAGGCTACACGTCGACGATGGAAATTTCCTTTATATGTGGATGAGTGAGGATGGCGCGTGGGTCCTTGCGGATACACAATCCGGCATGCGTCGCGTTCCTATCGAGTACGCAAGAGATGTTGTTGCGGCAGAAAAGAAACATGACCTAACTCCGTATATCATTGCACGCGCGGTGTTGATTTTGATATGTGCTGTCATCGGATGGTATGTTTTGGCTACACTCGGCCACCGGGTGGCAACGTGTCTGACGGCGGTCGTGTTGTTCTGTAGGTGCATGTGGACGCTCCGCATCTGTGGGCGGTATCGCCATCTCAGTGAGGACGGTACGCGCATACTTGATGTGATGCGCGACGTGTGTGTTTATGAGATGATGCTGTTACTACCAGTCCCGGTTGTACAGATAGTTGGGCTAACTCTGTGTACGATTAACGACGATTGGGATCTTCCGCGCGGGCGGCGGATTACACAGTTTGTTGTAAATGCCTTGATACACGGAGCATGTGCCATGTGGCCATGGGTTTGTACGGCAAATGCCACGTTCATAACCGTGGGCTCGATTCTCACCCACTTATGAAAAGCCTTTTTTCCACATGGCTGCAAAAAAGTTAGACGTCTTGTCATTGCCTATCCAGTGATGTTTACATAACCGATGGACGTTGTCCGTCCGCCCGCCGATGCGAGAATCACATATATGCGACTGTTTTTTATTGTCGTCTGCATCCCATCCAGATCATACTCAGCCTCTTTCTCTCGCTGGCCTTCGGCCAGCTCGGAAAGAGGCTAGGCGAGAAAGATAAACTTGCCAGATGGCACGTAAACAAAAAAGAACTCGACGGTGCTGGCCTCATACGTTTATCTTTCTCGCCTAGCCTCTTTCCGAGCTGGCCGAAGGCCAGCGAGAGAAAGAGGCTGAAAATACCACCAACCCTTTCTGGGCCATGTGTGGCTGCAAATATTACCAAACATTCTCCCACAACGACTGCGCCCTTCGACGTGAGACGGAAGTTCCGCAAGTAAAACAGATCTGTGCCGGCAATGATCATGATGGCGTCCGTGCCTTGCGTGTAACGTACGCCGACCTCGGACGCTGGTACGTGACTTTGGTGGTCTGCGGAATTCAGTGGGATCGCAAGTGGGGCGTCGGTTTCAAATCCATTGAAATTGACATTGACGTCGACATCTGCAAGCGCGAACGCAAGCAAGAAGAATATGATAGACGGCATGTGTGTTTATATTATGGCGACGGTTGCCGTGCTGAAACAACACCGATTGTGGGGGCATCTGACTGCAAAAAAGTCAAACGACGCGTCACTGTATGCAATCGGGGGTTCGAAATCATAGCCATGCCTCCGAATGCCCGTGCAAAAAGAAGCTTTAGCTGAGGATCATGAGCAGGTCGAAGAGTAGGTTGGGTTCTTCGTTGTATCCGATGGAGATACGAATGCGATCTTTTTTTGAGTAATTGTCGATGCGCGAGTGCGGACCTCCATACGAAGTTTTCCATTCGAGACAGCTCTTGCCTACGCGTTTCTTAATGACAGAGAGCGATGGCAGGACGGCCGGGAGCCCCGCTCCCGCTCGCTCGCCAGTAACAACAAACACGCTTGGCTGAATCTTGAACGGTAGCGAATCGATTGGATTTGCGACTGTCGGGTGCACGATGGTGAAGCCATGATCGATGAGTGCCGAGATGATCTGCATAGTCTTGTTGGATGCGGCCTTCACTCGAACTTTAAGGGTATCAAGGCTCTTAGATATGATCGACATGTCATGCGGTGACACATGATGACCGTTGAAATGTGCCCAAATGCGTGCTGTCTCAACGATCCTTGCGCCAACTGATCCTGGATTTCCTATAATTGCGCCAGCGATTGCTTGCCCACTGGAGTTGTACTTGGTGAGTGATTCGATGACGACGTCGGCTCCGTGGTCAAGTGGATTAAAGATAGCAGACGACAGCCATGTGTTGTCGACGATTAGCGCTACGGAGGGCATCGATGACACGCACTCCCAATCAGGGACCTGCCCAGACGGATTTGAACATGATTCAACGAAGATAACAGTGGGGCTGATTGCTCCACGCAGTGCGACTTCGACGGCCTTTGCGTCAGAACAATCAACACGAATTATTTTGCATTTGTACAGGCCAGCGAATTGGTCAAGGAAATCGTTAGTATCACAGTAAAGTTCTGTGTGGCAGACAATGGTATTCACACTGTCAATCATGCGTAACGCGTGAAATGTGGTAGCAATCGCAGCCATGCCGGACGACTGTATACAACAAAAATCCCCATCGTAGACGTCATATGAGTTCATTAACTTGCACTCCACGTCATTCTGCGGGGCAGACCAGACGCGCGCGTACGTTTGTGCGTTGTGAACTCCAACGCCACCATTGTCCGTGATAGGGGTTGAAGGGCCGAGCTGCGCTCGGTGCCCCCCTGTGAACACAAGGTCCTCTTGGGCAGCCATTTGATTATCGGCCTAAGTATATTTCAAACAGATGGCACATTGTATATCTGAAGCCGAGCACTTGTATGGCATGACGATGTTGCCGGTGGAGTTGCTTGAGATTATCGATTCCTACGGATACAGCCGCATCAAAAAGCGCTTTGTGTATCTCACAGACTACAATTGGGGAAGTTGCATGTGCATTGGAAAGGATGATGCATGGATTTACGACGGCACGCAGGGGTGTGCAGAGCAGGGATGTGGGGCTGCAGGCCCCACTTGGAAGCGCGTTTCACGCGAGTGGACCAATTACGTTTTGGCGGCAGAGCGTTGGCATGATGGCACATATTACACGGTTATAAGATGTCTGTGGATACTTTCGTTTGCATCAATGGCGATTGCTGCAAAGGCCTGGCCATTGTGTATCAACGCGATCATATGTTTGGCTTCACTTATGTCGGCACCACGCAGGCGCCGCGCGCTTTCAGCTAATGGTGAGACTGTCAGGTCGTACATGATCAAGCTACTCGCCTCCGATGTTTATGCGATCATCCCATTCCCACCTGTGCGGCTCGTGGCATGCGCATACAGCATGATCACAGAGCTATCACACGTCCGACAAAAAGATCGACCAGTAATATGTACCGTGGTGTGTTGTGTTGGTGGAATTGGTGCAATGTGGCCATGGGTCTCATTTGTCCTGTGTACGGCATCAGCCATATGCGCACACTTTAATTTACCACGATAGCGACCGATGGTTCGGCCATGATGCAAAAAAGCACTATGTATAATGGATACGCGCACAGATTCTTTCTATTACTTGCCGCCCGAGCTGACGGGCATCATCGCAGAGTATGATCCCGTCTATCGGATAAAGCCCGGTATCGACACGACCAGATTTCACTTTCATAATGATTTGGTTGCAGATTGTGATGTGATGATGCCATTTGTGCTGGCTGCCACCCATAATGAATTTGGGATCAGTGCATATGAATGTGATGCAGCTGTCTCATATCTTGTGGATCACCCGTCCTCAATCGACTGGGAAACGTGGGCCGGAAGTTCCAACGAGACAATCATAGAGTATCTGATTGCACACATATCCAGCGTGGATATGGACGTATTTTTGTCCAACCCCGACGATATCGCCGTTGACTACATCCTGCAGAACATCGACAAGGCGTCCGGGGTAGGAGGGGGTCTTCGGGGGGTGGAACCCCCCGCCGCGCTGTCTCGTAACGAAAATGACAGAATTGTCAAATATCTAATTGATCATCCAGACAAGATCGTCTGGGATGATTTTTCACGCACGGAGAGCGAGATAGCAGTGAAATATTGCGAACAACATCAAGACAAGATAGTGTGGGATTCTATGTGGTGCAACAAGATGGCCGCGCATCTCACTGTGCAGAACATGCACCGTGTGACAGCCGAACGCATTGAGTACATGTCTGACATGGAACAGGATTGCATCGTGTCGTGGTTTATCGAGCATCCCAATCAGATCACATGGGAAGGGTTTTCTGCGAATACGAATGACAAAGCAGTTGAATGTTGTATCGCACATCCCGACCTGATCGATTGGATATCGTTCTCTACAAATACAAATTCGCGTGCAGTTCAATTTTGCATCGAAACATCAGATCCAGATTGGGATGGATACCATGCGATGGATGAACGCATGCCGGGTCACGCACGTCTGCAGGGACGGCATAATGCAAACTTCTCCGACAACGTGAACGATCTCGCAGTGGAATTTCTCTTATCAAACGAAGATCAAATAGAATGGCGCGGGCTGTCATACAACGAAAATCCAAAAGCCGTCTCCTACTGCATCGACCATCAGGACGAACTTTGGTGGGACAGATTCACCTGTAACAAGGGCATCGTTGAGCCGGACCCCGCAGCTTCTTTCTTATCGGGCCTCGCTTCGCTCGATCGAAATGACACGCAGTGAGGCAAGAAAGAATAAACATTTTTTCACACGTAGCCAGATGTGCAACCCACTTATTCTTTCTTGCCTCACTGCGTGTCATTTCGATCGAGCGAAGCGAGGCCCGATAAGAAAGAAGCTTTGAATTATATAATGGCTTCCTTGGCAGACGGGTACTACACGGATGTTATGGAGCTTCAGACAGGACCAGCGCCCCTCATAGACACAACGGGACTGTCAGCGGCTATCTCAGAAGCAGCATATCTCATAGACACATCGACATTGCCACTGGAGCTGATTAGCGTCATCGATTCGTATGGGCAAAGGCGCGCATCCGTCCAGCTGCATGCCATCCATGCCGGTTGGCACACATTTGATCTGTATATAGACGGAAAGAACGCGTGGGGCTGGGAATACGTGGAAGACAACGGTTGGTATGTACGACGATGGAAGGACGTGCCCATTGAATGGGCGAATGACTGTTTGAAAATGGAGGGAAAGAGAGATCGGTCTTGGCATTTGGTCGCAAATATCATGTCGACAGTTGTGTGTGCAGCGATAGGAATAATGTGCGGGGCATCATGGTTGTTTGCGAGTCTTGCAGTTATAACATCTGCCGTCTCGGAGATATTAACATTTAGCCGATGCTCGGGGTATGAGTTCGGTGGGAGCTACCAGGTGTTGATGGCGTGTGCACTGATACCACAGTTACGTGTTGTCGCGATGACGGTACGCGCATTAATCATGCTGCCAGGTGACTACGAGTCTGGTCCGCGAACACTGCGGTGGAGGATTTCATTCCTGCTCGCACATTGCGCATGCATCGCATGGCCATGGTCTATCCAGTTGTGCAGCATCTGTTCGATTGTGCTTACAATTGCGTTGGTGCGACCCCGATAAAAACTTCTTTCCGGCACGTCCTCGCTCGCAGCGAATGACACGCGGTGAGACGAGCGTGGCGGGGCAGCGTTGGGAGTCCCTTCTTATGGTGGTTCTCAGCTAGGGGTGCGGGGAGCGCAGGCCCCTATTTTCTTGCCTAGCTTCTTTGCTGCCGAGCGTAGCGAGGCAGCTTTGAAAGAAGCTCAAAAAAGGCTGGCGAGAAAAACCAGCGTGATCGAAATGCTGAATGCCCCGAGATGGCCAATTTGCAGAGATCAGGTCGATGGGGACCGATATTTTATTCTGAATTTCTTTCATGTTTTTTGTTTCCAGTTTTCTTCTGGCGAGATATAACCACATAAAACAACATGCCATCAGGTGCCGTCTATCAGCTGATTGCAAACGAAGGCAAGGCCGATCAAATGATCATGGCCCCAGACCTTCTCCTCGCTCGTATCAAGCAGATCCGATGCGCCAAGGAGAAAGCTGGTCTCAAGGAAACGTTCCCAACGCTTGCGGACATCGAGAGAACTCACGTCATCTTCGTGAACTCTCACTTCAAGCCATTTGCGCCAATCGCATTTGAGTACTACAAGGGAACTCCCAACCAAGGTACTCAGACCCTCGGCGGTACTATCTGGTTCAACATCCCACAATTTGGCGAGTTCTTCAACGACGCCGTCGTTCACCTCACCATTGCTGCAACTGCCGTTCCTGTCGGTGGTGTCGTCCCTGCGGCCCCTGCTCCGATCGGACCTGCCAAGGGCCCAGATTCCTATGCTCACTGGACCACTGGCCGTTATGTCAATAACGCCGGTGTTGAGCTCGTCCCTGGCGCGCCATGCAGCGATTTCGTTTACTATTGCGATTATCCGGGCGCCCGTATTTTCGACAAGGTTGACTTCCAAGTCAGCAACGTATCGATCGACAACTATCCCCCTGATAAATATGTGTTCTATCAGAAATGCAACCTTTCCAAGAACAAAGAAATCGGCTACAAGCGATGCATGGGCCAGGAAGTTCCGATCGACGGATTCTCACACGTCAACTCAGTGTCGACCGTCGATGGCTCCACTGACACTGCTCGTCTGCAGGTCTCTATCTGCAACGGTCCTCAAACTCCTAAAGCGACTCAACCAGCGCTTGATTTGTGGATTCCGATCCTCTTCTGGTTCTGTGAGGACGTCAGAAACGCCATCGCCTCCGTCACTATGCCATCCGCAACTCGTTACATTATTCTTAACCTTTGCGCTTATGACCGCCTTCTCTTCAAGGCTGCCGGCAACTGCTGGTTGGAGACTACCGCTGCCAACTTCCTCATGACCGGTGTTGGCGGCCCCGTGCTTGCATACAACGCAACTGTCACTAAAGTCCCTGTCACCGCAACCAACTCTCCAGCACTGACCGCACCTGCGATCACCACCGCTGAGATCTACATCGGCAACATCTTCGTTACCCCTGAGATCCACGAGATCTATCTGAACCGAATTGGGTTCTCCCTCATCCGAATCCACCGATGGCAATCCATCTCTGTGACCACTTCTAACTTCAACGTCCAGTTGAACAATCTGACTTTCCCAACCGAGCAAGTCTACTTTGGCATCCGCCCTCAGGCTAACGAGCTTCTCCCAACTCGCTGGCACTCATTCACTTACGACGTTGATAACACCATCAAACAACGCGTTACTTCCAACACGATGCTCAACTGGTCCGATGATCCAACCACCGATCCCGCACGCATGTACTGCAACAGCGAGGTCGAGCGTTTCACTTACAAGACTTCGCTCAAGACGATGACCCGCTGCACGATCAGAGTTCAAGGTGTGCCCATGTACACTGAGATGCCAGCTGAGTTCTTTAACCGATATGTGCCATTCCACTTTGGTTATGACCTTATCACTACTCCTCAGGACGAAGGTGTCAATCTGCTCAACTTTGCATTCTATCCTCGCGCAACCCAGCCATCCTCTCACCTCAACTTGTCACGAACCCGTGAGTTCTACATCGAGTTCTGGTCTGCTTTGGTTGGATCTGTTGTGGCTTCCGCAAACTTTGTGGCTCTCGGCATCCATCTAAACTTCCTCATGTTATCGGATGGTAGCGCAACTCTACGATATATCACGTGATATCGCGCTATCTTGCGGTATACACACAAAAAACAAATACTCAACACAAATATTTTTTTGATTAATGCATCACCGTCAGCCCAATCGGAAACTCCGTCAAGCGTGGAAACCAGCGTTCGTCCGCGATTTTCCGGCCCGTCATCACGATCTTGGCTATTTTTGCGTCACGGTCGTCGGCCTGGCTGACAAACGTTCTCCATCCACCTACCATCATAAGCACGGCATATTGCCAATCTTCCAACAACGGCGTCCGACATCCATTAAAGCGGTCGCGTTGGCAGCTGACCCACGAACGAAATACTTTTTCCCAACCTTGGCCTCCACCGCGGACCGGTAAGTTCAATGCGTCCTTGAAGTGATTAAATAGATACAAATACATCCTGCACCAGTAGTGATCGCGATGCCACCACATGTATGGGGCAATGCTTTCTATTTGGGTGATACGTTCTGGCGTCAAGCTAATACCGCGCTGTCCAGCATAACTATTTCTGATGTTGTGAATTAAAGTCCCGCACTCTCCTTTCTCCGCCAATTCACCTCCATTCTCAGCAACGTTCTGCTTTAGCTTCTTGACGTTCTCATCCCAATCGACATCTCTTTGATTCCACGCCCAGAATTGAATGGCAGAGAGAATAGCGGCGCGTTCGTCGGACATATCTCCACGCGAGTACTCCGATCTGAAATTACTAACCCACGATCCAACGGGATGAATTCCAAACATCTCATCTTGGAAAGGTGTGTGCCCAGTTTTGGCATGCTCAATAAGTATTTCGACCTTTGCCTTGAAGTTTCCGTAGAACACATTTCTATTGTACAACTCGCATAGGCTATCGTACGTTTCTCCTCCCATGTCACCACAATCAGCTGGGGTATTGTCCACGATTCTAATGAATGACAGATGGCTTGTGTGAACTCCTTTCTCTCGAATGAGACGATCTGCTCCACCGAGCGCACCAAACAACATCCGGCCAGTATCGCTTCCGTCTCCAGTCGACACTGGAAGCACGACGTATGCCTTTGTTTTCTCTGGATGAGTACGAAGCACTCTCCCAATATTTTGGATAGTGCGGACACGACTTCCACGCGGTTCGACGAACATGCACGTGTCAGCACATGGGATATCTGCAGCTTCATTCAATGTAGCAATTGTTACGAGCATCCGAAATTCGTTCTTTTGGAATGAATCGAGTGTTTGCTCACGTACTTCGAGTGGCGTAGTTCCATCGAAATATCTTGTTTTAATACCACGGTCCAGTACATGCGCGACAAATTTAGTTGCCGAATCGATTGTATTACAATATGCGAGTACATGGCGCATTTCTGGTCGTTCATGGAGCACGTTTGTGATAGTCTCAAATTCGTTTTGATTGGTATCAGCATACGGCACAATGATCTCGTAATCGCACAGATACCCGTCTTTGATGGCATCACGCAACCCGTATGTAAATGTCGCATCGTCAAGTGTTGCCGACCACATAACTTTCTTTCCAGTCAGTGCTAACATCTTTGCATGGATTGGGCTTTTCTCGTCTGCGCTGTAGTATGAGGGAGGTCGCACATGATGGGCCTCGTCGATGAACACATAATCGAACGCTGTGTCTCCGAGATGCTCGACGGAGTTATAAACACACACGACGCATGTGGTGGTGGCGAGATGTGGCTTGTTGGAAGTGTTCCATCCGGTTCCCATTAAAACATATGGGATACCGAACTTGGCTAGCACTTTGCCAGTCTGTCGCAGTATGATACGTTGTGGAACCAGAATACAGAACTTTCTACCTTTGCCAGATGTTAACAACTTCCAAATCGAGTGGCACATAATGACTGTTTTGCCAGTACCACATGGTGCACATACGGATGTTTCGGGCTTGTCGCAATTATCAAGCACGCATTTAACGGCCGCTTCCTGGTATGGGCGTAGGACGAATGGCGCTTCTTTGATTTCCGGCACATTACCAGATACCTGGAACTCGTCTTCGTTACCAGCGAACATTGCCACGCCAGTTTGCGGTAATTTATCGAATGTGAAAGCTTGGTTGCCATTGAGCATAAGCGATATGGTTTGTTCGATCTTGGTATCGTTGTTTTCGCCAAGTTTCGCACTCAGATCTTTTGCAACCGTCTTGAATTTGTCGGTATCAATCGGGGTCAGAGGGTGGTCAATGATATCTGGAGATCCCTGCTTACCATGCGGTTTCCACACTTTCGATGTCGGTGTGCGGTACAAGACTCCACTCGCACCAGCAATACGTGTTGCGAAGTTAAACGTCGCAAGATGCTTGTACGTGATTTTACCATTCTTGTAGCATTTCATCTGCGCAGACATTTTCATGTCTTCAGACATCGCATCAATGCCATAATCCTGATGCATCAGCCCAAACTCATCTTTTACCTCACAAGGAACATCGGACCATGAAATCATGCTGAATGCGAGGTTGCATGCATATTCGTAACGCTTCCACGGAACAACCTTATCATCCAAAGCAATACGCAGATATTTCGTTTGTCGTGCCAACTGAGCCATGTGGTGTTTCCGATCCGTATGTATTAGGATTCAATCGTGCAAAAAATATTTAGTTTGGCACGTGCTTTAGTATGAAGAGTCGCATAGAGTCTCGTCGTGATATCGACGAACGACCATACGCTTGTCGTCACATGTGATTCCAATATCGTCACCGTGCCCACCACATTTGCTATGCATGTATTTCATAACATCAACGAAGCTCCCGCACGGCTTCCTATATCCGTCATGCACATATTTGTCACCAGACTTTTTCTGTAATTCGACGAAAAACAATGCATTGGAGAACGTATCGGTTTTGTACATGTCTGTACTGGCATCCAGCTCTTTGGCGAGCTGAACAAATATGATGGGCTTATTTTCGCCATAAACGTACGATTTGATATCGCCCAACACAGGGCTGCCATCGTAAATCCATTTTCGCTTCACAGGATCGGCGCTTCTGATTGTATTGATGGTGTCGCCAGGGCATAATTTGTTCACTATGGCACCAACGTCGTATGCATACCAGGTAAGTACATCGTCCTCCTTATGATCGATAAGCTCCTGCATGTATTTGCACATACGCTTGAACGCAAGTTCAAATTTTCTTTCACTTTGGTCCATTCTGTATATTGATGCCATGCACCTAAACAAAAAATACACTACAGAAGGTCAAGCAACAACTGTCGTCGGGAGCGTTTGAAACAAATATTAGTGGATTCATCTGCAGAAGTTCAACACATGCTCCGTCGAGATGCGAACATACCCAATCAATAACATTGACGTTTTTGCTATGAAGTATGTTTATAGAGGAATCGAAATCACGCACGCGTTTTTCGATTCCATCCATTACAAGATTAACTATTCTGTCGTCTGGATTCATGATCGCAACGGGTGGATATAATTGGGACGGATGGTCGAGAAACCATTTCACAATCGTCGGATGCCCATTTTTACTGAGAATGTCTGACCCTACAAAGTACCAGTTTGGATTGGCACGAAGTTCGGAATCGAGCTGCTTAACTGCCCATTCGGCAAGTTCTTCATTCTGGCTCATACAAATAAACTCTGGATACAAACAGGGAAGTTTCATGAATGTATCAACGATCCTGTCGTCGGGATGATTAATGAATTCATCCCAATTGATACTATTTGGATGTGCCAACAGGAAATCGATTGCCTTCGGATTACCATTTTTTGATAGGTTTTCGGGAACATTGTTTCCCATGCGCGACAACACGTATTCGGTAGCAACGTCACATGGATTACCAGCAAGTTCTCCAATGTTCACGTGTGAGAGCGCCAACTGGACTAATTCGTTATCGTTGACACAACCCAAGCATCCCAAATTATTTTTGTCGACATTATGCCGTATCCATTCGATGGCAGCACTGTGCGTATTTTCACATACGCATTGGCAGTTTAGCATATCCCGACTAAGATTCCCACGGAGCATGAATCCGTCATCATATTCCTCAACGATATCTATCAACTCGATAGGCAGAAAGTGTTCCATGTTGTATATGGATTCAAAAAATGGTTGTGTGTACAGATTGTGAGATATGTTAAATTATGCTGATAAGCCATTTCCTACGAGCGGCGTCATGTTTGAAAATGAGCGGATTTGATGACATATCCGATATGCTATCGTCCGACAGATATGTGTAGTCGTCGCACATCCAATCGATGATAAATTGGTTTTTCGATTTGCCGTTAAAGACTGGCAGCTCGTTTCGGTGTAATTTACGTGTCAATGATACAATACGATCATCGGCGTTGTCAAACGCCGCGCTAGAGAGTATTTCATATGGATGGGCAAATAACCATTCAACGGCCAATGGATGACTATTCGAATTTAAGTCCCACAACGCTTGATCCTCATCTTGCGTGCGATCGATCTGGGGTTTAGTAATAATATTATCACACTCGCTCAAAGCCAGCGATAAGATAACACCATTTTGGCTTGTTACCATGTCGCAAGCGGCGGCATGCATTTTGCAATCGACGAACAACTTTCCCATGCGTGTGTCATCGTGTTGCATAAAACTCGTCCAAACGATTTTATCCTGATGGTTAAACAAATAGTCCACGATTTGTGTATTTCCATTACAAGAAAGATCGTCGTAATTTGCGCTGTCAAGATGATTCATGATATACGCGACGGCGATATCGCTTCGGTTGCCATACCACAGCGTCGTCGGCTTCGATTTGAGTACTGTTTTCACCATATCGTCATTCTGGTTACACCTGGCGAAATCCCAATCAATGTATTTCGTATGGGACAACAGAAATCGTACAGCCGCCGGGTGTTCATTCAGACAAAGTTGCTGTTTGTCCAAAAGATGCCATTTCAGGTGACCACGTAATTGTGTGTGATCGTCGTACTCGCCGATGACATCAATAAGCTCGATCGGCAGATGATGCAAATCTGATGAAGTTGAATCATCGACGATACAGGGCGTGGCTCGCTCGTTCAGCTCTTCAATGTCTTCAATGCCCAATGTACCACTTTTTCTTTCCACGTGTTCATTGTATGCGGCGGCCTTACATTGGCACATGCTATCGGTAAGCGTTTCGAGTGTCCACACCGATGGCGCATACACGTTATAAATCACCCAACCAACAGCCCTAGGGCACGTGTTTAACATGAATTCATCCATATCGATATTATCGGGATCCTCGATCAGCCATTCAACTGCGTTGTCATTTGTGTTCCCGGACAGTGCAGTGAGGGTTTCATCGTCACTTTCACCATCACAGAGAACTTTGTTCATATGTTCAATCACCAGTTCAACCGCTTTGCTACATGTGTTTCTTGCGAGATCCGTCCAGAACATCGTCCCATTCAAACTGCGTTCGCATCTTGGGTACGTCTGGCAAAGTGGGCTGTTTGCATCAGCCATTTGTGAGATGGCCAGGTCAACAACTCGTTCATCAGAAACACGGATGAACGAGTTCCAGTCGATCTCAGCCGGATGCCGCAAAAGATAATCAACGCCGCCTGGCAAGAAAGATGTCTTATCAGCCGTCATGTTCTCTATAGATTCAAACGTCAGCCATGCGTGAAAAAACAAACGCGTTCTGCCTGCATTCAATCAACAAGGAACTTTCGGTGTGTCTCATCTGGTACAAACAGAAGCGGATTGGCGCCCATATCCAGCGGGTGCCTAAATGAAGTTTCCGACGGCAGTGCTTTTTGGAAATCTCGCACCACGTCCATATGTGTGTGCACCCAATGCGCTGCCTTAACATTTTTTGAGTGTTGCATCCACATCCACATCAGATTTTCGTTTTTATCGATGGCGATTTGTACAATTCTGTCGTCTGGATTGTATTGTGCATCTGTGAGATTGATATATTCTGCATGGGCTAGCATCCATCGCACAGCGACATCGTTCCCATTTAGAATCATATTGCTCATGGCACGATCAAATTGCGAGTTGTCGTCAGTTTTATTCATGCATTCGATTACGGCCTCCACAACTGCGTCGATCGGGCTGTTAGCAAATATATAAAAGTTTCCATCAAGCATTTCCAATGCGATTCTTCCCACACGTTCGTCGTTATGCTCAATGAAGTCATCCAAGTATATGGCAGCTGGGTGCTGCAGCAGATATGATATTGCTAATTCGTTGGAATTGCACGACAGATCAGCCGGTATGTTATTATCATCGATGTGTGAAAGCGTGTACTTCGTTGCGGTATCGTTCGCATTGCCAGGCCATATATCAACTGCGTCTGACGTGAGCATCATTTCAACTGCCTCATCAGCGGTATTTCTACCAAGATATTTCCAATCGATATTCGCCGTATGTGTTTTGATCCAACCGATGGCTGCCGGATGTGGATTTTCGCACAATGCATGGTTTTCCAAATCAGCCCACATCACACCACCATCAAGTTTATACTTCACATCATAGTCCGCAATGATGCCAGCAAGTTCAATAGGCAGTGGCATCCACGATCCCGGCTCAGGCGTAGGCTTCGTGTTGTCAACAAGTCCTTCTTCGATCAGCCATTCAATCGCATTGTCATTCGTATTTCCCATCAGTGCAATAAGGACATCATCATAGGTTGTAATGTCGATTGTGATATCGGCACGAATCTTGTTCATGTGTTCAATCACCAACGCAACCGCTTTACTACATGTGTTTCTTGCAAGATTCGCCCAGAACATCGCACTATCCCTGCAACAACGTGGATATGTTTTGTTCAATGGCGATTTCGGATCAGCGATTTGTGAGATGGCCAGATCAACAACTCGGTCATCTGGAACACGTATGAACGTATTCCAATCGATGGGGGCTACGCCCCCTTCCCCCCCGGGCTCCTGATGTTGCAAAAGATAATCAACGCCGCCAGGCAAGAAAGATGTCTTATCAGCCGTCATGTTCTCTATACATTCAAATATGTGCCACTTAGGCAGTGCCCACATTATACGAACGTGATCACACAGTGAATCACGATGGGCTGCAAAGATAAGATATTTGTTGTGGTCGCTGCAATTGTGGTTACTGCTGTTTCATATGGTATTACGTATGGTATTACATGGGTATATTCGAATGTGGCGATGTTACATACATGGGATTCGTATGCACTGAATGGCCTACTTACGCTCGCGATCATTTGTGCATTCTGCGATGGAGATTTTTATCAGCAAATGGCACAACGTTCGTGCATGTCAGCTTTCATCCTTGTTCTGTTTGCCGCATGTTCTGGCATTTTCACGAATGTGAGCGTCATTTGGCTTCCGTCAAGCCAGGCAGGAGCTGTTTTCACGATATCTTTTGCATATGCATGTGCCAAAAAAGAATGTAACGATACGCCCGAAGGCCTCAATTGTTTCCTGCGATGCATAATGCGCATAAAACCATCGGACAAACAGGGGGGAATGGACGAAGTGCACTAACATATCGACAGTGCCGCTTCAGACAGCTTTCCTGCTGTCCTCCATTCGCTGGTGGTGAAATCAACACACCCGCCGAAAGACCTACGCAGTATGTTACACAATGTGGCAACTAGATCGCCATATTGTTTTTTGTCGATCGCCATGTCGGCATTTCTGGCAAATGTTTTATACGCTTCATCACCAACTTCCATATCAAAGATTTTTCCCTTGATCACATTGTCCTCGACAAATGTCATGTCGTCCGCATCGGCATAACACAACTTTTTTGCAATACCCACAAGCTTAACCATGTATTCATAATACGTGGGCATCAACCATTTTATGGTGGACCAATACCAGTTCTTAATGATCTTCAGGAGCAAATCTGTTTCGCTGCGTTCCAGACGCATCACGCCCTTCTCCAAGAGTTCAAAATACTTAACGAGGTATCTTGGTGCGACTTTAAATATGCCCGTCGTGTTCACATATCTCACAAATTCACGTCTTACTGACAAGGCATCACTTTCTTCAACCAAAACGCCGAATGCCTTGCCAGTAACCGTAACAAGCAGCTCTGTCAGTTGTTTCGACATCGTATATTAAGTTAAAATACGTTCCGAATGGCATGGATAATGCCACATATACGTTAGCGCATCGCCATGTCTCCCATCGATTCGGTGATATCGGTTGTTGCACCGATCATCTGCGCGGCAATTGTTATCGAACGCATGTGTCATCACACATTTGTTGAATCCATCATTGACAGAAAGTTCACCATCGGCTTCGTTACATCGCTATCTGCATTCATTCTGAATGTGTCATCGTTCCAGACATTCACGGCGTGTGTTCTTTCCATTATAGGCATGTTCATGTCTACGGTCTTGATGATCAATGAACTGTGCTACAAAAAAGCACATGCCGATGACAATACAGCCAAGACGCAAGACGGCGTAATTCCCATTAGTACGACAGACGTCGCCTCAGAATTGAGACAACCCCCTGCGCATGCCCAGTCGACTTCCAATCATCCAACTCAATAGGTGTTCCTAACACTTCCTGTGCTAAACATGTCCACAGATAATTAATCATCTTGACGAATTCGTCCATCGATACGCTGACATTTGGGCGTGCCACAAAATTCTTATGACATGTGTCGGCCTCATTAAGCACGAATTTTTTTGCATATACGAACGCACAACCTCTGATCATCTGGCTATCACAGTAATCTGTTGCAGCCTTGTCAGCACACTTAAGTTTTTTTGCCACTGCCACAAGCTGCATGATGTAACTGTGGTAAACTGGCGCCAACTGTTCCAGTGTGTAAACGGTCCAATTTGTCGCAGCGTTAACCATTAGTACCATCTCATCATATGTCACAAGAAATTCACTCTTTGCTAAAATCTCAAAGAACTTCACAATGTACCTTGGCGAAAGCCCGAACGCACCTACATTATTTACATATCTCACGAACTCCAGACGAATGGCCATGGCATCGCACTCTTCAACCAAAACGCCGAATGCCTTGCCAGTAACCGTAACGAGCAGCTCTGTCAGTTGTTTCGACATCTGTATATTAAGTTAAAAAATTACATCATGATACCCTCGATGCCGGTTGCCATTTCGTAGATAACTCCTTCGACAGGCGCTTTCGTTGAAAGCCAATTACCGCTTGCGACTTGTTCATCTGGTTTATCTTTTACTACATATTGAGTTTCATCGATAACGAAATCCGTGTATTTGGCACCAGTGCCCTTGTACAATGTATCGCATTTCTTGTATTCGTCTGACTCGTCGAGCACGACCTTGAAGAAGCGCATCCTGTCATTCTGGTCGATATCACGCGACATAAGTGGGATGGAGCTCAGCCCCTCTCCCATCGGATCATAGTTGTCAACGAACAATTCTCTGTAGAATCCAGGAACCACTGTGCGCGTCATATGTGATATCATGCTGCGGGCAAGCTCGCGCGTGTATCCGGGAAACACTCTGTGGTCATTATGGACTATGGTGCCTGTCAGCAGCTCATTGTAGCATTCTCTTGTCGACATGAGAACGTTTTCGTAGAAACAGATCGCGTTACATGCAAACATCTGTGTATGCAGGAGATGTTCGATAGTCTCCCGTACTAATGCAACTCTGCAATATTCATTGCAATTTGGCGCATGCGCATTCTCAATACAAATGAAATCTGTATTCATTGAGACCGTCGGGTTGTACGGGGCATGCGTGTATTGTCGGAGCAACACTTGCAACAGCACTGCGACATCCGTATCGACAGTTGGATAGAGAGTGATTGCATTATGTTTTGCATTACGGATTTCTCTTGGGCATCCAACGATATTATGGATAATTGCATGTGTTGCGTTTGCGATGGTATCGAACGGTTTCACGAGACGAAGTGGAACGTTCTCGATGGCATCATATCCAAATCCTCCGGGTACACCCCTCATCTGCAGACGCAGTCCAACAGGTACTTTCGGCACTGGTTGCTCCATGTCGGCAATCGTCCTAACCTCAAAAACTCCTTCCTCTGCCGCCAATGTGCCCGCCATTGCTTTCGCGAGCAAGATATTTCCTTCCACGCGCATTCTCTTCCAAGTATAAGCGGGGCCCGCAGCCCCACGCCCCTGCTCGATGTAAGACATGAATGGTGCACTTACGTATATTCAAATATGTTGCATTAGGCATCCCACTGCATATATACATTGGAGATCGCAAAGCGAATCCCCAGCAGTTCAAATACCACAATGTCCAGACAAATCGCCATCGGGAAGGTGACGTTCAAAACTAGGGCTGCGGCAAAAAGATATATACAAAGCGAGCTTGACCGTGTTGGAATCTGTGCCGGTCTACGTGACATCGACGAGAAGTTTTGTGATTTCATGATTGACGTTGCACACATGCGCCCTAAATTCAACGATACCATTATCACAAATATCAGCATCGGCACAAAACACAGCGTTTTTGCAATAAAAGAAGATGGTACCATCGAGGATTTTTCTTGGCACCAGGCAATCGATGGCGAACATACGCCAGACATCCAATTAACATGCGCCATGCGATGGGCAGTCTTTCCGCAAATAGAGGGATATCGTCGCGACCATCCCAACGCGGTTTGTTCTATTTGTCAATCGAACATCGAAATACAAGTCGATCATCACATACCATTTGCCACCATGAAACGCGATTTCCTTGTGAACCAGAAGAAAATCCCTGCGACGTTTATCAATGGAGGTGCAGGAAAACTTTCATTCGCCCCAGAAGATGCAGAGTTCTGCACGCTGTGGTGTGACTACCACAAAAAAACAGCAGGGCTGCGTTATCTGTGCGCATTACATAATGTCTCAAGCTGTCACACGTAGGCTGCTAATCGAGAAAGGAGATCTGGCACGGCAATTGGCGCATTGGACGTCTCATTCATTTTTTTAATACACTTAACACAATGCATGCCATTTGGACTGAAGTTCAAGCGTCCTTCAATCGTCACAACGAACGGGTATGCTTTCCCATTGCCATCGCATGTGGCACACACACATCGTCTGGCGCACTCAGATCCACAGAAATTAGCTCCACCAACGAGTATCATACCAATCCCATTTTTAGCGCAGCTAAAACATCTTTGGCGTGAGGAAAATTCCTGCTTGCATGTATCAGAACAAAACAGGTGATGCGCGCCGTCATATTTTTTCCGGCACCTGGCACACGTTCCTCCGTATAAACGCTCATCCTGACACGATACGCTGCAATATTCGCCAGCCGTGATGCATGTTGTTGCCCAAGACCACTCTTTCGTGCACTGCGGGCATGTATGGACTGCTTCAAATAACGCCACGTGTTCGACACAACAGCAAACGTTCGCGCCGATGAATCGTTGGTCGCAGTATTTGCAACATGTCGTTTTTTTGTCGTAACATTCCCTGCTGCATAGTGTCATCCCACCTACCGTCGCGAACTGTTTGATGCACAGGCAACCACATCCAACACAGTGTGGGCATTCCATATATCGTATTCTGCACCGCTCTTCGCAAAAACAGTCGGATGATTTAAGACATGGTTTTTGGCAATACCTACAGCGTGTGCCAAGACGTATGGCACACCGCCCACACAATAGTGTGCAGCTGAGGACGTATAGTCTTTTGTATGTTTTTCTACATCCCACACATCTGTGAATTTTATCATATTCCACGACACATCCTCGACACACCCAATTACCGTCGTGTTGCAGTAAATCGTTGTGTTGTTCACACACGAAACATTTTATGTGGCCATCTTGTCCAGCGCACTCCGTGCTGCAATATCTATCCACGCTAAATTCGCCATACTTGTCGCAGCGTTTACATTTGTGCCTATTCGCACATTCATCACTGCAAAATGGCAGGTCGGATTTGAAGACGATATGCACCCGGTAGTTCGGTCGCCAGTGTGAGCATCCAGCACATTTCGAGCGAGCCTTGAATTTCGATTCGCATTGACGTGAACAGAACTTCATTTGCTCGGTGTCACAAATTTTACCACAGCTTTTACATGGGGCGGCATATTTGTTATTACGACAATTTATGCTACAGAAGTGCATGTTACGATATGATACGCGCGCTTTTAGAGATCCGGTAAACTCGATGCCACACGTCGCGCATTTCATCACGGTGCTCATGTCTTTTTTGCATTGCAGATCGCAGAAGCCAGTGCATGTCTCTTCGTCGAAATCGACCATTGGCTTACCATATCGTGTTTTAAAACAATACCTGCAGGTTTTTACCGCACGAAACGATTCTAAATGATCTGGACTACAAAATACATCCTGCGCGTCACGTTTGCAGTTCACATCCAACATCTTTTCGCACCACGCACATCCTCCTGGATGTTCATAATCATCACGGCATTTCTCTCTGCAAAATCGCTCTGGATACCACACGGTGGATATCTTGCATTTAAGGCAAACACCTTTGTATTTGTTTCTATCGCGGTCAAAGTCATATCCGTTTGCCCGTATGGCTGTGTTATTACTGAACTCGACAAAACACGATTTTCCACAAAAGTACATGTAGTTTCCATCGGTGCCCGATCTGTACCGACTCACCTGACCACAGTTGCATGCCGGCCAATCAGTTGGGTTCAATTTGACATCGATGTCAAAACGAGCGTACGAGTTTTCACCGGCCCCACCCTGGCACCCTTTGCATAAAGTCGTAAACGGCGTCGCTTTATGTTCCATACAAATGGTGCAAACTTGGTAGCTCTCGCCATACAAATAATCGCGGCACACGCCTCCCAATACAAACCACTGGTTAAGCGGTAGATATTCTGGGGCATGATCTGTTTTCTTGTACAGGAACGTTGCGTGGTCGATAGGTTTTCCGCACTCGCATCTGTATTTTCCATCGGCGCCCGTCGGAGGCCACGCCCTTCGATCCGGAAATCGTTGCAACATCATCTGCTCATCATCCGTCCCACCAGCATACTCATAATCCTCGAAAAATAAAACCAATGCTTCACCGCCATATACCTGATACCTTGCCTTGATGATCCCAACTATCCTTGGCTCGGCCATCATATACTTTATGCCACACCAACAATCATCTATGTTCCATTTAATATACGAAACGTGATCACACAGTGAATCACAATGTCTGACGAGTATAGTGTTACCATCACGCAGTGGATAGTTTCTATCTTTGCCATCGTTCTTTGTATCGCTGCGGTTTGTGATGAATACATCAAGGTTGGAGCTATCCGTACGTTCACAGAAATCGTTTTTGCAAGAAAGGCCACTCTATCTTTTATTGTTTCAGCATGGACAGGCCTTCTGAATATCGGAGCTTTAAACATTCCAAAGATCATGGCATCCGTCGTTACGCTTTTCATCGGAGTGTGTGCAGCGATACACGAGCATAATGAAATCGTTTCCACGAAGAAGAAAAAAACTGGTCAGCCAACAACTGAAGGTGCACGCGTTCAATCAGCGAAGTAGCTTTGTTGCAGTGGAGATTTTATCTGCGACCATCCACTTGTCGAGCACGCCATTATGCTCCATCCCGCACAACGCATTGCGCAGCGTCACATGGAATGCGACAATCCATTTTGTGTATTGTTTTTTGTCTACCGTGATGTCGGCATTCTGTACGAATGCGCCATATGCGTCGTCGATCTCTTTCATACCTGTCGTCACCGCAAGATCCAATATCGCATCACCGATCGCATTGCCAGTAACAGCCATCAGCTCCACAATGTATCCATAGTATGTGGGCATCATCCACCTGACCGTGAACCAATACCAATTTCTGATGACCTTCACTGCAAGTTCAGTCTCGGTATTTCCAAGGTCTAACTTATTGTCTTTGAGTATCTTGAAAAACTTAATGACATATCGCGGGGCCGTTTCGAATACGTGCCCATCAACATATCTCACAAATTCACGTCGTACTGATATGGCATCGACCTCTTCCACGAGTACGCCGAATGCCTTGCCAGTAACCGTAACGAGCAGCTCTGTCAGTTGTTTCGACATCTGTATATTAAGCAACAAAAAAGTGTATCCAGATGGCGTGTCATTTTTTGATGAGCTTCGAATGGAGAATGTTAATTGCGTCACCGTGTTGCACAATTGTGATACCGTTTGCAGTTGGTACGAACTCGTAACTAATCGCATTCTTCTGAATATGTTCTACGTGCGAGACCGACGCGTTAATAGGTTTGTCTTGGCATACTGTTGCTAACATAAATTTACGAAATGTTGTCTGGTCACTTGCTTTCTTGACGAGTATCATCGCACAATGCGCAGACGTATCTCCCCATTGGGCATCATGCATCGGCTCATATCCGCACCATGAGATGTAGCTTAATGCGAGTAGCTGCAAGTTTGTGTGTGCAGGCCGGCAGCCATGAAACATAAGATCGAAGTACGTGCCAGCTGGCTCATACCTGCCGGTGGTCCATTTTTCACCAAAGTTGATAAACATACGTCTGTATTTTTTGTCGAATCTCTCTGGGAGGCGTTTTTTCGGAAGTGCAGCATATAGTGGCACATCCCGTCTTGACAGGAAGAACTCGCCATCCTCGGTTGTTTTGAAATCCGGTTTCATACAAACACCATCCACAATGCCAAGTTTCAGTTCCCTCTCCATGTCGTCAGAGAGCAGATCGAGCCGTATGAACTTGCCGAACGTATCCATATCGGAGATTCCGTAGAGGCCATACTTGATTGCAAAATTCATCAGCACGTCCAATGGTGGCAATGAACGGATGGCAGTGATGTCGTAAACGATGTTGAGAGCATCTTTCGTCTTGTGGAGGACAGGCATGTATTTCAGAATTGTGCCATCATCATCTTTCTTGGAGAACGATACAGTAATGTCGTCGTCATGTGCAGATATGTTATCGATGTTCGTCACGGAAACCATTCCAGCAAACATCTGATTCACATTGCCAGAATAAGTTGAACCATGATACTCAACCGTACATTTGTTGCCGTTCATTACGAAAGCATCCACTCCAGCCATCATTGTCGTCTCCTCACCAGCTTCACCGATGTGCTGCATTTGAATTTCTGAAGTGTGATATAGCTCTCTTGTAATTCAAATGTCGTGCAATTGTCCATACTGCCGAGTTAACCTGGATCAGGATAATGCAATCATCAAGGCGATTGCACTCGATCATGCATATTGCGATTCAATGCAACGCATGGCGGCCCATGACCAGGATCACAAGGCTCTCCTGAATGGCCAGTGCGAATCAGCAATGAAAGCGCGTACAGCCAGCTACGTTGATAGTTTATTTAAAAAGGCTGCAAGTGGCATTATTCATTCGTTAGAAATAGAAAATGCTACATCGGATGATGCGTACATTGATATGATAACTATTTGGAGTGGTGGACATATCGTACACGCAACAGAAGCAAATTATCATGAAGGCTGTAATGGTTTGTACGGTTGCATCTTTGGGCAGGCTCCTGGGCCATGCACAATTAGTAATGGCAGGAGTGCGACTGTTGAATTCGCGCATCCAATCAACGTCACTTCCGTTGACATTTGCCAGTCGCGCAACAAGTGCAAACTTACGCTCATTGCACATGGCGAAGACGAAAAAATGGAACTCTTCAGGCAAAATCTTCTGCCACAGGAGATGAACAACATGAATATCATGTTGTTCAAAGAGCCACGCCCCGCGCCACCGCCTTCACCATTACCTACGGTACCCGATGGTATCCGCATCATCGGGGCACGTGAACCTCTGCATATTAGAAAAATAATGGTCTGGTCTGGTGAGAAACTTCTTGGGACGTCAAACATACTTGATGCCGAGATAAGCAGCCGCGCTGACTCGCAATCCAGCCCGATGCGTGCATTTGACTATAACATCGGCACCTCATATGCATTTCATACAAAAAATGGCGGTATCGAATGGGTTCTCTATTCCCTACCGAGAAATCTTCCAGTGACGAAAGTTGAAATCCACAACAGAAGTGATGTGTGCCAGGAGCGCCTTGCGTCTTTTAAATTACAGATCATGCGCGACGACAAAGTGTTTGCAGAACGCCAGCTCACAAAAGAAGCCGTACAAACATACAATTTCTAAACAACCATATTTTTTGTGACAATAGATATCGCCGCGGCGTAGATGCATTTGAATTTACGATATAACTCAAGACCAGACCATGTCGTGCGATTGTCCATACTGTTGTGGGAAGCAGGTGACGCAAGCAGCCCGTGACGATGAAGCGGTTGCGCTTGACTACGCGTACGCGCGTGCTTTAGATGAGCGACAAGACGGCCGCAAACAACATCTCGCATCACTATTGGCAAGTGGATGCGCACCGGCCGTCAAGGCACGTCTTGCAAACTATATGAAAAGTTTGACTGGCACAGCTTCAGCTGGTCGTGTTCGTTCTATCGAGATTGCAGGCTGCAGCGAAGGTGGTGACACCAACACGATACGTGCCTGGATCGCGATGCTCACAATATGGTCCGGATCGCATATCGTGCATGCAACAGAGATAGCCGGCGTCGAAGGCATGAATGCAAATAGGGGAACGTTGTTTGGAGAAATACCCACATCATGCCCTGTCACGCGCCACGTACTAATCACGTTTGGGCATTTACTTGACATCACGGCGATCGACATTTGCCAGTTAAAGCACGATGGCGCGCTTGGTAAACTCACACTCATCATGCATGACGAAGATGAGAAAATGGAACTCTTCAGGCAAGATCTTCCGCTGCAAGAATGGAACAACGTAAACGTAGTGTTACTCAAGGATGCGTCGGCACCTCCTCTTCCTGTCCCGTGCACCGCAGTTCGCATCATCGGGGGCGGTAATCACCTGCAGATCAAAAAATTAATGATGTGGTCTGGCGATCGACTTATCACGCCCGCTGATGTGAATCGCACGGCGTCGAGCAGCTCGTATGATAGTCAGCACGGAAATCCGATGCGTGTGTTTGAAGATGTCGGCTCCGACTGGAGTGCATTCTGTACCGGTGCAAGCGAGGAAGAATGGGTCACGTATTTCCTCGAACCGCAACTTCCCGCCACGCAGGTGAAAATCTTCAATCGAACCGACTGTTGTTCAGAACGGCTTGCGCTTTACAAATTACAAATCATGTGCGGTGAGCATGTCATTGCCGAGCGTCAGCTCACAAAAGAAGCTATACAGACGTATCAATTTTAAAAAGAAATTACGAAAGCCAGCCTGGCCACCCATGTTCGATCGAGCCTCTGATCACACGCTTAAATGAATGGCGGCAACCCCAAACTCTTTTTCTTCCTCAGCAGTTGACCACTGACGATAGATCGTGACGCCCTCGCCAATCGTCCCAATGCCGGGTAGGCAGTTTTCAACTCCTTCGGTTTCGAGATACTTGGCAAATGTTGGATACACCTTGATGGCTGTTATCGTTCCGCTAAGGCGCCCCTTCGTTTTTGGCTCAATCAAAACAAGCGTGTCGCCGTCTTGCATTTCTTTTACGTTGCCACGGTTTAAGCGGCCTTCTATTTTCTTCCTGCCAGACTTGATGAGAGACCACCATGGCTCCTGGCACGTCTTTGTCCATGTTTTCGCACCTCCGCCAGTGACTCTTCTCTTACCACACATGATTATCACAATGATAATCAGAATCAGCAGCTCGAGTAGCATCGCGTATATTCAAAAGTAAAAAATGATTCCCAACAGGATGTGTCTGACGCTTCGCCGCCCTTTCTTGCCCACTACGTGCCATCGCGCCAAGCATGATGGCCGGCTCACACGAAACGTACTCGGTAGTTGGCGATGAAGCTTGCGCTAATGCATATGACAGACAGTGCGGAGTCGCTTTGCGGCAGTCTCATCTTTATGCTCTTCATAGTAGCGTTTCTTCTGTGCTGCAATCTCATCTTTGTGTTCCTCGCGGTAGCGTTTCTTCTTTACCGCAATCTCAGCTTTGTGCTCTTCATAGTAGCGTTTCATTTTCGCCGCAATCTCATCTTTGTGCTCTTCATTGCAGCGTTTCCTTTTCGTGGCAAGCTCATCTTTGTGCTCTTCATAGTAGCGTTTCTTCTGTGCTGCAATCTCATCTTTGTGTTCCTCGCGGTAGCGTTTCGCCTTCGCACCAATCTCATCTTTGTGCTCTTCATAGTAGCGTTTCCTTTTCGTGGCAATCCCGTTTCTATGCTCTTCGCGGTAGCGTTTCTTCTGCGCTGCAATCTCATCTTTGTGCTCTTCGTTGTAGCGTTTTATCCGTACAGCAATCTCATCTTTGTGCTCTTCATAGTAGCGTTTCCTTTTCGTGGCAATCCCGTTTCTATGCTCTTCATAGTAGCGTTTCATTTTCGCCGCAATCTCATCTTTGTGTTCCTCGCGGTAGCATTTTTTCTTCGCAGCAATCTCATCTTTGTTCTCTTCACGATAGCGTTTCTGTTTCGCAGCGAGCTCGTCTCTGTGTTCCTCGCGGTTGCGTTTCTTCCGTGCTGCAATCTCATCTTTGTGCTCTTCGTCGTAGCGTTTCGTTTGTGCGACAATCTCATCCCTGTGTTTTACATAGTAGCGTTTCTTTTGTGCTGCAATCTCATCTTTGTGCTCTTCACGATAGCGTTTCTGTTTCGCAGCGAGCTCGTCTCTGTGTTCCTCGCGGTTGCGTTTCTTCCGTGCTGCAATCTCATCTTTGTGCTCTTCGCGATAGCGTTTCGTTTGTGCGACAATCTCATCTTTATGCTCTTCATAGTAGCGTTTCTTCCGTGTTGCAATCTCATCTTTGTGCTCTTCGTCCTTGTGCTTTGCCACAACGCCATCAATCGTGTCACGCAAGGCGTCGATGCGTTTCTTGATGTCATCCGGATACACACCACTCTGAAAATCCACACACCATTTAACAAGTTCGGCGTCTGCATCGTTGATACTCGTGAATTCGATCTTGTCGAGTGCATCGGACCACTGTTTATAAAGCAGCAGTGCGTCGTTGAACTGCGGGGAATCACGCCCTTTCCACTTGCCACCGATTGTCGCAAAGTACTCCATCTCTATATAATTTCAATCGCACGACAGTCTGGCGCAGGCGCGCCGGTACATATCCAATTGAATTATATATTCTGTCTCGGAAATGGCACGTATCAATTTCAGAGGCAGGATGTACTTTGGTGATGAGAAGACGCTCAAGGACGATACTGGTCTAGACGTTGTACTTGTGCCGATTGGCGGAAAGAACTTCGATGCGATTGCAGTTGATGACGTGGTAACTCTCAATATCCGTGGACCTCATCATGTGACGGCTGACCGCAAGGAACGTATCTGTGATGCAGTTTTACGATACACAAATGCAGAGCATCTTTCCATGTACAGTTCATTTGCGTTGGATGGTAAACCAATCGCTGGTGATCGCACTGTGGATACGCTCGACTGTTCCAAAGAATTCGAGATTGCCCCGTCGGTCACGACGACGATCTACGTGAGAACATTGACAGGAAAATCGGTCGAACTGCAGATCTCTCAACATGCCGAAATGTATGAATTAAAACACATGATCGCCAAAGAGTGTGAAATACCATTCAGCATGTTACGTGTCATCTGGGCTGGTTTCCAGCTGTCTGAAAATCATCGTACAATCGAATCGTGGAAAATGCCACCGTACACAACTATTCATGTTTGCCTTCCTTTGAGAGGAGGTGGTAACGCATTCCGTGCTCCAGATCCATCACATGTGTCAACGCACATTGCTATTACTTCCAGCAAAAATCGCCATCTTGCTCTCGACAGAGGTCTTAATATCATTTCTGCGGGGCATGAAGAGCGCTGTCGTTTGTCGGGTGCGCCATTTGTCGACAACTATGGCATTGGTGAATTCGACTACCAAAAATTGCACCCCGTTTGTAACGAGTGTGGGCACGTTGGCACCTACACGGAGATTGCCGCTATCACATTCTTCAGATGCCACGCAACTATTGAAAATGGTGACGATACACACAGTTACGAAGCCTTAGGATCCGATTACGAACTGCTGGATGACCTTGTAGATGGAAATTCCACGTACACTATCAAAACATGGAAAAACTGAACGCAGTCACGTCATTCGCATATCTCAACAAATCGTATGTCGAAGTGCCCAGGGCACATCATTTCGCATTTCATCGCACCGCGTGCAATGTAAATACGGGTGCCATTGCTTTTTTGGGCACGACCTCGCTACGCCCGCCGGGGCCGAGCTGTGAAAGAAGCTTGATAAGAAAGAAAAAACTAGTTACCACTTCTTTATCGCTGCATATTGCAAATAGCGCCTTGCACAGTCGGCTTCCATTCCTACCAAATCGGCATCGTCGGACGCGAAATATGCGCGATGCTGTTGACGTTCGTTAACGCATCGAACGATATCATCGACGGACGACCGAACTGGTCCATCTAAATTTTCGCAGACTGCTGCGGCAACGTCGAGCACAATCCCAACAAGACGTTTGGGAATGTTGTCTGCCAAAACTGGTTCGCCATTTTCCATATGGTGAAACACATCGCACGTCTTCCGTGGATAGACTGGGTAAAGCCCAGCCGCGCATCCCGCCTCGATCGTATCTACATATTTTTTGTAAACATCCAGCATCGTCTTCGGAACTGGCACTGATGACATTTTCTGATATTTGTCTCCATAAATGTAAATATTAAAATGATCTGTGATAACGGAGCCATCCCAGTACACCCCAATCGCCCGTTCGTCATCCGGCACTCTGCTCACGACAACTTTCTGTGCCACTTTCGGGGATGAGTTTCCCATGGTTTTCTCGTCGCAGTGTTATACAAATTCAAACCACTGCGTGTCATTCTAGTACGGCCTCGCTACGCTCGACGCGAATGACACGTAGTGAGGCAAGAAAGACTGGTGGGTTGGGCGTCTGGCGATCCGCTTTCTTGCCTAGCCATGCCAGCGCGTGATCCATTCGTATGCAGAGTCGCCTCCCCATATCAGCCATGCGACTGCGCCACGGTATTGTGATTTCATCCCACTGATCATTGCGGTTGGCATGCCATCTTTTTTCCATTGCAGATAGCCCGGACGGCTAGGGTGTGGGGGTCGTTGAAACCAAGCCCACACAACTTTTGCATCGTCGACAGGAATGGACTCTTGTGTTGTGAGTGCTCGTGCTAAGCCCTGTTCTCTGCCGCCGTCGTAGCCAGCTTCCTTCATTGCCAACCCAACTGCCGCCTCCTTCGCTGCGCTCGCCGGTATCTTCAACATATATTCATGGTAACAAAAAATCCGTTGCACCGTCGGGATGGAACCCCGCCCGGGGGCCCCGCCGATGAGTCGGCCCAACGCCGTCCAAAAAAGTTTATCTATCGTTGCTCGCGCTGAGGGATATCCATTCATCGTGCGTATTCCTCACGGACACACCATCACCGAAGAATGATGGTTCTGATCCCAGGGAGAAACTGCTTTCTGTGTATGAAATGTATGAGTGTAACGTACGGCTTGGCGTGAGGTCGTTGCCGGATGCCTCATGGATCTGGAGGTGGACGCCACGTTGCCCGACGAGTACGATCGCGACTCTCGATCCCTTACGGAACATGTGTGCTCGGCATCTTCCCCATACCGGCACATACGCATGAACACCATCAAACGTCATGCATGTTCTGTTGCACCGACATGTTGGATGCGTGACAGAACTTCCGTTTCGGTAGTGATAGTGCCATCCGTCGATATCAACATCACACTTTGCATGACTGGCAACCCAATCATCTGGCACTTCGTGCATGTCATCATACGAGTAGTATGATTGACCAATATTAAACGACGTTGGGCCACATGCTATTTCACCGTGCGCTGGTGCTGGCACTGCCGTGTAGGCTTCTTTGAGATTGTCAAGATCAACGATAAACACGGAGGGCGGAACCTCCCCACCGGCACTCGCCATAACAACACGATTGTCGAACATGTCACATGCGCGCGTTTCGAACGTCGTCACGCATTTGGCACTTATCGTTATGAGTAGGCCGGTGCGTGTCACCGTGATACCGTTTCGAATAACAGCGTGCTCCACACCAGTTGTTTTCCACGTCACGCTTATGGCGCCCGCGTAATCAGAGATTATGTCATGGAGCTCGACAGGCAGAGGGGAACCTCTTGAAAAGAGGTTAGGTGAGAAGGCCACGTCGGCGGCAATCGTGTCTCCTGCGGTTGCGAACAGATATTCAGGAGATTGGACAAATCCTGTCAATCCCTTGTATTTTGTTGCGATGAATTCTCCATATATGCCACACCCAATATGCCACGAATCCCCATCGAATGAGAAGTTTGGAAGACGACCTGGGTTGAGCGGATTTGCACAACGGTGGCAACTTGTGCCGTCGTCCCACATGATTTCGTCACGTGTCACAATTCCGATGCACTGGGGACGAGCAAAGCTCGGCGTCCCCCCTTCTTTCCCCTGACGCTGGGAACCGACGAGAAGGATGATGTACGGTGTTTCTTTTGTACGGAACTTTCGCACACTCTTATTCCATGTACAGGTGACACCTCTACCAAGAGACAGGCATGTGATTTTCACTCCAAATGTCGCGACTGCGGTCGGCACACTCACACCACAATTCACCTCAATGCCATTGAAGTCGGCACCGTCTCCATATGTTTTACAGCCAATGGCGGTGGAGACATATTTACGACGACATATCGGGGCCATCATCGAACCGCACTCCATGTCGGACAGCCTTCTCAGATCATAGTACGCAAAACTTTTTGGGCGAAACCTACATACATTTTGTGTAGATCCCAACTCTCCAATAATCGCCATGTCGCCGTACATACTGAGCACGTTACCACCCAATCGACGGATGTCACCGTTTGGTCCGGTTGCAATATCACCAGTGATAATCCACCCATCCCGCACGAACGCTCCCGGAGGCACTCGGATCGTTGACATCGTAATATAATTCAAACCACTGCGTGTCATTCAAAGTTGGACCGACTGCGTCGGCCAAACACAGCGAAGCCGGCTAGGCAAGAAAGCGGAGCGTATGGCAAAAAATAGCGTTTGTTCACTTTGCTGCCAAGCTTGGTTCACGTGCCAATCCCAAACCGCTGATATTCATTTCGCTCTGAGATTCTGTGAGTGCCCATTCGGACACAACCCACGGCCAATATATCCCAAACGACACCGCGAAAAACGTCCCACATGTCACGCTTAATAATACCATCGCGATGAACAGCGTTTGGTTCTGACTGCAATCGTCGTCACATCCCTCACACATTTCCTTCCGAAACATCCTCTGTCGTGGGATCTTGAACATCGTGAATATAATTCAAACCTGGGCCGAGCTAAGCTCGGCGCTCCCCAGACCCCTAGCTGACCTAGAACAAACATTTTTTTCAGTGGTTTCCGCTGGAGCACAGCTCCGCTGGCCTGCGCGTCAGCGTGTCGAACGCTCGAAGATGTCCATCGTACGTATGCATTACGCTTGTCACCAACAATCCACATGACCACTCATATCGTGCGCGCGTCTTTATCTTTCTGTAGTAATCCGGAAAGTGTGAATATGTCATGTTAGGACGGCGATGAACGATCCAATCGTGAAAATACATCCACGGCTTTCTGGATGCATCCATTTCGAACAGACCAGCGGTCTCGCCGAATGTGTATCCAGCAAATGTTCCCGGCATTGAGTCCACCGTGCGGTACCCTCCGCACTCGACGCCAGCATTGCCAAACCGCACACCACGCGGGGCGTCAAGTGTATGGGGGGCATCGTAATAGCAGAGATCTCCGTTGGTTTCGTGTGTTATGACTACACCATAAAATCCCCCGATGTGTAGGACGCGCCTGTTAAACAGTCGCGCCATGCCGGTATCGACATTGACAAATCCTCCAGTTACCAGCATTTCGTTACCACAGTATTCGATATCGTATGTAAATATCATAGTTTTGTCACAGATGATAGTAAAATCTTTCAGCGCACACAAGGTGCCACCATTCTCCCCACACAGGGGTAGTGTTTCCAGTTCGATGTGCACATATTCGCTTACATCCGCGACAACGCGTGCCGACGCCTCCACAGACGTCGTATCGTCATACATGATAAGATCGCCGACATGCTCAATCCCACATGGCGGATGGTATTCAGGTTCCATATCCGTCAATACTAACATGCCATCCACTTCATGTAGATAACGGTTCCCAGAGGGGTAGTTCATCACCATTCTGTTACCGATGAGATCGCCATCAAATGTAATCAGTTTTTCAAAACAGTTCATCGCATACGTGTTTCCAGAATAGCTTGCCAGAAACCATCCATTGAAATGGCCCAGATCCGCGCTGCCCGGGAAATCGAATGGAAGAGGGGGGCGAAGCTCCACGGACGTTCACAAATTGGCCAGTCTCTTCTCCGAACTCACAGATCCAATCATTGTTGCATATAAACGCATCGGCTCTGTCTGGTACCGTGTAAAGCACATGTGGCCTGAATCCAACAAACCCCATTATGTATTCACAGAGATCTGTCGGGCAATCTTGCCACTCCAGTTCTAATAATGTCTGACCGCAATCCATACCTATACCAAGCTTCTTTCAAAGATGCCTCGCTTCGGCAGCACGGCGAAGCCGGCTAGGCAAGAAATGACGCCAGACTCAGCCCGGCCGCCCCCATTGCAATGTTACACTTTCAGGCTCGCAGGTGATGCGATCGTCAACGGTACGTGTTCGTGTGTCTTCCCGCCGCTTGTGTAATGGTAACGAATGGAATGCCCATGCGTCCGCATGTACTCGTCTGCGTCGGCGTCGTTTGCAATGATTCGTATGCTGGCACCCATGCCGACTGCATCGTGGACATCATCGACAAGATGGCCAGCCGCATCTTCTGTCCAGAATGGGGTATATGCGAAATCGTCTGGAAGATCCGGCCGCATGTCGATGAACCGGATCGTGGTGCCATGCGTGACCGTTTTGAAATATGTGAACGCCATCGGTATATTATGGGCACGACGTCACCGACCATATCTTGCTTGCCTCAATACATGCCATGGCTCCACCATTTCTTTCTTGCCCGCTACGCGTCATTCCGAGCCGAGCGAAGCGAGGCTCGAAGAAAGAAGCGTTTGAATTTTCTACACCCTCCAAGCAATACTATCCATCCAGAATGGCCATTTTCTACCTTGCGAAGGCTTGTGTACGGGTCGCTTATTGCGAACTCGTCCAAACTCTGCTGTGTGCATGTGTTGTGTCCGGGTTGTCTTACCTTGCTGCGGTGCTGCTGAACAAATTGGAATGGGGTTGGATCATGGTTGTGGATGTCGGACAATATATGCTGCAGAATGTGGCGCGCGAATACATTTACCAGCATCTCGGTAATGTGGTATTTGACAAACTACACCGTTTCGTCCTCATTGATCTGGCGTACACCGATCACGCAAAATTTGATAAGTTCATAACTGAGAAACGCCAAAGGCTGTTCGCTCTCATCGATAGCACAATTAGCATCATGTCGTCGGGCGCGCAGGTCATCCCAAGTATGTGTTGGATCGTCGCGTCTATTTGCCGCCCCGAGGTCTCTGCAAACATTACTCTCCCATGGATTATCCTTGTGAACGGCGCCGGCGTGTACATCACGTACGTGTTGACGAACAAGAGCGGGGCGATCGCAGCATCCCATGTCGACGCACGCGAACGATTGGGTTGTATGGCGGGACTCACGGGCACAAGCTTCATCGGCAAACATCAACGTTACTCCGAAGACTTTGTGGCAAGCGTTGATCGGATGTCCAACATTGACACGCAATACAGGACGCTTGGAAACAAATCACGTGTATATGCTCCGTTCATATCCAACATCTCGGTCTTAACTGGATTTGCGTGTGCAATGATCATCTACGCGGCTACGGATGACATGAAGCTCTCGTGTTCACTTTGGCAGCAGTTCTATGGGTTGTCTGAATCGATCGGCAGCGTGTTGAAAAATGCTGGCGACATGTATGCGAAACACGCAGACGCGATCAAGGATTTCGATGATCTCCATACGGAAATCGACACATCTCCGGATTGGCAATCACCTCATCCAGCATACGACATCACACTCACGTTCGTGGCACCAAGCAAGAAATTCGCAATCAGGAACAAGCGCTGCACCATCAGAACAGGTCTAAACAGATTGTGCGGTGGCACGGGTTCCGGCAAATCAATGACGATCAGCGCGCTGACGAATGACGTTGACCTTTCGGAAAAACTGCCCGACGGTTCCCCAGTTGTCACGGAATACAAATTTGCAGCAGTCGGCGTCGCGGATCCAGAAATGGGCATCCCTGCAGAGGTTCGCGGAGAGACGAGTCCAGCATCCATCTGCATGGCAAAAAATACCATCTGTCTTAAGCAGGATGATATCGTCGTTGGGCGCATTCCAGTGCCAGCGAGAGAAATCTACCATGAGATCCTGGTGGGGGGCAGAGCCCCCCTAGACACCGCATCCGCTTCGGCGGATGAGTTGTACCTTCTGCAGCTAGCTAGAGAATTTGGTAAACAGGATTTACTTCCAAACTTGGACGTGATGTTGAGTATGAATGCAAGTGGCGGCCAGAAACGTGTTCTCGCAACATTTATGAGCATCATGCGCATGCGCAAGAGCAGAGCCCCTATCTTGATCTTGGATGAGATGGATGCTGGGTGCGATCCATCGTTGGTTCAGCGCATGCTTGCCTACCTTCGTCGCGAAATCGCAAGTGGCTTCCTCCGAGGCAAAATAGTCATCATTGTCGCGCACACCCTCAGTGCACTGGAGAATTGCAACGATATCACATACACATAAAAAATATGCTGTCCACTGTGCCATGGCTCTAAAACTTTTTTACAGTTGTGTATCGACGTGCCAACGATAGTCGCATAGCACGTAGCTCACACGGCTGGTCGGTGATTCAAGGATAACCCTGTCACATCCGTCGAGAAGAGCTGGGTTTGCGTTGAACTCCTCATATGCTTTTTTCTCTTGTTCGAATCCAGGATAGTTGAAATCTGGTGCACCGTACCTAAAGTTCTTCGAAATTGGAATACCAAGTTTCGCAAACATACCGATCGCATCGTAGTGGTATGTTTGCACTCCATGGCGCTCTGTTAAGAGCGACCAATACGACGGATGAACACGCGGCACGATTGGCAGTCGAATAGACGTGCAAACATCGCTATAGCATGTCACAACATTCCCGACAACTTTGTATACACAGGAATCGAAGTATACCTCCATGGTTTTTGCTTCTTTGTATTCAGCAGGGTTGAATGCGTTGCGCAGTTGCATCTCATGCTCTTTGTGTCCGTCTTCTGGTTGTAAATCCCAGATTGTCTTCCCATCTGCAATGAATACCAGTGCATACTTTGCGATCTTCAGAACATGATCAGGTGTTGTGACTTCTTTGTCCTCACGCACCGGGTATTCGGCGCGCACTATGGGTGCGGACTTTGGATGCGACTCAAGGAATTTGAGCACATATGCCTTGTCGGAGTTAATGTATGCGAACCTTTTTCCATCAACCTTTTCAAAGTTCTCCATGCAGTATTTAACTGCTTTAGAGTTTCCGTTACTGGAGAAGTTTTTCCAGCAAATCTTGTCCGGATGGTTGATCAAATATTGGACGGCGATCGGATTTGTGTTGCATGAAAACATATCATCAACTTTGCCATCCGCAATGATCTTCTCCACAATCTTAATATCGGTGCAGTAGGACATGGCGTTCTTATGCTTACGCATGTGAGCATTCAAACGGACGGAGCCGGCTTTGCCGTCACTCGCTTGGCTTTGCCAAGCTCAGATGGCACGCAGTGAGGCTAGAAAGATCTCCGCTGTCTCTCACTTGGCTTCACCGCGATGTCGGCAAGGCAAGAAAGTTCAGGCCGCGTCACGCCATCCCAAAAAAATCAATGGTCCGCCGTGCGCATTTTAACTGGCGTCGATGATGAATTGTCTGTGGATCATATCTTCGGCAAATATCAGAGGATTTGCCACAATCTCTCTCTCGATGAGATTGGTGGGGCCGTAACTTTCGCATACAGCATCTACGACCTTCTGATTTTTTGAGCGGCTATTACAGCCTTCGATAAGATCGAACGTTTTCAAAGCGAGGTCGACAATACGATCATCTGCATTCTCAAATGCCGAATCCATGATACTAAGTGGATGCGCTAACAACCATTCCACGGCATGAGGATGACTGTTGGGCCACAAATACGCAATTGTTAAATAATCGTCACGACCTCTAGGACGCGCCGTGTGTTCAAGCAACCGCTCACATTCATCTAGCGCCTTCGCAAGTATCATATCATTCGAACTTTGCACAGCGTCACATAGCCGTATTCTTTGCCAGTTGTCAATGGCCAGTTTTCCCACGCGTTCGTCTGCATGTCTAACGAACCAAGGCCAACATATTCTATCCTGATGACTCATCATGTACTCGATGGCAAGTTCATTACTGTTTTGCGACAAATTAACGCCAACAACATGTCCCAGATGTGCGAGTATATGCAGCGTCGCCAAATCATTACTGTTGTCTTGGGTAATCATGGTCGGATGCGTTAATAGCATTTCCTGCACCATTTCGTTATTGGTATTATGCCCAGCCATCTTCCACGCAATATTCTCCTTGTGTGATAGTAAATACTCAACTGCTGCGGGATGCGGATTTTTACTGAGTTCCCACATATTAAGCAAAGGCCAATCGAGTTTACCTCTAAGCTTGTATCTGCAGTCGTAGTCACCAACAATGCCAGCCAATTCCACAGGCAAGAAGTGCATGCAGTCCGTCATCTATAATTAAAAAGTTGTAACTACATCGCACTCAACAGGAAATCTCTCTCTTCTTTGTCGACTTCGAATAGTCTTGGATTTGCAGATGCGCACCCAAGTGCGAGCGTCTTATCATGGCATATCCACTCGAGCATGCTATCATTGCAACGCCACCCGATATACCATGGACACGTGCATTTGTTTTTGAATGCAATGTCTGTAATGCGTTTGTCGAGATTGTAAAATCCATGATTCGTTACAAGCTCGTGATGTGCGACGAGCCAGTCAACAACGAGTGGATGGTTGTTTTCGCACAAGAAATTCAATGCACATAAATTGTCGTCGTACCACTGCGCAGAGCGCTCAACGCGGTCGCACTTTTCAAGTACGCGCTTTACGACTCTGTCGTCATGGCTGAATACGAGGTCCATCAGATCCATCTTATCCCAATCATTCATGACGATTTCTGCAATGCGAGGATCGTTGTGCACAATAAAGTATTTCCAATATATCAGGTTACGATTCTTCAGAAGATATTCGATGGTAAGTGGGCTTGGGTTGATAGAGAGTTCCCATGTGAACCGACGGAATGGCATATGATCCAATATGAACTGAGCGGCAGTCGGATTGCCTTCCCAAACATTCAATGGATATTTCTCGCATATCATCTGTGTGATGGTTTCATCTGTATTACGGCCTGCATGCTTCAGATCGATGCGCTGCGGATGTGCCAACATCCATTCAACGGCAGCTGGATGCGGATTCTCACAGAGAAACGACTCATCAAGCATATCCCACGTCACACCAAATTTCAACACATATTTCGTGCATCCAAACTCCCCACACAGGTCAACCAGCTCAATCGGAAACATGGCAATCTATAAATTCAAACCACTGCGTGTCGCTCGGCAACACGGCGAAGCCGGCAAGGCAACCAACTACGTCGCGCTATCTTCGCGGATGGCATGCAGTGAGACAAGAAAGAGCTCCCCCGGAAAGCTCTTTCTTGCCAACTTCTTTCCGCGATCGCGAAGCGAGCAGCTTTGAATGACACGCAGTGGTTTGAATTATAACCATGCTACCACTTGAACTCGTCAATATCGTCAGTGGATACGTTCCGGATTACAGGCCAATACTCCCACTTGAATGGGGCATCATGGAGCTGCATGCCCCACTTGATAAATTTGACATACGGCTCTTAGCTGCGAATCCGCATCCAGCGGCTGTCGAGTATGTGCTGCAGCGCACCGCCGCGTTGGAAAAACCATCCCAGCCGGCGATCGACATGGATCTCACGTTGACGAGCGTCAAGGCTGCAGTGTGCTCATACCCGTCGATTGCGATATCTACCAATCCAAATGATGACATCGTAGACTGGCTGCTCCAACATCCCGAATATATTCATATCGGCGCGATGTCATCCAATTCCAATCAACGCGCCACACAATACTACTTGGAGCACGTGACACACATTGACTGGTCCGCATTCTCGACGAACGAAAGTGATCTTGCGGTGCGCACCATTCTTGCCGATCCGTGCCACATGCACACAAACCGATTCGTGGCAAATAAAAATCCCATGGCAATTGCGTACATTGCGCAACATTTGGACGAGTTTTCATTGAAAGATCTTGTGCGATGCGAAGACCCGGACGTCACAAAGATAGCGTTCGACCGTTTAATGGGGGCGGTGCGCCCTGCAAACGCGTTCGCATCATTATCGGCACAGTCGAACGGATCAATGATAGAACGGCTGATCGGCCGGGTGGAACTGAACATAAGTTTCATGGCAACCAATACACACGATACCGCAGTGGACTATGTCATAAAACATTGCCGGAGCGCTAAACACATACACGCATTTTCACTTAATACCAACCCAAAGGCCGTCGCGTGGCTCGCCGCGCATCCCAAACATATTCACATGCCATTCTTCGCAATGAATCCAGCGATCTTCGAACACGTCATCGACGACACGCTTTCGGACGTCATCTAACAGCTTCTTTCTGGCACGCAGTGGGCAAAAAAGTATATCAGACGCTAGGATTTTTTTGTTCTAAGCCGACATCCTGCATGGGTACGTATGCCATATCAATGTGGAAAAGTGCTCCGATTGTCACCATGCAGCCACCTACAAACAGAACGCCAAGTGAGATTGTCATGTCCCAACGCGGGTACACGTGCGGAGCGCCGAGTAAGCCAACTTTCTTGCCAGCTTCTTTAGAGCTTTCGCGAAGCGAAAGCGAAGAAAGAAGCTGTTTGAATATATATGTGAATGCCGACCGTATACGCAACCACGTGTTTATTGATTGCATTTATCGCTGGGGTAGTTACGGTTATTGTCGGCGTAGCTGTCACGCCAAGCTGTATAGAATTTCCCGTAAGCGTGTATGGAACGTGTATCATATGTCCGGATGGCACTGTAAACTTTACAAGCCCTTTGTTTGTTGATGTGATGACGAATCCAATATTCTATAGCGGGCGCGATTGCGTGGACGTCGCCCCCAGCACAGTGGGGCCTGCAGCCCCACGCCCCTGCGCTGACAGCACGGTGGGTGGACAGAGCGCGTCCCACACTGTATTGTTGGAGCAGGGGTGCTCCCGCCACACAATGAGAGACGTGACACTCGCCGGGCCATGTTTAACTAAAAAATGTAGACAGTACGACATCGGCTGTAATGTGACATCCTATGGCATGGTGTTTATGCTCATAACCATGATACTTTGCGCCATCTGTGCCGCACAGCGACGCCCATCAAGTTAAGATTTTTTACATCACGTCCAACAGGAACTTTCTGTGATCTTCGTCGATTGCAAATAATCCCGGGTTCGCAGATGCCCCACGGATATTATGCTTGCCATGACATAACAATTCAAGTACGTGATCATTGCATTTACTTCCGCACCAGGAAGACGGCTGACCAAGTGGCCCATTCTCGGCACACATCTTTTCAAAAGACACCTGTATGAGATCTCTCCAAGATGGTCCATATTTTTTGGCAAGGTCCCTGTCAACTATACGTGAGACGCGTTCATCCTGATTGCACCACCCGTACGTTGTTACCAAATGTGGATGTGCGAGAAGCCACTCGACGGCCAACGGATGGCTATTACCACACAGTGCATTGATGATATCAAACGATTCGAACGTTTTCATTTCTGTATCATGTACCATCTCTTTGCATTCTGCGAGGGCACGTTTCAAGACGGCATCGTTTTTACTAAGAACCTTATATTCAAGCTCGATCTCATCCCAATCATTCATGACAAGCTTGGCAATACGCGGATCATCATGCACGACAAATGCGTTCCAGTGAATGAGGTGTCGATTCGCAAGAAGATAATCGATCGCGTGCGGATTAGAGTTCGCGGATAGCGTAGGACCGTATCCGGTGCTGTCACGGCCAAGGTGATTCAATGTGTGCTCGGTTGCCGCGTCGCTATTATTGCCAGCCCAGACAAGCCCTGGATATCGATCGCGCACAATTTCGGCAATCACCTCATTTGTATTGTAACGAGCACGTTCCCAATCAATGCGATCTTCATGTGATAACATCCACTCCACTGCAGCCGGATGTGGATTTTTGCACAATTGCCCGACATCCAATCTATCCCATGTCACTCCGAACCTTAACCTGTATTTCGTGCATCCGTATTCACCGCACAAGTCAACGAGTTCTACGGGCATCATGTCTTATAGTAAAAATTCAAAACTGGGGAGCTCCTCGCGCTCGCCCTCTCCTGCAACGTCGACGCGCTGGCCGTACCAACTCTGCGTGGACGCCTTTTTTTATCCATATATCAAACTCATTATAACGCTTGCCGGCGTCATAATACGTGTACACGCGACCGGCCTCCGCCGTCCCATCCGTGTGGATGCCTTGGTTTGGCACAAACTTTTCGATAATCGCAGCGATCTCAAGCGGGAACATCCTCCTCTGGCCCTCTGATTGCCAAGTGGACTCGGACGACGCCACCATAACGATCTCTGGCAGCTGCCACAACTCCTCACACGTTACCGTGCTCTCTTCGTCCACAGGTTTAGATACTCCGCGTGGGCATCCGACAACCGTCCGTGCGTCATCGCCATCTTCGTACCTGCAGACATAATAACTTCCTCGCTTACGATCTTGTCACATGTATCAATCTTTCCGAGCGTCATGAATCTGGCATGCGCAGATGGGCATGTCCGTACGGAGAAATGCAACCAGCCGTATTCACAAACGAATCCATCCTCTTCCCGGGAGCACTCGTGTTCAATGACGCCTGGGTTGTAATCGAGCTTGTTGAGAATCATGGCAGCAGAGGTTGGTATAATTCAAAACGGGGGAGCTGCAACCAAAAAAGAACTCTCTTCATCGGTCACCAATCCCGGCCGGACAAACAGTGGAAAATTCCATCAAGTCCGACAACTCCAACTGTTGTGACGTTCGCCTTTGCCATAACAATGTGTCCGTATCGCCAGTCGTCCACAAACTGATATGAGAGCCTCTCGGGATGAAAACACATGTGCTTGCACACGGCAATCGAAGATTCTCCCGCGTGGACACCGGGATTCGGGACGAATCGTTCGATCAAGTCGGCAATCTCGAGAGGGAACATCCGGCCATCTTCGTGTGAATCCCCACACACGACATCTGCCGCACCAGCCTTCTCTGGAATTGCGGATTGCTCGTCGACCAACATGTCGGCAGTCGGCCATTTAAATCCATTCGTAAGAGCGATGACGTCGGCGCCCCTGCTCCGACAGTGCACCGAAATGACGATGTCGTCTTCCCACTCAAACGGCTGCCGAAAGTTATATATATTCTCGGCTGTTGGGATGTACGTATTCCACGTGCCGGGTGGCAAGACCAGCCGATTTTTGTACAAGCATGGTTTCTTCACCGAGTAACTGCGAAGCCTCTGGGTACTTTCGTCCGTATATGGATGCACTTTCCACAGTTGCGACGCTCATCTTCTATGATCCACGCGGAACTGGGCGCTCATCCCGACTCGCCCCGTCAGAAATGACGCTTGACGTGCTGGTTGACGATCTTGAGACGATTCGTAAACACGCAGGCGTCTCCAAATGGTGGTTATGCGCGTGGTCATTTGGCGGCCTTCCTGCAGCTGCTTACATGAAGAAATATCCAGATCACGTATCCGGCACGATCTTCATCTCAGCAGAATTGGGATCGCCTCTGTGTAGGTTGGTAAAAAATAAAGCCGGACGTGATTCTCGCATGTCGTCTATGGAGAAAGAGCTTCTTTCTGACACGGCCTCGCTGCGCTCGGCCGTGAAAGAAGCTAGGCAAGAAAGTTTTACGGTCGCAAATGCGGCATCTCCCCTTGCCAAATGGAAAGCTGGGATGTGGAAACGGGACTTTGTCAGACGGCCATCTGACGAATTTATGGAAATGGCGGCAGGTTGGTCGCCTCAACCAGGCTACTTTGACGCGCTGTCCGCCGAGAAGAAAACGGCCGATCCAGCATCTGCGTTGACCGGATGGCAGAAGCCGATGCTGTGTTTCGAAAGTTCGTCGGACCTTGCATGGGAGCCCTCTGTCAAACTCGCACTCATCCGTCAGCTTTATCCGAAGGCAACCGTCGTCTTGGCAAAGAACTCTGGGCATTACATATTCATTGAGGAGAACGAGTTGTTCATGCGAGAGGTAAAAAAATTCATCTCGGATCATTCGTCGTCAGCTTGAACACGGCGTCTTTTTCTGAATTTGAGTAACTCGCCCATAAAGGATCCCATGTCGTCTTCTTCTGCTACCGCATCAACAACCTTTTCACGAAACTCATCGTATTCATCCTCAACTTGGGCGCGCACATCTTTTTCTTCTGCCAATCTTTTTTCCAACTCAACACGAAGTTTGCGCTCCTGCTCGTATAAACTTTTGTAGTCAGTCATCCCGATATGCCTATATGGAATTCAAACCGGGGGAGCCGAGCTGAGCTCGAAAAGAGACTCGGCGAGAAATGATAGCTCCTAGAGTTTCGTGTATGCCCACCATGAGCCAAGCATCCCAATTCCGCCGGCTGCAACGATGTTTATTAATTCAAGAACGATCCATCCAGCTTCCACCCATGCACCACTGTCGTCGAACGTTGATATCACGCGCTGTGTCATCGTCACCAACACGATGACCAAAAGTAAAATTATTATCAGCCGCCACATGTATATTAAAAAAATGAGCGTCGGCAAGACGGCGCGACATGGGCTAACCTTTCTTGCAAACTTCTTTCCGCGATCGCGTAGAAAGAAGCTACCATTCTTTGCACGTAAATCCGCCCCTGATGAATATCCATAGGCCGAGAATACCGACAATCGCCGCATCAACACCTTCCAAGTAAGTCGCTATCTTTGACATCGTGCCACCGAGTGACGTGAGGCCAACCAATATCGCCAAGATAATCGCGAAGATAATGTACCAGACTCCTAACGACATGTTTTATAATATGCGAGCATTAAATCATCGTGCGTTTACGCCGCGCTTGGGGTCTTCGCGACAGATGGCCAAATCCAGTCGGGTTCACAAACAATGTACAGCACTGCCATGATCACGATCACGATTCACCTGCACCACTCACTTTCCCGAGAACCCGGCGTTGCCTCTCCGCCTTGCCTTGAGATGAACGGGCCCGTGAGTTTGACCGAATCGGGATGCAGTGATATTGGCGTAGTTGCGAGTTCAGCATCACTGTATGGAATTGGCGGACCCCAAATGCCGCGTATCCACTTGCTGTCGTTCGGTTCGACCATTGTTGCAGATTTTTCATCGAACATAAATGTGTACGCTCTTCCATCATCACGCATGAACAAGTCCTTTCCGGTTTTTGTGTTGTGCCATTGTCCGCTGGCGTTGACTTCACTGGCGTGTGAGTACGTGGTCCAATCTTAGCGTTCGACTATACTCCACATAAAAAATTACTTATCTGCGGCGAGTGCGATCACGGGAGGACTGCATCCAGTCAGGTAACGCGGCCGCCCCATACGTCTGCCGTGCACTTGCTTGGCCCATGGGCATGGTGTCATTAACGTGAACAATGGATTTCTGTGATCCCATGTCCACCCACGAACCTCATTCATCTTTTGTATTTTCCAACCCATGAGTGTGTTACCCGCATACAATTCCAACAATTTGATGCACCAACTCTTGAAGAACACTGTGGAGCCTGCAGCGTCGGCTGCATATGGAAGACGTCTTTGCGTTTTCACAAATTCAACAAGCCCATTGTAACATACGTAGAACTCCAATGCATCGAATGTTTTGTGCTCTTCAAACATTGGTGATATCGAATCAATACACTGATGTTTTCCCTGCTCCATCGTGCCATCGTAATATGGGCGAATAATACTCCTATAGTGATCATATGTGATGCTATCTCCAACAATGTTGCGAATGGTATCGGACCGTGTTGGAAGTCTTCCATTCATCTGAACGAACCCCCGTACGATCGCACAGCTTCTCCAGAACGCACCGGCATGTCCACTATTCATATTGAGCGGAGTGGCAGGAATGGGGCCTTCGGTGGGACATGCGTCCGTGATGCCTGCGTCCGTGGGACACGCATCGACGGAGCATATATCGGTGGAGCCTGAGTCGGTGGAGCCTGAGTCGGTGAAGCCTGCAGCCCAACGCCCCTGCGTTTCGCACTCCTGCGCTATGGTGACGGCATCCACTTCCATTGCCAAGGCTGATGGCTCAACCCTCTGGAGTATCATCATGGGCCTATGCATATCAAAAATTCAAACCGTGGCAACATCTACCTGTAGCCTTCTAATGTCTCAACCAGTGCCCGCATGAAGATTTGGCATCCGAGATCCCCTGCGCGATGTTCAGATATTATGTTAATGAGTGCAGAAACTTTATCACTGGGAAACCCATTAAGGTCGTGTGCGATTTGCGGAATTATGTCTTGAAACAACACAACCATATTCTGCTTTCCAACTGTCTCTGGGAATGTCATAAGCTCCTGCGTCACGATGTACCACATGTGCATCTCCACGATGGACCCGTCGAGCGGGTGCAGCCCCACATCCCTGCATTCATTATCAATGGGCTGAGGACGAATCGGCATCTGAGAAATTCAAATTATATTTAACATACATGGAGGTGACTACAAACATCCGAATTTTTATAAGGCATGGCGGATGTTACCAGTTTACTCACGACGTGTGGGAACGCATTGGATGCGATCACACGGCCATTTGAATTTTATAGGACATGGTGGATGTTACCAGTTTACTCACGACGTGTGGGAATGCATTGGATGCCTTTGAGGCCGTCTTGGGAAGGGTGAAGCCTCCAGAAGATCCTCTCCAAGCACTGGCAAACATTGACCTTGGCCTGGACATGGTGGAACGCGTACATAAACAAGTGAACGATATCCTCATGGACAGACAATACGCACCAGCGCCACCGATATGTCAGATCCTCACACCTGAATCTATCTGGCAACCCCCCCAGCGATGGGATCGTCACTCTTCCCGATGAGCCTTACTTTAAGAATGCAACTTTTTGGAGGTAAATCTGCCACTGAGAATTCGGATACAGTAAGAGGTCGACGCCCGTGCCTGTGAATGGCGTACTCAGAGTGAACTTTGTGTTCGTCTTCGGAACGAACGTGCCGAGAAGTGTGATGCCGTCATAGACGTCTGCTTTGCTGATATCGTGATCGTCGCCTTTGGTGCCATCGTCTTCACCGCCGACGATTTCGATGCCATTCATTGTGTGAGTTCCACCGAAGTCGACATGTAGTCTATAGACGGCCTGCGCAACTTGCGGGTTCCACTTTTTGACACCGTTAAGTGCGCCACCGACCGTGTATCCGGGATCAACTTTTAAGTTATCTAGATCCGTCAGAACGACGTTGGTGGAGTCGACAACATTTGGAGTTGCTGGAGTATCGGAACCGCTGCCGCTGCCGCTCTCCGTCTTGAATGCGCCCGCCAGCCATGCGATGCCAACGGCGATCGCAATGACCACGACCACGATTATGACGACAAGAAATACCCTCCGACCCATCCCAACTTTGACGTCAACTTTTGCGTCCATTTTCTATAACAAGCCGGTAGAACGATCGCGATGGCAATGCCTATCCTACGATAATGCAACTTTTTTAACTTGCACTTGCCATTTGGAATTCGGATACAACAGGATGCCGATTTGTTTGCCGGTGAATGGCGTGGGCAGCGTGAAGGTTGGGGTTGACATTGGAGAGAATGTACCAAGTAGTTTTTCACCATCGTAAATTTCGGCTTTCTGAATGTCGTGAGTGCCATCGCCCGCGCCAACAAGCTCAACGCCCTTAACCTTCAGGGTTTTGTCAAATGTAAATTGCATTCCATATGAGGATGCTTGGTCCGGCATTGGATTCCACATCTTCACTCCGTTAAGAGCGCTGGCAATCGGATATCCGTCGTACACTTTGAGATTAGCCGGATCTGTTAAAACTATCCCACTTGCGGTGGCAGCACTTTCTACGAACACGCCAGCAAGCCATAGTATTCCTAACACGATCGCGGCGATAATCACGAGAACGATAAAGATGATGAGAAGTGTTTTCGGTCACGCCATTCGTATACAAATGGGGATATTTGTTTGCCAACGTTTGAATTATATGCAGGGATGAGCATGCATGACCTTATTGACGTGGACGTGCTGGAGGAAACGCTTGATGACATTTGGGACATCTATATGATCCACTGTGAGGGCGCGAACGGTGTGCCCGATGATTTCACCAAACTGGCAAATGAATACTACGAAATCTTGGCACCACAGGTTCTACACATAATGAACGGTCAACCAATTGCGTCGGCACGTTTGTGGGTTGACCGAAAAAACATCAACCGTCAACGAATCGTCGACGGCATATGTGAAGGAAATCCGGACAAAAAATACGTGAGAGACATTGCAGAAATGTTCGTTTCTGCCATGTACGATGCCATCGCCGAAATCACAGGGAATGCGTAACCACTGTCGCACTCGTTGTGTGGGGGAGAAGGGGGGCTCCGCCCCCCGTCGTTTCCGTAACAATGTCGTATCCGTCAATGATTGTAAATTCTTTTTCCCCATATTGCTCGATTGCAAAACACTGCGCGATGAAATCGTCGAGCGCCATGTTTGGATCCGTATTAGCGATCTCATTCATACGACTTCGTAATCCGTACGAATTCGTCGTCATGCTTGGCATGAACGCAACAAGCATGTAATGACATTCGTGATCACGCTTCGTGAACTTGTTGCGATGCGCGTTAACAGTCCGTAACAAATTATTGTATTTGCGATTTACGTGAGAGTCAGCAACAAGAATCGCACCAAAACTCCAAGTGAGGTCATCCTCATCGATGAGCACGCGTCGCAAAACCAGCAGGAATGCATTATCTTTTTGTTCTGCAAGTATTGCGTCAATTCCGTGATCAGATAACAAATAGTCGAAATCAGCATCCTTGGATTCATTGTCGACATCCGCATCTGACTCGGCGTCCGACTCGGCGTCCGACTCGGCATCAGACTCTGATTCAGTCCTGTCCTCCGACGCCTCATCCTCGGAACCCGATGCGATTTCATCTGCCTTTCGTTTCGACATTGGCGTTATAATTCAATCCTGCACGCGCTAGCATGCGAACACCCTTGTAAAAAATTAAGAGGCCGATGTTATCGCATCCTGTCCTGCAAGATTTGCATCACGGCCATCATAACGGCAACACAAAGCATGACAACGATCCACTTGCTGCATGGATTGCGAACTTGCTGGGTGTTACCTGCCGTGTGATCCCAACAGTGCTGGCAGATCGGTTCGAAATGTGACTCCAATAGAGCTGTATCGATGTCCCACGATGACGAGAACTCATCAAGCCCTTTTGCCACCGGGATGCTGTCACGTGTACATGCGATGGCTACCGCGATGGTAATCTTACTGTGCTCTGTGATCAACGGACTGTCTTTAATTAACCGCATCAATCCGACAAGGTGGTGGAGTTCTTTCGCGTGTGCGTAATCGAGTACATTGCAGACGACCGAAATAGCATGGACCAGAATTCTGACAAGCAGCCAAACTTCATCATCGAGCAACGGTGTACCGGCATGCACCAAGCATCGCAAATACGTGCAATATGCGGATATGTGCATGCCATCAATGCATGGATCTGATTGTTTCAAGAGTTCAGCAATTACGTGCTCGCGTGGCCCATCAGTGGCAACGCCAGCTGTACGGGCCACCAAACCAAGCCAAGCATCGATTTCGGTCTGCATCGTGTATAATTCAAACGGCGGTGCAACCGATTGAATATACAAACAGACTCGAAATGTTGTACACATTGATGCTTCACGATAACTGTTGGTATGTTGGTACCACTGCAAATCTTAAACAACGTGCCACTCAGCACTTCGACGGATGTGGCTCAGCATGGACAAAACTCCATGAACCAATCATGATCTACGAGAAACATGCAATCACTGGGCCGACAGATGAGCGCGAGACAACACTCGCATACATGAAGAAATACGGGATCGACAATGTGCGTGGTGGTCCATGGTGCGAATGCGAACTTCAAGAAAGCACAATTGATGAGCTCAATAAAATGATCGATGCAGACGAAAGTAAATGTTACGAATGCGGAGAGACGGGTCACATTGCCAAGTTCTGCCCAAACAGCTTCGCCGTCCCATCCGCCGCAGGCGGCTCGAAGAAAGAAGCAAGGCACGGGGTCGAACGCCGCACCACTGAGGCGGAACCTCGTGTCGTGCCGACGTGTGCGTATTGTCACAAAAAAGGACATCTGTACCGTGACTGTTTCATGCGCGCTAAGTTTAAATACGAACAGAAAGGTCGGTGCTACACATGTGGAGATTTCAACCATTATGCGTACGACTGTCCATGGAACTAATTTCTTTCTAGAAGCTTGTCGTTACCAGATTTGAATTATACCAACGACAGACATGGCTAAAGACGGTGTTAAAGATTGCTTCTATTTCTTCAAATGCGAGTTGAAAGAGCCGTACGAACTCGACGATGTGAAATACGCATACGTCTATAAATTTGGAGTCGGTGACACATTCGAACGAATCGCTGCCTCTGAGAAGAAAGTTTCAGGAGATGGCGCCGTCACGCTGCTTGCAAAATGGTGCACGACGGCCAATGTCGATGGCGTCCCTGAGGCAGAACCCACATACAAAAAATTAGCGACGAGTGCGAAACATGGCCTCACTAAATACAAGAATCACAATGAGTATTTCTGCGCGCAGAAGTCACATCCGGCCTTCGAACGCGAGATCATCGGTATGGAGTGTCTTAAAAAATACATTGTCGGCAAGTCTTAACCGGGATCATCATCCGACAGTTGGGTGAACACTTTTTCCTGTTCTGTGATCGCCGATTCTCGTTTCTTCAGTGATGCATCATATTGGCGAAGTTTCTTTTTCTTTTCTTTGAGTAGCTCACGTTCCTCGTCTATTTCTTTCTTGCCAATCTCCGACAGGAAATGTGCCTTAGCGCCATCGAATGCGATACGGTCAGCCTCGAGCTTTGCGCGCGCTTGTGCAAAGGCCGTCTGCCCGGATTCGGATAGAAACTGTGCACGCTCTGATGCAAGCGCTGCATGCCCTTCCTCGAGAATTTTCTTGGACTCCGATTGCAGTTGCACGCGTTCTACGATGAGTGCGTCACGCTCGGATGCGAGCACCGCATGCCCTTCCTCGAGAATTTTCTTCGACTCTGATTGCAGTTGCGCACGTTCTGTAACGAGTGCGGCGCGCTCCTTATCGAGCCTTGACTGTTCTTCCTCGAGAATTTTCTTCGACCCTAATTGCAGTTGCGCACGTTCTTTGATAAGCTCCTGCCTGGATTCTTTTGCGAGCTTAGCTAGTTCCATTGCAAGCAATTCATCTTGCCCGCGACACAGCTGTTCCCATCGCAGCTCCAGGTCAAATTGCGGGTCCAGATTGCCATCATGATATCCCGCAGGCAGGTGCTGGCATGCCACACATATTTCCAGCATTTTCCGCATCCCCACGCCACGCTCATTTCGTTCGCGTCTCGACGTCGTCCTTTTCAGATCACCGATGCCTTTCAGAAGCAGGTCTGCAGTGATGGCCATGCTGGTGTATAAATTCAAACGATTCCGCTCGCGCGCATTTGAATTATATCGTCTACATCGAGACCATGGGCTGCAAATTTACGCGTGATCCGAAACATATCGATATGGGCATGTGTGACTTCAGAGAGCGCCACATAACTGCATACAATCGTGGGATTTGTGAGCGAGCCAAATCGGGTCCAGTATACTGCTTGAAGATCGTTGGAAATGCAAGACCGTCGACAATCGTTTTCCGCATGAGCATTTGGTCGGGTGACCATCTGGTGCATGTTGGCGATGTAATGGACATTGGATCAAGTGGCAAAAAGATCTCTTGTGATTATGCATGCGGTGTTGAGCCTGCGCAAATACAGCTCGGATACGCCGCCAACACGTTCATTAAATATCGCATGCGTGGCATTATAGTCACACGCGTGGAAATCATATGTAGTGGATTCGCTGCGGGCGATTTCGATCTTGCCCTATCGGGCGACAACGACAAATGGCAAATATACGAAACACCACTCCAACTCGGATACAAATCATATGACGTGTGTTTCCACAAGCCAGACGTAATGGCAGATCTCCCGTGCGATGATCCTGCTGCTATCGATGCTATCAAAATCATCGGGAAAGGACGTGTCTTCAGTGGAGATCCCATCCGTGTCTATGCCACCAGCATGCTCAGCGCCAACGATTTCATAAAATTCGAAGCCAGTAGTATCAACACAGCAAAGAATAGTGATCCGAAGGAATTCTGGTTTCCGTCACGATACAATTACGCTGTTACGAAATCCAGTGAGGAGGAATGGATACTCGCGACCCTTGAAACTCCTGTCCGCATAAGAACAATCAGTGTCGACGGCCTACGTTCGAGTGATGAGTTTACGACAGTACAGCTCATGAAAAATGGGCGCATTGTAGACAGCAAAAAATGCCAAGCGCGATCCGATCTACATTACAACGTGAAGGCATGGTGATCAATCCTTGCATTCATCAACTTTTTTTCGCAACTCCTCGGTGCGTTGTTCGAGTTCTTTAACGGCGGCGAGTATATCTGATTTCGTTTGTTTTTTGTCTTTAGCTATGATCGCAATCTTATCTCCCTGTATCCACATGTCATCGGCAATTATTTTGTTGATATTTGAATATGCGCCGGCTTGCTCAAGCGCTTCATATCCATCTGTATGGCATGAACGCTTCACATTTGGAATGAAGATCACAGTTGATGGCAACGCGTTATAGCCAGCTTCAAAACAATCGCTGCATCGTAGCCCATAGCTTTGCGATGCAACATCGTCAAGATAGATATGCACGCCCATCAGAGTAACGATATTGTTTTCGCACGCCAGGATGATTTCGTCGCCATCGTCTAATTTATACAATGAAGATAGCATGTTTACCGCTCCAGTACCATATGGACTGTCTGTCATACTGTGATTGGCTAGATCAACTTTGTCCGTGACGAAGTAGCGCGCTGTATGTTCTCCGACCATTATTTCATACATCGGGCTCGGGTAAATCTCCCTACCACGAAGACGATAGATACGCGATTCCAAGATATTCGTAATAGGCTTCAGATAGCTCGTCATTTTGTACTCTACTCTTATAATTCAATCGCGCGGCAAAACATGCCGCGCGATTGAATTGTGTATACGCTATCATCATCCACCAAACGCATGTCAGGAAGGCAAACTATTACACGGGAGCGCAAGACTGCAGCAGGTAAGATCACAATCGTCAGAATAATGCGTTGTGCAAATGGTGCCGTCCATAAGTCCACATCTGTGACGATGCCACGGAAGAAAAAATAAAGCTGATTGTATACAAGTGTTCATTTTTTACAAATGCCACGAATCTATCTAGTTGGCACGACATCTGTCGGTAAGAGCAGGATTCTGAGAGAATTCCCGAAGAGCTATCAGACGTTTGATATGGACGATATTCATGAACGGGTGGAGGACGCTGTTCATCAAGGCCCTAATAAATATCGGCCATATGATAAACTCGATAAGTGGGAAGTCAAATATATCGTTGATCTCGTCGCGGACGAAATAAAGCCAGCAACGCGCAAAGATGTCGTGTTCTCCAATATTTACGGTGCCGATGTAGTCAATGGTCCCTCGGTACATGATGCCCTGCCAAAGGGATGGAAAAAGATCATTCTATACGCGAGCCCTACCACAGTTCTCACTAACATGGTCAAGCGCCGTGACACCGATCCACGATACGCGTACGATGTAGCCGAGTACGCCGACATGTATCATGTGACAAAGACAAAGAAGCGCACCATCGACATAATTGACAAGCCATCGTTCACCAAAGTGCTCAAAGCGACATCCAAGCTCTATTTCGAAAACGAGGATCACCTTCTGACCTTTGTCGATGATTTCTTCAAAAAAATTGGTATCCGTGACAATGAACCACATGCGGTCGGTCTGAAACCATCTCTGAGTGGTTTCGATGCCGTCGTGAAAGTTGACGACCGCTCACCTGTTGAGATCGCAAACGAAATCATATCAATAGCGGACGGCACTGCTACCGACTTCATCACGGGTGGCGACGACGGTGACACGATGTTCGGCATTCCATCGTGGCTTATTATCATCATTGTCCTGGCCACTGTCATTTACGCCATTCGCAGTCCATGCATATCAGAAAAAATTGGTAAACTATTCAGCGGCACCGCCAGTCAGTGATCTCATCGCGTCGTACGTGGTGGCGACGAACAGTGGTATGAACGTGTCGGCGTACGGATCATTATTGTTTTGACGGAGGTCGTGGATGATTTTATTTTTGTCGGTTTGTTCACGTTCGACAAATCTTTGCGCAATCTCGATCGATACTCCCGCAAATATGTCGAGCGTGTGCTGAAGCAACGAATCAAAATATTCAGGAAATACGGCCAACTCTTCGTCATTGGGTACATAATCGATGATCGTAGCATCCCATGCTCCGATCATCGCACTTTCCAAAGCAACCCGCGAGATAATGTCATGCATGTGTATAATTCAAAAAAACGCAGACGCCTGCAACTCAATTCGCGCTTCCATATCACAGCATACCACGGAGAAATGTCAGGAAAGACTGTCCATGTGCAATGATGCCAGTGGCTTCGGCGTCGTCGGAAACCAGTCCAGGCATCATCACATAATTATTTTCTACGTGAAATACCACAGATGGCATGTATTTTGTGTATGCTTTGATTGCGCTCATTGCACTCCGACGGACCTCATAACATGGATCCGTTAACAGTCTCCCAGATACGTGAATGATCGCGGTCTGCACCTGGTGCCCGATGGCAGTCCAATACGCATGTCGATCCGTCATTGCTATATTCAATTCGTCGGCATTCGATGGATGTGCGCCGGCGCAATGGTTTCGCCATCGACCCACAGATCGCTCGCAATGATTCTATTGATCTCGGCATATGTGTCGACGAGGTCGATCGCACGCAGCCCGTCTGCGTGACATTCCCGTTTTACATCAGGTATGAACACGACGAATGATGGCTCCGCCATGAACGGAGGACTTGCGATCATGTCCATGTAAATGTGGATCCCCATGAGCGTTGTGACGCTGCCGGGGAACGCCGAGATCACGTAATCGTTGTCATCCATCTCATATAACGCTCGCGCTCTTGCGCACCATGATAATCGTGAGCTGCTAAACCATGGATCATTGGTTATGTAATATCGTGTACTTCCGACAAAATTAATACCATCGTTGTGAATAAAGATGCGTCTGTCATAGAGACGGAATACGCACGATTTTTTAAGATCTTTCACTGGACGCATATATATCCCCCATTTGAATTTCCTACACCCTCCCAAGATTGTAACTGCAGACGTGGCAATGCACGTTTACAGCTATGCATGGAGTTCTCTACGGAGGATTCTATGCGTGACAGGACGGTGGCTGATCCCCATCGTATCCTTGGTACCATTGATACCCAAGGCAACACTGCGGTGTTGAGCTGGCATAGAAATCTGTGTTATGAAGAGAGTCGTCTCTTCATAACATGGGTTTTTTCAGAGCTTCTTTCTGGCACGGCCTCGCTGCGCTCGGCCGTGAAAGAAGCTAGGCAAGAAAGATAAAACGGGTTGGGGCGCGGCGCAAAAAAGAATATGCGCGGACGCAAGGAAAACCGCTAGGGGGGGCGGGGGAGCGCAGCTCCCCCGTTACCAGAGGTCTGCCTCAATTCCACGTTTAACGTGCACATTATACTGGCAATGGCAACCATCGGTTTGCTGCGCTCCATATATTCTGACGTATTGTTTGAAGTTTGGATGGCAGTAAAGATGTTCGCATATGCCGACCGTCATGCGACTGCCAACATGTATACCCGGGTTCGGCACAAAGCCATCAACGATCTCAGCAATCTCCAGTGGTAACATTCGCCCTCCGCATATGATGTTGGCTGCGCCGGCTGGTTTCGCCAGGGAGTCCGCATCAAGTAACAGGACATCTGTGTCGGGCCATATGGCATCTGCATTATGTGCAACGACTGTCGTCCAGAGATGATAGATGCCATCAGCGTAGCATATGTGTCCGGAGAACACATAATCAACCGTCGGGGTGACAATGTTTGTCTGCTTGTCGCTTGCCGGCAGCACAACGTACTGGCACTGGCCTTCCGTGTAGAGGCATGCGTTCTTCGCACTGTAGCTGCGCAAAATGCCATATTCGCCAACACCATCCCACGTACCTTCGTACAATTCAATGTGTTTCGGAGTGCCTTTTTTGCAGGCCGTCACATCTCGTATGACGACCTCGCACGCTTTCCTGGCGGAGAGCCCGGCAACACGTAGCTTATCACAACAGAAATCAAGCACGTCTGCGTCGACGCGTGCGGTGCCACGTGGACAGCCGACTACCATTTTCTCCTGCCCATCATCCACATATCTACAGATGTGATAATATCCATGAAACGTAGTTACCTTTACGATCTCGTCACATGTGTCAACCCTTCCACAGTACATGGAGTCAGCACTGTCGGATGTCAATGGCGTACCGAAAAGCAACCAACCCTTGGACATGGTGAACCCATTATCTTTTTCGATTAGCGCTCTTCGATCCCCGATGGAGCCAGGCTGATAATCTAAACGGTTGAGAATCATTCGACGGACAGCTGGTGAGAAATTCAAATATATCACAGCTTCTTTCTCGCACGGCCTCGCTGCGCTCGGCCGTGAAAGAAGCTAGGCAAGAAAGATAAAAGTATGTTGGCAGATTGGGTATGTCTTTCTTGCTGACTTCTTTCCGAGCTTGGCGAAGCCAAGCGAGAGAAAGAAGTCCTTTCTTGCCTAGCCGGCTTCACCGTCCCATCCGCCGCAGGCGGCTCGAAGAAAGAAGCTGTACCATCCGTAGTACGGATGTCTCAATGTTTGCATGATTTCACAGATTGCCTGACATCGGTCCATACCGACTCTCTGCAGCACCAGGCGTTTCGCGTTCCAATATGCGTCACCTCTGCAGTATGAAAACAGGAACACGTCGTTCGGATACATCCACATGCGAACGCTTAAAGATGTGTAATCGATGCCCGTGCAGATCACAGCAAGTCTCATCGCAATATCATTTTCATCATACATACACGCGCCATATGCGACGGCTATCAATGCCACGATCACGACGAGCCTTGTCGACATCTTGTAATATATTCAATTTGAAATCTCAGCATGCTTCCTCTCGAACTGATCAATGAGGTGTGTGAGTACGATTGGTGCCTGCGCGGAAAGCTGACGTTTGATAAGCTTGACAAAAATGCCTTGCTCATCAACCCACATCCTATCGTTGCGCGTTGGATCTTATCTGAGCCAATTTCCGAATCCGACATACCGACATTATGTCATAATCACAATCCAGATGTCACATGTGAAGTTATCAAGTATGAACCAGATCCTGTGATGCTTTGTAATAATCCAACTGACATTGCTGTCGATTATCTGGTGAGACGTGGGTATCACTCGTGTTTATCGACAAATAGCAATCCAAGAGTGATATCATCCAGGCTGGAGAATCCAGCAGGGATTTACTGGCCAGAGTTTGCACGCCATACCGACGATATGGTTACGGAATACATAATGTCCCATTGGTCCGCTATTCCACTGAGTGTGGTTCTCAAACATCCAAATGACAAGGTTGCCAAACGCGCAATCGAAGATCTCGAGCGGGCACATCATGATGAACGAGCAGACAAATTCTATATGCATAACGCATTTACAAATGGATGTGATCGCATGGTCCGGTACATGCTCGATAACATTAAAATCGGCTCATTCTACGCACAATTTAGCCCAGATGACAGGATTGTAAAAATAGCGATCGACGCTGCCAACGATTTCTGTCCCCGTGCTCTTGCGTACAGCAAAAACCAAATGGCCGTATCATGGGTCTGTGACCACCCAGACGACCAGGTCATGCCAATGCTATCTGACAACCCACTGATCTTCGACAGCACCAACTTACGTGACTTCCTTGCGGATGTCCTGTGATCAAAACTCGCTCATGAATTTTTCGTGCTCCATGTCCCGTACGAACATAAGTGGATTCTCTAACAGTTCGCCAATGCGGATTCTATCAAGATGTTTGCACACCCATTCAATGACTAACGTGCTTTTACTCCCTGCACAGGCGTATCCATATCTGTCGATATCCCCGGGCTGTGCAATGGGTTGCCGTGGCAAAGGCTCGCCATTTCCAATGACATATCGTGCCATTGTTTCATTTGGATTGCACACAGCGAGAGGATAGTAGATCAAGGAAGGGTGTTCTTTGATGATATAATCGACTGCGAGTTGGCATGGATTACCTGAGAGTCCACTTATGTCATCTGTATGTGCGATATAGTGCTTGACGACTCGTTCGTTTGGATTTCCACCGGCGAGTGCCCAGAATCCCTGTGGCAGCGTGAGAATGTGATCAACGATACGCTCGTCGTCGATGCTGTAAAAATCAGCACTGATGCCATGCGGGTGCTGTAACATAAACGACACGGCTTTTGGATTTGGATTTTTGGATAGCCCAGCTGGCACACGCGGTGGCATATGGGCAAGACAGTAATCGGTTGCAAGTTCATTTGGATTTGCCGACATCGTATCGACGTTTTCCACACAGAGTGCTTTACTGACAAGTTCATCATCCGGACTGCAGGCAAGCCACGAAGTCTTTGCCACCAAGTCAAGGTGTTGTTTGACGTAGGATATCGCCATGGGATGTGGATTACAACACATGTGTTTGATGGCAGGTGCACGTGGGTATGGGCCCGATGACTGTGTTGTTTCAAGTGAATACAGATACTGCAAATCCCCACGCATCACACACTTATCCTCAAAATCACAAACGATTGTAATGAGCTCGCCTGGAATCCAAGACATGACTATAACTTCAAATGGACGCACTGTGTGCCATCTGGCTTGGCGAGGAAGATTCAGTTATATCGCTCCTGAAATGATTCAGAAAATCTTTCTCGCCTAGCCGGCCTTTCCGTCCCTGATTGCGCAGCAATCGCGATGACGACGTGCAACGAAGCTTGTATTTGTGGCTCAGTAAATCTTTCTCGCCTCACTGCGTGTCATTCCGATCGAGCGAAGCGAGGCTCGACGAGAAAGAGGCTGTTTGAATTATAAAATCCCATGGGCCAACTCATCTGCAAAAGAACATCAGCCTGTAGAGACGTCCAGTGTGCAGAACTGCTTAAGTGGTTTCTTCATACATATCCGTATGAAATCCTTTATGGTGCCAAAGAGCGTCACATGTTCCTCAAGTACGTGCTGTCGGTGCCGTTCCAAAAAGACCCTCTCGCATACCTAAAATTACTCAATCCAGAATCAACTCACATCCATTACAAGTGTGCGAGAGATATGTTTGATGATCGAATGCATCCAGTTTGTTGTGTAAGCCGCACGGAGGCCGGTTGCGGTCTGAGAGTGTATGATATTGACTCGGATGTCGTGATGCAGAAATTCGTGGATATCGCAATTGCTATCGCACCCAAAGTTGGTGATCACATTGTTATCGATCTCACGGAATGTTCTGGTGGTCTTATTAGCGGGGCTGTCGCATTGGCAAAAATCTTTGGATCGCCTCCAATCATCAGTGCGTGTATTTCCAAGCGTGGTGAGCGTGACTCAATGGGCCACTTAAGTGCTCTCTGGTCACGTGATGAAAATGGTATGTACGTCGCACATAGATGGTATCCCAGACAGCCTCCCATGAAGCGTGCATGTGACGTACTTGTATTTTGCAGGGGTGCATCGAGTGCAGCAGCTCAATTTGTCGAGCTCGCAAAACTTGCTGGTGTAGAGTGCATCGGGAAAACATGCGACAACGATCATCTCTGCACAAATGGTGAGTGTTTCGTATCATTTCCAGAATACAAAAAATCATACCAAATGCCATCAACCGCATACAAGTTCTGGGCAATCAAGGACGGCAAAGCCAGATAGGCAAAAAAGTTTGGACATCATCCTTGTCGAAAACATGTATTTTCTTTCCTGCCTAGAATATCTGTGTGGGGAACTCGATCCAAGCTGGATCGTTCTCGAAGATAGATGGAATGTACCCATCTCCGTTGCTATGGCTATCTAACCAAAAAACACTGTCAGTCGCGACAGACGTGGATCATTTTGTTATTTGCGAATACTGAGTAATCGGCTGTCATCGGGTCTCCATCTATCCACTGATCACTCATGATGATCTCGTTTATTTCTATATAAGTCTGGACATGCCCAATCGCACAAAGCCCATTGGTGTGACATAGACGCTTTTTTTCTGGCACAAACACTACAAAAGCTGGTCTTGCCTTAGGCACTCCAGATGGTTTGATCTCCTGTGGATCCAATACCATATCGATGTAAATATGAACGCCCATCAGTGTTACAATGGAACCTGGGAATGAAGATATGACAGCGTCGTCATCCGTCAAGCAGTGCAATGCGTCAAAGGGGGGGCTCCGCCACCCCTCACCCCCATCAACATATGGGTTGCAGCCGAATTGCAGCTGACTGGGAGATGGATTAGATGTTATGTAGAATCGTGGTTTATGTATGCCTGCAAGATCAGTAAGGAAAAGCTTATTGACGTAGATCTTCCTTCCCGTTTGCACAAACACGCACGACCTTCCCAAATCTCGAATGGGCGCAAAATGAATCATAGAATCGCATAGACGATCCAGTGTTAAGATATATGGAAGTGATTGAACAATTCAAACGTTTGAGTGATGTGTTGGGTGCGCTCACCGACACGTCGGACTTAGCACATGATATCAATGCCTTCTGTCTGTTTCGTGATATCACAAAGCGAGTCTCCGACGGCCCGGCTGGCGCGGCCCCTCAGCATGCCGAGGCATACGTGCCATTCGATTGGAAACAGATGGCCACTATGCGGGCAGCGATCGCAGTATTAGCTGGCATCGACGGCGCAATCAAGGAATGTGCAAAGGCTCTCAGCATTCCTCTTGCGGACGGCAAGGCCGATCAGGCTGAGAACATCGTGGATGAATTCGTTACAAAGGTCAGTGCGGCATGCTTGGGATGCTTAGAAAAGCGTCCGCCGGATGACACTGGATACGCGGTAATTAAGAAAGATCTGCGTGTGTTCGTGTATGAACTGAGTCAGATCGTCCGTGATGCGACCGATCATTTGCGTCCAGACGTCGTAAATGCCTTGCGACCAAGAGTCATGCCATCGATAACTGCATTCACATTCACAGTGTCGGTGTTCATGTCAATTTTACTGGCTACGTTCGTCGCAACACAAATGGAGAAACTTGCCATCTATGGAGTGCTGTTTGCCGTTGCAAATATCGTATGGATTACGGCACGCTGCTGCATGAAACCAAACGAATACGTCTTTTCAGCCATGATATTCATGATCATGGGATATGCGGTGTTCTGTGGATTGGACATTGCATATGCCACAGAATACAGATGGAATTGTGCGATGGCTGTCGTATGCGCAACATTAAGTTTATCCCATATCTCAAGTGAAGTTCCACAACCCCACGCATCAGCTTCTTTCTCATCGAGCCTCGCTCCGCTCGGCTCGGAATGACACGCAGTGAGGCAAGAAAGATCGGTCGCGTTGCATGATGGTGGTAGCACACATTTTTTGCAATTTGAATTTTCAGACCCCTCAAAGCAACCGGATCATTCGAAAGATTTATCTTCCTGATCCGACCCCCCCCTCTCGATTATTATCGAATGGATTTCGTTCACCCTTTGGAGAAACTTGCTGTGGAGAGTGTGCAGTTTTATGAAGCAGTTACGACGGATCCTTGGAATCATGAGGCAAAGGAATGTGATCGGGTGCGCGCCATTCACGACCAGCAGGTCGCAATCATGAAAGTGATTCAGGCGGAAGCGTTGTACCAGAAGTTCACAAGCCGTCCTGAGATGTTGCCCTTTGAGTGGCGCGTCGCGAAGAACATGGTACGCGATGCCGTGAATGGCGTAAATGCGCGCAACTTGCTTGCGTAAGCAGTGTGATGGTTATAGTCGGCATGGGCCGATTATAACTTTTTGTATTTTCGATTGCACGCAGTGGTGTCGGCATGTGCCGATTATAACTTTTTGTATTGCGCGCCATACTGCTATTTGAATTTTTCAAGCCCTCAAGGCATCCGTCAGATACCTGTTTATCTGACGCCATCTTCGGACATGGAAACACTTGCTGAGGTTTCAACTGCGATATATTCCATTGCTGAGCATGATGGAACGTGCGCTCTGAGATACGATGGTTCCGATTACGCTTGTGAAGTTCGTCCAACGTTTCGTTCAATGTATGTGGAATCTGCGATTACCGCGATGGAGAAAACTGGTGAAGAGTTGATTGTCAAGTTTAAAAAGATTGCCCCACATGACGTCCAAGTGCAGCCCAGTGCCGATGTTACGCATGCGCTTGTCTTCCACAAAGTTGCCATGGCACATGAACCGGCGTTCAACATTAATGTCCTCCTCAAATTTGCCATCGAGCAAGGTGTGTATGGCATAACCGATGCTGCGTCGTTCAAGAAATTCATCCGCTTTGATCTCATTTCCCATGATCCCGAACGTGAAAAGGCACTTGGCTTATTCCGCTGCAGCCCACAGAACCCATCATTCCCAGATAGGCTGCTTGCCTTTTACAGTGTTGATGATCTTGAGTTCGCTTGCTCGCGCACTGTGACGCCATTGTTCTACAATGATGGAAGACGTTTCAACGAGGAATACCACACACTCTCGATTAACCTTCGCTTGAGCCTGGATGGTTTGTGCGGATCGCGCTCCAAGGATGCGATTCGTCCGAAGTTCTCCATGGCATTCCAGAGTGGAGAGGGAGATGGAATCCCCCACCTTCACAACCCACCTCCATTGCGCTTAAGAGCCTACTCCAATCTTCAGATGCTCGTCTTGACTTTCATGGACTTCAATAGTCATCGACCCCTATTTGGTGATGTACGTCGCGACTCCATCCAAATCCCTGTCGGCCCAACATTTTATCAATACTCGATGGCGCACGCCAATGGCATGAACAAGATTCCTGTGGGTGATACGGTGTTCTATCAATTTGACATGCCCGCTGTCATATGGTCAAGATATGGGTACACTGTGTCTCCATCGATGCGTGAGAAATTTGTAGTGCATGGCAAGTTGGTTCAGAAGCGCGCGGCGCCATCTGTAATCCCCTCCGTCAAATAGGCGCCCAAGCCCACCCTTGAGCCACCCCCAAAAAATCTTGGCTTCCCCCACGGGGAGGTCAAGGTTTTTTCAGCTTCTTTCTCATGCGGCCTCGCTACGCTCCGGGGGGGCTGCGCCCCCCCGAAAACCCCCTATTGCCGTGAAAGAAGCTAGGCAAGAAAGAGCTTCTTTCAAAGCTGCCTCGCTTCGCTCGGCAGCAAAGAAGCTAGGCAAGAAAGGAATCCGCGTGATCGGTGATCTCAGCTAGGGGGGGCGGGGGAGCGCAGCTCCCCCGGGAAGCTCTTTGAATATATGATATCCTGGTGACGACGTACTGTCATGTTACCATTGGAGTTGATCGATGAGATTTGCGAGTATGAGGCTGCATATGTGTTTCGTGGAGATCTTGGAAAGCTTTACTCGCTGACTGATCCTGAGTATCCGCCACCAATCGAGTGCATATGTGGAAACCCGCATCAAGCTGCGATTTGGTATGTGAAACACCACCTGGACAGCGTGACAAACCGGTCGTGGCTTTGCATGAGTCCAGATGATGAACTGGTTAGACTGGCATTATGTGAGAAGAACATCCCGCTACTCGCCGGCAATTCAAGCGAGCTCGCCACGGACTACTGTCTGGCACATATGGGGCACCAAGGCGCCCCCTCTCTTCTATCAGAAAATATCAATCCAAAGGCGATATCGTATTTGCTAGCACATCCGGGTGATCGTGACGACCAGTTCTATGCAATCGATGATGAACGGATCGCTGACATTATCTGTGCCGATCTACACGGTTTGCGACGAATGCTATTCGCATACTACAATCCAAATGAGCGCGTTGTGCAGTTTATTATCGATCAGTTCGATGTTGGATCCGTGCCATACTCATTCTCAAAGAACCCATGTCAGCGCGCTGTCGATTTCATGATGAAGAGATATCCATCTGAAATCAACCTCATGTTTGCACTGGAGAACACAAATCTCTCAATGGCAAGTTTCGCGCTCACTAAAACTGGCGGGAATGTTGAACTCGTGCGCGTGCCTGGCACAGAGCTCGTCGCAGATGCAATGTGTAAGAATCTGCACCAAATCCGGATCGGTGCCATCCTCGGATCTCCCCTCATATTCATGAAAGACGCAAAGCGCAAGAAATACATAGAAAGCATCTAGAGCTTCTTTCTCGCGCGGTCGCTTCGCGACCGCGGTAAAGACGCTAGGCAAGAAAGAGCTTCTTTCTCATCGAGCCTCGCTTCGCTCGGCTCGGAAAGAAGCTAGGCAAGAAAGAACACATTAATCTCCTGGTTTTTTGATAGGGGAGCGGGGATCGCCGAGCTTTACTCGGACCCACTTTCTTGCCTAGCGTCTTTACCGCGGTCGCGAAGCGACCGCGCGAGAAAGAAGCTCTTTCTTGCCTAGCTTCTTTCGACCGAGCGAAGCGAGGTCGAGAAAGAAGCTCTAAAGTGTTTCTATGAATTTAACTCGTTTACTGTCTTTGACAAATGCAAATGGAGATTCTAATATGTCACGAATGCGAACCATGTGGACGTGATTACATGCCCAATCTGCGACAATATCATTTTCAATCTTCCCGATGATGCCGGAGTACCGGGCGATCTGTAGCATCGCAAACTTTGCCATTTTTTCATTGGCGTTTTGTAACGCACCAGGAATCCATATCAAATCTGGATGCGAGTCGACCAGGAAATCGACTGCCGATTTGCTAGGATTCTCAGAGCATTCCATGAACTCAAGAAGATCAATATCAAAGTGCGTCCAATATTTAATCACACGCTCGTTTGTATTTCCAAATATCGTGTGTATGCGCAGTGCGCCATCAATGATCAGAGTCGCAATTCGTTCGTCGTTGATAGCATAGAATTCGGACATTGCCTGATTTAAGTGTTGCAGCAGGTATGATATCGCCTTTGGATTGGTGTTTTTCGACAGGCCGCCTGGCGCCGTTGCACCCATGTTTGCCAAACAATAGTCTGTGGCGAGTTCACATGAATTTGATGCCAACTGCTCAATGTTCTCCTTACAAAGCGCTTTGCTGACTAGTTCATCGTCAATGCTTGAACACAGCCATGCCGTGTCGGTCACGCGGTCCAAGTGGTGCAACACGTACCAGATAGCCGCCGGGTGTGGGTTTCTACACATATACTCAATGGGTAGTGCAAGACGGGATCCATCGAACGCATAAATATGTTGGAGATCGCCGCGAAATACGTACGCATCTTCATACCCACAAACTTCATCGATCAACTCCAATGGGAGATGTGCCATGGTGTATGCCTAACATGAATTCAAAAAAATGATTCATCAGTGTTTCAGAGACTACGGATATGTCACCAATGCCGCCCACATTTCAAGCAGTGCGACCGCAATGCATGGATAGAATGGTACACGCCCGATAACACCAAGGACCAAGATTGCCGCCATCATCACCCATGCACAATAGTGTAACATGTGTGCAGTTTTTTTAAGGCAAATGACCGTCACGCGATAACCGATGGCGATGCATTGGGCGATGCACAGCCCTGTGTAGGCCGCAATAATGATTTTCAATATGTCAGAATGCCACGCAAACCCGTCAACAAATGAGAATGCGCAGAATTCGCACGTGATTATCAAGCCGAGAGTACCGGCGATTTGCGCGCTGTTTGGGGCGATGTTGCGCCTTCCGGCGGCGTCGATGTCCGGTCGGATCTTGACGGTCGCATCGTGCAGTGTGCGGACAAGTTGCACAAGGAACATGCGTGTGATACGGACGAATGCCACACGCTCTTGCCCTTTGGTTTCGTCGAAGCGCTTGTTTGCCAGATTGACAAATGATTCGACAATGTTGTCGGTAGTGATCCCAGGTGGCAGCATCAAACCAAGAGAACTAGACGTGTATCTGATTTTCTCGTAGATGCTTGCCAGCATGTAGACGGCTTGCTCCTGATGAGCCATCACCTCACTCTGGATCCCGACACACACGGCATTTTCTGCTGGATTCGCAGCACGCTCGTAGATTCTATCGGAGATCCGTTTGTTGATGTCGATGTTCATTTTCAGGTCGGCAATCGCACCACGCAACCCACCATCCACAGCCAAATCCGCAGCAATTTTCTCATACTTGGAAATGATGACAGGAAACAACTCCATGACAACTGTTGGGCAGGCAAGGTGACAGGGTCTCTATATAATTCAAACGGCAAGAAAGAAAGGTCTTGCTTCGCTCGGCATCAGATACGTGTTCGCGTTATCGATGACTTCTTTCATGTCCGAGTAAAGTGATACCGGGCCGGCATCGCCAGATATACGCAATGCAAACAAGAACTCCATTTTATCGTTGTGCAAAGCAACAGCTCGACGGGATCGTGTTTAAGGTGGATGATGATGAGAAGATCTCACACACAGTGACGGAGTATTATGATGGTCCGCATGCAACCTATTGGATCGTCACACCGGACATATTTTCTATCATGCCACCAAGTGCTGAGATGAAAAAACTTGCGGCCAAGCCGGATTGTGAAGTTGAGAGCAAAATCATTCATGTCGAAGATGTCATTGATCAGTGCGAATGGTATGTTGCAAATGACGGTGATTGTTTTCCACTTACGAACCATTTGTCATATCATGATGTCAACAGCGAACTGAGCGCTGTTCCAGACATCGTGATCGACCACGCCATCGACAAATTTAAAGCGCTTCTTTACGATCAAGAAATCTCTATCCATCAGACAAGTGGTATTCTTACACAAACAAGCCGAAACAGAGTCGTTTTCAAACTCAGAGAACTTGCCACAATTTACGAATCACTTGTGGAACCTGCAGCCCCGTCCGCAGTGCCAACAGCGGAGCCGATCGTGCAAGCTCCACCAATGCGACCGGTGCCGCCAGCAGTGCCCACCGTCGTGCCAGCGAAGCCGTCTGCGCCTGCTGTTGTGCCACCGGCACATGCTGTCCAAGATGAGGCCAAGCGTCCTCCGCGCGCACATCGGCCGGCTATAACAGATCAGCTTAGAGAGGCCGTCTGGCGAAAGAGGAATGGCAAGCGTGATGTTGGAAAATGTTTCGTATGTGAAACACCGTTGACAAGGGCCGGCACTGAGTGCGGGCATATCGTCGCGTTCATCGATGGCGGCGCAACGTCCGTTGCAAACATGGAACCCATTTGCAGAAAGTGTAACCGTGGCATGAAAGATCGCAATCTAAAGGACTACAAAAAAGCGCTTGGCCTATAAGGTGGGGAGCTGCGCTCCCCCCGAAGCCAAGTGGCTTCGGCCTAGCCGAATACTAGTGGGGCCGAACCTCGTGCAGCTCCTCACGCAGCTAGGCAAGAAAGAAAACCTGGATGGCACCCGTCATGTCAATCTCTTATTTTGTACACTGTGACTTTTTTGTCATCGGCGACAGCGACGTATGGGTACTGACAGGACGCGCGACCGAAGTCTCCAGCATGAAAGGACGTAACATGCTCGTCGCTTCCATACGTGATGTATAATTTTCCGTCTGGTGTCATGTATGCCCACCTGGGCTCCGTTCCGACAAAGCATCCCCTGTTGCGGCACATGCGTTCAATGTCGAATGACCATGTCCGGATGAACTCATCGTTAACAACATGTTGAATACGGCCCTCGAGCGCATCGAACGCTTCTGTTGATACGGGTGTTTGCAGTTCAAGTTGAGGATACATTTGTTTCGCGACGTTACTCGGGCTCAATATCCACCATTTACAGGTCACTGGATCCTTCATTATTTTACTGCGCCAGCCGGTCGCATAGTGTTCATTCTCGGTGCGAACTTCCCCGTACCGATCGAGCGTGCAGAGATGCGTGTCATCAAATACGAGCACGTCCACCGCCCCAACTGCTTCAACTACGCGTATCACGACGAATTCAACATCACAGTAACTTTCAACAATCGGCCAGATGTTATCCCACTGCCCATTTGGTAGAAACGATTTCACGGATAACGGGTCGCGTGTGTTCACTGCGGTCTGTCCCATCGCTGAACTCTATAAAAAAATTCAAATGGCCGTGTCCGATTGAATTGTGCGCCGTGTCGTACATGAGGTATACGTGATGGAATTCGCTATTCCATACGAGGAATTTTCAAGCGGAGCCGCAGACTTGCACTCGTTCTCATCGCCGATTACGGTTTGTGGCGCGACGCTGCTCAAAAGTTATTCGTATTGTCGTTCTGCTGTGGTTATCGGCGACCGCACCTACAAATTCAACGAGCTTCTCAGTTGGCAACACACAGTCGGCAGGTATGGTATTCTTACAAACGGTACAGATGTCTGCGGATGGTTTATTGGAAAGAAACCGCAAATGCCGACAGCCCCGATAGTAACGCCTTTCCAACAGCCAGATGACCTGATCACGACGTTCGTTTCAACTGTATGGACAGAGTGCCCGTTGGAGTTGCTCAAGATTGTCGAGAGTTACGTCATTAAATTCGGGATATTTGCGGACGTTCCCGTCGAGTATTGCCATGACGTCGAAGCTGTATGCAAACTGTACGGACGTAAATGCGAATACACTGAGAGGGCTCCGCACCACCTTCACGACATCTGGAGTAAACCGGACGTCGCATACACATTTGTCTGCTCGGACAGCATTGGCTACGCCATCGACGACAGTTCCGCAAACGCAACAGTTTTCGTCATTGATGCCGACGTGTTTGCATATCACAAAGCGGAGCTTTACCCCTCCGGCGAGCCCAAAGGATTTAGACTTTGTGGCGGTGTCCTGTACGCATCCAACGGACGCACGACAGTGATCGCGGCCGTCCGCGTCGAGCGCTACGAGGAGATCAAACACCGCAAATATCTCATGGCGCACATGATGACGAAGGATCCAGCTATCGGGTCAATCGTCTCTGTGCGTCCAAGTGACATGCATGTCGCGATTGTGTCAGAAAATCTCACAGATGAGATTATTTAGGTATACGCGAATCCCATCCGGATCGTCCATAACGGCTGCATACGTCGCTCATTTCTTATCTCCTCATACGGTGGATACCTTATGAGGAGATTTGCTTGCCCCATTTATCCCTATAAGAATTCAATCTTAAGAGGCGTTCTGCAGAGCGACACGTCAGCTTTGGATGGCACACCACCTCACGCGTCATAGTTGCCAGTATGCCTCCGGTTGATACGACCGTTTTTATCAGTGCTGTCGTCCACACTGGTGCCCCGATCGCAATGCATCCAAGCGAAGCGAGTACACACGCGAAACATGGTATCCATGCCTTCCAATCGTCCAAATCACATTGATGTACCGGCGTCATGATGGCTGAAACTATATCACCGAAGAACCATGAATCGAACATTGTCGCAGCAAGTGTAAATCCGATTGCGATACCACCATACATTATTCGAGGCCGACATGGCAGTACCGGGTGCAAGATATGATTGGCGTATGCGGGTGCGATGCTGTCGGAGCTTGGGATATATTCATGACGTGGCTTATGCCAGTATCCATATCGTACCACAGGCATGAGTTTTTCAGCTTGTGCAGTGCTGGGAGGGGGTCTTCGGGGGGTTCCACCCCCCGCAGTGCTCACCCACCTGACTCCACCGGTATGGCAGTTAAACTTGAACACAGTATGCAATGTGCGATGGATGAGAAGATGATACGAACATGATGGCACCGTGTAGAACATCTCGTTGATATCCTGCATCGGATCAAGATATTCCTTCACAATTGTAAACACGTCGGCACAGAGTGCACCGGTGCTCGCGAGTGCACCACCATACATCAACCTGTAGACACGTGATGAATGCATTTTATTTTTCATTTTAATTTCTCTCATAATATACGTTATACTATGTCAGGCCGTGAAGAGAAACCAGCAAAGGGCAAGGTGTCAGCACCCGCTACTGCACCAGTGGCAGGTGGCAAGGAGAAAGGCAAGAAAGGCAAACGTGGTGGTGGCAAAAAGAAATAAACACCACTCCGAGAGATCTCACGAGGCCCGTTGTGGCACATGATTTTTTTGGCGTGCTGTGGTCCTGTCGTCAAGCAGTTTACATAATCCTGTCGGCGACAACATTGATAGCGGGGCGGCCATCCCGCCACCCATGCATGACCGGCCTCTCTTGACACGCAACCCCGCATCCACCTCAATCGCATCTGCAATGACCAATAAGTCGGAAACGGGATATGGTTCGTTTGATGAATGCATGCGAATGCGGACCGTGCACTTATCAGGCGTACGCACGTATATGTTCAGCATGTTTGTGAGAATAATTCTATCGTATCCAACGTCGGTCGGAAAAGATTCTCCTGGTAAGAACGGCTGATCCATTGCCTCAGAGATAAGAGGGCATTCCCCAGTGAGCAGCGTGAACCCATGGTTGTCGCCAGCCCATTCATAAACACCATCTTTCATTGTGAGAGCCATGGTATATTTCAAAGCTTCTTCCCGCGCCCCCCGAAGACCCCCCGTGAGGCAAGAAAGAATATCCATCTGCCTACGCATTGCTCCTCGCCGGGGTGCGTAAAATATATGACGGAAATAGAAGATAATCTCACATTAGATTATGATGAGCTTGCGAAGCATGCGACGTCCACATGGGCAGTTATGGATCTTCCAAAGATCGATTCTTTGCCGCCAAACCACAGTGAGCCCGAGTATGGTGTTATAAACATCCATATGTGCTGCGATCCAACGCCAGCTTTGTTTGGCAAGTATGTGGTGATGCGCGATCATGGCAGTGCTGTCACATTACATGACGGTTATGAACGACGTGCGAATTTTTACATCTACCACGGACACATAATCGGATGGACTGGAGACACGCCCAAGTGGCCAACTGCAGATTTGTTAGTGCCATCACATGACTTGCTGCCAGAGCCGACAGATCTCATAAACGTGTGGGTGAAGGGACCGCTTGAACTGATTGCCCTGATAGAAGAGTTTGTTCCAAATGATATTTGCGATGGCAGCATTGAATTTTGTGACAGCCTTGACTTATTTCCATTTTACACACACAGACCAGTCCTCATAGGACGACATCGGTGCCTTCTCAAAGGCAATCTACGAGCTCTGACGTATGCAGAGATGCCACGTGGCGAAATGACAGGCGAAACGTTCGTGGTAAGCGTAACCAAATTTCCATGCAAGAATTATGGAGGCATTGAAGCATACAAAACAGGCGAGCCATTGCACTTTAGTAACCACGATGTTGTATTTGCACCTGGCAGTACCATCTACGTTGTGAGAAAATCAGATGACAGGTGGTGCGCCGTAAAAAATGATTATCCATTTATAAGCATTACCGAATAGCAGCTTCTTTTTGCGCGATCGGGGACGGTAAGGCCGGCTAGGCAAGAAAGACATCCTACAGAGATGTAAAGTACGAGAGCATGTGTGTTGTGTGCATAGTTAAATTGCAGGTCCGACAGACGGGTCGCAGATTCTCAAGAACTGTTGCGCCTCCTTGGCTGAATGCGAGGACGTGGCCGGCATGCATGTTTTTAAATTTCAGCGGATTACCACAACATACGCACCATCCATCAGATGTCGGGTAGAACGCTTCCCACATCGGCTTGCGTAGTTTTTTACGCGTTGAAATGTGGAGTTTCCTATTGGCGGCTTCAACCATGGAGACACCCTCACCAATTAGTGCGATCCGTTCATCCCTCGTCAAATGTGGAATGTCGGTAAACTTTTTTGGCACTTTGTCACATACAGATGTATCTGCTACGCAAGGCTCACAGTGGGGCCTGCAGCCCCACGCCCCTGCTCTGAATGCACAAAACGCGTCGAGCATCTGACTGACGGCATCCGGTATCAGTTGCGACATCCCGCAGTCTGTTAGTTCGCGAATCACAAATTTCTTACCGTTGACGACGGCAGTCGTTCGATTTCTTTTGAGAATCGATCTGACCTTCTGTACGAGTTCATCACCCACTTTCTCTTCTCTAGTGGAGATCACAATAGCTCCGACACTCACGCTCAGAGTGTCAGTAACATTCAGATTACCCTCTTCGAAGATGGACATCCCTATAAATTCAAACAGCCGCCAACGGCACGTGAAAAAAGACTTATCTTTCGACGACATGCAGTGAGTATCCAACGGCACGCGAAAAAAGACTTATCTTTCTTGCCTAGCCGTCCGCGATCGCGCAGCGAGGCCCGACGGCCGTCAGTCTGTGATGCGTATGAACATGTGGGAGTTTTTTACCATGCACCATCTTGCGTCTGATCGCCGTACGATGAAGAGTGTTCCGCGTTGTCCGAACATGACGTCGTGGTTACTAAAATGCATGGGTTCTTGCCCCTGCTGACAGAAGCGGTCGAACACGCCCTCGCCTGCAAAATTGGTGCACGGGAATTTGGATACGCTGACGACGAACGTTTCACCAACCATCTCGCCTGGTGGCATGTCGTCCATCGGCGGATCCAAAAGTTCTCCTTGGATTGCGCATAAATGTTTCCCCACGTGGATCGGCGTGTGGGTCGGGCATAACTCAGGATATGCGCAGTATGCAATCGCGCCAGCATATAAATTATTCGGCATATACTCTTCTATTATTGCAACAAGTTCCAACGGGCATTCAATCCACGCATCGACAAGGCTTGTGGGCTTTGGCACCAAGTCTTGCGTCGGGACCAGTAATCCAGCGGTTGGCCATGTTGGCTTTTTGCCGACCCATCCGATGATGCCGCGCCCAGAGCTAAATATGTTTCCATGCCGTTCAATGCACGCACGCGGGCTCACAACTGTGACACCATCCGTTATAGCCGAATAATAACTATTCATGACAACACGTTTCCCGAGCATTCTCGGCGGATCGTCATAACGGTCCCACCTCATCATGTTTATTGTTCCAGTTTCGGCACTGATGGTAAATGGTGTCAGTAACTCTGACGCGTCCTGCAGATGCTCCAGCTTACTCACTTGCCATTGGGGTTCGGATTTGATGGCATCATAGTCCAGTGTGATTGATTCCTCAAATTCTGCAATCTTCTCCAACGGCTCTGCCGACGGCTCTGCCGACGGCTCTGCCGACGGCTCTGCCGACGGCTCTGCCGTCCTGGCGTTGTGACGACGGCGTGATTCCATCTGAATATACTTAACACTCCATACGGGATTGTGCGTGCCTATGCTAAGTGCGGCGTGGTTCCATCTGAATATACTTAACACTCCATACGGGATGAGGATTGCGCTGATATACGCGGATTTTGCGTGTCTGGCGGTTTGCATGATGGTAACGCTAAGTGCGGTGGTTGATGCATGTGTTGCATATGACAAACGTGACGCATTGTTCACATATGTTACAGTGTCAAAAAATCTCATTAACGTGTTAGTTCTGCGCCATTATTTATCTGTCGGCACTAGCAGACGGCGTTTTAAACGGTACATGGAGACGCGGTGTTGCTATGTGCTTTGTGGTGGCAGTATGAATTTAGCGGTGTTCTTGTGGTGCGGATGGATATCTCTTGATACGTGTGGATTTCAGCTGGCGTGCATGGTCGTGTCATTTATTCTGACGGCACTTGTTGGCGCACTGCACGCCGCATACATGTCACCGCCATGCGTCATGATAGACGACGATGGAGTTGGAAGAGAGATAAGGGTAAGCGACATATCATGCCAGACACGCATAGAAATTGTACCCATTTAGGAGCTGCAACACGGCGCGACGTAGTCGGGCTAGGCAAAAAGATTATCCCAGATGAATGTCTATGTAGTGTCCCATGTCTCGGATGCATGGTCGGTCCAGCTGCGAAGTTGCGAACAAATATTGAGCATTGCAACACATTTACTCTCTGCAGAATAGAACATGTATGAGTGGATGAGATGGTCCGTCGTGGAGACCCCGGTCGGACATTGGTATCGCAGTGCGATGCGTGGAGGCGTTGTAATAAGGACGTCGCCAATACAATGGTGCCTCGCCACTGCACAATATGTGATGAGCGCGCTAGTGACATCGCTGGCGTCCACTGGGCACCATCCTCGCGCACACACCGCAATGCAAACAATGAATATGAGGATCATGAGTGTTATGATTATTCAAATCTCTTTCACGATACAAAAAAACTTAATCATCTGAACACCGGCTTAGATAGACGTTCGGGATTGGGGGGCTTGGACAAGTGTAACGGGGAATGTCGGGAATGGGACCAATCTCAGCTAAAATCGTTTCAAGGCTATCCCATTGGGGAACCTCATCCAGCTGGGCAAGCGGGGCAGTCGCATCCATTTCAATCGCAACGTCTTGAGGAATAACGGTGTCCATTCTGCCTATACCATTATAAAAATTCAATCGGCATCTCGCTAGCCTTCGGCAAGCTCGGAAAGAATTTCTTTTTGCTCACTGCATGTCGTTTTTACGCGAACGTGATCGTGTTGACTTGATCTGCGGTGAGTTGTTGGGCATCACCGAGAGGTTCGTTGTCCCTGAGGAGTTGTATTTTGTAATTTGCGAGGCGGACCTGGCAGCAATCCGTGCGATTTTTGATTGTGATGGATTTGATGCGATGCGATGTCTTAAATTCATACAAAATCCACTCATCGGTGCCGGCGTTAGTGTGGAAGAACTTATTTCCAACTCCATCCATTGTGACCCACAGATCTCCGTATAGGGTTGGACTGCCGAGCGAACTTACGGTGATCGCATTCACATCATCAACCTTAAGCACGCCATCATCTGTATCGAATGCAATTTGCTGGAAGTGCAACGATAGTCCACCTCCATAAATCTTGACGGCCGTTGCTTTTTTGGAATCCGCGATCCACCATACGATGCCCCAAACGCCACTGGCGATGACGATGAACACAAGAACAATGATCACAATTAGCAGCACCCGCGATTTTTTTTGTCCGACTGATACGATTGGCTGAACAATTTGCTGCGACATGATATGTATATCACGCCTTTAATAAAAACTTAGCTATAAATGGTTGTACTCATAATCCTGTTCATACTCATCGTGCTCATCCTGCTCGCGCCATCTAATGCCATCTATGGAGGTGCGCGAGAACTCGCCAGGCGACCGCGCGCCACAGAGAGCTCTGCGTACGTCACATACATCATGAGGGGCGATAGATATGTTCCCGGCGTCGTTGCGTGGGCAAATTCCATCCGTGCAACTGGCACTACCAAAGACATTGTGTGTCTTGGAACGAAGGACGTGTCGCCTGCAGGTGTTGCAAAGATTGCCAAAGCGTGCAAGTTTGTCGAAGTGCCATACATACAGCACGCAAGATATCCTCTCAGAGGATCGAAGCAAGAAGCGCAATACTCATCTTGGCAGGATGTTTCGTTCACAAAGTTCAACATGGTGGATCCTAAATATTGCCCATATGACAAAGTTCTGTTTCTCGATGCCGACACGATCGTCATGAAAAACATTGACCATCTGTTCGAACTGGAGACTCCATCAGGAACGTTCACCAATGCATGGGAAGCCAAAGCATTTAAAGAGAAAAAAGGGATGATCGTAAATCCATACAGGCGGCCTGATGGTTCGCAACCACCACATGGATCTCTCATCACGCGCAAACAGATCATAGAAGGATTAACTGCAAAAGAAGGGTCATTTGTCGCATTTGGAACTCCACTGTTGTTGAAGCCATCCACAGAAGCCGCAATCCGCATCCACACGCTTCTTACAGAAAAGGAAATCTGGGGTTATCCAGGTTGCATAAGTGGCACAGATGAACAATTTGCGGTCGAGTTGTTTCCAGAAGATTGGCACAACATATCACAAGCATACAATTTTATTGCTGGGAAACCAGAGTTCCTCGAAGGCCAAGAGCCCTACGTTATTCATTATTTCAACGAGAAACCGTGGGAGATCCCAAAGGACAAATACCCCGATCTGAAGATCTGGTGGAGCAGCTTCTTTCTTGCGGGGGGCGGAGCCCCCCGCAAGAAAGAAGCTAGGCAAGAAAGATAACCAATTAGTTTTCCCGAGATTGTCACAGATTCGTCGGCGGCAAAGCCCCCTGGCAATCTGCCACACCGTGTGCCATTAGGACAGATTCATCTGCGGCGACGCCCTTCCGCCCGATTGAATTTTTTATCCCCTCAAAGCAACCGGACCAATCTAATTGATCTGACTCCTTTGGTTTTCGAACCCATGTCTACTGCTCAATCGTTCTCTGGAATCTCCGAGTTGCATATTTGTGCGCCTATTGGCGTGCAGGTATTCAACTATCAAATTGATGGAAGATTTGTGACGTTGTTTCCGAAGTCTACAATTTACATCGATGGCGATAAATGCGTTGTCGAGGTCCCTAACAATCTCCCCCAAAAAACTGTTGATCTCATTGGTGAGATGAAAGCGAAATGCGCAAAGATCCCCCGTCGTCTGTCGGCCGTTTCCACCTTCGAGTTTCCTATCGGCATGCGTTCACCATTCCTTCCGCTCCTGAAGCCGTTCCCAAGTGGATCTGTAAGCTTTGCGGCCTGTGCCACGTCAAGCTCATCCTCAAGCGCTGCCACGATGCCCGTCGCTGTGCCTGTCACGACGCCTGCCACGACGCCAGTCACTGTGCCCGTCACTGTGCCAGTCACGACATCCATCCCGACATCCATCCCAACGCCTGTCACGACCCCCGTCCCGACCCCCGTCCTGGCTCCCGTCACGACGTCTGTCACGACATCCATCCCGACATCCATCCCGACGCCTGTCACGACCCCCGTCCTGGCTCCTGTCACAATGCCTGTCCCAACGCCCATCCCGACCCCCGTCCTGGCTCCTGTCACAATGCCTGTCACGACGCCCATTCCGACGCCTGTCACGACCCCCGTCCTGGCTCCCGTCACGACGCCTGTCACTGTGCCCGTCACGACGCCCATCCCGACGCCCGTCCCAACGCCCGCCCTGGCTCCCGTCACTGCGCTTGTCACTGCGCCTATCCTGGCTCCCGTCACTGTCTCCAATCCATCCCCAAGTGCGTCGTCGAGCTTTGCTGCCTGCGCTGTTGCGGACGAAGATGATGACAAATATAATAAGGACGCGGCAGAGGAGAAAAAGATTTACGATGATCGCTGCAATGCAATGCGTGATCAGGCTATCAAACGATCGATGGATGCATCTGCCATGCCAACGACCGTCACTCCGTCGGCTCCTCCCCTGGCCCCCAGCGTCCAGGCAGCTATCGATGCGATGCGCAGTAGTTTTGCGAAGCCCCCTCCCCAGTGTGTGCCAGATGATTCCGACATCGTCGCTGTGACGGTTGCGCGCCTTACAGGTGGTCCCCGTCCCCATGGTGAAGAACGCCCGATTTGCAAACGCGCCGAGTGTGGAATGGACGAGGCATTGGATCCCACTACCGGCAAAATGGTGATGGTTCAGCGTTTGAAGCCAGCTGGTCTGAAACGCACTTGGACCCCAAAAGTCAAATCCCTCCCGCCTGCGTTACCCCCGGCATGTGTGCAGCCCCCCGCGCCAACGCCAGCGGCCGTCGCATGTGGTGAAGATGATATGGAAATGGTCGGTGTGTTGGATCGGAATTTGGATTTGACCTGGGGTCTTCAGCCTCGCCCACGACCGGCTGCGCCCAGTGCTAATGCGTTTAGCCAGGCCATATCGAAAGCTGCCGAAAAAGAACGAGTTGCCAGGATTGATAGTCCATGGATTTTCGAAAAGACGGAAGGAACGTTAGTGGGTGGAGAGAAATACGTGGCGACGATGAAATACAAAGAGCCGGCGACTGACAAACAGTCCGCGAATGCCCATCTCCACACCCTCAAGACCCATGCGAATTATACCATCGTGGTCGATCGTGATAATCGATATGTCGCTGGTTGGTCTGCGCCCCCGGAATCTCGCGGCAAATGGGCCGAGGCGATCCTCCTCTAAGCCTTCGCAAGAAGCAGTCCATTCTAACTGGATTTCCCCAGAGTTAGACCTTCGTACTTCCTGTGAAGTGCACATCCCAGTATGGGAAAATTGGACACACATCCAATTTTTTCACACAGGTGGTAGCTTGTTCCAGACGCGTACGCCAAAAAAATCATCACAGTGGTTCAATATTGATCATAATGTTTCCATCAATGCCATACATTGAGTCGAAGTATGATGGGTCGATGTCGAACTCTCGACATCCATCGTTGCATCTCACGATGACATGACCGTCTTCATACATGTCAACTGGGCGATTGCCAAGGAACATGCGTTTAATAGGCTTACCGGAAGTGATTACTTTTTTTGCGATCATCGACTCTACAAATATCTCACAATTCACGATGCGCAGAGCGCCATCGACAAGGCGAAGTGCAAATTGGTTATATCCTCGCGAGATTCCGAATATACATTCGCTGAGCAATCGCTCACAAACAGTATGTGATCCATTCACATCAATATTGTAAATAAGATATGGATGGTCATAATTAACAACGGCATATCTCGGAGTGCCGTGATCAAATGGCCATTCAGTGACGACGTTCAGATATGGAATTGCATTGACAATGCCGAACACTTCTCTGAGAACATACTCTATGCTAACCGCCTCATCCATAATAGTTTCGTGAGCCCCACAGACGGTCAGCATCCTGTATATTCAAAGTGGGGAGCTGCGCTCCCCACACCCCTAGCAGCTGACTTCGCTGGCGCTTTGCGCGATAGAAATGACACGCAGTGAGGCAAGTAAGCGGAGTCGGATGCAGCTCCGCAACGCTCCCTTTACCCGCTGGCAAAACATGACACCCGATTGTTATGTTCACTCTTTCATATACGATGGAGATTGAGCCTCAAGCAGAGCAGAAGGATGTTCCACGGGGGCCGCCGGACCAACAGGAAATGCTTTATGGTGAGCGGAAGTTGGTGCGGTATGGATTATTTTCCTTCAAGGTCTTCATGGTGGTGTTTATCATTTTCATCATTGTGCTTGCGATGATCATGGCAACTCCAGAGCAGCGCATATATGGTGCGGCGGTGTTGGTGACCATTTCGTGCATGGTGGGTTTTGGGTTCTATGTTGCATACGCGTTCAAGGCCGACGATCTGGTGCCCGGCACCAAGAAGGGCGATCCCGGATTCATCAACCAGTATTTACATATCAATTAATAAATTTTGTGTTTATATACTCAAATGTGGTTCTGGATCGTTGTTATCGTTCTCGTTATCTTGTGGTTCAAGTGCAAGGATTATGTTGTTCCTCCATTTGTCGGTAAATGGAAAGGTGACAAAATGGATATCGACGTCAACCGATTCGGTGGTCACTACGTAGTTCGTGGGCATGATGGTGATAAGAACAAGTTCATGTTCTTCGCAAACACCGAGTCAACGATCGACAATACTCACACCTACACCGGCCATATGATCAATAGCACACGCAATGTTGATCTCGACATCGTGAAGGTCGACGACACTCATCTCATCATCGCCGGCATCCCAGTCACGAAATCGGCCTAAGCGTAAAAGCCTTGCGGCTCGCTTAGTTATATGGATAAGCTTGTTAAAGAGTTTCTCAAAGTAGGGTCTGTGCAGCATCTTAATGCGGCGATTCTCATGTTGCAGGAAGTTACGCCTGGGTCATCTGTTATCACGTACATGCAGGTAAGTGATGGCGTTGGCACTTTCCGCGTAGGATTAGAAAAAGACGGTAAGGAAATCGACACCGACGCCCTGGTCGTACAACCAGTTCTGCAAGCGTTAGCACCAGCATCAGCAGCAGTGATCGCAAATTCGAAACGTGTGCCAATCGTTTTTGCTGGGTTACCTTTTGAGGTTGCCAAGGAACTTGAAAACAAAGTGTTCGCCATAGAACTTTTCAAAAAAGATCCAGAGGCATACTGGCAGACGGTACCCGGTAAAATTCGACGGCTACGAAGCAGATGGATTACCACGATGTCACATATCTCGTCCTGATTTCATTACCAACAACATATCCTAGCGTGTTCATAAGAATGTCATCGGCCTTCGCATACCAATACGAATCCTCGACCCCATGGCACCATAAACTCCTTGCAAATGCTCCGTCGGCATCTTGTTTTTTGCAGTCCACAAGTTGCGTGTGGGAATCACTTGCCATGAAATCTTCAAAGATCTCCCAACCTGCCCCAATTAACACAAATTCTGTAGTCCGTCTCGGTATCACGAATCCGACAAACGCAAACAACAGGAAATGGCTTGCCGACCACCAGTCGAGCGTAAACGACGGCACCTGCACAATCGGTGTCTTTAGCGGGCCCTGAATCTCATCTCTGTAGAAATGACCGATCTCGATAATGACAATGCACAGGATAATCACCGTGATCACGAGAGCGTATGGTTTCTCAAGTACCAACTGTTTAAACGTCTCCATTGTATAGAAATGTATACACTTTTTCTTAGTGAGCCAATTGCGATCGCCGTGCTTCTAATACTCATCATCGGCATCATCATCAGACATGGGACGCTCATCAAAATTTGTGCAACGATCATGATCGCCGGCATACTATTCTACCGAGTACCGGAAGCCTCGATGCTAGGCGAGAAAGGACCGGCCTTGCCGTCTCTCGGCCGCTCCGCGGCCTCGGAAAGAAGTCAGCAAGAAAGAATTGGTATTTTGTCAGATTCGCCGGATGGCCCAGGTGTATTGTCGCCTGCATATGGGACAGTTACTAAAATCACGGACCATCAAGATGGGATGACAACCATTGTAATCTATCTGTCGCCATTTGACGTGCATGTGCAGTTTGTGCCTGCAGATGGCATTCTTGTCGCACAGAAATATGTGCCAGGTGAGTTCAACCTTGCATTCGACAAAGACAGTGAGAAAAATGAACGTCTCATATCGACGTTCGAAACGGCGCGTGGCCAGATCGTCGTTGAACAGGTTGCGGGCTTCGTCGTCAGAAGGATCGTATGTTGGAAAAAAATAGGAGACAGAGTCACTCGGGGAGAGTTGTTCGGGATGATAAAACTCGGTTCACAGGTGAAGATCACATTCCCAGGAAAAACAAGCGTCCGTGTCGGACAGCACATTTCAGGAGGCACGCAGCTTCTTAGACGCTAGGCAAGAAAGAGCTTCTTTCTGGCACGGCCTCGCTACGCTCGACGCGAATGACACGTAGTGAGGCAAGAAAGATAGGAGACGGAACCCAATGTTTTCAGCTGGGGGCGGGGAGCGCAGCTTAATCAAGTTAAATCTTTCTTGCCAGCTTCTTTCCGCGATCGCGAAGCGATCGAGATGACGACGAAGTCGGCTGTTTGAATTGTATAGATGACCATGAGGAAGTCGTGGGATATCTCTGTTATCGCTGGGCATCGGAAGCCACTAATTTACAAAATCATAGATACCCAGGCACCATCGGTACCAGCGGTGATCTCTGCAGGTGACTTCGTCCTGTGGGTATTGGAGGATCACATACGATTTGATGCAAACCTTGTGACGTACGGAATCAACGTGAAGCATGCGCGATCCCTTTCCACATGGAATCTCGATGGCGACTTCCACGTCGCATGCTTCCTGACAGATGAGTTCGTTCCGCTTATCTTACTTGTCGACGACCGTAATCGTGTGATGATAGAATTCTCACCTGCCCTCACACAAAGCGACAAGTTAGAATTCATCATGTCGGATGGCATCGTATCTCTTGTCATCCTGGATGATGTTCCATGCTATCTTGACGGAGTGCGCAACTGTCCATACTGCAGGCCCACATGTATCGCAAAACGCCGTTTACTTGGGCTTAACATTCCAAAAAAACAGGAACCACAACCACTGTGATCACATTTTTTGTGATTAGCGCGGCGCAACGACAACAAAAAGTGTTGTCTTTCTTGCTGTCTTTCTCGCCTAGCCGGCCTTGCCGTCCCCGATTGCGTAGCGATCGAGATGACGACGAAGTCGGCTCTTAGCTTGCGAATGCCTTCCCGAGTGTTGCGACCTGCTCTTTGCCGGACATCACTTTGTTGTCCCATGTGACCGTCAGAGGAAGTTTGGCGTCTGGGAATGTGTATTGGTACCACGTTTGCAAGTCGTTCGTCATGACAAGTGCATATTTACCAGTTGATGTTTTCGCTGGGATGAGCATTCGTTTACTGATTGGCATGCACTGCATGGTCAGGCCGATAAAATCGAACTCGGTTCCGTCATGCACCAAAACAGTGCCGTCTTTGGTGTGATGCATCTTAGAAACATCTTTCGCTTCTTTGTCGTATGTATTAACGAGTGGCTTGCCGAAAACCGTCTTTCCGACCGGAATCAAATACTCGTCCAATGGCTGAAGCATGTTATATACACGATCGAATTCTATATAGACAAAAATGGAATCTTCTGAATGGGAATTACGGCGGCTCTGTAAAATGCTGGAGTTGGCAAAAGGTGCCGGTACCAGCATGGTTTCCCTCACTGTCGCCGCAAATGGCCAGCTTCCAAACAAACTACTGACTGAAGAGTTCTCAAAAGCCAGCAATATAAAATCACGTGTCAATCGGCACTCCGTTGAAAGCGCAATCAAATCGTGCATTGAGCGCGTGAAGATGTTCAAGAAAGTTCCACCAAATGGGCTTTGCGTGTTCTGTGGGGAGACTGTCCTTACGGATGGCAAATCGAAGCAACTCGCTGTTACGTTCGAACCACACAAACCCCTTTCGGAAAACATGTACATGTGCGACAACAAGTTCCATCTTGGCCCGCTCCGTAAACTTTTGGAGGGTGGACACAAATTTGGCTTCATCGTCATGGATGGGCATGGATGTCTTTGTGGGACTGTGTGTGGAAGTGAGAAACTCATCAAAAGCGAATTCACCGTTGATCTGCCTAAAAAACACAACAGAGGTGGACAGTCAAAGGAACGTTTTGCAAGACGTCGCCTCGAGGCGTGCCACAATTTTGTGACAAAAGCTGCACTTCTTGCAACAAATGCATTCATAACAAGCGATGTGCCAAATGTCAAAACCATCATCCTTGCCGGTGCCGCGAACTACAAAAATGAACTGTTCACCATGCTTGATCAACGCTTGCAAAAAATAGTCCATCCCGTCTTCTGGGACATCCAGTATGCTGGGGCTGCGGGGTTCGATGAAGCCATCGGTCTCTCAAAAGATATCATCGGTGACATCACACTCGTTCATGAAAAGGCAGTTGTAACTTCGTTCATGCAAAAAGTTGTCACGATCAATGCAAGTGGATGCCTCGCATGTTATGGAAAGAAAGATGTTGACGAAACTGTCAGGTCGGGCCAAGCCGACACGGTGCTCGTCTGGGACAACTGGAAAGATGAATATCTCAACTGGCTTATGGAGAATCGTGTGCAACTCGGCATCACCGTTGAACTCGTGTCGGACAAAACATCTGAGGGCATGCAGTTCTGCAAAGGGTTCGGCGGGATTGGTGCAATTCTCAGATATCCCAAACAGGTGATTGACGATGACTCCACATACGAGGTCGTGGACGACATCGAAACGATCGTTTAGCTTCTTTCTTGCGGGTCCTTCGGACCCGCGAAAGAAGTTAGCAAGAAAGAATAGTCCTTGGAGATCGCTTCGCGCGACGCGAATGACACGTAGTGAGGCAAGAAAGATAATCATCATGGCACTTAAGGCTCGTCCGGTATGTAGTGTTATGGATTGAATTTTTTGTATAGGCATAGACGACGGGATGGAGCATCTTCCATTGGAGCTCGCTGCGATTGTTGAGCGCTATCGGTCTGGCTATTTCATTGTGCATAGGAGCTCCTCTCCATCGCCGTTCAAAGCATGGTCGTCACGTGTTGACAACTTACTATTCGCAACGGAGTGGATGAATGGTGGTACTGTTATCACAATGCGCAACACGTTACGCAAGTCGGACAGCAGAATGCGCATAAACATCGGCAGAAATGTCATAGTGTTTGCGACACGTGCTCTGTCGGACATTTCTTCGACCCATGCAGGATTTGGTATTTGCTACACTGTTGGTGAGGTCTTTTATGTGAAAGTGTGCCAAGTGCCGAACCTCACCGTGCTTACAGATTGGAAAGACATTGCGTTTGTATCACAACATACCGACACGACAGGGCGAGACGGAAATGTACCCGTCAGTGCGTTCGGAATAAATTTCATTGTTAAAAAGATGGGGACGTTCCCTGCAGCTATCGTCTGTCCGTGGCGATATTCCACAAAGATTGTTTCAGAAGCAATTGTTGTCAACGACATTGTTCGTGTTAACATCTATCTAAGCAACAACGGGTTTCATCTGTTTTACATGGATGGGAATGAGCCAATCGAACACCTGAGAATCCCATTACTCCGAAAGCCTTCACATTGGCACATCATGGACGCGTGCCACAGGTTCTTCACACTGTCAACCACGGACGGAGACTTCCGCATCGAACACACCTGAGCCTCTTTCTCTCGCCCGCTTCGCGGGCTCGGAAAGAGGCTACGCGAGAAAGACCAAGCAGCGCTAGCTGAGAATATGGATGTTGATGTGTTATTTTTTGTCCAGATGATACCCCATGTTCTCAGCTAGGGGCGGGGGGACGCGCACGGACGCAGAGCTGCGTCCGGGGCCTGTCTTTCTTGCCAACTTCTTTCCGCGATCGCGAAGCGATCGCGTAGAAAGAAGCTGTTTGAATTTGTATATAGCTCATGAAGACCGATATTATAGTTTATCATGGCGGTTGCCAAGATGGCATAACCGCAACCTGGTGTTTTGATATGGTGGCTGATGCGTCGGCCCGTCCGAAGTGCATCAAAGGAGTTCATGGAAAGTCGGATGTCAACGAGTCGGAGTTCACCGACAAGGTTGTCGTGTTCGTCGATTTCATCTATCCCATGAATGTGATGCTTGCAATTTTGGAAAAGTGCAAGTACATGATAGTGATCGATCACCACGAGACGTCAATTGAGATCTGCAAAAACCTTGCGGAGTCCGATGGCGACCGTTTCGAATCGCACATCGACCTTGACAGGTGCGCCGCGCAGATCGCATGGGATCTGTTGATGGGTTGCGAACGACCGTGGTTCATCGACGACATTGGCGACAGAGATCTGTGGAAATGGACACATCCAGATTCATATTACAGCACGCGTGGTATGGATTTAAGGAGTGTCAAAGACGTCTATGAACTGCGCTCACGGAAGTGGTACGTGCACGTCGGCAAGATCCTTTCGGAGGACGAAGACAAACAGATATCAAACATCTGTCACAAGTGTACACATTGCGTGTATGGCGGTGCAAAAGTTTCACTCGTATTCGAGTGCCCATACGCGGTCGCTGGACCCGTCAGTGACACGCTGTTAAGAACGTGTGACGCCGTCGTGTTCGTGCGCTACGACATGCAATCCGACACGTGGAGATGCTCCGCAAGAGGAGAAAACATTTTAGAGTTGTTCAAACAGCTCGGTGCCGCTGGGCATCAATCTGCGGCAGGGTTCACAGTGCAAGGCCAGTTGCAAAAAGTATTCACGGCGTCTCGTTCCACTACCGTGGAGCTTGCGCACTAAAAGTGCAGCCGGCAAAGAATAAAAGCACGGGTTCTTGTTTATGAATCACAATGAAATTCTCTCAGTCAGCAGGCACGTGGCGCTATTGCCCGCCAAGGAGAAAGTATGCATCGCTTGGATCCTTTCCTTTTTTTGCGAGCGACAGATGAATGTGCCGTAATCTGCTGCTCTCCGGCATGTGTTTGATAATTTGTAAACTTCTTTCATAAAGGATGTTTTTCAGCAGATCGTCGTATGCGCCTTCAGCGCTACCAATCGTCATCGCGATGACGGCGTTTTTCAGTTTCGTGAAATGTGTGAAATCTTTGCAGTATGCGCGCAAATACAACTCCGCGTACGCCATGTTGTGCTGACACGAATCGATGGCAGCTGCAGCGATGGTAGGAGAAATCCCCCGAAGCGCGCCCGCCGCGCTCGCCGCGCCTGCCGCGGCCTCCCATGCACGACAAACATCTGCATTCTCTTTGTAGATGGACAGATATCCCTCCATTTATTATACCGAGCTCAAAATGTGGCAGATCGTCGTGATTATAGTTTTGTGTATAATAATTTCAATCGTGAGCCTGTATGGCCTGAACATGCAGCCTTACATGAATGGGTTCTGGAAAACGCCACCGCAGTATTCGCAATCGACGGGCCAAACAACTGTCTTCTACATAGAAAATCACATTGGATACATCGTTGTTGCAGATCCGGAAAATGTGTATGCCGATCACGCAGTGAACCTGGAGTTCTCTGATTGGGCACAGAGGCGAGGAGATCTTTCGGAATACGCATTTGAGATGGGCCTCTCTCCGCCAGTCGACTTCGGCTCCGGCAAAAAAGAACGGGTGACCATGAAGATCGTACCATCGAGCGGAAAGATACTTTTACAGGACATCGATGATCCCAAAATGGTGTACGCCGTCCTCTCAAAATAGCTTCTTTCAAAGCTGCCTCGCTTCGCTCGGCAGCAAAGAAGCTAGGCAAGAAAGAAAGATTTTTTTGCACCTGTCAGCGCACATGGGCACGGTCAGAGTCCCGTCGCCTCACTGTGCGTCATTTCGAGCTGCCCTATGCGGCTCGAAGAAAGAGAGAACGTCGACACCAGATATTTTATTTTTCTTGCCTAGCATTCTTTTCGACCGAGCGAAGCGAGGTCGGAAAAGAAGCTAAAAAAGTTGTTAGAGACAGATGGTCTCAAACATGGATCAGGATGACCGAGCCTTGTCTCCAAACCCTGTCATATTTTATAGGTTGGTCAATTCCGATTAATCGGACTGCCATGCGGCTCTCGCACCGGTCATGCCTACGTACCATTTCGGTATAATGGCATACACCCACCTATATTAACGGGGGAGCTGCGCTCCCCCGCCCCCCCTAGCCGAGATCTAGGAGGACAATGTGTCGTCACGTCCCATCGGAGCCGGTGAAGCCAGATATGGAAAAAAGATAATTCTTTCTCGCCTAGCATCTGAACGAGGCTGTTTAGTGCGGGATTGCTCCGAACGTTTGTGGAAGCGATGAGGTTGTGAATGGTGATGATGACAGGGCGGTCAAGTTGCTTGACGCTGTCGGAATCTCACTTGTTGCGAGACTTGCGCTTGCGCTTGCAGCTTTCTTGCCTTTGCCTGCGCCGGTTGCGGCACGACGATGTGCAGCAGGAGTGTCCATCATCTCCTTGTGTTTCTTCTCCTCATCTGTGAGGATTTTGCAAGTGTCACGGACAAACTCGGCCATCCATGACTGGAGACCGACATGCATGCAGTCGAACCAACAGATGACATCCATTGCATCGATTTGCGTTGCTTCATTCCAGTAATGGTAATCAGCCATGCCGATACCAATGATGATGAAGAATTTGTTGTACGCGTCAACGAGGTCGTTGAGACACACGTGCTTTGCAAGGAATGGATACACTGACTTGGCGTCTTTCTCGATGTAGCCCTTTTGTGAGCTCGCAATCGTAGTGATCGCTTGATCGTTCGCAGGGATCAAATAATTAAGTTTGATAACTGCTTCCACGATGAGTGGTAACCATGCCTCTTTGCCGATCATTGTTTTAGCAAGATCCGCAAGAGTTTTGTTTGCATTTGCCGGATCCTTTGCAAGTTCATCCAATTTGATACAGATGTCTTGCCAGATCGGCTTCTGAAACGCGGTGAACACTGGTTTCTTAACTGTGAACGGAACGCTCGCAGCTTTCTTGGTGCCTGCTCCACCCTTGGGCTTGTGACTTGGATTTCGCGCATAATCATCGTACGTGTTAAAATCGAGAGAACCCACGAATGGGCATTCTTGCATTTTACTACGGTAATCCTTACGCTTGAGGCTCACGATGTGAGCGGAAACGCACTTGATGACTTCACTTCCATCGAACTCAACAGACGCAACAGCAGGGGCAGCCATGATTTTTCAAGAAACTCAGATGTTCAAATATAATAGGTGATAATACCTAAATTCAAATTTGCGGCAGCTTCTTTCTGGCACGGCCTCGCTGCGCTCGGCCGTGAAAGAAGCTAGGCAAGAAAGACATAGCCCGAGCCCATGTGTGCACAGAGACGAACACCGTGTCCCGCCGGACGTGCAAAAAAGACTGTGCGACAAAAGTCAAAATTTAATTATTGTTTAACTTCGGCCGCGGCTGCTGGCACAGCGACAGGCGTGGCCATCGGCATGGCTGCGGGCGTGGCGGCGGAGGCTGGCTCCGGTGACTCCTGGACGGCTGCGAGGGATTGTGCGAGCTTGTTGCGTTTGATTGCGATGGAGATGCGGATTGGGTGAATTTTTGCTTCACTGTCGGGAAGATCCGCGGGCGCAACTCCAATGGTGTGAGTGTTGGGATCATAAGCGACAAATGAAAGTTTGTCCCAACCTTTCGCAAAACATGCGGTGATTTCCTTGCCGGCTTCACTCGACACGAAGATCATGTACATCTTTTGACAGGCATTCAGAAGAGAGTGCGCATGGCGGATGATCTCATCTTTGAGCGCAGCGTCCTCTCTGATACGCTGACATTGATATTGCCAGTTGGGTTCTCTCGTGAGCACGAGACTCAGTTCGTATGCGTGTTTCACTGCGCCAACATCCATCGGTGAGTGTGGTGGCACATTCTTGCGAACCTCTGCAATCTTTTTCAACGCAAGTTCCGATGGAGTCTCTTGGGACGCTCTTGCAATCCATTCAAGGTAGTCCAAAATTGGATTCATGCACATACACACAAATTGGAAGTTCAGGCGTTTCGCATCGGACGCCAACTTCTCCTTCTGCTCTGCGGACAGTGGCGGAAGCTCTGCGGGCACTGCCGCTGGTGAAATCTGTTTATCGGTTGACATATCCTATATTGGGGCGCTTCCGGATGAGAAAAAATTCAATTTCCACCATGCGGTTCAGTGAGGCTCCCACGGAGACATCCCATAATCGATCAGGCCCTTTGTCCAGCAGTTGCGATTGCACGTATGGCAGATCGGTTCGAGATTTGCGAGTTTCGTTGTGCCACCATCGCTAAATGACTTTACGAATCCACATTCAAAATCATTTCTCGTCGTAGCAAACCCACAACAGAAACACTTTCCAACATCTGGATGCGCAGTATCAGTGTTACGTTTCTCCCACACTTGTTGACGGAGCTCTGGCGAGATCGCAAGGCGCGCACGTTTTTGCTGAGAAGCCCGCACGGCCCCACGATAGCACTCTTCGCACATCGGCACACGATTTCCAGATTCGGTGAGCCAGTTGCAAAACGTATCCACGATAAAACAACCACATTTATAACAATGATCCACATCGTACCCGGCATCTATCTGCGCGTCAAGCTTACGTTTTAACATAGTGTTGATGCGTTGTTCAATGGATGCAGAGCGTTCTCTGAATTCCATCTCCCACAATTTCTTCTCCTCTTCAAACCGTGCACGATCAGCCAAGAGTGCCGCACGCTCCTCAGAGATTTCAAGAGTCTTCATCTGTGAAACGTTCTATACGTATGCGAAAAATTCAATCCTGCGCGCTCACAGTGACATTTTGTAATCGATCAGGTTCTTCGTGCCACATTTGCGATTGCAGGTACGGCAGATCGGTTCGAGATTTGCGAGATTCGTTGCACCACCATTGGTAAATGCCATCACATGCCCACATTCAAAATCATTTCTTGTCGTGGCATTCTCGCAACAGAAACACTTTCCCGCATCTGGATGCGCAGCATCGGTGTTCCGTTTCTCCCACACTTGTTGTCGAAGTTCTGGAGAGATCGCTGGACGCGTACGCTTGGGCTGAGCGGACGGCGCCGTCGGTGCTGCAGGCGGTTCGGCTGGCGCTTTATGGAAGCATGATTCGCACACCGGCTCAAATTTCCCAGAATCGACATTCCGGCAGGCGAACAGACCCAGCATGATACTACCGCAACGACAACAATGGTGCGAATTATCACTGTTTTTCGCTTGCGCCGACATTTGATCGTGGCGAGCTGTGCCGTCAGAGGCGTGTGCAGGCGTCTCCGGCGGCGTGGCATATAAATCATCCTCTGTGATCAGTTCACTTGCATGGATCGGAAATCGCATCGCGATCTCACGTTTCAGCAAAGTGTTGACACGTTGTTCGATGGATGCGGAGCGTTCTTTGAGATCCATCTCCCATAATTTTTTCTCCTCTTCGAATCGTGCACGGTCTGCCAAGAGTGCGGCACGTTCCTCTGAAATTGCAGTTTTGCCAGAGACGTCCTCAAACTTGCGTTGGTCATTGATCAGGGCGAGGCGTTGATCTTGAAGCGCTTCGCGTTCTGCACGGAATGTGCGTTGCCCACTGTCGGACATGAACTTCTCTCGCTCATTAACGAATGCTGTGCGCTCCACAGCAAGTGTACGCTTGGCGTCGGCGAATTCCTTTTGTCCACCGTCGGACAGGAACTTCTCTTTTGCCAATGTGAGCTCGGCACGCTCCGCAGTGAGGGCGGCTTGCCCTGTCTCGGACAACATCGCAGCACGCTCGTCGGCAAGAGCTGCTCGGTCATGCACCATTGCGAGCGCGCGTTCGGAGTTGAATGTATTGCGTTCCTCGATGATGGCAATGTTCGCAAGGCGTGCATGCTCCCTATCTTCATCTGTGATTTTCTCGCATTCGCGTGTGAACGCATCTTTCTCACTTACTAAAGCGGCATGTGCTTTGTCGGTAAGTTCGTTGATGGCGATGCGATCGGCGTCAAGCTTGACACGATCTTCGCGCAGAGCTTTGCGGTCGGCCTCTAGTTGTGCAATCTCAACAGCAACCGGTCCATCTGGACGGCGTGGCCAAAACGTCGTCGCATAATCTTTGAGAAAGGCGTGTAAGATGGATGGCGTGACTCCCGCCTTGTCGTGCGTATTCCCGAATGCAAAGCGCTTTCTTCCGCTATCGCCATAGTAGCCGTCTTTAGTAAACGACAACACATCCAGGACAAAGCGAATGCAGTCGTCTGGCATCGGCCAGTTGGAGATGTGGAAACCTTCGCGCGTGTCGGGCTTACCCGTGTCACTTACGTACAGGTTGAACATATTCGTGACGATTAAACAGTCATAGCCACCAATGATCTCCGAGCCCGCCATTCTCCAGATCACATATTCACCATCACGCATAGTGAACAATGTTGGGTAAACGTTCACCTTTTGCTCAGGGAATGGCGCAACCAACTTGCCTTCGGCGATGTCCTTCGCGAGTTGTTCGCGGCGAGCGTTAATCTCGTTGCGCGCGGCGTCTGGCGCCTTCCACGTGTACGTGATGACATCTCCGATCTTTCCCATGTACAGGCCGCCTTCAACACAATGATCATAAACGAAACCATTTGCACATACGACCTTGCCGACGCCAGCTCCACCAAACACAACTTTATCTCCGCGCAGTTCTCCATAGCCCGCGGTGATGTTCGCTTTGTTTAACTTGGACAGAACTTCCGTTTTGATCGCAAGAACCACTTCATCACAGAATCCCTTCAAAGGAACTTCTTTGAAACGCGCGACTGCCGCATCCAAAACCACACCGCTGATAATCTGATTGATTTCGAGAGACATTGGGTTTCGTTCGCCAAACGTCCTATACGGCTACAAAAAATTCAATCGGCCGTCACAGCACGTCGTAAAACGCGCTGTCGCAATCCGCGAACGTATTGCCCTTGACGCAAACTGTGTGCGCATTCCACATCGGATGATCACACGTTACAATTTCAAATCCACGCCTGGCTATCTTTTTTAGTTTAAAACCAGCATCGACTGCAGTCAAAAGCGTGAAATCAATTCCATCGCGGACATAGCCAAGGTCTCCATCTAGGATGTAAAATCCGTTGGGTTCGGCTGTCCGCGTGCCGACCGGCAGTGGGAAGTATGACATGGACCATGGGTCAAGAACGTAATAGTTTTCCATGCACAGAACACCACCGCCATTTTGAATTGGTACGCCAAGTGGGATGTGGAAGTAGCGTGAGATTGTGGTTGCCTCCTCTTCCGTTTCATAGACCGTGACGGACTTGTCAGTCACAAGTCCAGGGCGTGGAACATATGCATCAATAAGTGTGATGAGTTCCACTGGGAGATTGGCACATGTAAGACCCAGCCCAGTGGGCGCCGGCATCATGGCACGCCATGCAACAAGTTGTGTTGGCGGTGCTTTAAGCTCACCTATCCATGCAGCAAGATCCCGATGAATATCCACAAATAACTTGCCATTGTTCGTCAATCTGCATCCATAAAGGTGAACAAATGGTGGTGTTATTATGACATCCACCCGATGGTAAATGCCTTCGGCGATTTTCGTCGGCGCTAAATGCGTCCTCGACACAATTCGTTTACCACACGTGTAATAATCATATCTGCAATGCAGAAGTTCGTCGTTTTCAATGAAGCATTCAGATGCATCGATCTCGGACATGTATTGGTGCGCCCACTGTGTTTCATCCACAAAGTGCAAGCCGGCTTGCTGTGCCACGTCCTGCCACTCTTGGGAAGGATTGGCGAACAGTGAGAAGGCGCTGGCCGGGGGTCTTCGGGGGGCGCAGCCCTCCGGTGTGCTCACTGGAACGATTGCATATCCTCTACATTTGCCAACACCGACAAACATGCATTTGTCGTTCCTCAAAAGTGCCGCATGATATCCAAGAGGCGCATCTATCTTGCAGATAAGTTCATATTCGGTTATGTACGCCATACCGCCATCGCACCAGTTGCCATTTACTGTCCATCCCAAAACATCATCACTGGCTTGTCGTCCATTCCGTATGTACCGAAGTTTTGTAACGTCAATCATGTTCTCTCGAGAGCACTCTATAAAAAATTCAAATGGTTTTCTCTCTGGCATCGGGATGTCGCGCACCCCCATATGCTTTATGCCATGCTCCAGGTCAGTTCTTTCTTGCCCACTGCGTGTCATCCGAGCGTGACGCACCGAAGGTGAAGCGGGAGAAAGAAGCTCAGAGGATGTCGTCATATTGACGTTCACATATCCCATATGAGCCGTTTCGCACACATACCGTCACATAGCCGGCACCATATGAGCAGCGCACGATTTCGAAACCGTGCTTGACGATCCTCGACATGCTGATGACCCCTGCATACAGGCTTGCGTAATCGATACCGTTGTGGACATAACCAAGACTCCCGTGTCTGATGTAAAATCGGTTCACTTCTTTAGTTGGCTTTCCACCTGACAATTGTATGTAATCGATGGACCATGGATCAAGCACTTTGCACTCAGGAAAGTTTAAAACACCATACGCGTTCTCTATGGGATAGGCTTCCGGTATTCCAAAGTATTTCGAGACGGCTTCGGTCATCATGCGATGCTGATAGTAAGTGACTGATGCGTCCGTAACGATGCCGCTGCGCGGAACAAATGCGTCAATCAGGGTGATGATCTCCGGCGGAAGAGCAAAGCCCTCCAGTTCAGCAATGATTGCGAAACCAGTTCCCATTGGCATATCTTTGCGACATGCGACAAACTGCGTTGGCGGTTTGAGTTTGTCGAGCGGGCCGCCAATCCATGCAACGATCATCCCTCTATCCACAAATATTGAATTTTCGTAGCACGGGTCAGCTGTCCCAATATTAGAGTTATCTAAGAGGTGGACAATCGGTGGAGTTATAATGTGTCCATATTTCATGTACACACCTTTCATGATTTTCGTTGGTCGCATGCGCGCATTCGATGCAATCTCGTCTCCACACATGTAAAAGTCTTCTCTGGTGTGCACAAGTCGGCCATCGATCTGCATGCACTCTTCGCGATCAATGTTCGCCATGTACTGATGTACCCACGAGCCAGCAAAATGTATCGGCGCAGACGGAGCCATCCCGGGCACGGTGAATAGTGAGAATGGGGATGATCCCAGTTCAATGACCGCTGCCCCACCACATTTACCGATACCAAGATACATTTTTTCGCCACGTTTTATGAGTGCTGCATGGTAGCCGAGTGGCGCATCGATGTCGTGAGCCTTCATTGTCAACCCAAAATCATATTCATTTATCCCATCGGCCCAGGTGCCACCCATCATCCAACGTACGCCGCCACAACTGCATGCGTGGCACTTCCCACTTTGATAACTAAGTTTCTTGACGTCGATCATGTGGGAGGATATATCAAAAAAATTCAAATGGCGTACAGTGACTATAGTGGGAGATATCTTTCTTGCGAAGCTCATGCTTCCGGTCAATTCTTTCTTGCGAACTTCTTTCGCGGGTCCGAAGGACCCGCAAGAAAGAAGCTCACGCTTTCGCCGGACTCGCCCCCGCCCTTCCAATCCGTTCTTTGAATGCGATGAGTGTTTGGTTTGCTCTGTGTGATTTACATTTTATGCAGATAGCTTCACAGTTGGCAAGTGAATCCGCGACAGATGTGTCGATCTTCGCGCAATATAAGTCCGGCCGCGCAAGCACTCCTCCACAACAGAAGCATGTTCCAATGTCTCCGGAGTTTCTTTTTTCCCAAACTTTCTGTCGAAGCGCACTTGCAGAAACGCATGCTGGCGCATTCGCGGCAGACGCCGACGCTATCGACTTGTCTTGCTCCAACATATCTCTGTAGGTGGTGAGTGCCATGCGTTCTGCTTCGAGTTGTGCGCGCTCTGCGTCGAGCTGCACGCGTTCAGCATCGAGTTGTGATTTGGCGCATGCAAATTTTACGCGTTCGCCATCGCTTACCCCGCTGCCATGCCAAAACAACTCGAACAATGCACGTAAATATGGAGCAAGCCCAGTTGGATCCAGCATGGTCCATTTGCCGCGCGATGCACGTCTAATTGGGAATTTACCGAATGCGCATACAATGGACACGGTTCGTATGCCTTGTTCATTTGTGCATTCCACATGTGACAGGCCATCAACTGCCATCATCGTGCATGCAGATGGCATGACATGATCCGAAATATGCACAAACTCACCGACTCCGCTGTCACCCTGGCGGGCGGAGCTTGCCACCGTCCGCACGTAGATGTTGAGCATGTTTGTTATCATGACACGATCGTGCTGCGGGTAAAGATTGCGTGGCAAATCCAGCGAGACAAATCCACTTTCAAGGGAGTCAACAAGAATTGGATATTCTCCACGCCGCAATGTGAAGATCTTCGGCGCATACGTAATGGGCAATCCAGTTGTTGGCAAAGTTAACATTCTTCCGCTTCGTATGTCGTTTAAAAGTCTCTCTTGGCCAGCCTGCAGTTCGCTTGTCACATTTTCCACGGGATCCCACGTTGCCACAATTCCTGTATCAATCGCATCAGCGACATCAACGGACAGACCACGTGGTCCAGTTGCAGAGAAATGAAATCCATTCGGCGTGACGACCTTCACATCGCCAATTCCATACACGTGAAATCTATTTGGTTCGAACCGGATGGCAAGTGGTTTTAAGTTATCATCTGCGTACATCACATCCAACACATACATCTTGACGGCCTGCACTAAATCTTCCCTGAGACTTCGCAATACATAATCGTTAAACGCACCCACTGCCTTACCAACCACCGGAGAGATTAGATCTTGCAATGATGCCATCCCCTATATATTCAGCTTCTTTCAAAGTTGAGCCGACTGCGTCGGCTCAACAAAGAAGCTAGGCAAGAAAAATATTATTTTTTCTGCCCTGGTTTCTGCTAGGGGGGCGGGGGAGCGCAGCTCCCCCGTTAGAGGATGTCATTGTATGCGCCCTCGCAAATTGCGAACGCACCGTCCTTAACGCACACAGTGACGGAGCCGCACGCCGCGATTCTAAATCCATGTCGGATGAACGTTGCGTATATGGTTGTGACTCCCGCATACAGTCCAGCGTAATCGACGCCAGCATGGACATATCCAAGACACTTGTCTCTGACGTAAAATCTGTCAACTTCGGCCGTCGGTTTGCTGACTGGTAGTGGCGAATACGTCATGGCCCACGGATCAAGAACGCGGTAACATTCTGTCAATGTTATGATCCCGTCGTCACACGCAAATGGCACTCCGAGTGGGATGTGGAAATACCGTGAGATCGCGCCAGCCGCCGCATCCGTCTCATAAATTGTTACGGACATATCCGTAACAAGTCCAGCCCGTGGCACATATGCACATATCAGTGTAATGAGTTCCACTGGCAGGCCAGTCAAGTCTAAGCCTGGTATTCTCTCGGCAGCCACGCTGCGTGACGCGATGAGTTGTGTCGATGGAGCCTTGAGATCACCGACCCACGCAACGAGGTTTCGTGCGGTATCGATCAGTAGGTTGCCATCGCTGATCAATGGGGTCGCGAAGAGATGTACGATGGGTGGCGTCAACACGACGTTACCTCTGAAGAAGACGCCGTCGGCGATTTTGATTGGCGTCCAACACGAACGCGACGCAATCTCTCCACGGCACATGTAATAATCCAATCGACAATGCTGGAGAGACACACTGTGGGCGTCGCGTCCACACTCGAATGCATCGATCTCCGACATGAATTGATGTGCCCAATGTGAGCTGTCGACAAAGTGCAAAGTGGGGGCACACCGCCAATGCATCGGTCCCGCCCGCGCGCCGGAGGGCTGCGCGGTGCTCGGTTCTACAAATAGTGAGAATGCGTTGAACTCATCCAACGGTATGACGGCGCATCCACCGTATTTACCGACACCAACGAACATACGTCCACCACCACACAATATCGCCGCACGATAACCAAGAGGCGCATCGATTGCGCAGATGGTGCCAAGGCTGTCGCCAGCAGAACATTTAGTCGCATATTGGTGATGGCCATCTCTCCAATTTCCATCACTTGCCCATCCCCTTGAATACTCATCAACTTCTCCGCAGATCACGCCATCATCATATTTCAGTTTTGTAACGTCGATCATGAAGATGCCAATCGGGAACGTAGCGCCGTATATGTCAAAAAAAGATTCAAATGGCGTCAACTTCATCGCAACCAGCAGGGATAACATATGAGAAACGCCTGTACGCCGGAACTGATGTGCAGAATGCCCTGCTTTCGATCTCAACGATGACAAGTCGTCGTTGTCCACCATTGCTGGCATCCGCCACAACATAACCATCCACTGACTTGTCGACAAATGATGTGCATTTGTTCATCAGTGGAATCCACTGGTTATGCCATGCGTATGCGAGCTGTCGTCCACCGATCTTAAAACAACATGACTGGCGAGTCCGACCCTGCGGATGGATAGTTTCTTGCCATGGCACCGCACCTATGTGTAGGGTCAGCGACATCTTACCCGCTTGATCTGTGTATTTGTCAGTGTAGTTATTTACCTTCTCCACAAACGCGCACCCCACTCCATTTTTAGCCCACACTCCATTCCCGACGGATCTATATGGGAAATCGCTTTTGCTGAGCGGGTGCTCACCCTTATCGAAACCTGCGACCGCCATGGCAGTGATTATGTCATTACACACAACAATCGACCCATCGCACGACACGCCATCGCTTACGGCGTATGCAGATACAATATTTATAAGCTCTAGAGGGCCATCCCTCCAAGAATCGGCGATAACAGAGCGTATTCCGACAATCTGCGCGGGCGCTGGGACGATGACATCAGCGTGTGTTGCGCGTGGCCTTGGTCCGACCCATCCAACCAGTGTTCCATTCTGTATGAGCACATTGGATGGCGAATCCCGGTATTCGCCCTCCCACCGTTCTAACGTTGCATCCGGATATTTGTATGGGACGATAAATATTTCCTTTTTACACCCATTTTGTACCGTGTATATGCCGTCGCACTCAGTGTACAGTGGGGCCTGCAGAGTGGGGGATGGAATCCCCCACACCCCCAACCCACCACCCCTGCTCGGGGCCTCCCTGCTTTGAGAGCCTTTATCGAGCACGAGCCATCCACGATACATGAAAGTCTCGCCGATATTAGGCACCAGCAGAACGCGCCCTTGCTTCTCAACGCCATCTTCTTCTAAAAGTTTCATTTCGTCAAGGGGAGTCGCAACCGCATGCCCCTCGCAATTGAATTGGGTGTACGAAAGAAACGGCACATCAAGTTCGTCTGCGCAACAAAACATATGGGGGGTCCCGGCAGTGCTCCGCTTGCCGCCAAGTTCAATGATACATACACCTTTATTGCATCCAGCCACGAAGAATGCATTACCACCGTTTCCATATGTGGCGACATAATACGTAAGTCCGATCTGTCTCTCATCTGCGGGCATCACATCAACGTGCCCGCCAGTGACCTGGAACAACCATCCATCCTCTGACATGAACTCCAATCCACTACCAAAATCACTAAACCCAGCAGCAGACGATCTCGTCGTTTTCATTCGCCCACTTCCATCGTATTGCAGCTTATTCAATATCACTTTCCTATGAGTAACGAGACCGGAGGACTCCGCACCCAGACCCCCCCACATCCCAGCGGGCTGCGCACCCAAAACAACCGTTGACATTCTGCAAACCCCTGCGACGCCTGTCGGTTCAACTCGTATGAATCCCGATGGATTCCCATCTGGGTACCATGCGATCAATGCATCCGTCACTGCAGGATCACACGCGCGGTCCATTGCGGCCTGCGCATTAACAACGCATATTTTCTGCATCGTGTATATCAAGCTTCTTTCTTGGCCTCGCTACGCTCGGCCGAAAGAAGCTAGGCAAGAAAGACGGGCTCAGACGCAGCTCTGCGCTCCCCCGCCCCCCTTGCAAGGCCAAAAAACTCAAAGTACTTCGGTTTCCCATCCAAATACCTTGTCGGAGCAAACTCTGAGATTGTCTCGGCGGATAGATATCAATGTCTTGACGATGCTGCCCATGTTATCGATTGTCCCGAATATGACGACGTCGTATGTTGGGCGTATGTAAATTTCGCATTCGTGGATAATCGGACATAGTGTGATTGTCGTGTTTTGTGTTGTGTAATACAGATGTCCACGCGCGACACTAAACCCTTCTTTGTATCCGCGATGCTCACACTGCATGCTGAGAAGTGATCTGTTGTATGACAGTAAGTCGGGGTCGATGCGCCTTGCTCCGTCGGGATATATGAGCGTGTGGTCGCTCACGACCATTTTTGCCGGGTCGGGAATGTCAAAATAGTTTCTTATCGCCTCGGCATGGGTATGGATCTCAAATGGCTCATCGGTGATGCATCCGCGTCGTGGAACATAACTTGCCACAATTCTCACAAGTTCTTGAGGCAAAGCGGGAAGCCCTGCGGGAAGCGCGTCTGGAGTTTCGTGTGGAGACAACACCATATGACGCGGCCTCGGCAAGTCATCAAGCCACGCGAGAATCGTCTCCCCAAAGTCCGACACAAACAGACCTCCATGGAAAGATATATCATGAATTTGGCAAACGTGCCACATGCCATGTCTGTTGTGCATCGTCATAATTGAACTGTCGTCCATCCAGATTCCCGGTGCGACATTTTCGATATACAAGTACATCGGAGCGCAAAGCATTCCATCGTATGTGCCACGCATGTCACCACCATACATAAATACGCCGCCGTATTCTTTCCCTGCAACATCCATCTCCTGAAGAGCGATGTGAACCCATTGGACCTTTGGACTAAAGTGCAGCCTTGGTGGAACATCATCGACGTCATTTGCACCAAACGTCAGGGATGATGACATAGCCCCCCCTCCAAGATCGATACGTGCGCATCCGCCGCATTTTCCAACCAAGAGAAATGGACGAGGGAACGCAAGCTCGACTGTGAACCCATCCGCCTCGTAAACTGTCACTGTCGATTTAACTCCGCCAAAAGAGTATGTCTTCTTGCAGTCTCCGTACGATAAGACGTTCTCGGACATCGATATCCCACAGCCGTGTCGGACGCCAACCACGCCGTCCTCACGAAACTCAAGTGCACGTAAATTGATGCGCCGCATTATACCATGCCAAAAAATTCAAATGGCATACACCTGAGCCTTTGGACTAAGCGAGAAAGATCAAACTGTGTGCTCACTAGATGACCGGAGAAACAGTGGGCGCCGCGCCAACGTTCGATGGCGCTGTCACCACATTTGGCAAAGGTGCCATCGGCGCCACAGACGCTGGCATCGTCATTATAATGCCGATCACGATGATGATGAAAATGATCGCAAGTGTAATTCCTTCCATGATTTATAACTAGAACATGTAAAATCTGCCGCAGATTGAAAATTAAATATAGTGCCGATGATCAGGAGATTCGTCCCACACTTCACGCAACCGTCGGAGGGGCCAGCCAAGCCTGTCGATGTGCCAGCGCTGGTTGCGCCGCTGAAAGATGCACTTAACAAGGTTAAAACTAAATTAGATTCTCATGATGGGGACGCGGCGTTCTGGAAGAAGATGAAAAGCGCAGATCTTTACAGAGATACTCGCTCATACCTTGCCCGCAAATTCAACGCCCAGAGCTACTCGAACGCATGGCTGAAAATGTATGAGATAGGAAAGATGTTTAAGATCGCGGATTTCTTGGCTGCGCAGTGGGGCCTCCCTGCTACGACTGCGCAGGCGAAAGCCACGCAACATGAAGAGAGCAAGCAGGCCCCACTTGTCTTCTGTAATGCGGAGATGCCCGGTGGGTTTATCATGGCGATCAATCACCTCATGTATAGACGCGAATCCGTCAAATGGGACTGGGTTGCATCTTCTCTATATAAACCGACGGATGCAAATCCAGAACCGCTTGGAGATACTTACCAGGTCTTCAAGAAAAATCCAAAGAACTGGCTCACGCCAGAAATGCTCGACGGTGATGTGACAAATCCAAAAGTTATCGACTACTTCCAAAAGTACTTTGCGAAACGTCCGTGCTCTCTTTACACAAGTGATCTCGGTTTGGATGTGTCAGAGGATTACAATAACCAGGAGGCCATCCATGCACGTGCAAATCTTGGACAGATCCTCTGCGGGCTTGTGTCGCTCGGTGATGGCGGTATCATGATCACGAAACAGTACACGATGTTCGAGCCGTTCACAATATCGCTCGTGATCGAGACAGCCACATGTTTCAAGGAGTTCTTCATTGTAAAGCCACTCACGTCACGTCCAACAAATTCAGAGATCTATCTTGTCGGTGTTGGCTTCAATAAAAAGATCGCGGCCGCAGCCGTCGAACACATGCAAGGTGCACTAGGCCCACCACCGTTTGACGTCAAGCTGCCACTTTTCGATCTTGCAAAAGTTGATGAGAAATGCATGGAAGAGTTCATGGCGATCGTAAAAGATCTGACGACCGCCCAGGTCGCATCCCTGACGGCTGTCCTCGATGGCCCAGACATACCGGAAAAGATCTCGCGCGAAAGGTCATTCGCAGCCGCACAGGCATATGCCAGAAAGTACGGCGTTGTCCCGATGATAGACTCGGCAAAGATCCCTTCCACGTACGCCAGATGAACCTCATGTTCTGGACTTATCTTTTTTCCTTGCCTCATGGCACGCAGTGGTTTGAATTACATAGCCGTTCAACGATGCGATTCCCACGCTACAGAAAACATGAGTCTGTGGAGTCGCGCACGGGGTGCGCTTCCCTGAGCGTTGAATCATCGTGGCCGGATGTGAACCAGAGGCTATCTCAGTTCATCGTGCGAGACGAGTATCACGGAGATTACATCGTGTTCAAGAACGCGGCAGAGTTCTGGGATTCATTTGAGACCGTCCCTGAAGAGCAGCGCTGTTTTCACGAGATGATCGATGGAACCGTCAGACAGAAACTCAAGTTCGACATCGACGGCGGAACGCCTGCGCATCCCGGCGGGCATGACGTGATGTCAACACACGTGGTGCCCGAGTTCTTCAACGAATTGCTCGAATCTCTGAAGCTTTCCATTCTTGACACGATGCACGCAAAGTACGGTCTCGATGTTGATGACGACAATGTTCTCATCTGCAGATCGCATAGCCCCGATACGCTTGGCAGGGGCGGAGCTCCTGAGAAGTTAAGTGCGCACATCGTCATCAATGGGTACTCCGTGAGTAACCACAAACAAGCTTGCTCATTTGCAAAAGATGTGTGCACCCGTCTCACAGTTGAGCAGTGTAAACTTGTCGACATTGGCGTGTACAGTTCGTTGCAAAGTTTCAGGATGCCACTCTGTCACAAGAAAGATTCGACTCGTGTCAAGATGCTTCCACCTGTTGCGAATCAGTTCGACGCACTCATCACTCACACAGAAGATTGTGTTGCCCTGCCGGATGCATACGTGATCGAGCAGCATTCGGATGCCGACGCCATCAATGGCGGCACAGGTGAAGCGATCTCATATGACGTCAAGGTCGTTCTCGACATGGCAAAGCCGTACATTGATGGTCTCGTGTTTAGTCGGCAATCTGGGAATGCGATGTTCTTCACGCGCGTCGCACCATCGTTCTGCAACATCTGTCAACGCCAGCACGATCACGACAACTCGCTGTTCCTTAAACTGCATAGAGATCCATCGACATTTACAATATCCGTCACAGCCCACTGCTTTCGTTCCACAGACAAGACGAGTGTCCCAGTCGGCGCAATCGTCAGCAGCGCTCCCGACGTAGTCCATCCTGACCTCGGCCCATTCAAGAGTGTTGGGACGCTTCGTGGCGACGGTGTTGCGCGGTTCGACAAAATTGAGCATTATGTGAAAGCGGTGCCCCCACCGAGTGTAAACGCTCCACCTGACGTGATCGCGTCGGCGAGACTTCATGGCATCACGGAAATCATCGTCGACGCCCATCCCATATTGCCACCGTATCCACTCTCTCACACGCTGTTTGTCAGAGCTCCAATGAAGATCGGCAAGACGCGAGCGCTCGCAACGTACCGTGATACGTACTTTAATCAGCCGAACCAAGTGATCGTCATGCTGTCATTCAGGCACACGTTCTCACAACAACTCAAAGCGAGATTTCCAGATTTCATTCTGTACAACAGATTGAGAGGCGACATCGATCTGACGGCATCGCGTCATCTCATCATCCAATGCGAATCCCTTCATCGCTTGTTACTCACGTGCAAGCCCGACCTCTTAGTTCTCGACGAAAGCGAAAGTATTATCGAACAACTTGGAAGCGGTTTGAGCAAACAATTTGCTGTGATGTTTGCAAAGTTCAAATGGCTCATCAAGTACAGTGCGCACGTCATCCTTATGGACGCAAATCTTGGCGACAGAACATTCGACGTTGTCACGAAAATACGTGGCCCGACCGCGGGCCTCGCGCCCTTCGTGCCATCGGACCCGCGAAAGATGCTAGGCGAGAACGATCCGCCAAGTGCTGCGCGTCTCATCGTATCCACTGCAAGAACATGTGCTGAAGATAAGTATCTCCTGACGGAGGATCCAAATGTATGGTGGGATCGCCTCGCAAACGACATCTCTTCCGGGAAGCACATTTGCATTGTCAGTAATAGCTGTCAGGAGATCGAAACGAAAGTTGCTGAGCTCAAAGTGCTATTCCCAGCAAAACAAATTCGCATGTACACCGCGCACACGCCTCTCTCCGAAAAGACCGAAGATTTCAAGGATGTTAATGCGGCGTGGAAAAAATGTGATATCCTCGCATACACGCCAACCGTCCTGGCCGGTGTGTCATTTGAAGAGGTTTGGTTCGATAAGATTTACTGCGCATTCAGTGATCAGTCGTGCACCGTGGAGAGCTGTCGGCAAATGATTGGCCGTGTGAGAAACGTGGGTGATCATGAGTACAATGTGCTATTCTGGACACATCGTCGATGGTTTCCACAAACCATCCAATCGTTGGAGTCCGCACTTCTGCAACAAAAGAAAAATCTGTTTGCCGTGATGGAACCGAACTCACTTTCTCTCGATTACTCGGAGACGGGCGCTCTGACAATTGTTCATGATGAACATTATGCTGTCTATCTGCACAACTTGTTTGCAAAGTGCCAATCGCAAAACAACTTCATGGAGCGCTTCATTTCGCAGGTCACGAGCACTGGTGCCATTTGTTCAAAGATGCCCGCACCTCTCGCCATGTCGGACAAGTTTATCGTCTCTCCAAATGTCGCTCACGACGCTTGCATGGACCGACCCCGTCATGTTTGCAATGCACCGGACATCTCACAACTCGTGTACGAGGATCTGCAAGAGAAGATCGAGGCCGGCATCAACGTTCCCCTCGACATGATGTATGCACATGAGTTGTACAAGTTTAAACAGTTCTACAAATTACCAAGCAACTTTGCCGTCACCCCCGAATACTATTATGAATACTCAAAACCCCAGACTCGCAGCATCTACAAAAATCTCAACGACGTCGGATCGCTCCTCGCGCCGATTCCTCAAGTTCTCACTGCCGTCCAATCGTACGGACAACACAGTGGGGCCTGCAGCCCCCACACGCCGTCGTCTATGACATTCACAAAACATTATATCGCGCTCGTCATCATCAAAGGCCTTGGTTTTACAGATGAAACTCAACACGTCATCTTCGGCGTTGAGAACGCAATCGACATTCGTGACCTGACGGATCGCTGGAGAAAGCTCATCTCCGCAGGCTCCACTGCAGCCACGCAGCCCACGCTCGATCCATTTCAGATCCAACTTGCATTTGGCCTCAAGATGCCAGTTCCGCGAACATTTATCACATTCATTGGCAACATCCTACAGCCGATGTATGATGTTCACATTTGCAGACGCCATCACATCGACAAGACCGTCATCATGTACTATTTAGAAAAAGGCAAACTCTTCCAGCCGGGGGAGCTGCGCTCCCCCCTCCCCCCCTAGCCACAACCCAAACGCACAAAGATAACACTGACAAACATCGTATCCTTTTTTCCGTGGCGCACCTCGGACGTAGCAAGGGGACGGGTGAGCTCGGAGCCCAATCTTTCTTGCCTAGCCGGCTTCGCCGTGTTGCCGAGCGAAGCGAGGCAGTTTTGAAAGAAGCTCTTTCTTGCCTCACTACGTGTCATTCGCGTCGAGCGCAGCCGGAGGCGGCGTGAAGAAAGAAGCTTTGAATTAGGGCAACACCACTGATATAACCAGCATGTTGGCTCCAGAACACAAGGGCGACGATGATCATGCGGGATCCCTGGGAGAATTCACATTGTTTGAGGGACCGATGGGCGCTGGTAAAACCACGATCATGATGGAGCACTTGCGGCGCATTCCCATTGACATGGTGTTGGTGTTCAAGTATGCGGGAGATACACGTTACACGAATTCCCCAAATGCCATCGTATCACACAGTGGATCCAAGTACGAAGACATGAACATATTCTCTGTCGGCGATCTAGAAATCGCAGACAAAGTCGTTAAAGAACATCCGAAATGCAAATACATCGGAGTCGACGAACTTCAGTTCATGGACGGCGCCAGTGTCATCAAGCGCTGGATGCTTTCTGGAATCAACATTCTTGGCGCGGCACTCAAAAGTACATGGGAAGGAAAAATGTTTCCAAAGATGGCAGACATTTACCCACTTGCCACGTGCATCAAAACAATCCCAGCGTTCTGCACATACTGTCAGACAACTCCAGAAAACGCATTCTTCACACACCGTACGACCGCATCAAAAGCGCTCGAGTTGATTGGCGGAGAAGACATGTACCACGCAATCTGCACGCGCTGCGCCGCAAAGCTTGCGCCTTTAGCGCATACAGATGACGCCCAACCAATTGCCATGTAGGTGGGGCCTGCAGCCCCACACCCCTGCCAACCAACCACCGTGGGGCCTGCAGCCCCACACCCCTGCCAACCAACCACCCCGTGCCAGGAGGGGCCTGCCACCCCCCCTGCCTATGCATGCCGACCTAATGGAAGATAACGACAGCCGTTTTTTTGAATTAGGGCATGACCTATGTATATCACAATCAAAACCATGGCTGCCCCTCACGTCGACGTCAACACTCTCTCTGTGGATCAACGCACCGTTATTGCTGCGATTGCTTCCATGTCTGGAAAGATCGATGCACTTACTGCGATTGTTAACAAAATTTCATCCGATCAGCGTAGTTTCCAAGCCGAGCTTATGATCCAATTGCAAGCGCAAAAGGAGCGTGTTCGCAAGGCTCCCGCATCCAAGCAAGTTGCACCTATCAGTCTTGGTGCATATCCTGTGGAACTTCGTCAAACTCTGAGCTATTTCAGAAAGCGCTTTGTCGAGGAATCTGCATTCGCCAAGAAATTCCTTGATCTTGGAACTATGCGCCACGACGTTGAGACCCATCCTGATGTTATGGTCGCTGGATTCTCCGACAAGGAAAATACCAAAGCCGACATCTGTGGCAGCACTTATCAAAAGTATTTCACTCAGTTTGAGCATGATGAATCTGATGGAAAGAAACTTGAGGAAAGCCAAAAAACCGTGCTTGCTATGTGGCGCACCTTCCTTGACGAGTTCACCAACGCCCGCAAGACCTTCATTGAGACGCATCCCGTCGTTGCCGCACCCGCACCCGCTGTGGTCGCACCGGTCGTCCCAGCAATCACGAAAGCATAAAACAAGAGTAAACTAGCTGGGCATGAAAGTTTTATTTTTTCTCGTGCGTTGGCGCAGCTGGCACGGCGGGCTCTGTTGGTTTCACCGGCACCGTCGGAGCCGCCGCGCTCGTCGGTTTCATTGAGGTCCCGCGTTGGCCTGGGAAGAACATGCGCCTGTCATCTGCCACTTTCTGAAGCAGTTTCTTTTTGTAAATGGATGGAGATTCGTATTTTCCAAAACATGTTTTGGGAAACAGAATGTCGTTGCTCATGTGGGCGATTGCGGCACGTGTTTCTTTAAGTGTTGCAAGACGAGACGCCATCTGATGGTCGGCATATTTTGCATCGATCTGTCCGAGGCGTTTGACGAGTTCCAATGTCCATATGTCTATCAGTGTGATTCGCATGACGAGCCATGGCGTGACGACCGCGCCGGTGACGGGGATCAGCTCATATGCGGCATTGTTAAAAATGTCCATGATCGGAACTTGTCGGCTCTCACCACCACTCGTGGTTGCCATGTAAATTGTGTTACGACGGATACGTGTATCCTCCGGAAGATGGAGGGATTGCACCCGCAATGTTATCTCATCTGTTGGCATCATTCTCTTCAAGATGGCAAAGTCATCTTCGATTGTCTTGTCGGACATGATCTGCACGCGTGACGATTTGGTCGGTATCACAACACGTGTGCTAGCAAATTCTTTCATTATTCGTTGAAACTCGGGAGACGCCGATCCACCCTCAACGGCAGGGGCTCCCCCAAGATCCGCAGAGGCATCTCCGACAACGCACGCAACGACGTGCTCGGCAGCCTCGTCAGTTTGGTGGATACTGGCCATCTCATCGTCGTCGGTCCCGCCTATTTTGCCATATCTTAATTTGTAGATAAGTTTCTCTGTCTCCGTCAGTTCGTCCCAATCCTTTGCGTGATTGTAAGATGCGAGTCTGTGATAGATTGTTATCAGCTGCAGCTCTTCGTTGAGAATGTAAATCTTGTGGTTGTAAAAGCCTGTCACCGCTTTCGGTGATATCAACTGCATTGGTGAGACGCCTTTGTGTTTCAAGACGCCATGAATGGATGCGATTTTGTAAACTCCCACATACACGGTGTATTCCATGTCTGGCACATCAAGTTGCGAATAGATGGTTGGTTCCTTCGTTTTCTCATAAAGAAAACTTGCAAGCTTGCCCGACACGTCATGTGCGGAATCAGTGAACAGGTCGTACTCAAAACAATCGATTGTCTGCGGTTGTGCCAAGATCAACTGCCGCGCCATCTTTCCCCCAACGATAACAACCTTTCCAGAGATGAACTCTTCAATAAGCGCCATGTATTTGTCGAACGACACACGCCGGTGCGCCATGATATGCTCTTTTGCCCATGGCAGCACCGTCTCATAGATGTTCAATGTGCGGAACATATACTTTCAGCTTCTTTTTCTCGTGAGACGAAGTCGCACTCGAAAAAGCTTCTTTCAAAGCTGCCCCCTAGCTGAAACATGACGGCGAAGCCGGCTTCGCCCGTAGAAGCTTGCGTGGAAGGCGCTGGGCAAAAAATAAACTATCTAGCCAACCGTTTCCAACTTGGTGCAACTTAATTTTCGATGACGTGCGGGTCAAGAGTGAGATTCATCTTGACGCCGAGTGCGTTGAGACTGTCAAGGAATCCATTGACGGCCCATGCAGATGAGATGAACACGATGTCTGCACGATCTCTGCAGATGGTGCAACGTGCTGTCCCACGTCCTGTGATTATTGCGCGGTTTCCACATGTCTTGCAAACCGGAACATCAACTCCGTCAGAGTTGGTGAAGAACCGTTCACAGAACATGGAGATTGCGCCGTGTCCGAAGATGACGTCTTTTTCCATCTCTCCATATTTGAGAGAGCCGCCTTGTTTTTTGCCGCTGACAGGCTGGTGCGTGATCGCGGATGTTGCACCGGAGTTTGCCACATAAATGCTGTCAACGATGAAGCGTTTCAAGTGTTGGATGTTCAGTGGTGTCATGAAGATCATGGCTTCCTGCGTCTGACCGGTCATGCCATTGATCATGCGTTCCTCGCCGAGATATTCGATGCCTGCGCGCGCAGCCTCTTTCTTGATCCAGTTGATATCGATCGGCATGAATGCGGTTTGGTCTGCAATTCGCCCGAGTTTTGCATTGATGTATGCAAGGACGGCTTCGAGTTGTTGGTTGATCATCATGCGTTTTGGCATGCAGTGCGCGTTGTAGATGATGTCCGGACGGATGCCAGTTTTTTCTCCGTATGGCATGTCGCAGGATGGAAGCTGGCAACTCACAATGCCCTTATTGCCTGAGCGGGATGAATACTTGTCACCGTTCTGGACGGTGCGAACTGTCTCGAGTTTCACTTTGATGAATGGATTGTTATCTTGGTTAACGTCTTTGTAAACGCAAGTGACAACAGCATCTTCTTGTTTCTTGTAAACGACAGATTTGTCGATTGTTGTGTACTGTGTGGTTGGTTGTTTGATGTGTTGGATTTTGCCAATAACGACATCACCGTTTCTGATGAGAGTTCCGACGGCAGGATAACCAGATGGCTGCAGTTTGGAATAGTTTGCGTGCTGTTTGATCTCATGCGTGGTTGCGGTGTTTGGGATCCCCCATTCCTCATCTTTCTCGAGCTCTGACTTTTCAGAGTGGAATGCGATGCCCGCAAACAGTCCATTCAGTGCAGATGATTTGTTAAAGATCAAGGCGTCTTCCATATTGGCTCCATTAAACGACATCATCGCGACGATGACATTTGCGCCGTTCGGTTGGACGTGCCTGTTCACGATTGTCGTGACCAGTGGGTTCTCACATGCAAATTGGAAGAACGTAAGTTTGTCGATACGTGATGGCCAGTTGAGCGCGTACCACCCACATGCCTGTTTTGCATGATTGGTTTGATAGCAGCAACGAGACGACTCACTGTGATTTGGGATAGGTGCCGTCAGGATCGCAAGTCCAAGCATCGTTTGTGGCCATTGCACATGAGTAAAACGTCTACGGATGTCACCACGTGCAGCGTTGAACGTTTGGAGATCCTGCGCGATGACACAATTCGTTTGTTCCTGGGCATCAATGTACTCAACGACTCCGCGCTCTTCGAGATCACTGAATTTTCCTTTGCCAGCAGTGATCGCGCGGACGTCATCTTTCGTGAGTGCCATCGTCTGACGAAATTTAGCCAACGATGCCAAGTCTGTGACATCGAGGCGGGGCATGCTGCCCCGCACCCCTGCCAAATCCGAAGTGCCATCCGTGCCGCCTCCGCCGCCAAGGTTGTCTTTGACGACGATGAGTGGTCGTAACATTCTTCCGCTGTCTGTGAAGAAGTAGATCTTTCCAATGTAGGTGTCCCAGAAGATTGTCATCTTCCGTGAAATACCGTTTTCGCCATTGCGACGTGCCATGCGGTATTTCAGAACGAGCCCATTCGGATCAAGTGTGTATCCGATGGTGTCTCCATTTACCAAGACGCGATTCGCTTGCTGGACAAGCTCAACTTGCATTTTCAACAGTGGGACGACGAGTGGATCTTTCAACAGAATTTCCGACACGAATGACGAGTCCGTCGCAGATGAAATGATTGTCGCAATTGCCAGTTGTTTGTTCAGACCGACCGCTTGGCCAGTGTCAACAGATGCATTCGGACAGATCATCCCTGTGAAAGTTGGATGAACTGCGCGCATCGCATATGCTCTGTCGGATTGTTGCGCCATGTTCTTGTTGGGCGTCGTGATGACACGGAGAGCAGCGAGAGTGTTGATTGCATTCTTGCGTTCAAGCGCATTGATATAAAGTTTTGCTTTACTATCTTTCATTGTCGTGACGGCCTTCACGGCAGCCGACATGGCCTTCTCAAGAAGGGATCCACGGATTGCGCTGATGAACATGTCCTCAAGTTTTATCTGGTAAAACGATGCTGACGTGAGTGTTTCGCGAAGTGCCTTGCGTGCATTGACGATGATCGTTGAATTGAAGACGTGCTTGAACTCTTTGGAGTACGCGTAACCTGGCGTGTGCATGCGCTTCTTGATGAGCGTGTCACGATCTGTTGGCAGAGCTGCACCCTGCCGGACCATTTCCATGTCGTGAATCATCTCTCCAAGCTTGTAACATTTCTTGATCCTGTCGTCTCCACAATGTGGGAGAAACTTGGTGTCAAGAAGTTTCATCAAGAACTGGTTGTTGTATTGGACCATGTTGATGTCCTTTTTGCTCTTGCCATTCTTGTCCATCTGACGGAGCACTAAGGACATGACGAATTCGGAAATCTTCTCAATGTTTTGCTCAAACTTGATGGTTTCGAATTCTTTCCCGTATGGAGACATTGCATCCGTCACGAAGATCGCGTGATAAATCGATTTGTAGATGGCAGCAGAAAGCGCATCCGTTGTGCGAGGTTCGCGGGCGACAAGTGGTTTATCGATCGTTTGGCATTTTTCTCCTATAATCGTCTGAACCATGTCTATGTCCGATGACATTCCAAGAAGTCTGTACATAATGTAAAACGGGATCTGGAGGCCCTTCTGTTCCTGCGTGTCGATCTCAACAGTGATGGCGCCGTTTTGCAAGTGTCGAACAACCGCACGGAATGAGTTCTCAAAGGAGTCTCCTGGCTTCGAGATGATCTCGAGCCTCATGACTTCCTTGTTGATCTTGCCTGCGAAAATACGGATGTCGTTATAGGTCTGTGACTCGCTTGTTTCTGGTGCGCGCTCAGTACCCTTGACAATGAATGATCCACCGCCATCCGTCGTGTCCTCCCCGCATTTAATGAGATCAGCTGCGCAACGCTCATGCGTATGACATGCGCACGATCTCACCATGATGGGGATTTTACCGATTTCATGTTGGCTGATAGTTTTCGTTCGTGGCGGGACTTCCGTACCATCTGCCTTTTTTCCTGACAAAGTGATGGTCGCATCAGCAATAATGGCACCAGTGTAGTTGAGATCAGAAAGGCGCGCTTCACGTGGCAAGAGAAGCTTCGCACCGTCCGTGTATGATGTGCGCTCTGGCTTACGGTAGTCGGCATCGGTGAACTCGATCTTTGCCATCACTGTTTTGATGTCTTGATCTTTCGCCTCACGACTTTTGTATTCGATAGGAGGGGTCTCGATGCTAAACTGTTTTGTGATGATCTGCTTCATTCCTTTTTGCAGGAATTCGTTGAACGAATCAATGCAATGCGTCATCAAACCGTTTTCATCGATCGCACTATCCAACACGCACAACATGTCCGCCGGTGAAAGCTCCACATCTATCGAAGGACTTATCGCCTTTTCGCCACAACCGATTACTGGAGTAACCATTTTCGTATACCTATATTCAAAGGGGAGGAGAACACGAGGTCCTCCCCCCTTTATTAAATCTCTTGATACGCGCACGTTCCTCCTTTAGGTGGCATCCAAGATATACGGAATATGCAGACTGCTCAAGATAACGTTACTGAATTCACAACTCCGGCGGCAGCAAAGCTTCCTGCCCAGCCAGTCGCGCCGACTGTGCTGCCCGCGGATGCCGCACGCCGAACTAAAGCACTTGCGGTTTTAAAATCGTTGTTGGAGAAGAAGGAGCCGGTCAGCAGCGTGTGTAAAACGTTTGCAACCACTGCAGAAGAAATCAATAAGTACGTCGATGAGTTCCTCAGCACGTTCATCAATGCGGGAGATATCAAAATCTCACTTGCCGAGATGACCAAACTGTTTGAGGAACGCATGATCGTGTACAGAAACCTTTATGAGACAGCACAACAAGAAATCGCCACATTCAGAGACAAGATCAATGCTCTCGTTGGTGAGAATAAAGAACTCGTCGAGCGCGTGAACGAGGAGGTTCAATTCAGCACTGGGCTCCGTCTGAAACGTGATGCCTTGTTTAAACAACTGAACGAAGCCTCCATCAAGAACATCGATGAACTCGTCACCGTCTCCAAACGCGTTGAAGAAAACAGAAAAAATATGGCCAAACAATCAGACGACTTCCTCTATGTGAAGTTTTCAACCAAGAGCTAAGCAGGAAAGATTTTCCTACCTGATTGTCCCGTCACCATCGTGTCTTTTTTTGCGATGATCACAGTGGGGCCTCCCTGCTCCGACAGCACGTAATACACGAGTGCCACGACCACCAACATGATGATTATCGTGATCCATGGAAACGCCGTGTCGGCACGATAGATCCCATACAACATGTAAACGGATTCCTTATCATTTTCAGAAAAGAGCGGAACTCTCGAGGGATCCCACCATGGGATGCTCGGATGTACGTCGAGAGCTTTTAGAAATGCTTGCTGGCCTGTGAACCCGTCACCCTTGGCCATGTCATAGTATTTTTTTACCTGCTCGTAACGATCCGCTAGACGACTGTTTTGAATGATGTCCATCTATACTGACGGACATACTTTCCTCTGGGAGCCCATTGGCTGCGTCGGGGCCTCCGGGGGACGTCCATGTAAAGATCGCAACAAGTGCCAACACAATAACAATGATGATAACCCATGTTGGCATCCAACTCGATGCGTAATGATCCATCCCATATGACATGTTAATTTCTGCGGACGTCTTCGTGGGGGACGTCTTGCGGCATGACCCATAAATCTCGTCTAGATGCATCATGTTAAACGGCTCGAGATCTTCCACTCTCGCAACACCAACATCAACAAAATGTTTGGAATGTGGAGGATCGAGATCCACACGCGCAGGTGCTGCCGCCGCCACGACTGGCGCTGCAGGTGCGGCGACGGGCGCTACCACCACAACGGGTGCAGGTGCGGCGACGGGCGCTACCACCCCTGCTGGTCCGCCAAACGCGGCGACCACGCCAGCAAATGCGGCCCCAACAATTCCGAGCCATCCACCAGCATCGGCATCTGGATCGTCTTCGGCAGGCGGAGGCTGAGGCTGAGGTTGAGGCGGAGGCTGAGGCTGAGGCTGAGGCTGAGGCTGAGGTTGAGGCGGAGGCTGAGGCTGAGGCGGAGGCTGAGGCTGAGGCGGAGGCTGAGGTTGAGGCGGAGGCTGAGGCGGAGGCTGAGGTTGAGGCTGAGGTTGAGGCTGAGGCTGAGGTTGAGGCTGAGGCGGAGGCGGAGGCGGAGGTTGAGGCAATGCCAATGGTGCTTCGACTGGTGCAGCCAACGGTGCCACGACGGGCACTGGCGGATACAAACCATTTATCAGTATGTCGAGTTCATCCGGAGGCGGAACTGGTTTGCCAATGCCAGGATCTGGTCGGATGAACACGAATGCGATTCGCGTCTTGCCTCCACATATTTTGTATGCGTCGACCATCGAATTGATCAATGCCGCAACGGATTTCTTGTCGTCATAAAAACCACCCATGCCGAATATGCCTCCACTGATTCTGGGAACATAGATAATACGTTCTGGTTCCGGCAGTTTGACGTCGGGATCTTCGGGGGCATGTACCGCATTGTAGACAACGTTTTGATACACCTGAAGGAGTTTTGCCCGCGCAGTTGCCTCGACATTGTATGGAGCGATACGCGCGTCGGGACCGACCGCATGGAATACATATTGTATCGGGTCTAGCTTGGCTGCCTTCAATGGATGTCTTTTCGCTGGCATGACTGCGACAAATCCGGTGGGGCATATCTTGGATCGCGCTGGAAGTGGCGCTATGGCTGGCCAGTTGACAGCAGCCCCAAGCTTCTGCGTGAGGTCGGGATTAATGAGTGATCCAAATGCGTTGTTCGGCATTATCGGACGCCCTTCATCTCCTTCTTGTTCGACGAAGGCTTTATCAACGAAGGCGTTTCTAATTGCGGCAGAAATGCCTCCAACTTCTTTATCCCACAGCGTGCCGAGCTGTTCATTTGCCGCATCAACAATTGCAAATCCAGCTGGTCGTCGTGCCGGCGCATTCTCAATATTCAACTGGATAGATTCGAATCTAATGGTAAGTGGGAACACGTTAGCCCCCAATGGCGCGACAACCATCCGACCAAGATCGACGACAGCTGGGACAGCCGCTTGCGGCGGATTTATCAATCCCATTGCATATCCAATGCCAGTCATTGCTTTTGAAAATGCGCCTGTGATCTTGCTGAACATTGCATCGCTCGACAAATTGAGCGTATTCCATATGTCTCCGTGAAGCTGCCTGCGCGCAATCTTTCTCAGATCGATCACCTTCTGCCGGATTATGTTGCTTATCATGTCGGTATCGACTACATCAAACATCGCGGCAACGTGAATACGAAGATTCTCATCTGTCGTCTCGTTATTGAGATACATAAATTTTGATATTGCGCATTCCTTGATGAGTGCGATGAGCTTCATCATCGACTGCGTTTTGCGTGGCTGCATCGTTGCCCATGTCAACCCAGCTTTCAGCATACTCGCGCATTCTAGCGGGTCATCGATGTGATCGATGATATAACCGACGGAGGCGTCGTCGTCCTTCCCACCGATATAATTCCACACACTTTCGGGAACCATCGACGCTGTGATGCCTGGCACAGGATCTGCAGGTGGTGCACTTTGTACTTTCCCACTGATCTTGAATCTTCCACTTAATCCGAGATAGACACCTGCGGCACGCAGTTTTGCGTCATCGGACGCGATCTCCTTCACCATTGCAAAAGTTTCATCATTGTCTAACATCGCCCTGCTGGTTGGCAGGTATCCAATGTCCAGTGGTTGGATGCCACTCTGTTGGACGGCATCTGCATATGCATCTCTGTTGCGAAATAACTCATATACGCCGTTTGGAAATGCGACGATGGATACGACCTCCCCTTCTGCTCGTGGGGGCAATGGCAGGGTATCGCCACCGAAATCATCTCCCTCTTTTATTTCCGTTGTCCCCGCAGGGCCCATCGTTAGGCCGCGAGCATTAAAATCAGCCAGATTGATCTCCTTGGCAAACGCGCGTGATACGTCCAATGGATCGCTGAGGAATGTTCCGGCTGCCTTGGGCACTTCAACCCTCGGTGGATGATAACGACGTATAAAATCAGTGGCACGTTTCGCGATTTTCATGTGTTCGATAGCATCAACGTTTTTATCCAGTCCGACGCTCGTCACAACAAACAGATCAGTTAAATTCGGATGTTTTTCAACAACCTCGGCTGCGATCTTTGCATCCCTGTCGGTGATTGTCATGTACAACATGTATTGAATTCGCGATGGCATTGGATCCGATAATATTGCCTCAATGAACGACGACTGTCCGATGGCAGCACCGATTACCTTAATGCAGTCGGTGTCGACATCAAGTAGTCGTAAAAACTCGTGGATGTGTGCCGGTGGAACCAGTGTTGGTGTCTTTACAATTGTTTCGACCCATGGCCGATCGCCTGGCTGATCGCCAGAATATTGTCTTGCAACAGATGTGATCGCATCGATTAATGCCTTTCCGTATGTTGCCGTGCTTGGAAAATTATCATTAACGGCGCCAGGCCCAAGGAGGACACGACGTGCATGTATTTGATAACCAGGTGGCAGCTTTTCAGCACCTGAAAATCCGAATACAATTTTGGCATCATGCGACGCAGTGTACAACACACGTTTCAGGACATCGTCGTATATATCCCTGTTTATCGGAAAGTATCTTGGGTCCGGTGGCGGCTCTCCATACATCGCCCTAAAGTAGAATCCTATGTGCTCGTTCCATTGTTCTCTCGGTATTTGCACAATGTCGGCTTCCTTTCCGATGACCGTTTTGACCGCCATAAATTGATACATCGGCGAAGATGGAACATACACGTGTCCATTGCATCTGCTGAGATAAAAGTATTTCTTTTCCCAATCTGGCTTTGCCTTTGCCGACAGGTATCTTGCCTTTGATACATCAACGAGAAACGCATCATCGATGCTATCCGGCGTCTTACATAAATCAGAAAACCACGCGTTCGTCCCGACGATTCCTTTCATGTATTCGCATTCGTTTGTCATCGGAAGGTCCGTCACGAGCTGATCACCGGGATAATATTCTAGATCCGTATCGTCGATGAAGCGCACTCCCCCAATCTTGGCAATATCTGTGTTGCGCGCAGAATAAAACATGTATGGGATGCCTCCGAATTGTTTGATGAACTTGTCCAGTACTGGAAGCACCGAGTGTTCGTCGTCGGCTATTTCGAAATGAGGAACGCAAATCACCATGCAATGACTGTCGATAGGGATTGTTGTAAATGCCCCAATCGGCGGTATGGTTGCGCCGAATCCCTGCGATCGCATCCATGGCAAACTGCCCTCCTGTTCTTCGAGCATACGTTTGCCCGGCGGCACTCCGGTTGCTCCATATCCGAGGATACCATATTGTCCATTCACGAGTCCAACCGAACCATCTGGCTTCACGACCTGTGCACCGGCAAGTGCACGTCGCGTGATGACTCCGGCGGCGACAAGGCGGATGAACCCATCCCCATCTTCACCAACACCGAAATAGTCAGGAGACATGTTTCCATTTGAAGTAACAATAATGCATGCAGGATGCCAATCACTGCTCGCTTGCAAGGATTTAATTGTGATCGGTTCAACCAGGTGCGCGAGCATGCAATGCACTTTCATTCCTGCAAACGATTTGCCATATGCGTCAACAGCGTTTTGCATTGTACTTTTTGCGTCCTTCCACAGATCTGGAACAAATATGTTGAATGCAGTTGGCCCCCATTTCGCTTGTGCCAGTTGACTCGCAACAAATATGATGTTTGTGTAAAGGCGCTGCAAGGTTGCTGGGCTATCATTAATTGGAGCGACTGCATGAATGATGAATGGCACGTTCGCAGTCTTCATCCTGTCGATACACAGATCATTTCTGTCCCGTGTGTCGGAAAATAACACATATCCTGCAGGAAACCATATTGTGTTCGTGCCTTTTTTATCTTTTACATTTGTAAGCTTTCCGATGACGAGGTCTGCCGACATTACCTTGTTGTCCTCTGTCAACATTTTGATGTTCGGCATACCACTCATGTGGGTGATAACGTATTTTATGCAACCATATCCTTGGTTTTGATGAAATGCCTTTCTATGTGCACTGTTGTCATCGTTGCCAAAGAACGCAAGATCGGGCGATGTGAAGTTGACGACGATGAGTGGTTCTTTCACATCAATGCTAGCGATATCGTCCGCAACGCTTTTAAATGTGATCTCCGCCATCCTATATCCCCCAGTATACAAAGATGGCGCTTTATCATATCTCTGATCTCCATATCAAGGATGCGCGGCGATCTGATCTTCAGGTCGCCATGTGTCATACGTACAAACTCATTGAAGTCGATCCATGCCCGCTCAAGTATGTCGTGATCACTGGAGACATCTTCCACAGGAAATCTAACCTATCTCCAAACAATGTGAGAGACTTACTTGCATTTGTCTATGAGTTGTCAAAGCGCGTTAAGCTCGTCATCGTGATTCCGGGTGAACATGACATCTGCGAGGACATGAACAATCTTGCGCTTTTCAATGACCCACAGCTCAACAAACCCATGAACGTTATGTATGTTCTCAATACTTCTGTCTGTAGCTTCGATAACATTATCTTCCACATGATCGTCGAGGAAGACATGCCACGCACTCCAGATGGCGCCATCATCGTGCCCGGTGATACCTGCAGCCCCACACCCCTGCCAGATGGAAGCGCCCCAAACAGCTCGCTGCCCAGTGGAGGACCTCTCCGTGTTGTTGTGATGCATGAGGCGTTAACGGATTTCACCCCTCATTCGTGTCGATTTGGAGTTAAAGATTTCAGGGGCTTTGATATTGTGTGCAATGGTTATTATCATGACCACAAGATCTTGCCACAACAGAGAATTTCATTTGCCGGCGCACTTCTCCAACAAAACATTGGCGAAACAATAGAGAAAGGTTTCATCCGTTGGAACCTCGCAACGAAGGAAGCTTTGTTTGTGGCGATACCGGCATCAAAAATCTACACAGCATTTTATGCACTGCCGGATGGATCGATCGGTGTTAATGGGGGGATTCAGCCCCCCACCGCGCTCACCCTAGCGGACTTTGCAAAATTGCCAACGCCACTCAAGGTAACCGTGACGGGAAAGCCTTCTGATCAGATGCGAACGCAGATCGAACTTTATGCGACGAGCACTCCTGTTGAGTACATCACAGAAGATGAACATGATTTTGCGAAGAATCTGCAGACGATCGCTGGACAGTGTGTTGAGATCAGAACGCTTCTTGCCAGTAAGCACATAGATGCGAAAGTGATCGATCGTGTTGTTGAACTTCATTCGAAAAAACTTCAAACCGCACCAACAATTTCACACTCTGACTGGTCACTCACAAAGTTAGAATGGGAAGGATTCATGTGCTATCCAACATACAACTGCATCGACTTTAGTAAGATTAACGGCAACATCTGTGGGATAATTGCACCGAACAAACGTGGCAAGTCAACAATCGTTGACGCTCTGTCATATGCCATGTACGGTGTTCCACTGAGAGGCACCGCTCGTGATCTTGTCAACACGAACAGCAATTCAATGTATGTAAAAGTCACATGGACTGAACACCTCGGGGACGTGACAACACCTGCACCTGCCGCCCCCGTGCCGCCAAGCCCACCGTGCCCTATTGGGATCCTTGCGTGCGTGGTGCCGCCCCAAGCCCCCGTCGCTCCCCTCATAAACACGTACACGGTTAAGCGAAGTAAAACGGGAAGTAAGGCTGAGAACGTGGTGTGCACGAAGAATGGGATTCCCATTGATGTGCTTCCTGGAATCTGTTCGCGTGAAGAGTTGCTTGCGAGTGTCATTCTCACGCAACAGCGTGATGGTGACTTTCTTAATATGCCTGGCAGAGATCAAAAAGCTCTCCTGTCGAAGATCTTTGGCACAAATCTCATGGATGAGTTTCTTGGTGATGTTGGAACTGTTCGGAAAGAACTCACCGCGCGGCATCAAGCGAATACCTCAATTCTCAAATCGCTTGTTCCTGGATCAGTCGATCCCGTCATTCACCTCATCAAACTCGAAAAGGAATTGGCTGCGATTGACGCTGCCACCACCACGTCCAGCGGTGCATTGGATATGCTTCGTGATCTTGAGAAAAACATCACCGTGCCACCAACACCACCATCTGATGCACAGCTTCACAAATACGAACAAGCACTTAGCATGACAACCCGCATGTCGAGCAATGACATTCGTAAAAAAATAGACGAAGCGCACGCGTCATTCGACACTGCCGTCTCCATTCCCCATGGACCCTTGCCGAGTCTTCGCACGTTGCAGGACACTGTTGCAAAACTCACTGTTTCGCTCAAAGAATCCTCCGATTGGTCAGCGTTTAAACCGAAACACGATTCCCTTCAGTACATGCTTTCTGACTGTCGGCAGCGTCTAAACGCTCTTGACCTGCAGATAATGACACTCGAAAAGCGCAGCTCAGAATTAGATAAACAAAACGACTTCAAGGGCGCGCGTGACAGTACCATCCGTCTTGCAAAAATAACGTCGGAACTTGGTGAGATCAACAAACAATATGATCCCCTCATTAAACAAATTCAGAACCCACATATCATCGCGTCGCTCAGGCCGGCCATGATGCTCGAGAGAACCGTTCTGCAGCTTCGTCGTGACATCGCAAATCTTGGCCCAGCAACTTATAAAAACGCCGCAACCATCAGGGAGAAACTCGGTGCTGGCTCTGCCGAAGCGATGCGAATAAGTATCGATGTTGCAAATAAGAAAATCGCTGATTGTGTGGGCGTCCCAACACTCGTCGTTAAGAAGATGCAATTTACGGATGCATGTGCATCTTGTCGGCACAACAAAACATCTATCATTGATAATTCTCTTCTCGATGCATTGTACACGCAAATAACAAACGCCAAAGCTCGTCTTCGTGAAATCGATGATCTCAATTCTGAGCTCGCAGCCACAATGAAGCGTGATGAACTCACGGATCATCTTAAAACTGCTGACGCACAGCTCTCTGGAATTCTCTTGAAAACTGCATGCCCCGCACAGAGTGTCATCAAACTGCCGCACACTTCTCTTGCCGACCTCGATGCGGATTTCGAGATTTTGGAATATGTCGAGAAGAATGCCAGCAAAATCGAATCAAACACTAAACTCGGGCAGCGCGCATGCACACTGCGAGATGAAATTCAATCTCTGTCGAAGCTTGCAACAATGGCAAAAGAATACTCAGACGTTACTGCACAGATGACGGTCAGCAAAGAAGAACGGAAAGCGCTAATCATCAAGCTCGCATCTCTGGAAACCGAACAAAAAGCACTGCCCATACTGGCCTCGGCCCAAGGCTGCCCGCCACGCCCTGTCTGGCAGATCGAATCTGAGCTGAAAGAGGCCGAACGCGTTTTCACGAACTACGACAAAATTAAGAAGAACATCGACACCATCCAGTACATTGCTGCGCTGCGTTTGCAGCTGAGTGATTGTCTTGATGATTTGCCATATGGAGACGATCTGAAGAAGTTGTACGATGCCGGCATCCTCGCCAAACGTCTCCATGCAGAATATCAAGAAAAGTGCATCCACCTCGAACATCTCCGTGAAGACGTCAGGCACAACGACGAAGAAGTGATCGCCCGCAAAAAGCGCGCAGCTGAAATCAAAGGTGACTGTACCATGATCAGGGCGGCAATGGACGCGTGTAATGTCATATCTCTCGACTTGCAGGCGTACGAAGCGTATCAACTATCTCTTGATTACAAGACCGGCTTGCCTTGTTTGATGCTCCAACAAATCGTGTCGACACTTGAACTACGGACGAACGCTGTTCTTAAAGAGCTTGCAGATTTCATCGCTCACATGTTAGTCCGTTTCACAGATAGAGGATGCACCATCATCGTGGAAGTGGGTGCGGGCTCTGCGTTCGTTCCTGCAGAAATGGCCAGTGGGTATCAACAGTTCGTATTGAGTATCGCAATCCGACAAGCAATCGTGCAACTCGCCGGTCATCGTCTGCCAAAGTTTCTCATCATCGATGAAGGCTTCGGTTGTCTCGATCAGCGGAACATGAGCAGAGCGTGCGAGTATCTCCCAACCATCAAACGGTTTTTCGAGTTCGTCATGATTATTAGTCACGTCACGCAAACGCAATGCGCGGTGGAAGTTCCAATCTACATCAGATACAAAGATGTTGTTGATGGAGGAAACCTCACCGCAGAAGATTATGGAGATGTCAATCCAACTGCCATTCCCGAAGGAAGCTTCATCGTGCCCGACGGCACTATGTGCGACACGCGTTTCACAAGAAATGTCAACGAAACAGCGAAGTTCGTCGGTAAGACGTTTTGCAAAGTATGTGAATTTTCATACAACGGGTCAGACGGCCCAGCTCGCACTCGCCACGAGAAGACAAAAAAGCATCACGACAACCTCATGTCGTCACTCACGAAATCCGGCGGCCTTACAGCTTCTTTCTCGACCTCGCTTCGCTCGGTCGAAAGAAGCTAGGCAAGAAAGAGCTTCTCCCTGACACGGCCTCGCTTCGCTCGATCGGAATGACACGTAGTGAGGCAAGAAAGAAAAAACTTATGGCACGGTCGCGCTCGGCAAAGGGGGGCGGGGGAGCCCGAGCTATGCTCGGCCACCGTTGATGCAGCTTCTGTATGCGTCTCCAATTCCCATCGGCGGGAGAAACATTTGAGTATCAACCATTATTTTTTTGCCGGTGAGGGATGCGGCGATCGATATGATTGTTCTGTGAAGAACTGGATCCATTTGTGCTGGGCATGTGACGATGAGACCGGGGCCTGCAGCCACACACCCCTGATGCCCGTCATCGAGCATCCCGGAGAATGCGGTTACGTACTTGCGAACGTTGAGCATGACGCTTTCTTTTGTGAATTGGCTCTTGTAGTCCGTTGCGAACACGAGGCCGACACGGACGAACGTCTGTGGCGCGGGCGCCACCTTACCTGCGGGCAGTGAGGAGAATGAGATGACGCCATCGGCTGTGACAGTGTGTGATGAGAACTGTCGCATTCCTTCCGCAATTACCACTTCCTCGCAGTCGAGTGTTCCAAACAACATCAAAGAAACTATGTATTCAGGATGTGTTAAAAATGGTAACTCTTCTTCCGTCAGTGCCGACCCGAACAATGGCCCAGAGCAATCACAATTGGAATGGTGCACACGAGCGGGGGGCACAGCCCCCCATTTGGCAGCTGCACCGAGATCGCACGGAATGACAAGATCTGGCTCGATGTTTTTACTGTGAATAGCGCGCGGCTTGAGTGTGTTGTATCGCAAAGCTTTGAATGTGACGTATTCGTCCTGCGCTTCCGCCTCAGCAAGCATGCGCTCAATGTATTTGAATAGAAAATTGATCTTCGTGTAAACCGTGCCACCACTCCCCATCAACATCTTCCCAAAACTACATTTGTTACCGCAGACCGTCGCAGTGCCCATGAGTGCCTGTGCCACAAGAGTCAGACATGTGCGACGGCGCAGTCTGTACTCAACACACGATTCTTTTATTTCGTCAATTATCGGCAGCGATGCCGCTTTTTTCAACGATTCGCACTTTGCTGCAACTGTTGGAGAGACATCCACAGCATAATCACGGATCAACGCCGTACCCATAAACTCCTTATATTCAGCTTCAAAATCCTTCAAGAACTGCATCGTCGCATATAATTGGGGAGGAACCTACCACCTTACCTACCCCCCTTGCCATATGTGCGACGCCTGCACGTTAACCGCATACAGAACGCAAGCATGAAGGGGTTTAAAAATTCAAATGTGAGCCATCGCATTTCGGTGCAATCCGACGCTAACCGGGCCCGGGGTTTCCTCGGTGGGGGAACTCTGTGCTATCTTTCTTGCCTAGCCGGCTTCGCCGTGTTGCCGAGCGAAGCGAGGCAGCTTTGAAAGAAGCTCTTTCTTGCCTAGCGTCTTTCCGCGTTCGCGAAGCGAACGCGAAGAAAGAAGCTGTATGTATAGAAATGGCGAAGCATTTGGGTGCTGTTTCTGCTGGATCGATTTATTTGGATGGGAGTATCATCAAGGGCGCGAATACCCTTACTGTGCCATCGATATCAAGTGATGATGTGTTTTGCCTTAATGACACCAATCAAGCGCTAACGCACAAAACTCTGAATGGAACCTGTACGGTGGACGATTGCAAACTCGCAAATAATCGCCTGTACTCGTCGTCGAACAATGCTATCACATTCCCGTCTGGATCGTCCTATGAAGTTGTTGGCCTTGATCTTGGCCAAACTCTTTCGAATAAGACCTTCGGGACAACATGTTCGGCGACTGGCGCGCTTTTCACTGCTGGGACGTTCCGTACTGGTGGTGGCACGATCACAATGCCCGACACCGCATCCGACACTCTTGCATGCACAACTCTGCTGCAGGAACTTCGTAATAAGACATTCACGTTGCCAATCATTGCGACGATCACATCTAGCGGAGCGTCACTGACAGTTCCGTCGGCAACGCAAGTGCTTGTCGGGACGCTCGGATCATCTGCGATGACTGGTGCCGTCACGGGCTCACAGTTCTCTCTTGATTTTGGTACGACGACCGTCACGGCCGGTGACATTGACATGAGTGGCATGATAAGCATGGGTCGATCGCGCATCGCAGATGATGGTAAGCGTGGCATCATTCAATGGAAAGATCCGCAAGGCGCATCGACATTCTGGCGAAGTCTCTTGATGACGGGCAGCAAAATGTACGCTGTTTACAGCAATAGCGAAATACCGGAAACAACCGACCCAGATCTTCTTGTCCGTGAGAATGTTCTCGCTGGAAGTCTCACAACTGCCACTGCAAATGTGACAGGTGATATCACGACGACCTCACTTCTTACTAATGCCGGCGCCGCCACGGTGTCATTTCCAGCGACGTCTGGCGCACTTGCCGACACCGCATCAACCGACCCTCTCACCAACAAAACGATTACGGGCGCAACAATTGCGACCTTCTACAACAGTATCTTGCACGATAATCTCATTACCGCCCCGGCGACCACTTCCATCCTACTTGGTACCACAGGCTCAACAGGCCTCTCCGGCACGTACACAAACGCCGGCAACACGCTTCAGTTGGATTATACGAATGGTAGAATTGGGATTGGTGCCGCTTCGACAAACGGATTGCGCGTTCTCGATAAGTCCGTGAGTGCGAGTTCCATCTACACGAAAGATGAGTCCGTCACATTCATGGACACAACGGCAGCCTTGTCCCTTGGTGTTTTCACCGGGTTCGCAACAGTTGATGCTGGCAAAGTTAAAGGCTACAATCTCAGGATGCTGGCGGGCTCCCGCCTGAGTGTGTCGGCAGTCGTCAGTCCATCAACACTCGTCGATGACGTCCTTACAATAAGAGGTGGCCGGTTAGGCATCGGCACGAGTGATCCACAAACAACTCTTCATGTCGTTGGAAGTATCAAACTGACGGGCTCTCTCAACGATAGCTCATTCACATATGCGCTTCCAGGCAAGAATTGCACTCTCGTCACGTCCGGTGGGTCCGCATCTCTTACGGGGCAATACCAATCTGCAACTCTCGCATTCGACTTTGACACAAATTCCATCACGGCGACAGGGTCGCCCTCGACCCGCGGGACGGCCCTCTCCACAACGAACATGACGATGCTCGCATCTGATCTCACCACACAAACTTTTGTACTCCAACGCGTGCCTGTTGTCTCCGTCGGAACTGGCCTGTCCCGCGGCATCTTCATAGGTGAGGATGCATCCTTAAAAACTAGTTATGCAAGTGGGTACGCGATCCGCTTTGATGGGTCTGGTGGTGCGGCGTCCGACGGTGCACTACTCATCAGCAAAAGAACGACTTCGACCGGAGTGGCAGGATATTCTGACGGTCTCACCATGGGCTATCCAACAGACGGTCAACTCACAAATGTCATGTCAATCACGATTTCAGGTGGTTACCCTGCGGTCGGGGTCGGAACGATCGCACCAACATCTGCCTTGGATGTGGTTGGAAATATCGTCTGTGAAGGTGCCGTGAATGGCGCAACGATCATGACGCCGGCCGCTGGCGCCACATTATCGACGACAGTTCGTCATACCGTTGGCAATCTTCCAGTGAGACCAGGTGTCGTCTGCACAAATAGAACAGAGGATGGTGGCCTGACCGAGTGGTCGCCCGGCATCTATGGAGTGACGAACACCGCTCCGACTCCACAGACGATTGTCGGTAACGGCACTGTCATTCTTCCTGTGAGTGGGCAAAAAATCATCTTGTCGACATGGTCCTCTCCAACTATTTCTATCTCTTGTTACAAACATGAAAATGGAGTTTTCACTGATTACGGAAGCCCATGGACCGCAACTTCCACGTACTGGGCACCGGCTGGTTGCTGCGCTGGCCAGCATCTGTTCATGTATCTGTGGAGATCATCGGCAAATGTGTGCACATGGGCACTGATCCGTGCAAATGAAGATGGCTCAGTTACGTGTGTGACAACTGCGGCACTCCCGACAGAAAGTGTTGCACCAACCTCCGCCGCAATGTGTGTGGCACGCCTTCCAGGGTCAGTGATGCGTGGCGTATTTCTGTATGGAGAATGCGTAGGATTTGTCTGGACTGTGGACCCCACGAAGAACGCCGTGTCCATCGGAAGTCGTCAGGTTATCCCAAACATCCTCGCTCTCAGAAGCTGCATTGGCATGACATCCACAACCTTTGTCGCGTCGTTCATCACGACCGGTATCAATGGAAACAGGTGCGCCGTGCACACCGTCACAGGAGACACTATCTCTCAGGGAACCCCACTCAACGCGTTTACCACTGCAAACGATAGGCCGGCGCCTATCGCCCGTCTCTCTGACACAACGTTTGTGATATCATCGACCAATGGGACAAGTCCGGTTTACGGTGCCGTCGGAACGATCACAGGCACAGACGTCTCCATCGGCGCACTTCTCGACATCACGGACGGATACACAAACATGAAAGTTCAGTATTGGATGGACACCATCGACAGTCGGTCAGTCGTATGGTATGGAATGCAATATTCATCCTCGTATGTCCTCTACAAATGCGTATTGATTGCTACCGGCACAATCCTTTCTAGGGATGCCGGACCTGCCAACGTTGGAAATGGTGGAAGCAGTTCTGCGACGCTGGCGCAGGGATCATGCATCGCACTGTCGAAAGGCGGAGACTCCCTCGTCTCATTCCGATACACGTCCGGCAATACCCGCCTCGCATACGTGCGACGCCCTCCACTTGGATACTTCCATGCGGCGAGCATCATGGCCCCAACGCAGTACGTATGTGAATTGGGCGTCAATCCACAGATCATCACGATCGGGGGGCAGAGCCCCCACACTGGCTTCGTCTTCCAGCCCGGCGCAACTTCAACCACGATCTTACGTGGATCATCGACTGTTGCGACTCTGCCAACACCTTGCACAGGCGCATGTCAACTTACAAGCTCAGCAATGTTCGCTGTGTGTTCGACAAATTTCTATACAATTAGCACGTCCGGCACGGTGACCACGTCTGCCCATGGAATCTCATCTTTGACGGAAGCACACTCCATGTATCTGAGCGACAACTTGGTACTCGTGTACGGGATCCAAAGTACGAACACCGCATACGTGGCAGTTGTTCACATTGACACGGACGGTGTGTTCACCATCATCGGCAGCTCGACTGTGGCACTTGGTGGAACAGCGTCTAATCCAAGGGCGTTCATGTTCAACATTGGATTCGGTGCACTTTTCTGTTGCGTCGGAACCACTGTTGTTAGCGTGACGGTTGGGATAAGCTCAGTGTATGCGGTAACCCTTGGAGCTGCGACGTCGCGTATCAGCGATGGAGTTACAAAAGTACGCATGGAATTAGCAAAGTGTGGATTGAACTCATTCATTGTCGGACTGTCTCAGGGCAATGGTGTGTACGCGTATGTGGGTGCGATCTCTGGAAGTGCGGTGACGGTCGGTGCCACTCCTGTCGTCCTGACCTCAACCGTTCCGCTCCACAACTCTTTAAGCGTCGTGGCACTCGATGATGGCGGGTTCATCATGCAATACGAGACGTCGACGTCCGTGACACTCGTGACGGGCCAACTCTATGGATCGACGTTGTACGTGTCACCAAACGTCGTGACGACGGCCGAAGTTCCAGGAGCGTACGGGACGTGCATGTCCACGGAAACGCTGATCGTTCCTCCGTACAACTATCCACTGGCGATCGACGATCAGCCAATTGCGGGCATCGCTCTCGACTTTGCATATCCAGGTGAGCAGTGCAGAGTTGCAAGGCTTGGTGAGTCGTTTGTCGACGCGTATACGGACAATTTAATGTATTACCTGGAGCCATCTGGACGTTTCTCAACATCGCTCATGCAGCCGGCCTCGTACACTGTGTGGGCGCACAGCGCAGGAACCCCGACGCTTACTTCCAGTGCAAATGTTGCAACCGTTGCCATCGCGATTCCACAGACGAGCGCCGCCGTACTGGCGTCGAGGCCCGTCGTCCAACCCACACCTATCACAACGACAATTCCTCAGACACTCACAAACATGACATTCACAAGCCCCACGATATCATCTATCGTGAACACTGGCGTGTTGACGCTCCCGACGGCCTCACAAACTCTTCTTGGAACGGCAGGGTTCGCTACGCTTACGTGTATCTTTTCGAATGCATCCAATGCGCTCCAGTTCGACTTCGGTAACGCAAGGACGTCGATCGGCACAACGCCCGACCCGTTATACTCACTCACAACGCTCTCAAAGAATATCGTCACTGACACCTTTTACTCAAGTGGAGGCTCGATATGTTCGTTCGGTACGGCTGCGTCCAAGGGCGTTGTCGTGAAATTCACTGACACTCAGTTCACTGCTGGTGATACGTGCGGGATAGTTGTAAGGGCAACCACTGGAACAAACTCTCGTCTTTCAATTGCGGGTGACATTGCACAAGCGTCGGACGAAACATACCCATCCGTCATCGGCAATGACATCGTGACGGTCGCCACGGCGCCCACATCGGCGTCGGCGTATCTGGGCATCTTCAATGAATATCCAGGACTTCCTATCAGTGTGAACGGAAATGTATATGCAACAAAATTCCAACTTGATACCACAACCACACCATCCGTCAAACCATCCCTCATGTCGCCGATCGGCGACACAGACCAAACTCCTGTCATCGAGACCTCCGTTGTTCACAATTCTTCCTTCGTTCATGCGGGTGTCCTTGCAGAAGCGGGCGGCCCGGCCAATAATGCTCTTGTCGATGTCGTCAGGAACAGAACTTATCTCGTGCCACCTCCGTCGAACGAATACATGTTGAGTCCGCTCGCTGCAAGCACAACATTCATCGAAAAGATTTCAGCAACTCGTTTAATCACGTTCGAGAAGTACACGCCAGTCCGCGTGTCAACAATGGACGTCACCGCGACGGATGTGATTTCCAAGACATCGACGATGACATTGACTGGCGCGATTCCCGACACGACTTCTCTTGTTAGTAGCGTGCTGATTGCGGCGAATAGGGTTGTTGCGACGTGGCCCGCTGCGGGCACATGGATTTGGGAGTATCTGACATTAGATGCTGGTGGTGTTGTGACGGAGGCCACATATGCAACCAGCGGAAGCACCGTGTACGGAGCGGTCGTCCTACGGCTGTCCGACAATCAAGGTGTGTTCATAACCAGTACGAGCACCACTGCACTCGTCCTTTCCTTATTTACCACTGCGGCTGGCCTTTCCGTTGATAGTTCACAGACAGTCACGGTGACAAATGGTTACATCCAGGCAGCCTGTGCATTCAGCGCAACCGCGATTGCAGTTGTTATTACAAACGGAACGGCTTACGAAACACACATCCTTACTCTCTCTGGATCCACATGGACATTTGGTGCTGCCTACACTCTCACAAGCGGTATTGCAGGAAGTAACATCTCTATCATTGCATTGGATGCTAGTCGCTTCGCCCTCACATATTACATAACGAGCATTCACAGGATTATCGCTGGCTCGTTTGTTGGCACCGCAATCACGTACGGAACTGCGGTCGTTTTCGACTCCGGCATTGTAGCTGACATGGCAGCGTGTGAACTTGCGCTGCTCACGGCGGACAAAATCGTGGCATGGTACGTAAGAAGTTCATCAAGATCATATCATTATGCGGTGTTCACTGTGAGCACGATCACGATAACTCGGCAGCCTCTTCACAGTAAAGGAATGTATTTGTACGGTGTTCCATCGGGCACACAGTCATCGAATGTGCGCATACTGTCGGATTGGCGTTTTGCGTGCACGTACATGAACATGCGTAACCAGCCGATATTCAAAGTGGTTAATCTGATCAACGAGTTAGACAACGACACATCAATGCTTCCTTCCCAGTTTGTTACGACCATGACATCGGTCATGGCGGCATGTCCCGGCCCTAATTCGATCGTCATTTACACCTACATTACCGCCGCATACGGCCTGGTCACAAATGTGAAGATCGGAAGTAATGGACGCCCGTATGCGGCAGCCGTGTATGAGATAAACGCATCGTCCACGGCAGGATTTGTATGGCAGATTGCGCGCTTCGCACAGGACGAAATCCTTATCCCGATGATCATCAGCACGACCATACGATTCTCTTATTTCAAGATCACAGAAAGTCCGTCTGCGGTCACACTTCTCAACGCGCAGAACGTCGTAACATCAGGTGGAAACCATCCCAGCGCATGCGCATTGGCGAATAGGACAGCGTTAGTCGCATGCATGTACTCAACTTCCATCAATGCATGGGTCATCACCGGCGATGGCGCAACGTTAACCATCCCTGCAGTGAATTTCGGCAAACCAACTGGGATGGCGAACGTTTCGCAGGTCCGATGGCTCACTGCGCTGACTCCGACAAAGGTGATGGCGGACATCCTTTGCTCCGATACTTCCAACTGGAAACTCGCAATCTGCACTATCAGTGGGACAACGGTCACATGGTACGACTATCTTGAAACCGACATAACATCGGCGAACGCCATACGTATGGAAGCTCTCACGGATTCCCTTGTTGTTCTTGTTGGCTCCACCAATACGTATGCGATTGCCAGACTTTACAGTGTTTCCGGCACGACGATCTCCCTCGTCACAGAGCTCACGACATTCGCGGCTGATAGATGCGTTCAATCATACGTCCAGCGGCTGTCGGATAATACTGCGTTTTTCGCGCAATGTACGTACGCCAACAGGGATTACAAAACCGGTACGCTCATCGTCACTGGAGGTAACACACTTTCTATCCATCCAGACAAATGGAAAGGTTTATACGGGTATGCTGGCACCGTTTCCTGGTTTTATGCACCGATGACCGGCGCAGCCGACAGGATGCTTGGGTTGGCAGAGATGCCATGGTCGCAACCGATCGCCGCATTCAACAGGGTGGTGGTTTCAACGACATACGACATCATTGAAGCACAAGCCGTTCGCCCTGATTACGTCGTCCAAACACCCCTCACGATAGGAACATCGGCGGCATTGACATATCCAAGAGTCGTCGTGGTGGATGCGCATCTCGTTGTGGCGTGCTACATGACTACGACAAAAGAGGTGTTCTTGATTTCTGTGAACACGGACACCATGACGGTCATCAGCACATTATCATTGGGTATTGCCGCCAGCAGCTATCCACAGTTTATAAAATATCTTGGTTATCGCAGAATTTTAGTCATCGTAACACAGTTGGCAACAAGCGTGAGGGTTGACAGAACGGGCGTGTTGTCCGTGGTGACGACCGGAGCGGTCGCAAACGTTCAGCACACGATTGTTGTCGTCAGCAGTGATAAAACACAAAGCTTGTGTCTTTGCAATTGTTCAACAAATGCAGTTTCTATCATTGTGACAAATACAACTATGACCATCGGAAGTTACTATCCAATCGGCATTACCTCCGGTTACGTGTATTGTACCGCCTTGCTTGAGCCCGGAAAGATTGCAATCATGGAATCAGTATCTCCTATGTACACGGTTTTGATATGGAGGTATTCACTTGACAGCACTGGGCTTGTCATAACAACACTTGAAGCCGGCACTCCTTACACGCTGCAAAACGCCGTTGGATACATGGCAGCCATCTATAGGATATCGGCAACACGGTTCGTAACTGCGCTGTACGACAGTTTGGCATCACCATTTCAAGGGAGCATATCAATTGGAGATGTTGTCGGAACGGACATTACTATGGGGCCTTGCCATACAGCCGACACTGCAGCCACTGGTGTTACGAGGTCGGTCTGCACCATCGATGAAACACATATACTCGTCGTCTCCCAGGTTTTCTACACACCATACGTATCGTGTGTTGAGATATTCGATGTGAGCAACGGATCAAAAGGATGCCCAATTCCCATCCTCTCATACAAGATAGATGGTTGCGCATCTTCCGCATCCATTCCGTACAATGTTGAGATTCTCAGCTCCTCTGGAGAAGCCGTCATTGTTGGGCTCACTGGTGCCAACATGCAGATACAAAAAATTCTCATCAACAAACCAGAAGCTCCGAGAACATCTCCCATCGACAGTATCGGACAGCTCACGACAGCAGTGACGGCATCGTCCTCACTGACATATCGGTGGAGTGGGTACGCAAGCGACCCCGGCACGACGTGGTGCGTGGCATATGCGAACGCTGCAAACAACGCAACTGTGATCATGCCACTGACATACGTCAGCCAGGGCCAGGTCCGTGAAGGAACTTCGCTTTCCATTGCAGAAATGCATATGGCAATTGCGCCAATGGAGGATAAGATCTTCTGCTTTGGCGCGACAACTGTCCGGATATTAGATCAGCGGGGAGGTGTCGTCACGCAGATCTCATCAGATGCGCATGGGCTTACAAACGTCAGTGACGTATCAGTTTTCCCAGTTGCACAAGGCATTACGATCGCAATCATGATACAGGACACAACCGTCACAGCCATCTGTTGCGATAACACGCCCTCCGTTCTCAGCGTGGCATTCGTGGTGCCGACTGCAATGTCGTGCGTAAGAGCCGCACCCGTCGGCAATAATACGTGGGCGGCCATGTGGATCGATGGTGCGCTCATCGAATACGCGGTGTTCACGGTGAGTTCAAGTTATGTTGTGACGGCATCTGTCATACGCACTCTCATCACGGACGTCGCAGCCACCACACAACTCGATGTCTGTGGGGTGAAAGACGGTGCCGTCATGGCACGCATCCGTTACAATGCGACGCTTGGCAAAGATGTTGCGCTGACGGTGTTGAGGTTCGATGGCACTTACTTACATCCAACTAATTACGTCATTTCAAGAGTTCCACCGTATGGGAGTGGCGTGAGCATCGTGAGCGCTGCCGGAGGCGGCGCAGGTGCTGCCTCTGGTAAGTTCTTCGTTGGTTATCTCACGGACACCGCCGACACCGGCGGAGCCACATGGACATTGCACGTCCGACAAGGACAAGTCATTAAGACGGAAGTCGGATGGGGCCCAGAATTCACTCCTAATCCCGTCGGAATGGCAGCTGGACCACTCTTGCTCACGGCACTCGATGATATGACAGCGTCGGTATTCAGCGCGAATACGCACTCGGTTCTGAAGGAGCGTGGATTTTCTCGTGTGAAAGGAATTACCGACATCTGCACAACGGATGCATCATGTTCGATGGAAGCCTCCACGGCAACAATCGCGAATGTGGGATCCACACACGCCTCCCTCTACGTGAATGGCCAGTATTTTGTCAACGACAGTGGAATTCCAACAGCTAGCCCCACAATTAGCATCGGTATTGCCGGCATATCGCCGACGACTGGACGTCTTTCCATACAGCCCACATACGTGCCAAGCGCCGGCGCGGCGACCCTCGCATTGCGTGGTCAATCGCATGATTATGTGGACACAACATCCATCGAAACGCTTACGAATAAAACATTCACCACACCGATCATCTCATCGTGGTATCAGGATACCGCACACACAAATCTCATCACGCTGCCCACCCTTTCTTCCGACACGCTCGTTGGCGTTTCCTTGTCACAGACTCTCACAAACAAAATTCTTTCTGCGTGCACGATATCCGGAAGTACTTATGCGTCGACAACGTTCTCTGGAATGAACATTGGCACAAACTATGGATCGTACGCCGATGTCGTCTTGGACGTCGCACACACATTACGCGTGTCAGCCGTCGTCGCAGATGGCACATACACATTGAATCCCAAGACCAAATCGCTCACGTCGGCAGGCGCTGGTTATTATGGAATGCCTGTCGGGTCGGTCATCACAACTGATGGCACGGAGTTCGTTCCGTTCGGGAAGGGAACGTTCGCACAAGTCACGGAAGCGACTGCAACAACTGTTACCCTGGAGGCTGTTGCCAGCCAAAAGATCTGCACATGTAAGATGGCTGCAAATTCTTACATTGTTGTTTCATGCACAACTGCGGGCGCATTGAATGCGTTCCATCTCGGGGTTGATGGCGGCGTCGTCACAACGCTAAGTACTCTGGCACTTGGTGGAGCGGGAACATGCGAAACATTAGGACAACGACGCATATTTGTACGAAGATTATCACCGACAAAGGCGGTCCTGTCATATTACGGAGGTGCGATTTTCATGCAAGTGCTTGTGCTGACGGCAAACATCCTGTCGGCCGGCATCGCATACAACATCACGAGTGCGACCGACGAACGTAGCACGTGTGTTGCGATGTCAGAAACGACGGCCGTCCTTCTCAACTATTACAGCCTCACAGTCATTCCGTATGTGGTCACCGTATCAGGCACGGTTCTGTCGGCGACAGCCAGCACTGAATTGGATTCCGGATCCGTGCAAGATGTGATGGATTCATGTCGGGTCTCCGACACAAGTGCCTGCATTTCATACATGCACGATTCCGAAGGCTCGAAGTTAGTTATGTTTACGCTCGCTGCAAGTACCGTGACTTGGTACAGCGCTGGAATGTGGGCATCTGCGGATGTCGGCGAATCCATTTACTTCATCTCAACTCTCAGCAATGAATTGATGGGCGTTCACACAACGTCCGACTACAATACCGTTACGGCGATGAGGTGGTCGATCTCCCCTACATATGTTATCACAGCGTCGGCTGGATCGACCATCGTGTCTGCAAATGTTAAATCGACTGGTGTTTGTTCATTCGGACGCAGTAAAATCACAATTGGAACGTGCTTGGCATCGGGAACTGTCCAAATAAACTCGCTGCAGTACAGTGGGGGATGGTCTGCATATTACGCAGGCAGTCAGCCATCGGCACAAACGCAAACCTCGGACTATGGGGAACAGTGCGTGGTATGTGAACAAATCTCACCATACGGTGATGCCTTATTCGTAACACGAAATGCATCTGGTCATCCGGTAGCATGGGTGAAAAAAATCATATGCACAGGAGTCACGGATTCCATCAGGAATGTGTCAATTGACACTGCGCCCGTCGGGATTGGATCAACATATCCAAGCACAGCAGTCGCTATGCGTAATGGCTCAATCATCTGTTCAAGTAATGCAAAACACTTCCTCTGTCGATACACAGACGGTAAAATCTTCGCCAGCAACTATGTGGCATCACATGCAGACGACACAGCAAATGTCATGTGTGTTCCTGTTGATGACAACAATGCCGGCGTTGTGTGGTTCGACACAAATCTCAAAATTGGCAGGATCAACGTCAACAGACAAAGTATCTCAATCTCAACAACCACCACAACTGCAAGCACGGATTCAATATTCTCTGTTGGAGAAAGCAATGGCCAAGGTCGCATGACCGTCATTCATAAACCAACCTCTGGCGATGCATCATTAAGTGATCAGTGTACGGATGTCACGTCCGAGACGACTCCATACGCAGTAACAACCGGAACTGGCACGATCAACAGGATCTTGCGTATGGCGCCCAATGTCTCGGTCTTTGTCAAGGCCGTCGCCGGCATAGTTGTTGGGTTTTACGTTATCCAAGGAGTTAGTAATACATTTGCATCACTCAGTGCTACATATGATACTGTCCATGGACGAATCCCAATTGTATCGACTGAGCCTGGATCGTTCGTGATGCTCGGAAACGACAACGCAAATTTCCTACTTTACCTTTGTTACATCAATGGCACAACCCCGACAAGAATATCACAAAACACTCTCCCGTATGCAATTCTCAATGATGTTAATTCCGCGACCTATGACATGTGCTCGATCGGATGTGGTAAAGTCATGGTGGTGAGCACAACGACGGTTTCGACAATGACCATTGCGATTTGTTCTGTGTGGTTCACTGGTTCCACAGCTGGCTACACATGTACGGGGTACGTTGAGGTAAGTGGTAATTTCAAGTTTGGCTCTATCTGCAGATTGCCAGACAGTCCAGATGGAAATCCACGCGTTCTTGTTTATCTGCCGTCCGACTTGCAAGTGAGAGTGTATGAGATTGGAAACGACACACTTGGCTACTGTGACAATTGTGCAAATCCAGACATCTCCGTCCAATATGCGAGACCGATCATCAGATGCCGCGGCGACATCATAGATGGCGCATACATCGGCGGCCGCGTCTATGGTCTGACGCCCTCAGGGATCCCGGTGAGCTCTCCTCTCACATCTGGAGATTACAGAAACTTCGTCGTATCTAATAGGGTATTTGGAACCTCTCCATGCGATGGCAAATTAATTCTTGACGCGTAGTAGATGGCATGCACAGCGTTTCTTTTTTGCCACAGGTAAGCGAGAGAAAGAAGACCTTTTCATATAGCAATGCTGTATACGAACAATTTGCATACTGGTGATGTGTATGTGGCGAATATCAATAAACTGCATACAACGTCGTTGCCGACGCTTACTGCAAATGACACGTTTTCTTTTGTAACGACGTCTGGGCAGTTGGCGAACAAATCTTTCGATGGTACATGCACTCTCTCGGATTGCAAATTAGGCGCTGCTAACAAACTCATCACAAATACGAGTGATGATGTTACGTTTCCGGAAGGCACATCCACAACAGTTGTTGGCGTTGCACTCTCACAGACCTTGGTCAACTCAGTGTTGGATGCAACATGTGTGATGACCGGTATCGTTATGCCAACGCTTGTGACACCATCGTCCTTTGTATTGACATTGCCGGATGTCTCTGACACCACCGCCGTGACGGTTGCTGGCACCCAAACTCTCACAAATAAAACTCTCACCTTGCCGGTCATCAGCAGTATCTCAAACATCGGGACTCTCACTGTTCCATCTGTTTCACAAACACTCATCGGGACTGCCGGATCGTCCGTGTTGACGGGAACATTCTCCAACGCCGCTGGCTCATTGGCATGTGATTTCGGCACCGGTGGAGTGACGTCCGGCTCTATCACATCGACTAATCTATGGAAACTTGGCAAAACGCGAACGTCCTCTGATGGTAAGCATGGTGTTTGGAAGTTCCGTGATCCACGCTCATCTGGTGACACTTATTGGAATGCGCTCATCTCCGATGGAGGCTCATTCTATGTATGCACGTCCCTTACGGATCCGTCAGAGACAACCGATCCGTCAGGACTGACACGAGCGCCTCTGTATTTGGGACAGCTCGATTTGTCCAGCCAACTCACGTGTCAGACGCTTGCCTTGGGTGCGGCATCGCGCATTCTGTCCGGTGCTCTCACATTCACGCTGCCAACAATTTCGTGCACACTGATGACGACCTCGACCTCGCAAGTTTTGTCAAATCTCATATTCTCTGGTGCGGTGATGAGTAATTTTTATCAAGGTCCTGGAAACCTCCTAACGGCGCCATCAACATCCCAAAGACTTCTCGGAAACATCGGTAGTGCATCGCTCACTGGAACATTCTCAAGCGCCCAACTCTCCTTCGATTTCACGAATCAGTTGGTTGGTATCGGCACTGCAGCATCAACTTATTACCTGCGAACTCTCGACAAAAAAGTATCTATCGAATCGACTGCGCCATCGGCCGTCCTCACAACACTCACCGACACCGTCTCATGCACCGGCACAGGAGTTGCAGCGAGTACAGTTAAGGGCGTTTGTGTGAAACTGGCCGACACTCTCTTCACGCCCAGCCAAGTTTGCGGATATGCATTTCGCACAATCGGAACAAGTGGGGCTGTCGGTGCGCGACTCTCGATCGGGACGGATGTGGCCGCCGCCTCGACAGAAGTTTATCCAACGACCGTTGTTGACGATGTCGTCACGATGCGGGATGGGCGCGTTGGCATCAATGACAGTTCTCCGGCACAGGCTGTATCGGTGGGAGGCGACGTGCGTTTGTCAGGCACCATCAAGGACGCTTCATACACATATGGACTTCCGACATCGACGGGAACTTTCTTACCCGCAAACGGATATACCGGAATCACGGGAACTTTCACCAATGGAAATCTCAGCGCAAACTTCTCGACAGCGAACGTCGCATGCTCCGGAACAACCGGTGCCCAGTCGTTCCAGTTGGATGGTACCGACAAAAGTTTGCTTTCGACGGATGGGTACGTTGCTCTCCACGGAACATGCATTGCAGATGTGAGCACGAGTGCGGCGGATGCGCGTGGTGTGTATGTAGGCGCAACTGGTAAGACTTCTGGATTTGTACGCGGGTACGCAATAGAACTTGTGAACGACGGGGTTGCTACGACAGACGGGACTGTTCGGATCGCAGCACGCACAACGGACACGGGCACCTCCACGTATGGCGATGGCGACATTTATGGATACCCAACACAGATGTCCACTTCTGTCACGCTTACGAAAACCGCAATCGGCATCGGCGTGGCTGCGCCAGCGTCCACCGTGGACATGATCGGTGATATTCACACCACCGGCACACTCAATGGCATGACGGTACCGACGGATGGCGTTTTAAGGATGACAAAACCCATTGCCACGAGCTCAGGGCACATCATCCATCCCGGCATGCCATGCGAGGGCGCTGTCGAATACAGAAGGACGAATGTTAATGCGATTGCGACGGAGCCCGTGTCGTATATGGCGATTTCGGGGTGTGATCAGTTGTCTCGTGTGGCCGCCGTGAGCCCACGACGTTTTATCGTTGCGTCGGCGATCTCCGGCAGCGTTAACAAACTTCTGCTTGTGGATCGGACGACATTATCTGGCACATTCTCTGCGACGTCCTCGTATTTAACAAGCACAAATTCTACCAACGCATCCGACATAGACGTCATGTTGCTGTCAGAGCAGCGTGTCGCCATTGTCTGGAGAGATTCAGAAAATGAACGTCGTATCTCATATGGCACAATCACAGACTCAACCATCACAGAACTTTCCACCACAGAATTCGATGATCAGAGTGGTGCATATGGCATTCCACATTTCGCACTCATACAGAGAAAGACGGCGTCGGTGCCTGCCACGTGTTTGCTCATGTGGAACACAATCAACGACAGCACGCAACATTCAACCACATACTGCACCGTCACATTCTATGACAACACGTACACGCTTGGCGCCACGCATTGGGTTGACCCCTTCGGCGTCAATGAAAGCTTTATGATGGGACCGCTGATCGCGATGCCGAGCGCCCCGGCATGGCCAAGCACCCCGGCCTCGACGTTCGTATTCTGTATGTCTCAACAGAATGGTTCATATCCTGGAAAGTATGCGACGTTTGCTGCAACCTTGTCGGCAGGTTCCCTAACGATCGGCTCTCCAACGTGGTTGGCAACACCTGGAGATGCAACGCTCACACGTCTCACCCCGATCGATGAAACGCGATTTTGCGAGATGTACACAAATGGCACAAACGTTGTCGGTGTGGTCATTGGAACCATCACAGGAACATCCATTGCTTGGGGAACACCACTTGTGCTTGCGACAGTCGATTGCACGAGGCTCCTTTCTGTGAGAGCGATTGGTGCACGGGAAACGCTTGTTGCAATGTGGGGCAAAGCAACTGCACCGACAACGATACGATACGCGTATCTCACGGTGACTGGCGCGGTATGCTCCGTATCAAGGGGCGCGACGACATCACTGTCAGCAACGTCCACATTGTACAATTTGGATTGTGTTGTAACTAATGAACTCGGTGAAACGATTTTCGCGTACACGGATGCGACCGCCCAACTCTCTCTTCTTGATACTCCACATTTCTCGTCGTATGACAAATATCAGCTTGACCCGCTTGTTTGCACAACGAACTCCACGCTCGCAGATAGCCAAGTGCGCATGGTCACGGACGGCACCGCCATCATCACCTGTGGCATGACGAGCACCATCCCAGTTGCGATTCCCATGTGGGTTGAGGGATCCGTCATGTGCTATGCGACTCCCACGTTGACAGGGACGGTTCCATCCATCGCATCCTATGGGAATGACGTCTTTATCATGACGACAAATGCGTCATGGCACACTCTTCAGCTCACAAGCACCACATTGGCACTTGTGCGAACAGATGCGCACTCTGTGAGCAATGTCGTTGCGACGAGCACTGTCCGGCTGGGAGATTGGATTGCCATGTCCTGCATGGGGACAACAACAGACCTGGCAGCTCGCCTTATCAACACGACTACCGCATACGTCACACGAACTCTCGGAACTGCCGGAACGCGTGCAATACAGAACTTCACTGGGTCCAAACTCTGTTCTGCCGAGACATGTGGAATCGTTGCGGCCATGTGGATCGGGACGACAGCGACGACGATCCTTGCATCGGTTGTATCATGGGATAACGCGACGTTTGCCGTGACGGTTGGCGCCCAGTCCATCATCCTTACCGAGGCGAGCGCGACCACCGACTTGGCCATTTGTAAATGTGGAGAAGATATTGCGCTCATTCACGGACACGCAGATGGCGTTATCTTGAGTGTGTGTTATTACGACGGAACTCTCCATGCAACAGACGTTCTCACTGTGAGCACTGCGGTGCCAGCGAACGTTGCAGTTGACGTGTGCGAGACAGGAACACAGAGGCTCGCGATCTTATGGTCGGACGCCTCCGATCTCCGCTGTCAGAGTGTTGCATGCGACAGGACCCATTCAACGGCTGGCCCGTCAATCGTCGTGAGAGCAGCTGCGTCCGGCGGCATCACCGCGTCATCGCATGGTGATGTTGTCATCGCAACCGTTCCGAATTCCGTTTACACTGTTCATGTGGCAGATGGGATCGTGGGGATTTCGGATCTTTCAGGTAATATTAGAAGCATGGGTGACATCGTCGCTTTGGATAATCTTCCAACAACACAACTTTCCGTTGATGAAACTGGTGCGATTGTTCAAGCAAATACCACCATCGGAAGTGCAAGCGCAAATGTGGGACAGATATGGCAACAGGCGCCCAAGTCGGCCCCACCTCCATCCACGAGCACAGAATCCGCCATCGTTGACGACGCTGTGTACAGGACAACAACGCAAACCCTCACAAACAAAACTCTCACCACGCCCGTGATATCTTCCATTGTCAACTCTGGAACGCTGGAACTGCCGACCGTCACACAAGCTCTCATCGGAAATGTTGGGAGCTCCGCCATGACAGGTATTCTATCAAACGCGGCTGGCACATTGTCATGCAGTTTCACGGCTGGTAAGCTGGCGGTTGGTCGGGTGATCGATGCCACGTACGCTGCCACTGCACTGTCCGCACTCTTCGAGGACGCCACCACAACGTGTTCTATCAAAGTGTCAAATGCGGATCAATGTATCATGGAAACCGGCGCACTCCCCGCCACTGTGAAGGGCATCTCCATCAAACTTGAAGACACTCTTTTCACTGCAGCAAACACCTGCGGGTACGTGTTCCGTGTGAGTGGAACGACAGGCGCCGTGGGTGCGACATTCACAATCTGCAGGGACGCAGCCCACACTTCGTCAGAGTATTATCCAGACGCTTCACGCATCTCCACCGTGATCACGATAACAAACACGGGGATGGGCATCAATGCAACGCCAACCGCACCCCTGACAACGACGGGTGTCATACGGGCGTCGGGTTTTATGTTGGATGCGCTGACGTCGAACGCAATCCGTGAATCTGCACTTGCATCACGGACTCCAACAGTACCAGCGGGTGTCATTGCAACAAGCGCGAGTAATGTGGCAGTGGCTGCAGGCCATGTGATTAATGGCGGTGTGGCCGTCGAGGCGACCACGGCCGGCCTCGTGGAGATGGTTCGCACCGCACCAAGTGGTGTTATCGAATACATGGTTCCCATGCCTGGCTTAACCGTCCCACAGACGGTGCGTCTGTCCGACACGATGGCGATCACATCTTCATACAGATCCACCGACACCCGCACCGTTCTGCAGACGATTACAAACGGTCAGCAGTTATATGAGTTAGCAACAACGAGTGTATGTGCAGCAGATGCGCGATCCAATATTTGCGTATTGACGCCGACTGCATGCGTGATCACCTGGACGTCTGTCGCTGCAACAACTGCAGCTTGGGAGTATGTGACCATTGGAGTAAACGGTGTGATGACAAGCGTCGCAAACGGCACGATCGCAGCGGCTCTGTACTGTCCGCCTTGTGCAGTCCGACTTGATAATACGCATGGCCTTCTGTTCATCTCATACACAAGTGGAACAAATAACATCGATATTATGCCGTTCACTGCTAGTGGGACGTTGACATTTGGGACAACACAAACACTGACGACTTTCCTCGGTGTGACGAAAGCATCCATTTATGGAGCTTGCAGTTTCTCTGCGACAACCATCGGGGCGGTCGTGTACAACGAAACATCGATGTTCGCTGCGATCGCGACGGTCGATGGGTCTGGCGTTTGCACATGGGGTGGTCTGACGGATCCTGGAACAGCTCTTGCCGCATATGACATCATCGCACTCACGGCGACCTCCTTTGCACTCGCATTCCGCGTTGGGACGCTTTCCGTCTGTGCAAGGTGTGGAAGCATCAGTGGAACAACTATCACATGGGGATCACTACTCACCATCATGAGCATACCGAGTGCGCGGTACGTGAGAACAGTTCCTGTCAGCGCAACAGAGTTTTTAACATTCGGCCTGGATAACAACTACAGTCTGTTTTACGCGATGGTTGACGTGGCCGGAACGACTGCCACCCGCCACCCAACGATGTACGACGACTCATATGGTGCGGCGTATGAAACCGCAACATGGGCGTCTGCCACGTGGCTCGCGCGCAGACAGTTCGTCTTTGGTATCATCGATTACAACACAACCTCGGCCGTGTCACGAATCGTTGAACTGCCAGATACGATCGGTGGGATATGTCCGGTCACGTTCGGTACGGCTACGGGCTCAATCATGTCGGTGGTATGGGTGAGAAACAACTATTATGTGATGTCTCGCTGGTACAGCACCATCAATTATGTGAGTGGCGTGATGATCGCAAACGGGCATGCACGCATTCTCAACACACTTTCGTATAACTCAATAGGTCGGTCAGGCGGCACCGTTCAAGTCGCTCCTGGTTATTTCATCACGCCTGCACGTGCCTCAAGCGGTTACCCAGTGGCGGATTATTCCAAGATGGAAAGCGATGGAACGATGGCTCTCATTGCATCCGTAACCGTCACCATGTACAATGCGTCCGCAGTGCAACATCGGGCAGTGGCGCTTTCTGATTGGCGTGCAGTTTGCACCGCAGTCAGGTTAACAACTGGAAACATTGGAGCGTTTGTTCTCACATGCACTCCGACAACCATCACGGCAGGTGCGCTTCAAGAAAGTAAACCAAGTGGTGCGGGCACGATAGTCAACGTGATGTGTGTGACGCGCCTAACTGCGACAACTTATTTCGTCGCATACATGGATACAAACGTTGCAGGTGCGATCGCCACCGTCTCCGGCGACACGATCACATATGGCAGCCCAGTCACAATTATCAGCGGGGTAACTTCCGAGCGAATCGACGCATGTGCGCTAACGTCAGCTTCACTGCTGTTGGGATACGAAAATGGCACTGACACGTACGTTCAGTACGCGACGATCTCTTCTGGGACAATCTCGCTTGGAACGGCACTACTTGCGAGTGGCGGTCGTGGCAAATCTATTAGCATGATCACATTGGATGCGTCACATGCATTCATCGTGTACAATATTTACACAACCGCGTTCATCAACGTGATGAAGATCATCGCCGGTGCCACGAGCGTCATCGACTACTCGGGCTCCATGTACTATGCGGTGAGGGGCGGTGGCTCACCTGCCGATAGAATATCTGCGGTGCTTGCTCCGAATGGTGACATCGTTATCAATGGTCTTGGACTTCCAGTGAGCGTCAATCACATTAACGTTGTAAAGCAAAGAGGAACGATGGCCGTCGGCGCATCCAGATACTTTACGAGCCCGTTCGCCATGACACCGTCGCTTGCGCTGGTAGCCGTCGCGACCGCCGCCACATCCGGGGCTGTCACGATTTATAGCTATCGCGTTAATGGAGATGAGTTTACACTTCTCAGCAGTTTGGCGATGCCATATGGAATTTTCACATATCCAAAGATCACATTTGCAAAACTCGCACACAACAAAGTGGCAGTGTCGTATCGTTCCTTGTTGGATGCAGATGGACAATGGACCTGCTTTTATCTGAAAGTATCAGCGGTGGGCGTTCTTACGGTTGTGACGTACTTATCATCGACGGTGGCTGGTTCCTATGAGGGATGCCCGATATTCACAGTTCCAAGTACATACGGGACGGCCACACCTACCGCGGTTATGGTCTACTCGCCGGGTACGTACAATGTCAACATAACAATCTACACATTCACCGAGACTAGCATGACAGTTGTGACAAAAACACCAACCGTTGTGTTCAACACTTACATAAATAACGACGCAGTGTGGTTGTCAACCGACAAATTCTTGTGGGCTGGTTACGACAGGGCACTGACAAGGGAAGCCGTTGCAGTTTTCGATTATAGCGGTGCAAATATCACATTCGGTGCAACAACTCCGTTCCCACATACAGATACGACCACAAAATCCTCCGACATTGCACGTCTGACCGACACAACATGCATGGCATCATATGCAGCAACGACCACATATCTTGCATATGTCGTCTATGGCACAATCTCAGGATTAACGCTCACGTGGACGCATGAGATACCGGTTGCAAGACCACGAAGCGCTGGATTCACACAAATTATCGGACTGAACGAAACGCGTTGTGTCGTTGCATTCTCGACCACTGCAGGGTCGTATTGGGTCGTGATGGGTATTGTGGATGTGGTTGGTGGACTTTTACAACTTACTGCAATTTACGATCACCCATTAACTTCGTATGTGACAAACTCAACCGTGTTAATCTCACCACTGAACGAATATGGAGACTGCATCTTGGCATCGTCAAACTACGGGACTGGCCATTATGTACAAAAAATCTGTGTCAACAGGTCAACGACTGCCGTGCGTCCGATTGCCGCCTCAGGTGCAACCACAGCATTCGATTCATTACGCGTCAGCACCGTCGGAACGCCAGCCATCTCCGGCGGTGGCGTGTTCGTCCCAGTGTACGATGGAACGATGTCGCAGGTTGTTTGTGGCAATGAACGCATCCTTCTGACGGCAACTGCGTACGCAAGCGTTTCGACCTGTGCAGATGGAGTCTTCGCCATCGACACAACTAACTATTATGTCATCAAAAACATGCGTATCTCGCTCACGATCGCCCATGGCCTCACATTTACAACATCGCGTTGTGTGGAGATGGAGTATGGGATGATTGCGATGGTTGCGATCAGTGGGAGTGATATTATCGTAAGAGTTGTGCATCCAACGGCAACGACTGTCATAACGGATGCCACCTCCACGGTCGTGGGTGCATCAGCAGAAGATGTGCGCATTATCAACGTTGGGATCAGGATATTTGCGATCTTCTACAAAGTGGCAACACATATCAATGCGGTTCTGTGCACATACACTGCAGGCACCATCACAATTGGTACACCAACGGTCGAGATCGATTCCACCGTCAACGTTGTTGCCATGGACGTGGTCGGTGCGGCGATGCCCGGAGGTGGCGCAGCATATTTGATGACAAGAGTCGGAGCCGCCGGCGCAACATTGTGTTTGGGCTCATATGATGGTGCACTTCACACCTGTCAGAACTGGAGAACCATGTCCGTCTCCCCGTGCACGCTCACACAACTCTGTCCCCACGCCGCGACGACCACCGCGTCGGCTGCCCAGTCCGCGTCGTACATCGCATTCTATGGGAATGCATCTAACTCATTTGCGAGACATGTGGTGCCTGTGGCATGTGGCGCAATGATGGGCAGTGAATACACGGCTCCAGCGGTGGCACTTGGGGTTGCACCGGGTGACACGAGCGGCGTAGCTGACCTCATCGGTGAGACATATGCCCAGCCGATCGGACTTGCTGACAGGTACGTGGGCATCGCAACAACAACATCATCGCCAGCGTCTCTAACGCCAGTAATCGCAACCCCTGGAGACACGTATTATGAATATGCAAGTGCTGGGTCCAATTATTCCATCGATACGTCTGGCCTGCCGATGACGTGCGGTGGGATCATGAATATTGGAAAAGCCATTACAAACAATGCGATTGAACTTTGCAAGACGGACGTCCAGACAGAAATAAGCATGGCGTCGGCCATACCCACATACAGAAACACGATTGCAATCGACGAAGTTGCAACTCTGTCCGGCAAAACAATCACGGGAGCAGTCGTCGCATCGATGTTTGCTGGTGCAGCACTGATGACCGTTCCATCAACTTCATGCACACTTGCGCTTGCGGCGAGCGCAACCGCATGGACGAACAAAACATTCACGAGCCCCGTGATTAACCAGAGCACATACTCTTCATGCACGTTCACATCACCAACATTCCAAAGCCCAATTCTCGGAACATACGCTTATCCGCATGATACCCCATCCGACACATACACGTTTAGATCTCAACAGCAGGTCACTGTCGCCACGGGCACCGCAGTGGTTGCGGGAGATGCATTGTGTGTTGGACCGTCTGGTGGTGTGCAGGCGGTCGCCAGCGTGGCAACCGTCACTGCCGGCACGGCAATCACAACTGGCTTAGCGAGCCAGCGTGGGTTCTCTGTGTGTCGTCTCAGTAACAGAGTGTATGTAGTGTTTGCGCAAGGAACTGCGGCGTCATCGTTGAACCTTGTGACTGTGGATGGATCGACTGTCACGATTCAACATGCGGTGGCAATAACGGACGTGATTGCAAGTACTAAATTGGAGGGACAGGTCATCTGCATCTCACCACTGCAAATCTTGCTCACATACACGGACACATCTTCACGCATAAAAATTGTTCCGTATTACGTGACAGCGCCAACCCTCGTCGCCGCCTCATCCTCATACACGTCCGCATTCACTGTCAGTACGAGCGCGAGGATCGCAGTTGTTATTCCGCAGACGGCTGGCGTCACCAACTGTCTCATGGTGCGCGCAGATTCAACAAACTTGTATTCGTATGCCGTGTCGGTCACATGGCAATCCCAAGCCACGTGCGTGATCGCAGTCGCAGCAGCACAGACGAATGCAGCGTTAGACGCGAAATCCGTCTTTCAGGTGGTAACAATCACACCCACAACTGTCGTCGTCGCATATGAAAGAACTGCGGATGCTTATCAACCGATTGTTGTTGGTACTGTCGACGGCGCACTCACCGTCACGTACGGCGTAAGAATCAACCCAATTGCCAATCCGACAGCTGTACGTATGGCGCGCATCTCGACAACGACGATCGCCGTCGTGTACTCATCGGGAGCTGGGACCGCCATTAACTGGGGCGCGATCTCCGGGACAACCGTCACATGGGCAACACCTGTTGCAATCTCTGGATCTCGATTCTCAATAAGTGCCATAGCACCGACGACGGTGAGTGTTGTGTATGCAAATGGAACATCCACTTATTATGGCGCATACACCGTGACTGCGACGACGCTCGTCCTTGCGGATGGGATGACGGGATATGTGGCGCCAACGATCACAATCGGCACGAACACTTCAACAGATGGCGTTGTCTGCCAAGTGCCGGGAACCGCCGGGGATTCACTTCTTATCTATGAGACGGCAGCCGGCTTGTGTGCCATGCAGTACATGGGATTGGCCAAAAAAGGCACATACAACATCGCGAGATATGTGTCGGCTGTGACGGTTGCGGCAACAGGATATGCGAGATCGCATTATCTTGCTGAGAACGTGAGGCGCGGCCAAGCCTTGGTGTGCATAGCGTCAGGCGTCACAACTACTCTATATGTCGTGAGACGATCTGGCGCTCTCCTTCTGGCCAGTAATGTTGTCACCCCATGCACTGATTCACTTCGTTACTCCTTGGCAAACTTTGGGAACGGTAACATCATGGTTGGATTGGCTGGTTATCTTTGTGGAGTGAAAGTAGGAATAGATGGCGCGCTCGGATGCCAAGCAACAGCGGTTGCCGGTGTTGTGAACTATGTTCTCGGTGGATCCACTGAACTCGTCATGAGCTCCGGCGTTGCAATACCAGTTAATCACTTATTTGTGATCGATGTCGATGGTTCCAACATCGGGCATGTCAGAGATTATGTGTGGGGAGATGCGGGTTTGACGGCAAACACGGCAAGTGCCGGAACAGATTTGACAGGTTACAATCCAACAGAAACTGTACAACTGTCACCAAGAAAGTTTGTGCTTGTTTCGTACACTGCAGCTGCAGCCGCCGCATTCCACGTGATAACGACGACGGGCAGTGGGAGCGGTTCAACGGTCAGTGCTGCCACGGCCGGTCCAGCGATCTTTAGTGCAGCTTCTGATTGTTTCATATCCGCATTTGCATTCGCACCGGACGTACTGATTTTGACATATGTAAGTGCCACGGCAATCATGGCATCCGCATGGAACGTGTCCACGACTGTACCGACAATCATCGGCAGTGCGGCGACGATCGAAGCCACACTTGGAACTCCCACATATCCACACGTATGTTCTAAAAAATTGTTAGACGGCAAGCGCTTCATCTGTGCGATGTCCGGCACAACCGATGCCACAACACGGTGTCGCGTATGCAGCGTGGATGTCACCACTGACCGATCTGCCGTCCGATTTGGTGTCGGGCCTGCCGTGACTCTCGTTGGCCAAGGTGATTCACTTGCTGTCGCACCGATCGATGATGAATACTTCGCCATCGCACAATCACTTAGCACGAGGGTGAGCATGGGTGGGGCCTGCAGCCCCCTGCCAAATGGGGCCTTGGGCTTTGCAATGGAGGATTCCGAGGCATATGTAACACTCACACAACGACCGTCCAAGTTATGCCAACTTGCGTCAACATCCAGGTGGTTCGTGACGGGCAGTAGATTGTCAACAAGTGGAGATAAATTTGTGAACGCGTCCTAACGAAGACCAGGATGACACGTAGTAGGCAAAAAATTCCCTCAAGCGTCAGACATTGCGTCGGCGATGATTGTTTTTTGATTCTCGTCTTTCACCCAAATTCCTGGGTTTGATGAGATTGCTGTCCATGAGATTGCCAGACGGTGTGTGAGGAGATAATCGACCGCGCACGGATTGCTCGATAAACTCACCCAGTTGATATCCTCTGGGTGGGTCAGAAGATGATTAACGGCAATCTGGTTGTGACAGCGGGATAACGATTTCCGCCAATCAGGTCCATCGAAGTTTGCGATTCCATATGCAACTGCTCTGTCATTTTTGTTTGTCGCAAAACATATCCGATTTATCTCTGGTGGATGCGCCAAGAGATATGTGACTGCAAGATCATTACAATTTTCTGAAAGATTTGCGTCTCTCCGCCCTTCCTGAATAAAATACTCTACCGCGCGACTGTTTGTATTTCGTGCCAACGCATAGGATGTCACGAGAGATGGGTAATCTGGAAGTGTATCCACAACTCTGTCGTTCGAATTCGATGCAAACATGTCCCAGTGGATCAATTCCGGATTCTCCATCACATATGCCACAGCTCTGTCATTCGGATTTTTCGAGAAGTAGCTACCTATTTTCTCAGGATGGTTAAGACAATGCGTGACAGCGATGTCATTAGGATTTTCTTGCAAGTATGGCCAGCATTCCTGTTCGAAATGTTCCAACACATACAGAACAGCTTCATCGACATCCACGGATGCCAGGTATCGCACGGTGAGTTTTTTGATGTCGATTCCATCACGAAGTTTGTACTTCGGTGTGAAGCCCGTAACGATATCTGCGAGCTCGATTGGAAATGCCATGTTTCGTATATAATTCAAAGCGGGGGAGCCAGCTTCGCTGTCACTCGCTCGGCTTCGCCGCATGGCGGAAGCTAGGCAAGAAAGATTTTCGCTCCCCGCACCCCTTGCTGTTTCTTTCGGAGCACGGCGAAGCCGTGCTCCGAAAGAAACTATACGTGTTAACCTTTTTGCCCACTACGCATCATCCGCGTACTTGGTATCTCATTTCTATCTTTCTTGCCTAGCTTCTTTCCGAGCCGCCGCAGGCGGCTCGAAGAAAGAAGCTTTCAATATAGAGGATGGCCCTGTACGCAAAAGCTTTTCGAACTGCAGATTTGACATTGACTGGATCGTTCCAGAACAGTGGGTACAGCGTATCTGTAAATCCAGCGGCAAGCGATACTTTTACTCTTGTCGATTGGCCACAGACGCTGTCCACAAAGACCGCGTTTCATGATACATTGACAGATGTGCATCTTGACTCTGGTAATCGCATTTACACGAGTGGAGGAAAGACGATGACGTTTTCAAGTTTGGAACACACAGTTGTCGGTACATCACTCCTGCAGGCGCTTACAAACAAGGCTCTCACGACACCATCTGTCGGGGATGTTCTCATGGCGTCCACAAAGACCACACTTGGACGGACGATCACATGGCCAGCAAGTGGTGACCTTGTCGGGCTCACCCTCAGTCAGGTTTTATCTGGCAAGACACTCGATGGGCCGGCGATGACATCCATTGTCAATACGGGCACGATCGTTTTACCAACTGTTGGTCAGACTCTTCTTGGAACCGCCGGGAATGCACTGATGACGGGCTCAGTCGCGAACGCCGGGGGCACTCTGTCTGGCAACTTCACAACTGGTGCATTTGTTAACTCTGGACTCACGATGGATGGAACCATCAAGATGGGCAGACTGCGCACATTTGGGGATGGTAAATATGGATATGTGACTTGGCGAGATCCACAGGCCGTTGGTGATCCGCTGTGGCGATCTGTCGGCTTCACGACTACCGGCCAAGTGTATTTTGGGACGCTCGCGAGCGCTCCATCAGACACCACGAATCCATCGACGATGACGCGGGCATCCATCAACGCTGGGGATTTGTTTGTCGGGACTGGTGGAACACCGGCAAATGCGAACGTGGTGGGTGCGACGCGCATCGACACCGCACAGATCATCGCTGGCGCAGCGGTTCTGGCATTACCGACAGCGACAACAAGCCTCGTCACGACATCCGGTACGCAGTCGCTTTCTGGAAAAACGCTCACAACTCCAGTAATCCCTTCATTCTATCAGGACGCGGGCAAACTCGTTCTTATCGATGTTCCGACAACTGCGCAAACTTTACTTCCGTCAAATGGTTACACGGCGATGACAAATGTATTCTCAAACTCCGGTAATACTATCCAGTTGGACTTCGCGAATAGCGCTGTCGGTATTGGAACTGCGGCAGATCCTTCATACGGCTTGAAGTTTGGCAGTGCAAAAAGCATCCTATTCGAGGGAACAGAAACGGTTGCAATCACGAACATGCAGGGACGCATTCAGACAGATAGTTCATGGACGACAAATGGTTTCTGTGTTAAACAACTCGACACTTCATACAACGTTGGCGTCGTGAATGGATGGGTGCTCCGAAGTGAAAGCGCTGGCGCAAGTAGTGATGCGAAACTTGCATTTGCATCGTCGACTGCGGCGGCAACCTGGGAGCCGTATCCAACGTCCATCACGGATCGCGCAACAGTCATCTATGACAGCACGACTTCTGCCAAACGGTTTGGTGTTGGCGTGGCAAGTCCATCGGAAGCTCTGGACATCTCCGGTTCTCTGAAACTTACTGGAACGCTGACGGATGGAACCTACACATACACCCTTCCTGGAAAGTCATGCACATTACTGCCAACAAATGGATACGCGAGCATGAGCGGTACGTATGCGGGCGCCGCATTGTCCGTGGATTTTGATACATCGGCCATGTCCGGCGTTGCAACGACGGCTCTCACAGACACGGCGGTCAGCCTGACATCGACGGCATCGATGCAAAGTGCGGTGTTCCGTAACTCCGCAATTCCTGTGACTGGGACGAGAGGTCTATTCGTTGGCACATCAACAAAAAACAATGGATATGTGAGTGGTCTCGACATTAAATTTCTTGACAATGGAAGCACAACCGTTGATGGTTCCCTCACACTCTCAATGCGGACGTCGAACACTGGAATTGCTGATTACGAAGACGGCGATGTGTATGGGTATCCAACAAATGCACAACTCACGCCACCAATTCTCGCTGCTACCGGTAGTAACGTGACGATCGGCACGTCCATCACAGGTCAGACCGCACCGCTCGTTGTCGGAGGTAACATCACTGCAAGCGGCCTCCTGAAAGGAGTCACTGGAACTGGTGTAGAGATCACAAACAGTGGAAACGCGCAGGCCTCCGTGGCTGCCGTCGCGACCGCAGCGTCTCCCGATCTCGGCAATGCAATGGAGGTTTATGGCGGCGTATCACGCGAATACACGAGAAACATTTTATCATATGAACCATTCGCGTCGGTGTACACGGGAACATCCAGACGTTCTTTGATGATGACTGGAAACACGATTCTTGCGTGTGCAGGTGATACATCTGCAGTTTTGACGATCAGGGTGCTGACCGGCACGGTTCCAACATTGTCGACATCGGCAACGGTGGCCGGGTGCGGCCCGGTGGTCGGCCTTGTCCCGATGGGCGCGTCGGCGCACGCATACGTCGTCTTCTACAGAAAAGCAAGCAATCAGAAATACGCATACACGTATTTCACTGCGACGGAACAAGCCGTCACCATCTTACAGACTGCCGAAACGTCCATCACGGGCTCAACTGATTCGTCGTGCATGTGCAGACTGAGCGAGGGAGTTGGCCTGTTCATGGGCGTTGCAAGCAGTCAGGTCAATGCGATCGTATTTACCGGTGATGGCAGCACGATTACGCTGGGCGCAACACAAACTTCCGTACCGTCAGGCATGGTGGGTGTCGCAGGAGTCACAGACCTCGCAACTCTCGTCAGCGGAGCGACGAGCAAGGTGGTTGCGTGTCTCACAGACACGACCGCTGCATACGCGATTGCAGATGTGGCCGCCGGCACCGTGACATTTGGTGCCGCCACACTTGTTCCAACTACATACACGATATCAGCGGTCTGCAAGTTGACCGACACGACATTCTTGTTTGCAAATAATGGAACGGTCAGTCATGTGTCAGTGAGCGGAACGACAATGACAGTGAACTCGACTGTCGCTGACACCGGCTATGTTGGATCGCGCCGTATCGTTGCAATGAGCCCGACGCAAGCCGTCGTCATGGCATTGGGGATTGCGGAGGCGTATTTCGGATTTGTAGTGGTTGGCGTGAGTGGCACAACTGTCAGCGTTGTTCGTAAAAACACGTTATCAGAACAGACGTCAGGATTCGCAAACGATCAAACATATTTTGACCTTGTTCCAATGGATGCGTCCTCAACAACCGTCCTGTATTCATGCAGAACTGCAGGCTCCACGATATCCAAAAAATGGTCGTCGCCGACATTTCAACAACTCGCGCTGACTGGAGACGTGGCCGTTCGTATTTGCATGGCAAGTAGCAGGAGAGGTCTTTGCACGAGCGTGACGGCAGCTACCGGCGCCATCAACATGCGCAGTGTTTATGTGAACGGAAACACCACAACATCTGGCGCAACCGCAACCACATCCGTCACATGCTCCAACAGCATGCCGGTGAAACCCGTGTACATCGGAGACTACAGCCCCGCATCCTCGCCGGCATGCTCTCGGTACATGTTGACATGGATTGATACGACAAATTTACAACGGTATGCGTTGATCGGTGTTACGACTACTGCCATCACCGAACTCGCTGTTGGTGCAGTCACTGCTGCACATTCGTCGAGCAGAGGCGCGGTGTGCGTGGTAACGACAGTTGGCACGACGGCGGCTGGATATTTTGTTGTGTGTGATGGAACAAATGTTAAATCAACGCCATTCTCTGTCAGTGCAAGTAACAGCGTAGTGATCGGCGCAACGACTGCGATCGCGGTCGTTGCGAACCCGACTCACACTCTGTCCGGATGTTACGTCAACGATACACAATATGCGGTTTGCGTGAACGATGGAGCTGCAACAAATGTCATCGTTTACACAAGCGGGTCACCAACAGCAACTGCCACACCGTATGCATCCACCGGAGAGACGGATATCGCGAGGCTCAGTGCAAGCGCAATCGCCATCAACACACAAGCTTCGGCAGGCGGATGTTATGCGCGCGTTGGCACAGTTTTTGTTGATGGTGTTGTAATATGGGGTCCTGCGAAACTCGTCGGTACAGGCGGACAATATGGAATAAGCATCGATGCAACTGTTTCGCCATGGGCACGGTACGATAACATCGTCACAACTTTTTCACAAAGTGGATACGGCACAGACATGTACATATTTGCAGCCAGTGGAGTAACGTTAACGGATCTTAGGAATCTCGTTAGTTTTGATTTCCGTGGCAGCGCAAGATCAACGTCGCACGCCCAACTAAATGGGAAAGGTGACATCATCGCGGCGTTCGAGTCAAGCACGGCAACAATCATCTGCGAAGTGATACGACTTGGAGAAAACTGCTCATACAATCGCATCGACCCACAAAGCATCGCCACGTTAACGGATGCGGCCAACGCATCAGCAAGTCACACATCATATGCGGTGCTCGACTCTGGCACCACGGCAATCGCGTACAAAGACGCAGCCGGCACGGCATGCCATGTGGGAATCGTAACAAACGGGACTACGGGCCCGACGGTGACGCCTGTCGTTACGCTTGCGATGTCGTGGATCGGGATTGCCCAAACGTCACCATCCCGGCCGGCAATCTTCACTGTCGATGCGACGAATTATTCCGTTTATATGAGCGATGGCACACTGCGCACGCAACAAGCACATGGTCTTTCAATGACTGCGGGGCAGGCGGTCTGCGTAGGTGACAACATGGTTGTTGTGATCGATCTCGAAACGACAGTCCTGCGTGCAACGCTGCTATCAGTGGGTAAGACAATCACCACGATATCAACTGCCACAACAACACCTGGTGCGGTCACGTGTGTACGCGCATGCGTGTGCGGCGGATCTGTCGTCGTTGCGATGATTGCGCCAACTGCGGATCTCGTGCAAGTTACGAACGTCACAATATCTGGAACGACAATTGCCATCTCAAGCGTGTTCAGCATTACTGGCACATACTCAACAACGCGCGCCATTAGTATCGCTTCAACATCTCCAACAACTTTTGTGATTGTGAGAAGCGTGTATGGAGCAACAAATGCGGTGTACATACATAATGGAGCAAGCGGTGAATTTGGTGTTGATGTGATGGGAGCGGCCATCACACTGAGCACTGTGGCACCATGGTCGTATGATGTCGGAGTCGCCGCAAGTGGTGTCGATGGAAATTATGTGGTTGCATATGGAGAAGATTCCACAGAGACAGGTGGTGCGAGCTGGCATGTCAATGTTGTTGCCGGCAGATTATATGAAAAACGCACACTCCGAGATGTCAATGGAGGTGCTCTGATCTCAACTGTAGGTGCGGATGTTCTGCAGTTCACAGGAAACCAAGTTGCGATGGTTGTGCCGGTCGGAAAAGAATATGCCCTCGTGAACACGGACAAAGTCACAGGCCTTGGCGTAAACACCGCCGGCATAACCAACAACATGATAAGAGACGCGTCCTTTGTGCGGGGTACATACTACATCAGAAACACCGGAGACATTGTGAGCGGCGCAGGCGCGACGGGCGATCTTCCACAAATTGGATACTGCTCCACAGATGGTTATCTAAATGTCAATGGGGCACAACAGCCCGCGCAGGCCGACACATCGGCGGCGCAAGGTGCCATGCCCATACTGCCATCCCCACAGTACACGTATCTCCCGGCAACGTTTACAAACAAAACTCTCACGGCACCCGTCATATCTTCAATCATCAACACTGGAACAATAACGCTTCCGACTGCATCCCAAACTCTTCTCGGCACCGCGGGCGCCCCCGGAATGACCGGCGTGTTTGCCAATGCAGGTAACACACTCGTGTGTGATTTCACAAATTCCAAAGTGGGTGTTGGGACGACCGCAACCAATGGTCTTGATGTTGTTGGTGGGATCTCAATCTCGACCGTTGTTGAAAAGAACATCGGGGATTCGAATGTCTCCACGACGACCGCATCATTCGGTAAAGTTATCAAGTTTGCAGACACATCCTTCACTGCGGGCGTTACCTGCGGATACATGTTGAGAGGAGAGCTTGAAGGTGGTGTCGCAAGAATGTCGATTGCGAGTAATGCAGCCCACACTTCCATCGAGGTAACACCCGATCCGTCACGCCTGACAGACATCGTTTCTTTCACGAAGAATGGTGTTGGCATATTCACAACAGCGCCAACGCAGGCGCTCCACACAGTGGGGACGGTCGTATGCGACAGTCTCGCATCAAACTTGAATGCATCGTACATCTGGAAACCGACAGATGACGTTGGCGAAACAGTCCTTGTGAAAACCACAAATAAAAGATATGCAAATGGGATCATCCACACTGGTGCGGTTTGTGAATGCGATGGCAATGGCGGAGTCGTCGAACGCATCCGTGGAACTTACGTAGCGCCGATGATTGCTGGAACTCCATACGCATGCGTGGATCCCGTGATCACACGGGTGTGTCGAGACGTTTATTTGATCGCGTACTGGTTAACAACACATGTCCACGTGGACAGCCTTAGGCGGACAAGCACCACCGGAGCATTCACAAAGATTGACGAATTCATCAGCACAACAACGACGATTTCCTCTGTGCGCATTGGCATGTGCATGACGGCACCCGGTGCGGCTATCGCCGCGTGGAATGGAGAGTATGTGATGTTACGAGTGGAAACGGACGGCACATTGATCACCGTTGACAATGCGATCGTCGCTGGAACCACCATGTCATGCATTGCTGCCAATGGCGCAGCCGTCACGGCGGCCACCGCGGTTGCGATGTGGGCGGATACGACCATCAAGGCGAAGATTCTCACACCTCTTGACACGTCGATCAGATTGGGTGCAACTGTGACTTCTGCGATTGCGTCGAATGGTGTGATCTGCGCGGTTGCACTGACCCCTACGTTAGTGGTTGCGGCAACGTTTGTAACTGCCACATCAACAAGCGTCTTTGCGGTCGACATGACCGTGCCGACCGTGCCAGTTTGGGGTAGTCCCGTGAGCGTGAGCGCAAGTGAAGCTTCCGTGTGCATCGCACGCGACGGGGTGGCGGGGTCTTCCACATTCGTGGTCGTGTATGGCGATAGCACGAAAGTAGGTTTCAGACGATGTAGCGTCAGCGGGACAACCATCACGCTTGGTGCTGAAACCGTCCTCCGAAGCGGTGCCGGCGGGTATGTATGGGTGACGCCAATTGCACGGCTCAGCTCCGCAGCGGCACCCGGGACTTCGTATGCATGCGGTTGGACGATCGCATCAACCTCTGTCTGGTATGGACTTGTTAGCGTGACGGATGCGGGGGTCGCGAGCGTGACGGCGAGCGCAGCCGTCAGTGGCCTGACGCCTGGTGCAATCAGTGCGTACACGGTGACGACGGGTGCCACAGGGGTGGACGGCGTGGGAGGCGTCGTTTGCATGTATCCAGGCAGTATTGTAAGTGTTGCACCTACGCTTGCCGGCACTTATGACTGTTATGAGATCTCCAAAACGGAAGCTCGGCCAACAGCTGCCAACGTGACAACACAAGGTGGCGCAGCTAACACGCCAGCATCGGCGATCATGGATAGTAGAGGTGTCACGTGGTTGCCGGCATCGTCAGATTCAGAAAATGCAATCAGCTGCTGTGTAAGTACGCAACGCCTCACAAACTACAAAAGATTGTTCACTATTGGAAGCAGTTACTACACTGCATACACGTTGGCGAGCGCGATGCTTGGCCAATCGTCCCATGGGTACACCTCCGTCACGCAGACATTCTGCGTTGAACCAGTGGAAGGTTATGTCCTTGCAGTTCTGTATGACGGGACGACGATGCGTTGTGTGATGTTGAACATCGGCGAAGATGGAACTGTCACGACCGTGAGCACTGCGACGCGAGCCGTCACCGGGGCATCATGTGTGAAGATCGTGGCGTTAAGCAGTGGCGGCGCCGCAGTTGTTATGTGGATTGAGGGTCTGACCGTAAAGGCGTCGATCGTGACGTACACATCAGCACTCGTTTTGACGATGGGTGCACCATCCACGGAACTCACAGAGACGAGCACGATCCGCTGCATTGACGGAGTGGGTATCGAAAGCACGAGATATGCGATCGGATATCTTGTGTATGATGGCAGCAAAAAAGTTGTACTTCTTGCTACTGGTTATTACGATGGAACACTCCACACATCCGCAGCACAAGTAACAGTGAGTGATGTCCCGCCATATGGTTATCAACTTGCCATGGTCAAGACGGGTCGTTACAAGTTCTGCATTGTGTACTCGGCGGACATCTTGGGAACTGCGACGTCATGGGTGTTGCGCGCAAATGGCGGATCCCTCGGTGTAAACGGATGCGGCGTCGGACGTCCCATCACGGCGGTGAACGACTCTTCCGCGGCGGTGATCGTACAAGCGGCGCCAACGCCAACTCTCATCACGCCTTCTTCACTCGTAACGCTTGCCACCACAACTGGTAATGTTGGCATCAGTGGCAAGGATGTGGTAGTTGGTGAAAGTTTTGTAAGCTCAAGCACTGTGGACACGGCGAGCACGACATGTGGTTGGGTGGATCCATCTGGACAGCTCACGGAGACGCCGACTGATGGTGCCGTCACGTACGCGCTTGAGGGCAATGGATCACAGTGTATGGAGACGGCGTATGCGAGGCCTCCACCAACCTTAAACATGACGCCCTCAGTTGGAGTTGCAGTTGACACATCTTCCATACAGACTTTAACAAACAAAACGCTCACGACTCCTGTCATGGCATCATTCTACCAAGATGCTGGCAAGACGGTTGTGATCACGACGCCTGCCGCCACCGGAACCGCCGTGACACTGACGGGAGCGCAAACACTCACGGTACCGTTGACGGCGCCAACGCTCAACACGCCAACTAACATCCTGTCGACAGTAGATTCCACGTGCACAGTTGCGGACCAGATCTACAACATTGGATCGTCGGCGATCACTGCGACACCGGGCACGGCAGCCACGGCAGGGGTCGTCACGGCTCCCGCGCTGACCGCAGGTGACAATATCCTTGCTGGTACGCTCGTTGAGGTTGGTGACGGCAACCAGCTCGTCGAATACAGAAGATCTTACTCAGTGCCGGTTGCACAAGTAACACCAACCATCGCATTCACAAGCACACAACTCATTAGCTCTGTTCAGATGGTCACGCTTTCTCCAGATACGGTGATGACGATGGCACAAAGGGATGGCACGTCAACAATAGACGTTAGGAAATATGCTGTCACAGATGGAACTATCGGAGGTGAGGTCGTCGTTGGAACATTCACGGCAACACAATATGCGATGTGTGCAGTGGGAGTGGGACGCGCTCTGATTTTGTCAAGCGATGGCGCAACGAACTATACCGCAAGCATCGCAACGACGTCGGCGATCGTTGCCGGCACAGCTGTCGGGACGGCATCGTCATACGGTATTTGTGCGATTTGCATGTTGAATGACACGCAAGGGATCTGTGTGTGGTATGACACAACGTTCGTGATACAGCCGATACAAGTGTATGGAACAACGGTCACGAAAGTTGGACCTTCGACTACCTCGACGCTTGCGGCGTCCACGATGGCCGAAGTGATCGGCGTTTCCGGAAGTACGTTCGCGATCAACAACGGAACGCATGTCGTTGTTGGCACAATGGACAGCGTATATGCAGTGACGGTCAGCGCACCACAGGCGATTGGCAATTTATCACAACTGTCAAGCATTTGCTCACTCGGACTGGCTGGAGGCTTGCCGGCAATCGCAGTCGTACTCGTCAACAGTGTCGATACATACACATACACGGGATGGGGAACCATCAGCGGAACAACGCTAACATGGTCCGGTGGAACGCCCTTCCAGGTGGTCGTCAGCACCGACACATTGTGGCGATGCCATTCAACAGGTCTATCCACTACGACGTGGGCAACTGCGTATGTGGTGGATGTAGCGGCAACAAAATACACGCGTGTGAATATCTGGAAAATCAGCGGCACGACATCTACTTACGTGTACAGTGCAACAGCACAGCCGTCGGGGCTCACGTCAAACGTCACTTCATTCAGTTGGCGTGGCGTTGCAATCGCCAAATCTGGAAGTGACAATGAAGTTGTGGTGTTCTCCAGAACAGCGACGAAATATGGTTACCTGTTCAAAAAATTGTACACGCCAGCTGGCAGTTATCTTTCGATGTACCAACAGTCAATGGCGACGGCACCGACCGCACTCACAAACTCTGTGCGCATCGATGACACCCGAATCCTCGTGTACAAAGCGGGCTCCCAGTACGTCGTGACAGGAGGCGCCGATGGCGCCATTTCGATCAGCAGTGTCACGACACTGACGGGTGAAACGGCGAGCCCTGTCGCGTGCGTGGTTGCAGGTGATCGCATCTTGCAACTCGGCAGTCACAGCGGAACATTCTATCTGAAAGAATGCGGAGTTGTCGGGAATGGATCAGCGCTGCTCACGTCAACCACCACAACGCTCACGGCAAACTGCACGTGCTGTTGGGCCGGCTTGAACAGAGTTGCAATTGTGACGTGGAATGGGGCATCGCTCACATGCTCATACGCTATGTTCACATACGACAGTGGATATCAAACTGTATCCGCAGGCAGCGCGATCGTGGTCGCAAACTCATATGCATCGATGATCGGCGCCATCAAGATTGACACTCTGATCGTCACTGCAACCGTCACGGCAAGCGGTACCGTCCAGATCGGTGCATGGGGAGTGGGCGTAACTTATGGACCATGGACTGTCGGCACCTCGGTGAACGCAGGCCGCATGATTGGAGGAAGAGATGGGATCGTTCACATTCTCACAAACACAACGGCGAACGTCATTCAGATATTGAGTGTGAAAGTGTCAGATGGCACACTCCTTGCTACGAACGTCGTGGATACGGTTCATGATTATACGAGTGCGGTATTGGCAGTGGGAGGTCTCAGTGATGAACAATTCGTCGTTGGTTACAATGGAACTGGCGGCGCAGTGCAGTTTAGAATGCGTATCTGCACGACGGGATACGACGCTGCAACTTCGACAGTCCAGGTGGGTGTCGGACCGCTTTCGACAATCACGGCAACCTGCACTGGCGCATCGATCGCCTCGTTCGACGGTAAGTATTTCGTTGCCACATTGCCAGCAACGTTGTACCTGTATGCGAGACAAGATGATGAAGCAGTTGTTGGCTTCGCAACGACAAGCGTGAATGCCGGCTCCACCGCAAAGGTCACCGGGGATGGAGAAGCGGTCGACGGCACGACAGATGTTATCATGAGAGTAAATGGCAAAGGCAAGAGATTGGTGCCAGCGATCTCGACAACTGTTTATGGAGAGTACGGAGCAAGTGGCATGCTCGCAAGCATGGCATGTGCAACCAGCACGCACGTCGTCAAGTTGAGATCCGATGGGATACGAACAGGGCGACCTGCTAGAACGTAGCGAGGAAGATTTAAATCTGTTGAGATATACGAACATGTTTTTTGTTGTGGCAATTATCGTCATCATCTTGGCTATAGCCGAGTTTTTCGTAAAGGGTGATGTGGTAGGCGGTAATGAAAAGTCGGCACCACGTTGGTTCTTTGTCGGAACAACGTCCGTCGGAAAGTCTTCTTTGATGAAGGAGCTCAGAAGGCGCGGATGGATGACACGAGACATCGACGATATCTACGAAACAACAGGCGGGCATCCATCGAAAGATGCGATACTTGAAACAATTAAAAGTGATATGAAAACAATTCGTAAGAGCCAGCCGTATGCATACGTGAACAGTGGGGCAAAGTCAATCAACATCAACGACTCCGACCTTCCTAACTATTTCAAGAAAGCATATTTGTATGCACCACCGGGAATTGTCATCGAACGGATGTCCGGCAGGAGGCATGTACCACAACCCGATGCAATTCTAGATTTTGCAAGCCTTTACGAAGCTTGCGACAAGAATAATGACGCCCATGGAATTCCGGTTATCAAAAGAGAATCAGTGGAACATGATTTGGTTGAATATCTGAGGATGTCGCAGGGGTCTGCGACGAAACTTGCGCGTCGTCTTTTCGATATGTTTGGTGCTGACGACGAGGTGCATATTAAGCCGCGCAACGACTGGCCTGTCATTATGATGACGCTCCCGATCAAAGAGATTGCAGATGCCCAAATGTGAATATACGAAATGTTGCCGCTAGAACTGATTCATGAGATTGCTGGGTACGAACAGAGATTCGTTTTGCGGAAGGGTATCACCAAGAATATGTTAATGATTTCAGGGCTTAGTGCGAATCCACACGACGCCGCAGTTGACAAGTGCGTGGGGTCGATGTGGACAAACTGGAGTGCAGCGTCGGCGAATAGCAACCCACAAATGGTTGAGCATCTGATGGAGCACAGGTCAAAAATAGACTATGACTGGCTTGCGTTGAATAAAGATGACAGGGCTTTCGCCCACCTGTTGCAAAGTGGCAAACCTATAAACTGGAAGTTTGTGTCGCGAAACTCTGGGAAGCTTGCAACAGAATACGCATTGAGCCACGACAAACACTTAGATGTGCGAAGTGCATGGGCAAACACCAACGACCTGATGGTAAAATATCTCATCGAGTGCGCGCATCCGCATGATGTCGGATATGTTCTGGAAAACAACAACGATCTCATTGCCGATGTTGTGATTGGATATGTTGAATATGGACTCACCGATGACGGATGGTATGATCTCTCCTGTAATAGCAATAAGAAGGTCGAGCCATACATATTGTCACACAAATACGAAGCTTCCGCCAGATTATGCGTGAACCGAAACACAAACATTTTAGACATGGCATTATCTAAACATCTCACCGATGAGTACGAACTGTCGACGAACCCATCAATATTTGTGGAAGATCCAGGATGGGAGCAATTTCTTATGGACGCAAATACTTTCTTTCTCGACCTCGCTACGCTCGGCCAGGAATGACATGTCTAATTTCGCTGCGCCCAGCGCGCTTCCCATATTTCTTTCTGGGACCTGCGCTCCGCATGTCTGTATATGCAAGAGTTTAGGCAGGGAGCTGCGCTCCCCCCGAAGCCAAGTGGCTTCGGCCTAGCTAAGGACACATATCTCCTACATGCGCGTGAGAGCCTCGTACACATGGCCAAGCCAACGTTTGTCTCGTGTGCTCCACATGTTTGTATATGGTTTTTTATATGCAAGAGTTTAGATCTAAACAGCTTGATCAGCTTCTTGCGACGGTGAGGCAAGAGGCTGCGGAGAAAATGAGTGAAGGTATGTTCCCTCCGAGGTATGCGGAGATGCCGATTGTCTATGTTGGAAGAGTTGGGATGTATGTGGGTAGTGAGCATTGCGCATGCGAGAAACCACCGTGGCGGTTGTCCGTGCAGGCGCCGTTCAGAGGAGATGAGCGCGCCTTGACAATTGACAGAACGATAAATGGGACTCCCACAGTGCTGGCATTTGAACTTGGTGAGTATCCTGTGTATGTGACGTATGTGCCAAAGTTTCGTGCCGTTACAAACATGGCGCGTGTGTTTGAACTGACGGACATGGGCGTACCCACAACGCTGGGCGAGCCAAGAAAGTTGCCATGTGACTATGTGCATTTCATGATACATCTGCTCGAATACGGCTCTGCCATGACAATGGTACAACTTGTCACGGTGATGCGCGACTCGTGCGACAGGTTTTGGATGCGCGACATTGTTGGTCCGAAAGCAACTGCAATCAAAGAAGAAAACAAACGTCTCGTCACGGAACTCGCACAACTTCGCGCCGAGAAGAAAGAGTTCGAAACGAACAGGGCTGAGTTCTTTGCACAGACGGGCCAGAACGCATTTGCATTAAAAAAGAGGGCACTTGATGATGAGCGTGTTGCATTTGAGAAAGAACGTAAGATCTTCGAAGGCAAGGCTGGCGTTGATGAGATCCGTCGCCTGAGAGTTGCCATACACATCGCAATAGAAAAGAACAAACAATTATCTGCGGCACTCGAAGAAAAAAATAAACTATTTGATGCGCTGACAACGGAAGGAGCACTACTCTTAGAGACGCTATCGAAATAGCAGCTTCTTTCTGGCACGGCCTCGCTGCGCTCGGCCGTGAAAGAAGCTAGGCAAGAAAGATCGTTCGGATGAGAGCCCCGTGCGCCCCCTAGAATGTTCATGTCTTCTGGACGCTACTCGCGTCGGCGTCTGACATCGCGATTGCGCTGTAGATTTCGCCGATCGTTTTGCGATCCATGGAGCATGCGGTTGTTATCAGGCGCAAGACGTCGACGTCAGCACCATGTGTTTCCAACAGGATGATGGCAGCTGCGAGATACCCATAGGAGCGCAGGCCAGTTGTTTGTGATTTGATGATGTCTGGATAATGTGGATGTTTTTTGAACAGCGTAAAAATGTTGGACGAAAGGTTCGTAATTAAGACGTCATCGACAATTGTGACGCCACTTGCGGAGATAACACGAAGGCCACCAGGATCGTTAGACGTGTGTGACGATCCACACAAGCTTGACGACGACGTAAGAGAATGATATGATGGCGCCGCCTTTTCTTCCATCGGAGCCGATGGCTGCGCCGATACTCCCTCGCCCACAGATGTCATCGTCTTGACGCCTCCATGCATTTCTACTTTAACATTTACTTGTTGTGATTCCGGCTCTCGTGAAAAAATCGATTTACATCTTTGCAGACACGATCCAAAAGTGTCTAAACACGTGCATGCTGCACACAACATCTCCTATACCGGGGGAGAGCCAGCAGCTTCTTTCTGCGGCCTCGGAAAGAAGCTAGGTAAGAAAGCAAAAAAGATAAATCCCAGGGCATGTCCTCGGCTGGTGCGCACTGTGCTATCTTTCTTGCCTCAATACGTGTCATTCCTGACAAAGGGGGTCTTCGGGGGGGAGGCTCGACGAGAAAGAAGCTCTAGCAGATAGATTCGAGTTTATAGACATGAGTGATGGGTGGCATGAATTTAGGACTTTTCTTATTGACCATGTTGCAGAATGGGCCGTTCACAATGTCAATCGTGTCCTTCATTGTGACAAGAGATGCGGAATACGTGACGGACCCTTGCGCAGCGTCGGGTACTTCATCGATGATGAGAAGTTTGTTCTCTTTTTTCTGTGCGACGCTGGCAATGGCAATTAAATAGTTTGTGATGTCTTCGATTTCGGATTCGTGTTTGCATCCAAATGTCCACATACTCGATGGGTCTTGAATGTAGATCGCAAGTGGTGAGGCGGCCTGTATGTAATCTGATGCGATCAATGCACGTCTGGCGAGCTTGAAAAAGCTGAGTCGCCACTGCTCTGTCGCAGGACCTTTCATCATAGCAAGAAGGAGAGGCGCGCCAGGTTTTGCCGATTGCGCGGCAGGCAACAAGGCCTCCGTTGTGCTGGCAATCAAAAATACACACTTCGCGTTGGTTAAGAGTTCCGGTAACGTCATCTATATAGGGAGCTTCTTTCTGGCACGGCCTCGCTTCGCTCGGCCGTGAAAGAAGCTAGGCAAGAAAGATAGCACGGTATGCTCAGCTGAGCATGGGTGTGGCTTGGTGCTGCCATTTAGTCCGGGCAACAAATCCGATTTTACATAAATGATGGTAGGTCTAAAAGATTATTTCTGTGGCCGGGCAAGAAAGCTTGGAACCTGCGCCGGGCTCCGCTCGGCCCCTTACCCCCTTAATAATGTAATGTAATACCTACACCGGGCTCCGCTCGGCCCCCCTTTACAGTGCGATGCTGGATACGTCAGGAATGTTATCTGTATGTGTATGCGGATCCTGTGATTTTGTATACTGTTAGTAGGCGTGAGTCCGAGACTGTGAGATAAGGCCAAGCGCTGATAACGGTGGGAAGAGATTTCCGTCCATGCTCGTCTTGAGATGGAATGTCATACCTGCACGCCCTTCTACCTTCCAAATATTGCAGCGATATGCCATCACGCGACGTTGCGATGTTGATAGTTCCATCGCCGAGCTTCTGTGTGAAAAGGACGTGCCGTATGACAGCGACGGGGTCATCCGGTACGAGGACATCGTATGTCAGATGCCTGCCAAGTTTCAGAAAAGTTGTGTTAAATTTCACTCCCTCCGGGAGTATGGATATCGGATTGTCAGGAACAATCCGCACATCTCTGAACGATGTTGTACCTTCGTAGATACGTATCCCACTTCCTGTCGTGAATAACATGTATCCAAATCCTACATGATAACATAATGGTTTTTTGCAGGCAGATGACTTATCGTAATGCAGTGTTCTGTCGGGCTGCGCAAGAACCATTCCGTTCACATCTCGATAGACAATGGAATTATCAAAACAGCACGCATCTCCGATGTTTGTGTCAATCTCACGTGATATCACGTCGATTTGGACGGGACTCACATAAGACATGATCAATGATAGAATTTCCAGTGGGGCACGCTCCCACATCGGGGCAATGTCATCAACACAGAAATTCGGCAGTTCACACTTCATCCTATAACGGGTGCTTTCAAAGTTTGACAAAAAATACCTATGTGCATGAGCCGGTTGCTCTGTATAATTTAGCATGAACCATCATCAAATGGCCATGCACCCATACCGTCATCAAATGGCCAGGTTTTAATATGGAGGGCTCTACCCACACGGAGAGTTTTGCGCTCAGGTAACGTGTCTGTGCCATCACTAAATGGCCACGCAACGGCCTGATCTGCTTGCAACCCGCCCATAAATGACTTGATATGTGACATTGCTATGACCTAAGTTATACACGGGGATAGAAAAATTCAAATGGCCGGGCGAGCAAGTAAACTGAACACCATGGAAATCTCCGACGATATGCTGCCGGAGTTGATAAAAGACAAGGCGTTTCATCCAGGGCTGCGCGGCACCAGCATGATGAAGAAGTGCATGGCTCTAGGTTTCAAACCAACAACAAAAGATATGCTCGATGTCATGAGACAAGGCGAGTTCGACGACGTGATCGGATTCTACGCAGAAAACAAGTTCGATCCATCTAAGCAAGAAAGCAGAGAACCTCATGTGTCGGCGCCAGTCGGCACGCCGCGCACGCTTGTTGACTTTTGTCCAAAATCTGTTGCCCTCATGAAATGGTTGTCCGGCATGGAACTGACGATGGATCCCGACAAGTTATTTATCTCTGCAGCACTTAACGGATGTGTCGACAGTGCGGTGTGCATCGCAAAAGAATATGCAATGTTCGTTGGAGACGATGGCATCCCATTCCTGCAAAAAGCATATGGATTCCTCAAACGCTTTCCAACTCCGTGGTCGAAAGAAATCAAAAAAGAGATCTCCAACGCAATTGTCACCGGGGCATCCGGAGCGCCCTAGCCTCTCACGATGACCACGCGAACTTGTGGAGTTGCCGTGGCGTATGCAACGATCGCGGCAAGATAGTCGTCCCATGGATCTCCAAGCCCGCATGGAAACGCTATTTCCCTGATGTCCTTGGAGCCTCTTATTTGTTCGAGGCATGTCTTGAACCACAGGAGGCGCATCGCTTTCGAATCAAAATCTTCGTACTGGCGGGGCTTGCCGCAACCGTGTTGCGAGTACATGTTAATAATGAAACGATTTTCCTTCCCATCGCCACAGATGTCAACCGTCCCAAGTTTGTAACGATCGTCAGGTGGAACATCACCGGCTAACACAGCATCTTTTTTTTGATAACAGTCCGCATATGGAAACTTCTTTGTCAGTTGCATGGAGATGCCGGGTGGGCAAACATAAATGCAGTTGCACGTGTTGGCAATGTATTGATATGTCGAGTTAACGAAATCATCCTCCAGCAAAAATAGGTTACGTGGGAATTTTGTCTCCATCGTCTTATAACTAGGCAGCTTCTTTTCGGGGGAGCTGCGCTCCCCCCACCCCCCCTAGCTGAAACCACTGAAAAAAATGCTTGTTCTTTCTTACCTAGCCAGAATACGCCGCGCCGTGCTGCCAGGCGAAGCGAGGCCGTGATGAAAGAAGCTCTAGAAGACAGGGTCGCATTTTCGTGAAGTTTGCGGTGGTGGTGGCAATAGTATGCGGAGATTGTTATAAATAGAATAGTACTGTGTGAAGAAGCACAACCGCCTGAACGTGTCGGTAACGGCTTGCCCGACAGGCGTCGCTGGCTCCGCCACGTCCGGCATGAGTATGTATGAGCCTTTTATGGGATATGGCCACGTTGGCAAGGAAATGACGGATTCGTATGGGAAGTCAGCATTGTCCATGAGTGGCAAATTAAACTGATCTTTCATGTCAAGTCCAGGTTTTGTCAGCCGTGAATCGGAAGTCAGAGCGATTGCGTATTCAATCACGTGCTCTGGACGGTCGGCAAGCCACGTCTGAACTGCGTCGCCGGTGGCTATCCCAGATAACACGCATATGCACATGTCCTGTGGGGTGATGAGATCTTCCTTGACGAGGATGCGCAGTCTGTCCATGAGGAGCCCGTCACCGATTACATACAGTGCTGGAAGCAGTGGATTATCTGCAAATCCTTTCGTGCAAAATACATTCTCCGTCATGGTATATATATGCTGCCATCAATCGTGTTTCTGATCATCGTGATTGTGCTTACGGTCGTGTTCTGGATTCTGACATTCAGTTACATTGAATCCGGATGGGGAATTCTGTGGGGAGTTGGCGCCTTGGTTGGCACGTGGTTTACAATAGGCGCAGGCTGGGCAGTAAAGGATAAACTTATGGCACCCAGCACGCCGACGACCACATAAAGTTTTTCGAATGAGTTGGCCAAGCTTTTTTGCGCCCATCTTGCCATACGTCCGGCAGGGGTGCAAGCCCCACTTAACGCCCAATCTTTCTTGCCACACGTCTTTCCGAGCCGAGCATAGCGAGGCTCGAAGAAAGAAGTGTTTGAATTGGGTAATCGCCATTGATATACACATGATGGCTTTCGATAAGTACATCGGTGAGAAGGTTACCATCAACCAACATGGTGTGATTGGTGGCGAGTTTCCAAATCTTCACGACTTCATCTATTATTTCTACGATGTGTACACGGTTGAAAATGAGAATACGGACCACGTTGACTACGTTTACATCTGCAAGAGATGTGGTGGCGAATGCGCGACACGTGATCGCAATGATGGCATCTGTTACTGTGGCGGACTCGAGTTGATGGGAGAAATCTATGCACTTTATGCGGCACTTCTTGGCCGGCATGACAGACTCAAAAAATCAGACGAACTTATCAACAAAGCTTTATGCATTGTGTGGGATGCGCAAAAGGACGAGTCCCTCCCAACAAATGACCTTGTCACCCGTCTCAATAAATTGATGCTCATGCCACCAGTGAAACGCACGATATCAATCGTTTAGTTCGTACAATGCTAGGGGGAGCGCAGCTCCCCCGTTAGTTCTTGACAAGCGTTTTGATTTCGCCAATTAAACCAACAAATTTCTGTAGTTCTGATATCTCTTTTTTGAGGTTCGATTCAGTTGTGGATTGTAGGACTTTGGCGACGCGAAGTTGGTCGATGAGACTTGTTTCGTTTGCGGTGTGAGTTGCAATGTCGGCCGTCAACATGTCGAGTTCACGCCTATGACGAACTGCTTGCTCCTCTGCGGCCTGCTGTAAAGATGCGATGCGTGCACGCGATGTGACAGCGTCGCCCGTGGAGGCGGCGACGCCTGACTTGGCTGCTTCGAGATCAGTGCGCAGTCTTGAGACTTCTGCAGAATTTTGTGCGCACCGATCGTACAACTCGTGGATGATGCGATCTTTCTGTTGGACGGTATCTCGCAGTGTTTCGTGGGCCACGACGAGGTCGGCTTGGTATTTGACGGATGCTGCGGACGCTTGCAACAAAGTGGTTTTGACACAATTAAGTTCGATCGCTGACTCCCTGCGGAGGTTCTCTGACTCCACGCGAAGGCGTGCAAGTTCAGTATTGCTTTTTGCAAGGTCATCTTTGTATGTGGCGAGAAGTCGTGCATGCTCGGCTTGTATTTCTGCAGAAGCGCGATCTTTGGCAGCAATGTCGGCTGTCGTCGCCTCCAGTTGTTTCTGGAGATCTTCTGCGTGGGCTTGCGCGGCGATCAAGAGTACTGACTGTTTGTCATGTTCAGAATTGAGATCTGCCACCATTGCGTCTGCAGATAATTTTGCCTCGCGGAGTTCGTTGAGTATTTTCTCTTCGTCGTGTGCCCGTTGTATCTCATTCTCCGCAAATTCCTTCGATACATTTTCCATATCGTCGATCTGCGATTGAGACAACTTGGTACGCTTTGCGATCTTCTCTTTCTTGGCTGCGATGAGCGCTTGCGCACGAAGAAGCGTGTCTTTCGCAACATCAAGCGCAGCTGCACCATCTGCAACAACAGCATCAGGAGTAGGCGCGACATCTTCACTGGACGCTGAGGTCTCTGACGACACCACGGCATCTTCACTGGACGCTGAGGCCTCCGCCGGCACGACGGCACCGTCGCTGACATTTGCGTCAACAACTGTGCTATCACAAAGTTGTTTGGTGGCACGTTTAGTTCCGAATCTGCGCCTGCTGGCATCGGGCGTCGTATCCCCACGTCGTGGCGTCGGTGGTCGGATCACTGGTGACGGGCTGCGGACGCGCTCGACGACTACCTGTTGTGCATGCCGTTGTGGGCCGACCACTCCGTCCTTTCTGTAAAAAATTCCACCTGGTCGAATACTTCTTGTTTGTTCCGTCATATACTTTAGCTTCTTTCTTCGCGTCGCCTTCGGCGACGCGAAGAAAGAAGTTAGCAAGAAAGGCAGGACTCCGATAATGGCGATTTCAGCTAGAAGGTGCCCGAGCCACTCTCGGTCCCAGAAAGAAGCTTTGCAAGGTGTGCGACTTCGCACGGTAAAAGGATGCCGGTGTCGTATGCGTTACACATTTTCGCGTACCACGGCCAGAACGGAAGTGCGTCCTCCAGCGTTGGGAGGCGTTCATTTTCTGCGACAAACATAGTTAACTGCGACAGGTTCGCAAAGAACTTTTTCCTGTGTGGCATGTAGTATGAAAATGGCCACTCTGGAATGGACTCTAGATATGAGCCAAGCACCGCACCAAGAGTTCCATCTTGGTACCCCATAAGGATTTTGTAATACCAGTCGTAGTCGATCTGGACGCCAATCACGTTGCAAATGATGTCCGGCAGAATGGGCATTCTCCCATGGGAATGCGCGAAATCTCTCAGTATCGCAAGATTAGTGAAAAACGCAGTTGCCGTCATCTCTATACCGAGGATACAACACGGACGGCCCTAGGCAAAAAAGATCTCTGCCATCGGTGGTGTTCTTATGCGGATGTGAATTCGCACTTACCCCCGGCACATGCGTCGTGATCCACACGAGGCGGACGAGACGGTGCAGTGTGCCATGGAATGTCCACGTGAGCAAGGGCGCGATGGACATCATCCCACTTTTTTGTGGCATCAATGTCTTTAAGACAGTATGAGAGACGAAGCTTATCTCCAGCGAAATAATTGTTAGCAAACTTCTCTGCGCGTTTTAGCCAGATCAATTTGTCGACTGTTGATTTGGTGTCGGCAATTGAAACCGGCAGTTCTGCAGATGACAGGTTGACAACTGGGAGTTTGATCGAACCGAGAAGGGTATCGCATGCATCATACAAATTTGGGAAGACGTCTTGCGCGTGCACAATCAGACCGCTCGCAAAGAGCGCCGCGTTCCCATACAACGAGATGAGTTTTGGTAAGGTCGGCACTTGTTGGAACGGCGCATAATGATACGTTTTGTCGCCCGTTGCGGCGAGCAACGTCATGCCAGAGATCTCGTTGCGATGTTTATAAATTGCAAGTGTGATGTCGGCACGTTCTCCTGGTTGGATGGAAGTTGTCGATGACACATTGTGCTCCGGGGGAGCTGCGCTCCCCCGCCCCCCCTGGCCAGTCCCCCCGCCAGTCTCTTGTGGAGTTGCGCCTTCATCGACCCAATACTTCTTGACGAGTATGATCGTGTTGAGGAATTTGATCGGGGCAATGTGGGTGACTGCGCCGTGCGGAGCTTCACATGGGAATGTTGCGATGCGGGCACCCCCGACACTGCTTGCTGTGCCGGTGTGTTCGATCAGTGCGGGCGCATACTTTTCCATGAAGTCGCCAAGTGGATCGGTGTCGTCGATGCGGACTCTTCTCAGATATTTCTTGGCATAGCGCGTATGGATGCCAGATGACGTGTCCAGGAGGCATGATGTCGTTCCTGACGGTTTGACACAAGTGGTACGGGATGCCGGGTTGATGCGCAAGAGTTTTGCGTACTCCACATTTGTTGAGCGAACGATCCTCGCACCTTGGGCAAGGATGGCAGGGTCGAATGCAATTTTCGGATTGTCCATCATGCCCGTCATAGACACGCCAAGCAGCGGATCGGCACGGACGATCGCTTCTGTTGTCGGACCGAGAAATGGGAATGATGTGTATGTTGCTTGAATTGTGCCAAGGATACTTGCGAGTTCGCACGCTTTGTAGAAATCCCCAGCGGACTTCACGAGCTTCATATTAATCTCTGTGAGATTGCAGAATGCCCAGCCCGTAGGGGAGTTTTCCCCCTCTGGCATGGTCTCTGCATTGGCAGCATCGGAAGCTGCGTGCGGCTCCCCGCAGTGCAGGATCGGGTCAAGGCCGACCTCACCACATGGATTGTACAGGATGTAATTGTGATATGCCCAGAAGAATCCAGGCTCACCGAATTCGATTGCCGTCTTGACGACTTCGTTAAACTGTTCCAAATTGATTTCTGAGCGTATCAAGATGACGGAGTTGTTGGAGAAGGAGCGTTGCGGATTCTCCTGATACCAGTTACCCGTTTTTGCATTCATCATCTCTTTGTCGGAGTGATCGAAGAGAATGAGGATCGCAGAGCGTCTGATGCCGCCGGACATCACCGCACTTGCGGAATGAACAAGTATGTCATAGATTTGTATCGGGCGCAACTGCACGCCATCGGAAGGTCCCCCATCAAGCGTAGGCATGGTGGAGCCCTGCGTTGGCATCCACGAATCGATGAGACGTGTGACGCGGGTCAACATCTGACAAAGCGGACGGGGTCCAGGAGCCAACGCTCCAGATGATGAGATCAGCGCGCCTTGCGGACGGATCTTTGAGTAATCAAACTCAACCACTTTACGGAAGTACGGAGACGAGGTGTTGGCATATGAGTCAATGACGATGCCAAGCGCATCGGCCCATCCCTCGATGGAATCTTGGATCTCGTAAGTGGGGCCTGCAGCCCCACACCCCTGCCCAATGGGGCCTGCAGCCCCACACCCCTGCCCAATGGGGCCTGCAGCCCCACACCCCTGCCCCAGTGAGGTGTCGCGTGGATAGAACTTTGGCATTTTAGAAGTGTGCGTGCGAGAGATGTTCATGCCGACTCCACACCCACATAACAAGAGCCACATAGCTTCTCTGAAGACCTCGATGCGATCGGCATACGAACCGCAACAGTTGTAGATTCGAGCATTCTTTGTGAGAATGCCGGATCCGCCATATTGAAGTGCACGTTGTGATCCAACAATTTTCTTGGCAATGAGTGCATCAAGAAGCCGCTCGAGCGCGGAAGATGCGGTGGGGCCTGCAGCCCCACACCCCTGCACGGTGGCGTCAAGGAGTCCAAGATCACTAAGATGATCACGATGCATCGTGATCATGCGCGTGCACTGTTCTTTCCACGTCTCACGACTGCCATCGATAAATCTCGCATACTTCGCAACACGAATAAACTCACCGAGTACTTCCGTCATTTGCCTATACCAGGGGCCGTCTTCAAAGCTGGGGGAGCATCAAGAGAGGCGCGAAAGACCGTTTGAATTATACGCCATGTTCGAGTACGAACGCAAATATGTTACGCTGGTTAGCTTGTTTGAGGCGAGTGGTGATGGGCATGGATATGGGAAAGAGGCCAATGTGGAAATACGTCGTATGTTTGGTGAGAAGTATGCGGTGGTAACGAATATGTATTTGTGGGTTGTTGAATCTAATCTTGTGTTGGATGACTGTGGCACATACACGGATGACGACGATGACGACTATGAAGACGAGGTCATGGTAGGTTGGGGAAAAAACGCATGCGCGTTTGCGGAAGACGGCATACTTTATCTGTTTCGTGTTGAAAAGTGCGTGACGGGCATCAAATGTATTGGTCCACCCGCTATTGGCGGAATAGTTAATGGCCGCCACACCATCATACTTCACAAGTCATGTGACGGTCATGATCGCGATGGTGTTCCCGAAAATGTCAACATCATTTCACGTCTTCCAGCGCGGCATCACATAACCAACTTGCCAACAGAACTCGATCACATCGTATATTCGTATCTTGGTGGCAGCGTTGGCCTTCATGACACGACTGCCGACATCGATAACTTCGAATACGTCGCACAGCTTGACGTGGCGACAAATCGAGATATACGCGGTAAAAAATGGCATCATTGTTCTGATGTGTGGGTGTCTGGCGAGGCGTGTGTAACGATATCACATACGCGTGAACGCGAGACAAGGGTGGATGAAATCACATCACACGGCGACACACACGAACACGTTCAACACATTATCATAGATGTCTCCAAGCTGGCCGATGGCGGAAGTCTCACACAACTTGACCACATCATGCATCTTGAGCGCGACAATCACTCGGTCGATATTTGCGATGGATGCATACTCGTTGACAACAAGTTGTACGCGTATTTCAGATCCGGCCGGCTTGGCAAACCATATGACATCACACCGTCGTACACAATTATTCCGTATCAACACGGTGATACCCATGGTGACATAGACATCATCTGGTAAGCTTCTTTCTAATCGGGCCTCGCTTCGCTCCGAGGGAGCTCCGGGCGCAGCTCTGGGCCCGGCCCCCCTAGCTAGAACCAGGATGGCAAAGCCGGCTAGGCAAGAAAGGACACCTAAGACTCCTAATTCTCAGCAAGGGGCCCGGAGCTCCCTCGGTTTGAAAGCCCCCGTTATACGGGATGGTTGATTACGATCGCAGATATCTTACAGAGACTGGCGTCGTTGAGAGCTTTGATGGCGGGTTTCATTACGACATTGAAATGCGTACTGTCTCGGATGAGATGAGCGTGATAATGGCCGGTCCATACACATGGGCCGTACCATCGGGGCCAATGGTAAAACATTTTGTGGCCGACCACACGACGGATACGGTGATGGGATACGGAGACGGCATATGCGTATACGCAGTTGGTCGTACGCTGCGCTTATTTAAAATAACCGAACTCGTGACACATATCAACTTCCTTGGCGTGTTCGGAATTGGTGCCATCGCCGATGATCGCTTTGTGATCTTAGTCGGGGGAGCCCCGGCAGTGCGGGACGCGAACATAGTCACCACTTCCAGGATGCCGCCACCATGCGAAGATCTCGATTTACCGGCAGAACTCACTCACATCATTGGCTCGTTCATGGGCGACAGTATGGGGTTGCATGACAAAATCGCATATGTCGATAATTTCGAATACGTCGCACAGCTCCACGTGGCTACAGATGTCGATGTTAATGGAAAAAAATGGCACCACGGAGATGGCGTCTGGGTATCGGGAAACGCGCATGTAACACGAGCGCGTTCATGCAAAAACACGACAATTGTATCAGAGATCACATCGAATGGGAATACGCGCGAGTGGCTCACACATTACGTGATCGACTTTTCCAAACAGGTTGGGCGCGATGATGATTCCGCACGTGGCGGCGACGACTGCCACGTATTAGCGCAACGTTATGGTCACACCGTCGAAATTTCAGATGGCTGTTTGTTGGCCGACAACAAACAGTGCGCGTATCTCGGGCCGATGGAATTTGGAGACCCATACGACGTCATACCATCATACACAATTGTCCCATGCGAAGGCGGCGACATCGAAATACTCTGGTAGCTTCTTTCTCGCGGTCCCTTCGGGTTTGTGGGGGGATGCGGGGGGGCCGGAGGCCCCCCGGAAGAAGTTAGGCAAGAAAACTGGGAGCTGCGCTCCCCCCGCAGCCACTTGGCTGCGGGCCCCCGCTAAGACCAAGATGGCAAAGCCGGCTAGGCAAGAAAGAATACTCAGTGGTTCTCAGCGGAGGCCTTGCTTTTTTAATGGAGTCCGAATTGCCTGTGATGGTCGAATGAGAACGCGTCGGCCTGTTTACGGCCGTATGAATCATATGAGCCAAAACTTGGCGGATTGACAGGAGGGTTCACAATTCTGTGACCGTATGCCTGGCCAATGGTGTTGAGAAATCCATGTGATTCATATCCGATATCTCCTTTTTTGGTGCCGAGCCCACTGCAATGTAAGGATCATTCGGATCCCCTCCCCAACAGAACGCTGCCACACACGCGACACAGCACACGAAGCAGATGATAATGGCACGCATTTCTTGATATATTATACAAATTCAATCGAACTGCAATGAACACTGCGGAGAAAGATCTTTACGATTCATGGCCACAGCTTCCGATGGAGCTAATACCACTTGTGATGGATTATGCGATGTTCAAGCCAAGAGTTGTGAAGATTCCATACATGTACATGGTACATCTTGGTGGAAATCTTGTTATTGGCGACGACGAACGCAGGCGGCTGTTCCTGTATGACTTTGTGTCTGGAAAGTCCATTACGGGACAACACTACGGCGTGATGAGCGTTGATGGTGATATCATCAGCTCCGGCGACATGAGTCAATCACACAGAGTGCGCAAATGGGAGATCGATGACAACACGACAATCGACGACATACTGGAACCAATAAAGCCGGTTGTTGCGTCTTTCTATTCGGCTGAACTTACGGTATGTGCAGACGGATGGCAGTTCCTGCGGCCTTCGATATCCATAAAACAGTTAGCGACGAATCTGTTGGTGGAATATCAGCGGAACGATGTTCTTTGGTCGCTCACGATCAATAAACGTGTATATGATTGTGGTTGCTGCGGGGTGTACATAACGGGTGCGATGCTCACCATCAAAGACTTCAACATCCTGATTAGCAACGAAAACATCAACACGAAATACCTCAGACCAACGCAGGGCACAGGAATCAGGTACATCACATAGCAGCTTCTTTCTTTCACGGCCTCGCTTTGCTCGACGCGAATGACACGTAGTGAGGCAAGAAAGAGCTTCTTTCTGGCGCAGATCTTCGGCCGCAAATGACACGCAGTGAGGCAAGAAAGATAATCCTGATTGCGCCCCCTGTGCGCGGTGAAAGCTTTTTTGAATTTTATATACGACGGAACACATGGACGGATTTATTACTGCAGATAAAACGGTCATCGTGTACAAGGCGATGTGGCATCATTGTGTTGGTCCGTCGTTTGCGACGTACGAACGTGCGGATGCGGAGGAGTGCCGCCAGAGCAAAGTGATCGCTCACAAAATGGTGGAAGAAAAAGAGCTTGTCAAACGCGGATTTGGGAAGTTTAAAGCACTGCCAAAGCACATCCAAGCCGTGCTGAGAGATGCGATGGTTCGCGAGTTGAGATATGTTTATGACGGGTGGGAAGATTGGCACCGGCATGGTTGGGCAAAGGATCGGGGCGGATTCCGTACGCTTGCAACCATTCTGACGGAGGACCTTTTGAAACACAATGGCGATGTGCTCTGGCTGATCTCCAACTATGACCGGTTGATTTACGATGTCGGCGATGAACGAACTTCGTCTCCGGATGAGGGTGAACATTTACGTGTAACGGAGGTCCGTGCCGCAGAGGGCACCGCCTCCTGCATATTCGTTATGACGGATTGTAACCAGTTGCGTGGAATGCTTTACCTGTGGGATGGATGTACACTGACATTCCTACAGAGAACGAGCTACGATCCACGCCCGCCGTATCTGGATCTCAAAAAATATCTACTGAGTGATGAGTTTAGTGAGCTCGTGCTGTAGGATGATACTCGTGCGTTACATATAGATGGCGCTCTATCTTGGAAGCATACAGGCGACGAATGTTGGCGTGAGCGGCAGTTTGGTGAGGAACGGTTACACGTTAGCATTACCGGTGCTAACGTCAAATGATGAGATCATGACGGCCGGCGCAAGTCAGGTGTTGGCAAATAAGACACTGAGCTCTGGGACGGTCTTGGATGCAGCAGTGCTTTCGAACAGTCAGGTGAGGACGGCAAGTAATCATGTGGTGACGTTTGGAGATTTTGATCAAACCGTTGCGACTGTCGCCACTGCGCAGACTCTTTTTAACAAGACACTTGCGAGTCCGGTGATTAGCGAGATCGTCAATGGAGCTGCAACTGTCTCGTTACCGAACGTCACGGACACTCTCGTCGGCCGTCTGACAATGGACACACTCGCAAACAAAACTTTAACGAGCCCGCAAATATCGGAGATTGTAAATGGCGGCGCAACACTGACCGTGCCGTCCGTCACGGACACGCTTGTCGGGAGGGCGACCTCTGACACTCTCACAAACAAGACGATTGTCGGGGCAACCGTGGCCAGCATCGTGAACGGTGGCCAAACAATCTCATTCCCTGTCGCAACCGACACGGTGGTCTGTCGTGATACGATCGATACGCTCACGAACAAAACTCTGACGTCGCCAACGATTGCGACGATCGTCAACGGTGCTGCGACAGTGCAGGTCCCACTTCACAATGGAACTCTTGCGACTATCGACGGCTCTGAGAATCTAACAAATAAAACACTCACGTCACCACATGTATCATCCATCATGAACGGGTTGGCCACAGTGTCCATGCCGATTGTCACCAGTACGCTTGCGACACTTGCTGGCACTGAGACACTGACGAACAAAACGCTCACCACACCGAAGATCGTGAGCATTTTATGTAGTGATTTCCTACTGACACTGCCAGCTGCGACGGACACGTTGGTTGGGCGCGCAACAACCGACACTCTCACAAACAAGACCATCACATCATGCACTGTGGGAGGGGTGACCACGGCATCTGGAACGGTAACAAACGGGGCAGCAATGACGATCGATTTCACAAATTCGTTCATAACAATTGGTGCGGCGGCGACTCCGTCATATGCGCTTTGGACGTCTGGCAAGAGCGTAAGATTCGAGTCGGCGTTTGATTCTGATAGAATTTTCGAACTAGCAAACATCACGACAACAATGTTTTGTACGGAGAATCCAACGCCAGGCGATCTTGATGGTATGCTCGCAATGAAACATGCCGACTCAACTTATTCTGTCGGCCAAGTTTCTGGGTATGGATGGGGTCTCGTCGACACAGTGCCAGTAACAGATGGCATTCTGAGAATGGTTTACGGTGCGAGACCGGTGGTCGATGATCCTGCACATAATACAAATTGGTTCGCGCCGAGCACAATCGTTCCGATCATGTCGGTTGTGAAAGATAAGTTTGGATTTGGCGTTGAACCACCAACAGAAAGGGTGGATGTTCTTGGCAACATCAAACTCAGCGGAAGTGTGAAACACATGACGAACACTTATACATTTCCTGTGACAGGCGGAGAATTCGTGACTTTGGACGCGACTCAAACCCTCACGGGAAAGACATTGACGGGCGCCGCGATGACGTCACCAACGATCAGCGGACTGACGTTAGTCAGCGGAACATTGTCAAGTGCTGGCAAGTTTTATCTGAATGCGGACACTGGTAAAATGTCCATTGGGACGACGGCATCGGTTCCAACGCAAGCGCTGGAAGTGGATGGAAACATTGTTGTGACAGGGACATTCATGAAGTCAACGTCCATATACGGGCTGCCGGCAATCGGCGCAACCACTGATACAATTGTCACAAATGCGAGCTCATCCGTACTGACAAATAAAACGATCACGTCTGCGATATTGGCGGGAACGTCGTCGGCAGTCGGCAAGGTGTATGTGGATGCAACAAATGGAAGAATCGCCGTTGGAAGTGGTGCAACGGCACCGACGGAGTCTCTGGAAGTTACGGGTAACCAGAAGATCACTGGCGCCTTCAATGACACAACCAATACGTGGACTCTTCAGAGGACGGCATTCGCCGCACAGACTCTTTATGTGATGCCAGATCCACTTTCTGTGGGGAGTGTGATGATGGGCATCAACACAAATTCTAACGTTGTGTGCACATTGGCAAACACATCATATGCAAATCCATCTCGCGATAACATCACCGGCACTGCATACACGACATCCGGTCTGAACGCATTTTCCATGAACACCGCAGGCTATTACAGAATTATGGTACGCACCACATTCACAGTCAATAACAACTGTGTGATCACGCAAAGATTGAGCATCGGCGGCACCGATGAAACCGTGTATACGCCCGTCAGCGTTCAAAGAGCTACCGCAATCATTATGCAGCTTGGTTATGAATATCCATTTGCTGACGTGGCTGCAGGGCAGGTTATCTTGCCCGTCTGGCAAAGCGACACCGCGAACAGGACAATCACAATCACTCGACAATTGGTAAGTTGTGTACTGATTGGCGGAAAACGCCCGTAGTTAAGAAAGGACAGGCTCTGCCATCTTCGCGCAGTCGACAAAAAAGATCAGCCCGCTGGCACGCCATGCCGATGAATTCCATTGAGCACGGGCAGCGAATCTGGTTTTACGTAAACGACGGTAGGTCCGAAAGAGCCTTTTCCAGCGACGTCTCCCGCGGTGTGGCGCCCACGTTTGAATTTTTTGTACCCTCAAGGCAACCGGTTATCCTGAAAGATTCGTCTTTCCGATAACCGCTCTCCTGTGATCCATGATTTCTGATCTTTCGAAAATTGTCAGTTCGGTGTATGTGCCCAAGTACCGTTTACGTGAAGGTCTTGAGTTTCTGGCGGAAGATGTTTATTATTTGACTGCGAATCCCCACCTTGGTGCTGGTAAGTACGTTGTGCGCCGACCCGACAAAGTGGATTTTGGTGACTTGAGTTTGCATGAGAGTGATGACGCCGTAAGGTGGCTGACGGGTCATCCCTGGCACATCGAAAGTCCTTTCGCAATCAATAAGAATCCCAATGCAGTTGCGTGGTGTATCTCCCATGGAAAATTCATCAAGTACCTCTCCTACAATTATTCTCCTGAAGCGACGGCTTGGCTGTTGCAGGATACTCGCCGTTTCGAACTTGTTGCCGTAGGCGGTCTTTCAAGCAATCCAGAAGACGACATGGTTCGCACCCTTATTGATGTTGACAGCCAGAGCGGACAACTCCCCGTGGGCGCGCGTCCTCCCAGCTGGATCGACAAGAAAGCGTTTGCAAAGAATCCGAATCAACTTGCCATCAGTTATTCGCTTAACGATCCCGACGGGCTTTGTGTGGAGAGTTTGAGTGCGCAGACGGACCAGAAGGTTGCCGATGAACTGCTTGAGAACGCGGAAGAAAAAATCTTCGATGGGTCCGAGTCTTCCAAGAAGTGGTGCGAGAATTGGTTGGCAAATCCCAATGCGAGTATTGCAGAGTTTGTGATGAAGAACATTGAGAAGATCAGGGGCGTTGTTAGTTGGGCTCCATTCGTGTTGGCAAAAAATGAGAGTCGTGATATCGTTGATTGGTTGATGGAACATCCGATGGATATCTGCAGGGATGAGTTTTCAAGCAATCCGATGGCAGTCCCTTTCCTGCGAGACAATACGTGGCTGATTAGTCGTGTGGGCCTTGCGAATAATCACAGTGTTGATGGTGTCAAGTTGGCCCTGGAGTATTTCATTGCGGAGGGAGATGATCTCACCCATAATTTCCGGAGAAATCCGTTCATCTTTGAGGATGATCCAGATTGGTGCGGATTTGTGGAGTCCGTACTTGACCCTTGAGAGGTCTAAACCGTGGAAGATGGCCGCGAGCCAGAGCCCACATAAAAAAAGAATGTTGTCCCAAGCGGGATAACGTTCTTTGTGGGTGGGGCCTGCAGCCCCACGCCCCTGCTCTGACTGCACAGATAGATACTCAGCTTGGCGCTTCGTCTTGACAGTACTGAAACCACTGCAAAAAAAGTTCATACGAATTCTATCTTCCCGTAATCCATGTTTTTTCCAAACCCTATTCCACCTGGCAATTCTATCTGCAGATATTTCTCAACACCGACACAACACCACCCAGTCCCACCGGTTTTTACCCAGACGGGTGTGCCATCCCCTAGGTTAAACCAGTGGATAGTTCCATTTACCACGCACATAACAGAGGTGACATTTCCTTCTGGGCAACGACGAGGTGTGTCTATCCATAGTTCAGACAACTTACTGTTACCGATAACAAATGCCTTAACGCCTGTAATAGCTTGTGTGTGGAATTCATCCACAAGTATGTATGACGGGGGGCTCCGCCCCCCGAAGACCCCCAACCCACGTTGTTTTGTCTCATTGTGAAGTGCGAAAGCGGAGGCTGACTTTGCGCACTGTTGGGCCTCTTCAATCACATAATTCATGGCATATGCGGCCACGTACTCGTTGTCAAGATATGGTCCGGCCGACAGGCTAAATCGGTCATTGTGGCCACGCATGACTCTGACAAGTTTACGGCCGAGTTCTTCCCCGGTGATTGCGAGTTGTTCGTAGTCTGGAGTCATGTGTATATTCAAAGTGGGGCCGAGCGAAGCTCCTCACATCTTCCGGAAAAGCTTTTGCTGCCTGAGCTTCCCCCAAAGCTGCCAAGCGAAGCGGGGCAGCTTTGAATTATAGGATGTCTCTGTTCGAAATCCCAAAAGAGTGCTTCCTTGCGGATGGTGGGAACAATGATGTCGCATTGGCGGCAGATAAATTTGTGTGGCAGTTGACGCCGCCTTATAAAAAGTTAACTGTCGAGGGCACCGTGATTGGGGCATGCAACGGAAAGATCATGACGGACAAAGCAACGTACATCTTGCCGCACCTCAGTGAATGCCGTGCAGAGAAGTGCCAATCGTATGAAACTCGTAGTGCCGTCGTCTTGTTCAAGCTTAAAAAATGGCAATACAGAGGGATGCGAGTGAACATGACGGACACGACCGTCACTATTATGATTGGTCAGCATTTACGCAAGTTCAAGGCGAGCGCGTATCCAATTAAAATATTTTACTCACAGACGGATTCGGATTTTGTCGTTGGCATTCGTAGCGGGAGGAAGAGTGGGCGTTTCATGTGGATCGACAAGTATGGGCTGCACGAATGCCAATGCACTGACACCATGGAATTCACATACTCATATGACCACTGGGACGTGACAAACCCGCTCCGGGGTGAGAGAAAATATGTTGCCACGCGTCATGTCGTTTCGTTCAAGGAACCAGGTTACCAACTCCTGCAGATGAACAATATTCTTGCACTGGACAATCGTCTGCCGATTGAACTGCATGAGATCATCAGTGAGTTCATGGGTTGTAAGTGGAATGTGGTGCGCCATTCCACACCTCATGCACTGATGTCGTTCGTGCGGGCGTGCACCGAAGGGCGCATTGCCGTGAGAACGTATTTTGACAAAACCTTCATTGATAACCCTAATGCCGACACGCTTTCGTTTGAGAGTGATGAATGTGATGCGTACGAAAACCATCTCGTCATACGCAGGGCTGACACGGTGTTCATTGTTGATCTTGATGACATGAAGCCGTCGTACACAGCATTGTACGCCCGACGCAATAATATTCGGTGCGGACCAACATCGTTCTCCATTGGAAATGCCTATTATTCGTATGATGTATTTGCAGAAGAGAGAGCGATCATGGTTGATGATGCTTGGGGATATTTTCATGAACGGGCTGAACTGAGTGTTGGTCGATGGCATTACGTTATTGACGACGCAAAAGTGACGGAGCTTCCATTCTGTGACAAATGTGACAAAACCTGCATCACCATGAACGGTTATCACATCAATGTGCCAGAATTCGGAAGATGCGCATTCCATATTTGGCGGCGCGGTAAGCGCACCCTGTTCGCCATGGCTGGCCCAGCTGGCACACATTTCCAGATTCACGAAGATGGCAAGTTGGTCTCATTCTGGACAGATGGATACCCGACGGATGGAGATATCATGTTTACTGGAGATGTTGTGAGTTTTCACTCAGGAAACACATGGACCACGTTCAGCCGGGGAGCTGCGCTCCCCGAAACCCCTAGCTGAGAATCTGGAGACCAAGGAATCCTTTTTTTGCCCACTGCGCATAATCTTTCTTCCCGCTACGCGTCATTACCGCGATCGCGAAGCGATCGTGATGACGACGAAGTCGGCTGTTTGAATTATATGAGATGACTAAGACCACGATCGATCTTAACGCGTTAGAATTTGTTGAGGGTTCCCCGCCTGGGATATTCATTACAGACGCGTATGGCTGTCAGGTGCGGCGGCAGCCGTTGGAAAATCGTCTTGTGATAACAGCTGGGAATAAATGCGCGTCCGTTGCGCTGCCCAGCCAGACCACGATAGATTTTGTTTGCGGACCATGCGAATTGCCTAAGCCGCCAGTGGCGGACGAAATTGTGTTTGCCGACAGTGTATGCAAAATTCGTATGCCGTCTTCTCAACTGTGCAAGGAAGTCTTGCTGCAGGGGATATGCAAACAGAAGTTTATTGTTAACAACGATTTCACGATTAGTGCAACGGAATGTGGCGGGTGGATGGTGGTGAATCGGGACAGTGAAATCGACGACGTCGCTGTCGGTGTATTCATTATGGATGACGTCCTTTATGCGCCACCTTACTATTATCCTGAGATCAGCAATGCGCGCTGCCATAAAGGTGTCATCTATGATCAGGTGACCGGCATGATCGTGGCATGGGATAAGAAACGTCATCCACTGTATCCAGCGCCTGTAATCGTGACACGGAATACGACTGAACCTCACTGTGCGCTCAGCGTTCTGCCACCAGAGCTCGTTGGCATTATTGAATTATATTTGCCTGGTGATCGCGTCATCACGCCACATCCTATGCAGGAAATATGCGACACCAAATATGTTGATGCGCTGTTTAAATATTATGGCATCTGTGGCGCATACGATGTATACACGTCATGTAATATGTCCGTCATGATCAAGCGTGATCTCGAGGACACATATTTCGAGATTGATGATTCAGCGACATGTATCACATATGTCAACGACATACATGCGAAAACGACGGATGTCGTCATTGACGGAATGTCTCCCGGCGGAGTGGGGCCTGCAGCCCCACGCCCCTGCGCCGACGGCAAGGTGGGGCCTGCAGCCCCACGCCCCTGCGCCGACGGCACGCTTTACACGCTGGGATGGGGAACGCCTCAAGTCATACGCATATCTCCATTCATCGGGTTTCACGAAATACCTGGCGTCGGTCTGTGTTTTGCAACAGTTCCCGGAACTGCGTATATCGTCGGTTGCCCCCATCATCCACTTCGTGTCTATATGCAAAATATCACATCAAAATACGCCACATGTATGTCACGAAGTGAAAAGGGTACATACATACACGCCATCAGATTTTCAGATATGAAAGCCATCTGCCAAAGAAGTGTGGCATCCTTCGAAATCACTTCGGTGGAAGTCGTCGGAGAAGCCGACGCATGATGGCACGAAGTGAGATAAAAAAAGCATCTTTTTTTATCTGCTTTCTGCACATGGTATCAGGGGTTCCATGCAGATTGCACAGACGTCCTTACATAGCGGATGGCCATGGGTCCACAGGGTTGGCGCTCTGCACACTGGACATGTTCCGGCTTTCCATCTGTGGATGCAACAACAATGAAACTCATGCCCGCAACACAACACCTCACAATCCCAGCTCAGTGGCGTGCCTGGAAAATCATTGAGAATATCATGTGTGAGATTAGTCTCATCCCATGTGAATTGTTCTTTACATTCTGTACATGCCAACCATGGGCACACGGTGGCGTGTGAATACATGCCATGTGGGACACACGTACTGTGACGATATTCGCCATCTCTGCATCGCACGATGTGCCGCTACCATTCTCCAGATACACGCGGTGTGAGCCGGCGTCGATGAACGCGGCGCTAGATCCGTGAACAACGATTGTATTGTGGCACCCTGATATGATGTAAAATGGTCCACGCCGCGTGAGCCCGTATTCCGGAGATCGCATCCCCGTAACACAGAACTTTCCGATCGGAGTTTTAATGTACAAAGCGCCATGATCATCCAACGATATCGCAACCGGCGCACCGGTCCATTCCCACTGCAATATATCATATGAACCGGGAACCTGACAGGGATGAATCTCCTCAAACGTGAGTTTATTGACATCGATCACATCATACCAAAATTTCTCATAACCTGTCTCAACGTGGATAGAGCACATTTCTACTGCAGATTGCACAACTGTGATGCATGCACCCGCATCCACATAGACACCAGGTGGCAACCTAGTCCCCATCTGGTCAGTCGGCACTCCTGGGCGCAGTTTTGTGACCTGCGCACGCAGGCCTGGCTGTTTCGCAAGCAGGGCTGGAGCCAGAGCCGGAGCTGGAGCCGGCCACATCTGATCGATGGACGTTAGCAAACCTTCCGTGATTTCATACAAAATACCATCACGCACAAGCGTATTAGATTTCAGCCATACAACAGCTCGGAGCCTAGGATTTTTTGAGGGCATCTGAACAACGGCCTCGACGAGGTCCTCATCCCACACGACAACGTGCCCATCCGGCGTGCCGTACACAGTGGGGCCTGCAGCCCCACACCCCTGCTCCGACTGCACAGTGGGGCCTGCAGAGTGGGGGATGGAATCTCCCACACCCCCCTGCACAGTGGGCATCGGCGCGATTAGAACTTTCCCAAAGATTTCTTTAATGGGTGCGGCGCCCATCCACATCGCAAGACGACGCGTCACGTATTCCATATATTCAAACAGTCATTGCGAAGCTGGCTGTTTGAATCCATATACAGCAATGTTATCAAAGTTGCCATTGGAGTTGATAGATATCATTGTGGGGTATGCGCCACAGAACCGGCTCAGAAAAGATGTCCCCGAAGACAAACTGGATATTGGCGGGATGTGTAGAAATTACAATGCAGTTAAATACTGCATCGCACATCCGGACAAGTTGGACTGGGTTGCATTTTCATACAATGAGGATCCAGAGGCGGTTGCCTGGTGCATTGCACATCCTGACAAGATCTTCTGGTTTGGGTTCTCATCTAACCGAAATCCAAACGCTGTTGCATACTGCATACAAAACGCAGACAAGCTGGACTGGATACAATTCTCGTGCAACGAAGATCCAGAGGCGGTTGCCTGTTGTTTGCGGAACGCAGACAAGCTGGACTGGGATACGTTCTCATGGAATGAGAATCCAACTGCGGTCGCATTTTGCATACGGAACGTAAATAAACTTGTTTGGCGCTCGTTTGCATTGAATGAGAATTCAGATGCGGTTGCGTGGTGCATCGCGCACCCGGACAAGTTAGATTGGAAGTCGTTCTCATGTAACAGAAATCCAGACGCGGTTGCATATTGTTTACGGAACGCAAACAAGCTAGACTGGGAGGTGTTCTCACGTAACAAACATCCAGACGCGGTTGCCTACTGCATACAAAATGAGGGCAAGCTGGATTGGCGTTCGTTCTCATCTAACGAACATCCAGATGCCGTCGCCTGGTGTATCGCACATCCGGACAAGCTGGATTGGGAGGTGTTCTCACGAAATGGACATCCTGATGCCACAAAGTTCTGTGTACGAAATGAGGCCAGGTTGGATTTAGCCAGTATCGCATGGAACGACAATCCAGAGATAGTGAAGTTCTGTATACGAAACGAGGCCAGATTGGACTGGCACAAGTTTTCACATAACGTAAATCCAGACGCGGTCACATATTGTTTACGGAACGTAAACAAGTTAAATTGGGATGTAATCTCCGCTAATCCTGCGATCTGGGAGATTGACCCCACATATAGAGAACTCTTATTTGAGATTCTGTGAACAATGCCGATTACGTTATCTCCCGAAGCTTTTTTGATTGCGGCTGGAAAATACGATGTGGCGAGTCTTCCGTATTGTGATGTGAAAGCGAGCAATTGTTTTCCCATAGATCACGGGGTGGTGTATGTGCGGGAAGATCCGTTTATGCGATTGACATTGCCATGCCGGATCAAGGAGCTTCTTTCAAGCTGCCTCGCTACGCTCCGGGGGGGCTTTGCCCCCTGTTGCAAAGAAGCTAGGCAAGAAAAAGGGCCTCTTGAGAAGGAGCCTCCGCAGGTAGGTATTTCCGCGTATTCAGATGGGATCTGTGATGGAACAACGCTACTAGTAATGCCAAGTCATGTGTACGCACTTGATAACCTATTTGTTGTTACGGAAAACTTTGTGTATGGCGCAGCCAATCAAAAACCACAGACAAGCACGGTCGTCGGTTGGACGGGCGAGCCCAATTGGCCAGACGCCGACATGCTCGTTCAGGATGGTACGCTCATTCCAACAAAAACTAGTTTCGTTGATGCGATGCGGGAGTGCCCACTTGAGCTTGTCGACATTATCGAAAGTTACGTGCCAAACGGATTGTGCAATGGAACCGTTGCGTATTGTAAACTGATGCGGTTTCATCCGAACGCACCCATGTACAGGGCGTGCGATGTTAGACAAAAACACTGCATGACGAGAGTGGATCTGTTCAGGATGGATGAGCAACCGATGCCGTCCGGCTATCATGAGGGTGCGACGCGCGTTGTGAAGGTAACAGATTTTAAATGTGAAGATCGGCCACGATGCGATGACGCCGACACCAACAATGATGGAAGGATTGAAAACTTTGCAAACCATGTTGTTCAGTGGGGATGCAATGGGTACATTTACGTGACACGCCGATCGGATGGTTATTGGTGTAAAGTAAAAAATACTGAACCATTCTTGAAACTCATTTAGCTTCTTTCTACACGGCCTCGCTGCGCTCGGCCGAATGCGGCTAGGCAAGAAAGAAAAATCGCTTAGCACGCTTGTTCACAGGCAGCAAGTACGGTAGGTCCAAAGTGGGGAGCTGCGCTCCCCACACCCCTTGCGAGGCAAGAAAGACAAAAAAGTA